>Ga0180007_10000048_pt1 | contig 204465 bp, 159 predicted proteins | sample MM_PC_MetaG_FD_121122 | JGI IMG/M metagenome (GOLD analysis project Ga0180007, IMG submission 121122) | Groundwater microbial communities from the Aspo Hard Rock Laboratory (HRL) deep subsurface site, Sweden - MM_PC_MetaG | ecosystem: Environmental > Aquatic > Deep subsurface > Groundwater... | reverse complement strand
TTAGTTATGCCAAAAATGGAAAGGATGAATCTTGATTAAAAATACTCAGGGAGGAGAATTTATTAACAAGTCAGAATGATTTTAACAGTAAAAGAATAATTCAGTACAGTATCAATACAGGATAACAGTACTTTTAATCTTTATATTATCAATAACATACATACAAAAAATAAATGAATCAAGAAAAATATTTTAATACTGAACCCTCTCTGCATGGATATAAGAAATGTTTTCATTTTATTGTTATTAATACTAAGATTAATATTATTCGCGAATCCCGAAATTATCACGATAACTTTGGATCTCTGAATTATAATTTAGTTTTCCTTTTAATTTCTAAAAAGATAAAAATAAATTTATATAAAAGTATGTCCTGGTTATCAAATTAATTACGAAAAAATGTTAACGAAAATCGAGTGGTATAATTCTTTTGCTAATATTTCTAATAATTGAGTAGCTTTAATTTTGTGTGATTTTAGAAGTTTGTTAACGATGCAATATTAATTCTGCAAGATTATTGTTTTATAAAAAGTTTAATATAAACTATCACAATACTTAAAAAATATTATTTTGTAAAAAGAATCCCGAATATAAAAACGATAATATTAATCGTTAAGTAGGTGTATATTTTTTCAATAACATTTTTTATTGATATTAAAGGTAACCAGGAGAGCAAAAAATCCTAAATCTAATTTTCTGTGTATAAATGTTCGAATGATTTATGTTTTTTTGTAAATTGTAGTTAAAACAAAGGGGGTTCTTAAAATGAATAAAAGATCCGGATTTTATACAATAATTATTTTTCTAATGTTGTTAAACTTTATTAATCACGCCAGTGTGTTGGATACAACAGGTTTAGATGAAATACGTGTACAAAAGTTAAATATGAAATTGGAGCCCGGCAGCAAAATTTATAGCGAAAAATTGCTTCAGGGGGAAATAGCTGATACTGAGATTAATCATATTATCATTGCCGGCCCATATACACACTCCGAATCTTTATCGAAAGAATTCGACAATATATTTATATTTATAAAAGGACCAGGAATGCTTGCGGCGGGTGGACAAAAATTTAAAATTGAACCCGAAAGTATTTCTCTCTCCTGCATCACTGAAAATATCAAAATTCAGGTTTCAGAAAATGATACCCTTCATTATTTGAATATCCAAAAAAAGTTGACTGTACAGGATATGGAAGATATTAGAGATTTTCCTGCGACAAATAGAGGCGAAATATATTTTATGAATTTTGACAGCTGTATTGCTTATACGGAAAAGATTAAAAGTCCTAATACAATTAGCCGAACAGTACTTCCAAAGAACTATGTGCCTCGAGTTGCAATGGGCACCGTGCAAACAATCGGTCCAGATGAAGTTGGGGCACATGAGCATCCGATGCTAGATCAGCTTTTCCTTGGATTAGCCGGAAACGATGTGATAGTATATGCTGATGATAAATCTGTGCATTTTCCAGAATTTTCAATTCTTCATATTCCAATTGGATCCAGTCATTGGGTTACTGTAGACGAAGGTAAAAGTATGTATTACCAGTGGATGGACTTCTTTATAGATAAAGAAGGAGAAGAGTGGTTAAAAACTCATAAACCGGTGAATGAATATAATAAGAAATAAATGTTTTGGCCAGATATTGTAACAGGTGATTAACTAATTCTATTTTGAATAAATATATTTCAGGAAGTACAAAAATGTATAAAAGTTTAATCTTTCTAAATATTTTGTTTTTTATGATAGGCTGCGGAGTTAATAAGAATAATATTGATAATATTGTGAGCAGTCCCGAAGAATTAAGAACAGCTATCCAAAACGTTAAAGCCGGGGATGAAATCTTACTTAAAAACGGCGTTTGGAAAGATTTGATGATTCATTTCTACGGCATTGGCACAAAAGAAAAACCTATTATTCTTAGGGCTGAAACTCCCGGCAAGGTGTCATTAATTGGTAAGTCTTACCTGAAAATAGGGGGTGAGTTTTTAATTGTAGATGGTCTTTACTTTAATAATGGTTACTCGCCTGTAAATACCGTTATCGATTTTAAGATAAATAAGGATAGTATTGCAAATAACTGCAGAGTAACAAACTGCGTAATCGAGGAATTTACACAACCTAACCGGTACGATCCCGATCATTGGGTGGAATTCTGGGGAAGGTACAATCAATTGGACCATTGTTATATTGCAGGCAAATATAATCAGGGACCAACCATACGAGTTTTTTTGAGTGGAAATGAGCATATCCGAAATTATCACCAAATTATTAATAATCATTTCGGCCCGAGGCCAAGGAAAGGAGGGCCGAAAGCGGAAACTATTCAAATTGGCGACAGTTATACTTCTATGGCACCATCTTATGTGAAAGTGGCCAATAATTATTTTGAAAATTGTAATGGCGAAGTCGAAATAATTTCAAATAAATCAAATTATAATGAATTTAAAAATAACATTTTTTTTGAATGTGAAGGTTCACTTGTAATGAGACATGGGAATTATTGTTTAATAGACGGCAATTTTTTTATCGGGAATGAAGCGTCCCGGTTTATGGGCGGAATTCGAGTTATCAATACCGGACATTGGATAACTAACAATTACTTTTATAATTTGAAAGGAGACGAATTTAGAAGTCCGCTAGCAATAATGAACGGAATCCCAAAATCTCCACTTAACAGATATAATCAGGTAACAGATGTTGTCGTAGCTTATAATTCATGGATAGATTGTAAATCCCCCTGGCAATTTAGTGTGGGTGCAAACATGAACAAAAAAGATGTTCTTCCGGATAGTGAAATCCGTTCCGCTCGTCCAGTAAGAGTATTAATTGCAAACAACCTAATTTATAATCAGCAGGCTGATTCATTACCTATAAAATCCTATGACCAAATTGATGGGGTATTATTCGAGAAAAATATTATTGACAACCAATATATTAACATCCCTCAAAAAGGAATTATAAATAAAAAGTTAAGTATGAATAAAATTACCGATTGGATTTTTGTACCTTCTGATACAAATACTCAAATTGAAAACGTATATAATGGATTTGGTTTTCAAGACATTAAAGAGGATATATTTGGAAATTCCCGATTACAACATAGTAAAATTGGTGCAATTTCGGGAAACTCTTTAAAATCTAATAATGAGTTAAATAAAAAAAACTACGGTGCTGAATGGTTCGCGTCGGAAAAACCACAATCTCCATCAAAAATTTATAATCTATCCGAAAGTACAAATGATATTTCAAAAATAGTTGCAGAAGCCAATTCAGGTGATATTTTGGAATTGAGTGATGGTGATTATCAAATTGAAAAATCATTAATCATTGACAAGAAAATTAATTTCAGAGCCAAAGATCAGAATCTTAACGTAAGGTTGATTTTTTCAGGTAAAAATAATACGGCTTTATTTGAAATACACCCGAAAGGAAGTCTTGCTCTAAATAACATTTCTTTGATCGGTATGGATCAGCAGTACGCATTTGCTACTCTTGAAAAGAACATGTCGCACTCATTTAAATTATTTTTTGACAACGGTAAAATTCAAAATTTTGAGAATGTTCTTAAAGTGTTTAAAGGATCATTTGCTGATTCAATCTCAATTTCTAATTCAAAAATTAGTAACTGCAAAATTGGTTTACAATTAGCCGCAGAGAATGATGACCTTGGTGATTACAATGCCGAATTTGTGAGTGTTAAAAACTGTATTTTTGATAATATTCAAATGGATGTAATTAATTTTTATCGCGGCGGTTATGACGAATCTACTATTGGTGGGAATCTAATCGTACAAAACAGTTTGTTTAAAAACTGCGGTAAATTGGAGAGTAGCAAAATATTATTAAAAACCAGAGGTATTATTAATGTTAATATTTCAAATAATTCTTTCGAAAACAATCATGTTCAGTTAATCGCTCTGTTGTGGGGGGAAAAGAATAACCGTGAATACGGGAATAAAATCATTGGTTCAGGAAAATTTCAAGTTGATAAATATTTAAAACAAAAACTTGTCTATTAATAATAAAAATGCTTACAAAAAGGTTTTATGCTGAAATAAATAATTCAAAAAAAATTATTGCTAAGAAGGAAACTTGAATCGAAAGACTCAAGATATAAATTTAGTTTCAAATATAGCTCAGAAATTTAGGCTTGTTAAGAAATAATGCTTGGGGAAGTTTGATATGCAAAAAGTCTCGTTATTTGTGGACGTTCAAAATATTTATTACACTACAAAAGAGTTCCATAATTGTCATTTTAACTACAATATATTCTGGGAAAAAGCCACTTATAAAAGGGAAGTTGTTAAAGCTGTCGCGTATGCAATTTATAAGGGGGATGAAAAACAGGAAAAATTTCAAAACATTCTAAGAGGTATAGGTTTTGAAATTAAACTGAAACCTTTTATACAACGAAGCGATGGTTCGGCAAAAGGGGATTGGGATGTTGGAATTACTCTTGATGTGATGGAATACGCAAAAAAATCTGATGTAGTTGTATTAGCTTCCGGCGATGGTGATTTTGACCTGCTGGTAAATAAAGTAAAAAAAGATTTTGAAATCACTGTTGAAGTTTATGGTGTTGCTAATCTTACAGCGGCATCATTAATTAATGCGGCTTCAAAATTTATATCGATCGATAATGACTTATTATTAAAATCGAATACAAAAAATAAAATAATAGACTAAATAGTAGGTTTTGATTAAACAAAGCTATTTTATCAGATTAAGCCCCAATTTTAAAAACAATAGATGCTTTTTATTTGAGGACGAAAAGTATGAGTGAGAATCAGAAAAATAATCGATTGCACGGAATTACGCTAGAAACCATACTCAATAGACTTGTAGAATTCTATGGTTGGGAAAAATTGGGTAAACACATCGACATAAATTGTTTTAACAGCAATCCTTCAGTTAAATCGAGTCTGAAATTTCTTCGTAAAACCGCGTGGGCGAGATCAAAAGTAGAAAATTTCTATCTTAATTACGGAAATCCACCATGGAGTAATAAGGATAATGAGGGATGATTCTTTCACCCCGCACTTTTGCTTTTTATAAAGTTTATAATAATAATAAAATCTGATAAGAAGGCGGGTAAAAAAAGTTTATAAAATTATTGGTTATTAATAACGAAACAATTCTAATTTGATAAGTCGCAGCTAATTAGTAGTTGACTAAAAAAAATTAAACCATATTAAATTCATTCATTCTTTTATATAATAAAGCACGCGAAATGCCTAATATTTTGGCGGCTTGCGATCTATTATTATTCGAACGTGCAAGGGCCATACTAATAGCTCCCCGTTCAGTCTGCTGAATTAGTTTCGATAAATTACAGTCTTCTTTTAAACAAAAATCAACGATGACGTTTTGTTGACCTTGTATAATTGTTTGAATATGATTCCCGGTTATTGTATCCTGAGATACAACTGCCATTACTCTTTCAAGAACATTTTTTAATTCTCTTATATTCCCAGGCCAATTATGTTTTTCTAATGCGGCGTAAGCTGAGTAATCGAGAGTTTTATAATATACACCTCGTTTTTTCTGCAATTCTTCCCAAATCTTTTTTACAATTACAGGTATATCCAAAATTCTGTTACGCAATGGGGGAATTGTAATAGGTATAACATTCAATCGATAATAAAGATCACTACGGAATTTTTTTTGATCAACAAGTAATTCTAAATTTTGATTTGTTGCTGCTATAATTCTAACGTCAATTTCAGTTGTTTTTTCACTTCCTAATCTTTCAATCTCTCTTTCTTGTATAACTCTCAAAAGTTTTGATTGAGTATGAATGGGCATATCGCCGATTTCATCCAAAAATATTGTACCGCTGTGAGCGAGCTCAAATTTGCCTTTTTTCCCACCTTTTCTAGCCCCGGTAAATGCGCCATCTTCGTATCCAAATAATTCGGATTCAAATAAACTTTCCTGTATAGCTGAGCAATTCATTCTGATAAATGGACCCTTATTTCTTTTGCTGAGATTATGAATACTCTGCGCGTAAACTTCTTTTCCAACGCCACTTTCACCCAAAAGCAGCACAGTGGAATCCGATATGGCGCCGCGTAAAGCAACCTCTTTAGCTCGGCGGCTCGAATCCGCCACAGCAATAATATCCTCCACACCATAAGATGTATCTGAATGGAGAACATTTTTTTTCGCAAAGTTTTTTAATTCCTGTTCCAATTTTTCAACTTTCTTTGTGAGAACTTTCAACTGCTCAGTATACTCGAATCGGATTACACCAATAACCCCTAAACAACTGTTTTGATCATCAATAATTGGAATTCGGGAGACAACATACTCATGACCATGGATTAGCTGTAGATCATCTCTTTCCTCAATTCCGGTTTTGGCAACAATATGCATGCGGGTATTTTCGATAACTTCGGTAACGTGTCTGCCTATTACATTCTCGGCTTTAACATTATGAATAGTTTCGAAACTTTCGTTGACATACATAATTATTCCATTTTCATCAACGACTTGCAGCCCTTTTAAGGAAAGGTCCAAAACTTTTTTTAATAGTAATGTGTTCTCTGAAAGATTTGCTATGTTTTTATAAGTTGTGTCGTTCATCGAATAATTACCAATAAAATTAATAAACACTTAATACGGATATAAATATACAGTTTTTCGGATGGAAATTAAAGAATTACAGTTGTCAGTCTTCATGGAGATGAAAATCACTCCAAAATGGAGTTGAAATTGTATATGCACGTGACAGTGTCACACCTGTAGACAATTAAACCCAATAGTTGTAAAAATTATAAATAATTAATATAACTGATGTAAAAACAACAACATACGGACATTTCTCAATAATGGATATATATTATCCGCACGCCTAAAAGTGTCACGAACAAACACAACCTTCTTTTTCGTCAATTTCCCCTTTCTAAGAATAGTTCTATAATTGGCTAAAAACGCAATAAATTAAAGAAAAATCTTAACAATATAAATCTGGCACATAATATGGCTAATAGAAATGTATTAAAGAATTTATATCCAGCAGTTTAAATAAAGACTCGATTTTCACAATCAACCTTAAGGAGGTTATTTTATGGCTAAGAAACTGAAAGAAGTCCTAGAAAGTGCCGGGATTTCGATGGATTTGCAGTCAGGTGGAAAAGCTCCTGATCAGCTTACAGACCGTGAAGTAAAAAGGGAACCACACCCCAGAGTAAAAAAGCTGAAAGACATATTTATGGATACTTTGTCTTCAGCCAATAACGAATTCACTTATTGGTATACTCGAGAGTATATGATGCACGATAGTGAAATTCCAGTAGTAAGAAGAGCAAAAGCGTTAAAAGCAGCTTTTTCGCACTCAACTCCTGCTATTTATCCGGGTGAGTTGTTAACAATGCACAAAGCTTCCTATTTTCGCGGCTCGTTTCCAATGCCCTGGTTATCAGAAGGTTTCTACATGGCTCATGAAGATGAGTTTTATCAAGAAGCTCTTAAAAGAGGATCTGCTTCTGTAGATGAACACAGTAAATTCGGACAAGGCGGCGGCAACGTAACAAAGAGTTTTGGTAAAGTTGTGTCTATTGCCGGTAAATTCGGAATGCGCCAGGAAGAAATTCCCGCATTATTAAAACTTGCTAAAATGTGGTATGGTAAATCGGTTGACGATTTAGGAAACAAATATGAAAAAATGGTTCCTGAATATAAAACCAAAGAACAAATAATGAGAAGTATTATTTGTATGTTCGATTCGGGTTTTACATTACCTCAGGGTCGTGAAGTTATCAACTATTATTATCCTCTCGAATACGGCTTCGATGGTATCATAAGAATGGCCAAAGAGTTGAAAGATAAAGTAGCCGGTAAAGCAGATGGTGACGGAATGGTTGGTATGAACCGTCTTTATAACTATGAAGCTGTTATTATAGTTATTGAAGGCATCCAGAAATGGATTGACAACTACGCTAAAGAAGCCCGCAGATTGGCTGGTATTACAAAAGACAAAAAACAGAAAGATGAATACAAATCTATGGCAGAAAGATTGGAATGGATTGAGAAAAATCCTCCAAGAACTTTTATTGAAGCTTTCCAATTGATCGAAACAATTCATATTGGCGTATTGAATGAAGACGCAATTTCAGGTATGTCTCCTGGTAGAATCGGTCAGATTCTTTATCCATATTTTGAACAGGATATTGAAGCCGGCAGAATTACTGAAGATGAAGTTGTTGAATTATTGGAACTGGATAGAGTTGTTAAAACTTCTATCGACTGTTTTGCCTCAACGGGTGTTGTTGGTGGTGTATTGTCCGGGAATACTTTTAATACATTATCTGTTGGCGGACTAAATAAATATGGACAGTCTGCTGTTAACCGTTTGGAATATTTAATACTTGAAGCAGCTGCAAACAACGCGATGCCTCAATCAACAATAGCGTTGTTATATGATGAAAAATTACCCGAAGATTTCTTAATGCTTGCCATGGAAGTAATTAAAAGCGGTGCCGGATATCCCGCGTTTATGAATTCTCCTATAGCTCACGAGTTTTTGATGCATCAATACGCTCAGGAAGGGATGAATATTACTGAAGCGCGCGCATGGGCAATCGGTGGGTGTCTGGAGACATCTCCTTGCGTCTGGAAGGCTCTTCACCTTAATGGTAAAGAATACTGGATTCCAGGTGGAGCAGGTCAACCTACAAGCGTAGGAGTGCATTTTGTCTCGATGCCTAAAGTACTTGAATTAGTTTTATTTAACGGTGTTGATCCTAGAACAAAAGAAAAAGTATATGAACCACACAATAAAAAATTAAAAACTTACGATGAAGTATGGGAACAATTCAAATTATACTGGCAGAAAACTTGTGACGTTCTTGCATGGACAAATAACATACAACATGATATTTGGCGCAAGAACAACATGGCTGTATTTAATTCATTACTTAAACCCGATTGTTTAGACAAGGGGCATCTGATCAATGAATTGGGATACAGATTTAACGCTACATTCAATGTGGAAAGTGCCGGTACAATTACATTGGTTAACTCTCTGGCAGCTCTTAAAAAAGTTGTTTATGAGGATAAAGAAGTAACTCTCGAGCAAATGAAAGAAGCTATCCTGGATAATTTCGGATTTAAAGATGCACGCGAAGTTAACTCATTCTCATTAGCCGATCAAGAAAAGAAAAATGATAAATTAGCCGACAAATGGGAGAAATTACACTTCAAAGTATTACAGGCTCCTAAATATGGTAATGATGATATTTATGCCGATCAGATATTATTGGATTGGGAAAATTTCTTCTGCGAAGATGCCAGAAATTATGAATCACTATATGGCTTTAATATGTATCCATGTCAGATTTCTGTATCTACACATGGCGCTATGGGTTCAGCTACTTTAGCTACCACAGACGGACGTTTGTCTGGTACTACCTTTGCAGATGCATCAATGTCTGCATTCCCAGGTACTGACAGAAACGGTCCATACGCCCTATTGAATTCTGCTGCCATTTGGGACCATTCAAAATCACAGAACTCGCAATTGAATATTAAAATTCATCCAACTGCAATTAAGGGAGTTGAAGGATCTAAAAAATTATTAGATCTTACAAGAGCTTATATGCGAAAGGGTGGATTCCACGTTCAGTATAATATTGTCGATTCAAAAGTCCTAAAAGATGCTCAGGATAATCCACAAAACTACCGTGACCTTATGGTGCGTGTTGCAGGCTTTACACAGTACTGGGTGGAAATTGGTAAATCTGTACAAGACGAACTTATTGCAAGAACAGAATATGAAGGAGTATAAATAAAATGGAAAAACTATTATTTAGAGATACTCGTAATTATCTTCCTATAGATGTAACAAAAGGAATAGATCATCTAACAGGAAAAACCGTAATGGCAGATGTTGAAGCTCCTGACGGATACGAAGCAATGCCGAAATGTAAAAACTGCTTTAACTTCACAGCAGATGGCGAACAAATGGGAATATGCGAAGCTTCAATGAACAATCCGAAATTCTTTGCTTATCCCGATATGGTTGCAACTACGTGTGGAATGTATAAAAAACTAAAATAAAATATGATTTGCCGAGGGATGCCGCAAAGCATCCCTTATTTTTTTATAAAAAAATTCTTTTACAATTTTTGTTAAAGGAAATATTATGGATAACAGTAATGCTAAAAAATATGGATGGTCTGTAGTAGCTGCATCATGGCTGGCGGTTTTTTGCTTGTTCGGATATCGTGCTACTTTTGCGATTCTTAAAGGACCCATGAGTGTCGATTTAGGCTGGTCACAAGCTCAGGTGACATTAGGATATTCCTTAATGATGGTGTTTTACGCTATCACTGCTTTTTTTGCAGGTATGATTCTCGATAAATGGGGCACAAAACCGGTTTATGCCATCGCGGCGGTTTTTGGAGCACTGGGATTCTGGCTCACAAGCATGGTACATGCGCATTTAGCATATTTGTTTACATTCGGTTTAATTGCCGGTGTAGCAACCGGTATGTTATGGGTAACCTCCACGGTATCCGTTCGAAAATGGTATGTTGGTAAATCATACGGTACAATGTGGGGTATTGCTTTTGCCGGCGCTCCTATGGCACAGTTAATTTTGGCTTTTGTAACAAAAGGTGCTCTGGCAAATGGAGCTCCCGATGCGTGGAGAGGAGCTATGGTGCTATTATCGATTATAATGTTTTTTGCTCTGGTATTGGCGGTTATTCTTGCAAAAAAAACACCCGAATCATATGGAATGAAAGCTTTCGGTGAGATGCCTGTCTCAGGTGGAGGTCCCGCTAAATCCGAATATGATTGGACTACAAAAGAAGCATTTTCTATCTATCCTATCTGGGCTGCAATTATAACTTTTCTCGCTGCCATGATGGGAGAATTTCTCATATGGACCCAAGTTGTTAGTTATTGGACCACAGATTTAGGATGGGAAAGAGATACCGCCGTTAATGTATATGCTATTATCGGTTTGATAGGAATTTTTTCTATGCCATTAATGGGCATTGTTGCCGATAAAGTAGTGCAAAAAACTGGGCATGAAGCAAAAGGAAGAAAGATTATGCTGATTATTGGTCCTTTGACCGGAGTATTAGCATGTATATTTCTTTTAGCTTCCTCAGCTTCAATTACCTGGGCATATGTAGCCTGCTTTATTTTTGCGATTTACTGGGCAATTGTTCCAGGCGGCGTTGTGGGGTATACAGGTGCGGTTTACGGACGTAAAACACTCGGAAAAATCTGGGGCTTGGCAACTTTAATTGTTATGGGTATAGGTCCTTTTCTTGGTTCTTTTATCGGTGGTTGGTTAAAAGATGTTTCCGGAAGTTACACTTATTCGATTTATTATGCATTAGGGTCGTTTATATTAGCGATGCTATTGGCCTCCACATTACCACTTGTGGCAAAACCTAAAAATGAATATTAATAAATATGGTAGGTGTACTTTAGAATAAATTTGTTGTTCTCTCTTCAATTATGAATACAGAAGCATCCCTCTCCTTAATTTTTAGGGGAGGGATGAAATATTTTGATAGAGATCACAGTGGAAATTTTTAACTGGCTTCGTCTTGATAGCCTGCGGTTAACGAAAAGGAATAAAAAATGAAATCAGAAGAAATATTTGTAGAATTAGATCGTAAAAATGTTGACAACAAATCGCTCGAATTAAAAGGACTAATCTTCGATGTGCAGGGTCATTCTGTTCACGATGGACCCGGCACAAGAACTACAGTATTTTTCAACGGCTGTCCTTTGGATTGTATTTGGTGCTGCAATCCCGAAGGGCTTTTTCATCAGCCTGTAATGATGTACAAAGAAACAAAATGTAAACATTGCGGTAAATGTATTGCCGCGTGTCCTCACCATGCAATTAAAGTCGTAGATGGAAAATTAAAACACAATAGAGAGTTTTGTGATGTTTGTAAAACCTTAGACTGTGTAAAAACATGTTTTTATGAAGCTTCAGATATAAGTGGAAAATATTACACCATAGATGAATTAATGAAAATATTTAAAAGAGACCGTCAGTTTTGGGGAAGTAAAGGAGGCGTATCTTTAAGTGGCGGTGAACCACTTTTACAAAAAGAATTTATACTAAGCTTGTTAAAAGAATGTAAAAAATCGTACATACACGTTTCTGTTGAAACGACTTCGTGTTTGGCTACCGACTACTTTATGGAAGCGATGAATTACATAGAGTGGGTTTTTACGGATATTAAACACATGAATTCAAATGAGCATAAAAAGCTGACCGGTGTCGGTAACGAACTAATATTAAAAAACATTAAAACATTGGCAGAGAAAGAGGATTGGAATGGTTTTATTGTTCCCCGCATTCCTATAATCCCTGGAAAGAACGATTCCACTAAAAATATTAGAGAAACTGCCAGGTTCGTAAACGAAATTGGTCTTGAAGTAATAAATATTCTTCCATTTCATCGTTTGGGCGAATCAAAGTACAGACAAATTGGACGAAAATATCAGTTTGCCGAACAAATTCCGCCTACTGAAACACATATGCTAAAAATTAAAAATATGATTGAAGAGGAAGGTCTTATATGCTTTGTTGGTTACGAGACTCCTTTTTAAAATATGTTTTAAATAGATAACAGACTGTAAATCATTCAAAAATTATATGTCTCTTTAAGTTTTTGCTGAATTTTTTATTAATGCAATAATTTGGATTTACTAATAATCAATAAATATTCGATGAAAAGATTAAGGGAAAAATGAGACGGTCAATTGTAAAAAAAATCTTCTGTGATATCTGACTATAATATCATTTTTAAAGGAAAATTAAAATGAAAAATAATCTCGTCCTCTGTATAGGACTTATTTTATTCTCAGGTTTGTCTCTTATTGCTCAGGATAATAGCGGTAATAATGAGCCCTCAAAATTTAATTTCAATTTCTCAGAAAGGTTCCGCCTTGTTATGTGGGATAACGCTATTGACCTTAATGATGCTGGTCCAAGCAATCAAAATTTTGCCCGTGTAAGAACAACTTTAGGAACACAATACAAAGCTTGCGAACGTCTAGAATTCAATTTAAAATTAACCAATGAATTTAGAAAATATTTTACTCCTTCAACCGCTGATTTTCATCTTAATGAAATTATTATAGACCAGTTAAACCTCAGATATAGAACCGATGCTTTTATTCCGGGTGTTTTAACTATTGGCCGACAAAATATTTTTTTAGGTGAAGGATTTGTTGTTCTTGATGGTCATCCCGGTGATGGATCAAGATCAGCATATTTTAACGCGTTAAGATACGATTGGAACATTAATTCTAAACATATGCTTACAGGATTTTTCGCTTATCAACCTGAAGAAGATTTTCTGCCAGTGATTAATGGAAAAGATATCGATCCGGCATTCCAAGGCGACGATTCTTACCAACTAATTGAACAATCCGAAAAAACAGCGGCGCTATTTTACAACGGAAATTTTAACGACATTAATATTCAATCCTATGCAATTTGGAAAGGGATAATCGGTGACGGTAAAAAAATTGTTCCTGAATCGAACATATATACTTTGGGCGCCAGAATAAAATTGCCAATTAGTGAGCAATTTAATTTCACTTCCGAAGCCGCTTATCAGATAGGTGATGTCGGAGATTATGATCGTTCGGCATACGGCGGTTATGCTTATTTAACCTACTTGCTAAAAATCGAAAAGTATTTTGTGCCTAGAACGGTAAATGTGGGTGCTTTTATTTTGAGTGGTGATGATACTTCCACTCCGGATCTGGAAGCATGGGATCCGTTATTCAGCCGTTGGCCGAAATGGAGCGAGTCTTACATTTACACCTCCCTGAAAGAAAACCAGGGGAGAGTTGCTTACTGGAGCAATATGGGAGCTATTTATTTGCAGAGCAATTTAAATTTTGGAAGCGGCGTAGGTCTGGATCTAAACTATTATCAACTTTTTACTATGGAAGAAACAGCTGCTACATCGTTCCTTAGCGGTAACGGAACAGACCGCGGCAGTTTAATTATTGGTAAAATGAACTACAAAATCAGTGATACAATAACAGGGCATATTTTGTGGGAGCATTTTACACCGGGCGACTTCTATTTTAATCGTGCTGACGGATATGACTGGGCAAGAATGGAATTCTTTTACAATATATAATCAAACGATCAATAAATTTAATGATGTGTTTGAAATGTATCGAATCGTGTCAGACGAATATGAAACAGATATTAAAACGGGAATCGAAAGAATAAATTGTGGTCGGTTAAATGATGCAATTCTTATTTTTAATAAACTGATTGATCATTTCCCGGAAGATGCGAAACTCTATTATTATTTGGGCGAAGCTCATTTTCGAAATTCCGATTTTAAAGAAGCTGTGGAAAACTATAATAAATCAATAGATTTGAATCCAACAGAAATGGCGTTTATAAATTGCGCAATTTCATTTGGAGAAATGAAACAATTTGAAAAATCCATAGAGACACTTAAAAGGGCTCTTAAAATTTACAAAGTATCAACCGATATATATTCTTATATGGGTGTGGCTTTACGCAGTTTAAATAGACCCATTGAAGCTATTGAATCTTTTCAAAATGCTTTAGTATACAACAAAGATCAACTGGGGGCTAACTGGGGTTTAGGTGTAACTTTTGGAATTATTGGCGACAGAGAAGGATCAATAAAATATTTAAATAATGCTGTTAATATAAACCCTTCATTTGCACCCCCATATTTTCATCTTGCCATTAACTACATTTCTTTAGCCGATATTAGTTCGGCGAAAGAAATTTTAAATATATTAAACGGACTTGATCCGGGATTTGCCTGTTTTTTACGGCATGAATTGGAAAAATATGAAGCAGAAAATAACTAGAATTACCCGAGGTTAAAATGGATAGAAATAACTTAGAAATTAATAGACTTATTAATAATATTATCAATCTTGAATGGGAAATGTTCAGAAATGTAAAAACTTCCGAAACGAATACCTGCCAGGAGAATGAAAAAACTTTCAGGTTGATGAGATGGATGAGTTATTCTGTTTTTCCGGAAAACGTATTGACTGAATTATTGAATAGTGTAAATCAGGCTACACTTGATGATAGAAATTTGATGACTGAAAAATATGCCCGAATGGGCAACCAAATTCCTCCTATAAATGAATCTCCATTAATTAATGAATGTGTTGAGATTGAAGAAAAAATGATGAAAGCTGTATCGAATAAATATCCATTAACTTTTCGGAACAGCAACCGGGGATTCGGCAATTATTTAAAATGTGAGCTCGAAACATACTCAGATGCCGCTCTTAAAAAATATCATGGCTTTCTAGTAAATGCCGAAAAAACAGATATTAATATAATAGAGCAGAGATACGATAATTTATTTAAAAGACTGGGATATGAATCTTTAGCAGATAAAGAATCTAAGGAACGACATAAGGAATTTTGGGATAAAAATGAGTGCAGGGGCTGCTGATGATGGGTATTCAGGTCTCGGAAAGATATTATCACTTTTATGGCAGAAAGATGATAGCTGAAAAATTTCCGGACTATGAATCCAGGATTGCAGTCGGTTTGGTTGGCGAAGGATCCGATTGTTTCGGTTACGACGATGAAATATCGCGTGATCACGATTGGGGTCCCGCTTTTTGTATGTGGCTAAATAAAAATGACTTTGACGAGATAGGTGTTCTCTTACAAAAAGAATATGAAAAACTGCCGGGAGAATTTGCCGGTATAAAACCGAGAGTGATAAGCAAACACGGCATTGGCAGAACAGGTGTAATAGAAATAAGTTCATTTTATGAAAATTTTACGGGATTATCGGAGACGCCAGCTTCATTAATGGAATGGTTAAGTATACCTGAAACAAATCTGGCGGCTTGTACAAACGGTAAAATTTTTTTCGATGATTTTGGCGAGTTCTCTTTTTACAGGAATAAGCTTCTGGAATTCTATCCGGAGGATGTAAGATTAAAAAAAATTGCATCCCGATGCGTTGTTTTAGGAAGAGAAGGGCAATATAATATTTTACGCTGTTTAAGAAGAAAAGATCTTGTTGCCGCCAATTATGCACTTGCAATTTTTATTGAAGCTTCAATATCATTAGTATTCCTCCTTAATTATAAATACATGCCCTTTTATAAATGGATGCATAAGGCATTAATTAATCTTCCAATACTTGGTTCCAAAGCGTATGATCTGATTCAGCAATTAGTGGTATTAAATAATACAGGAAATATGGAAAAAGATTATACTAGTAAGGAAGATTTAATTAACCTGATTTGCTGCTATCTTGTTGACGAATTAAATAAACAACAGTTGAGTGATGTTAAATCTAAATATCTTCTTGATCATGTTGAAGTTATTCTAAATAAAATAAGTGATGATGAGATAAAAAATTATAAAATGTAAATCGACAAAAATAATTGTATCTTTTTACAAATTTTTACCCATTTATAGAAAAAGGCAATATGTTTTTCCTCCTTTTCTTACCTCTAATATTTGAAATAATTTATCTCAATAAACATATTATATCGGCTTCGTATATGTATGAGATTAAATTGAAATAATTGGATTATAAATAGGAATTAGATTTTTTATTATAAAATCTTTTTCTGACATTTTTAATGTTAAAACAGTAGCTCTATCTAAACTGATAATTATCAAAAAATCACCTCCAATTTCCAAAGTTATTCTCATTTATCTTTTCTTGCTGATTTCAACATTTAGGCAAATTTATCGTTTTCAAAATTTAACATTACCCATACATTCCTTTTATTCGATAATCGTTTAAAAAATTATTCCCTGAAAATCTTTTAAGATAAAAAAATGATGATAATTACTCTGAGACTTATTTTAAAATCCACTTATTGAATAAAATAAATTTATATTTGACAGCCAAATCTTTTTATATCCTTTGTTTTTGAGTTACAATTTTTGCGTTGGATATAGAACGCATTTTTTAGGGTTTTTAATGCCCGTTTTGTCATTTTCACAACACACTGTGATAATAATTTTGTGTTGAATGTGGAAATTTTTTTAAATATAAGAGCATAATGTCCTAATTATAATTGTGATGAAAAAATCAAATAATCTTTTTTCGGCAATTAGTAACATAAGTATTTGCTGAACTGATAAGCTTGTGGTATACCGGAAGATTTAGAGTTGATCTACAATATGAATGAGCTAAACTAAATTCCAATTTATAGAATAAATTGTTTTGTTTCTCTCTCAAAACATTTGACATAGAACATAGTACTGTTATCAAAATTGAATTAAGTATATCTCGTGGATCATTTATATCATTTTTTAAAATTAACAGTTGTATACCTAAAAATTAAAGAAATCAATTTTTGAAAACTATCTCTCAGAACTTTATACAGAGTACACTGGGCTCAACAAATAATAAATATAAACAGAGAAAAGGGCTATTTAGTCAAACAATCACAAATACTCAAAAACAAGGAACAACTTATGGAACAATACCGGAACCATTTTCTAATTTTTTTATTCATGTTCTTATTTTCATCTGATTATTTTGCTCAGTATGCGAATGATTTGATACCTAAAAACGAACCATTTTTTATTCAATCCGCAAATGATTACGGCAAAAGAAATTTTGGATATTGGGATATACCTGGCGGAGAAGAAAATATTAGTGAGAAGGCACCTCTGAAAGTATGGGAACTGTCAGATAAAAATAGAGACAGAAAATATGTTGTTGTAAACTCAGATAAATCCGGATTTGTTAAAATTCATATCGAAGGTGTGGCTGCCTATATAGATATTGTAAATGCGGAGAACAAGAATGGCGCTAAACTTCAAATTTATAAGCCGAACAACTCAAGCGCGCAAAATTTTAGTTTTATGTATATGGGTAACGGACGATTTAAAATATTTAATGAAAACGGAAAAATGATTACAGTCAATGGACGCTCATCTGATAATGGTTCTGAAATTCAAATGTGGGACAATCACGACGGTTCTTGGGGTGAATGGTACTTGATCTCGGCTGTCGATTATAGGACAATAAAACTCGAGGATAATTTTGCCAAAAAAGGTGATAATATGTCCGGGATACGAAAAGTAATAATTCAATCTGCTATGAACTATGGAAAAAATTCTGGTGGTTTTTTCGATGTTCCTGGAAGAGAGTATCCTAAATCAGGTGACAATGTTACAATGTGGGAACTCTCGGATTATGATATAGACAGACAATACGAAATAATCAACTCGATTTCCGATTTTTCATATTACAACATTTCAATTGCTGATAATAGTAACTTATTATTGGATTTAACTAATAATGATCCGGCTAATGGTTCAAACATAGGACTTTGGGAAAGGAATGGCAGTGCGGCTCAAAATTTTTATTTTAAGCATTTGGGCAATGGAAGATTCAAGATCTATAATCAGAATGGCAAAGCCGTTACTTTATCCAATAGAACAGCCAATGGTAGCAATGTTCATATTTGGGACGACCACGATGGTCCCTGGATGGAGTGGTACTTAATTGACACTGAAACAAATAAAGTATTCAGCCCTGAAAATAACGATGCGGTACCATCAAATATTTCTTCAATCGGATATAATGGTAATTCCTGCGGAGAATCGAAAACTCTAGCAGCTAATATCGATAATACCTTCAATGAGATCAACAGACTGGAAACAAGGACAGAGCAAGCATATACAAAAGTCAAGTCAGCTTACTCTTCGGTCGGATCGGCATATTCGGCCGTTAATAATATCAACTCACTTAATTCACGCGTAGACGATACTTATAACGCCATATCTGTTTTTACAAAAATTCCTACGATTGGAACCGCTGAAACTGTTTTAAGTACCGGACTTAATATAGCTAAAAACAAACTTAATTCTGTAAATGAGCTGTTAAGTAAAATAAAGGAACCTATAATTGCTCCTGCAAATAATAATATTCAATATTCGTTTCTTTCAATACAGTTATTTAATTCACAATTGAAGAAATTAAAAACAGATCTATATTCAATAAAACAGCATTATTCTAATATTGACAACAGTATTTTAACTTCAAATAACGATCAGCAGAAAAAAGAGTTCGAAACCAAATGCAGAGACTTAAATTTACGCTTAGCTGATATAACCGGGTCCTTATCAACTGTAGAATCCAGCATTTCGGACATAGAGACCATATGCGGCTCAGTCGAATCCATTGGGAAACCTATAAATCATGTTGATAACGGCGTGAAAAATTTCAATAAAGTCTTCAGTAAAACAGATAGAATCGCGGATGAGATAAACAAGATATTAAATCAAAGATTTCAGAAGGAAATTAAAGGAGTAGGCATCAATATCAGTCTGAGAGACGTGCTTGAAGGAGGAAAAGTAGGAAAGCTTTTTGAGAAATATGTAAGTCCATGGGTGGATGATTTAACAAGTCCTATAATGGATAAATTAAATATTCGTATGCCTGAAGTGCCCGGTGTGGATAGTTTTAAAGAAGCTATTACTAATAGTCTGGATCTTACAAAAAAAGTTAGAGATAGAAGTCTGGAAATAGAGAATATTGGGAAACGTATTAGTGAGCATAACGTCGAATTCGAAAATTTAATCAATGCAGGCGGTTCCATTTAATTAATCTTTCTGCCGGACTTCTTAATTGAAGTCCGGTAACTAATTCTTCTCAAAAAGTTGAAAATGGCATTTTTAATCTATACTTAGTTGCAAATTTTCCTTTTCTTGGTTATTTGGACAGATAAACCAAATATATCTTTTGAATTCATCTGAAATTAAACTAATTTTGTTTTGTAATTATTTGTAATGCTTCAGTCACTTACCATTGTATGCAATTCTTTTTAGAACTTCATTCATTTAACCGCTGATCCAGAACATAATAAAATTTAACGAAACGATTTAAAAGGAAACACGAATACATGTCATTCGAAAAAATCAATCTGATTAAACCTATACAAAAAGCTTTAACCGAAGAAGGTTATACTGTTCCAACTCCTATTCAGAAACAGGCAATTCCAATAATTCTGGATAGAAAAGATTTGCTAGGTTGTGCTCAAACAGGTACAGGCAAAACAGCTGCATTCGCCCTGCCAATTCTTCAAATTCTTGATGATGAAAAAAATATTATAAACAAAAGAAGAAATATTCGTTCATTAATAGTTACACCTACAAGAGAACTTGCTATCCAAATCGGAGAAAGTTTCTCTGCTTATGGCAGACATATGAGCCTTAAAAATGTTGTAGTATTTGGCGGTGTTCCGCAAAAAGCTCAAACCGATAAATTAAGAGCGGGGGTGGATATACTGATTGCTACTCCGGGCAGATTACTGGATCTGATGAATCAAAATTATATCAGCCTTCAGCAAATTAATTTATTTGTCCTTGATGAAGCCGATCGAATGCTCGATATGGGATTTATTAATGACGTAAAAAAAATAATTGCAAAATTACCGTCAAAAAGACAGTCGTTGTTTTTCTCGGCAACAATGCCGTCGGAAATTGTGAAGCTTGCAAAAACAATATTAGTGAACCCTGTAAAAATTGAAGTAACACCAGAATCACCGACAGTTGAAGCTATTAAACAAGGTGTGTATTATGTGGCAAAACCTGACAAGAAAGCTCTGCTTCTGCATTTATTAAAAGATCCCAACATTTCATCGGCACTTGTATTTACGCGCACCAAACATGGAGCAAATAATGTTGCCAAAGATCTTAATAAAGCAAAGATACTTTCTGAAGCTATACATGGTAACAAATCTCAAAATGCCCGACAAAATGCTCTTCACAATTTTAAAACAAAAAAAACAAGAGTATTAGTAGCTACAGATATTGCGGCAAGGGGAATTGATATAGACGAACTTTCTCATGTAATTAATTATGAGATACCTAATATTCCAGAAACTTATGTGCACAGAATAGGAAGGACCGGCAGAGCCGGATTAGGTGGAGTAGCCCTTTCTCTCTGCGATACTGAAGAGAAAGTTTTTTTGAGGGATATAAATAAACTTATTTCCAAACCAATTCCTGTTATAGAAAATCATCCTTTTGTGCTCACTGCATTGGATGGAGAAAATTCAAAACAATTGGTTAATAAACCGTTGCCGCGAAAATCAAAGTTTAATGGGAGCAGCAATTCTAAAAATCAGAAATCCTGGCGCAGGAAAAACGATGCAAAGCAAGTTTGGACAAACGATAGAGGAGTTTAGGAGTTGGAAACCATCTATCGCAAAGATATAAAAGAAGGCTTAAAAGTTTCTATTGTACTTAAAGAAGATCAGCGGACGTGGGAACTAACCGAAGGATATGTTAAGGATATACTTACAAAGTCTCCAAAACATCCTCATGGAATAAAAGTCCGGCTTGAAACAGGTGAGGTTGGTAGGGTAAAAAAAATTTTGGGATAGAATATTTGTAAATATACTAACGGATAAATCCGTTGGTATATTTACAGTTAATAACAAATTTAAAGCAGATAATCTTTATAAATTTACAGCAACTTCATGATATACATCCATATGAATCTTCCTGATATTTTCGTCAGCAAGGTATTCATCAAATGTCATTCGTTTATCAATAATTCCTGTTGGTATTATTTCAATTATTCTGTTAGCTATTGTATGAACAAACTGATGATCGTGAGAACTGAATAGAATTGTACCTGGGAAATCGATAAGACTGTTATTTAAAGCCGATATAGCTTCAAGATCAAGGTGATTAGTAGGTCCGTCTAGAATAAGAACATTTGAACCGGTTAACATCATTTTCGCCAACAAGCAGCGTACTCTTTCTCCGCCTGAAAGTACATTGGCTTTTTTGAGAGATTCTTCACCGCTGAAAAGCATTCTACCTAAAAATCCCCTGATATAACTTTCTTCTTTCTCTATTGAATATTGACGAAGCCAGTCGATAAGATTTAAATCCACATCAAAAAAATCGGCGTTATCTTTTGGGAAATAAGCATGTTTGGTTGTAGCTCCCCATATAAAACTCCCTTTATCAGATTTTTCCTCATAAGCGAGTATATTAAATAAAGTAGTTTTAACTAAATCGTTCGGACCTACAAAAGCTATCTTATCACCCTTCTCAACTTTAAAGGTAAGGTTATTCAATAAAATTTCATCGTCGAAATTCTTCGTGATATTATTTATTTCAAGTATGTTATTGCCCGCTTCACGTTCAGGTTTAAAAGCAATATAAGGCATTTTTCTCGAGGATGGTTTTATATCTTCCAGAGTAAGATTTTCAAGTTGTTTTTTACGTGAGGTAGCCTGTTTGGATTTGGAGGCATTTGCGCTGAAACGAAAAATAAATTCCTGCAGTTCCGCTCTTTTAGCTTCTATCTTTTTATTTGCGTCCTTTGCCTGTTTAGCGGCCAGTTGACTGCTTTCCAGCCAAAAATCATAATTACCTGTATACATCTGAATATGTCCAAAATCAATATCCGCTATGTGTGTGCAGACTTGATTTAGAAAATGTCTGTCATGCGAAATTACTATTACTGTATTTTTAAATTTCTCAAGAAAATCTTCCAGCCATCCGATCGAGATTATATCAAGATGGTTAGTCGGCTCATCCAAAAGCAAAATATCTGGATTTCCAAATAAAGCTTGGGCTAAAAGAACTTTTACTTTTTCATTCCCGGTTAAATCTTTCATAAGCTTTGTGTGATTTTCATCTATAATACCCAATCCACTCAGTAATTCAGCTGCTTCGGATTCAGCTTCCCAGCCATACAACTCTGCAAATTCATATTCAAGTTCAGCAGCTCTAATTCCATCTTTTTCGCTGAATTCCTCTTTCGAGTATAACACATCTCTTTCTTCCATAATGGAGTAAAGTTTTTGATGACCCATTATTACTGTTTTTATTACCTGGCATTCATCATACTCAAATTGATTTTGTTTAAGGGTAGCCAACCTGTCTCCAGGAGTTATAATAACATCACCCGAGGTTTGTTCAATTTCGCCAGATAGAATTTTTATAAATGTTGACTTACCGGAACCGTTAGCTCCTATAATACCGTAACAGTTGCCTGGTGCAAATTTTAAATTCACATCCTCAAATAACGTTCGTTTGCCAAATCGTAAAGATATGTTGCTTGTGCTTATCATTTAAACCATTATATATTTTGTTCAGAAAATAGTTTTTTGTGCTAATCATTCGTATTATTTTGCAATTGGAATTATGTGCAAACAGATATCAGTTTAATTAGACCGGTTTGATTTTGAAAAATGAAGAGGGAAAAAACATATATTTTTTCACTAAAGAATTATCTTTGTCAAAATTCAACCTTAAAGATACTAAATAATTTTCTCGGTAACAATTCGTATTTTATACTTTATTATAACTTTAGTTTAATAACTATAATATAAATTTAATAAATGATGAAAAAATTCTTAAGTTCTTTTAACAAATTATTACTTCATAGAGGTCATTTTTTTTTAAGATTATTTCCTAAAATTAAGTGATCAATAATTTTATCCCAATTGGACAACCTTTAAAAATGAGTAATAAAAAAGCAGTACAATCTTTCCCTTTCTGGAGAAAAAAACTTCAAGAAATTATTTTTGGAGCGGATACACCTACAGGAAAATTATTCGACATCTTATTGATAATTTGCATCCTGCTTAGTGTAGCTGCGGTTATGCTAGACAGCGTACAATCGATTAGCAGTGAATACAAACTCTGGTTTTTTTATGCTGAATGGTTTTTCACTATACTATTTACTTTGGAATATTTACTCCGACTAATTTCGATAAGCAGGCCTTCATCGTATGCGATAAGTTTTTTCGGTATAGTAGATTTACTTGCAATTCTGCCAACTTATATAAGCTTATTTTATCCCGGAGGTCAGTATTTATTAGTAATTAGGCTGTTGAGAATATTAAGGGTGTTCAGAGTTCTTAAACTAGTACAATATGTAGGCGAAAGTAAAATGCTTGTTAGAGCTTTAAAAGCAAGCAGACGAAAAATAACAATATTCATATTTACTGTGTTAACCATTGTTACAGTACTTGGTTCCCTTATGTATCTAATTGAGGGCGAAGGTAATGGATTTACAAGCATTCCCAAAAGCATCTATTGGGCAATTGTTACACTAACCACTGTTGGTTACGGTGACATTACACCCCAAACGGTTTTGGGGCAATTCGTTTCAATTATTATTATGATTTTAGGATACGGAATAATTGCCGTCCCTACAGGCATCGTTACAGTGGAAATGAATCAGGTGTTTAAATCCAAAGGGGCTATTCGCGCCTGTCAAGGCTGTGGCGCTGACACTCATGACGAGGATGCTGTTCATTGTAAGTATTGCGGAACTCTTCTATAAACTAAATTAAAAGTAGTTATCAGGTATAGGTAATAAATGGGGCGGAAATTTTTAATTTCCGCCCCAATCATTTTAAAAGAAGTAAAATATGGCCAGCAATAATCTTACATTGGAAACATTTTTAATATCTTCCACAATTCCTTTGTTAAGATTATTTGAAGTACCGTAACCCGCAGAAGTATACTCAAGTTCGGTTGAAATTCTGGTTTTGCCGGAATTCAGTTGTATCCTGGGTGAAATTCTATATACATTGTCCAAATTAATTCCACGCCCGTAGTAGGCCCCTGAAATATTACTTTCCGCACCGATATTTTTTGTATATCCGCCGAATATTGCAAACTCAATTTCTTTACCTGTGGAAATTTCTCCCCAAATAGAATAAACACTCATGGGAGTATATTCTTCAACCCCTGAAATTGAGTTTGTTGATTTAACAGCGTATCCACCCAACATTAATTGATCGGCAAGATTATTTCCGTATACTGCTTCAGCTTTAATTATTATCGGATCAAAAATAAATTTTACAAATCCAATTGCGGATATGCCAGTAATAGATTGATCGGTTTCAATTTTTTTAGTCGTTGCAAGTCGCGGAGTAATATTTTTATAATCCACTCCAGCTCCAATTAAGGTGCCCCCGCTAGAAAATTGGAATTGAGCGTGCAGGTTAGGTGTAACTGAATTTCTGAGGTATGTACTGCTAAAGCCGTCAGGTCCATTGCTTGTGAAATCACGCTGAGATGCTGCGGCTAAAATTAACTTCAGATTATCAATAGAATATGTAAACCTGATTTGCGGGTTTCTTGAAAATGGTTGAAACGGGACCCCTGTATTAAATGACACTACGCCAGGATACATTTCAGCAATAAACATAGGGTGCCAGGTCTGACCAACGAGCAGTGAAACATTTTCCCAATCAAATTTTACATAAGCATGACGCAATCTAAAACCATTTATATTGCCATCCGATGTACCAAAAAATTCTCCTTCAAGTGCACCGGAAGTCGCAGCCCCAAATGCATCGGGACCAGTAATTTTACCATGGAGCCTGCTTTGAATGGAAAGAATATTAAAACCAGGATTTGCGTTGATATCATTTCCATTTACATCAAAATTTTCAGGCTGTGGATAGAGCAAAAAATGCCCTTCGCGTATAGTAACATTTTGGCGTGAATCATAGATTATGTCGGTTTTAACAAATCCGGAAAATGAAATACCAAAGCCTGGTTTTTCCGATTGTGCAAACAAAACGAAAATATTTGTTAGAAAAAACAAGACTATTATTTTCTTCATTTATTTTCTCCCAAAACTTACTCTGAAATTATTCGGCGCCTATACCAAGATAAGTTCGAAGCTTTTCATCCTCAAAATTACTTTCCGCTGATTTCTCTGTGGTAAATAAAGAAACTATAATACCTACAAGAAAAGAGGCGGTCATTGATATTAGAGCTGGATTTTTTAAAGAGAACAAAGCTGTTTCGTTGTTAAAAATATCTACCCAAACTGTCGGGCTAATAATAATAAGTATTACGGCTAATCCAGCACCTGTAATAATACTAGCTACAGCGCCGGCGGTTGTAAATTTTTTCCACATAATTGAAAGCAGTAAAGAAGGGAAATTAGAACTTGCAGCAATTGCAAAAGCTAACCCGACCATAAAAGCTACATTTTGCCCCTCAAAAATGAATCCTAAAAATATTGCCAAAGCACCAATCAGAAGAGTTGCCACCTTTGCAACTTTTACTTCACCTACTTCATCAGATTTTCCTTTTTTTACGACGCTTACATAAAGATCATGCGATAGAGTTGAAGCGCCAGAAAGAGTTAAACCGGCAACAACCGCAAGAATAGTTGCAAACGCCACTGCAGCTATAAAACCAAGAAAAAATTGACCGCCCACGGACTCCGCGAGTAATAAAGCTGCCATATTCCCGCCTTTATCAAAACCGCTTACCACATCTTGTCCAACTAATACCATTGCTCCAAATCCGATAATAAATGTGAGAATATAGAAATAACCTATAAATCCTGTTGCGACAAATACGGATTTTCTTGCCTGTTTTGCGTCGGGAACCGTAAAAAATCTCATTAGAATATGAGGCAAACCTGCTGTTCCCAATATAAGAGCAAGCCCAAGCGAAATTGCGTCCCATGAGTTAGTAACGAACCCGCCGGGAACTAAAACGGCGTCGGAATATTTAACTGCCGCTGCGTCGAAAAGAGCGATTGGATTCATTCCAAATTTTGCTAATGTCATTATTACTAAAAATGTAGCGCCGCTAAGTAAAAGCACGGCTTTAATAATTTGCACCCAAGTGGTCGCCAGCATACCACCGAACAATACATAGGAGATCATTACAATCCCTACAATTAATATTGCGTATTCATAAGGGAATCCAAATAACACATTAATTAAAGATCCTGCACCAACCATCTGAGCTATAAGATAAAAAATTATCGTAAGTAAGGATCCTATGGAGGAGGCTATACGCACAGGTTTCTGTTTCAATCGATATGCCACAACATCGGCAAAAGTAAATTTCCCTAAATTTCTAAGAGGTTCTGCAATTAAAAACATTACAAGAGGCCAGCCAACAAGAAAACCGATCGAATAGATTAGTCCGTCGTAACCTTTTAATGAAACCATGCCCGCTATTCCTAAAAATGATGCGGCGCTCATATAATCGCCTGATAAAGCTAATCCATTTTGAAATCCCGAAATACTTCTATCCGCTGCGTAGAATTCGGAAGTTGTTTTCGTTTTTTTTGCTGCCCAATAAGTTATTGCAAGAGTAATAGCAACAAATACAAAGAATATAATTATTGAAGCTACATTTACCTGTCCAAGTGTAGATTGAATACTTTCCAAGGAAATCTCCAATTATAATTTGTAAAATATTAAAAATAAAATGTTTGTTATTTTTCTAGAATCTCGTTTCGCAGTTCTCTAACTGACTTATCATATTCTTTATTGGCCCAACGAGTATAAATACCAGTTAAAATCCAGGCAAAAATTATGATCCCAATTCCAATCGGCAAACCGAGGGTGAGATGCTCACCAATTTTAATAGAGAGAAATTCTTTGTAGAAAGCAATGGAAAGGATAAAACCGAAGTAGACGACAAGCATAATTACTGTGAGTGTTACGGAAACTTTTAATCTTTTCTTTACAAGATTCTTAAATTTTTCTGATTCAAGTATCTCTTTTACACGTTCCGCATTAATGCCCATATAATTTTTCTCCTGTTATAAAATGTTAATTAAATTTATATGAAATAATAAACTGGGTCATTAATAATTTTTGCAATTTAGTTCATTTTATTTTTAAATCAAAGACTAACTTGTCTTATAATAAGTCACTTGCTCTTATTTATAATAATCAAAATAAATTAAAGTGATAACGTACCTTTAAAATCCAATTTTATTTTATTTTTTAGTGATCCCAATTGATCTATAAATTTTTTAATGAGTAGCACATGAAATTCTGATAATTTTTGAGGAAGTATAATATTATCAACAGTTAGATTTTTAGAATAATTATCTATTTGATGTTGAAGTCTGAGCTGCATTAATAAATTATAACAAAAAATTAAATTATTATAACTTGTTTCAGATAAAAGACCTTTTTCTAATAAATGCTCCAATCTTTTTACTGTATTTGTCGACTTAATATTATTTTTTAAACTATACAGTCTTGCAAAATCAACCACTGGAAGAAGGAGTAGTTTTAAATCAATTTCATTTTTTACTTTTTTGAAATTATCTGGAAGTTCGGAGTTCAGTATATTTTCTGAAAGGTAAACAAAAAATGTGCTGCTGCTTTTCATAAGTTTTGAAGTATGATTACTCAGCCGTTCCGACAAAAGTTCGTTTCCATAAACAAATCGGAAATCAAAAAATATTTTAGAATCTAATAAATCCTGTGGATTAGCGGTAGTTACCCAACTTGTAAAATACTTTTCCCATATATCAATTGACTGACACCATTTTTCATTTTTTGCCATAATGCCGCCTTTGCAGAAACTATAGCCAACAGTATTAAGATCGAATGATATATGCTCACCAAAACGAATAAAATATTCCTTAACTTCCTTCATATTTTCAGGTAAGACTGCCTCATAGATTAACGCGTTATCTTGATCAGTTAATAATGTTTGTTCTTCACGACCTTCACTACCCATTGTGATAAACGCAAATTTGGCCGGGGGTGCGCCAAGCTTCGATATTGTTAATTCAATAATTCTTTTTGTTATAGTTTCTGATATTATTGTAATAAAATTAGTTACACCGCTTGTACTCATTTCATTATCTATCATAGCTTTTATTAATAAAAGCAACTGCTGTCTGTATTCTATAATCGATTCCACATTTTTGCAGGATTTAAGTTTTTCGATAAAGAACAGGTAGTTTGTAAATGTGGCATTAAATAAATCTTCTTTGTTTATTACTCCAGCCACTTCAGCAGAATCGTTAATAACGATCAAACGATTAACAACATTTTCACGAAATTTATTTAACGCCTCAAACAATGTAGAGTTCGAATTAATTGAAATATATTGTTGTGGAATTATTGAAGATATTGGTGTTTCTGCCTCTATATGCGATGAATGGAGATGTTTATGAATATCGAGGTCAGTTATTATCCCTTTTATCTGTTTATTATCATTTTTAACAATAAGCGCTTCACAATTATTTTGTTTTAATACTTCCGAGGCATTGTATAAACTGTCGGTTTCTGAAAATTCCGGTATCGATTTAATCAGTGGAGATATTTTCTGCTTAAGAAATATTAAGGAATTTTGAAGATCGGTTATTAACTCTTCCCGTTCTTTATCCGATTTTTTAAGTTCGCTAATATCTTCTATTATTCCGTCTATTGACAGTTTTTTATTTTCTGAATTTTTAACTATCACTGCCGATAAAGACACGGTAAATAATGAACCGGATAGTTTCTTTAACTGTACTATTTTATTTTTAACAACACCCTTTCTATTTAATTCATCGATAAAAAAAATCTCATCATTCCGTTCAACAAAAAAATCCAGGAACGATTCGTTTAGAAGTTCAGATTCATCCGCTGCTTCAATCATTTGCACAAGCGCCGGATTAATTTCTGTAAACCTAACCTGTTTATCGGGGGAGGCTCTGAATACTCCCATTGTAATGTGATTTGTTAAAGCAAGATATTTTTCTTTCGTATAGTCTAATGCTTCCTCAATTTCTTTATGCCTGCTAATATCCTTTACACTTATTACAATACCTTTGTTGTTTGAAAATGTAATTGGTGATATATTTATCAATACATCCAGAATTTCGTTATTCTGCTTTTTAAATTTTGTTTGAAATTGTTCGTTCACCAAATCAACTTTCTTTTTAAAATTGTCGAAATCGAATATTTGAGAGTCGGGGTATGCTATAAAAATATCGGAGAGCCTCAGCTCATGAATCAGGTCTTCATAATTAAGCATCGATAAAATTGTTTTATTAAAAAAGACCTGTTTATTTTCAAGAATCATAATTAAACCATCCCCTGAAGCCTCAACAAGAAGTCTGTATTTTTCGCGTGATTCCTTTAAATCGTCTTCAGCTTCTTGTCTTTTCTTCTCACTCTTCAAGTTTTGATACGCTATGTAAGTAAGCAAAATTGAACCAAGGATTGTAATTATTATAGATATGGTAATTATTTTACGTTCCAGCACTACAATTTCTTGTTTTACGTCTTCAATATAAATACCTGTACCAATAACCCAACCCCATGGTTCAAAACTTTTTACATAGGATACTTTCGGAACAATTTTATCCGAGTCATCTTTCCATTGCCACATATAATCTACATAGCCTTCACCTTTGTTTTTAGCCACATGCGCCATTTCAACAAATAATTTTCTTTTGCGTGAATCAGAAAAGTCCGATAAATCTTTTCCGTTTAGATCAGGACGGTATGGGTGTACAAGCATGTTTGGGTGCATATCTGTTATCCAAAAATAATCTTTACCTTCTGCACCATACCTTAAAAATTTTGTTTGATCGATAGCTGAGGATTGAGCATCCGATTGAGTCAACTCGCCATTAAGCTCCATTTGATGCCACTTGTTAATCATTGATACAGTTGAATTTGTAAGTTCCCTTATCATTTCTCTTTTGCGATCAATGATAATATTCTCGAATTGAGGAATAACTACAATAAATATAGCTGTTATCAACAAACCAATAGTTAAAAGTGTGGGTAAAAGGATTTTTACATATGGCAATCCTTTTATTCGTGACCCGCTTTTGTTCATCTATTTACCTTAATAAAAGTTCACCATTATTATTGAAACGAATTCCCTAACAGAGGAATTGCATTAATTCTATTTAAGGTTGTATCAAAAACAAGTACACCGTTAGATCTGGTTGTGCGGGCTACGCATGGTATTGAAATCCAAGGTAAGTTTTCATGAATATCGAATGTCCCAAAATCCAAATTCTTAAAATTATCATTGTCAACAAATATTACACCTTCAGGATGCCCATGACCCGAGAAACTTAACCTACAATCGTTCTCTTTCATAAATTCAAAATGTTTTTGAAGATGGAAAGTTTGACTAGGGAAATAGATTGCGGAACCTGAAAAATCCGGACAACAAAAATGTGAAAGTAGCAACTTTACATTTTCAAATTGTGCAAATTCAGTCTCCTTAAGTCCGGATAAATATTCTTTCGTTGAATCACTCAACGTCGACTTTATTTCATTATCTTCATATAGCCATATTCTATTGCGTGCTTTCTTTGCACGAACTTCATAATCTTGAGAATACCAATCATCCCCATACGGAAAACCCGCTTTATTCTCAGGCACTTTTTTAACTGCGTAAAGATCATGATTTCCGGCAACTACAACCGAACAATTTTCACGGATTAATCTGATACATTCTTCAGCATTACGTGTTTCAATATATCTGTAGAACGGTAATGTAAAACCTACTATGTCTCCCAGGCAGATTACTGAGTCGCAATTTTCTGATGATAATATTCGGAGCGCTTGCTGCAAGCTATATACATCTTCGTGGATATCGCTGATAAATCCAATTTTCATAAAATTCAAATTGGGTGTTGAATTTAATTTTTGTTAAACTAATTACTTCTGAATCTCATATTTTTAAAGGTAATGTACCTTTAAGATAAAAACAAGAAAGTATTCAATAAAAGTATTAGTCAATAATAAGAGTGCACTATTTCACACTTCGTAACTTTGCCATAGATATCATTTGCTTTCTCTATTAGCAAATTTTGGAAGTTTAATTTTGTTACTTAAATTGCACAAATTACTTTGTAAAAAAAAATTGCACTGTCAATACATAAAAAGGATATTCAATGGATGCGGTTAAAATTATACAGGATATTGTAATAATATTGGCGGTTTCGCTACCTATCATATTTATATTCAAAAGACTTCATATACCGTCAATTGTAGGTTTTTTAATTGCAGGAATGATAATTGGACCGTTTGGTTTTAAACTTATAAAAGGGATAAATCAAATCGAGGTTATGGCCGAGGTAGGAGTTATTCTTTTGTTATTTACCATCGGGCTGGAAGTTTCGTTTTCACAATTTAAAAAAATAAAAAGGTTTCTATTAATTGCTGGTGGATTTCAGGTTATCGGTACAATTATTTTTGGCGCTTTACTTTTTACATTATTTATTCCAAGTATAAATCAGGCTATTTTTCTTGGGATGTTGTTAAGTTTATCAAGCACAGCCATAGTTTTGAAATTATTGTCTGAACGTGGTGAACTTTATTCTCCACAGGGTAAAATATCTCTTGGGATTCTAATTTTTCAGGATCTTGCAATCGTTCCAATGTTCTTTCTCCTTCCTCTATTAAAAGAGGACAGTTCCTTAAGTTTTACCGACGTATCCATTAAACTCTTAGTTGCATTCGGAGCTTTGGCGACTATTCTGATATTATCAAAATTTTTAATTCCTAAAATGATGTATCAACTTGCTAAATTAAGAATGAAGGACGCTTTCACAATCGGGACTATACTTATACTTTTAGGGAGTGCCTATCTTACACATTCCCTTGGCTTATCGTTTGCATTGGGAGCATTTATAGCTGGATTAATATTGGCGGAATCGGATTATCATTCCCAGATTTTATCCGACATGCTTCCGTTAAAAGATGCTTTCAATAGTATATTTTTCGTTTCGGTAGGACTTCTGTTAAACATACAATTTGTTTTCGATTTTCCCTTATTGATAATTGGTGCGACTATTGCCGTTATTTTATTAAAATCAAGCATCATCATTCTTGTAGTACTTTATCTTAAATATCCTTTTCGTATTGCTTTAGTTACCGGCTTAGGGCTTGCACAGATAGGGGAATTTGCGTTTGTACTTGCACAGGCCGGTACCGGGTTTAATTTAATAAGCGGTCCTTACTATAATGTTTTTCTTGCAACTTCAATTTTTACAATGATCTTAACACCCTTTTTAATAAAACTGTCTCCAATGCTCGGGTTTATTTCGAACGAAATATTAGCTGTAAAAAGTACAGCTGATGAATCAATTGAAAAACTAAAAGGACATGTTATAATTGCCGGTTATGGTTTAAATGGCAGAAACTTGTCCCGTGTTTTAAAAGAGACAGGGATTAAGTATGTAATAATTGAAATGAATCCGGAAACTGTTAAAATAGAAAAAGCTAAAGGTGAATCTATAGTTTACGGCGATATAAGTAAAGAGGAGGTTTTGAAATCAGTTAATATAGAAGGGGCGAATACTTTAGTATTCTCAATTTCAGATCCTATTACCACTAAACGTGCTTTGAGTACAGTAAAAAGACTAAATCCAAAACTATATATTGTTGTAAGAACCAGATTTGTTAGCGAAATAGAAGAGCTTAATAAATTGGGCGCCGATTCAATAATTCCGGAAGAATTTGAGACCTCGCTTGAAATATTCCGTAAAGTATTACAAAATTATCATATACCTTTAAACATTATAATGAAACAGGCAGCTCTTCTTAGGCAGGAATCCTATATGTTGTTAAGAGAACCTGAAGCTATAAGCTCATTTATTCACTTGGATGAAATTCTTGCCGAAGGAATTACTGAAACTTATTATGTTAATGAGGATAATCCCCATTCAAATAGATCATTAAGTGAAATTCATTTACGCGCCGAAACTGAAGCGACTATTATTGCGATAGTAAGAGACGGAAAAACAATTTCAAACCCAACGGGTAAAGAATCAATTTTGGCTCACGATACGTTAGTAATTACAGGCACACACCAATCAGTTGATAAAGCGATAAATATATTAAACGGGCAGCCCCTCTGATGAATTTTATATTTTAACTATTTACATATTTTGTTGTCACCGATGATTATACATCAATTATCTAAAGCAGAAGCGGTTGACATAGTACTAAAAACACAACTGCTTAATACAAAACCAAAAATTGGGAGTGGGAATAATAAATTTTCAGCGGACAAACTTTTATTCTCCGAAATAATTGACAAATTGGGTTACATTCAAATTGATACGATCTCCGTAATCAACAGAGCACATCATCACGTGTTATGGTCGCGCGATTGTAATTATAAGGAAAAACATCTGCACGATTTGCAGACAAAGGATAAATTGGTTTTCGAATACTGGACACACGCCATGTCGTATATACCAATAAAGGATTATCGTTTTTCACTTCATAGAATGAAAAATTTTTATACTCCTAAAAGCCAATGGTTAAAATGCAGGTACGAGCAATCAAAAAAATATTTTACTCCCGTTCTTGAAAAAATTAAAGACGAAGGTATGCTTAGCTCAGGCAGCTTTGAAAATGCTGAAGGACATAAAGCGGGGAATTGGTGGCAGTGGAAACCCATAAAAACCGCTCTTGAGTATTTATTTTGGCGTGGGGATTTAATGGTAGCCGAGCGGCGAGGATTCCAAAAATATTATGATTTAACAGAAAGAGTTCTTCCGGATAACATCGATACAACTTTACCTTCCGAAAAAGAATTAAACCGGTTTTTTATTCTAAAGGCTTTATCATCAATGGGAGTCGCAACGGAAAAAGAAATTCAAAAATTTATGCAGCCGGGTAAAAATATTATTTCCGATTTACAGGTAACCGATAGAAAAACAACTCAAAAAACTATCAATGAAATGTGCGAAAATGGAGAGTCAGTACAAGTAGTAATTGAAGGCGATAAAAAATCAATAAATTTTTCTTTAAGCAATTCCTTAAAAATTGTTGATACTAAAAAGAGTTTTGTTGATAAAATTCATATCATTTCACCATTTGATAATCTTATAATTCAAAGGGATAGAACAAAAAGATTATTTGATTTTGAATATACGATTGAATGTTATGTCCCGGAATCAAAACGAAAATATGGCTATTTTGTTCTTCCAATAATCTGGAATAATAAATTCGTAGCGCGAATTGATTGTAAAGCCGATCGTAAGTCTAGAACTTTATTGATTAAAAATATTGTTTTTGAAAAAAAGTTTAAAGAGTTTGAAAACTTTGTTCCACATTTTAACAAGCAGCTTAAAAATTTTTCGGAATTCAACAATTGCGATAAAATTATGTTGGATAAATGTACCCCATCTAAAGCGAAACGATTTTTACAATAAATTATCCCAATAAAATGGAACCTCTATTTTTCAAGAAACAAGCCGATTTAAGAAAATGGTTTGAGAATAATTATTTACAATTAACGGAACAATGGATTGGTTATTATAAAAAGAATTCCGGAAAAGAAAGCATAACATGGTCGGAATCAGTGGACGAAGCAATTTGTTTTGGATGGATAGACGGTTTAAGAAAATCGATAGATGATGAAAGTTACATGATACGTTTCACCCCGCGTAAACCCGGAAGCAATTGGAGTGCAGTGAATATTAAGAAAGTACAAAAACTAACAATGCTTGCTCTAATGAAACCTGAAGGAATTGAAGCGTATAAAAAAAGGAAAGAAAAAAATTCTGATTTTTATTCTTATGAACAAAAAGAACAAAAACTTGATACAAAATATTTGAATAAAATTAAATCGAATAAAGAAGCCTGGACATTTTTTGACAAAACACTGGCTAAGTCTTATAAAAAAATTTCAATACAATGGGTGTTAAGTGCTAAAAGGGAAGATACAAGAATCAGGAGGCTTAATATACTCATTGATTCGTGTGCAAAAGGAGAGAAGATACCCGAGCTAATGAAGTACAAAAAATAAAAAATAAAATGATATCCCAAATAATAAACCCGCCTTACGTAAGGCGGGTACGAGGGCCGAACAAGTTTAAGATAAATCCGGCATCTTGTTCATGAGGATTTTAATTTATAACAATAAAAATAAAAATTGCCTTCCAAAATTAAGTGAGTTCAGGACATTTAGTAACCATTTTTCCAGCCTACTTAAGTATTAACATTTTTTTAGTCCCTGCATTAATTCCATCGAGTGAAACATTATAATAGTAAATACCGCTTGCAAAATCTTTTGCGTTCCAATTAAATTGAAAATTACCTTTCGATAGTTGCCGATTAACAAGAGTCGTAACTAACTGTCCTAATGAATTAAATATTTTTACTGTAACCATGCTTTTATCTGTTAAATAAAAACTAATAGTTGTTTCCGGATTAAAGGGATTAGGATAATTCTGATAAAGTGTGAAATGCTCAGGAAATATTGTAGTGGACTCATTATCCTCAACTTCAGTGATATCACTATTATTCTGTTTCGCAAAACTTGGGGTCATTTGTTTAAATGATCCTGTACCGTTGGGATAACGCCCTGTCGAAATATTTAACAATTGTTCACCAAAAAAAACTTCATCAATAATTACTGTATCAGGATCTGAAAAATATATTGACTCTCCCGAACTTGAAAGCTTAAAATTTGCGTGTAATCCCGACTGAGAACTTTGATCATCAGCCCAAATAATTAAATAATCTTTTGCTTTAATTACAGTATCAGGTAAAGCCCATTGACTGAGATCATTCGTTTTATCGGATAAAAAATATCCTTTTAATGAGACATCATTTTCAGAGTTGTTATATAACTCAATCCAATCGTCATATTCTCCATCCTGATCAGCAGCGGTATCATCATTACTGGCCATAAATTCATTGATTACCAGATCTCCTGTAGAAGTAATAGTAAAGAATTCAATTTCTGCGCGTTCCGGCGAAAAAGAAGCTGCAGCGTTATTTTCAGCGTAAATATAATATTGTATTTCTGTAGTTGTTACAGGCAGTAAAGCGCCATAGACTGCGTCTCGAGCAGAACCGTCGTTATTATTTCCATCATCCAGCATATCAATTTTATTAAAAACATCCTTTGCGCTCGCCCTATAATACAATTGAACAATATTTGCGTTCTGTACATTTACGTTTATCCAAAGACTTTTATCAATATCTCCATATACAGCAGAGTGACTAATATCTGTTACTGATGGCGGAGTTGCTTTAAACTCAGCTACTGAGTTTAAATAACTTATGCGACTATCCATAAGCTGGGCAATTCCAACGATACCCTGATTGCCTCCTCCCGGAGGGCCGCCACTGCTTATGCTGCTCGTAATATTGTTTTTAAATTGTGTATATGTATAAAATTTATTCGGATCATTTTGTACTTCAGTATCAATAATGTTCTGCAATTCCAAAGCGCGTGTTTTATACAATCCATTTTCAAAATAATCGCTCATTATTGATTTCATGTGAGCTACATATTTCTTTTTGATAGTTGGGTCCGATAAAATTTTGCTGATAATCGGAAAATTTGATTTAGAAGAATTTAAAAACGGATCGAGCTGCTGCATCGAACTGGTATTTAATTGAGCTCCGTCCAACAGCCTCGAAAAAACACCGAAATTTTCGTTAAAGTCCCACACAATTGGATTGAAACGACCGGAATCATCCTCATATAAATAATAGTTATGTGCGAAATTTATCGGTGAATCCAGATTTACAGTTAATATATCAAATGCCAGCATCCATAAATGTCGGTCAATATTTAATACCCGATCAACTGATGAAGGGTTATTATTTAATATATTTAAAAAATTAATTAGTTCTTTCCATCCATGGTCAGACTCAATTTCATAGTATTTAGAATAAGCGCTGGAATCCTCTCCAAAATATCCCCAGATTTTCACAACAGTCTGAGCGGCGCCACCAGCCAATTCTCCTTTAAAGAAAGCGTTTTTACTGCTGCCGAAATGTGTCTTTAAAAAAGATTTATCCACGTCCTGCACATTCGTATACAGCCCGATGTATTTATCATTTATATAGACTTTGCAATAATTTGCCAAACTCGATGGCATATATTCACCTATTATCTCATAGCTCAAAACATCTCGCACGAAACTTGGATCATTGTAAGCGTTTGCTAATTTTAAGGTTCCGTACCCTTCATGTTCCTGATTATCAATTACATAATCCAACTTAATATTCAAAGGATTTTTAATTCTACTGGCACTATAACTGCTGTTACCTTTATATCTTACTCCTACACTATCATATTGAATTCCGTTCACAGTAGCGGAGCCCAATAATCTGTTTTCATTACCATCGGAAACCAGACTATCAAGCTTATAATCCCAATTGGATTGTTTAAAAGTGATTTTCAAAGTATTAATAGTATTGACATCGTAGAAACTCTGCCCATCAATATTCCTGTAAAACAGAATGCAGATGAAAATGAGAATTAAATTTCTATTCATCATATTTGTTATCCTTCAAATTATTTTTTATTTATTTAATCTTTCAATACTATTTTATAAAAACATATAATTATTTATTCAGCGTGCTTTTTATTCGATTGAAATATTTAATTTATAACTTAACACAACGGACATAATTAAAAAATTTTGCATCCACAACCGAATAACCGGTTCTCATTTTATCGGCAACGTCAATATTAACGTCGTCATCCGTTTCCGGACTCTTCTGCTATATAAGCTGTGTAATAAGATCACTAATTGTTCCATCTTCGTTATCCTGAGATTCAGGTTTATTTTTACTGCAATGTGCTTCCTGCCAATATAATGTTTCAGCTGATGATGGGGCTGATAAGTTATTGCAAAAAATTGTCTGAGGTGTGCTGACAGAAAGATAACCAGATATATCCGGCAGATTAATTGTGGATTTCTCCGAAGAAGCTGAGTTTACCGATGACTCCTCGTAGCCTATAGATAAGTAGAAGAGCGAAAAAAATGTTAAAATTTTTATTATTTTCACTTTTCTACTCCGAGGTGTAACTAAATTAAGATAATTCAACATTCTGCTCATCTTTTAATAAATTCTTAATTTTGATTCAAAATTGTTGCTTAAGTGAACCATTTCTTCATGTTTATTTTACTTTACTTACTTGATTGTTTTCATAAACGTAGGTATAGTCTTAAAATGATGAAACTTGTACAATTTTGAAATTTCTATTTTTTGTAATTCATTAAGCGATAGTATTGATAGCAATGCATTATTTATTTTTGTAATTGCAGAAGCTTTTTGAATTCCCTGCAACTGATTTCTGTTTTGCATAGGCAGGCAAAAAGATTTTCCGTTATTAATAATATTGTGCTTATTATTTCAAGAAAACCGCAATTATATTTTTTTTATTTTTCATTTTGATTCGCTTGAAATAAAAATAACTGATTTTACGTTATAATAGTTAAGACGATAATTTTTGAAAAATCTTGCGCGGCTTTAAAAGTTTTTTTAAAAACCCTTAAATTGACTGCTTAAAGGGTATTTAAGAGCTCCAATTATGAAGAAAAATTAGAATGGCCGGGGTTTATTTCTGGGTGGTTTTTGTGGTGGTCCTGTCATAGTCTCTCCGGGTGGCGGACCCAATACTTCATGAGTAAGAATACGCAGTTTCTTTTGTTGTTCCGGATTACATAAATTTTTTATATTTAAAAAATGTTCAAAAGTAAGCCTTTCTAATTCAGCTTGTTTATCCATCGTTATTTTTAATAGAGAATCAGATATCATTAACTGCGGTTCTGCCAGCAAGACTTTATCTAACATTTCACGTTTAAGCTCTTTAATATCAATTGATAAAGTGTTAGTCTGCCGATTGTGCTTGTCACGTAGATCTAAAAAACGCTCAATTTGGGCGTCGTTGAACATCAATTCGGATTTAAGAAGCATTTCTAATTGTGCCTGTTTCTTCCTGGGATTTATAGGTGCCTGGTCGCCTAGGCTTTGTGGAGGTCTGCCTATCCACAACATGGTAAGAGTGCTTAAATTAAATATTATAAGCACTATTATAATCAAGACCATATAACGTTTTTGTTTAAAAATATCCATCACATTTTCCTATTCTAAAAATAGTATGTCACTTGGGTTTAAATTAGGTGTTAAATCATCTGAAATTATCTCAATCAGAGCCTGTCTTGTTGGTGTAATGTTGTAAGTTTCACTGCTGTTAAAATACCAGAATACTGTTGTGAGATTAACTGCGAACAATAAAACAAAAAACGTCGGTTGAAGAAAAGTAAAATAATTTTTTCTTTTTTTATACCGCTCTTCTAATTTGGTACGAACACGCGTATAAAAATAGGGATTAATAGGGATTGTTTCTTTCTGGTCTAAAAGATCCAGAGTTTTAGTGATTTCCCAGTCTATTTTTTCTTTATTATTCATTTTAGCACCTTTACATATTGTTGGACGTTCTTTTCATCCAAAACTTGCGCAACTGAATATTATTTTTCAAAATAATTAGATAAATGTTTATGTAAATTCTTTTTGGCTCGATGCATTAATGCCTTAACTGCAGAAATTGATATCGACATAATGTTCGCAATTTCTGTATTGTCAAAATTCTGATATTTACTAAGAGTTATAACTGTTTTTTGGTTTTCAGGTAATTTATCTAGTGCAAAATCCAATATTTTTTTTTCTCTTCTTTCTTTTAAGAAAATCCAGAGATTTATTAACGGCTATTCTATAATTGTACCTCTTCGCGGAAATTGGACATAGATTTGTAAACTTGAATAAAAACTTCTTGAGCTATATCGTCCGCATCCTCAATATTATTTACAAAACGGAAGCAGGTATTTCGCAACGGTTCCTGAAGTTTTTCTACCAAATTTTTGAAATTAATTATATCATATGTTTTTTAGGACATATCCGATTTCTCAAAAACTTATTTCTCTATTATGTCGTTAGCTATCAAATTATAACATTGTTTCAAAAATTCAATTTTTAATCAGAAAATTTATTCTGAATAAACAATAAGCCCTACTCGCCACAATTAAAAAAATACTTTTTGAAATTCTGCAAAAACCTATGCAAAATGGCTAAATTTTAGATAATAGAAAGTAAAATCGTTCAGTGAGGAAAATATATGATAAAAAAATTAGACATAACTATTACAAAAAATAAAAAATTATACAAAGTTTTGAACTTTTTCTTATTGATTTTGTGTTTATAAAGTAGTTTTTATAATAATAGGGCTGATTAAACTGATTCTATTTGTAAAATTCTTGTTTCACTTACATGATTTTAAGTTTTCCATTTAAAAACTTTCTTAAATGGAAAAAAAACACATATTTAAGCATCTAGGATTTTTAATGAAAAAAAAATAGATCTCTAAGTGATTCTTTTATTTGTAAGCAGTTTTAGAAATAATCTTAATAAAAATTTCAAACAATAAATAATGACAAAATAATATGAATAAGAAAGTAATAATTATCGGTTCTGGTCTTGGTGGATTATCAACAGCATTAAGGTTGAGTAAACATGGCTATGATATAACAATTTTAGAAAAACATTCCACCCCGGGAGGAAGACTAAATATTATAAATCAGGATGGATTCCGATTTGATATGGGTCCATCATTTATGAGTATGACATTTGAATTCGATGAATTATTTGAAAGTGCCGGTGTAAAAAATCCGCTGCGGATGGAAGAATTAGATCCAATTTATCAGGTTTATTTTGAAGGGAAACAAGCCCCTTATAAAATTTTTAAGGATATTAAACTTCTCGCAAAAGAGTTTGAAGCAATTGAACCCGATTTTGAAAATAAAATTGAAAAATATCTTAAAAGAGCAGGCGAGTTTTTTAACGATACCGAAAATATAGTTGTAAAATCTAATTTTGATAACAAACTCCAATATTTTTTGGAATTGAGCAAGGTGCCCAAAAAACATCTGCCATATCTGTTCAGAACGATGTGGAGTGAAGTTGATAAAGCTTTTACAAGTGAAGAAGTTAAAATAATATTTTCACTTGTGGCTTTTTTCCTCGGGGCAACACCTTTTAAAACTCCTTCCATTTATTCTCTACTCAATTATACCGAACTAAAACATAACGGTTATTGGAGAGTAAAAGGCGGGATGTATAATATTGTTGAAGAAATCATTAAAATATTAATGGATAGAGGAGTAAAAATTTATACCGATACCGAGATAGTTAAAATCAATAACTATAACGGAAAACTAAATGAAATTGAGGATCAAAACGGTAAAAAATGGAAAGCCGATATTATTGTATCTAATTCCGATGCAGCATCGTTTAGGGGAAAAATATTAAATAGAAAAAATTATGATACGGGAAATCTGGACAAAATGAACTGGACTCTAGCACCGTTTACTATATACCTGGGCGTAGAAGGTAAAATAAATGGTTTGGACCATCATAATTATTTTCTTGGTAAAGATTTTAAGAAGTACGCCGATGAGATTTTTACTCTTACCGTAAGTCCGGAAAATCCTTACTACTATGTAAATGTTTCTTCAAAATATGACAGTGAAGCTGCGCCCGCGGGGTGCGAAAATATTTTTATACTCTGCCCGGTTCCGGATTTGCGATATAAATCTAACTGGGATGACAAAGAAAAACTTGCCTCATCAATAATTCGTGATATTTCAACCCGAACGGGTTTCGACATAGAAAAAAATATCATTACAAAAAAAATATTAACTCCAAAAGATTGGGAAGGTAAACTGAATCTTTACAGGGGGTCGGGTCTAGGTTTAGCTCATAATTTAACACAAGTAGGCGCTTTTCGTCCAAATAATAAAGACGAAAATTTTAAGAATCTTTATTATGTGGGCGCGTCAACTACACCGGGTACCGGTTTACCAATGGTTGTAATTAGTTCTAAATTAGTAACAGAGAGGATAATCAAAGATGATGGAATTATATAATAAATCGAGCTTTTCAATAAGCAAACTTATAACAAATAATTACAGCACTTCCTTTAGTCTGGGAATCAAAACATTCGATTCCAAATACAGGGATCCGATTTTCGCTATTTATGGTTTCGTTCGTCTAGCTGATGAAATCGTTGATACATTTCACGGATATGATAAAGAAGCAATGTTAAAAAAATTCAAAGCTGATACTTTAGAAGCAATAGATTTGGGAATTTCTACCAATCCGGTATTGCATTCATTTCAGCAAATAGTTAATAAATATAATATTGATAAAGATCTTATCCTCGAGTTTTTAAAAAGTATGGAAATGGATTTAACTAATTCCTATTATCACAAAAAGCAATATGATGAATACATCTATGGTTCCGCAGAATCTGTCGGTTTAATGTGTCTGAAAGTTTTTACAAATAATGATATTGAAAAATATGAGCAACTTGCTCCATTCGCAAAAAAACTGGGATCGGCTTTTCAAAAAGTGAATTTTTTGCGGGACATTAAAAGTGATATTGAAGAGAGAGGAAGAATTTATCTTCCCGGTGTTGATAAAGAATTTAAAATGAACGAAGAAAGTAAACAATCTCTTGAAAAAGAAGCAGAAAATGAATTTAGAATAGCTCTCGTGGGGATAATGAAGTTACCGAAAGAAGTAAGACTTGGCGTATATCTCGCCTATATTTATTATCAATCGTTATTTCAAAAAATAAAGCTTTCACCGTTAAAAGTGCTTAGAGAAAGACGTGTTAGAGTCTCGAACTTTAAAAAATCCTGGCTATTTATTAAGTCCTTTGTTGAAATAAAACTTTTGGAATTTGAATATGTTTATTCTGATTAGATTATTAATTCTAATTTTTATCACCGGTATAACTAACGCTCAAAGTTCTGAAGAAAATATATCTCTAAATGGAGATTTTTCAGGCGATTATAATTTTATAAGGGCTGGTTTAGACGAGTCGTTAGAAAATGAAAAACAGTTAATGTCTTTGGAAAAATATATAAAGTTAAATTTTAATAAAACTTATATTGAAAAGGATCCTTTACTGCTAGCTTTTCAAGGTACAATAGAATCATTAAAAGCTAAATTCGTTTTTTGGCCTTTTACCAAGCTCAATCACCTTAATAGAGGTTTAGAGTTATTGGATAAAGCAGTTGATTTAGCTCCAAGTAATTTGGAGGTTAGATATCTAAGATTCTGTGTTCTCGATAATATTCCGTCTATAATCGGTTACGGGGATAAAGCGCAGGAAGATGCTGATATTTTATTTAATCTTTTTAAACAATCCGATTCTTATAATAGTGATACACTAATAATTTCAATAGCGGAAACCTTAAATGAGAGCGAAAGGTTTACAGCGTCGCAAAAAAATAATTTCCAGAAAATTTTATTTAAAAGAAAATGAGCGAATATTTAATTCTTAACATCATTACAATATTTTTTCCTCTAATTTATTCGTTTGAGAAAACAATTAAGTTTTATAAAACTTACACTGTTCTTTTTATGTCAACATTGCTGGTTGGAATCCCATACGTAATCTGGGATATAATAGCCACCAAAAGGGGAGACTGGAGTTTTAATCCGGAATTTTTAACAGGCATTTATATTTTTAATCTTCCTTTGGAAGAAATACTGTTTTTTATAACCGTACCTTATTCAATGATATTTTTGTACAGGGCAGCTTTATATTATTTGCCACCAAAAACTATTCTACTGCCAAAAAGTATTTTATTACTCGTTTCAATTATATCAATACTTTTGGGATTATATTTTCTCGGACAGCATTATACTTCAACCGTTTTAATTTATGTCGGGGTGTTTTTCTTAATGTTGTTCTTCTCCAAAACAGGATTAAGAAATAACTTAGTTTTTTGGATTTATTTAATTTTAGGTTTTATTCCGTTTTTTGTCGTTAATTATTTTTTAACATCATTACCGGTAGTAAGCTATAATCCCGAAACTTTTTCAGGAATAAGGATTGTTACAATTCCTGCTGAAGATTTTATCTACACATTTTCTTTAGTAGGTTTTTACATTTTGATTTACGAAGAATTAAGAATAAAAATGAAGATAAGGATTTAATACGATGACAATAGTAATAAACATAATTGCGTTTTTATTGACTTATGCTTTTATGGAATTCACCGCCTGGTTTACACATAAATATATTATGCATGGTTTTTTATGGAAACTACATAAAGACCACCATATAAAAGATCACGATAAAAAATTTGAAAAGAATGATTATTTCTTTTTAATGTTTGCTATACCCAGCTTTTTATTAATTTATTTCGGTTTTGAACAGGGAGTCTCAAGTGTATTATTATGGATTGGTCTTGGTATTATGGTTTACGGAATTACTTATGTCCTTGTGCACGATATTTTCATACACAGACGAATTAAATTATTTCAAAAAACTAATAACCCATACTTTAAAGGAATGAGATTAGCTCACAAAATTCATCACAAACATTTAACAAAAGAAAATGGTGAGTGTTTTGGATTTATTTGGGTAAAGAAAAAATATATAAAAGCAGGTGAAACAAATTGATATTTTATATTGATAAGATTTTTATGAAATATAGAAAAGTTATTTGAATAGATATTTCCACAATTCTAAATAAATTAATCCGCAATAAATAATTTGAATAACAAAATATCTACAACAGATTCCTCCGGTAAAAACCGCGATTATTCTCACTTTTAAAAAATATAAAAGGTTTTAAATTCTGCCGTACATTTTAATAATCACTTTGGAATGTTGTACTTAAATTTTAATAGTCCTGGAATAAAAGCCTCAATTAAACTAGTTGTTATTTGTCTAAACTTTGTTTACTGATAAGTTTCATTAAAGTGCTTCCGAAATATATAATTTGTGGGATATTTCACACTTAGCACAAATTCAAGTAAGTAATTCTGTCCTAAAAATTTAGCCGCAATAATTTGGAATTTCCTGCAGCAGTAATCGATTACTTTATCATAAATAATTTTAGAAATGGTATGCGTTGGAAAATTAATAACAAAATGTTTTTTATATTAGTCGGAAAAATTATTTCATCCAATTAAAAAGAGTTACTGATGAAAATAAATTTAATTAGCTTCATTCTGCTAACCATTATCTCAACAATTGCGGCGCAGCAAAAACAGGTCTGTTTTACTCTGGACGATTTACCATTTGTAGCTTTAAATCATAAAGAAATTAATTTTCAAACCGATGCCACTATTAAAACATTAGCTATATTAAATAATTATAAAATTCCCGCTGCAGGTTTTGTGAATGAATGTAAATTGTATAACGATGAGCAGATTGATTCTCAAAAAGTAAATATTCTTAAACTGTGGCTGAAAGCGGGAATGGATTTGGGCAATCATACTTTTTCGCATCCGGACTTTCATAAAATTAGTTGTTCCGTATTTTTTGAAGATATACAGAAAAATGAAAATGTTACAAAATCCCTTTTATTAAAAGCGGGAAAAAGTTTTAATTATTTCAGGCATCCTTTTTTACATATTGGTGAAACTAAAGAGAAAGCGGATTCTTTAAACGTATTCCTCAAAAATAAAAACTATGTAGAAGCGCCCGTAACAATTGATAATTCTGATTGGATATTCAACAAAGCTTACGATACCGCTCTTTTGAATAGTGATACCGTTTTAATGAAATCTATTGGTGATGAATACATAAATTATATGGAAGACAAATTACATTATTACGAAAAACAATCAATGGAGTTATTCGGTTATTTTATAAAACAGATTTTGCTGCTTCACGCAAACGCTCTTAATGCAGATTATCTTGATAAACTTGCCGCCATGTACAAGCGAAACAATTATGAATTTATTTCGATAAACGAGGCATTAAAAGATCCTGCATATTTAAATGAAGTGACGGTTTTTAAGAAATGGGGAATATCCTGGCTTGACCGCTGGGCTCTATCCCGCGGAATGAAACGGGATTTCTTTAAAGATGATCCCGTAACACCAGCATTTATTATGAAGTTAGCTAATGTGGAATCAGAATAGTTTTTATTGAAACTAATAAACATCTAGATATGAACTAATTGAATAATATTTTGGTATTAGACTTATTTTATTCTATTATTTTTTATCGAATATGGATTTCAGGTGCGACTAAAATTTATAAGATCATTTTAATTAAACTGTCTTCTATATTTAAGAATTAATATGTGAGTTGTACATTTAGTGTATTATATTTTTAGAACGGTTTTTAAATAACTGAAAATATTTGCTGAAGTAATTAAATAATTTGTTTGTAAGATTCTCTTAACAATTAAAATAAGCTTTAACTTTAGGATTTCATTTTAGGCTCAAATTAAATACTTTTCATCAGATCAAATCCTGGTTCATTTTAGGAAATTCAATTTTTGAAGATATAATTCTTAGCAAAAAATTACATTGAGTTAAGAGTTATTTTTTGGGCAAGTTAAACAAAAACTTTATCGTTTGATAAGTTGCGGCCGAAATTCAAAAAACATGAAAAATATATGAGCAAGAAAATCGAAAAAATGAATGTAAAATCTGAAAAGATTAGTTTAAAGATTTATTCAGGCAAGGTTTGGCTTCAATTCAAAAATTTATTGATAATAGTTATAATAGCTCTGCTCATAAAATCCTTTTTAATAGAAACATCGCGTGTTCCGACGCCCTCAATGGAAAAAACAATTTTAGTGGGCGATTTTCTTTTTGTAAATAAATTTATTTACGGATCATCTTCTCCTCGCAGTATCCCCTTTACGGATATTGCTCTTCCTTATTTTCAGCTACCCGCAATTATGGATCCCGAAAGGGGCGATATAATTGTATTTGAATATCCGGGTGATAGAGATGAATTAAAGTCTTCATTAATTTGGAGTTACGTAAAAAGGTGTATTGGATTGCCCGGTGATACAATTACTATAAATAACAAAGTTGTTTTTGTAAACGGTTTACAATCTCCAATTCCGCAGCAAATTCAATATTCTAATTCTAAACCTTTATCCGGAGATTACAGTGAAGATGATATTTTTCCCGCCGGATCTGGATGGAATAAGGATAATTATGGGCCGTACAGAATTCCTAAAAAAGGGGATACAATAAAATTGACACCCCAAAATATTGAATGGTGGAGAATAATTATTGACAGGGAAATTGGAAGGAAAGCAGTATCTGTAAATGATGGTAAAATATTGATAGATAATATCCCTATTGATGAGTATAAAATAACAAAGGATTATTATTTTATGATGGGCGACAATCGAGATAACAGCGCCGATAGCCGTTACTGGGGATTGGTTCCCCGGGATCTTATAGTCGGACAAGCGTTAATGATTTATTGGTCGTGGAATCCGGAAATTCCTTTTTCAGATTTATTTAATTTACTCGGATCTGTGCGCATCAATAGAATAGCAAAACTTGTAAAGTAGAGAATAATTCTTGCTTAAAATTTCCTGAAATTCATCTTATAAATAAATATGTATTCTAAGGCTAGTATAATTATTGATTTTTATAAACGAAGAGGATTATTCGAAAAACAAAGATTGTTTGGATGGAAGTAATTACCTGTTCGGGCAAGTCTTCTATTATATATTAAACAATATTTATCCTCTTAAAATAGACAAAAGCTCCATTGGTTTTTAAATTATATTCTGTTAAATTCCAATTACTCGAAAAGCGATATCCTAAAAGGGCAGTAAACAAATACTCTAGGGTCTAAAAAAGAATTGTAAATCTCATCACAGTCCAAAAAATATATTTATCAATTAATTTAGGAGCAGTATGAAATCAAATATATTCAGCAACAGTTTTATATTATTATTATCATTTATCCTTCTAATATCTTTTACAGTGGAAGCGCAACAGAATGATAAACCTCGCCCAAGTCCTAAAGCTAGTGTATTCCAGGAAATTGGTATTGACACTGATATTACAATTGCATTCAGCAGACCCGGGGTTAAAGGCAGAAAAATATGGGGCGAACTTGTTCCTTTTGGATTAGCGCCGGGCAATCAATATTCCAAAAATAATCCGTATCCATGGCGCGGTGGTGCCAATGAGAATACAACAATAGATTTTTCAAAAGATGTTATGGTTGAAGGTAATAAGTTGCTGGCAGGTAAATATGGATTACATTTTATTCCTAGTGAAAAAGAATGGACAATAATATTTAGTAAAAACAGCACACTTTGGGGAAGTTATCAATATACAAAAGAAGAAGACGCTTTGCGTGTAACTGTTAAAGCGCTAAAAGCTCCATTTCAGGAATGGCTAACTTATGGATTTGATAATTTAACAGATTCTTCAGCCATTGCTTTTCTTCATTGGGAAGAATTAAAAGTCCCCTTAAAAATATCTGTTGTAAAGTAGAGACATAATTTTATCTTACAAATTAAGGTAGATTGTCCTATTTTACATTAATTATATTTTTCAATTCGTTTAGCTGATAACTTATAATTTTAGTATCGAATATAGATTATCGGTTAAGCGGATTGATTTTTTTTTAATGCTTAAGCTGTTTTAAATCTGAAACCATCAATCCAAATCATGTAAAAAACATTATGAATAAATTACCTAATAAGTTTTTTTTGTATACGTTACTTATAATCATTACCGTTTTTTCAATTAATAACGCTCAGCCCCTTAAAGTAAATAACGCCGCGGAGATAAAACTTGCCATCGATAAATTGGGCGTACTTGGAAGCGTATTGTATATAGGGGCCCATCCCGATGATGAAAACACAGGGCTGATAGCATTTCTTTCAAAAAGCAAAAAATACAGGACCGCTTACTTATCTCTTACTCGCGGGGACGGCGGACAGAATTTGATAGGAGCGGAAAAAGGAAATGAAATTGGGATTATCAGAACGCAAGAATTATTGCAAGCCAGAGCCAGGGATGGAGGCGAACAGTTTTTCACAAGAGCTATCGATTTCGGTTATTCAAAAACCGAAGAAGAAGCATTGCGGATTTGGGGGAAAGAGGAAATTCTTGGCGATGTAGTTTGGGTAATAAGAAAATTTAAGCCCGATGTGATAATCACAAGATTTCCGCCGGGAGGAAATGGCGGGCACGGGCACCATACAGCTTCGGCCTCCTTAGCGGTTGAAGCATTTACAGCCGCCGCGGATTCTACAAAGTTTAAGGATCAGTTACAATATGTTTTACCATGGCAGGCTAAAAAATTATTCTGGAATAACTGGCGGCCATCTCCTGAAGAAACAAAAGGTCTGTTAGCTTTTGACATCGGCGTATTCAATCCTATGCTTGGAAAATCTTATACTGAAATTGCCGCTGAGAGCCGTTCTATGCATAAAAGTCAAGGTTTTGGCGCTACACCCTCGCGTGGAACCCGAATGGAGTACTTACAACAATTTTTAGGCGATAAAAAAGAGAAAAATTTATTTGATGGATCCTCACAAAGTTGGACGAGAATTAAGGGTGGACTAATTATAGATCAAAAAATTGACTCGATAAAAAAATCATTTGACTCCGGAAATCCGGGAGCATCAATTAATTTGTTGGTTAATTTAAAAAAAGAAATAGACGGATTAGAAAATAATTACTGGATAGATATTAAACGCAAAGAACTTCTCTCAATAATTCAATCCTGCGCGGGTTTATGGATTGAAGCAATATCGGAAGACTATTCCGCCCCGGCAAATGAAAAAGTGAAAATTATTACAACTGTTATAAATAGATCAGATAATAAATTTAAAATCAAAAAAATTAGCTACGCTTCAATTTCCTCTGATTCTACATTTGAAAAAGAACTGATTTCTAACATACCTTATACAATAGAAAAAGTTATCAAAATTCCCGATGGTTATCCGGTTTCGCAACCTTATTGGTTAGAGGAAAAATCTTCCGAAGGTTTGTTCAAAGTTTCTGATAAAAGTTTACTAGGCTTAGCGGAAAATTATTCCTCATTGCCAGTAAAAGTATCGCTAATTTATAATGGAGTTGAACTCGAGTACGAGATTCCACTTCTTTACAAGTGGAACGATAGAGTGGGCGGAGAACTTTACCGCCCTTTTGAAATTCGTCCGACGGTAACAGTAAATACTAATGATAAAGTCGCAGTATTTCCCGATGAAAGTTCAAAAGAAATTATACTAAAATTAAAAAATAACACCGGAGCAATAAACGGAGAATTACATCTGCATGTGGATAAAAATTGGAAGATAACGCCCGATGTTGTTCCATTTCACTTCGAACAAAAGTATGATGAAAAACTTATAACCGTTAATGTTAAAGCTCCGGCCGAATCCGGCGAAAGCGTTATGAAAATTAAAATAAATGCCGGTGCGGAAATATATAACAAGGCACTTGTTGAAATATCATATCCTCATATTAAAAGACAGGTTTATTTTCCCGATTCCGAAATTCAACTTGTAAAACTGAATATCAAAAGGGGAAATATGAGCATTGGTTATATAATGGGCTCAGGAGACGAAATTCCCGAATGTTTAAAAAATCTGGGGTATGATGTTACTTTATTGAGTGACGAACTATTGGAAACCGGTGATCTAACAAGGTATGGAGCAATAATAACAGGCATACGAGCTTACAACACTCGTGAAAGATTGAAATATAGTCAGCAGAAGCTTCTAGAATATGTAAAAAACGGTGGAACGTTTATTGTCCAATATAATGTTTCATTTGGATTACAAGTGGATAATTTTGGACCTTACCCAATAGAGATCGGAAGAGATCGTATAACGGAAGAAAAAAGTAAAGTGACTTTTCTCAATACAAAACACCAGCTTCTAAATTTCCCCAATAAAATTACTGAGGAAGATTTTAACGGATGGGTTCAGGAACGCGGGTTATATTTTGCTGATAAATGGGATTCTAAATATGAGTCGGCTTATTCCGGACATGACAATAACGAGAAAGATTTATATGGCGGTACGTTATTTACTCGTTTTGGTAAAGGGGTTTTTATTTATACAGGATATTCATGGTTTCGGCAATTGCCGGCTGGTATTCCCGGAGCTTATAAAATATTCGTTAATATGATTGAGGCGGGAAATTATGACGGACAACTTTCAAATAAATAAAAAGAATATTTCAGAGGAAAAACCGCCAATATTATCAACTTGGAAACAGTTGTATTCTATTGTTTTTCTCAATTTGGTTTTTCTGATAATTCTGTTTTTCGTTTTTACGAAGATATTTAGCTGATTTTCTAAACTAAGTTATTGTATTTAAAACAGTACTCAGAATAAATATAATTGGATATTAAATGAGTTTATTGGATTGGATTGTACTTATTGGTTTTCTTTCGTTTGTAGTGATTTACGGAGTATGGAAAACCAGAGGTAAAAAAAATATACATGATTATTTACTGGCCAATAAAACTACCCCCTGGTATACTGTAACATTATCTATTATGGCAACCCAGGCAAGCGCCATTACTTTTCTTTCGACCCCCGGACAGGCATTTGTAGACGGTATGAGATTCGTTCAATTTTATCTTGGTCTTCCGATTGCCATGATAATTTTATGCATTACCGCTGTACCTCTTTTCCATAAGTTAAATGTATACACAGCATACGAATTTTTAGAACAAAGATTCGATCTTAAAAACAGGACGCTCGGAAGCGTACTTTTTTTAATTCAGCGAGGGCTGGCGGCGGGATTCACAATTTTTGCACCCTCCTTGGTTATTTCGGTACTTATGGGATGGAACATTCAAATAACAATTTTTGTTATCGGAACGCTTGTTATTTTGTATACAACGTCAGGCGGAACTGACGCTGTTAATAAAACTCATTTATTGCAAATGTTCATTATAACTTCAGGAATGTTCACAGTTTTTTTCCTAATTATAAACGGCCTGCCTAAGGATATTTCGTTTATGGACGCTACAAATATTGCCGGTAAAATGGGAAAATTAAATGCTATTACATTCGAATTCGACTGGAAAGACAAATATAATTTCTGGTCAGGCTTAATTGGTGGTACTTTTCTTGCTTTATCCTATTTTGGAACGGATCAATCTCAAGTTCAGCGCTATCTCTCAGGTAAATCAATCGCACAAAGCCGCATTGGACTGTTGGTAAATGGTATTGTTAAAATACCTATGCAGTTTAGCATACTTTTTTTAGGGGCAATGGTATTTGTTTTTTATCAGTTTGTTACACCGCCTTTATTTTTTAATTCTGTCGAAACAACAAATGTTAAAAACAGTCAATATTCAGAGCAATATGAGGAACTGGAGGAAGAATTCAAAGAATTACACAGTAATAAACAGAATCAGATAAGGCAAATGCTTGAAGCGCAAAAATTGAATGACGACAAAAAATTTAACAGACTAGCGGCTGAAGTAAATGACACCAGAAGCAACGAATTAAAAATAAGAAACGAGGCAACAAGAATAATTAAACAAGCCAATCCCGCCGCTGATACAAATGACACTAATTATATTTTCCTGAGTTTTGTAATAAATGTATTACCCGCGGGTTTAATTGGATTGATACTTGCCGCAATATTTTCAGCCTCAATGAGTTCAACGGCCGCCGAACTAAATGCTCTGGCTTCCACCACAGTTGTAGATATTTATAAAAGGATGATAAAACCCACCGGTTCTGAGAAACATTATTTAGTAGTATCTAAACTCGCTACTATGTTCTGGGGATTTTATGCCATAGTATTTGCTTTATTTGCCAATAGACTGGGTTCGTTAATAGAAGCGGTAAATATTTTGGGATCATTATTCTACGGTACTATTTTGGGAATATTTTTAATCGCCTTTTATTTTAAAAAAATTGGGGGTAATGCTACATTTTATTCCGCACTTATAGCGGAATTAGTAGTTCTCGCCTGTTTTGTTTTTACAGAAATACCATATTTATGGTTCAATGTAATCGGTTGTGTTCTATTAATAATTTTAGCGTTGATTCTTAATCCCTATTTTGAAAATAAAGTTAAAGCTTGATGAACAGAATTAGTTTGATTTTATCTTTTTGGTTTTGAGTTTTTTTGCCTAATTGATAAGAAAAATAACTTTTATTAAACTCCATTTTAACAATTCTTAAAATAACTTTTGAGCAGCACGGTCTAACAAACTACGCGATTTAATGATTATATTTCCTCCTAATAATTGTTTGTAATATTTATAATTGGTGCAAAATTAGATTGAACAAAAAAATAATACTAACTACATTAAACGCGAGATACGCTCACGCTTCATTAAGTCTGCGTTATCTATACGCGAATTTAAATGAATTAAAACCCCATTGCACTATTCTGGAATTTGTTATAAACGATAACATCTACGAGATGGCGGAGAATATTTTAGAGTATAAACCAACCATCGTTGGGATAGGAGTTTATATATGGAATGCAGTAGAAGTTCAAAAGTTAGTTTCAATTCTAAAAAAAATATCGCCTGAAACTAAAATTATTTTAGGTGGTCCCGAAGTAAGTCATTTTCCACACCGTGTCAATTTTGATGATGCGGACGTTATCATTCAGGGTGAAGCGGAAATGACATTCTATAATCTCTGCAGAAATATTCTAGATTCGGGTGTAATTGAGCGGAAGATAATTAAATCGGAACATGTTGATTTTAACCAAATTGAACTCCCTTATTCATATTACACTGATAAAGATATTGCAACCAGAGTAATTTATGTAGAAGCTTCGCGTGGCTGTCCCTTCAAATGTGAGTTCTGTTTGTCATCTATCGATAAATCGGTTAGAAATCTTGACATTGAAATTTTTCTGAATCAATTGGATCATTTGTGGCAACGTGGAGCAAGAAAATTTAAGTTTATTGATAGAACATTTAATTTGAATATTAACGTTACTAACAAAATATTGGATTACTTCCTCGAAAAAGAACCCCCTTATTTTGTTCACTTTGAAGTAATACCCGATCATTTCCCGGAAAGTTTGAAGGAAAAATTAAAACGTTTTCCACCTGCTTCACTTCAATTAGAAATTGGTATTCAAACATTAAACCCGGCAATCGCCGAGAAAATCGAAAGAAAACTTGATTTCGAAAAAATTAGGGAGAACTTAATATTTTTGCAGAATGAAACTGACGCGCATCTTCACTTAGATTTAATAATTGGGCTTCCTGCGGAATCTATTGAAAGTTTTGCGTCTAATCTAAATATACTTGCGAAATTAACATCCTCCGAAATTCAACTGGGAGTTCTAAAAAAACTTTCAGGTACAACATTGTCAAGACACGATCAAATTTATGAAATGATTTATTCGGACACACCGCCTTACGAAATATTACAAAACAACTTGCTTCCCTTTGGACTTGTACAAAAAATGAAAAGGTTTGCAAGATTTTGGGATTTAACATATAACAGTGGAGAGTTCAAAAAAAGTATTGTATTGCTGTGGCCTGATGGCGATGTGTTTGGCGGTTTTTATAAATTTTCCGAATGGATTTTTATCACTACTCAAACCACTTGGCAAATTTCGTTAACGAGACTCTCGGAATTATTATTTAATTATTTAACTGAGAATTTGGGAATGGATAAAACTGAAATCGCAAATGCTATTTCCGGTGATATAATGAAAATACAAGGTCGAAAATTACCAATGGTAATTCGTGAGAATATGTCTGTTTCAAATAATATTGAACAAAAGAAAATCACTATTCTTAACAAAAGACAGATTAAGCATCTCTAAAAAAAATAGTAATTTTAAGTATAATTGTATTTGTCGGAAAAAATTCCGCCATGGAGTGAAAAAAATTACTTCTAATAATTGTGTTTTTTATTAAATAAACTAACTATCTTTGATGTGTTGCTTGCCGGGTAAATATTCTAAATAACAATTATTTTTTGTAAAATTTGGACTTTTTAATTCGGTTTTCAACAAGGATAATCGTTTAATAATTGTTTCATCAATTTTGATGGATTGTCTTCTGGTTGCTATTATTGGTTTCCGATTCCTGCAAATTCAAGGACTCCGTCTGAAGAGAAAAATTATTACTTAATCAAATCAATATTTACAGAAGGAGATTTAAATGAAAATTTACGTTGGTAATTTGTCGTACGAAGCCAGTGTTGAAGATTTACGTACCGCTTTTGAAGCATATGGTAAAGTCGATTCTGCAGAAATTATTAAAGATAAATTTAGCGGAAGATCAAAAGGTTTTGCTTTTATTGAAATGCCAGATAAAGATGAAGCTGAAGCAGCAATAAAAGGTTTGAATGGTTTGGATATGAAAGGCAGAAATATTGTAGCTAATGAAGCTCGACCAAAAGCTGAAGGTCGCCCTAGTAGAGGCGGTTATGGGTCAGGAAGCAGGGGTGGATCTGGCGGAAGAAGTGACTTTGGAGGTAACAGGGGCAAATTCGGCAATCCTAAAGGCGGTTACGGCGGAACTAAACCCGGACATCGCGGCGACAGATAATATAAAGTGTGATCTGTTTTTCAAGATTTTAGACACTAATATTTTTTTATTAAGCAATGAAATTTTAATTCAGTACTCCAGGGATTAAATTTATACCCATTAATTTGCTTGTCTAATGAATTATAAACATTCCCTGAAATGAACTAATTTCAATAAATAATTTTGTACCTGAAAGAATAAAAGGGTGTAAAATTATTATAATTATTAAATTATTTTTTGATAACAGATTCAATCTATAATCAAATTTGATTTTAATATGAAAACAAAAGCTTTCATTATAATATTGTTTACCTCCACAACTATTTTCTCTCAAAAATTTGAAGGTCTTGCAAAAACTCCTCCTATGGGTTGGAACAGTTGGAATAAATTTGCATGTCAAGTTGATGAAAAATTAATTCGTGAAACTGCTGATGCTATGGTGTCATCTGGAATGAAAGATGCCGGATATCAATATATTAACATAGATGATTGCTGGCAGGGCAAAAGAGACAGCCTTGGTTTTATCCATCCAGATCCTGAACGATTTCCATCAGGCATGAAAAATCTCGCGGATTATATTCATTCAAAGGGATTAAAATTTGGAATTTACTCAGACGCGGGGTGGAAGACTTGCGGCGGCAGAGCCGGGAGCAGAGGTTATGAATTTCAGGATGCCATGACTTATGCGCGATGGGGAGTAGATTATCTTAAATATGATTGGTGCAACACCGAAGGTCTTAATGCCGAAGGGGCTTATCTTACCATGAGAGAAGCTCTTTATTCCGCCGGACGCCCGATTGTATTTAGTATTTGCGAATGGGGCGGTAATAAACCCTGGGATTGGGGCAAATCTATAGGACATTTATGGCGTACAACGGGTGATATTTCAAATTGTTTTGATTGTATTGTGGATCATGGAAGTTGGAAATCCTGGGGAGTTATGCAAATACTTGATATGCAAGAGGGATTACGAGTTCATGCAGGACCTGATCATTGGAATGACCCTGATATGATGGAAGTTGGAAATGGAATGACCACTAATGAAGATCGAGCTCATTTTTCAATGTGGTGTATGTTGTCGGCACCACTTATCGCAGGAAATGATCTTAGGAATATGTCTGAGTCTGTGACAAATATTCTTACTAATAAAAAAGTAATTGCCGTTAACCAGGATAAATTAGGCATTCAGGCTTTTAAACATTCATCAGAAGATAGTCTGGAAGTTTGGTACAAACCTTTGAGCAATAACGAGTGGGCAGTTTGTTTTTTGAATCGATCAACAACTCCTAAATCATTTGAATATATCTGGAAGCAAAAACAGATTGAGGATAATTTTTCGAGCAGGGAATTAAACGTTAAGGATATTGAATATAATATTTTGGATTTATGGATTAATAATAATCTGGGTACAACAAATAATAATCTTTCATATGAAATTCCGGCACATGATGTTCTTTTGGTTCGATTGATCCCCAATCCTTAAAAATTTTATTGAGAAATAATACAATTTTTTTTCGATTGCTGGACGATTTTATAATCCGCCAATACATGAGGTTATTGAACCATGATATATTGTGCATTACTGTTTTTTTTTCCGGCATAGAATAGAATAGCTATTATAATAAAATTTTTCCAGGATAATTATAATTTTTGTAAAATTCTGATAAAAACAATTAAGCAATATATTAGATTAACGTGTTATACTATTAGAGATAGACAGTTCAACTATACTTGAATACTGATTTTGTTAGTTGAATTAGAATGTAATCAAAGTGTCCTTTTGAATAAATAATAAAAGGCTGATAGATGAATTATTCTAAAATTTTTCACGTTCTTTTTGTAATTATTCTATTTGTATTTGGATTGAGTAATTGTTCTGATGATAACGGACCTATTAAAATTGGTGTTTTATTACCATTGACCGGCTCGCAGGCGAACTTTGGTGAAATGGAAAAAAATTCTTATGAGATGGTTAAGGAAAAAATCAATTCGGAAGGGGGAATCAACGGTAGACAATTATTATTTGTTTACGAAGATGACACCGGCAAACCTGATATAGGACGAACGGGGGCGGAAAAATTAATTAATATCGACAAAGTTCCATTGATTACGGGAGGTTATAGTTCTTCAGTAACATTTGCAGCTTGTGCCGTGGCTCAACAGTACCGAACTCCTTTCCTTGTCAATACCGGTTCGGTTGATAAAATAACACAGCCATCGGAGTTTAATTTAACTGAAAACGACGGAGATAAATTTTATATATATAGATTAAATCCCCCGGTTTCTGAGTACACTTCTGGTCTGGAAAGTCTTTTATCTGAAGTAGTAAAACCCGCTTCCGTTTTTATTCTTCACGAGAATACATCATTCGGCAGCGAGGGAGCTGAATCTTTTAAAAATATTTGCGAAAAAAATAATGTTAAAATTCTTGATGTAAAGTCATATTCCGCCGGTGCAATTGATTTTAAACCTTTACTGCAAAACGCGAAAAACACAAAACCGGATATAGTTTATATGATTTCTTACGTTATGGATGCCGCTCTGTTGATGAAACAATCCCGTGAAATTGGTTTTATGCCTAAACTTTTTGTTGGCGCCGGAGCCGGTTACACAATGCCGGCGTTCAAGGAAAATGCCGGAATAGCTTCAGAAATGGTTTTGTCTGTAACATTGTGGCATCAAACTTTGCCGATTGAAGGTGCACTGGAATACTATAATGATTATATTAAAAAATACGGCGGCGAAGGCCCTGATTATCACGGTGCTGAGGCATACGCGGCCGCTCAGGTAGTTGTAGATGTACTTAAAAGATGCAACAATGATTATACACCGGAAAAAATTAAATCAACTTTAGACAAGACGGATATAAACACAGTATTTGGGCACGTTAAGTTTTCATCATATAATGGCAAACTGCATCAAAATAAAATGAACACATATGTTGTTCAATGGATTGACGGCCAGCTAAAACTTGTTTGGCCTGAAAATCTGAGCAATGCAGTATTTTCTTATCCCATCGATTGGAATCAGGTGTGGAAGTAGAACAAAAGAATATCAGATCAGAACATTGGTTTATTAAACTACAGAATGATTCTATTTTAAGATAGTTGATTTGTTTCATTTCTGACTAATTATTCCGGATAATTTTATGGAACTTCTTATTCAATCTTTGATCTATGGAATTCTTATTGGCGGCTTGTATGCTATTATCGGGATTGGTATGACTTTGATAATGGGTGTGCTAGGGATTATCAATTTGGCACACGGGCAATTGATGATGGTTGCTATGTATATAACCTGGATATTGTGGCAATATGCATCAATTGATCCGTATATTTCAATTTTCATCACTATTCCTATAGTGTTTCTTTTAGGGCAGGGAATAAGCAAATTTTTACTTTTCCCTTTGATTAAAAAGGAGTCGATACTTCCTGAAAATCAGGTGCTTATGACCGTTGGTATAGGAATGGTTTTAGTTGAATTTGCCCGATCCCTATTTGCTAGTGATTATCGTTCCGTAAGAACCGGATATTCAGAATCGTCAATTCATTTAGGAAATATTTCATTACACGTACCCCTAGTTATAGCATTTGTTATTGCAGTTATTTTCACATTCGCTTTATTTGTATTGTTAATGAAAACGGATTTAGGAAGATCAATTCGAGCAACTGCACAGGATAGAGAAGCTGCAACTTTGATGGGTGTTAGCGCGAAAAAAATTACAATTTTCACTTATGGGCTGGGCAGTGCACTGGTAGCGACTGCGGGAGTATTGTTATTGCCTGTATATTATTTATTTCCCGATGTTGGGCCTGTTTTTACAGTTAAAGCGTTTGTAATTACTATATTGGGTGGACTCGGTTCTCCAATAGGCGCAATCGCCGGTGGACTTGTTCTTGGAATAGCAGAAACATTTGGTGCGACATATATCTCAATGGGATACAGGGATGCAGTAGGATTAGTAATATTTATACTCGTTCTTGTTTTTATGCCGGGCGGATTAAAACAACTCACCAAAATTTAGGCGGTTCTGATATGCGAGTGAATAATTTACACGTCTTTGTAAATTTTGAAATATTTATACTTTTAACCGCAGTAGCCGCTCCTTTCATTTTCAGTTTTTCACCATACTTCCAGGGATTATTAATATTTGTAATGATCTGGATTGTAATGGGTACATCCTGGAATTTGCTGGCTGGGTACACTGGTTTAGTATCTTTCGGACACGCCGCTTATTTCGGTATTGGCGCCTATGCGGCCGCACTGCCTTATTTCCATTGGGGAATTTCTCCATGGTGGGGTTTGCTAACTGGCGGAGTATCTGCTTTAATATTAGGATACCTGCTGGGTAAAATAGTATTTCGATTACGCGGTCCATACTTCGCTTTAGGAACATTGGCGTTGGCAGAAATACTAAGAATAGTTTTCGGTGAAGAAATCTGGTTAACAAACGGGCACTCGGGTATTTTATATATGACTACGTGGGTAAGTAAATATCCGTATTATTTTGTCGCGCTTTCTTTGGCAATAGGGGCAATTGTTTCGGTTAAATATGTGATGCGTACAAAAGCTGGATTCTTTTTCTTATCTATTCGTGAAGATGAAGTTGCCGCTGAAGCACTGGGGATAAATACAAGAAAATATAAAAATATCGCTACAGCTATTTCAAGTTTTTGGGCTGGTATGGCCGGAGCGTTTTATATGATTTATATGGGATTTATTGATCCCGAAGTTGTTTTCGCGTTACATAATATTTCAATCATCACTATTCTTGTGGGTATTTTAGGTGGAGTGGGTACAATATGGGGACCGGCAGTAGGAGCCGTAATTATGGTTTTGGTTCAGGAAGTGTTTCGATCATCCATATTCGGATTGGCTCCTCAATGGGTTGCAAAATTCCATGCTCTCGTTTTCGGACTGCTTGTTATTTTTGTTATTCTTTTTATGGCGGGCGGCGTTGTGGGTGACTGGAATCTTGTGACGGCAAAATTCAGGCGAACGAAACATGCGGAGAAATCTTAGATGAGCATGTTGAAAATTGAAAATCTAACAAAAGTGTTCGGCGGATTAATTGCTGTAAATAACATATCCATTGATGTTAAGGAAGGAGAAATTTTTGGATTAATCGGACCCAATGGCAGCGGCAAGACAACTATTTTCAATTTGATTTCAAAGATACACCCGATTACCAGTGGAAAAATTATTTTTAACGATCATGATATTACAAATAAAAAAACCTATGAAATTGCGCGGCTTGGCATTGGCAGGACATTTCAAGTGGTTAAACCGCTCAAAAGATTGAGTGTGGAAGAAAACATCATCGCAGCTGCTTTCTCTCGGGAAAGTTCTTTTATTGGCGCTAAAAATGTCGCCAGGGAGATTCTTGAATTTTGCGCTTTATCTGATTATGGGAATATGTTGGCAGGTGGATTACCAATTGCGGGCAGAAAAAGATTGGAGATTGCAAAAGCTCTGGCGACGAGACCAAAATTGTTATTGCTCGATGAAACCGCCGCAGGGCTTAATCCGAAAGAATTAGATTTGGCGATTGAAATAATAAAAAAGATAAGAAAAGAACGCGGCATAACAATTGTAATTGTGGAACACATTATGAAGGTAATTATGAATATTTCGGATAGAATACACGCAATAGCACAAGGCAGTACAATAACAGAAGGTACACCCGCAGAAGTGGCTGAAAATCCACAGGTGATTGAAGCCTATTTGGGGAAAGATTTTTCTTTAGGGGAAATTTGAGAATGTTGGTGGTAAATAAATTGAATATGGGCTACAAAGATTTACATGTATTATGGGATGTTACCTTTAATGTGGATGAAGGTGAAATTGTTGTGCTAGTTGGCTCTAACGGAGCGGGGAAATCTTCCATCTTAAAAACAATCTCCGGTTTACAAAAACCCTTATCAGGAGTAATTGATTTTGCTGGCGAGCCGCTGAGTAACATATTGCCTGAAGAAATAATAAAAAGAGGAATCGTTCATATTCCGGAGGGAAGAAGATTATTTAATGAAATGACGGTTGAGGAAAATTTATTAATGGGATCGCTTCATGGAGAGGCGAAAAAAAGAAGAAAAAAAACTATCGAAGAGGTATGCGATTTTTTCCCTCGATTAAAAGAAAGATACAAACAGAACGCTGGTACATTAAGTGGAGGTGAACAACAAATGCTCGCTGTTGCCAGGGGATTGATGTCTCTCCCCAAGTTATTAATGCTGGATGAACCCAGTCTTGGATTAGCCCCCTTTTTAGTTCAAGAGATATTTGATATCATTAAAAAAATTAACGAACAGGGTATAACAATTCTGTTAGTAGAACAAAATGTACAGACGTCTTTAACATTCTGTAATCGTGCATATGTATTAGAGAACGGAAGAATTGTACTTTCGGGTGCCGGAAAAGAATTGCTTCATAATAATCATGTTAAATCAGCATACCTTGGTTTATAAAGTAATATTTTTCTATTTATACTGCGATACATTATTTCTTTGAATTTTTTATAACACAATCCGCTTTTTAATGTCGGGCTATCAATTATATTCAATTCTAAAAATTGGTATAACCAGAGGTTTTAATGGATAATTATTGTTTTGTTAACGGTAAAATTGTAGCTGTAAACGAAGCATTTCTTAGCGTTAACGATTTAGGACTTCAGAGGAGTTATGGAGTTTTCGAATATATTAGAAAATATAACTCCAAGTTTTTTCGGTTTTCCAATCATTTTGAAAGATTCGTAAACTCAGCAGGAATGCTTCGACTCGAAATCCCTTACAGCGAGACTGAAATATTTGAACTTTCGGATCAGCTCGTTAACAAAAGTAATTTATTAAATCCGGCAATAAAAATTATTTTAACGGGCGGTGTAACGGATGATTATATATTCAGGAAACCTGGTTTCATTATTATTGCCGAAGAACTTCGTCTTTATCCATCTAAACTATTTGAGGAAGGAATTAAACTGCTTACGATGGAGTTCCAACGTGAACTGCCTTCTGTTAAATCAACAAATTATATGAATGAAATAAGACTCACTCATTTAAAAATAGAAAGAGGTGTCGCCGATTTTCTATATACTACTAACAATAGAATAACAGAATGCCCGCGAAGCAATATTTTTATTTTTAAGAATGAAAAATTAATTACTCCGCAAAAAGATATTCTACCCGGAATTACGCGGCAGATAGTAATTGAATTGGCCCGAAATACTTATTCTGTTGAACAAAAAGTTATTACAAAGGATGAACTTTTTGCGGCAGATGAGGTATTTATAACCTCAACAAGCAAAGGAATAATGCCCGTAGTAAAAGTTGACGATCATTTAATCGGTAATGGTAATATTGGAAAAAACACAAAAGATCTTACAAATACATTTTATGAATACACACAGTCGTATTGATTAAGATCCATTATAGCATTTTTTCTTTTTTGCTCTAAAACTTATTTTGGGACAGTTGAAAAAATTTTATAATAAATTTTGGATGTAATAATTATTGGAGTAGAACTAGTATCTTCTATTAAAACAGACTAATGAATGCATCTTCTCAAGAAATTTATATTTGTTTGGTGTTGCGATTTAAGTGGTAAATATTTGGCAAAAAAAAAGAATTTAAAGGCAACCTTTCAAAAAGTTACATTGGTGGCAATCGGCGGTTTTCTTGCCCTTAAAATTCAGTAAAAAGTTAAGCTTTGGTGATAATCTTACTGTGGGATACAAAGTTACGATATTTCAATTCGGTGTAAATATCATGATGATACTGCTTCCGATTTATTTGTTTACAAAGGAGAGATGGACAAATTACAAAAATAAGCTCACTTTTATGTTCTTCTGAGGCATTGCGAATCTTATTGATAAAATAACTCATAACGTCAATGTTGTTGATTCATTAATTCCGGATTTTTAAACTTTAGAATAGTAGAATTAATAGTTGCTGTCGTTTAAGTTAGTATTGGAGTGGCTGTAATGGTTTTATAAGGTGTTTATCGCCAGAATGATTTTCATCCCTGGATTGATCAATCATAAATATAGTTTTAAGAATTACTCAAAACATTTAATTAACTCTTGCTTGTAAAAGAAATTACGGAATGTAGAATGTATTCACAGGATTTAATTCAGCAATTGTTTTTAGCCTACTCAGAAAAAAATTTAAACACAATTACCACTAAGATTATCGAACTATATAAAAAAAATCAATTCGATTCGATACGTGAGATATCCAAATTAGTTTTGGGCGACCAATATCCCGAAAGCGAAAAAATCAGCAAATCCTTTTCCAGACTTATCATGTTATTCCATCCTGATAAATTTAAACATTATAATTCGGAGCTAACGAAAGCTGTTAACTGTAATGACATAAAAAAATTGGATAAATTAACCGGTATTTTGTTATTAAATGATATTGGCAATATTAAAGTTGTTGATAATACTATTGATGAAGTGGAGTTTGCCTCCCAGTATCAATGGGAGGGAGATGAAGATGGGTTCGATTACTTTGAGGACTCCGATGATCAAATAGATTTAAGTGAAGATGAAGAGACTGACTATTATAAGTTAGATGATGAATTCAATGATCAAATATCCAACTCATTTTTTTCGGCAGTTAAAAGAAAATATTACGGGTTTATGGATGTTGATTTGCCAACTTATTATCTGGAAGATATTGATAATATTGAAGTTGCTGGGTATGAGATAATGAATTTAGACGGTATTGTTTACTGTAAGCATGTTGTAATTTTAGATTTATCGGATAATCAAATTACAGATATTTCTGAATTAAGAACATTAGAGTTACTTGAAGAAATTAATTTTTCGGGAAACCTAATCACCGAAATTGATGTACTCAGTAATCTTGAAAGATTACGAGTAATTGATTTATCCGGAAATAATATAACTGATATTTCCCCGCTATTTGGGCTCAGAAATCTTGAATACATTAATCTATTAGGAAACAATATCTCTTATGACCAGTTCGAAAAACTTAGAGAGAATCAAGTAATGGTAGTTTATTAATATTTAAAAGAAATTAAATTGAGTCAACTATCTTAAAGTGGTAAACCTGTTATCTAAATAAAATACTCATTTAGACAACTGATCTCATCTAATATAAATATTAATTGATGAATTATTAATCTTACGCAAAGGATTCAAATCAAAATTTGTATTAACTTACAATAACGTTATAAAATTCTATGAATTAAAAACGTATAGTTTCTTGAATTTGCAAAAAGGTGATTACCCAATGGCTGAGATAGGGGAATTAAATAAGTTAAAAGTTGTGCGAAAACTGGATTTTGGAGTTTATCTGGATGGGGGAAATTTAGGGGAAATATTGCTTCCCAGAGATTATGTACCTGAAAATTGCTTGGTAAATGATTTCATAGAAGTTTTTATATTCTTCGATTCGAAAGATAGAATTATCGCTACTACTGATAAACCATATGCGATGGTAAACGAATTCGCCTATTTAAAAGTTAAATCTGTTACTGATGTGGGTGCGTTTCTAGACTGGGGTCTGAATAAGGATCTGTTTGTTCCTTTTCGTGAGCAGAAAAAAGGAATGGTTGCGGGTAAATCATATATAGTATATATATATCTTGATACGAAAAGTAACAGGCTGGCTGCATCAGAAAGACTGGATAGATTTATGGATAAAGGTGATGTCGATTATGAGGAGGGTGAGCTCGTAAAATTATTAATATGTTTTAAGACGGATCTTGGTTATAAAGCTATAATTAACGGAAGTAATTGGGGTGTCTTATATCATAATGAAATATTCGGATCGGTTAAAATTGGACAGAGATTAAATGGATATATAAAGAAAGTTAGAGAGGATAATAAAATTGATCTTACCCTTCAAAAGCCGGGTATAGAAAAAGTGGTTGATGTATATGAAAAAATTATCCAGAAACTTAAAGACAGTGGTGGTTACCTGGCGGTAACAGACAAAACCGAAGCTGAATTGATTTATGAGTTGTTTGGCGTGAGCAAAAAAACTTATAAGAAAGCCGTAGGAGCTCTCTATAAAAGAAGATTAATTACAATTGAAGAAAACGGTATCAAACTTATCGTTACTAAAGAGTAGTGCTTCCTTTTTAATAGAATCGAAAGAATAATATTCAAAAATAAACTATTTTGTTTTCCGACAATAAGGGTCTGATAATATTTTTATTGATTCTATAAGCTCGTTTTATGAATATCTGATTCGCACAAACAAAATCCCAAATAACAAATCACTCACGCTAAAGTAATAAACATGTTACAATGTCATATCTATCAAAAATTTCTTTAACTCCCGAAAGTGGAGGGGAAGAGATAATGCATTGGTATTTACTAGTGGAAGAAAGTTTTAATAAAAATTTTATTCTTGAATTAATTTTTTTGATGTTGCACAATTGATCTCAACATAAAATAATTGCATAGACGTAAGTCTCAGGGTAATAATTATTTATAATATATAGATATATTTGCAACATAATTAAGGATTATTATTTGGTATTGTTATGTTAAAAATAATTATAACATGGCTGCTGCTTTTCAGCGTTTTGATTGCAGGCGAAATTCCTTTCAAAAAAGGACTTAACTTATATGATTGGTTCCAAACTTCCAGCGCGGGACAAATCCAGTTTTCCAAGTACACTAAACAGGACTTTATTAATCTTAAAACTATGGGTTGCGACCATATCCGTCTGCCTATTAATTTACAATATATGACCGATGGCGCGCCATATTATAATATTGACGAAATATTTTATAATTTCCTTGATAAAGTTGTTGACTGGGCGGAAGAACTACAAATCCATCTTATTCTTGACAACCATACATTTGACCCGGCTCTCGATACCGATCCTTCCGTGGAAGCAGTGCTTTTATCCGTTTGGAAGCAGATGGCCGATCATTATAAAGACCGATCAAATTTAATTTATTATGAAATTCTTAATGAGCCGCATGGTATAACGGATGCGGAGTGGAATAGAATACAGCTTAATATAATTAATGCAATCAGGGAAATTGACGATAGACACACAATAATTGTAGGACCCGCTGGCTGGAACAGTTATAACAACCTGAAATTTATGCCACAATATTCTGATACCAATTTGATTTATACTTTTCACTTTTATGATCCCTTTTTATTCACTCACCAAGGTGCTAGCTGGACTAACCCTTCATTAGTCCCTTTACATGATGTCCCTTTCCCGTATATATCCTCAAAAATGCCACAATGCCCGGATCAGTTAAAAGGCACTTGGATAGAAAGTTCGTTAAATAATTATAGTAATGAAGGAACAATCGGTAATGTAAAAAAACTCATCGATATGGCAGTCGCTTTTCAGCAGGAAAGAAAAGTCCCGATTTGGTGCGGCGAGTTCGGCGTTTATATCCCTAATAGTAATAATAACGACAGGATATTATGGCATTCTATTGTCAGGAGTTATTTTGAGGAGAAAAATATTGCATGGTCACTTTGGGGTTATAGCCAGGGATTTGGGATTTTTAAAGAAGGTTCAAATGAATTATTTGATTATGACTTAAATACAAAACTTGTTGAAGCTCTTGGATTTGTTATTCCTCCTCAAAAAGAATTTTCTATTAATCCAGATTCTTCCGGATTTGAAATTTATAACGATTTTATAGGGGAAAAAATTTTTGAATCGAGTTCTTCAGGGACCGGTTTGATTAATTTTTATTCTTCTTTAAATCCGCACAATGGACTCTATTGTTTGGATTGGAGTAATGCCCCGCAGTATAATAATATCGGATTCAACTTCAATCCGGACAGGGATCTCTCATTTCTTGTCTCTCAGGGATACGCCCTCGATTTTTGGGTTAAAGGAAATAAAACGAATGTCAGTTTCGATATTAGGTTTGTCGATTCAAAGAATGACGATCCTGACGATCATCCATGGCGAATGAGATACACTGTTAACGAATTATTAGCGCCGTGGGATAATCAATGGCACTACGTTCAATTACCACTTAACAAATTTACTGAACACGGCTCATGGGATAATAACACCTGGTATAATCCTGCAGGCAAATTTGATTGGAAGTCAGTTGATCGGTTCGAAATAGTTGCTGAACAGCAAAGTTTAAGCGGAGTTAAGTTTTCGTTTGATAATATTAGATTGGTGGATCCATCAACTGTTGACAATGACTATGAATTGATAAAGGTTAGTAATTTCGTACTAAACCAGAATTATCCCAACCCCTTTAATCCGTCAACAATTATTGAATATAGTTTACCATCGGGAATGTACGCTAAACTTGTAATTTATAATTCGATAGGTCAAAAGATTCGTACTCTTTTTGATGGTTTTACCAATTCCGGAAAATACAAAGTTGTTTGGGATGGCAGAGATGATTCAGGTCTCAATGTTTCTTGCGGGATTTATTTATATCAGATAATTTCCAATAATGATATGAGATCTAGAAAAATGATGCTTTTGAGGTAGAACTGAGTTTGTAAAAAAAAATCATAATTCTAGAATCCGATAAACTTTATTTGATAGAATTGTAATGCAAATACTGGATTTGATTTCCTTATCCGTAATTATAATAACAATTATTGGCGTAGCAATTGGTCGCTATCCGTTACTACGTATGAATAGGTCAACGATAGCAATGGTTGGGGCGGTAATACTGATTGTAATTAATTCGATTACTCTAGATGAAGCCTATAACGCTATAGATCTAAATACAATTGTACTGCTTTTCTCAATTATGGTTTTGAACGCTAATTATCGATTGTCGGGTTTTTTTAATTTAGTTACAAATGAAATTATTAAAATTGCTAAAACGCCTAAAAGACTGTTAGGTGTAATTATTTTTTCATCTGGAGTACTTTCGGCATTATTTCTCAACGATACAATAGTACTAGTTTTTACACCCATTGTTATCGAATTAACAACCACTCTCCGTAGAAATCCCTTGCCTTATTTAATTGCTTTAGTAACTTCAGCGAATATAGGATCCGCGGCTACAATAATTGGGAATCCACAAAATATTTTAATAGGGGCTTCCTCTCAAATTCCTTTTTTTTATTTCACTCTGAAGCTGATGCCAGTTTCAATTCTTGGATTACTGACAATATGGTTGGTTGTGATTTTAATTTACAAAGAGGAATTTAAATCAAAATTTTTCACCAAAATTCCTTTTCACAAAACAAAAATATTTAAACCGTTATTGATAAAAAGTGTTTTATCAACCGCAATAATGTTAATTGCATTGTTTGCCGGTGCCCCGACATCGTTAGCTATAATGTGTGCGGCTGCTCTGCTTCTGGTAACTAGAAGACTCAAGCCCGAAAGAGTATTCAAAGAAATAGATTGGTCTTTGCTTGTGTTTTTTTCAGGTCTTTTTATTGTGACTAAAAGTATTGAGACGATGGGATATTCCAGTACTCTCCTGAAAATAAGTCGAATAAACTCAGGAAACTTCATTCTTGATTTGTCATTGATATCGGCAGTTATTAGTAACCTGGTTTCTAATGTCCCCGCGGTTTTACTTTTACGCCCCTTTGTTGAGACCTTTGGCAATCCGGATTCCGGGTGGTTAACCTTAGCGATGGCAACAACATTTGCGGGAAATTTAACTCTGCTCGGATCCGTAGCAAACCTTATAGTTGCCGAATCTGCCCGTAAGCAGGGCATTGTTATAAGTTTTACCGAGTATTTAAAAGCAGGTATTCCAATCACAATTATTTCTTTGATTATTGGTGTTTTCTGGCTGAATCTTTTTCTTTAGAAATCAGTGTTTTAGATAATTTGTACAATGAATTTGTTTTAATCTGAAAAATCACAATTATTTTTATGACAAAAAATAATTTTAGCTGTGGACTAGTATGGAAAACAAAGAAAACAAAAAAACTTTAAAGGTATTTGCTGCCGCCTCATTCTTAAACGACATGGGTTCGGATATGATATATCCTATATGGCCAATGTTCGTTACAACTGTTCTGGGTGCAAATATGTCCGTGCTCGGATTTATCGACGGATTAGGGGAAGCGTTGGTTTCAATATCACAAGCCGCTTCGGGATATTTATCGGACAGATTAAGAAAACGCAAAATTTTCGTTTGGGCTGGATATTTATTTGGATCTTTATCACGAATAGGTTACGCGCTTTCTTCTGTTTGGCAGCATCTTATTCCGTTCAGAATTTTGGATCGTGCCGGAAAAATACGCAGTGCACCGAGAGACGCAATAATAGCAGATATTTCTACGATTAATGATCGGGGCAGAAACTTCGGTATTCTCAGAATGATGGATAATTTAGGAGCCTTGATTGGTATAATTATTTGTATTCTTCTTTTCGACCTCATTGGATACAAATATTTATTTATGCTGGCCGCTATTCCATCTCTAATAGGAGTTTTATTAATATTATTTTTTATTAAAGAATATAAAGTTAGTGATAAGAAGGTTTATAAAGGAATTCGTTTAAAAGATCTTACAAGTAATTTTAGATTATATTTGTTGCTAAGTTCCTTTTTCGCTCTTGGTTCATTCAGTTATTCATTTCTGTTGATATTCGCTAATGAGTATAATTTTAGTATTGGTACCGTGCCAATTCTTTATCTTATATTTACAGCTGTAGCATCGGCCGTATCTTTACCATTCGGCAAACTTGCAGATAAATACGGCAGGAAACCTATACTGATGATCGCTTATATATTTTGGGGACTTGTAAGTTTAATATTTATTATGGGAACAAATGTTTTTCTTATAGTGCTAGCGTTCATAATTTATGGTTTACATAAAGGTGCGCTGGAACCCGTACAAAAAACTTTTATTTCTGAAATTGTCCCTAAAGAATACCGTGCAAGCATGCTGGGGGGATTTCAAATGATAACAGGATTGTGTGCTTTTCCGGCATCTTTTATTGCCGGTTTGTTGTGGGATCAAATTGGAATTTCGGCGCCTTTTTATTTGTCACTTTTTCTAACCCTCATATCTATTATTCTTTTATTTTTTGTAAATGATAGCAAAGCCCGAATTTAAATGTTATTAAGAAAAAAAAGGAATAATTTAAATATGATTTACGTTTGCCAGTATTACTATAAATAATTATATGCAAACACCTTCGGATGTAACTTGTGCCTGTTTACCCAATGATAACTGCACCGATTTTTTGTTTTTTCTATTTCGAGAACTAATGCTCCTCCGCCTGCCAGAGTAAAAAACTTGATAATTAAGTGTGAAACACCTTTTTAGGTATTGGACGTCTCATACTCTCCGACGACTGTTGAAAATCTTTCTATCATATTAATTTTTATTCCCATCACCGGAGATTAGCGTAGCATTTAAATAATCTAAAACGGGTGAGCGAAGTAAGTCCTGTAAGCATAGGGGAAATATCTTGATGAATGTTATCTGATGAATCCTCTCAAAAAAAAAAGTAATCGCTGTTGCATAATAGTTCAGAAAACCTTATTAATTGGCCACAGATCTTTTATATAAAATAGTTTTATTATTATTAAGGTAAATTTTGTTTATTTAAGAAAAATTTTTGGAAATCCTTTCTTAATTTTTTTCGCAGGAATTGTTTTCGCGTATGAACAACATCATGCTAATTGAAGACGATAAACAATTACGGCAAAACATCCGTATTGCCTTGGAAAGAAGCGGTTTCCAAGTTGATGAGTTCTCAAATGGATCGGAGGTATTTGTTAAAAAATTGGATTCTACTCCCGATCTTATTTTATGTGATATTATGATGCCCGAAAAAGATGGTTATTGGGTTTTTAATGAGATCAAAAAACATCACACCTTATCAACGATTCCATTTATATTTATTACCGCAAAAGTTGACCGCGATGATATAAGAAAAGGTATGAATTTGGGGGCCGACGATTACCTGACTAAACCATTTAAAATTTCCGAATTATTGGACGCAGTTAATTCAAGAATTAGTTTACATAAAGGAAATGCTCCCTACTCGAAACTCAAACCTAAACCACAAGAGACTCTCTTAAAAATTGATAATTTTATTCTGCTTGATGTAGGTAAAAAACTAGAAAGAATTGCCATTAAATCGATCGATTTTATTAAAGCCGACGGTGTATATTCCGAAGTTTATATGAATAATACCCCAAAGATAGAAGTTAGAAAGTCTTTAAATGATTGGGAGCATATTTTGCCCAATGAATCATTCATCCGAATTCATAGGTCAACAATAATTAACATTTTAGCAGTTTCACACGTCGAAAAATGGTTCAACCAGACTCTGTTGCTATATATTCAAAATTATAAAGAACCGTTAAAAATAAGCAGGAGCTACAAATCTGCATTAAAAGGAAAAATTATTTTTTAATTGGTTTTTCGAAATTTAGCATTCTGCATCATTTATAAGCAATTCAGAACATTCCTTAGCATTTCAAATCACTTGAATTAATATTAAAATAGAGCTGTCGATAGTATAATTGTAATCCGTGATGTTTTGTAAAATGGGTTGGTTTTTCAATATAGATTTGTAATAAAGGGCAAAATAGTTGTTATTTTAATTTGAATGTAATTTCAGAGGGCTAACCAAATGATTCAAAATGAAAGCAAATCACTTGGGGAAATAGTACAAAGAACAAAAAATGTTTTAGAATCTGTGAATAAAGCTTTATCCGCAGGTGAGGATAATTCGGAAGACAAATTGCCTGATCTTTCCGCCCTATGCGGAATAAATAGTAAATCGCTCGCGGGGATCCAGCAAATATCAATGACTTCAGACGAGTTAAAAAATTTAACAGAAAATTTGGAAAATTTGATCAATAGTCTTTCGGTTAATTCTAAGATTAGGAATAAATCGGGTAATTTTAAAGAATCCACCTCAAAGAAATACAACTAATACTTCTAAAGGAAGGCTCTCCACCTCCTCCGGAGAACCTTCCATCTTCTCGAGTATAATGCCATCCTTTAAAATTACATCACAGAAATTGAAGTTGGAACAATTATCACTCATTATGATTGAAAATTGAATTGATCGATTTGAGATTCAATCGGAACAACGGAATTTAACTACGAAAGATAAAAGAATTGGTATTAAAAAAATAAACTTGTAATAAACGGTAAATTGACACTAGTTAGGAAAATGTTCATTTGTAACCCTGAAAAATAAGAAAATGTTTTTCAACACAGCCGAGAAGATCATAATATTACTAAGCGTTTATTTGAAGTACTGGGATTCAATATTCTAAATAATATGTAAATAAAATCGACGCCTATAATAAATGTGCATTTCACAACAGAATAATGTAGTTCAAATCAAAATAATGTAGCCTACACAAATAATTAAATGCATTATTTTTAAAATTAAACATTTAGTGTATTCATGCGATAATAGTTTTAATTTGTTTTCTTTTTCAGGTCATTTAAGTTTTTATTTCTAATTATTTATCACGTTTTTCGAAAATTGATGATAATAGGAAAAACAAAAAGAATAACTATTACCAATGGTTATAAAATATATTGTGGAGCTATAATGTCTAAAAAATTAATACTTCTTTTGCTATTAAGTTTTCCGATTTCTGAGGCCTTAATTGCGCAAAGTTCTATTGAAATTTATGGATATGCCCAATCATCCTATCTTCTATATAACAACAAATACGATCCTTATCCCCCCCAAGGAGAGCAGAACTATACATACCATAATATGGGTATAAATCAACTTAATTTATTTTTTAATAAAGATTTCGGTGATAATTTTTCAAGCTTCATTAACCTTGAGTTTATTAACAATTATTCCAGTGATAAAGGATTTGGATCTTTTAATCTGCAAGAAGCATACATCAAGTGGGATTATAGAGATTTTCTTAAGGTAAAATTCGGTATGATAATTCCGCAATTTAACAGTTTATTTGAAATATATAACAGAACTCCCTTGCTTCCATACATTATAAGACCAAAACTTTATGACGCAACTACTGGAAATCTTGTAGATATATTTGATATACTTCCTCAAAAAGCTCTCATCCAAATATATGGTGTGGTGCCGATAGAATCGGCAAATATTGAATATGCTTTATTTGCGGGAAACCCACCAAATAAATTCTTGTCATCACCGGATAACGATATATTGCCCGGTTATGTTCCTTACGGTCAAAGTGGAGAAAAGTTCTTTTGTTACGGTGGCAGAATTGGATTAAAATATGGGAATTTGAAAGCGGGTGTATCTGGAAATATAGATGTTGATAACAGACAAAACTTTATTAAAAATTACTCTGGCGATGTGGTAAATCTGGGAAATATGGATCGATATAGATTGGGAGCTGATATTTATTTGAGTATGGGAAAATTTGAATTATCTTCAGAATTTTTAATTACAGCAACAGATGTACCTGCAGATATCCAGGACTCACTAAATACCTGGAATGCTTCTGAACCTTATTTTATTGGCAAAAGTTTTGACAAAAAGTTTTTTTATGCAACTCTTCAATATAATTATGATGAAAAGCTTTTTATTTACGTGATGTACGATTACTTAAATGACAAATTAGATCCATATTATTTTGGTCTGGACGGTTATTACGGAGCGCATATAGGGGGCGGATATTACATCAATGATTCGATAATATTAAAATTTCAGTATAACAAAAATTTTGCACGTTATGATACAGGGGAAAATTTTATTCCCAAAAGAGATTATTCGGAAAATATTTACGCTTTCGGTGCAAGTGTTACTTTTTAATTATTAATAAAATCTTAAGGAATTAAAATGTTATCCACAATAAAGTATTACTTAATTCTGATCGTAATACTTGTAAGCTCTTTTGCAGAAAAACTTAACGCGCAAGTTTCGGTTATCGCCAACAATACTATTATTGTAAACGCAATCGATGATAACACATTAAAGAATTTATTCACACTCCACTCAAATGAACTTGGATCGCAAAAAGTTAAATTGTTTTTTATCAATTCTGAAAATGAAACAGTCAAAAAACTTTTACATTCTATCGGTAAGTCTTTTCACGAGATAAAAAAGGAATGGTTAAGGGCTAAATTAACGGGAAATGGAAATCCACCTGAAATGGTTCCATCTGACAAGGAAATGCTCGAAAAAATATTTACGACTCCCAATGCTATTGGGTTTATAGATTCTAAATTGGTTCCTAGTCATATGAAAGTTCTATTAAAAATAGACTAACTCTTAATATGAACTTTTAAGATGAAACTTAATTTTACGAATTTGACTTATATAGGATTTTTGTCATATGAATTTTAACTTGCCAATATTGGCGCTTTCAAATATATGAAGTATTGGTGTACTTATGTATTCTATTAAATTATGGAAGAAATCCATCCGAGCAAAATTGATTATTACCTTCAGTTTTTTATTGCTGTCAATTTCCGTTTTCAATTATAGTTTTAACTACTCAACACAAAAAGCTGATTTTAAAAATTATGCTGAGAATCATCTTAAAACCTTGTCTGAGATGTTAGCTTTTTCAGTTGGGGCTGGACTTGCTGAGAGTAATTTTGATATTGTTCAAGCGGCGTTTTCCTGGGCGAAGTCTGATACAAATGTAATTTATATCAGTATTATTGATGAAACAAATACCTGCCTGGTTACTCACAATCCGAATAATATATCGGTGCAAACAAACAAAGTATTTTTAGATAAGGATGTCGTTTGGAATGAAAATTATATGTCAAATATTGCGGAAATAAAATACAAAGAGAAAATGTATGGTCATATAGTTATGGCATACTCTTTTGATAAAATGAACAAGCAGTTATTGGCTCGATCTACTTTATCCAATACAGTCAGTTTAATTATATTTTTATCGGGTTTCGGAATAGTTCTAATAATTAGTACGTTTTTCACAAAACAGATTAAACATCTTAAGGATACAGCCGTAAGAGTGGGAAACGGGGATTTATCCGTTGAAGTTAATGTTAAATCAAATGATGAAGTAGGTCTCTTGGCCGATGCAATAAAAACAATGACAACACAGATTAAAGAAACATCGGATTCCCTAATGAAGGAAAAATCCAAAGCCGAGTTAGCTACACGTACTGCTGAGATTCAAAGAAACTTAATTGAAGAAAAGAAAAATTATTTATCGAAAAAAATAAATCAAATTCTTGAGGAGATGAACAAGTTTGCTTCAGGTGATTTAACAATTAAGTTAGTAGCCGAAAAAAATGATGAAATTGGGAAATTGTTTGAGGGATTTAACAACGCTGTTATTAATACACGAGAGATGATTTTAAGTGTATCTGAGGCGGTTAGCGCAACCGCCCGAACAAGTAGCGAAATTTCCTCCAGCGCTGAAGAAGTGGCAGCCGGCGCCCAAAAACAAGGAACGCAGGCATCTGAAGTTGCAATGGCTGTAAAAGAGATGACTTCCAATTTATTACAAACTACTAAAAATGCCGGTTCCGCTGCTGAATTCTCGGAAAAAGCAGGATCCTCCGCACGAAAAGGTGGAGAAGTGGTTAAACATACTTTTGAAGGGATGAATAGAATAGCAGAAGTTGTTGAAAACGCTGCGGCGACAATTAAAAAACTTGGTAGCAGCAGCAATAAAATCGGAGAGATTATTCAGGTGATTGAAGATATAGCCGATCAAACAAACCTTTTAGCCCTCAACGCAGCAATTGAAGCTGCCCGCGCGGGTGAACAAGGCCGAGGATTTGTTGTCGTGGCCGATGAAGTAAGAAAACTTGCAGAACGCACAACTAAGGCTACAAAAGCAATTACTGCTATGGTAATTCAAATTCAGAATGAAACTGGAAACGCTATTCAATCGATTGAAAATGGAACCGAACAAGTTGAAACCGGCAAACATCTGACTCAAAAAGCGATTGAAGCATTGGATGAAATTATTTATAGTACTAACGACACTATAGACATGGTAAATCAGGTTGCCGCAGCAAGTGAAGAACAATCTTCCACTGTTGAGCAAATGAATAAGAACATTCTATATATCTCTAATGTCGCGCAGGAATCAGCCACAGGGATTCAACAAATAGCACTTGCTTCGGAAGGTTTAACACGAATGACAACAAATCTCCAGAAACTTATCAGCCGTTTTACAGTTAATGTTAATTATTCTAAAAGATACTCAGTAAAATCTGACGGAAATATTGTAGAAAGTTGATTGTAATAAAAGTACGATTTAATTATTCGCAGGCAATCAGTCAAATTTTTTAAAATGGATTACCTTGTTAAAATATTTTGTCCCCTAAAATGAAATATCAACCGTAAATTTTTATTTAGTGGCGCATTGCCGCACCCAGGATGATTGTCATTTAAAACACTTGTCCAAAGAAAAACCTCAAGATTTTATTCCAGTATATCAAGAACATCGGAAGATAATTTGATCAATTGCAATTATGGACAATTTATGTGAGTATGAACTGCACTCTAATCTATATGGATAACATTTACTTCTTACGAAAAAAATCATTTCACTTTAATATTTAGTTTTAAGTCTCCGTTTAAATTTTTGTACCCAATTCAGTGAGAAAATTATTTGCCAAATTCAATAAATTTTATTTCGATTTTTATGTTTTCTTTCTGGAATGTTTGCAGTTTTCAGAAAAACTTTTTTAAAATAATATCCTGCATTTTTAATAAATTGGGACTCTCAATAAAGAATTACTTCTAAAATTATCAAACCACTTTCAGGATCTTTAAGATATGACCTGAGAAAAGGGTGTAAAATGCAAATATCAGAAACAATATTAAATATATATCTTGTACTGGAAAATGGACATGTAACCGAGTTGCGTGCTAAAGCTTACGAAAGTGATGAAGGTGACGGCGAGAAAATTAAATTTTTAATGTCCCGATCAAAAGATGATTTTAAGGGAGCTTATAAGTTTGACGCACCTACCAATTCGAAGGGAGAATTTATGAAGTATAATAAATTCGCCAAACTTGAAGAGAGAGGTTTGCATTTTCAATTATTCGAAGAGATATTCCAAAAATTTCAGGTGCCTCAAAATCCGCTTATATGTGTAACACCGGTTGTGGATGGGGAAATTTTAGCTAAAGAAATTTAATAAAATCTATAAATTTTTTTTTGGAGTTATAATGGGTAAGAGTATTCAGGAATTATCGGTTGATACAATTAGACTTTTAGCTGTAGACGGGGTACAGAAAGCGAATTCGGGTCATCCCGGCATGCCTATGGGCTGCGCTCCAATTGCTTATGTTTTGTATTCCAAGTTAATGAAATATAACCCAGAAAATCCAAATTGGGTTAACCGAGACCGGTTTATTCTTTCGGCCGGACACGGAAGTATGCTGCTATACAGCATATTGCACTTGTCCGGATATAATGTAACTCTGGACGATCTTAAAAATTTCCGTCAGCTGGGTAGTAAAACCGCCGGTCACCCGGAGTTTGGAATGGTAGATGGTGTTGAAACAACTACAGGCCCGCTGGGTCAAGGATTTACAAATGCAATTGGAATGGCAGTTGCTGAGGCATTTCTTGCTGCAAAATTCAACAAAGATGATATTAAATTAATTGATCATTATATATACGGCATTTGTAGTGACGGCGATTTAATGGAAGGCGTATCTCATGAAGCGGCTTCTTTCGCTGGTCATAATAAACTTGGGAAAATTATCTTCTTTTACGATAACAATAAAATTACAATTGACGGTAATCTTTCTTTATCGATGTCCGAGGATGTGGGTAAAAGATTTGAAGCCTACGGCTGGCATGTACAATATGTTAATGATGTTAACGATTTATCGCAACTTGAAAAAACAGCCATAAATGCGCAAGAAGTTAAAGATAAACCTTCAATAATTATTACAAATACAGTAATTGGATACGGCAGTCCAAATAAAAAAGGAACTTCGGGCGTTCATGGATCACCTTTGGGAGAGGAAGAAGTTAAACTCACAAAAAGATATTTTGGATTCCCCGAAGATAAAACTTTTTATATCCCCGAGGAGGTCCAAAAACATTTCGACGAGATAAAAATTTCTTTGCCGTCAAATGAAATGGAATGGGAAAAAATTTTCGAATTATATAAAGAAAAATATCCCGTAGATGCCAAATTGTACACTGATGTAATGTCCGGCCAATTCGGAACTGATTGGATTTCTCATTTACCGTCCTTCGATAATTACGATGAATCGGTACCTACTCGATCGGCTTCAGGCAAAGTTTTAAACGCTATAGGGGAATATTTGCCAACTTTATTTGGTGGCTCCGCTGATTTAACCCCTTCCAACAATACACAGGTAAAAACTTTCTCGGATTTTTCGCAATCTAATTACGCGGGAAGATATGTACGTTACGGTATTAGAGAGCATGCGATGGCAAGTATGATGAATGGCATAGCTATGTACGGAGGTATAATTCCTTATAGCGGCACATTCTTAGTATTCTCCGATTATTTGCGTCCAGCAATTCGTTTGGCTGCATTATCTCATGTAAAACCGATTTATGTATTTACTCACGACAGCATTGGTCTGGGAGAAGATGGACCGACACATCAGCCGATTGAACATTTCGCGGCTTTAAGATCAATCCCAGGACTTACTGTTATGCGCCCTGCAGATGCTAACGAAACCGCGCACGCGTGGAAATTTGCTATAGAGCATAAAAATGGACCGGTTGCTATTTTATTAACACGCCAAAATATTCCTGTTATAGACAGGAAGAAATATGCTTCGGTAGAAAATTTAAATAAAGGCGCTTATATACTTAAAGATACCGTTGGAATTCCGGATGCTATATTATTGGCTAGTGGTTCTGAAGTTTATATATCTTTGTTGGCAGCCGAAAAACTTGATTCGGAAGGTATTAAAACAAGAGTAGTAAGTTTCCCGAGTTGGGAATTATTCGAAAAACAATCCGAAGATTATAAAGAAAACGTTCTTCCAAAAAATGTTAAATTGAGACTATCTGTTGAAGCCGGCGTTAAATTTGGATGGGAAAAATATATAGGCGACAACGGTGCCAGCCTTAGTATTGAAACATATGGCGCTTCAGGTCCATATAAAGAACTATTCGAAAAATACGGGTTAACGGAAGAAAATATTGTCGGTACTGTTAAGAATATGAAGAAATAATTTGTGCATAGAGCGAAGATAATATATAAGTTATCTTCGCTCTATAATTTTTAGAATATATATTTAATCACTACAAATCCGCCGACCAATAAAATTGTAAAAGCAATTGCTAACCAATTAAAATATTTATCGATAAAACCTTTTATTTGATCGCCGAATTTCCAGATTAGAAATGCCACAAGAAAAAATCTGCCGGCTCTACTAACAATAGATGCCAAAACAAATAATACTATATTGATATCGAATGCGCCACCCGAAATTGTAAATACCTTATATGGAATAGGTGTAAATCCAGCAGTAAATATTATCCAGAAATTCCATTCATCATATAAAGTTTTTACGTCGTAAAAGATTTTTTCTGTAAAACCGGGAATATTATTGAAGAAAAACATTGCTACTGAAGAAAATTCGTTGCTTGAATTCCACCATAAATAATGCCCTAACGCATAACCAAGAAGTGCTCCTAAAACTGAGGCGGCCGTGCAATTAAGTGCAAATTTAAAGGCTTTATTCCTTGCGCCCAGTACCAATGCTATTAAAAGCGCGTCCGGTGGAATGGGGAAAAAAGAAGACTCTGCGAATGCTAATACAAATAATGCAACAGCTCCGTAAGGTGTTTTTGCCCAATGTAAAACCCAATCATAAAGTTTACGCAGAATGCTCATACAATTCTCCAGAAATTTGAGTTGGAAGTATAAATATTTTTTGAAGCAATCAGAAAGTATTTGTTACCTTAATTTTAAGAGGATAAATTTAGGTATCATAAAAAAATTGGAATGCTGCATTGGAAAAATCAGAACGATTAATGTCTTTAGATGTATTCCGCGGAATTACAATCGCTGGAATGATATTAGTTAACAACCCCGGATCATGGGGTAGCATTTATCCCGCTCTTGAACACGCCGAATGGAATGGATGTACACCAACAGATTTAGTGTTTCCATTTTTTCTTTTTATTGTCGGAGTGGCAATTACATTTTCACTCAGTAAAAGAAAGGAAAGAGGCGATAATCAGAACAAATTATTGTTCCAGATTTTAAGACGCGGACTAATGCTTTTCGCTTTAGGCTTAATTATGGCCGGCTTCCCAAATTATAATTTATCTACTATCCGAATTCCAGGAGTACTTCAAAGAATAGCTGTTGTTTATGTAATAAGTTCATTCATCTTTTTAAAGAGCAGTATAAAAACGACTGTAATACTTTCGGCAATTCTATTAATTCTTTATTGGGTTATAATGACTTTAATACCCGTACCCGGAATAGGCGCCGGAAATTTGGAAAAGGGAACTAATATTGCTGCTTGGCTCGATCAATTGATTTTAGGTAATCATGTCTGGTCATATTCTAAACCTTGGGATCCGGAGGGGATATTAAGTACAATGCCTGCTATTGTAACAACATTATTGGGTATAATTACAGGACACTGGTTAAAATCTGATAAGGATACAACCCAAAAAACCGTATGGCTCTTAATTTCAGGAAATCTTCTTATAGTTTTAGGTTATGTTTGGGATATGTGGTTTCCTCTCAATAAAAATTTATGGTCCAGTTCCTATGTTGTTTACACTGCTGGATTAGCCCTAAATTTTTTAGCAATTTGTTACTGGTTTATAGACATTCTTGGATATAAAAAATGGGCGAAACCTTTTCAAATATACGGTTTGAACGCAATTACAGTCTATTTCCTTTCGGGGATTGCGGCCAGATTGTTGAATATGATAACTATTACTGCAGCCGATGGAAAAGATGTTGCCTTAAAATCATTTTTATATAATACTTTTTTCTTATCATGGCTTCAACCAATTAATGCTAGTTTGGTTTTTGCACTAACCTATGTTCTGATCTGGCTTGGGCTTATGTGGATTCTATATGCCAGAAATATTTTTATTAAAGTTTAATTGGATTGCCTTCAATTGTTTCTTAGAACTATTGCATTTTATTTTGTCGACGAGTATCTTCACCCTGTGCAATTAAAAAGGAGAACCGGATGTCTGTATTAAAACCTTTCAAAACCATTCCAGAGTTATTTCGATTTATTACACTCGATTTTGGCAAAAATCAAACCAAGCCCGTATTCAAACATAAAGTTGATGGTCAATACGTGGACATAAGCTATAGTGAGTTTTACGAACGTACTGAATTATTTGCTTTGGGTTTGGCATCAATGGGTGTAAAACGAAACGATAAAATTTCAATTATCGGTGAGAATAGGCCTGAGTGGGTATATTCCGACATGGCCATACTTGGTCTTGGAGCTGTTGATGTGCCACTTTATCCTATATTAACCTCCGAAACTATTGAATTTATTATAAATAACAGCGAATCTGTAGGCATAATTGTTTCAACTCAATTCCAATTGAATAAGGTTCTAAAAATTCGGGAAAATTGCAAAAAATTAAAATTTATAATTGTAATGAACGCAATGGATTTATCCGGAACCTCAAATATTTTTACATTCGATAATATACTTAACAAAGGAACCGAATTTAAGAAAGAAAATCCAAATTATTTTACTGACAATTTAGCGTTATCAAACGAAAAAGATATTTGTACGATAATTTATACATCGGGCACAACCGGGGAACCTAAAGGAGTAATACTAACCAATAGAAATGTGGTCTCTAATGTTTTAGCTGCTCACGACGCTTTTGATTTTGGGGCCACAGATACATTTCTATCCTTCCTGCCTTTATGTCATATTTTCGAAAGAATGGCCGGCTATTACACTGCTTTATCGGGTGGAAGTACTATCGCTTATGCCGAAGGAATTGAAAAAATTTCCCAAAATTTAGCTGAAATTAAGCCAACAATTATGACAGCCGTACCCCGTTTATTTGAAAGAATGTATTCAAAGATTAGAAAAAATGTTGAATCACAACCTGCTAAGAAACAGAAGATATTTAATTGGGCAATAGAAGTCGGTAGGCAATACAAAGAACTCAAAAGAATGGGTCAAACTATTCCGTTAACTTTAGCGCTTAAACATAAAGTTGCAGATTCATTAGTATTTAAAAACATACGCGAAAAAACCGGCGGTAATATCAGATTTTTTGTTTCGGGCGGCGCGGCTTTACCAAGGGATTTGGGTTATTTTTTTGAGGCGGTTGGTCTTCTTATTATTGAAGGTTACGGCTTAACTGAATCTTCCCCTGTTATTGCCGCAAACAGATTAAATGATTATAAGTTTGGTACAGTTGGTAAAGTGCTCTCCGGTGTGGAAGTGAAAATTGCCAAAGACGGTGAAATTCTTGCTTACGGTCCTGGTATAATGCAGGGATATTATAACAATAAAAAAGAAACCGATGCTGTATTAAAAGATGGTTGGCTTTATACGGGCGACATAGGAGTTTTTGACGCTGAAGGATTTTTAATTATAACTGATAGAAAAAAACATCTTTTCAAAACTTCATCAGGTAAATATGTTGCTCCAACACCTATAGAAAACATGTTCCTCGCTAGCAAATATATAGATCAGTTCGTGTTGATAGGTGACAGAAGAATGTTTATTTCAGCATTAATTGTACCCGATTATGAAGCTCTTAAAGAGTACGCCGACGCTCACAGGATTCAGTATACAGATCCTAAGGAACTGGTTCACGCAAAACAAATTTATGAATTACTTGAAAAAGATTTGTCACAGTTTCAGAAAAAATTAGCTTCGTTCGAAAAGGTAAGGAAATTTACAATCCTAGAAAATCCTTTTTCAATTGAGAGCGGAGAAATGACTCCTTCACTAAAGTTAAAAAGAAAAGTTATTGAAGAACGTTACTCCAACCTGATAGACGATATGTATCGAGGTCTGGAAGATTAGACTATAATTAGTTTTAATAAATTATTGGAGCAAGCCTGGGTCTTATGGCTCGGGCTTTTTTTTATGAGATACAGTTTATTATTGTTTGACGCGGACGGAACATTATACGATTATGAAAAAGGGGAAGTTTTCGCGTTAAAAAAAAGTTTAGAAGAATTTGGTATTGAAAATGATTTTGATAAAAATCTCCTGTTGTATAAATCTATTAACTCAGCTTTGTGGCGCGAATTTGAATTGAAAAAAATTTCGGCAGATGATCTTAAAGTTGAAAGATTCAATAGATTGTTTACAACTCTAAATAAATCTGTGAACACTAAAAAATTCAGTGATGTTTATTTGGAAAATCTTTCAAAAGCCACGTTCATATTTCAGGGAGTTGATCATCTGCTTGAAGAACTTTTTCCGCTGGTGCCAATGGTTATTATTACGAACGGACTAAAACAAGTTCAACGTCCGCGTTTCGACAGAAGTTCAATTGGTAAATATATGCAGGAATATATTATTTCAGAAGAGATTGGTTTGCAAAAACCGGACCCCGGAATTTTTGAGTATGCTTTTCGTAAATTAAATTTTAAAGAGAAAAACTCAGCACTGATTATTGGTGATAATTTACATTCCGATATTCTTGGCGGCTTAAATTATGGTATTGATACTTGCTGGTTTAATCCCGCTAATCAAATAAATGATACAGAAATTAGACCGACTTATACAATTTCAAAGCTGACTGATTTAAAAAAGATTATCGCATATTAAAATGATGGGTATCAATTGAGCATAAAAAAAAATAAGTTATACCAGCTTGTTTGTAGAATTCTTTACTTAATGTTCAATATAAATGAAGTAATATAAGCCCATTAAAAAATCGTTAATTTATTTTTTGTTAGGCTACCGTTAATACTAGGAGCCAATTTTTACTATATTTGCATCTTTAATATTATTATGGAATCAAAAAGTGTCTAAAGAAAAAATTCTTGTAACTTCTGCACTGCCATACGCTAACGGTCCAATTCACCTAGGTCATTTGAGCGGTGCTTATCTTCCGGCGGATATTTTTGTTAGGTATCATAGATTAAAAGGTACCGACATCATATATATATGCGGCTCTGATGAACACGGTGTTCCAATTACAATAACCGCTGATAAAGAAAATGTAACACCTAAAACTATAATAGATCGATTTCACGAGGCAAATAAAAAATCTTTTGAGCGGTTTGGAATGTCTTTTGACATTTATTCGAGAACAAGTATACCAGTGCATCACAATACGGCACAGGAATTTTTTAAAGCATATCTTGAGCAAGGGCTGCTTGTTGAAAAAAAGACGATGCAATTTTACGACGAGAAAGCGAATATGTTTTTACCTGACAGATATGTTGAAGGTACATGCCCTAATTGCGGTTTTGAAGAGGCCCGCAGCGACGAGTGTGAAAAATGCGGCGCATTGTATGACCCAAGTGAATTGATAAATCCCAAAAGTAAAATTACGGGACAATCTCCATTTCTAAAAGAAACATCTCATTGGTATTTTCCACTGGGCAAGTATCAGGAGAGACTTGAAAAGTATGTTATTGAAAGTGATGAAAAATACAAATGGAAAGAAAACGTTCTGCAGTACTGCCGAGGCTGGTTTAAAGACGGACTTAAAGATCGTGCAGTTACACGGGATCTTGATTGGGGTATAAAAGTTCCTATAGATAACGCCACTGGCAAAGTTTTATATGTCTGGTTCGAAGCGGTTCTTGGGTATATATCAGCCACTAAAGAATTATTTAAAAGCAAAGGAGATCCGGAAGGATGGCGCGACTATTGGCAGGATTTATCTACTAGATACATAGCTTTTATCGGTAAAGATAATGTCGTTTTTCATACAATTATTTTCCCATCTATGTTGATGGCCTGGAACGATGGCAATGCTGACAAATATCTTTTACCCGAAAACGTTCCCGCTAATGAATTCCTTAATTTTGAGGGAAAAAAGTTTTCTAAATCCCGCGGTTGGGGAATTGATGTAGGTGAATTTCTTGATTTATTCCCAGCAGATTCTCTGCGTTATACACTCGCTTCGAATCTTCCCGAAAATAAAGATACAGATTTTTACTGGAAAGAATTTCAAGCAAAAAATAATTCGGAGCTTGCCGATATATTGGGAAATTTTGTGAACAGAACATTTATATTCGCTCATAAACATTTTGAAGGAGAAGTCCCCGAAAGGAATGAATTGATTCAAATAGATACAGAGATGATTGCTAACATTAAATCGTATCCTGAAAAAATTGCAAAACTGATCGAAAATTATAAAATAAGAGACGCCGTTTTTGAAATGATGAATCTTGCTCGTGCAGGTAACAAATATTTTAATGATTCAGAACCTTGGGTTAGCATAAAAAGTAATAAAGAACAATGCTCAACAACCATTAATATTTGTCTGCAAACAATTTATACACTAGCGGAGGTATTTGCCCCTGTTATACCTTTTTCGTCTGAAAAAATATTTGGTATGTTGAATGTAAGTCCTGGCATGTGGAACGACATATCGGAATCTACTTTAAACTCCGGTCATAAATTGGGCAAATCGGAAATTCTATTTATAAAAATTGAAGACGAAGTTATGGATGCGCAGATCAATAAACTTGGTAAAGTTGAAGAAGCGGAAACTTACGATGTTCCTTTGATATCTTATGAAGATTTTTCGAAAATTGATTTAAGAACGGCTAAAATATTGAGTGCGGAAAATATTAAGAAAAGTGATAAACTTTTAAAACTGCGGGTTAAAACTGCCGGCGGTCAACGCCAAATAATTGCGGGTATTGCCAAACATTATAAACCCGAAGAGCTTATTGGTAAAAATGTAATAATAGTCGCAAATCTTAAACCCGCAAAACTTATGGGTAACGAATCACAGGGAATGGTGTTGGCTGTGGAAGATTCAGACGGTAAGCTAAATGTTGTTCAGGTTAGTGACGCTTCAAAACCCGGGACCAATGTAAGGTGAAATGCCCAGATAATATGCCGAAGAAAAAAGCCCCAATGAATAGATCGTTATCACTAATTAAGGGTGATACATTAAAATATGCCGAGCGGCTTATTGTATTAAAGAAAAAAGCTGTTGTAATAGAAATTATTGATAAAACTATCAATCAGGATCTATTCCAAGTAATTCCTCTTCTTCCTGATAATTTTATTGATTTGTTGTTTATAGATCCGCCGTATAATCTTAGAAAGAATTTTAATAACAAATTATTTCGCGAAAAATCGATTAATGAATATGCAGAATGGATTGAGTCATTTATTGAACCTATGTTAAGATGTTTGAAACCGAACGCGTCAGTATATGTATGTGGTGATTGGAAATCTTCAACATCTTTGCATCTCGTTCTATCTAAATATTTTATTGTTAAGAATAGAATTACTTGGGAAAGAGATAAAGGGCGGGGGTCACATACCAACTGGAAAAACAATACTGAAGATATCTGGTTTTGTACAAGGAATAGAGATTATACGTTTAATCCCGAATCTGTTAAGCTAAAGCGGAAAGTCCTAGCCCCTTATCGCGATAATAACGGTGAGCCGAAAGACTGGAAAAACTCAGATAACGGGGCATTCAGATTAACACATGCCTCAAATATTTGGAACGATATTTCAATTCCATTCTGGTCTATGCCCGAAAATACTGACCATCCTACTCAGAAACCTGAAAAACTTCTCGCAAAAATTATTTTAGCGAGTTCTAATAATGGCGATATTGTTTTCGATCCTTTTCTGGGTTCAGGAACTACATCGGTGGTCGCTAAAAAATTAGGACGGAGATTTGTTGGTGTAGAATTAGATAAATCATATGCCTGTATAACTGAAAAAAGATTGGAACTTGCTGAAAATGATGGTTCTATACAAGGTTTTTATGAAGGAGTGTTCTGGGAAAGGAACTCAAACCCCAAAAGGCGTGTCTAAGTGGAATTAAATTTATTGATAGTCATGTTTTCTTGATTTTCTATCAATCTATAAGTAAGATTAAAACTTGAATTTAAAATGACTAAGGAGGATCAGTTTTGATGAAAACCCGTTTATTCTTAATCGCTTTAGGGCTCATTTCGATAATGTTAATATCATGCTCGCCCAAAAACTCAGAACTAATTGTTGCTAAATATGGTGATTATAATATACAATTAGGAGAATTTGAAGAAGCTTATGCAAAAAATGTTGGAGGATGGGAAAACGCAGTAAATGATTCGGTAAGCGAATATAAGAAATTTATGGACCTTTATTTGAATTTCCGGATGAAATTACGCGACGCCGAAGTCAGAAATTATGATAATGATTCTGATTTACAAAATGAATTAGAGAATTATAAAAAAACTGTAGGCGCTTCCTTTGTTATAGAAAGAGAAATTATTGAACCAGGTTTAAAGAAATTGTACAACGATAAAAAAGATGAGATAAGAATCAGTCATATTATGATTCTAAGTGAGAATGCTCAGGGCGATCCTCAACAATTAGCTCAATCAATTCTTGACTCGTTAAAAGCTGGGGGAAATTTTGAGACGTTTGCAAAAAAATACTCTGCAGACAATTTCTCGAAAAATGACGGTGGAGATATTTATTGGATAACAGCCGGACAGGTAATACCGGAATTTGAGAAAGCCGCATATAATTGTAAAGTTAACCAAATTTACCCTGAACTTGTTAAAACACGTTATGGCTTCCATATTATAAAAGTTACCGGTCGACAGGCAAATAGAAATAAAATAAGTGCCAGACATATTTTAATAAAAGAACCCACTGAAGCTGATTCCACAGTAAAAGATACTGTTAGCGCTTTAGAAAGAATTACAGAAATCAAAAATAGATTGTCTAAAGGTGAAGATTTTGCAGAATTAGCAAGACAATATTCGGATGATAAAGGAAGCGGCGCTAACGGCGGCGATCTTGGATTTTTTTCCCGTAGACGAATGGTCAAACCATTTGACGAAGCAGCTTTCAAAATGAAAGTTGGGGAAATTTCAGATATCGTTAAATCTCAGTTTGGTTATCATATAATTCAGGTAACCGGCGAAGAACCTTATCCAAGTTTTGAATCTGAAAAAGAAGCTTTAAGAGAACAGTATAAAAAAATTCGATACGATAACGAATACCGGGCTTTCATCGACTCACTTAAAACCAAATATGGTTACAAGATGGAAGCAAAGAATATTGCCGATATAATTGGAACTTCAGATACAGTTAAATTCGATGCAAGTTACTGGGATAGCGGATTACAAAAACAATTTGGTAATAAACCTGCATTTGTTATAAATAATAAGCCCACTATAATTGATAGCTTATTTGCTTTTGGTATCGCTGAAAAATCCTTTGCTGGTAAAGTAATAAATAAAAACAATAATCTACTTTTAGCCGCTGAAAAATTCTCCGAACAAAATTTGCTTGAAGAAAAATCCATGATAATGGCTAAAGTTAATCCTGAATTTATTTCCCTCATGGAAGATTACAAAAACGGTATTTATATTTTCCGTCTGCAGGAAGAGGAAGTCTGGAATAAATTAACTGTAGATACAAATGAAGTTAAAAACTATTACGAACTGCATAAAACAGATTATAAATTTCCAGACAGAGTTGACTTCAGTGAAATTGTTGTAAAGACCGATTCTTTAGCAAATGAAATTTACAAACAGCTTAAAGAGGGAAAAGAATTTGCAATGCTTGCCAAAGAAAATACTATCCGTGCGGGCTATAAAAATAAAGAAGGCAAATTTGGAATACAGGAAGTTGCGGGCAACGAATTAGCAGAAAAAGCTTATTCACTAAATAACCCTGGTGATTTTTCGGAACCATTCAAATCAAAAATTGGATGGTCTATTGTATTACTTAACGAGAAAATGCCTTCAAGGTTAAAAATATTTGAGGAAGCACAACCAGAAGCAGCCAGCTCATATCAGGAAATGATGAGTAAAAAGCTTGAGGAAGAATATATACAAAGATTACAAACTCTTTATAATCCAATAGTTAATTATGAGGTTTTACAAAACGCATTTAAAGAAAATTCGAATAAGTAGTGGGCTAATTCTTATTAGCCTTATTTTTATTGCTTGTCAGGAAGAGAAAATTGCTCCGAGAAATTACTCGGCCAGAGTTGGCGATAAGTATTTGATGGAAGCCGATGTTCAGCAGTTCATAAATCAGCGGCATGGAAATGCCGATTTAAAAAATGAATTTATACGCGGCTGGATACGTAAACAGATACTTTTACAAGGTGCCAGAGCAGAAGGTATTTCAGTTGATAACGAATATTTGCAGTTAGTTGAAAAAGCTAATAACGATATTCTAATAAATTTGTTTATTGAAAAACACACCAATCAATTGAAAGAATCATTGCCAGAGGATTCAATTAAACAATTTTACTTTGATCATCACGAGCAGTTTATTCTTGGTAGTGATCTTTATTTGATGAATATTGTGCAGTTCAATTATGATTTTGAGGCCGAGGAGTTTTTGGCTACAAAAAATAATTCCTGGCGAAAAAAATTTGAATATCTTATTGATAATAATATTGTTGCAGAAGAGATTAAAGATTTACTTCTGTATGAATATGAATTGCCATCAAAAAAATTTTATGACGGCATAAAATATCTTAATCCCAATGAATATAGTAATATTATTTATTCGGAACAGAATAAGTTCATCGTTGTTCAACTAATCAAAAAATATGAGACGGGAAGTTTTGCTGAATATAACGTTGTAAAGAATTTGGTTAGAACTGCATATATTGCCAGTAAGAGACAAAAAATGATTGACGACTTAGTTGAAAGTCTGTATTCTGATTTTGAAATTGAAATTAAATAAGGATTGAATTAAAAATGAGATTTTTGAAAATAGTGCTGTTTGTTTTTCTTCTTTCAACTGCCGTTATTGCGCAAGAAGTGATAGATAAAATTGTTGCAGTAGTCGATAAAGAAATTATTCTTCAATCTGAATTGGATTTACAGGTAAATCTGGAATCAGCTCAGAGAAGACTTGACCCCAAAGATAAAGCTTTGCGCGCGCGCGTTCTAGATGGTATGATCAGTCAAAAGTTATTATATGCTCAAGCTCAACTCGATTCGATAGAGGTTTCCGACGAAGAAGTAAATCAGCAACTTGATTATCAAATGAATTTTTTCATTCAGCAGTATGGATCACGTGAAAAAGTTGAACAAACATATGGAATGAGTATTGAAAGAATTAAGCGGGAGTTTAAGGAAGACACTCGTAAAAACATGATGGCTGAAAGAGTTAAACAGAAAAAATTTGGCGCGGTAGAAATATCGAGAAAAGATGTTGACGATTTTTATAATAGTTATAAGGATTCTCTCGGACTTATTCCTGAAAAATTTACGCTTTCGCACATTTTCCTAAATCCTAAAGCAACAGACAAGGTAAAAAACAAAGCTTACAAGTTAGCGGAAAAATTGTTGGATTCACTTAAACGTGGTGGCGATTTTGCTGATCTGGCTAAAAAGTTTTCTGATGATCCCGGTAGCGCATCTCAAGGTGGGGACTTAGGAACAGTTAAACGCGGTGTCTTTTATCCACAATTTGAAGCAGCAGCTTATTCTTTAACTAGCAACGAAATTTCGCCAATTATTGAATCACCTGTTGGATTTCATATAATTCAACTTCTTGAAAGAAAAGGTGATGCTATTCATGCACGCCATATTTTAGTGAAAATAAAAAATGATGATGACGCTGATCTGAAATCAATTGAATTTTTGCAGGCCATTCGGGACAGTATTTTATCAGAAAATAAGGATTTTGCTTATTACGCAAAAAAATACAGCGACGACAAAGAAACTTCGCGGTTTGGCGGCGAACTTGGTACTTTTGAATCAGGGCAGTTGGATAAATCTCTTTTAGATCAGGTTTTTAAATTAAAAGTCGGTGAAATTAGTTTTCCCAAAAGACTAGATGTAAACGCTAATACTTACGGATTTCATATTGTTAAACTCGTAAAAAGAACTCCCGAACATATTGCCAATATGGAACAGGATTTTGAGGATATACAAAGACTGGCTCAGTATAAAAAAAGGGAAGAACTCTACCTTAAATGGGTAACTGAATTAAAAGACAAAATTTATTGGGAAGAGAAGATATAAGGAATGCAGTTGAATAAAGAACCAAACCTTAATGATATTGAGCTTGTAGAGAAATTAAAGAAAACTGTAAGCGAAATTAAAAATGAAATAGGTAAAGTAATAATTGGGCAGGATGAGATTATAAATAATTTGCTCGTTAGCTTATTTGCTAAAGGGAACTGTCTGCTTGTTGGTGTACCGGGATTAGCGAAAACACTTCTAATAAAAACTCTCGCAGAAGTATTAGACCTTAAATTTAACAGAATACAGTTTACTCCCGATTTAATGCCCAGCGATATTACAGGGACTGAAATAATTGAGGAAGATAACGTCACAAAAAAAAGATCTTTTCGATTTATAAGAGGACCGATATTCGCTAATATAATTCTTGCAGATGAAATAAATCGAACTCCACCTAAAACACAGGCTGCTCTGCTTGAAGCAATGCAAGAGCATAGGGTAACTGCAGCTGGAGTTACGTATTCACTTGAAACACCTTTTTTTGTATTAGCCACACAAAACCCTATTGAGCAGGAGGGAACATATCCGCTTCCTGAAGCGCAGCTGGACAGATTTATGTTTAGTCTGTGGTTAGAATATCCCAGTTATGCTGAAGAGATTGAAATTATTAAATCAACGACAAGCAATTTCCAACCTAAGTTGAATAAAGTAATCACTGGTCAGGATTTGTTAATGTATCAGGAATTAGTTCGACGGGTTCCTGTTGCAGATAACGTTATTGAACATGCCGTTAAAATTGTAAAAGCTACTCGTCCAAGTCTTGATGGAGAGACTAATATTGCCGATAAATTTATAAGCTGGGGTGCAGGTCCAAGGGCATCGCAGTATCTTATATTGGCAGCCAAAACCAAGGCTATAATGGAAGGTCGTTATACTCCTCAAATAGACGACGTTAACGCATACCTTTTGCCCGTGTTGCGTCATAGAATAATACCCACTTTTAACGCTGAAGCTGAAGGAATGACTTCCGTGGAAATTATTAAAAAAATATTAGTAGAGAAAAATTGACTGTTAAAAAGAATATAAAAGAATTAGTACTGCTTGCATTTGTTGTACCTGTTGTAATTATTTATCTGATTGTTTCAATTTCTAAGTGCTCACAATCCTCCGATGATGCGCTTGGATCCGATTCAGTTGTAGTTAACATAAATGAATTTGGGTTTGTTTCGGATTCATTAAAAGAATATCGAGAGAAAGTGCAAAAAAATCAGACTTTGTCCGATTTGTTAATACCGCACAATGTTTCCTTTCAAACTATACACGATATAGCCGCAGCATCGCAATCTGTCTTCGATTTAAAGAAAATAAATGTTGGAAATACTTATACAATATTTTCCGATATAGACTCGGTTGAATCTGTTAAATATTTCGTCTATGAAATTGATCCCATAAATTATATAATTTGTGATTTAAGGGACTCAATTTATATTCATCTGGAAAGCAGAGAAGTTGTTACAAAAATAAGAGAAATTTCTGGTATAATTGAATATTCCTTATACTCAACATTAAGCGGAATAAATGCCAGTGATCTACTTGCGCTTAAAATGGCTGACGCTTTCGCATGGCAGATAGATTTTTATGGAATTCAGAAAGGCGATTTCTTCAAAATTATTTTTGAAGAAAATTATGTTCAGGATAAACTTGTTGGTATTGGAAAAATTAATGCGGCTTTATTTAATCATCGCAGTAAAGATTATTATGCGTTTAGGTTTGAACAAGAGGGACAGGACGAGTACTTTGATGAGCATGGAAATAGTTTAAGAAAGGCGTTTCTTAAAGCTCCGCTAAAATTTTCAAGAATTAGTTCACGTTATACAAATAAAAGATTTCACCCGGTTCTTAAATATTATCGCCCTCATCGGGGTATTGATTACGCCGCGCCCGCAGGCACTCACATTCAATCGGTTGGCGATGGACTTATCACAGATGTTAGGTGGACAAATCAAGGCGGACGTTTCGTTAAAATTAAACACAATAGTACATATTCTAGCGGGTATATGCACCTACAGGCATATGCTAAAGGAATAAAAGTCGGAAAGAGAATTAGGCAGGGAGACGTAATTGGATATGTAGGTTCCTCGGGTCTGGCAACCGGTCCGCACCTTGATTTTAGATTCTGGAAAAACAATGAACTGGTTAATTATTTATCGCAAGAGTTCCCATCGTCTCGTCCGATAGATAAAAAAGACCAATTAGCTTTCACAGCCTTTAAAGATTCAATAAAAATAAAAATAGACGCCATTAATGTGAATCCTCCATCGGCATCTGCTCTAACATCCGGTACTAAATAATTTTTTAAAACAATTATTTGAAAGCCGCTTTTAGTAAATCATCCTGATGTTTGTTATGAATTTTCATTGATCCCGATGCTGGGCTGGGACTTTCAGTTCTGCCAACATAAGTTAGTTTCTGATAGCTCTTAATATTCTTCTCGACCAAACGCGGATACATAAATCCCCAGGCGCCCATGTTTTTGGGTTCTTCCTGGACCCAATTTATTATTTTTGCCTTATCATATAATTGTAATATTTCATTCAATCTATTTTCAGGATAAGGATAATATTGTTCTACCCTTACTATAGCCGTATCATTAATTTCATTGATTTCCCTATAACGAATCAAATCGTAATATACCTTACCACTAGTTAAAATAACCCGCTTTATATCGTTATTATCTTTTACAGAATCGTCATCAACAACTTCCATAAATTCACTTTCAGTAAACTCCTTAATTACAGATCTGGCGGCCGGTAAACGAAGCAAACTTTTAGGTGTCATTACTATTAAAGGTTTTTCAAGATCAGAATGCAGCTGTCTTCTGAGCACATGGAAATATTGGGCGGGGGTTGTTGGATTGCACACTCTCATATTATCTTCGGCCGAGAGGGTTAAAAATCTTTCCAGTCTTGCGCTGCTATGCTCGGGACCTTGTCCCTCCTGTCCATGTGGAAGAAGAAGAACTACATTGTTAGGGAGTTTCCATTTTTTCTCCGAACAGCTTATAAAGTTATCGATTATGATTTGTGCACCGTTGGCAAAATCACCAAACTGAGCTTCCCAAATTACAAGAGTTAATGGGTCTGCAATGCTGTAGCCATATTCGAAGCCTAGAACAGCCGCCTCTGAAAGGAAACTATCGAGCGGTTCAATTAAGGACTGATTTTCTTCAATATGATTATGAGGTATGATCTCTTTTTCGTTGTTCATATCTGTGAAGATCAGATGACGTTGACTAAAAGTTCCACGAGCGCTGTCCTGGCCACTTAAACGGACCGGAAATCCTTCCAATAATAAAGATCCAAAAGAAAGTGCTTCGGCGAACGCCCAATCTATATGTGTATTGCCGGTTAAAAATTCCTTTCTTTTTGCGATGTGTTTTTTAAGTTTGGGATTCAATATAAAATTATCCGGGAAAGAAGTAATAGCCTTCACAACTTTGGCAAGCTGATCGAAACTAACTTTGGTAACCCCGTGTCTTGGTCTGCTGTTATACTGCTCAATGCTAATTGCAAGAGATCTATCGGGGACAAATTCTACTTTATTTTTTTTAGATTCTTTTAATCCCTTTTCCAAAGTGGTATATAATTCGGTATCCATTTTGGCAATTTCTTTTTCGCTTAATACACTTGAGGATATTAACTTTTCCTGGTATATCTGTTTAACCGACGGATGTTCTTTGATCTTTTTGTACATTAGTGGTTGAGTATAAACGGGGTCGTCACCCTCGTTATGCCCATGTCTTCTGTAGCCCATCAAATCAATAACTACATCTTTGTGAAATTTTTGCCGATATTCGAATGCGAGTTGAGTTACCCATATAGAGGCTTCGGGGTCATCGCCGTTAACATGAAATATCGGAGCCTGCACCATTTTTGCTACGTCCGTGGCATAAGCCGATGACCTGGCGTCTTCAGGAGTAGTTGTAAATCCTATCTGGTTATTTATAATTATATGCACAGTTCCGCCAGTTCTATAACCAGTAAGTTGTGATAAATTCAAAGTTTCGGCAACTATACCTTGCCCTGCGAACGCTGCGTCCCCATGAATCAGTATCGGAATTACTTTACTTCGATTTTTATCTTCTAATCTACTTTGTTTAGCTCGTACAATTCCTTCAACTACTGGATTAACCCATTCCAGATGACTAGGATTCGATGAAATTGAGACATCAATTTTTTTACCGTTTCGTGTTAAATACTGACCGGTAGCTCCAAGGTGATATTTAACATCACCAGTGCCCTGTGAAGACGTAGGATCTATATTATCCTCAAACTCGGAAAAGATTTTCTCGTATGATTTACCCATTATATTGGATAATACATTTAGTCTGCCTCTATGCGCCATTCCAAGAATAACTTCCTGAACATCATCTTCTGCGGCATCTCCTAAGAGCTTATCCAATACAGGAATAAGAGTTTCATTACCTTCTAAGGAAAATCTTTTATGTCCGATAAATTTTGTATGCAAAAAATGCTCGAATGCTTCGGCAATTATTAGTTTTTGCATAATTCTTTGTTTAATCTCATTGCTCAATTGTGGTTTGTTTTTAATAGGCTCCATTTTTTCTTGCAGCCATGCTTTTTCTTTTGGATTCTGAATATGCATGAACTCGGCGCCAATTTTTTCACAATAGGTGGCGTGTAAAACGTCCAAAATTTGTCTTAGAGTTCCGGCTTCCAATCCTTTAAGATTCGCGGTAACATAACTCCTGTCATAATCCCATATTGTAAATCCGTAAAAAGAAGGATCCAATTCCTCTTGAAATTCTATTTTGGAAGAAAGCGGATTAAGGTTCGCTATAAGATGCCCGCGCACTCTGTACATATTTATCAATGCTAATATCTGTGCTTGTTTTTCTACATTGCTTCGGTCTTCATTAAATCCATAACCTTTAAAGGTTGTGTCCATGCCCCAACTAACCGGATTTTGAGGGATATTTAAATCATTAAATATGCTTTCATAAAAATTCTCTTGGCCCAAAAGCAGTAAATCCACTTGCTTTAAAAAATTCCCAGACTCAGCACCCTGAATTATTCTATGATCATAAGTGCTTGTAATGTTCATAATTTTACCTACGCCCAGTTCTGCCAAAGAACTTGGATGCATCGCCATAAATTCGGAAGGGTAATCAATGGAACCAATAGCAATTATACAGCCTTGTCCCAACATAAGACGGGGTGTTGACGAAACAGTACCCATTCCACCCGGATTAGTAAGAGTTATTGTAGTTCCCTGAAAATCGGATGGCTCTATTTTCCCTTGTTTTACTCGCAATATTAAATCATTGTAGGCATCAAAAAATTGTTTGAAATTCATTTTGCCCGCTTTTTTAATATTAGGCACTATTAATGAGCGGCTGCCATCTTTTCGAACGGAATCAACTGCAATTCCTAAATTTATATAAGGCTTTTGTATTAGTGTAGGTGACCCGTCAATTACACCAAATGAATTATTCATTGTGTTATTTTTATTTATCGCACGCACTACAGCATATGCTACCAAATGCGTAAAAGAAATTTTTCCAGCACTCATTCGCATGAGGTGAGTGTTTAAAATCCTCCTGTTTTCTTCCAGTAGTTTTACGGAAACTGTTCTTAGTGAAGTTGCTGTTGGAATATGAAGACTAGATTCCATGTTCTCAATTATCTTTGCGCCTATTCCAGTTATCACTTGAGTGACATCTTCGGTCGATAATTCGAATGAATGAATTGGTTTATTCACTTTTACTGAGCTTGCAACTTTCTGTTCAACTTTTTCTTGTTTCGGAGGAATAACCGCGCCGGATTCATTATTCGTTAATTGGTTAAAATAATTCTGCCAATATTCTGTAACTGAAGACTGATTTTCTAAATATTTTTCCAACAAATCGGCTACAAATCCAAAATTATAACCGAAATGATTAAATAGTTCCTGGTGATAATCAGAAACTTCTCGCTTAGCCATCTATAATACCTCTGCTAATATTTTAATTATTTGTTAACAATAAAAAAAGATATAATGTTCTATAATAATAAACTTTCTGTTGTAAAATAATATTTTAATAACTTATCTGAAAGTTTAAACTAAATAGTTATCAATGAATAGTTAGTTTTACTAAGATTCGAAAAGAGGACATAATATCCAATAAAGTGCTGATGTGATAAAAAATACTGAAAATCAATTACCCGCTGGTAAGTATTACCTTTGCTGCATTATCATCATTAAATTCAGTTGTTAAAAATTTTAATAAACCGATTAAAAATGAATAGAATTAACAAAATTTGGCTATTTGAGAAAAGAACTAAAAGGAATAATTATTGCACACTATTAAGGAATAAATATTATTTTACGTCGGTAAAAATGGGCGAAAAGATTAAAACACAATTTGATTTAAATATTGTTGGATTATTATCTTCGAGATAGATTATATTAATATTTAAGTTCAATCCTTTATTTGAAGAATAAATGAAAATATTAAAAAGGTTTTATAGAAACATCATGAATACTACAGTGGACAGAAATAATTATTTTGAAGAAGAGAATAAAAGACTTATAATCTTACCTCTACAAATAATAGCTTCATTAGTTGTTTTAGCCGGTGCGTTTGCCTTGATGTTCGAAGTAACTTATTTCGAACAATTTTCTATCAAGATATATTTTGGAAGATTAATTGCCACTTTTATAGGATTTGTGATTCTTGTTATTTCAAATTTTGATTTGGGCAGGAAAAATCCAACGCTTTTAATACATGTGCTGTTATTAACAATCATTGCATCTTTCGCGTCAATTATAATCAACATTCCACAGAGTATTTACATAAATTCGCACCTGCTGGCATTGGTAATTTTTACAGCGGCGTTGTTCCTTAACTGGGACTTAAAAAATCAAATTGTTGTGGCAATTTATTACAATCTGCTTTTCGCCTCCTCAATTCTGGTTACCGATAAATCAATCTATTTTCTCCCTAGTATGTATGCTTCTGTTATTTACGTGATACTCATAAGTTTTCTAAGTATTGTTGCAAGTTCAATTAATTACAAACTCCGTCAAAAAGCTATTGAAAAAACATTTGAAGCCAGGGATTTCTTTGAACATTCCACAGAGGCTTTGTTCCGATGCAATATTTCCACATCCAATATTGTAACAATAAATCAGTCGTTCAAATTGCTTTACGGAATTAATGATAATAATAATTCTTTCGATTTACCTTTTAGAAATCTCTTTACAAATAAAAAAGAGTATGATGAACTGATTGATATACTTAAAAGTAATAACCAGGTGAAGGGTTTTATCGCTAAATTCAGGAATCTTACCAATCAGCATTTTTTTGGTTCGCTGAATGCAAGACTGCTTTCCGATAAAAAGGATAAAACACTTTTTATGGAAGGTAACATTAGAGACATTACTAAAGAAAAACTTGCAGATGAAAAAATTCAGAAATATAACGAAGAGTTAAAAATATTAAACACTTCCAAAGATAAGTTTTTCTCTATTGTGGCTCACGACTTGATTAGCCCCTTTAGCGCTGTTATTGGTTATTCGGAAATTCTTGCCGAAGAATACAAAGATTTGGATCAGGAGCAAGTTGGACAGTTTGCCAAGGATATTAACTCCGTCTCACAAAAAGCACATAATCTATTAAATGAACTTTTAGACTGGTCAAGAATTCAAACAGGTAGAATGCAATATGATCCACAGTCATTAAATTTAAAAACTATTGTGGAAGATTTACTGATACTTTATACGGAAAATGCAAAAAAGAAAAGAATTGAACTAAATAATACAATTGATAAAACACACCGTGTTTTCGCCGATTATAAAATGATCAACACAACAATCCGCAATTTAATTTCCAATGCTATTAAGTTTACTTACGAAGGTGGACTGATTGTTTTAAGTTCAGAAATCGAAGGGAATTTCCTATCCGTTTGTGTAGAGGATAATGGAGTTGGGATTAGTAAGGAAGATCTCGAAAAACTTTTTAAAATAGATGTACACCATACACAAATTGGTACAGGCAAAGAGAAGGGATCTGGTTTAGGACTTATACTTTGTTCAGAATTTGTAAAGAAAAATGGAGGAGCGATTTCTGTAGAAAGTGAAAATGGAAAAGGAGCCAAATTTAGATTTACTGTCCCGATCCCCTCCGAATAATACCTCAGGAAAAGTATATTTTACTGATTTAGTAGAAGATTTTTGTATTTTTTACCGCTTTGTAGATTCCTTAATACATGCACTTATAATTCGATGATGTCAATTTCTAATATTATCCACACATTCTGTACTCAATTTTATTAAAATATAATGATATTATGTAAATGTATTATATTAGCCACTAGTTTTTATAAAAAACATATTAAATCTTCAAAATCTTGTTCGATTTATAATAAATTAGATAATCTTATCCTGTGGCATAATAATTGTATTTTAACATTGAATGCTATATTTGGTTTATTAATCAATGAGGCTTACTAAAAAAGGTTAGTTGTCTATTTTGAATTATAAAAATTTCATGATTTCAAAACCAGATTCTATTGAAGCTCTTTCGAGAGACTTCACATTGATTAAAATAAATTTATTGCTTACTTTGAAATCATTCTTATCAATCAATATTATAATTTCTACCCTGTTGTAATTCCTATGAACATAAGTTTAAATAAAATTTTGAGGTCAAAATGAAAAAAGTGTTAATGATTCTGATTATGATGTTTATGATGATACTGATTTCATGTGAATTAAGCAAAGATGAGACTGACGATGGAGTTTCACCAACCGATGAAACTATTGAGGTAACTACACCGGCTTCCGGTGATACTTTAACAGTTGGCGAATCATTTAAAATTAAGTGGACTAGCAACAGCGACAAGAATGTAAAAATTCAATTTACCAGCGACAATGGAAAAAATTGGATAACTATAATCAGCAATTATGAAAATGTTGAAAGTTATTTATGGGCGCCGGTACCAAACAATATATCTGATCAGTGCAGAGTAAAAATATTTACAACCGATAGTACTGTTTCGGCAGTTAGCCAAGGTTTTTTCAGTATAGTTGAGCCGCTTGCTAAGACTATCAAATTGAACAGTCCCAATGGGGGAGAGGTATTACTAGTAGACGGTGAATTCGATATAAAATGGACTTCAACAAGTGTTGACCTGGTTAAACTGGAGTACTCAATAGATAAAGGCAGTAATTGGACTTCAATTGTTGAAAATTATCCCGCTGATTCCGGCAAGTATACATGGAAACCAATTCCTAACAGAACTTCCCTGCAATCTTTGATTAGAATTAAAGACGTTGCTGCCGATACAGTATTTGATGTTAGTGATAATGTATTCGTAATAAGTGTTCCGAAAACTATTAAAGTTGTTCAGCCGAATGGCGGCGAAAAATGGATAGGGAACACGAGCCAGACAATTACCTGGTTTAGTTCGGAAGTTGCAAATGTTAAAATTGAATATACGCTTGATAATGGTGTTAACTGGAAAGTTTTAACTGAAAGTACAATAAGTGATGGCTATTATACATGGGATCCTATTCCTAATTCTCCTTCAGCCAACGCTAAAATTAAAATATCGGATATCAGCGGCGGATATCCTTCTGACGTAAGTGACGCGGTTTTTTCAATAGAGCCTGAACAGTTTATTACGGTTGTTTCGCCAAATGGAAATGAGGAGTGGTTATCGGGTTCTGGGCATTATATTAAATGGAATACATCCACACCGGGCACTGTTCCTAATGGATCAATTAAAAAGAGCATTACAAGTGCCGATAAATTTTCAGCAGCTTCCAAAAAGAGTACTGATAAATCGACGAACAAAATATCAAACAATGTTGTAGACGGTGTTAAAAGTACAACATCGTTAGGCGGAGGCAATGGTGTTAAATCTATTACTGATGTAAAAATTGAGTATAGTACAAATAATGGAGGAACTTGGTTTACGATAACTGAAAGTACGCCTAACAACGGTAATTTTTTATGGAATCCAATCCCTGTACACAATTCAGTTCTATGCGTTGTTCGTGTTAGTGACGCGCTGGACGGTGTTCCTTTTGATATATCTGATGTGAGTTTCACTATTGTTCAGAATCCTACTGTCGATATAGTTGTCGTTCAACCGAACGGTGGCGAGGAATGGAATTCGGGAACTACCCAAACAATAAAATGGACCTCTAAAGGGATTGCTTCAGTTGATTTGGAATACTCCACAAATAACGGTGTAAACTGGAAAACTATTGAAAATAATGTTCCTAGTTCCGGATATTATACCTGGTCTCAGGTGCCCAATACCGCGTCAAATAACTGTAAAATTAGAATCAGCAATTCGAATATCGGAGTTCCATTCGATGAAAGTAATGGTTCGTTCTCAATTTTACCCGAACCGGGTATTACAGTTATTACACCTAACGGTGGAGAAACACTTCAGACAGGAAGTAGTACAAACATTACTTGGACGTCAGAGAATATTGACAGGGTAAGAATAGAGCTTACAACAAATAACGGAGCTAGTTGGTCAAGTATTGCTTCAAGCACGGAGAGCGATGGAAATTTCACCTGGACAACAATTCCTGACTTAAATTCATCTCTTTGTAAAGTAAAAATTAGCGACGCAAACGATGGCATTCCTTCGGATATTTCAGATAAAGTATTTGTGATCACCAATCAAATTGAGCAGACTATTGAAGTGAAGATACCCAACAATGGAGAAGTTTGGGAGGCAAATACCTCAAAACTTATCCAATGGGCAAGTAATGGTGTTGATTCTGTGAAAATTGATTTTAGCTCGAATAACGGTATAACATGGAGCGAAATTGTAAACAATCTGGAAAATACTGGCTCTTACGATTGGACTGTCCCTAATATAAATTCAACTCAGGCAAAAATAAGAATACGTGACAATAAAGATAATGATCCCTCAGATGAGAGTAATGGAACATTTATTATAAGACAGGCCGGTTCGCTGAAAATATTAAAACCTGCAAGTGGTGATGTTATATTATCGGGTGAATCAACAAAAATTGAATGGGAAGCTAAAAATGTTGAGAAAGTAAAGATTGAGTTTACTATGACCGACGCCATATATGATCCTGACGCGGATTTCTTTGACGACGATTGGTCAACTTTAATGGAAGATGCGCCCGGCGCCGCGGGATTTTTTGAGCATAGATTTACCTCAGCATCAAATTTGTATCGAATCCGAATAAGTGACGCTCAACTCGGTTCTCCAGTTGATTTTAGCGGATTATTTACTGTAAAAGCGCGTCCAGTTAAATCTATTAATGTTGAATCTCCAAATGGTGCTGAAAAATTATTCGCCGGATCAAGTTATTCAATCAGATGGTCTTCCTCTTCAATTGAGTACGTGGATATACTATTAAGCACCAACAATGGGGCTACGTGGCAGCCAATCGCTGATGATACTGAAAGCGACGGTGTTTATACATGGAATTCTGTTCCAAACGTCAGTTCTTCATTATGTAAAATAAGGATTGTTGATTCTGCTAATGATCAATTCTACGATGAATCGAATGAAAATTTTGAGATCATTTATCAAAATGAAATAGTAATGGTTACTTCTCCAAATGGAAATGAGGTTTGGAACGCCGGAACCACTCAGGATATCACGTGGCAGACAACGGGTATTGAAAATGTAAAAATTCAGATAACTACTAATAATGGTATTGAGTGGATTCCAATTGTAGAAAGTACACCTTCCGATGGACATTACACATGGAATCAGGTCACAACAAATGCTTCAACGAACTGTAAAATTAAAATTAGCGATGCAAAAGACGGAATGCCGTCTGACGACAGTGATAATTTCTTTACAATTGCTCCAGAGCCGGGCATTAAAGTACTATCCCCGAATGGTGGGGAAAACTTTGTTACAGGAACATCTGTAACTGTAAGCTGGACAGCGGTTAATGTTGAAAATGTTAAAATTGAATACACAACCAACGGCGGGGCAAAATGGAATGTTATCACTCCTTCGGTAGCCAGTACGGGATCATATAAATGGGAGAATATACCTGATCTTAATTCTGATTTATGCCAAATAAAAGTGAGTGACGCCAGTGATGGAAGTCCTTATGATATTTCGGATTCATATTTCAGAATAACTAATAAAATTGAACAATCTTTAACAGTACTAAAACCGAATGGAAATGAGGAATATGAAGCCGGTACAACACAGAATATTTCATGGACAGGTTCTAACGTTCCCATTGTTGATGTTGAATATTCTACGAATAATGGAACTTCATGGATAGCTCTTTCTACAGGCTTAATGAATTCGGGCGCCGTTGAATGGAGTATTCCTGTTTCTATTAATTCACCTCAATGTAAAATCCGCGTAAGAGACGCGCAAGATGGAATACCTACGGATGAAAGCGACGGGGTGTTTACAATTAAACCTGCACAATCCATTAAAGTAATTACTCCTGTTGGCGGAGATGTGATAAAATCGGGTGATGGAATAAACATCACCTGGACTGCAACAGGAATTGAAAACGTTGGTATCAGATATACAACCACTAATGGATTGGGATCGTTAACCGAACCGGCTTTCTACGAAATAACCTCAAGCGCGCCTAATACAGGTGAATATTTCACAAGTTTCTCCATTCCTTCATCTCGTTATTACATTGAAGTTTATGATGCTAAGGATGGAGCACCAAGATCAAGAAGTCTTGGTAATTTTACTGTTCTGCAGCAGGTAACCAATTCCATAACTGTCAATTCTCCTAATGGGGGTGAAAATCTTTTAATAGGTGAACGGCACGAAATTAAATGGAAATCTGTGGGTGTTGAAAGAGTAAACATAGATGTTTCAACAAACGGCGGAGCCACTTGGTCAAGTATCATTTCTAATTTAACAAGTAATGGAATGTATAATTGGACCGCAGGGAACCTGGAAAATGGTAGTAAAATTTCTGTGAAAAGTGAAAATTGTAAAATACGCATCACTGATTTTAATTCAATTTCTATTTTCGACGAAACTGACGGTTACTTCTCGTTACATCCAAATTCTAAACATTTGAGAGTTGTATCGCCAAATGGCGGCGAGGAATGGGATTACGATAATGGTCAACTAATTCTTTGGGAGACTTCTGGAATTGAATTTGTGAACATTTATTTTTCATATAATAACGGCACAACTTGGACATCAATAGCCAATAAATATCCATCAAATGGCGCTTTCGAATGGGATCCACCGAAAGTTGCTACAAACTTAGGGCGTATTAAAATTGTTGAGTATACTACTCAAGTGGCGCCGGCACTCAATCAGGATACGCTGGCAATAGATATTAGCGATTCTTACTTCAGGCTGGATAATCTGGATGTTATATTCAGACCGTTCGTAACTATTCTTAATCCTAATAGTTCGGCTGTTTTAACCGCCGGATCACTATATAATATTGTGTGGAATAATTCGCAGGATATCGTTAAAGTAAACATACAGTATTCGGCTAATAACGGCAGTACCTGGACGGATGTAGTATTAGATTATACCGAAACACCATGGGATAAATCAAATTCCTATTCCTGGACAGTTCCTATACTTCCAACAAAAACTGGAAGAATACGAATTATTGGATTTGATTCTAATGGTTTATTAAGCGCTCAATCAATAACCGATGTATTCGAGATTAAATAAATTTTTCAGACGGCTAAAATTATAATTGATTTTAGCCGTCATTTATTTTTGTTGATATAATTTTACAATTGCATTAAGTTTGCAATTCAATTTGGCGCATTCGTCTAGTGGTCCAGGACGCAGCCCTCTCAAGGCTGAGATCACGGGTTCAAATCCCGTATGCGCTACTGTTATTTTTTTGTTGAACGTTTTGGTATGCCAAATGAAAAGTTACTACTGTCCCAAACTTGGGACAAATGTGTCGCCGGAAATTTGCCATAAATGTGACGACGACAAAAGATGTTCTGCAAAACCTAAAAGTTATTCGAGGTTATATTTAATATTATCGTTATTGTTAACGATAAGTTTATATTTTTATTTTGCCCACATTCTGTTCGTTTAAGTGACGATTATTTTTATGCCCAAAATGAAATATACCGTAACAAATTCTAATTTACATATTTACGTTACTGCCACTCTTTTGTTATACATACCAAGCATAAAATTTTCCCCTGGTTTAATTTTTAACAAAGCAGTAATGGATATTTTTAAATGAGTAACATAATAATTGCACTTTCGATTTTATCATTAAAGTTGTATTGTGTTGTGATATTTTTGTAATTCACTTAGTGCCAGCAGAGAAATAATTGATAATGACCAATAATCTGAAGAAAAAAGCTGTAAAAATAATGGACTTACTAAACGGTCAATATCCTGAAGTAAAACCTGCACTGGAATACAACTCTGCTTTTCAACTATTAATTTCTACTATCTTATCAGCACAATGTACCGACGAAAGAGTGAATATTGTTACAAAGACGCTCTTTAAAAAATACAGATCACCCAGAGATTTTATAGATGTATCTGCCGAAGAGCTAGAAAAAGAGATCTATTCAACAGGATTTTATAAACAAAAAACAAAAAGTATAAAACAGTGCTGTATTCAGCTAGTTGAAAATCATAATGGGAAAGTTCCGAATGATTTTTCTGAATTGAACAAACTGGCAGGTGTAGGGCGAAAAACCGCGAGTGTGGTTGCTGGAAACGCTTTTGGAATTCCATCTATCGCAGTTGATACCCATGTAAAACGTTTATCCAATTTGTTAGGTTTGGTCGAATCTAATAATCCCGAAAAAATTGAGGAAGAACTAAAAAAAATATTACCCGAATCCTATTGGATAAATTCATCGCATTGGTTGGCTACACATGGACGTAATGTATGTATTGCGCGCAGACCAAAATGTTTTCAATGCGTATTAAGCGATATTTGCCCAAGTTATAACGCCGATTCATATATGAAATACAAAAATAAAAAATTAAAACTTGATGGAATGAGATAATGGATATTATGAGAGACAGGAATTATTGCCTGCAACTACTTAAAGAATATACGAAGAGCGAAAGTTTAATAAAACATGCTTTGGCTGTTGAAGCGTGTGTAAATGCTTATGCGAAAAAATTTGATGAAGACATAGATTATTGGTCTAATGTTGCTTTGTTGCATGATTTTGATTACGAGATGTTTCCATCAGCCGAAGAACATCCCTACAAAGGTTATGAAATTCTTCAATCAAAAGGATTTGATGAACAATTCAGAAAATCCATAATGTCTCATGCAGATTACACCGGTGAACCAAGAGATACTAAATTAAAAAAAGTTTTATATGCCTGCGACGAATTAGCGGGATTTATTACTGCGGTTACATATGTTAGACCGAGCAAGTCTATTTTAGAAGTTGAGGTTAAATCCGTTAAAAAGAAAATGAAAGACAAAGCTTTTGCCAAAGCAGTGAGCAGAGAAGACATTATCACAGGAGCTGAGGAGTTGGGCGTTAATTTGGACGAGCACATTCAATTTTGTATTGATGCCATGTCCCGTGAAAAAGAATCACTCGGATTATAATTTTCATACGTCCAAATTAAGTATCTTACATTATTAAAAAAAAATTAGTTCAATAAAACCGATACTGAAATATTAAACTCTCGAGAAGGTACAAAAAATATTAAATTCTGAAAAATAATAATCTGATTTATTGACTTGACATCCGGTCGATTGTTAAGTAATTTTTGTTTCATTAAATCAAGGAGAATTGTTTTATAGATAATTTGCTACCATTTTTGCATTGATTTCATAAGGTTATATTGATTATTTATACTGTTAAGTTAGATCAATAAGGAAATTAAAATGAATAGCAGATTTTCTATTAAGATTTTCTTTTTTTTATTTATAGTTTATTTACCAGTGCAAATAAGCGCTCAAGAAGATTTAAAAGTACTTTCTTCCACACAGACATCTATAACTATTGAATACACGCCCCTAATTTCCGATTCATCAGTTCATACAATAAACTCGATAAATTATATCAATTTTGATCTCTTTCTTGGAAGCGAAGCCGAAATCAGATTATCTGGCGAACCGAAGATCCCCTTTAGATTATTGAACTTAGGTGTGCCTTCTGAGTTTGGTAATACATTAGAAATTATCTCACTTGAATCTAAAAATATAAATGGCAAACCGATTCCATATCCATCTTTCGTTTCAGCTAATGAAAAAGTTATTAAGAATTATGAAGAATCAATAAACTATAAAAATGTTGAGTCTGATGAGCCCGTTTCTTTCTACGATTTCGGAATTTCACGAGACTTGCTTATTCAAACTATAAAATTATCACCAATTCATTATGATGCTTCTAGCGGGAAGATAAAAATTTATTCCAAAATCGTATTTAGATTAAAATACAGTAATACTGCAAGAGGAAATGTTAAAGTGCAAGAGGATTATTCCTCCGGATCACTTTTAAATTATTCTGTTGCTTCAAATTGGGGGATTGCAAAAGCTGCAGTTAAAAAAACCCTTTCAAATTCAGTGTTAGCAAATGGCACGTGGTATCGGTTTGAAGCCACGAAGGAAGGGATTTATAAAATTAGCAGGGCCGAATTAAACGCTTTAGGAATTACAGCTTCATCTGTAGATCCGCGTACCATAAAAATTTATAACAATGGCGGTAAAAATTTGCCTGAACTTCCAGAGCAGGAGGCGCCGACCGATTTGGTTGAAAATGCTATTATAGTTGCGGGGGAAGAAGATGGAGTCTTTAACGATAACGATTACATTTTATTTTACGGAAGACCGACTGATTTTTGGGAATACGATGATTTATCACGAAAAATTGTGAGGCGTCATCATCCATATTCTCAGAAAAACTATTATTGGATAACCGCTGGTGGAGAGCCTGGTAAACGCATTCAAACAAGTGCATCCGTTACAGAAACAAATCCTTATGTGCAATCTTCAACAAAAGCTTTTGCGGCTACGGAGGTAGATAAAATAAATATTGGTAAATCTGGTAGAACTTATTGGGGTGATATTCTAAATTCCAATTCGAAAACTCTTACTTATATTAACAGTCTTAACGGAATTATATCCGGTCAACCGATTAGTTATTCATTTAGATTCGCAAATTCTACTAAACCCAATTTTACTGTCTCCATATTGGAAAATGATCAGGCACTTACAACAAGGAGCGTTCAGGGGTACGGAGGTGAGACATATGTATGGGGGAAAGCGACATCTTTTACCGTAACACATAATAGAGTTATACCCGATGACAGAAGCGTTGTTAAAATTAATGCATCCTTGAGTTCTACAGAGACTAATGGCTATATAGATTATATGCAAATCGAATATCTCAAAGAATTGAAAGCTTTCGAGGATAAATTATTATTTTTCACTGACCCTTCAAATACGTCTATAGAAGCAAGGTTGTTTAATTTTTCGAACAGCAATATCAGTGTATTCAATATTTCGGATTACTCCAACGTTTCTTTAATAGAACCAATTAAAAAAAGCGGTGGTGAAGTAACACTTCGATTAAAAGCCGATACATTAATTTCTTATAAATATTTTGCTCTTACAAATTCTCAATATTTCTCAATCTCTAACATAGAACAGATTAAAAACTCGAATATAAAGGGTATAAATCCCGGCGCCGATTATATAATAATTACAGCGAAAAAATTTACTGATCAGGCAAACAGGTTAAAAAATTACAGAGAAAACGAAGCACCAGTAAAAAGAAAAGTTGCGGTCGTTTATGTAGATGAAATAATGAATGAGTTTTCTGGCGGGTTGTTGGATCCTTCCGCTATTAGAAATTTTTTGAGATATGCTTATAACAATTGGCAAACAAAACCATTTTATGCTTTTTTATTTGGAGATGGTACATACGATAATTATAATCTGGAAGGTTCGGGTACCAATTATGTCCCTACTTACCAGTCAGTTGAATCACTAAGCGAAATTTACTCCTATCCCACCGATGACTATTATATTCGAATAATCGGAAACGATCAAAAAGCCGATATGGCTATAGGAAGGGGAAATTTTGTAAGCACTTCCGATGCTGATAATTATATAGACAAAATAATTGCATATGAGAATAACTCGAATAAAGGATTATGGCTTAATACAATAACTCTTGTTGCGGACGACGGTTTAACCAGCGATGGAAATGATGGTGCTACACATACTAATCAGGCGGAATTTTTAGCTCAAAAATCAGTTCCCGATTATTTTAATAAAAACAAAATTTACCTGTCTAAATACCCTACAGTTATTACTGGTTTAGGCAGAAGAAAACCATCGGTTAACCAGGCTATAATAGATGCCGTTAATAACGGTACACTTTTATTAAACTATACCGGCCATGGAAATCCTGATACCTGGGCACATGAGTATATTTTCGAGAGATCCTCTTCATTGCCCCAGTTTAACAACGATAAATATTATTTTTTAACCGCCGCTACATGTGATTTTGGGCGTTACGATGATCCTTCTTCAATAAGCAGTACGGAAGAAATGGTTTTGATGAAGAATCGAGGAGCCATAGGGGTGTTTTCTTCGGCAAGATTAGTTTATTCTTCCGATAATGCCGCAATCAATGAAAAACTTTACACATATTTGATGGATGAGACTTTAAATCCGACTTTAGGGCAGGCATTATATTTTGTAAAACAAACACGTACTAATGAAAATGATGAAAAATTCCATCTGTTCTGCGATCCGGCGATCAGACTTAATAAACCTACAATTCCTGTGTCAATCGACAGTGTAAACGGGGTTTCTTCCGGTACTACAATTAATGTTAAGGCGCTAAGTGAGGTAAGTATTAAAGGAGCAGTAAAAACTGCTGCCGGAGAGATTGATAACAGTTTTACCGGTGAAGGAATTATTACAGTTTTTGATTCGGAGAAGAACCGTTATCTTGAAGACATTAGAACCACTATAAAGGAACAAGGGGGTATTTTGTTTCGTGGGCGAGTTTCAATTGAGAATGGAATGTTCCAAACTGATTTTAGAGTTCCCAAAGATATCTCTTACGAAAATAAAAATGGTAAAATTGTTGCATATATTTCAAATGATACCCAGGAGGGGATTGGATTTACAAATAATATTATTGTCGGGGGAACTGATTCCTCAGTTGTTGACGATGGTAAAGGCCCCGATATAAGTATATTCTTCGACGACCTTTCATTTGCGAATGCATATCTTGTAAATCCTGATTTTAATTTATTGGTTCAACTCAAAGACGAAACCGGTTTAAATACAACGGGAACCGGTGTAGGGCATAAATTGGAAGGAATAATAGACGATGAAGAAGATAATCCTATTGACTTCTCAAATTATTTTGTTGGCGACCTTAATGCCGGCGGTAAAACCGGTGTTGTTGACTATAGATTTACAGATTTTAAAACGGGTGAGCATAAAATAAAAATTAAAGCCTGGGACGTTTTTAACAATTCGTCTTCGTTGGAAACATTTTTTACAGTTGTTAACTCAAATGAAATTGCTGTAAAAGACGTTGTAAACTATCCTAATCCTTTTTCAGGAAATACATCATTTACTTTTCAGCATAATCTTAACGGTGCGGTGGATGTGAAAATTAAAGTATATACTATTGCCGGAAGAGTAATCAAAGAATTGGAATTAAACGGACTTTTAGAAAGATTTGTTAAAATTCCATGGGATGGTCGTGACCAGGACGGAAGTCAACTGGCAAATGGAACTTATTTATACAAACTAATCGTTAAATCGACTGACGGGGATTACCAGAAAAGTATTCTTGGTAAATTAGCCGTCATTCATTAATATTAACATTTTAAACGTGAAAATTAATTTCGGAGGATTTATATAATGAATAAGATTGTACTCGTATTATTAGTATTAACATCAGCAATTTTTGTTAATACCCGAGTGTATGCGCAAGGTGAAGCCGCGGTGCCATTTTTACTTTTGGCCCCGGATTCTAGAGCTTCAGGAATCGGGGAATCGGGCGGAGCTATTGCAGATAATTCGGCCGCCATTTTTTGGAATCCCGCCGGGATTGCATTTTTAACAGGTTCGGATGTGGGTTTAACACATAGTAAATGGTTGCCTCAATTTAATTTGGACTTGTTTTACGACTATCTAACTTTCAGACAATATATGGAAGAGCTTGACGGCAGTGTTACGGCTAGTATCACATTTATGAACTATGGTGAATTTGTCCGTACCTCATCCGCCAGTCCGGATCCAATTGGTACATTCCGATCATTTGACGCTGCTTTAACTTTGGGATATGCAACCAAAATACATCCAGACTGGGGTTTAGGCCTAAATTTTAGAATTATACATAGCCGTCTCTCGGACAAACCTACTGAAAACGAACAAGGATCGGGAGTAGCAACGACAGTAAGTTTCGACGTAGCTACAATGTGGAGACCCGCTGATTTTAACATTCCTTTCATAGGAGATTTCGGTAACAGATTTAGTCTTGGGGTTAACTTAAGTAACCTTGGTCCTAAAATATCCTATATTGATCAGGCGCAAGCGGATCCAATTCCAACTAATTTCCGTTTAGGCCTTGCTGCCATCTTATTACAGGATGAGTTTAACTCACTTACTTTTAGTATTGATTTCAGCAAGTTACTTGTTGATAAAGGCGTCTCTCAAACCGATGCGGGAATAATAGGCGATGATACTACGGGAACAGGAAGTGCGGCAGGTACGGTTAAAAGGAAAGATTTTTATGAGGCATTATTTACAGCCTGGACTGATCAATCCTTTAGCGAAGAGATCAGGGATATTGTAACATCTATGGGACTTGAATACTGGTACGGTGATCCTACCGATTTTATGTTTGCTCTGCGAACAGGGCTTTTTTATGAAGATCCATCATTTGGTAACAGAAAGTTTATAACTATTGGTGCCGGTATTAGATACGACATGTATGGCTTCGACTTCAGTTATATTTCTACGAGTGTTTTTAAAGACGGTGAAAATCATCCATTGGCCGATACACTTCGTTTTTCTTTGTTAATAGGCTGGGGTGGTACACCCGATAAAATAAGAGGATTTCCAAGAGGACTTTAATTTAGAATGATGAAAAAAAATCTATTATTATTTGTCATGTTTGTTATAAGTTTGGGCAGCATCACTGCCCAAACTTTTGTTGGTAAGATCAATCCTTACCCGACCTCAAACGCAATTACAAAAAAGCAAAATCAGGACCTTAAAATTCTTGCAGTAATGGTTGAATTTAAAGCTGATCAGGATAACACTACATTTGGCGACGGAACCTTTGGATCGATTTATACCAAGGACTATGGCACATCCATAATCGACCCCTTGCCACATGATGCCAATTACTTTGCCGACCACTTGGAGTTTGCAAAAAATTATTTTGCTAAAGTATCGGCCGGAAAATTAAACATTTCTTATAATGTTTTGAATTCCGTAATTAAACTTCCCAAAACAATGCGCGAATATTCTCCAAATCCTCAGGACAACGAGGATTTTCTTCCACTTGCCAAATTTGCCGAAGAAGTTTGGAAGTTAGTTGATCAGAATAATCCTGATATCAATTTTGCGGATTACGATCTATTCTCTATTTTCCACGCAGGTGTTGGACGCGATATTGAGAATCCAGGGAGTATTGGGAACGATAGGGATTTACCCTCCTTATATCTTAGCATAAACACGCTGACTAAAGCGCTCGGGGAAAATTTTACAGGATTTCCTGTCGACGGCGGTCAATTCAAAATTACCAATACAATGATTTTACCTGAAACCGAATCAAGAGAACTCAATTCACTCAGCAGCTCGGTATTGTTGGAATTATCAATCAATGGATTGATTGCAGCTAACATTGCAAGCCATTTAGGTTTGCCCGATTTGTTTGATACAAGTACCGGTCTAAGTGCTATTGGTCGTTTCGGATTAATGGATGGTCAGTCAATTTTTTCTTTCGGAGGCTTGTTCCCACCGGAACCTTCACCCTGGGAAAAAATGTACCTGGGATGGATTGAACCCGTTGTAATCGAAAACAATATTTCTAAAGTAAATTTATTCGCCAAAAGTATCGCTGGGACTTCGGATACAAGTCTTATTAAAATCCCAATAAATTCTTCCGAATACTTTTTAATTGAGAACCGATCCCGTGACGCGTTAAAAGACGGCTGTACAATTAAATACAAAGTGAATGGTCAGGTTTTTACTAAAACCTTCGCAAAGGATTACCAGGGTTTCATTTCATATGATGTTGATTCATTGCAGGGTGTTATTATTGATGTTGACGAATATGATTGGGCAGTTCCGGCTTTCGATAGGAATGATGACGACTTGAAAACATTTTCGGATGTAGGAATTGTTATATGGCATATTGATGAGAACGTTATTAAAGAAAAAATATTAAGTAATTCGATTAATAATAATAAATTCCGACGTGGGGTTGCGGTTGTTGAAGCAGATGGAATTAACGATATCGGTGAACAATTTCAAACTATATTCGGTGATGTAGTAATTGGAGAAGGTTCTAAAGAAGATTCATGGTATAAATCTAATCCTTCGGAACTTTACAAATATTACAAAAATACTTTTGCTGATAACACCAAACCTTCTACGAAATCGAATTCCGGAGCGAACAGTTTAATAAAGATTTCTGATTTTTCAGAAATAAATTCCGTAATGAATTTTAAATTTGAATTCGGTTCCCAAACCACGAAATTATTGTCCGGTTTTATTCTCGATAGCCAACTTGATTATAATTGGATAAATAGTGTGGGCACTGGCATTAATAGATCATTCGTTTTTTCGAATTCGAAAGGGATTTTAAAAACCGATGGGAAGGGAAGTGCTAGGATATATCGTACTATGGATATAGCTTATAAACCGGTAACATTCGAATTCAACGGATTTCAAATTTTATTATCTACTTTTGATAAAAATATTAATTTAGTAAAAATCCTTGACGCTAATAGCCAAGTAAAAAAGAATACAGATTCACTTGTTTTTACAACTTCTCCTGTAATTACAAGTATCGGAGAAACCGTAAAATTTTTGTTGGGTAACGAAGAAGGTTATATCACTGAATTCGAATTACAAAAAGATTTCGCAAAAAATATTAATGCGGTAAAAATATATAATGCATTTGGCGGAGCTGTTAAACAAGTTGCTTCGGCGAATGATTTTATCGCCGCAATAAGTGAAAACAGTTATTGGGATAGTTTTAATTCAACTATTTTATTACCGGCACCAACTGTAAGAGTTATTGTAACTCAATATAAATCGGATTATTACTCAGTTGTTCTTATGGATAATAATTCATTTTCCATTATAAAGGATGGGAAAATCGTAAAAACGGTTAATCTGAATTCAGCTGATCAAATAAATAATATATCACTGGCCGATCTTAAATCTGATGGTTCCAATTATATAATTATTAACACCGGAGATAAAATTGAAGCGTTTAATCTTCAAGGTGGAAGAGCTGAATATTTTCCAATAGAAAATTCAGGGGACGATTCGTTTGTAAAAACCCCTTTGTCTTTGGATATAAATAATGACGGTAATGCCGATGTGATTGCATTTACTGATGATGGTAAAATAAATGTTTATTCCGGTCTAGATGGAAAAAATATTTCGCCTTTTCCTGTCTCGATTGGATCTGACATGATGACAGAGTCTATTTTATTTAACGAAAGTGATAAAGTCGGATTGGTATTGTTGGGTAAAGATGCCAAAGTAAATTTTTGGCAAGTGGCTGGAAATAGTGCTAAGCTTTATTGGTCTGAAGAATTCGGTAATCCTTTTAATAATGGTTACTTAAGTTTTGCATCATCCTCAAGCTTAGAGACAGAATATTTCCCCAAAGATAAAGCCTACAACTGGCCTAATCCTGTTTATGATAATATAACTTACTTCCGATTCTATGTTTCAGAAGATTCGAAAGTTGATATTAATGTTTTTGATCTTTCAGGCGATTTAGTTAATAAAATTAGTGATAATGTTGTTGGTGGATTCGATACAGAAATTCCCTGGAACGTTTCAGAAATTCAGAGTGGTGTTTATTTTGCGCATCTGAGTATTAAAAGTGTTTCCGGTAAATCAGACTACAAAATAATTAAGGTTGCTGTAATTAAATAATAACGTGAATATGCAGACAAAATTCAGAAAAATATATAGCCGATTATCGGTAGTTGTTTTATTATCCTTTATAATCAGTAGTAATATATTCGCACAGTACAATGAATTTGAGCCTGAGTACAACTGGTTAACAATAAAAGGCGAACATGTTTATGTACATTACCATGAGGAAGCCGAACGAACAGCGAAAGTAGTCGCTAAAATAGCGGATGAAGTTTGGGATCCAATAACTTCTTTGTACGAATACGAGCCAGGTACCGTTCATTTTGTGATTAAAGATATCGACGATTACTCCAACGGTGCAACATTTTTTTTCGATAATAAAATAGAAATATGGGCCTCGGCGCTTGACTTTGATTTGCGAGGCGCTCACAATTGGCTTCGTAATGTTATTTCTCACGAATTTACTCATATGGTGCAAATACAAGCCAGTATGAAATTAAGTAGATCCGTTCCCGCATTTTATCTTCAGTACCTAAACTATGAAGATAAAAGACGCCCCGATATTCTTTATGGTTTTCCTAATGTTATTGTTTCTTATCCGATTCCTTCAATAAATATTCCGGCATGGTTTGCTGAAGGAACTGCGCAATATATGCGGCAGGAATTCGACTATGAACGCTGGGATTCCCATCGTGATATGATACTGCGGTCATACGCTCTCGATAACAAGATGTTAACCTGGAATCAAATGGGTGTATTTGGTAAAACTAGTCTAGGTAATGAATCTGTCTATAATTCGGGATACGCATTAACAAGATATATAGCTGAGAAATACGGTGAGGACAAATTACGCCTTATCTCTAAAAAACTTGGTAAAATTTCCAACTTTACAATAGACGCCGCCTTCGAAGATGTTTTAGGAATAAATGGAGACCAAATCTATGACGAGTGGAGTAGTTTTCTTAAAAATGATTATCGAGAAAGGATGAAAGATGTTCTCGCAAATGAAGTAAAAGGAACAATGATTGCCGATAAAGGATTCGGGAATTTTTATCCTCTGTTCTCGAATGACAATAAATTCGTTTATTATATTTCAAATAAAAACAGCGACTATTTCGGGCTCTCGAATATTTATAAATATAATATTGAGACTAAAGAAGAAGTTCTGGTAGTTGACGCTGTGCGCTCAACAATATCATTGTCACCCGACGGCGGCAAATTGTATTATGCCAAATTAAGTGAAAAAAATCCTAAATGGACCAATATTCACGACATATATTCATACGATATCGTAAATGAAAAGGAAACCAGACTGACTTTCGGCTTACGGGCAAATAACCCATCTGTTTCGAATGATGGTAAAATGATAACATTTATTTATCAGAAAGACGGAACTACCAATGTGGGTTTAGTTGATAATGAAGGTAAGAATTTTAAACGACTTACATTTTTTGAACATGGGGAACAAGTATACGCTCCAAAATTTTCGAACGATGATAAATATATCATATTCGATCATTCCTATTTACATTCAAGAGATATTTCTAAAGTGAATATTGATGGTTCCGGGTACGAAGTTGTTTTACAAACCGATTCTGATGAACGTAATCCCTTTATAGACAATATGGGTAATATATATTATGCAAGCGACGAGAGCGGGATCTTTAATATTTATAAGCTCGATAAAAATACAAAAAAACCAATCCGTTTAACAAACGTAACGGGCGGTGCTTTTATGCCTTGTGCCGATTCACTCGGCAATATAGTGTATTCAGGATATACTTCATCGGGGTATAGAATATTTCATATCCGAAAGGACGAGCAGTCTTTAGTAGATAATTCTAAAAAGTACGCGCTCGTAAATAATCCTCCGTTAAATGAATCGAAACCAAACGGCGACTTAAATCCTAATGTTATGGCTTCATTAAAAAACTTTAATGATTTTGAAACACCCGATTACGAACCGAAACCATATAGCGGATTTTTTTCAAAGATGAGTTTTTTCCCGTTTATTAGATTCGACAATTATAATATTTCCAATTCTGTTTTGGATAAAGTTAAGCCCGGCGTTTACCTTGCCTCCAGCGATTATTTGAACAGATACAGTTTATTTGCCGGCATTTCGTTAAATAAAAATTTTGAAAGGGATGCGTACTTAAGTTTCGAATACAGAAACAAACTTCCTTTGATTTACGATTTGGGTTTAACACCTCAGCTGTCGTTAGAAGTTTTCTCGGTAAGCAGAAAAACAAACATCGATATATTCTTCGGTGAGTATGTAGATAGCACTGGAATAACACGTTACGATTACCAGGTACCGACAGATGTAACTTACAATTTATTTGAATTTGACTTAGCAGCGAAACATAAAATTTTTGCCGAAGGCAATGAGCTTGAATTACGTTTTATTTACAGCGATTACGTGGCCTCGCTGGGAAGTTTTATAATTCCTAACGAAAACATACTTTATCCTACTTCGGACGATAAATACTTTATTGGACGTAATTTTCAAATCAAGTATACTCACAAGTCAATTATTCCAACCATCGATTCTGATATAAATCCAGTGGGCAGAGAAATAGAATTTCAGTATAACTATGAATTGGATAAATTTAACGATGAGGGGGAATATAAAGTTGAAGATGGGTTGTTAAAACCGGTTTATAATAACTATAATTTTCATCGCGTTGAGTTAAATTGGAAAGAATATTTTCCAATTTTTGATACCCACTCTTTAAGTGCACAATTTAGAGCAGCAACTGTGCTTGGTCCGAAAGTGCCCGACTTTTTCGATTATTACCTTGGAGGTTTAATCGGAATGAAAAGTTATCCATTTTATTCTATAAGCGGAAACGAACTCGGCTGGTTAAATCTGACATATAGATTTCCTTTGCTTAAAAATCTTGATATTCGTTTAGGTCCGTTATACCTCGATAAAATATTCATGTCAGTTTACGGTGATTTTGGCAACGCCTGGAATGGTAATCTTAACGGATTAAAAGATTTCAAAAAAGGAGCAGGCGCGGAGCTTCGTGTTAAAATGAGTTCGTTTTATCTTTTCCCGACGAGTATCTTCTTTAATGCTTCTTATGCTTTCGACAGTTATTCGAGAGAAGTGAGGGACGAAATGATTAATTATGGAAAAGAATGGCAGTTTTATGGCGGCGTATTATTTGATTTTAGTTTCTAATTATTGTTGAGTTAAAAAATGAAAATTTTCGGTATTATAATATTACTTTCATCATTATGTTTAGCTCAGAATACAGAGCAAATGTTCAGCGGTAATCTATTTGCAGATAAGCAGATTTCGCTAAACCTTTTAACCGCAAATAATGATTCCATTGCTTTGCAGGAAACAGCTATATCTAAAAAATCACCTTTTTTGGCCGGCCTGTTTTCGTTTATTGTGCCTGGTGCCGGTGAGTTTTACTCTGGCAGTTACCTAAAAGCCGCTTTATTCGTAGCTGCCGAAGCAGCAGCCATAACTGTTGGTTTAACATATGATAAGAAGGGTGATGACCAGACAAAAGTTTTTGAAAATTATGCGCACGCTCATTGGGATGTTGCAAAATATGCGCGTTGGACTCTTGACAACATTGAACATCTTAATTCAAAAATTGGCTCGAATGTTATTCCTGAAGATTATAAAAATCTTTTTCTTAACGCTGAACGTACTAAAGTTAACTGGGAAGTTTTGCATAAATTGGAAAATGATATCGGCGGATGGTATTCCCACAGACTTGAATATTTTGGTGAACAGCAATATTATGAGATGATAGGCAAATATCCGCAGTTCAATCCGGGTTGGGATGATTTTGATGAATCTTCGCTCTATACTTACACCAATTCAGAAAGAACACCTGTAACTGCAAACTTTGATTATTATTCCGGGTTAAGAGGAAAAGCTAACGACTATTATAACATAGCTTCTAAAGCTGTAGTAGTGGTAATTGTTAATCATGTAATAAGCGCAATTGACGCCGCTTGGACGGCGAGCAGATACAACAAAAATATCTCTTTGAATACAAGCCTCGAAAAAACTCAGATCGGTTTTTATACGGAGTATTATCCTCAAATAAATATGAAGATTAACTTCTAGCATATATTTGATTAACTTACCGATTAAAATCTCATCCTTTTGATTTCAGGATGGCTTTTACTTATTTTTGTTTCACTTCATTAATAAAAAGAAAATATGAAAATACCATTAGTTGTAATATTAGGTAGACCAAATGTTGGGAAGTCCACTTTGTTTAACAGATTAACCAAATCGAAGTTGGCAATTGTTGACGATATGAGTGGGGTTACCAGGGATAGAATATACGGTGAAGTTGAATGGAATGGAAAAATTTTCAGGATTATGGATACGGGGGGATATGTCCCCGACTCCGACGATCTGTTTGAAATTGCCATTAAAGAACAGGTGAAAATTGCTATTGAAGAGGCGGATGCTATATTATTTGTAACCGACGGCCGGGCGGGAGTTCTTCCTGTTGATGCGGACATTGCTAATATGCTGCGTCTTTCAGATAAACCTTCATTTATATTGGTTAATAAATCCGATAACGATACTCAGAGTTTGAATAAAAATGATTTTTATTCGCTGGGCATCGATCATGTATATGATATAGCTGCAATTAGCGGAAGAAATGTGGGCGATCTTCTTGACACCCTCGTCAACTCAATTAATTTTCCGGATGATTACCTGGACGAAGATGTTAGATTAAAAATATCCGTTATCGGCAGGCCTAACGTTGGAAAATCATCCCTTACAAATGCATTGCTCGGCAGTGATAGAAGCATTGTTACTGATATACCTGGTACCACGCGAGATAGTATAAATTCCACGCTTAAATATTATGGTGAAGAAATTATACTCGTTGATACGGCAGGTTTGCGTAAAAAAGCTAAAGTGCAGGAAAATATTGAATTCTACTCCAACGTGAGAACCTTTAGAGCTATTGCAGATTGTGACGTTGCAGTAATATTGCTGGACTCGCGCTTTGGGTTGGAAAATCAGGACCAAAAGATAATTGATGAGGCTGTACGAAGACGTAAAGGAATTATACTTGCTGTAAATAAATGGGATTTAGTGGAAAAACAAACTAATACGGCAAAACAGTTTGAAGATTCAATTCGTTTTGATCTTGGCACCGTAGATTACTTACCAATTATTTTTATCTCAGCACTATCCAAGCAGAGAATTTTCAAAATTATTGATCTGGCTAAAAGTATTCGTGAGGAAAGAAAAAAGAAAATACCCACTAGTGTTCTGAACGAAACGTTATTGCCCGAAATTGCGATAACACCTCCTCCGTCGACTTCACGCGGGAAAGAGATAAAAATAAAATATATAACTCAGGTAGGCGAAAAATATCCTATATTTTTAATATTTGCCAACGACCCTAACAGTATTCCGGATTCCTACAGAAGATTTGTTGAAAAACTTATTCGCAGACATTTTGGTTTTTTTGGCGTGCCTATAAGTGTCTCATTTAAAGATAAAAATCCTATTGAAGAATAATATTTAACAATATGTATAAACCGAAAAACATTCTAGTTATTGGCGGAAATGCAGCGGGTCCAAGTGCCGCGGCTAAAGCCAAAAGAATTAATCCCGAAGCTGATATTAAGATGTTTGAAGCTGGGGAGTTTATTTCTACAGGCACCTGCGAACTTACGCATGTACTTTCCGGAGAAATTGATAATTATAAAAAAATTGTTTTCTACGATGAACATACTTTTTTAAAGGAAAAGGGAGTAAAGGTATTTACCAAGCATTTTGTAGAAAATATTAACCGCAGTAAAAAAGAAATATCGGTCTGTAATACACTTACTAACCAAAATCTTATATTCCCTTATGATTCGTTGATATTATGCACTGGCTCGAAAGCACGTAAAGATCCTAGGCTATCTCCGCAAATTGAAAATTTATTTTATTTGAAGTCGGTAACTGATTTAAATAACATTTTGGAGTTTGTTAAAAAGAACGAAGCAAAAAGATGTTTGATAGTAGGAGCAAGTTATGTAGGGTTGGAAACAGCAGATGCTTTGAATAAAATTGGAATAAAGGTTACTCTCGCTGAAAAATTTAGTTCTCCTTTCGCCAGCAGTGAACCTGAAATACAGAACATAATTCTTGAGTCTCTCAAATCTAATAAAATAGAATTCATCCCGGGTTTAGCTTCAGTCGAATATATTTTTAACGGGAATAAAATAGTAAAGTTCAAAAACGACGGTAGATTAATAGAAGTTGATTTTGTGATGTACTCCATTGGTTTTGAACCGAATACAGAACTGGCTTTATCAGCAAAACTTGACCTCGGTGGCATTGGTGGAATAAAAGTAAACAGAAAATTACAAACTTCGGATCCTAATATTTTTGCCGCGGGTGATAATATTGAAGTGACAAATATAATTTCATTAAAAAACGATTATATTCCTCTCGCTTCTTTGGCTCATCAACAAGGCCATATAGCCGGAGCAAATGCTGCAGGAGGCAACGAGTATACTAATCCGGTTCTTAAAAATATTGGTGTTGCGTTTTTTGGTAATTCTTATACACATGTTGGATTAACACTTAATGAAGCAAAAGAAATATTTTATGATGTAGATTTTGTTACAGCTGTCGTTCCTAATAGAGTAAAAGTAATGCCTTGCTCTAGGGACACATTCGCAAAAATTATTTATAGAAAATCGAATAAACAAATTTTAGGAGCCAGCTTCGCGGGCGCTGAGGAAGTTGTCGGAAATGCTAATATTATAGCTTTAATGATAACATCAAAGATTTCAGCCGATAAACTATCGGAAGTTGCTTATAATTATACGCCAGCGCTTTCTCCTTTTATTAATATATTGTCAATTCTAGGTAGGAAAATTAGATAGGAATATAAATGAATATCAAAATAATCGATTCACCTCTTATTAAAAGGGATATAACTTATCTTCGTGATAAAGAGACACGAGAATATCAGTTCCGCTTGGCTTTACGTAGAATAGCTTATTGTCTTGCAATCGAAATCAGTAATACCTTTCCGCTCGTTGAAAGAGAAGTGGAATCACCTTTAGAAATTACAACCGGTTATAAATTAAAACAACAGATTGTTTTAGTGCCTGTTCTAAGAGCAGGACTAAGTTTGGTTAATTCATTTATTGAAATGATTCCTGATGCTAAAGTTGGACATATCGGTTTGCAGAGGGACGAGAAAACTTTAGAACCGATAGATTATTATTATAAAGCTCCTAAAAACCTTAATATAAGCAAAGTGATTATTCTGGATCCAATGCTTGCTACCGGAGGCAGCGCCGTTGCTGCAGCGCAGTTTCTAAAAAACAGAGGGGCTATTGATATAATTATGGCATGTTTAATTGCAGCGCCTGAAGGCGTTAAACGTATGAATATAGAACACCCCGAAATTCCCATCTACACTGCTCAATTGGACAGAGAATTAAACGCTAACGGTTTTATACTCCCTGGGTTAGGAGACGCCGGTGATAGGACGTTCGGCACTTTATAAATTATTGATTTTATTATTTTCTTGTAATTTTATTTATGCCCAAAATTACTCCGACAAATTTGCGGATTCTCTTCTATTACAAGGCATAGAAAAATTAATATCTCAGGAGTACAATGAATCCATTCGTATTTTCAACGATTTGGATAAGCTACGACCAGAAATTCCGTTAGGGAAGATTTATCTAGCCGGTGTGGAAATATCTCGTGCCTTCGACTTGGGATTACAATATCCTTACGATCATGTGGATTCACTTTTAACAGAATCTTCAAGAATAGTTAAACAATTATTAAAAAAAGATGACGGTAACATTTGGTTTATATATTTTGCCGGGCTTACGCAAGGCTTCAAAGCATATTTTAGCGCTCTTAATGGAGAATACCTAGACGCCTTTATGGACGGATATAAAGCCCTCAAATATTTTGATGACTGTCTTATATTAAATGAAGATTTTGTTGAGGCAAAAGTTGCCATTGGTACATATCTTTATTGGAGATCAGCTAAAACCGATGGATTAAATTGGCTGCCATTTTTTAGCGATGAAAAATCAACTGGAATAAATCTTCTCGAAGAAGCTTCTTCTAAAGCGCGTTACAATAAATATATGGCTGCGTATTCTTTAATCTGGATTTATATAAACGAAGAACGTTATGATGAGGCAATAAAAATTGGGGAGAAATATTTAATAAAATATCCTCAGTCACGACTATTTAAGCTTAGCGTAGCCAAAGCGTATAAATTTACTGATAAATTAAAATCTATAAGTATTTATAAGGAAGTTCTTAAATCTTACAAGTCGCTTCCAAACAATAATTATTTTCAGGAAATTATGTTAAATTATCGAATTGCTCAATTATACTTTGATATTAAGGAGTACAAAAAAACAGCAGTTCATTGCGAATCAATTTTATCGCTTAAAAATTTATCACCATTTGTACTAAATAAACTTGGTGACAGATTAAAAAAAATTGAGGAACTACGAAATGAGGCACTTCATTTTGGGTCGAATAATTGAATTTTCTTAATAAATTTTGTATAGAATAAGTTCACTTAATTGTAATTGTTTTTATGGAAATATCTGAAATAAAATATCAAAAAATGCTCGCCGATCTTTTAGAGCATTGCCAAGCTAATTTACCTAAGGTTAATAAAGCTCTTTTAGAAAAAGCATTTAATCTCAGTTTTGAAGCGCACATTAATGATATTCGTGCCTCCGGGGATCCATATTTTTACCATCCATACGAAGTAGCTTTAATTGTAGCAAAGGAAATTCCTCTCGACGATATTTCAGTTGTTGGGGCCTTACTTCACGATGTTGTTGAGGATACTGATTTCGATCTGGAATTTGTGGCTAAAGAGTTCGGGGAAGATGTTGCTGAAATTGTTAATGGCGTTACAAAAATAAGCGGATTGTTTTCAGGTCAGGAAATTACTCAGGCAGAAAATTACAGAAAGTTACTGCTTTCAATGGTTAAAGATGTTAGGGTAATTCTTGTAAAATTCGCTGATCGTTTGCATAATATGAGAACTTTGGAGTTTGTACCTCCAGAAAAACAGAGAAGAATAGCTCTCGAAACTTTGGAAATATATGCTCCCTTTACCCATAGGTTCGGTCTGGGAAGAGTTAAATGGGAATTAGAAGACCTATCATTTAAATATCTGAATCGTGAAGCTTACGAAGAAATCGCACATAAAATAAAAAACAAAAGGCGTGAACGAGAAAGTTATATCAATAAATTTATTGGTCCAGTTATCTCCAAACTGCGGGAGCACGACCTCGATTTTGAAATAGGTGGCAGAGCAAAACATATATACAGTATTTATAAAAAAATGCTTAAACAAAATACAACTTTTGAAAACATATTCGATTTATTAGCAGTTCGAATAATTCTCGAGAGTAATGATCCCAACGAATGTTACTACGTATTAGGAGTAATAAATCAACAATACAAACCAATTTCAGATCGATTTAAAGATTATATCTCCATTCCTAAAAAAAATAATTATCAATCCATTCATAATACCGTAATTGGTCCAGAAGGTAAGTTAATTGAAGTTCAGATCAGAACCAGAAAGATGCATGAAATAGCTGAAAAAGGTGTTGCCGCGCATTGGAAATACAAAGAAAATAATATGAACACGGACAATGAGTTGGAGGAGTGGGTTAATTGGATTCGGGACGTTTTTGAGAATGCCACGAGGAACGAAGCTACAAAAGAAATCCTTGCGAGTTTTAAGTTAAATCTATATCAGGACGAGATTTACATATTTACACCTAAAGGAGATTTGAGAAGACTACCCATAAATTCAACACCAGTTGATTTTGCATATGAAATTCATAGTAATGTTGGTTATCATTGTATTGGCGCGAAGGTTAATGGTAAAATCGTTCCGTTGGATTCACCTCTTCATAGCGGCGATCAAGTCGATATTCTTACTTCAAAAAACCAGCATCCAAATAGAAGTTGGCTACAATTTGTTCAAACTCATAAGGCTAAGTCTAGTGTTCGTAAGTATTTAAATAGAGAAGAAGATAAAAATGCTGAGCTGGGTCAAGAAAGTTGGGATAAAAAACTTAAGAAATCGAAATTAACATTTACAAGAGACGAACTCAATAAATTATCGAGAAAATTACGATTCGATAATCCTCGTCAAATGTTTATAGCTATTGCAAAGGACGTTATAAATGTAGATCAAATTCTTGCTGCTCCCGAAGAAAAAGAGGAGCAAGTTTTACCCGATTTTCAATATGAATCTTTTGCGGAATTGGCCCGCACAACTACCGGTGGAGTAATAGTTGATGGGGAGCATAAAGGAATTGAATACTTTTTTGCAAAATGTTGCAGTCCAATTCCAGGTGATCCTATTGTAGGTTACATTACTATTGGCGAAGGAATTAAGATTCACAGAAAAGATTGTAAAAATTTATTGAACATGCTAAAGCATGGAGAACATAAATTAGTTCCTGTTGTTTGGCCTCAATCGAACGGATCTAATTTTGTGGCTGGAATTAAAATTCGGGGAGAAGATAAGCTTGGCGTCCTAAATGAGATTTCGAACTCAATTAGTCATTACAAGAACACAAATATTAAAGCTGTAAATATAAATACAAACGACTCCATGTTTAATGGAACTGTAAGTGTATATGTAAATGATTTGGAGCATTTAAATCGCCTGATTGAGAGGTTAAAAAAAGTACAGGGTGTATATTCCGTAACCAGGTTTGATATTAATACGTAAGAACTATGAAAGAACAAAAAAGAATTTTATGTATAGATTATGGAGCAAGAAGGGTAGGGATTGCAATTACAGACCCTCTTCGAATTTTTGTATATCCTCTTACGACTATCGAGAATAATTCTTTTTTTTGGGAAACTTTTGATACTCTTATTAGAGAATACGATATAGAAAAATTTATCCTAGGATATCCTCTGAAGGAAGACGGATCACGCTCATCAAGTACAGAATTGATAGAAAAGTTCCGATCAGAGTTAGAAAAGAAAATTAATATACCGATAGAATATTATGATGAGAGGTATTCATCTGAATTAGCAAAAGACAGAATTATACAAAGCGTTTCATCCAAAAAGAAAAGACGTGATAAAAGTTTGGTGGACAAAAATGCGGCCGCAATTATTTTAGAAGATTATCTCCGGGAAAATGGCGGATACAGCTAAAAAATAGCTTTATTTTAATTGACATTTATACCCGATTAAAGTATTTTCAACAAGAATTTTAACCTAATTTGGGAGCACTTATTATATGGCACTTGATGCACTCGGAATGATTGAAACCAAAGGATTAATTGGTTCGATTGAAGCTGCTGATGCGATGGTTAAAGCAGCAAAAGTTGAATTAATAGGAAAAGAAACAATTGGTGGTGGTTATGTTACCGTTATGGTAAGAGGTGACGTAGGTGCCGTTAAAGCAGCTACAGATGCTGGTGCTGCCGCCGCTCAAAGAGTTGGTGAATTGGTTTCAGTTCACGTAATCCCTAGGCCTCACACCGACGTAGAACTCATTCTACCAAAACGTACTAAATAGCTTATTACATGCAACTTGCTTTAGGTTTAATAGAGACCAAAGGTTTAATTGGTGCAATTGAAGCTGCCGATGCTATGGCAAAGGCAGCTAATGTAAAGATTATTAACAAAGAAAAAAGCTCAGCAGGTTTGGTTACAATTAAAATTGAGGGTGAAGTTGCGGCTGTTAAAGCGGCTGTTGATGCCGGAGCAATTGCGGCTCAAAAAGTTGGACAATTAGTTGGAGCACATGTAATTCCTCGACCTGCCGATGAAATGGATTTTATTGTGGGTGATACTAGCAATATTTCCGTACCCAGTAAAATCAACAAATCTGTAAAAAAAATTAAAAAGAATACAGATCAGGTTCCGCTTTTCGAAAAGCATCAGGAAGAACCCCCCAAATCAAAAGAAATTTCTGAATCGCAAATATTGGAAAATGATTCCATTGAACAGGAAACCTTAACCACAACTATTGATGATTCGAAAATAGTTCAAGAAGAAAAACCCGAAGATGATGTTGAAGTTTTTGAAGATAAAATTGCTGATTTGGACATATCTCCTAAGGAAGAAAAAAATACTGAAGTACAAGAAAAACCTGATAAACCTGAAGATAAAATACCAGACTATAAATCTCACCTGGAAAGATTAAGGGAACAAGCTAAATTGGAATTAGGTGAAGAAGATTTTTCCGGCTCTGACGATGATGAGGATAATTCATCAATAAAAAAGATAAGTGATTCAATAATTCCTGACATGGCGGAATTAAAAATAATGAACGTGCATGAACTTAGAAAATTGGCGCGAACTATTCCATCCTTTCCGATCAAAGGACGGGATATCTCCAAAGCTAATCGGCAAACTCTCCTTGACTACTTTTCAGAATTATAATTTTTAATAAGTAACTTCATTAAATTCTCTAATAACATATTTACTAATGCTAAAATAACTGCACAAATAAAGGTTTTATTTGATTGTAACACTGCTATATTAAATTTCAGTGTATTATTTCTTTTAACTCATCTCGGATCTTAGATATTCCTTTTTATCGTTTAACCCTTTTTATATATTTGAAACATGAAATATAAGTTAATAACAATTATATCTATCACAATATTCTCAGCGATGCTGTGGGTTTTTGTGTCGTTCGCGGGCGATTATTCTACTACACTAAAAATTCCTATAAAATTTGAAGGTGTGCCCGAAGGATATTCGATAAACCAATTGTCGGCAAAGGAAGTAACAATTAATGTTAAGGGGCAGGGTTGGCAATTGGCTCAGCTTACTTTTGGAGTAACAAATTCGTTAACTATTAATATTGAAGATAAAAAACAAAATGTTATTAATGTAAGAAAAGCGATAGAACAGAACTCGTGGGCAACCTCAAACCTTCAGGTAAATTTAGTTGAACCTGAAAATATCAGTTATACATTGGAAAAAATAAATTATAAAACAGTCAGAATTAATCCAATTATTCTGCTTGATTTTAAGCCGGGATATGGTCGTGTCTCCGAAATAAAGCTTAATCCCGATACACTTTTAATTTCTGGTCCAAGGAGTTTGATTAAAAACATCGATTTCGTTAATACACAAGAACTATATCTTGAAGACTTGGAAAAAAATGTTTCAGTTGAATTATTATTGGCAAAACTTGACAACACATATTTTTCCACAGAAAAGATAAGTGTTGAATTTGAAGTGCAAAAAATAGTGGATAAAACTTTCGAAAACATTCCTGTTGTAAGAAAAGGAGTTCCCTCATCAAGAGAATTATTCCTCTATCCAGAAAAAGTAAATGTGATTTTACGCGGCGGTATAAAAATGCTCGGTACACTTGAAGCGTCTCAAATCAAATTGAGTATTGATTATTCGCAAGCTTTGGAAGATACAGTCGGTACTATTGAACCGTCTATTCAAATCCCAGAATACACAACCATAATTGATATTCGCCCTAAACGACTAGATTACATCATAAAACAATACTAATTATGTTCATAACATTCGAAGGTCTAGATTTTTGCGGTAAGTCCACTCAGGTTAAGTTATTAAAACAATATCTAATTGATTTGGGTCAAAAAGTTGAACTTATTCGCGAACCTGGGGGCACCACAATTTCCGAAAAAATCAGAAAAATTCTTTTGGATAGGGAAAACTCGAAAATGACTATCGAGGCTGAATTGCTTTTATTTTCAGCTAGCAGAGCTCAACTTGTTAGAGAAATAATAATTCCATTGCTAAAAGAGAATTATTATGTAATTTCAGATCGTTTTCATGATTCATCAATTGCGTATCAAGGATTTGGACGCGGTATAGATGTGCATAAAGTTAAAGAAATTCAGGAATTTGCAATTGACGGCGCCATCCCCGAGATTACATTTTTTATAGATATTCCGATTGAAGAGGTTAAAAGCAGGCGTGAAAAATTTGAGCCTGAGAGTTGGGACAGAATAGAAGTTTCTCTCGACGATTTTTATGAAAGAGTCCGAGCCGGTTACATTAGTCTTAGTCATAATAATAAAAGATTTATTTTGCTGGACGGATTAAAATCTATAGAACAAATTCATGATGAGGTTGTAAAAGCCATCGAAAGTTATAATCGATTGTAGAAAGGTAAAAATGAAAACATATATAAAAGTTGTCACAGTATTTATCCTGTTTTTTGGGTTAAGCGGATTTATTAGAAGCGATAACGACATATTTTTCGAAATATCCAGAAGCATAGATATTTTTGGCAAAGTGTACAAAGAGGTTACTCTAAATTACGTGGATGATATTAACCCTTCGGATTTTATGCTTTCGGGTATTAAAGGAATGCTTTCTTCATTGGATCCGTATACGAATTATATAGACGAATCCTTAAAGAAAGATATCGACCTGATGACCAAAGGCAAATATGGCGGCATTGGAGCCAGCGTTGGGATACGTAATGACAAAGTTACAATTATAGATTTAATTGAGGGTTATTCGGCTCAAAGACAGGGATTAAGGATCGGCGATGTTATTAAGGAAATAAATGGCACATATATTTCCAAACAGAATTACGAGGATTTAAGTGATTATCTAAAAGGGGATCCAGGTAAGGTAGTAAAAATTATTATTGAACGTGACGGAATTGATGAAGATTTAGTTTTCGATCTGGTATTGGAAGAAGTTCAGGTTAAAAACCTTACATACTACGGGTTTATTCCACAAAACAGCAACAACATATATTTGAAATTAAGCAGTTTTTCAAGATCGGCCGGTGATGAAATAAAACGTGCGATTCTGGAGCTGAATAAAGAAAAAGAGATTCATTCGATTATCCTTGATTTACGCGGTAATCCAGGCGGATTATTAGATCAAGCAATTGACGTTGCAGAAAAATTTTTGAACCGTGATCAATTAATTGTTTCCGTTATGGGAAAAGATACTACAAGGGTGACCAGATATTATGCTAAAGAAGAACCTGTAGGCGGTAACAGTAAGCTTGTTGTTCTTGTAAACGGTCATTCAGCGTCTGCTTCCGAAATTGTTGCGGGTGCAATTCAAGACCACGATAGAGGTGTTATAGTTGGTGAACAATCATTTGGCAAAGGTTTAGTTCAAACTTTAATTCCATTATCATACAATACTTCTTTAAAAATTACTACCGCAAGATATTATACTCCAAGCGGCAGGTGTATTCAGAAAATTGATTATTCGGATGAAAGTAAAATAATTAAACATTTCAGCTCCGACAGTACAAAAGAATTTATTACAGATAACAGACGAAAAGTATTTGCTGCCGGTGGTATCGAACCGGACACTGTAATGTCTAACGATTCGGATTCCAAACAAGTTGAAAGATTATTGGCTCGAGGAATGTTTTTTAGATTTGCTACATATTTTTATAATACTCACCAAAATATGTCAATGGATGATTTTGATGACGATGAGTACTTCAACGGGTTTATAAAATATTTGAGTAATCAACAGTTCGAATATTCTTCGAAGGCTGAAAAACTTATTCAAGATCTTAAATCCCTCACTGAAAATGAATCTTATCTGGAGGAACTTAAAGATGATATTAATGAGTTGATGAAAAAAAGTGAGTCTCTTAAAGTAGTGGAATTAAAAAAATACAAAAGTGATGTAGTAGCCAATATTCGTGAGGAAATTGCATCTCGTATCAGCGGTAAAGACGGAAGAATTGCTGAATCACTGAAAAATGACAAACAATACAAACTTGCTTTATCTGTCTTGGGTCAGGATAAAATTTATTCCACCTTATTGGCGCTTGAAACTACTAAATAGGATTATTTTTAACAGCTGTCCAATAAAACTGATAAATCACATTGGAATTAACTTTTTATGCTGTTCTATATAAGAATCAAGAAATTATTTATCCAGGAATAGTTTCAAAGAATAAAATAATAGGAAAGTAGCAAAAATCTTTTTCAGCGTTTGTACTGGTATATCAACCGCAACTTTAGATGAAAAGTAACTGCCTATTACAAATGTAACGGCCATCAATCCGGCTGCTTTCAAATCCATACTGCCGGCTTTGTAATAATTAATTACCGCCAATATACCCACGGGCGGTAAAAGTAATGCGAGCGATGTGCCCTGAGCTTGTTGTTGGGAGTAACCCAATATCAGGGTGAGTGCCGGTATTATAATAATTCCTCCACCTATACCCAAAAAACCGCTCATTATGCCCGCAGATAAACCGATCAAAAGTAAAATAAAAGTTTCGTACATTTTTTTGTTTTTCCGTATTTAAATGAATAAAAAATTTGTTTTCAATTATAATAAATTGTGTTTGCAAAACATAATTTAAGTGAGACTACCACAATATTCGCTTATTTTATAGCTTTAAAAGAGTTTACTCCCAATTAATAATTATCAAATTGTAATTATTCGAGGATTTTTACAATAATTGAAACCCCTATCATTAAAAAGAAATTTTCGCTATAATTAATTATGCCGTTTCCAATAAAAACAAAAATTAGAATTAATTATGATAAGTTCACTTAGGAAAGATGCGGTATTCGATACTTGTCCCCAATGCAATTCTGTCGCTAAATTACGAAGATCCAGAGCACAAGGATTTTTTGAACGCCTTGTGAAAAAATCGGGTTTTCTAAATATGTATAGATGCACCTCCTGCGGCTGGCGGGGTATTAAAGCTAATTTTAGTATTAGGAAAATAAAACCCAAAATAATTTTTTACTACTTAATACTTATGCTATTTGTCGCTATTATTGTGCGATTTGTTGTTACAAAGTTTTTAATAAAATAAGATTTTTCTTCGTAATAGCGCCTTTCGCAAATCTTACAAAAACCTTATTTTTATGACCGCAAAATTATTTTTTAATCAATAAAAATCGTAATGATATTTCTGACATCTAATATTATATAACGTGAAAAAATTTGTTTAGTAAAGGAGAAAATATGGAACAAAACAACAATGAAACAAAACAATTCGAATTTAAAGCCGAGGTGAAACAACTTCTGAATATTCTTGTTCATTCTCTTTATACAAATAGAGAAATATTTATAAGGGAACTAATTTCTAACGCGTCCGATGCTTTGGATAAACTTCGCTTTGAATCTAATAAAGGAACTGAAATTGAACAAAATGATTTGGCGCTTGAAATTAAATTGGAACTCGATGATAAGAACAACACCTTAACTATAACCGATACCGGTATTGGCATGACCGAAGAGGAAATTGTATCAAATATTGGTACTATTGCAAAATCAGGGTCTGCAGAGTTTCTTCAACAATTGAAAGAGCATCAAAATGAAGTTAACAATATTATCGGAAAATTTGGAGTTGGATTTTATTCTGTATTTATGGTCGCCGATAAAGTTGAACTTATAACCAAATCTTATAAAAAGGATCAGCCTGCCTATAAATGGATTTCTGATGGATTGGGTAGTTACGAAATTACTGAACTTAAAGAAAAGACAAACAGGGGAACAAGCATAAAAGTTTTTCTAAAGGATGATGCGAAAGATTTTGCTCAAAAATACAGGGTTGAACAAGGAATTAAAAAACATTCCAACTTTATATCATTCCCTATCAAAGTAGGTGAGGATCAAATTAACACAGTAACAGCTCTTTGGCGAGAGCCTAAATCGAGTGTAAAAAAAGATCAATACAAGGAATTTTATACCTTTTTGACTTACGATTCGGAAGAACCACTCGAAATAATTCATAAGTCAGTAGATGCGCCAATACAATTTAATTGTCTGTTGTTTATCCCTTCAAAAAATATGGACATGTTCGGATTTAACCGTGAGGATTACGGACTGGATCTTTATATACGTCGTGTATTAATCCAGCATAAAAATAAAGAACTACTCCCAGAATATTTAAGTTTTGTGAGAGGTGTCGTAGATTCTGAAGATCTTCCGTTAAATATTTCTCGCGAAACTCTGCAGGAAAATTTAGTATTTACCAAAATTGCTAACACTGTAACCGGACAGATTTTGACCACACTTACACAGCTGGCCAAGGACGATAAAGAAAAATATACGCAGTTCTGGAATGAACACGGCAAAATATTAAAGATGGGTTATGCGGATTATGCGAATAGGGACAAGTATATGGATCTCTTAAGATTTAACTCGTCCAACAGTTTAAATGCCAAAGAGTATGCATCACTGGCTGAATACGTTGAAAGGAAAAAAGAGGATCAAAAAGAAATTTATTATATGTTCGGAGCCAGCAGAGAAGCTGTTGCAATGGATCCGCATGTTGAAATATTTAAACGAAAAGGAATTGAGATTCTCTATCTTTATGAACCCGCTGATGAATTTGTAATGAGTTCTTTGGGTAAATATAACGATTTCAATATTGTATCGGTCGATCAGGCGGATTTAAGTAATATAGAAAAATTCGAGGATGTTGAAAGTTCTGATAAAAAAGTTGAAGAATTATCAAAAGATGATTCACTCCAAATGAATAGTTTGCTTTCCAAAATGAAAGAATATCTTGGTGAAAGAATAACTGAAGTGAAAATTTCATCGCGTTTAAAAGACAGCCCAGCCTGCTTGGTAAATACCGACAATACTATGTCTGCCTCCATGCAAAAAATTATGGGTATCGTAAATAAAGACAATGCTATACCTAAAAAAATAATGGAAATTAATCAGGATCACCATCTCGTAAGAAATATGCTTAAAATTTTTAAGAATAATACTAATGATCAATTTATTAAGGATGCGACCGAACAGTTATACGATTCCTCGTTATTGCTCGAAGGGTATTTATCAGATCCGCACAAACTTGTCAGCAGAATTAATCATCTGCTGGCTGAATCAAGTGAATGGTATACTGCAACAAAAAATATTAAATAAGCAAAACGAACATCTTTAAGTAAATACAATCTTAACTATCCTGCCCATTTGGGCGGGATTTTTTTTTATTTTGAATTATAATTTAAGAGATGCGGATTTCATTAAATCTCCTACACACTCAAATTGTTTTAAGTAAAAAACAGTAAGCCTATTTCTGTGATTCATAAACCAGCTTAAAGCAATTTTCATTCTTTCCAAATCTTTTTGATCCGGTTCCTTTAGCGTATGAACAGTTCCATTAAAATAATCCTCCAATGCCTCATCAAACGTTAATGGGTTCTCCGGGTAATAGTCTTTAATAAAAACTTTGCCTTCTATCATCAGTATATAATCATTTACTTGAAAACCCTTCACCAAAACCATAACATGGGCTTTATTAACAGGTTCAGCGAGGATTAATGTTTTATGAAGCTGATTTAATATAGAGTTTACAGTATCCCTTATTAGAGCAGCCTGCTCATATTTTTTTTCTTCCGCTAACGATTTCATTTTAATAAGAAGTCTGTCAACAGCATGCTGATTTTTTCCAGCTAGGAATTTATATACAGAATCGAGCTCTTTTTTATATTCTTCCTCATCCTCATTTATACACGGTGCGATGCATCTTTCTATATCAAGAAGATAACATTTTTTCTTTTTAGCAAATTCTTTCTCCGCACACTCCCGCAAAACAAAAGTTTTGTTTACAATTTCCACCATGTCCCTGGCAGAATCGCCGTTATTGTATGGACCGAAATAATCATTGCCATCAAAATTGAACTGTGAGGTTACTTTGGGAAGGGGATATTTTTTTTTGAAATCAAATTTAACATAATAGTTTTGAGCGTATTTCTTTAATTGTGAATTGTATTCAGGATTAAAAGTTTTAACTAATTCTGCCTCAAGTATTAAAGCGGTTAGTTCAGATGCAGTTTCAATAAAATCCAATTTGGAAGAAGAACGAATGATTTTTTTTGATTTGCTGGCGGCAGTATTTGAAAAATGATTACTGACACGTTTCCTTAATGATTTAGCTTTCCCTATATACAAAATCTTATCTGACCGATCCTTAAAAAGATAAACTCCTGGATTGTCTGGCAGTTTTGCGTAATCTTCCGATAAACCCTTTTTTATTATTCTAAATCTATTGACTGAGGCGGGTGATTTTTGGAAACTGAGTATGTCGGTTATTGATTCGAAGTTATGTTCACGCTTTGATTCCTCGAGCATTTTAATAAGTATTTTTGCTGTTGCCATCGCATCACTTAATGCTCTATGGGCATCTTTATTCCTTATTCTGAAATGTTTTACAAGACTGCCAAGCGATTTACTCTGTAATTCCGGGTATAATTTGCGGGCAAGTTTTAATGTACAAAGTGTTGAATTATTGGGTAATTCGCAACCGGCAATTTGAAATTCACTCTGAAGAAAAGAATAATCAAATGCCAGATTATGCGCTACAATAACAGATTCTCCAATAAAATTAATTAATTCGTTGATTACAGAATCGAATTTTGGCGCGTCAATTACATCCTCTGTTTTAATACCTGTTAGCTGGGTAATAAAATATGGAATTTCAACTTCTGGATTTATAAGTGTAGAATACGTATCAATGATTTTAAGATTCTTTACTTTTACAACACCTATTTCAATTACCCGGCTGGTGCGCGCTGCTGTACCGGTAGTTTCAAAGTCTAAAACCGCAAAATCAGTTTCTGTTATTTCTGATAAAGAATTATTATTCGTTTTCATTTGACAATTATTTGTTACAGAATAAAAAATATAATCTCATTTATTTAGCCGGTTGTTAAAATACTTCCAAATTGATTGAAAGCCAGGTTTTATGTTGCCTGCATTTTGAATATATTTGACTTTCAAATTTATAAGAGAATTATGAATATAAATATATTATTTATCGGAGACATTGTTGGTAAACCAGGAATGGATATGGTTCAAACGTGGCTGCCAAGTTTAGAAAAAAAATATCGCGCCGATATAATTATCGCAAACGGCGAAAACGCAAGCGACGGTAAAGGTTTTACAAATAAAGAAAGTAAAATCCTTTTCGACTTAAATGTAAGCGTTGTTACCGGTGGAAACCATACTTGGGATAAACAGCAGTCTCAGGATTTATTAAGATCCGAATCACGCGCATTAAGACCCCTTAATTATCCAAGAGGGACTTATGGGAACGGATTTTATATCGCTAATACAACAAAAGGAAAGGTTGGTGTACTAAATTTACAGGGAAGAGCGTTTATGTCTCCAATAGACTGCCCATTCCGCAGCGCCGAATGGGCAATCAGCAGAATTGCTCAGGAAACTAAGGTGATTTTTATAGATTTCCATGCAGAAGCTACTGCCGAAAAACTGGCACTTGTAAATTTTCTCGATGGAAAAATTAGCGCTTTAGTGGGGACTCATACTCATATTCAAACTGCCGATGAAAGAATTATGCCTAAAGGCACAGCTTATATAACTGATTCTGGAATGACCGGTCCCTACGATTCTGTAATTGGTATGAAAACCGATGCAGCTATAAATAGATTCTTATTTCAAACACCTCAAAAATATCTTACTGCGACAGAAGATTCTCATCTTTGCGGAGTATTCGTAAAGGTTGATAATGAAACAGGAAAAGCGGTTGAAATAGAAAGAATTATTCTGCCGGAATTTGATCGAAAAGTTGAATAGATATGGTCAATTTTCCACTTCCAAGATTGGACAAAGATCCGAAGATTTATAAGTCTTTGCTTAAATATTGCCGTTTACAACCCGGTGAAATATGGAGCGATCCTCTTGCTAAACATCGTATCGGTTGTATTGAATGTACTGATAAAGATTCAGTCGCAAAGTTGATTGGCGATGCGAGGTTCTCATTAGCCGTGCATGATCCGCCATATAATATAATTGCGTTTAAGATGCAGGATTCGAATAGTTTTGTAGATTGGTGTAGAGAATGGATTACAATAACAGACTATTATATGCTAAACGACTCCTCGCTTTATATTTGGCTTGGCGCTGATCAAAAAAAACATTTTGAGCCGTTTGCAGAGTTCATTATAATGATGAAAGATACTGACTTTAAATCCAGGAGTTTTATTACAATGCGCAATCAAAGAGGTTATGGAACTCAAAAAAACTGGATGAGTATTCGACAGGAATTGCTCTATTATATAAAAGGGAACCCTAAATTTAATACAAGTAATGTATACACTAATATTTCTAAAGTTGTAAAAGGTTATTATAAGGAAATAAATGGTAAGGTTACTGAAAACATTGAACGCAGCCGTTCCGATAAAATTAGAGCGGGAAATGTCTGGATTGATATTCAGCAAGTTTTTCATTTAAAGGAAGAAAATGTTAACGGCTGTTTTGCTCAAAAACCGGTTGCTGCCTTAGATAGAATAGTTAAAGTGTCGAGCGGAGAAGGGGATAACGTATTGGATTTTTTTTCGCATTCGGGAACAACATTAATTTCTTGTGAAAAAAACAATCGTAATTGTTACACAGTTGATATCGATCCGATTTATTGTGAAATTTCAATTCGGCGTTTAGAGAGATATCGCCAAACTGGTTTATTGGGTTGGCAGAATTCTAACCCATTTGAAAATGAAATAAAAGCTGATAAAAGATTGCAAAAATATTTGAATGAAAAATATAATATCAAATATTAGAACGAATTAAAGCGACAAAGGATGACAAATATGGTTTTAATTGACGGAAAAGCGATAGCCGAAGACATTAGAAGAGAATTAAAAGAAAAAGTTGATTCTGTGAGAAAACAACATGCGAAAGTACCCGGTTTGGTTACCATTATTGTTGGTGATAATCCGGCATCCCGATTATATGTGAATATGAAAAGTAAAGCGTGTAACGAAATAGGAATGATGTCCAAAATCGAAGAATTGAGCGCAGATATTTCAGAAGAAGAACTACTGCAAAAAGTAAAGCAGTATAATAATAATACTGAGTACCATGGTATATTGGTTCAATTGCCTTTGCCAAAACATATTAATGAAGATAGAGTAATTGAATCAATTTCAGTGTCAAAGGATGTAGACGGATTTCATCCGGTTAATACAGGAAATCTTATGATTGGCAAAGATACTTTTTATCCTTGCACACCCTATGGAATAACGGAATTATTAAAACGTTATGATATAGAAACAAAAGGTAAACATGTGGTTGTAGTTGGCAGAAGTAATATTGTCGGTAAGCCTATTGCCAACATGATGCTTCAAAAGAAAGAAGGCGCTAATTCGGTTGTAACTGTTTGCCATAGTGCCGCAAATAATTTATCAGTATACACCAAACAAGCCGATATTTTAATAGCCGCTATCGGGAAAGCAAATTTTATTACTGAGGATATGGTTAAAGATGGCGTCGTAGTAATTGATGTTGGAATAAACAGAATAGAAGACCCTGCAGCTAAAAGTGGTTATCGTGTGGTTGGTGACGTTGATTTTGAAAATGTTGCAAAAAAAGCCTCTTACATTACTCCGGTGCCGAAAGGTGTGGGTCCTATGACAATTGCTATGTTGCTTGTAAATACATTCGAAGCGTTCACTAAAATTGAAAAAGTATAAAAGAAGGTGTTCATATGTCATCATCAATAATTGACAGGGTAGTCTCACAAGTATTAACTGAAAAAGCTCTGCGAGATTTTTATTGTGTCGGCGAAACCTGTAAAGGCTGGGAAAGAAACGTATTGGATCAGCCTGAAGCAGTAAAAAAAATATTGGATAATGGTGCCGATAGAATAGCCGCCGGTTTAGGAATTGGCGACCACTTGACCGATACAGCAGTCGCCAGAATGATAGACCATACTTTACTTAAGGCAGAAGCTACTGAAGATGATATTAGAAAATTGTGCGAAGAGGCCAAAAAACACGAATTTGCCTCTGTTTGTATAAATCCTTGTTACGTGAGTTTATGTTCTCAACTGTTGAAGGGAACTAAAGTAAAAGTTTGTACAGTTATAGGTTTTCCCCTGGGCTCCAACACTACGGAAATAAAGAGAAAAGAAGCTGAATTCGCTATTGAACAGGGAGCTTCTGAAGTAGATATGGTTATCAATGTTGGCATGCTTAAGCAGGGCAAATATGATTATGTTTTTAATGACGTTAATCAAGTTGCTCTAGCCGCAAAAAGGAACAGAGCAATTTTAAAAGTAATAATTGAAACAGCATTGTTAACTGATGAAGAAAAAGTTAAAGCTTGCTTAATAAGCAAAGAAGCGAAAGCTGATTTTGTTAAAACCTCTACAGGATTCAGCAAAGGAGGAGCTACAGCCAGCGATGTTGCGTTAATGAAGTATGTTGTGGGTAGTTCAGTTGGGGTAAAAGCTTCCGGCGGTATTAGATCGCGCGAAGATGTTCAGTCTATGATTGACAGTGGAGCAGACAGAATCGGCGCCAGCGCAAGCGTAAAAATTGTTTCAGGCGAAAAATCATCGGGAAGCGGGTATTAGTGGTTTTAGATTTAATTGTGCAAAATACAGATGACGGCTTTACCGCTGAAATTCCATCTATCAATGGTTGCGAAACATGGGCGCATAAAGAGGATGATGTTATTGTAAATGCTGTGGATCTGCTAAGGTTCTATTTAAATATCCCTCAGGAAATTGAAATTAAAATTGACAAAGCCCGGGTCTCAAAGAATAAAACAATTTATAAACTTGTATTCGAAAAATAATTGAAACAATTTTTAACAGAACGCCGATTAAATAAAATATCAAAAGTTATTAGAGCTCGTCAGCATTCGTTATATGTGCTTCTTGAAAACATTCACGATCCGCATAATGTGAGTGCCATTTACAGGACATGCGACGCCGTTGGTATACCTAAAGTTGGATTGCTTTATACGTCTGAAGAATTTCCAAAAATTTCTAAAGTTAGTTCCGCTTCTGCACGAAAGTGGGTGGATACTGAAAAATTTGCAACGGTTGATGAGTGTTATTCGGCTTTGCGGACGGAAGGTTTTAAAGTATATGCAACTATGCTTGATGAGACGGCTAAAAGTGTGTATGAAATTGATTTAACGGGAAAAATTGTAATATTAATGGGCAACGAACACAGAGGAGTTTCGGAAGAAGCTGCCGAAAAGGCTGATGAAAAAATTTATATTCCAATGCGTGGTATGATACAAAGCCTAAACGTATCTGTAGCCGCAGCCGTAACTTTATTCGAAGCTCAGAGACAGCGTTCAGAAAAAGGTATGTACAATAAGAGCGAATTAAGCGAAGAAAAAATAGAAAATATAATTGATCAATGGGCGGATAAATGATTCATACTACGGAAAAGATAAATTATATTAAAGGCACACTTCAGTTGCCCGGAGATAAATCAATTTCTCACAGGTCGTTTATGTTTGCTTCCATGGCTAAAGGTAATTCTGAAATATCCAATTGCCTTCGTTCCGAGGATTTATTCTCGACAATAAATAGTTTCCGAGCACTCGGCTGCGATATCGATACTTCTTCAGCCACTATTAAAATTTCAGGAAAAGGAGTTAAAGGATTCACTAAACCCGCCGGTTCGTTGGACTGTGGGAACTCCGGAACCACAACCAGATTAATTTCAGGGATATTAGCGGCTCAAAATTTTGAAACAGTCTTATTCGGGGACGCATCATTATCTAAAAGACCGATGAAACGAATTGTTGATCCATTACTCCTAATGGGAGCAAATATTGAATCAAACGAAATCTGTACCCTTCCATTAATAATTAAACCGGTTGAATCGTTAAATTCTATTGAATACGCCTTACCTGTTGCCAGCGCCCAGGTAAAAAGTGCAGTGCTGCTTGCAGGATTGCATTTAAACGAAAAAACTGCAGTTATCGAAAAAATTGCAACACGCAATCACACTGAGGTAATGTTAAATCTGCCAGTAGAACAAGGGGATGGATTTCGTAAAATATATTCCTCAAAAAATTATTATCCTGAATCTAAAAATTATTTGGTGCCGGCGGATATTTCATCAGCCGCGTTTTTTATGGTTTTAACTTTACTCGCGAAAAACTCGGAGTTGCTTATTAAGGATGTTTTACTTAATCCAACCCGTATTGGAGTAATTGAAGTTTTAAGATCTATGGGCGGATATTTGGAAGTAGTTGATCAAAAAGAATCTTCGGGCGAAGTTTACGGCGACCTGTTGGTAAAAAGCAGCGAACTTGTTAATGTTGAAATTGATAAATCGATAATCCCCAATATTATAGATGAGATTCCCATCCTTTCCGTTGCGGGTTTATTTGCCGAGGGTCAATTTAAAATCGGTGAAGCTGAAGAACTTAGATTTAAAGAGTCCGATCGGATAAAAGCTATGTGCGACAATTACAAGAAGCTTGGTGTAATTGTAAATGAATATGAGGATGGTTTTACACTTGAGGGAAATCCATCCTGTACAGATGAACCTATGGAAAGTTTAGGCGATCATAGAATTGCAATGGCGTTTGCGGTATTAGGATGCCTGTCTGATTTCCCAATAAGAATAAATGAATTCGAGTGCGTTGCCGTGTCCAATCCCGATTTTCTAAAACAAATTAAGAAAATTACGTCCGGCTAAATCTCAAGAATCTGATGCTCGAACTTGTTTATGTTCAATTCATTGTATAACCACTTAATAAAATCATTACCGTATTTTATAGTGTACGAAGTATAATTTAACACTCTTTCCTGGTAATTGTTGTCCGGATATAGGTTAGTTCTCAATTTTTCCAATTGTCTGATAACTACGTCATTTTTGCGTTCAACAGCTTTTTCAACTTTCGATTTCATAACTTCAAATGTCTGAAGAATTTTTTCCTGAGATTTATTCGCATTGTCCACAAGAGTAATATCAATAGAGGTTAATATTTCTTTAAGTTTATCTAAGGTTTGTGAAACTTCTTCAATAGAGTTGTTGAAAATTTCATCAACATTAAAATCCGTAACTCTGTTTAATACTTTATTGCTCAACTCTTTTTCATCACCGAAAACATCAGTCAATTGCAAATCGAATTTTTCGAGTAACGAGCTTATGTTTTTTTCAAGAATAGTAGCGGAAGCGCGTGGATAAATAAACGGCTGAGTAATGCCGAGGAATTCATAATTTGGAATAACTTGCGCGAAGTATGCGATCTCACTGGGGCCTCCGACGTAAAAAGCGGTCGGTAGAATATAATCCTGGCAAATGGGGCGCAACAAAACATTCGGGCTGAAATCTTCGGGTTTTTCTTCCAACCTTTGTAGAATTTCTTCAAGCGTAAACCGTTTCCTTTTATTTTTAAGTTTAAACCCATCATCGTCCGGTTCTATCAGATAACGTCCGTCGTTTTCATTTAAGAATAGGTTGATTGGTTTTACTTTCACCTGAGCGAAATACGCCTCTTCCAGTTCAGCGCTGCGTTCAATTATATAATCTGAATGTTTTCGGAAATCTTCAATTTCCTTCTTAAATATCGGGCGCAATATTTTTTTTATTTTTATATCCTGAGGATTAAATATTACAATTCCATACTCACCAAACAAACTATTTATCAATTGTCTGAAAGCAAAGCTAAAATTATTGCCTGGCTTGTAAAAGTTTTTTAGATCATTCATAAGTTGTTCTTTAAATTCGGAATCTCTGAGACTATCGGCAAACAATTGATTGGTCATATTGATATTATCATTAAAATTTATTCTACCGACTGTACCGCGGTTTGTATTATCTTCATTTCCATCGTTGTAAGTAACTGTATTAAGACTATTTGTTTTGTCGAAATATGTTATCGACTTCACTTCATCAAAGTCGTGATCATCGCCTTCAAGCCAAAAAACGGGCACAAAATTATAGCTCTCATACTTTTCTTTTAATTGAAGACTTAGTTTTATACTTGTAATTATTTTATAAATAGTATAGAGAGGACCACCGTAAAGTGATAATTGTTGACCGGTTACAACCGCCATTGTGTTTTTATCTTTTAACAACTCAATATTGCTGTCGGTTAATTTTGTTTTTTTTAATCCGTCATATTGTTCCCGAATAATTTCGGGCACTAAACTCCTATGGAGGCGTTCTGATTCTGTTAATTCAATAAATTTATTTTCGTATAAATCTTGATTCCTAAAATTCTGTTTAAAAAATTTCTCTACTTTATTAAAATCGTAAAGGTAATCGATATATAAATCCCGGAATCCGGGTAATTCTGTATAATTTATAAACATTTTGCAAACCTCTTCGTAATTTTACTTTTAAATATAACAATAATTAAAAAACTATGATTTTTGGATTTCATTCTTAATATTTGCATGCGTTAACTTATAAAAAAACAACAGATCTCCTATCATGAAAATGAAAATACTTTTATCGTTCTTTGTCCTTCTGCCAATAATCATTTTATCTCAGGAAAAAAAATTAGAATTACTACCCTCGGGACTCCAGTTTATGCCGTTAAAGGCAAACCATCAGGAAGCCAGAGTTGGAATTTTATACTATCCCAAAAACGGATATCTTAAAGTTGATATAGGCAATAATATCGATCTGATTAAATTCAGGGTGGACTCGGATTTAGAATTAAATATGGGAATTGAGTTTATGGCATACGCACTATCCACAAATTACCAGGGTAGAAGATTGCAGATCGATGCCCTCGACGGATTTTTTGGCGGGAATGTAAGTATGAGTTATAAATTGGAAAATAGCAGTGTCAAATCACGATTAAGAATTATACACAACAGCGCTCATTTTGTGGACGGTCATTACGATTTTATTAATAATCATTGGAAGAATAATATTAACCCTATTCCGTTTACACAGGATTTTGGCGAACTTACACTTTCTCATTTTGTTACTTATAATTCGTTACGCCTTCAATACTTCGGCAGTGTAGCCTACTCAACTTTAGTAAGACCTTCTCTTATTAAAAAGTATTCATTTAATGCTGGTTTTGAGATCTCATCGGGAGAAATACTTGGTGAATTTTTAGGAAAGGAAACAAATTTGTTTTACGCCAACTACAATCGTTACGCAGGAATGCCAGATTATAAAATCAGTACTAACAACGTATTCGGAATAAAATTTGGTGAATGGGAAGGCAAAGGAATTATTCTCTATTTTTCCTATTATTTCGGAAACGATATTATGAGTGAATATTATTACAAAAGAGAAAATAAATTTGGGATAGGTTTTTTTGTGGATTTCTTTTAACGGCTTATATGATAAATTACTAATATTATTGTAATTATTGTCGGCACTAGTTTAACAACATATTGATTTATACCTGCGGATTCCAGACGTCTTAACAATTTATCGGACCATATAAAATCGGGACCTATATGTTTTATTCCTTTCCCTAAACCCAGTGCTACGGTAAGATCGTGAACCAGCCAGCGTATGCAAACGCTTAATAATAGCAGCAGAAGGGCGAATATAAAATCTTCCGATATATAATAGATTAGGATAGCAATAAAAATCTTAGTCAGTGCTTTTTCGAGACTGTCCCAAAATTTCCATCTTAACTCTTTTTGAATTATTGCTTCGTGTATCTCATTATTTTGTTGATCTGTTAATTTACTTCTGGCTATTTTAACTTCTTTAACAAAATTTGTATCATGAAGACCCTCAAAAATATAATAGAGAATCCAGAAAATCATACAGCCGATAAATAAAAAAACTTCCAAATTATTATCCGAACAATTATGAATATATTTGATGACTCTATATTACAAAATAATTTTTAATTGTAAATTTGAATTTATACAGAGAAATTCGAAAGACAGGACCTGATTTGTTCAAAAAAATAAAAAAAGAATCAATTTTTAACTTACTCAGAATTGTTATATCTGCCGGGCTTATCGTATATCTGATTCTGTATGTGGATATTGATTCGATCTACAATAAATTAATTTTGTCAAATATTTCAATTATTCTGGCTGTTATTTTATTATCCTTCTTTAATCTTTTTCTGCAATATGAAAAGTGGCGGTTAGTATGCTATAATCAATTGGAAATTAAAGACAGAAAAAGAGTTTTATATTCCTTGTTTTATGGAATAAGCGCCGGAATATTTACACCAATGAAATTCGGGGAGTATGTAGCAAGAGCAATACCTTTTGAAGGGAAAGATATTGTTGATGTTTCAATAGCTACACTCGTGGATAAATTTATTCCAATGATAATTGTTCTTGTGATCGGGTTATTTGCATCTCTTTATTATTTAGTTGATATAAAATTAATTGAATTACATTCACTTCTAAATTTGTTAGTATTTTTTATTTTTTTTGTGTCCGTGTTTTTTATTCTACTTAAGACAAACCGTAAAAGATTTATCAGTTTTTTTGAATGGTTAAAAAGTTTTAAAATTCTCAAAAAAATTTTTGATAAAACAAAAATTATAAATTTATTACACGGCAAATATTTTTTAAAAATATTGTTTATTTCACTGATTTATCACCTTACTTTTACAAGTCAATTGGCTTTGCTCATATACGCTTTTTCAAACGAGTTTAATTACCTACTATATTTGTATATAGCAAACCTTGTAATATTCGTTCAAGTGATTATTCCGCCTGTTGCTTTGGGCGAATTGGGTGTTAGAGAAGGCGCAACCGTGTATTTTGCTAATAGTCTTGGGCTGGATCCCTCAACAGGTTTTAATGCTGCTTTATTTCTATTTATAATAAATTTTATATTACCCTCTTTTTACGGACTCTTTTTTTTAACGAAGAAATTAAAATGATATTCATTTATTCTTTTATATCGCTGATAGTACTCCATTATGTCTTATTTATTATAAGCGCTAAGCGAGGGATATTAAGAATTAAAAACTCTGCGGGTATAACTGAGGAATTAAGAAAAGTAACTGTGATAATACCATTCAGAAATGAAGAAGATATAATTACGGAAAATGTTAGAGGCATAAATAATATTGATTACCCTTTGGAATATTTGGAAGTAATTTACGTTAACGATAATTCCACCGATGATTCGGAAAATTGTATAAAGCAAAATATTACACATCAAAATTATAGAATTATCAATTCCATTGAAGGTTCAAATGGCAGGGGATTTAAGAAACTGGCCATTGAGCAAGCCATCAATGTATCTGAAGGTGAAATAATTGTTTTAACTGACGCCGATTGTTTTGTGCCACCAGCCTGGATATCTACGGTAGTGTCGTACTTTGACGATGAGACAGCAATGGTAAGCGGGCCCGTAACGTTCGAACAACAAAACAATTTTTTCGAAAAAATTCAAAAATTGGAATTCGCTGGTTTAAATTTAATGGGCGCCGGATTGATTGGGATAGGAAACCCTGCTATCTGTTCGTCGGCCAATTTAGCTTTCAAAAAATCTGTCTTTCTCGAAATAGGAGGTTACCGGGACAATCTAAATCTATCTTCGGGAGATGATGAATTATTAATGCAAAAAATATTTAATAATACCAGTTATAAAATAAAATTCTGTTTTAAAAAATCGGCGCTTGTTTTTACGAGGGCAAATAGAAGTTTAGAAGAATTTACAAATCAGCGAATAAGGTGGGCAAGTAAAGGATTGTTCTATAAAAATTCCAGCCTTGTTTTTAAGTTAGTTTTAATTTTTTTGTTTTACTTTAACATGATATTATTACCTTTATTAAGTTTTATGATTGGAATTGAGTTGCTGTGGTTTTTATTGTTATCGGTTTGCTGTAAATTTGTTGTGGAGTATTTAGTAATAAGGGAGGGAAAAGAATTTTATTTTGACTCCTCTTTGATGAAATTATTTTTACCCGCTCAAATATTTCAGATACCTTATATAGCTTACGCGGCGGTCGCAGGTGTATTTGGAGGATTTAAATGGAAAGGAAGAAATTTAAAAAGATAGATGAAATACATATATAATCCGCCTTACATAATCAAAAAAATATTTAACGAGTATTATTGGAATACTGTAAACGAGAAGGTTCTTCTCACTTATGACGACGGCCCGAACCGCGAAACAACGCCGATAATACTTGAACAGCTGGACAGACATTCCATTAAAGCCGTATTTTTTTGTGTCGGTGAAAATCTTAAGCGTTATCCTGATCAAGCCGAAGTTATTTTTAAAAATGGTCATACAATCGCTAACCATACATTTTCACATAGGATTATAAGAAATTTAAACCCGTTTGAACTTCGTAGTGAGTTATCATCCTTTAATGAAGTTTATTATGATCTTTTTGGCGAATCGCCAATATATTTTCGGCCTCCACACGGGAGGTTCACGTTAAATCTTAAAAATGTATTAAAAGAATATGGAATGAAAAATGTTATGTGGTCATTATTAACATACGATTATAAAAATGATCTAAATATTGTTAAATTTGCTGTCCATAATTTTTTGGAAAATAATTCTATAGTAGTGATGCACGACAATATAAAAAACCAATCGATAGTTTCTGATGGATTAACAGTATTGGTGGATTGTGTGAAGAACAAAGGATTTGAATTTGGGAACCCCTCTGAATGTATGAATTGATTTTCCTTATAGCGCTCTCTCTCTATTTTCTGCAAATAATAATATTTATTATTGGTGCGGGAAAGAAATACAATAAAATATCTGAAGCCGATCTCCCATCAATCAGCATAATCGTTGCTGCACGAAATGAAGAAAATAACATTCTAGAATGTATTTCCTCGCTGGATAATTTAATTTATCCCTCTGATAAAATTGAAATAATTATTGTAAACGATAATTCTACCGACCGAACGGGCGAAATAATAAAAAAGTTTGCTTCGGGAAAAAGTAAATTCAAGGTTTTAGAATCCACGGACAAAATAGGAAATCTGAAGGGTAAGGCAAACGCCATTGCCAACGCAATAAAAAAATCTTCTGGTGAAGTTATACTTACAACGGATGCTGATTGTTCAGTTTCGCCAACTTGGGCAAAAACATTGGCCTCATATTACAGGGATGATGTGGCCATTGTGTGCGGTTATACAAATCAATTTGATGAAAATATTTTTGAGGGCATGCAATCAGTCGATTTTATTTATTTACTTACCGTTGCTGCCGGAACAATGAATTTAGGAAAACCTCTGAGTTGTATCGGAAATAATATGTCGTACCGCAGATCAGTTTATGAGGAAGTTGGCGGTTACGAGGCTATACCTTTTTCTGTTACGGAAGATTTTAAATTGTTGATGACGATTCACAGTCTTAAAAAATACAAAATAATTTATCCTTTGGAAGCCGAAGGACTAGTTACTTCAAAAGCGTGTTCAGATTTTAAATCCCTTTATTGGCAGAAAAAGAGATGGGGAGTCGGAGGTCTGGACAGTGATTTAATCGGTTATTCTGTAATGGCATCAGGTTTTGTTGCTCACATCTGTATGCTTATTTTACCGTTTTTATTTTCAGTAAACGCTTTATATTTAACAGTTTTTAAAATATTTACGGATTATTATTTTATCAATTCAGTTTATAAAAAACTCAATTTGAAATTAAAGTTTAGTCACTTTGCCGCATTCGAATTATATTTTATTTTATACGTAATTTGGCTGCCCATATCAGTAACTTTTAGTAGAAATGTAAAATGGAAAGGGAGAGAGTATACAAGAAAATGATTCTATATAAAATTTTCAGGCATATGCAAAAAATTACATTTATAGCTTTATTAACTGTCTCCGTTATTAACGCTCAAAAAACTTACGAAGTTTTTCCAGACGACTTAAATGTTCAGCCGTTTACAGCAAATTTTTTGGAACCGAAACTTGGATTTCTGTTTAATACCAACAATAAATCTTTAAGACTCGATGTAGGTAATTCACTCGATGTTTTTAGAAAACACTTAAACGAAAATGAAGTTATTGCTTTCGGCGCGGATTTATTCACCTATTCACGCTTACGAAGCGAAAAAGATTTCAAATTCCCTGTCGAAACTATAGATTATTTGTTTGGTCTGAATTTCACTTATAAAAAAACTACTGAGCAATTGGAATATGGCGCACGATTCAGATTAAGCCACATAAGCGCTCACCTTGTTGATGGGCGGTATAACAAATCCAATTCTGAATGGATTGACAATCAAGTACCATTCGTCTTCAGTAAAGAGTTTCTAGAACTTATGCCGTATATAAAATATTTGGGAGTGAGAGTTTACGCAGGCATAGCATATAATTACCATATTGAGCCCAAAATATTAGGGAGTGGAAATTATCAGATTGGGTTCGACTATTTTTACGCCGATTTTTTAGAAAATTTTTTCCCCTTTATTGGATATGATTTTAGATATACTGACATAACCAAATATGAGCCGATTCATTCTTTTAGTGTGGGAATTAAAACGGGTAAAATGAATGGTAAAGGCTTCAGTATTTATTTAAATTATTATTCTGGGAAAAGTATTCACGGCGAATTTTTTAATCATAATGTATCCAACTCTTCAATTGGATTTAATCTGGACTTATAATATGTCACAAAATTACAGCGATCCAACTTTTACTTGGAATTATAATAAAGCAAATAAAAATAAATGGAAAAGTCCTCTAATAAATGTTGCCTTATTTTTTTTAACATTGATCACTACTACAATTGCTGGAGCCGAGTGGGCATCTTCTACAGGGGGTCCGATGGAATTTTCAGTTATCGTATCAAATGGACTTCCATATGCTTTGGCAATTTTATTTTTTTTATCTGCTCACGAATTCGGTCATTATTTTGCTTCAAAATATCATGGCGTGGATGCTACTCTGCCATATTATATCCCATTCCCGCCAATTCCTTTCTTTCTAAACTTCGGTACTTTGGGCGCGGTAATTAAAACCCGCAGTAGAGTTCCTAATAATAAAATAATGTTCGATATAGGTGTATCTGGTCCAATAGCGGGATTTATAGCTTCAGTTATAATACTTTTTTATGGTTTTACACATCTGCCCGGAACTGAGTACATCCTTTCTATTCACCCGGATTATTTTGATCCGGAATATGCAAAAGATTCATTAGGGCTTGCTTTTGGAGATTCGCTCTTATTTTCATTTTTCCGCAATCTATTTGCAGATTCAAATTCTTTTATTCCTCCAATGTCAGAAATTTATCATTATCCTTATTTGTGTGTAGGTTGGTTCGGTCTGTTTGTTACAACCATGAATATGATCCCGGTGGGTCAATTAGACGGCGGTCACGTTATTTTCGGAATGTTCGGAATTAAAAAACACGAGGCTGTAGCGAGTATATCAATGATATTGTTGATATTACTCGGAGTTATGGGAGTGCTTGATTCTTTTCTTGAACTTAATAGTAATATTGGTTGGTCCGGATGGTTATTTTGGAGTTTTATTCTCTATTTCTTTATTAAAGTTAAACATCCGCCTGTACAGGTTTTTGAAAAACTCTCCGCCGGTAGGATGATTTTAGGATTTATAAGTTTATTGATTTTAATATTATCATTTTCGCCGAATCCTTTTGTAATTACAATTCCGGCTGGTATATAAGATGAAAAAATGACTTGACAAATACGATGTCACATAATATTTTTCAAAACCAATTTAAGGAAAAAAACATAAGAGAAATTGCTACTATTTTAACTAATCAATTTATTACTATGTAATTCGGCGATTTCTCGATTATGCTTTTCACTTATCAAGTTATATTATCATTTCTATTTATTTCGGCAATACCTTTAATTTCATTAATTAAGGATAAGCTATAATGCAAAAAACAATAGCTTTTTTTGTACTATTGATTTTTTTAATAAACGCTTGCGATAATATTCCGGATTCGGTTGTGGATCCTATGGAGGAAGAATTATCCGTAAGTATAAGCGTTCCCGCACAACTTATTTACGATGGGTCTGATAAGGAATTAAAAGTTAAAGCGTCCTTCAGCACCTCAAAAAATATTAAAGATACATGGTTTACTGTAAAATATTACGACGGTTCTTATAATGTTGCTTCAAAAGTTTTTATGAACGACAAAGGGCAGGATGGCGATTTTTTACCGGACGATAACACATACACCGGTAGCATAAACCTGACAAAAGACGATCCAAGAGGAATATATGACGTGGAAATTTTCTTTATTACTGATTCAGATGTTTTAAAGAAAGTTTCTGTTAGCAGAGTAAATTTTAAAAATTATGAAGAAAATATCGCCCCAATAATTTCCGATCTATCGGCTCCTGATACAATAGTGGTTCAGTCGCCTAAATCCATCATTCTTTTATCATTAAAAGCATCGGATCAGAACGGTCTTTCGGATATTCAATCAGTTTATTTTACCTCTACCAGACCGGACGGAACAAGCTCCGGCAATAAAATTTATATGAATGATGCGGGCAAAGATGGGGACTATAACGCGGGTGATGGAATTTATTCTCTTATAATTGAAGTTATACCTAGTAATCAGAAAGGTACCTATCGTTTCGATTTTAATGCTGAGGATAGAAGCGGCGCTAAAAGTAACTTAATTTCTCATAACATAGTGTTGAAATAAATGAAGAAAATAGTATTTGTATTATTTATAATGATTCCGGCAATTTTGTTTGCACAATGGCGTCCGACTGATTATTCGCTTGGACAGAAAGTCTTAAAAAAAATTATCGACGAAACACCTGTCAGTAATTCAATTACTGATATCGTTGTTGATGATAAAGGGATCATTTGGCTGGGCACATCAAGAGGATTATCTAAATCTGAAGATAACGGTGCCAGTTGGACAAATTATTATAACCAGGGTGATTTTAAGAAAGAAGGAATTATTGCTCTAGGTTATAATCAGGGAACAATATGGGTCAGTACCGGTCATGGAACTGAAGTGGAGGGTTCCAGTCTTCCCGAAGGCTCAGGTTTACTTTATTCGAACGACGACGGTAAAACATGGACGAAAATTGAACAGCCTGTTGATAGCCCCGGCGATTCATCTTTAGTTTACGGAATCAACACAATGCGCGCTTTGCCCGTAACTACAACAATTCAAAATATAACTTACGATATTGCATTTACTAAGAACACTGTTTGGATAGCTTCATTTGCCGGTGGATTAAGAAAATCTACTGATATGGGTCAAACCTGGCAGAGAGTAGTACTGCCAAAAGATAATCTGAATAATATAAAACCTACAGATCAGTTAAATTATTCTCTTCAGCCTGTCGCCGGTAAATTCGGAAACGAAGGATATTTAAATCATCGATTGTTTTCTGTAGTTGGAATTGATGATACTACCATTTACGTAGGTACAGCCGGAGGTATTAATAAGTCTTCCGATAACGGTATCAGCTGGACTAACTTCAGGCATAATAATCAAGATAAACCTATAAGCGGAAATTTTGTAACAGCTCTCGGTTACGATAAAGCTACCAAATCGGTTTGGGGCGCGACTTGGAAAGCCGAAGACCAGAATGAGTTTTGGGCCGTAAGTTCCTCCTCAAATGGTGGGGAAAGTTGGGATATATATCTTAATGAAGAAAAGGCTCATAATTTTGGATATAAATACTTTGGGCAGACAGGCAATTTAACTTCATCTCATGTTTTTGTGCCGACAGATAATGGAATTTTTAGAAGTTCAAACAATGGAATTACGTGGCTCTCACCCCCAACTATTCAAGACGATATTTCACATGATTATATAGATACAAAAATATTTTTTGCCGCGGCCTCAAAAACATTGCCTAACGGCAGTACCGATATTTGGATTGGTTCTGCTTCCGGGCTGGCTAAAATTAACGAAACCAATGGTTTCTGGGAAGGCAAATGGAAAGTGGTTACTGCTGTCCTCGATAATAAAAAGTCCTATGCATTTCCTAATCCGTTTAATCCGAATACTGAAAGAATCAAAATAAAATATCCCGTCCAAAAAGACGGCTCCACAGTTTCAATTCGCATTTTCGATTTCGGGATGAATCTTGTCCGTAATTTGATGTTAAATGCTCCAAGAAACAAAAACGATAAAACTTATGATTCCTGGGATGGTAAAAATGAGCAGGGATCCATTGTTCCTAATGGCGTATATTTCTATCGGGTCGATATTAACGACGGCAATCCGTTATTCGGCAAAATAATGTTACTTAAATAAGGATTCTGAGGTAATTGTGAAAAAAATATTTGTAGCTTTACTTTGCTTTACATCGTTTCTTATTGCTCAAAATGATGTAAGTTCAATTGCTTCACAAACCGGGGCTTTCAGCAGAATGGGTTTCGGAGCAAGAGGTAAGGGAATGGCAAATGCATTAACTTCTGTTACCACTGGAAACATGGTTTCGTATTATAATCCGGCGTTAAGTGTTTTTCAAGAAGGTAATTCGTTCAATACTTCATATTCCTTCTTATCTTTGGATAGATCTTTGAATTTTTTGAATTTCACAAAAAAGTTTGAACTTGGCAAAAAAAATCCAGATGGTACTTTGCGAGATAAACCACGATCAGTTGCGGGAATTAGTGTTGGTATAATAAATTCTGGAGTGGGAAACTTTGACGAACGGGATAATCAAGGTCTGAAAACCGGGACACTCTCGCCTTTTGAAAATCAATTCTTTCTCGGCTTCGGGATGAGAGTATCAGAAAAGGTTGCTATTGGGGTTTCTGCAAAATTTTATTACTCTAAATTATACGACGAAATTACTTCCACAAGTATTGGTTTTGATGTTGGAGCGGTATATATTTTAAACTCCAATATTACTGTTGGTGCGGCAATTGTTGATTTGAACAGCAAATACAAATGGGACACTACAAAACTTTATGAACAAGAGGGTACTAACACGATTGAGAAATTTCCGCTTGTCAAAAAAATTGCCGTGACTTATAAATTTGATAATTTTCCGATTATCGCTTCGGCTGAAATTGAAGCTATAAACAGCGATACTAATTTTTTGAGATTTGGCGCGGAGTATAATATTTTTGAAAACTTGTTTTTGAGGGGCGGTCTTGATCAAATTAATATTAGTAATTCAGATTTTCCTATTAGACCGTCAATTGGATTTTCTTATTTGTATAATTACGGTAGTATGATTGCCGGAATTGATTATGCATTTGTTACTGAGCCTTATACTACGCAAGATCAACATATCGTTGGTGTAAATTTTAATTTCTAATATCAGGATAATAAATAAACTTATGAAAAGACTTCTGTTACTGTTAACGTTTCTTCCTGCACTACTTTTTGCACAAAATGCCGGAGAAGCCGGTTTTTCGTTTTTAAAGATCGGATTTGGGGCAAGGAATATATCCCTTGGTGATTTGGGTGTTGTGGGCATAAATGATGTTTCGGCTGTAAACTATAATCCCGCCGTTGTTAACGACCTTAACAATACTCAAATAATAATTGGGCACAATTCATATATTCAGGACATGAACAGTGAGATAATGGGGGCTTCCTTCAGAATGTTCGGGCTTCCTTTTGCTATTACAGTTAATACAACTTCAATAAATGATATTGAAATTCATTCCGGCCCGTGGCAGGGTGAAGGCACTTTTAACGCAAATTATTTTTTTACCGGAATTAGTACAGGTTTTGAGTTAAACGAAAATATTTCGACTGGTATAACTGTTAAATACCTGTATGAAAATTTATTTAGTGACGAATCTGGCGGATATGGTTTCGATATAGGATTGCGATATTCGAATGTAATTAAAAATTTAAATCTCGGCGCATCTTTACGAAATCTGGGATCTGTTAACGAATTGCGAAATAAAGTTACTAAACTACCGGTTGATTTTAGAATAGGAGCTTCTTACTCCTTTAACTTGAAAACTGTAAATTCAGAGTTGCTCTTACTTTCGGGATTCCAAAAATATACAGCGGTTGATAATTCGCATATACATGTCGGTGCAGAGTTTTTATACAATAATTTAATTTCTATTAGAGCAGGTTACATTACCGGTTACGAAGCTAAAGACCTAACTGCAGGGTTCGGGATTAACTGGAATCTTTTTAATTTTGATTATGCCTTCTCCAATTTCACTTATAATTTAGGGAGCGCTCATACTATTTCCGTGATGTATACATTTCAGTAATCCGTGAATCCAACTTGCGGATTACTTAAGATTCATAATTAACTTTTATGTTATATAATGATTTATTCGTCCTAACAGACCTTTCTTTTTCACAGATACTCAAGTGAACTATAAATTCTTTCTTACTAAATGAATAATCTATTATTGTAATTAATAGTAAATAACTATTTTAACTAATTAAAAATTTTTAATTATTAATGCTGATGAATTATGGAAATAATTAAGTACACAAACGAATGGAAAGAAAAATGGGATCAGTTCGTGCTTGAATCCAACAATGGTACGATGTTCCATCAACAAAAATTTTTTGATTACCACGTACCAGGCAAATTTTCTTTTAACCACCTTATTTTTTTGGAGAAAAATAATATTATTGCCGTATTACCGGGAAAGTTAATAGGCAATAAATTCGAATCTCCCATAGGAGCAAGTTACGGATCAATTGTAACCAAGGATGTTAAATTTGTAGTAGCCCTTGAAATTGTTTCCACTTTACTCGACTACGCGCGATCGAACGGAATAAAAGAAATTGAGTTAACAGCGCCGCCGGTTGTTTATGAGAATAAACCAAATCAAAATCTTGATTTTGCTATGCTCTGGCTTGGTTTTAATTATAGTCTTCATTATATATCCAGTGCTATTAAACTTGATAAGGATGCGGATATACTTCAGAAGTTTTCCCCTACAATAAGGCGCAATGTGCGTGGTTCATTAAAAAACTCAGATATCAGAGTTGAAATCAACGAACGTTATGATGAGTTTTATCCAATACTTATTAAAAATAAAGCGCGTCACAATGTTACACCAACACATAATTACCGCGATTTGCTAAGGCTAAAAGAATTGATGCCGGAGAACTTGAAATTGTTTATGGTTTATTATAAAGATATTCCTATTGGCGGATCACTGATGTTTTTTGTGAACAATACTTGTTCATTATGTTTTTACAATATGCTTCTTTATGAATTTGAATACCTGAAACCAATTCAAAGGATTATGTACGAGGTTGTTAAATACTCCACTGAAAATGGCTACAGTTATGTGGATATAGGGGTTTCTCAGGATACTTCGGCGGAAAATCCTATGACCCCAAGTATGAGTTTGATTGAATTCAAAGAAAAATTTGATGCCAAAACTGTAATGAGAAATACCTTATCGATCCAACTGTGATTGTAAGACTTAGCATTTTAGAATAATGAGGAGTAGATGAATTTTAAAAAATCGGTCTGTATTGCTTTCCTTGGCAATGCTTTCAACGACACCAGAGTAACAAATCTTGTTGACTCGTTGACTAAAGAAGGATTTGAAGTTAGGGTAATATCTTTCGACTGGACTTCGGAAAATTTTACAGGAAAAGATGGAAACATTGCTGTTTTTAAATTGGATAAAACCAATTCTCATATAAAATACTATTTAAATTTTATTAAAATACTTTTTACTCAGCTAAGAAAAACCAATTGTGATTATTATGTTGCCAGCGATGTTTATACTTTACCTTTGGTAACATTTTTTGCAAAATTTAAGAAGAAAAAAATATATTACGATTGCCGCGAACTTTATCCTTTTCTAGCAGGACTTAGGAACAGAAAATATCTTCAAATTGCCATTCGGTTTATTGAACGAGTATTTATAAGTAAAGTAGATAAAGTTATTGCCACCGCTCCAATGGATGCGCAATTTATACAACATTATTACAAAATTACTGATCCTATTGTATTACGAAATTTGCCAAAAATTAAAAAATGTACGGAGTCAATTAATCTAAGGGGAAAGCTGAATATACCTGAGAACTCTAAAATTTTACTTTACCAGGGTGTCATTTTCGAAGGAAGGGGAATTGGTAAAACAATAAGCGCATTACCTAAACTTGAGGACGCTCACTTTATAGTTATAGGTTCAGGAAATAAACGAAAGGAATACGAAAAACTCGCTATTGACTTAGGTGTTGAGGACAGGGTTCATTTTATTGGCACAAAATCGCAGGAGGAGTTAATTAACTATACTACCGAAGCTGATTACGGACTGTCCCTAATAGAAAACATAAGCCTAAGTTATTATTATGCGCTTCCAAATAAAATGTTCGAGTACATCGCTGCTGGAGTTCCGGTAATATGCAGCGCACTTCCTCAAATGAAAGATATTGTCGATGATTATAAAGTCGGCTGGGTACTTGATATTGAAAATGGAAATGTTGCCAGTGCGATTGAAAAAATAATGAAAGAAGCGCCTGATAAAAATACTATGAAAAATGTTTTGGAAAAAGCAAGTGCAGAGTTAAATTGGGATGTGGAGTTTGAGAAGATAAAAGGCAAACTCTTTACATAATAAAGTTTCGAACTACGAAAAAAAACTATAAATTTACGTTCTATGTTTTTAAGTTTGCCAAGCGCTAATTAACAGGTTTATGCCCAACCCCGCCAGATCCGGAAGGAAGCAACGGTCAGCATTTAATTTGTGTAGTTAGTTAGCTTGGCATTTTATTTTACTCCTGCTAATTATTTGCTTTCAATTTTAGTATAACAATAATATATTTGCCTGATTTCCGACCTCAACTAGATGAGATAATTGAAAAAACTGTATTTAATAATACTCTTGATAATGCCATTTTCACTGTTGAATTCTCAGGAGTTGAAGCTTCAGTCTTTCGGCCTTTCTGATATAAAATTTAAAATTAGTATAACGGGTATTCCTGATTCTCTAAACCATATTGATTTAGAATTCGAAAAAAACAATCGGATAATCGCCCATAATTTTTTGGTCAATAATTCAGAGGTTGATACATCAATTCAATTATCAGAATACGGCAGCTATTCAATAAAAAACGTTTCCGGACAAACTATAGGACATATTAGGATTATACCCGGTTGGTTAAGTATTTTGCCTCCATTATTAGCTATTCTATTGGCTCTTTTGATGAAGCAGGTTCTTACTGCACTGGCGGCAGGGATTTATGCCGGCGCATTTTTTATTTATGATTACAATCCATTTGCTGCAATGTTAAGACTGGTTGATACCTTTATAATAAACGCGCTAGTCGACCGAGATCATATGTTTATTTTGGTTTTCACTCTATTGATTGGCGGGGTGGTTGGTATTATCTCGCGAAATGGCGGCACTACAGGTTTGGCAAACCAAATAACACGTTTTGCTAAAACCGCCAAAAGCGGTATGATTTCAAGCTGGTTATTGGGTATTTTAATATTTTTCGATGATTATGCAAATTCGCTGATAATAGGTAACATGATGCGACCTATTACCGACAGATTAAAAATTTCGCGCGAAAAATTAGCATATATAGTGGATTCTACCGCCGCTCCTGTTGCAAGTGTTGTTTTAATTAGCACTTGGATTGGTTATGAGGTTGGTTTAATTGAAGATGGTCTGCGTTCTATTGGATCCTCCGCAAACGCTTATGATATTTTTATAAGCACAATCCCTTATAGTTTTTATCCAATATCGGCTATCTTTTTTGTTTTCCTGACTTCCTATTTAGGCAGAGATTTTGGACCAATGTATAAGGCAGAAGTTCGTGCGAGGCAAACCGGAAAAGTATCGAGTGACAATTATGAAGCCAAAGAGTTAAAAGACAATGATAAACGTTTATACAAAGGTAAAAATGCTAGATGGATTAATGGGGCTGTTCCAATTCTTATAATATTGTTAGGCACTATTTCCGGGCTATATTTCACAGGAGTAAATGCTTTACTAGATAAGGGTATAACTAACTATTCAATTCAGGATATAATTAATTCTTCCGATTCTTACTCTTCATTATTGTGGTCCAGTTTTTTTGCCTGCCTTATTGCTATTATTATGAGCGTTACTCAAAAAATATTATCAATTGATGAAGCATTGAGAGCTTGGCAAAAAGGCGTTCAATCTATGATGGTTGCGGTAATTATATTGGTTTTTGCCTGGGCTATCAGTTCTGTAACTAATCAGATGTATACCGCTGATTATTTAATATCTATAATAAGCGATTCAATGGATCCCCGACTACTACCGCTTATAGTTTTTTTGGTGTGCGCGTTAACAGGATTCTCCACAGGTACAAGTTGGGGGACTATGGCAATTGTAATGCCAATAGTAATTCCATTAACTCATAAACTAGCTTCAGTTTCGGGTCTGCCACAACAAGAATATACAATCGTTTTACTGGGCGTTATAAGTGCTGTATTGGCAGGGTCGGTATTCGGTGATCATTGCTCGCCTATAGCCGATACTACCATACTCAGTTCACTTGCTTCAAAATGCAACCATATTGATCATGTTAATACGCAACTTCCTTATGCGCTAATTGTGGGGTTCACATGTATGTTGCTCGGTTATGTTCCCAGCGCATATGGGCTTAATCCTTTTTTATCTATTCTACTCATTTTTATTACATTAACTGGATTTTTATTAATATTCGGCAAAAAGCAACCCGGGTTCAAAACAAATTAATTGTTGTTATTCGGAATTGTTGAAATGTAGTTTTACTAATTCAGCTTTACTTCTGCCAATTACATCGCTCAATTTTTCCATACTTGCCGTTTTTATTTCTTCGATATTTGAGAAATTCGTTAACAATCTTTCAACTAATTTGGGACCAATGCCTTTAATCAGATTTAGCTCCGAAGTAAAAGTTCTTTTACTTCGTCTATCTCTGTGAAATGTAATCGCAAAGCGGTGAGCCTCGTCACGTAGATGTTGGAGCAATTTTAGACTCGATGAAGTTTTAGGAATTGTTTGAGCTTCGGATTCACCTGGATAAAAAACCTCTTCCAGCCTTTTAGCCAGTCCGATAATATTATACTTCGCAAATCCCAGAGAGTTTAATATTTCCACTGCGCTGGAAAGTTGTCCTTTACCGCCGTCTACCATAATAAGATCCGGCAGCGGTTCTTTCTCTTCTTTTAAACGGGAATATCGTCGAGTAATAACTTCTCGCATACTTGCGAAATCATCGGGACCATCCACGGAATTAATAATAAATTTTCTATACAAACTTTTTTTCGGTTTGCCTTCCACAAAAACAACCATACTTGCAACTGTATCTGTCCCCTGCAGGTTGGATATATCGAAGCATTCAATTTTTAATGGCACAACAGGTAGTCGCAGATCTCTTTTTAAGGATGAAAGGACATAGGGCACATTACCTTCCTTTTTCATTCTTTGAAGTTGAATTTCCTTTAAAAGTAAAATAGCATTCTGTTTGCACATATTTAGCAGCGACATAGTATCGCTCTTGCGTCTGGGAACGTTGAATTTAATTTTTTTTGCTGCCTTTTGTTCTAAAAATTCCAATAAAGTCGAAGAGTCTTCCGGAGTTGTTTCGATTACAATTTCTTTCGGAATTTCAACATATTCATTATAATAAAATTTAATTATCGCCGAGTAAACGTTTTTTAAATCCTGGTCGGCAGAATTAAGTTGAAATTGTTTTTTACCCACTAATTTTCCAGCTCTTATATTTAGTATTGTGCAGGCCACATCTTTGCCTTCTAATGCAGCGCTAATAATATCCTTGTCCTCAAAATCCGCACTCACAACTTTTTGCCTGTCGGAGTAAATCTTTAATCTGCTTATTTTATCTCGAACATCGGCCGCTTTCTCAAATTCAAATTTTGCTGAAAGTGATATCATTTCCTGTTGTAACTCATTAATAAGTTCGTTTGTTTTTCCTTTCAATAACTTAATTACCTGACCGACCATTTTTTGATAATCGGTTTCAGAAATTAAACCTTCACAGGGTCCGTCGCATTTTTTTATATGGTAATCAAGGCAGAGTTTTACTTTTTTGTTTTCAATTGAATCGGCGTTTATCAAATACTTGCATGAACGAATTTTGAATATTTGGTTTATCATACGAAGCGATGTTTTCATATTTTTTACATCTGTAAAAGGTCCAAAATATTTTGATCCATCGTTTATAATTTCACGAGTTGAATAAATTTGAGGGTAAGGTTCATTAGTAACGCGTATATAAGGAAAGGACTTGTCATCTTTAAGATTTACGTTGTAACGTGGTTTATATTCTTTTATAAGATTGTTCTCAAGCACCAAAGCTTCAACTTCGCTATCGGTGATAATCAGCTGAAAATCAAATACTTTGTTAACAAGGGCTAATGTTTTCGGAGAATCCAATGAAGATTGAAAATATGATCTAACCCGGCTGCGCAGATTTTTTGCTTTCCCGATATAAATAATTTTACCGGATTTATCTTTGAATTGATAAACTCCAGGTAGAGCTGGCAAACTTTCAAGTTTTTCTTCAATAGATATTTGGTTTTCTATTTTATTCATTATGTTTTTCATTGATTATCTGAAGCTTTAAAATAAAAAAGGGACGGAATAAATTCAGTCCCTTTAAAATCTTTTTTAAATAATTTAGTTTACCATTCCCAAATATAATTTTTTGGTATAATAACGATTCCTGTTTCGGAAACCTTAAATCTTTTTTTGTCTGTGTTGGAGTCGAATCCAATCTCAACACCCTCTGGGATTACAACATTTTTATCAATAATAGCTCTCCGTATTCTTGTATGACGCCCAATGTTGCATCTATCCATAAGTATTGAGTCAGTTATATAGCTGTAGCTGTTTACTCTAACATGTGGTCCCAGTATTGATCTTTCAACTAATCCGCCGGAAATTATCGATCCGTCGGTAATCAGGGAATTAAAAGCTCGTCCAACTCTTTCGCCTTCGTGAGAAATAGTTTTCGCCGGCGGAGATTGATACTGAGCGCTTCTTATAGGCCAGCTTGAATCATAAAGATTAAAATCAGGACTAACAGAAATTAAATCCATACTAGCGGCGTAATAACTATCCAGAGTACCTACATCTACCCAGTAAGGTTTTTCTTTTTTATTTTCATCGACAAATCTGTATGAATAAATATTATATCCGTCTTTAATCATTTTTGGTATCACATGCGATCCAAAATCAAGATTTTTAACACCACCTTTCTCCATTTCAGTCAGTATGTTTCGCATAACCTTAACATTAAAAATATATATTCCCATATTCACGAAAGATTGTCCGGGTTTGTCAGGAACTTCAGGTGGATTCTCCGGTTTTTCAATAAAAGATTTAACGCGATAATTTTTGTCAATTTCAATCACACCAAATCTGTTTGCAATATCTTTCGGAACATAAAAAGAAGCTATAGATAAATCGGCTTTTTTTTCAATATGATATTGAAGCATTTTCAGGTAGTCCATCTTATAGATATGATCCCCGGAAAGAACTAACATATTGTCAACCATGTGATCTTCAGTCAAATTTAAATTTTGGTATATGGCATTGGCAGTTCCCGTATACCAATTATTGCTTATTTTCTGTTGAGGGGGAATTGAATATATAAATTCACCCAGCTCCGGATTAAAAATGTTCCAGGTTTCATAAATATGTCTGTTTATAGAATCAGATTTATACTGCGTAAGCACATAAATTTTGCGGAAACCCGAATTAAGACAGTTTGATAGAGCAAAATCAATTATTCTGTATTTTCCTCCGAATGGAACTGATGGTTTTGTTCTGTGCTCGGTTAAAGGTTTTAGTCGTTCGCCAAGCCCGCCGGCAAGAATCATCGTTAGAGTACTACGTAAAAGTGATGAACCGATATAGGCCATTTTTCTCTCTATTTTTATTAGTAAATTTGATAACTAACTTCCAAACAAAATCAAAGAAATTACTATTGATATTAACATGTAACCTTTCGATAAATCAATCAGCTGGAGTTATAAAATCCAGATATCATTTTAACAATTATTCAGCACTATTTAATTATTGATGCTATGAAAGTCAAGAAAAATAACAAAATTTTAGTTATTGCCCTCTCAGTTGCGTTTGTATCCATTACAATAATTGCTATTGTAGCTTTTCTCAACTGGCAATTCGTATTTACATTTAGCGACGGTTTAAGTGATATTAAGGAAAAAATATCTTCGGAAAGTTATACCGATATCGATGTATTGAGTTACCATATTAATTTAGAATTAAATTCAGACGAACAAACTATAAATGGTGATGTTTTAATAAAACTAAAAACTAAACAACAAAATCAGAATAGAATTGTTCTGAATTTTTATGATAATTTCCGACTTTCCACTGTAACTATTAATGGAAAAAAAACAGATTATACATATGATGATAATTTATTGATTCTTAATAACACACGTCCGTTCGGAAAAGAAATTGAGTTAAGAATTATTTACAGTGGTACACCGAAAAATGTAGGTTTGGGTTCTTTTAATTTTGGGAAATATAAAAACAAGAGCCTCGTCTATAGTCTTAACGAACCTGTATTTGCCTCAACATGGTTTCCATGCAATGATGACGTAACTGATAAAGCTTTTTTGAAAATGAGTATCACAAATGATTCAAGCATGGTGTCAATTTCGAACGGTAAATTAATCGATATGACTATAAAAGGCAGTAAAAAGACTTACACTTACGTAAGTGAATATCCGATTTCAACTTACCTTGTAGCATTGTATTCGGGGCAATATAAAAATTTTAAGGAAAACTATATTTCAGTTGATTCGAAGGATACAATGTTAATCAATTATTATGTTACAGAAGATAAATTGGATGAAGCAAAAATTGATTTTTCCATACACGTGGAAGCTATAAAAATATTTTCAGAATTATTTGGGGAATATCCTTTCTTAAAGGACGGATACGGAGTAGCGCAATTTCTTTGGAAATACGGAGCTATGGAACACCAAACCATTACAGGTATTGGAAGTGATTATATATCGGGACTTAAGTTCCATACGAGTATACTTGTTCACGAATTAGCACATCATTGGTGGGGTAACGCAGTATCTCCGAAATCTTGGAAAGATATTTGGCTTAATGAGGGTTTCTCTACTTACTCTGAAGCGTTATATTACGAAAAAAAAACAGGAGTAAAATCACTTCAATCTACAATGTTAAGCTTCAAGAATGATTTTGAAGATGGTCCATTGTATAATCCCGGTTTAAAGATGTTCAGCAGATTAGTATATGATAAAGGCGCCTGGGTTTTGCATATGATAAGGAGGGAGCTTGGAGACGAAATATTTTTTAACGTTCTTAGGAACTACTTTATACACTATAAGTATAAGAATGCAAACACGAATGATTTTATTAAAATATGCGAAAAATATTCAGGAAAAAACCTCTCTGTTTTTTTCGATCAATGGGTTTATAAAGGTGTTGGAATAATAAATTTGGATTATAGCTGGGTAAATAAAAATAATGTGGTCAAACTGAAGATTAAACAAACCCAGGGATCAGATATAATTTATCGTTTTCCATTGGATGTTGAAATAAAATATTCTGATGGCGAAGCTGATACCCTTAGTTTTTCAATATCCCAAAAAGAAACGGAGTTGAATATTCCTGTTAGAAAAAAAATTATGGATTTAGTGCCGGATCCCGAAAGTTGGTTACTTGCAACATTTAATCCACAAAACATAGAAAAATAGTTACAAAATCCATTGGCAATTACTAACTTTACACATTAAAATTTTTAATACATCAATTAGCGATAGGTAAAGATATTTACTATTTTATCTCCGATTTGCATTTGGGACTTCAGAATGAAGAGAAAGAGAAAGCAAAAGAAAAATTGCTTACTGAATTCATCGAAAAAATTGTTCCTGATGCCGAGGGGCTTTTTATCCTTGGCGATTTATTTGATTATTGGTTTGAATACAAACGTGTAGTTCAAAAAGGTTTTTATAGAACTTTTACTGCTTTGCGTAATCTTACCGATGCCGGAGCACAAGTTCATTATCTTATCGGTAATCACGATTTTCTCCATTATAATTTTTTTGAAAAGGAGCTTGGAGTTAAGGTTCACGAAAAATCATTTGGTGTGGAACTTCACGGAAAAAACTTTTTCCTAGGTCACGGGGATGGATTGGTTAAAAACGATTACGGTTATTTGTTATTGAAAAAAATTCTAAGAAACAGGATTATTCAAAAATTTTATTCGTTTGTTCATCCTGATTTAGGCATTGCAATTGCCAGCTCAACCAGTAAAAAAAGCAGAGAATATACAAAATCAAAAAATTATGGTGAAATTGACGGCGTGTTTGAAGCCGCAAAGGAAAAAATTGATGCAGGATTCGACTATGTTCTTTTCGGTCATACTCATGAGAGAACATTTCAAAAATATAATAACGGTTACTATATAAATCTCGGTTCATGGTTGGAAAAACCGTGTTACGGGGTATTTGAATCAAATAAATTCGAAATAAAAGAAATATAAAATATGCCTAATACACCTACATACAAACCGCTTCCAAAGCGAAAAAAATCCGGAAAACTAATTTGGTCAATATTAAGCGCGTTTATAGTTCTTATGATTATAGGCGGCTTCTTTTATTATCAGTACATAATGGAAGGATTGCCCACACTTGAGCAGTTAGAAAATCCTAAGCAGCAATTAGCCAGTATTGTTTATAGTGCTGATGGCGTTGAGATTGGAAGGTTTTACAGGGAAAGAAGAGTGGAAACCTCAATTGACAGTATTCCAAAATTTCTCGTTCAGGCTCTTGTATCCACCGAAGATAAAAAATTTTATAGCCATTGGGGCGTAGATTTGGGCAGATTTGTTAAAGCTATATTTAAAACCGTATTCTTCGGACAGAAACAAGGGGCCAGTACAATCACAATGCAGTTGGCCAAACAACTTTACGATTTTAAAATTACGAGCGAATCCCATTTTGATACTATTACTCGTAAAATACGCGAGTGGATAACGGCCGTACAAATAGAAAAAACTTACACAAAAGATGAAATTCTGGAGATGTATTTAAATATACATTTTTATGGAAAAGGTGCGTATGGAATTGAAATGGCTTCAAGAATTTATTTTAACAAATCTTGCCGCGAATTAACCATACCTGAGGGGGCCATACTAATAGCGTTATTAAAATCGCATGCTGTATATAATCCAGTAACAAAATACAATAATGCGTTAAGCAGGCGTAACCTTGTTATGAGAGAGATGATGGAAGAAGGTTATCTGTCAGAAGCTGATTATGAAATTTATAAATTAAAACCTATTGAACTACAACTTGAAAAAGGTTCGAAAAATTATAAAAGCACAATAGCTCCTTATTTTATTGAGTATGTTCGTCAACAGATGGAGGATATGCAGGAAACATATGGATTTAATGTATATGAAGACGGACTGACAATATATACTTCTCTCGATTCCAGAATGCAAAAAATTGCAAACAGAGTGGTCGAACAGCATATAACCGGTTTCCAAAGTGAATTCGACAAACGTTGGAATTGGTCGAGAAACAGGGAAACACTTGATGACCTTATAGATAAGGCCATAAGAAACAGCCCTAATTACAGAAGGGCTCCGGAAGAAGATAAAAGAAGTATTTATAATAATTTAAAGGGTAACGTTGCCTTTGTAGATTCAGTACAAAAAATAGGTCAAACTGTTGAAGTCGGTTTTACTGTAATTGATGTTAAAAATGGTAATATAAAAGTAATGGTCGGTGGAAGAGATGTTGAAAAAGGTACGGGCTTGAACCATGTTACACAAATAAGAAGGCAGCCGGGTTCTTCATTTAAACCTGTTATTTATACTGTTGCGATGGATAATGGATTGTATCCCGCATTCCCAATAGTAAATCAACCTTTTGATTATGATGGCTGGCGTCCCAATAATTTCGAGACACATGACGTTGGCGGATTTATAACTCTGCGCGATGCAATAACCAGCTCTGTAAATCTTGTTGCCGCCCGCCTCGTTGTTGAAGGGCATATAAATGTTTGGCAAATCGATCAATATGCCAGAAAGATGGGTATTAAATATAAACTTAACCTTTATCCATCTATTACTTTGGGAGCCTCGGAGGTTTATCCACTTGAATTGACAAGTGTATTCGCCACCATCGCAAATAAAGGTATTTACAACGAACCAATCTCTATTCTTAGCATAGAGGATAACGACGGTATTGTTATCGACTCCTTCACATCTACAAGTCGTGAGGCAATAAGTGAAGAGACTGCTTACATTGTAACTAATATGATGGAATCGGTAGTAAACAGTCCTAATGGCACAGCTAATAGAATAAGATGGTCTCATAAATTCGATAGACCATGCGCGGGGAAAACGGGTACAAACTCAGATTATAAAGATGCCTGGTTTATGGGATTTACGCCTCAACTTGCCGGCGGAGTCTGGGTAGGTTTTAATGATCAACGAATTTCATTTACAGGTGAATATGGGCAGGGTGCTAAAGCAGCCTTACCTATATGGGGTAATTTTATGAAAGCGGCTTATGATTCCTTGAAAATTCCATTTGAAGATTTTACTTTACCTGAAAGCGGAAACGTTGTATCAGTTGAATTTTGTAAAGAGTCGATTTATGAATTAGGAGATCCGAAAATAATGTCAAGGGACTGTAGATCGGGAAGTCTTACAGATATTATTAAAATTACAGATGTTCCACCAGTCTTTAACTCTAAAAGGGATACAACATTGAAGTTCTTTAAAAAATATTCAATAGTTGATTCTACAGCGCACCAGGCAGTCGAAATACGTAAATAGCTTTGTAAATTATTTCTACAATATGTAAGTTTACTTCTCAAAATTTTGCCCGGATGGCGGAATTGGTAGACGCGCTAGGTTCAGGGTCTAGTCCATGTACGTGGGTGGGGGTTCGAGTCCCCCTCCGGGCACACATAATAAAGCCGCTAATTCATATCCGAATAGCGGTTTTTTGTTTCTAAGTGAAGTACAGATAAGTCTGATATAACCACTGCAATACAAAAATCACTCGCAAAAAATGGCTCGTTCTTAAGAGTTATATCTAATACTGATCAATGAAGAAATAAAACCAACAAGAATAACAGCCCAATTCGATTTAAAATTCACAATTTATTTATTATTAATGTTAGTCCTAAATTTTGGCTTAGCAACTTTTGTAGTTTTTAAGAAAGTCATTAAGTATTCATACATTTTAGAATTAGGAAAGCTTTTTCTACTATTTATTAATTATTATTGTTAAATGATAACTTTAAATGTTAAAGAAGAATTGAAATTGAAATCAATTGCGAAAATATTAATTTATTGTTCTATTTAATTTTTCTCGATAGGCTGAAATAAAATTTATATATTACTCATCAATAGGTGCTGACACATATAGATTTTCATAAAACTATTAAAATAATCTAAAAAATTATCGGAAATAAATTCTAGCGCTAATATGAGTATCTAATGACATCATCCAAAAAATGTTTAGTTGAAGATAAAAATATTTTTTATTTAAGGGAAGGTGCGGGCGATCCCATTATTCTGCTACACGGTATCACAACTTATTCCTTCATCTGGAGAAAAATTATTCCTCTATTAGCTAAACATTACGACACTATAGCTCCCGACCTTCTCGGCTGCGGCAGTTCTGATAAACCTTTGGATGAGGATTATTCTATTAAAAACCAGTCAGAAATTGTTGCCGGGTTTATCAAAAAGCTTAAATTGAACAGGGTACATCTTATTGCACACGATATTGGAGGTGGAATCGCGCAGATATTAGCTGTTAACTATCCGGAATTGATAAAGGATGTAACGGTTATAAATACTGTTGCATACGATTTTTGGCCAGTACAACCAATTGTGGCAATGCGCATTCCGGTACTACGGCAATTAGCGATGGCAACCTTAGAGTTTGGCGCATTTAAGTTTATGATTAACAGAGGATTATTCAACAAAAAGGTTTTGACAGATGAACTTATGGAATTATTTTGGGACCCGATGAAAACACCATTAGGCCGAAAAGCATTTTTACAGTTTGCTAAATGTTTGAATAATAAACAATTGGTGGAAATTGAGGATAAAATACACAATATAACTATGCCTTTTTTAATTATACGTGGTGATCAGGATATTTATCTGAGCTCTGAGATAAGTAGAAAATTACACCAGAATATTAAGGGGAGTAAGCTTATAAAAATACCTAACGCAGGCCATTACATGACAGAAGAATTGCCTGAAGAAATTGCGAACATTTTAATGCAATTTTTATCGGAGAATTGAATGTCTAAAGAATTATTGAGTATAGTTAAAAAACTTGAAGAAAAGGTAAGACTGCTGGAGCTGGAAAACAGCGATTGGACAGATAGATCGGAAGATATATATCTTTTTGCCACTACTTCTGAGAGTATAAGCGCCTTGTCGGAGAAACATCAAATTTTTGAGGTAGTACTTGAGAAAATATCAATAATTAAAGACTTTCCTTATTGTGCTTTCGGCAGTCTGAATAATAAAAATTTCATTATTGAATGTGAGTACGCGTCATTCTCCGAATCTGAAAAAGTTGTAAATATTTCAATTACGGATGATATTTATAAACGATTAAGTAATAATGAAACTATAATTGAAAACTATTTAGAAAATGGGTCGAATATATTTTTTAATTTTAACAGTTCTAACTTTACACCTCACAGTTATATAATTATTCCATTCACGAATAATAGTAACAAAATAGAATTTTTAATTTGTGTCGACAATAATTCAAAAGAACGAATAGAATTGATGCAGAATACAATTTTGCATTTTGTGAAAATTGTAAATTCACGCCTCGATAACATATATTTACTTGAACGACTTTCCGAACAAAAAGACCTGTTGGAATTGAAAGTTGAAGAACGTACGGCAGAATTATTGAAAGCGAAAGAAGTCGCTGAAAAATCGAACAGGCTTAAATCTGATTTTCTTGCCCAAATATCGCACGAGATAAGAACACCCGTGAACACAATATTAAATTTTACTAATCTTATTGAATCAGTTGTTCAGGATAAACTGGAACCTGATCTCCGTGATGGTTTTAAAATCATATATTCTGCAAGCAGCAGACTAACAAGAACAATTGATCTTATCTTAAACGTTTCGGAAGTCCAAACAGATTCTTATGAATATATCCCTAAAAAAGTTGATTTATATGCTGATGTATTTGAAAAACTATTAAAAGAATTTAATCAGGTCGCAAATTTGAGAGGGATAAAACTATTACTAACTAAAAGAACAGAATCGACTTGTATAGTTGCTGACGAGTATAGTATTGTACAAATTTTTTCAAATTTAATTGATAATGCTATCAAGTTTACAAAAAAAGGCCATGTCTTAATGGATATATCAAGAAATTATAATAACAAATTGATAGTAGAAGTTTCCGATACAGGAATTGGTATTTCAAAAAATTTTCTTTTACAAATATTTGATTCTTTTTCTCAGGAGACACAGGGATATAGCCGAAGTTTTGAAGGCAACGGTTTAGGCCTTACACTTGTAAAGAAATATTGCGAGTTGAATAACGCGACTATTGAAGTAGAAAGTGAAAAGGGAATAGGTACTAAGTTTAGAGTGTTATTTTAGAAATTTTATTATTGAATACCCTCAACACAATTTTTCAAATCAGAATAATAAATGACTTTTTTTTTGCCTTTGAGGTATTGGAGAACCGGCTCTCTAAATTGCAGCTGCTTAATTTGTACGGGTGGAAAAACTTTGCTTAAAAAATTGTTCAAATCATCACACTCAACAAAACAAACCCATTGTTCGGACTTTAACAGTAAAGGATCTTTTCTGGTTTTTGAAAACTGAAATGTCCACGACAATCCGTATTTTTTTGAAGTGGAAGTTTTTTGAGTTTTTACAGCCAAAGGCATTTTGTTTATTGTAAGATCGGGCGACCAGGATTTATAATCGCCTACATAAATTGTATAATCGGGTTTAATTATGTCTGTAGTATATTTACTGAAAACCAGGTAAACAGCTTCTTCGCCAAGTTTGCTTATAAAATGATCATTCTCAATTTTTGTTCTTTTGTACTGGTCGCAATCATTGTAGTTTACAGTTTTTACGACGGCGTTTGCAAATTCTTTGGCTAAATAAATTTTTTTCGTCGGAATTTCTACGATTATTGGTTTTTCAAATAGTCGCATGATCTTCTTCTGATTAGTTGTTGTTTTTGCTTAACTGCGCCCTCAAGTCAAAATTTGCTATTAATAATTCTTTCCCTTTTGCGGCTGATTTCCGTTTATAATTGTTCATACCGTATTGTAATTCCCATTCCATTTGGGAATATTCCTTATAAAGATTCCTTATATACTCGGAGTTATCGTATGTTATCAACCATTTGTGTGAACATTCTTTTACATCTGCGAAAAATTTTTCGTGATTAAATTCAGTATGCAACAATCCTTTTTTACCATATAAACGGGAGCGGTTAACCGAATAATACGGAGGGTCCAGAAATAAAAAAATATCCTTTCCCGGTTTTTTTAATAGTAAGGAATAATCAGAATAAATAAAATCAATTTTTTTAACTATTTCTGAAGTTTTTTTCAATCTATTTATGGAAGACTGTGTGAATCTGCCATCATAACTTGCTTTACTGTACCCACCGGCATCAACAACTCCGGAAAAAGTGATACGATTTAGAATAAAAAAATCGACTGCCCGGTCAAACTCAGATTGTTGCTTATTCCTTCGCGTCAATATCTTTTCGTATAATTTTCTGCCATCATTTGTTTTGTCGTATATAAACTGAACACTATCAATCAACTTTGAGGATTCAGTTTTTAATATTTCCCAAAAACAAAAAACATCGTAGTTCAAATCCGAGGCTACAAAAATTTTATTTTCAAATAATTGCAGAAAGTGCAAAATAAATGAACCGCCGCCAATCATAGGTTCACGTAATTCGCAAAAATCGGGAATAAATCCTTTAATGAATTTAATGGCTTTTGATTTGCCACCGGGATATCTTAATGGGCTATTAATCACACTTTTTGTTTGCTTATTCGACAAATCATTTGTAATTAAATTAATGCTTTAGTTGCTGATTAAAAACTTATTTCATTATTTTCATTTTCAAATTTTTTCTTGGAAAAGATGTACACAGAAAAAGAGTTGAAACTGGCATTTGAAGAATCAATTGCTTTTACTAAAAATCATTACGAAAATTTTCCCGTTTTATCTTTGTTTGTTCCTAAACATTTGCGCAAATCTGTAGCCGTAATATACAAGTTTGCAAGAATGGCTGATGATATCGCTGATGAAGGAAACGCATCGCCTGAACAACGGATGGATTATTTGGAAAAATACGAAAGTCATCTAAATAATTGTTTAGTGGGAGTTTTCGACGATACATTTTGGTTTGCTTTAAAAACAACAATCGATAATCACAATTTATCCACTCAAAATTTTTTGAACTTGTTGAAAGCATTTAAACAGGATATTGTAAAAAAAAGATATGATACATTCGCTGAATTAATGGCATACTGCAATAATTCCGCAGACCCTGTAGGCCGGCTTATATTGGAATTGCATGGAATTCAAAATGAAGATACTAAGTTGTATTCAGATAAAATCTGTACTGCCTTACAGATTACCAATTTTATTCAAGATATTGGCGTTGATTGGAATAATGGACGAATATATATTCCAAGTGATGAAATGATAAAATTCGGAATTACTGAAAATGAATTTGACAAGAATAAAAATAATGATAAATTTAGGGAATTAGTTAAATATCAGGTCGATCGGGCAAAAATTATTTTTGATGAAGGACGTACTTTATTAGGATTCCTGAAAGGAGCGTTAAAATATCAGATCGCCTGGACTATATTTGGAGGCGAAACAATCCTAAATAAAATTGAGAAAATTAATTACGATACAAGAAAAATTCGACCTACTATAACAAAAATTGACTTACTAAAACTGATAATATTATCATGGAAAATATAAATCTGGAATCGGCCAAACAAATTTCAAAGAGCAGCAAAAGCAGCTTTTATTATGCGTTCAATCTTTTACCCGTTGAACAGCGTGATGCTATGAACACTGTATACGCATTCTGCCGCAGAACTGATGACATTGTGGATGAAGATTTTGAAGACAACAATGTTAAGTACGAGAATTTGCGCAAATGGAGAAATGAATTGGAGAGGGGACTACGCGGTCAGTCAGAATATTCCTTACTGAATAAACTTTCAATAATTATTAGAAAATTTAATATTCCTTTAGAACCATTTTTCGAGTTGATAAAAGGAATGGAAATGGATTTGCAGAATAACAGATATCAGAATATGGAAGAATTACTTACATATTGTTATCGAGTTGCTTCAACTGTTGGTTTGATGTGTATTGAAATTTTTGGATACAAGAACAAGTCTGCGCGGAATTACGCCATTAATTTAGGATTGGCAATGCAGTTGACAAATATATTGCGAGATGTAAAAAAAGATGCCGAGAAAGGCAGAATCTATTTGCCGCAGAGCGATCTAAATAAATTTAATTATTCGGAAAATGATCTTTTTAATAATATTTATAATAATGAGTTTATTGCTCTTATGCAGCATGAAGGTTCTCTTGCCAAAAAATATTTTAAGGATGCCGATGAAGCCCTTAATTTTGAGGATAAACCTTCCATGTTTGCAGCCAGAGCTATGCAGCATATATATTTCAAATTATTAAAAAGACTTGAAGAAAAAAAATTCGACATCTATTCAGATGATATAAATGTAACAAAATTCGAAAAAGCATCTATTGCAGTTGGTGTCTGGGCGAAATATAGCCTGGTTTACTAATCTCATACTTATTTATCAATCAATAATTAATCTAATTATGAAAAAAGTCATTGTCATAGGCGGTGGTCTCGCTGGTTTAAGCTGTTCTTGTTCCCTAATTGAATCCGGTGCTGAAGTAATACTTTTAGAAGCTTCTCCTAAGCTCGGAGGCCGTGCTTATTCATTTATAGACGAGAATACCGGCGATATAATTGATAACGGGCAGCATATTATGATGGGTTGTTATGAAAATACTATAGAATTTTTAAATCAGATTGATGCTGCTGAACAATTGTTGATTCAAGATGAACTTAGAGTACCTTTTGTAATGAATGATGGAAGTATACATTTCCTCAGTTCTTCAAATAACAGATATCCAATTAATCTTTTAAGAAGTGTAATTAAATTTACAGCGTTAAGTATAAAGGAACGTATTCGAGTATTAGATCTCTTTTTGGATTTATTATGTTTTGAGGAAGAAGATTTGATAGATCTAACTGTGAAAGAGTGGCTGCTCAACGAATCGCAGGATGAAAATACAATTAAAATACTATGGGAAGTATTGGCTATAGGAACTCTTAATTCCAAAATTGAAGAAGCTTCGGCGGGAGTATTCGTTAATGTTCTTAAACGAATATTTTTGGGTGGACAGGAAGCCTCTAAAATAATGCTTCCGATAAATGGACTTAGCGAAATGTATGTAGCTCCGGCCGCCGAATTCATAAGGAGGCGTGGTGGAACTATTGTTGTCTCAGAGAGAGTTACCGGTGTAACCTTTGAAAGTGACGAAGTTGTTAGAATTGATACGAATAAAAACTCCTATACTGAATTTGATTTTGTTGTTTCAACGATACCTCTGCATGCATTATCTAAAATTGAATCAATTGAGAAAATTTTAAATCTGCAGTTAAATCAAATAAAATATTCTCCGATTTTATCCATTAATATTTGGCTTAGTAAAAATGAGTTTACAGAAAGTTTTTACGCCCTAGTCGATTCGGATATTCACTGGTTATTCAATCATGGATCATATATAAGCCTTGTTACCAGTGCTGCGGAAGGTTTAATCAATTTGACCGATGAAGAAATAATGCGCAAAACTATTAGTCAATTGTCAAACAATTTTTGTGTCTTTTCTCCCGATTTAATATTAAGTTACAAAATACTAAAAGAAAAACGAGCCACATATATTCCATCTTCTGATAGTATTATTTGCCGAAATAGGATAACAGACTCATTTGGTAATTTTATCCTGGCTGGAGATTGGACGGAATTAATGTTGCCCGCAACAATTGAAAGTGCGGTTTTAAGTGGTCGTAAGGCCGCTGCGAAAATTTTGGAGTATAATCGCTGATTGATTCTATATTTTGTTCGTCAATCTAATTACATTAAAATTTATCATAATTTTATGAGGGAATTATGTCACAACTAAAAAAGAAACTGTTCGAAAAAATTGAAGAATGGCGTCCACGTACTACAAGACTTCTAAAGGATTATGGAGACGTAAAGTTGGGGGACGTAACTATATCCCAAGCAATTGGAGGTATGAGGGGTGTTAAATGTTTAACAACCGATATTTCTTATCTCGATCCATTCGAAGGTATTCGGTTTAGAGGTTTAACAATTCCCGAAACACTCGCAAAATTACCCAAAGTTCCGGGTTCCGAAATGCCGTATGTGGAGGGATTTTTCTTTTTACTTTTAACCGGCGATATTCCTACAGACGAAGAAGTTAATGAAGTTGCAGAAGAATTTAACAACCGCAAAAAAGTACCAGCTTATGTTTTTAATATTCTCCGCGCTATGCCTGCAGACTCCCACCCAATGACAATGTTATCAGCTGCAATTGTTGCTATGCAGAAAGAATCTGTATTTGTAGAAAAATATAATGAAGGTATAAATAAAATGGATTATTGGGATCCTACTTACGAGGATGCATTAAATCTTTTGGCGCGTTTACCAGAGGTAGGTGCATTTATTTATAGACTGAAGTATAAAGGTGGGGAAATAATTGCGCCGGATCCTAAACTTGATATGGGCGGTAATTTTGCTCATATGATGGGCATTGGTAAACCATATGATGATTTGTCCCGTTTATATTTTATTTTACACAGCGATCATGAAAGTGGTAACGTTAGCGCACATGCGGGACATTTGGTTTCAAGTGCCTTATCCGATATATATTACTCAATTTCTGCTATGGTAAACGGTTTAGCCGGACCTTTGCACGGTTTGGCCAATCAGGAAGTTTTACGATGGCTTCAGGAGGTTTACGAAAAGAAAGGGGGTAAAATTCCTACTGAGGAAGAAATGAAAGAATTCGTATGGGAAACTCTTAATTCCGGACAGGTTATTCCGGGATTTGGACACGCCGTACTTAGAAAGACTGATCCTCGTTATATGGCTCAGCGTGAATTTTGTCTGCAACATCTGCCTAACGATCCATTATTCAAATATGTTGATCTTCTTTATAAAGTTGTTCCGCCAATTTTGGTTGAGCAAGGTAAAGCAAAAAATCCGTGGCCTAACGTCGACGCTCAATCCGGTGTTATTCAATGGTACTATGGCTTAACTGAGTATGATTATTACACTGTATTATTTGGAATTGGACGTGCCCTAGGTGTTTGCGCAAATATTATTTGGGACCGCGCTCTTGGTTATCCTATAGAAAGACCTAAATCACTTACTACTGCAATGCTCGAAGAAATTGCCGGTATAAAATAAATTTTAAAGCTGCCCATTTATTCGGTTCATGCTGAATATTATGGGCGGCTTTCTTCCTTGAGTTTTAATTATTTCTTTCCTTGTTTACTTATTTAATTCTTCTTAGATTTTCAACAAACTACTTTATTTGGAAAATGAATGAATGATATAAAAAATTTAATAGAAAAAATATCCGCCGGCAGGGCATCTTTGGATGATAATACCGGAAATAAATTGTTTAAAGATATTGTAGATGAAATAGAAAAAACAGCAGAATTGTTCGGTAAGAAACCTGATGAAACCGTTATAAGTAATTGGAATGATTTGCTGCTTCGAATTAATTCTTCACGATTCGGACGTGAAATTGCCGCCCGATTAGATCCGGCAAAATTTTATAAATTGGGACAAATGCTTTCTTTAGCGCTAAGTGAAAATTCTATAATCTCGAAAGCTCTGATTCCAATTGTTCATGAATATCTTGACTTATTCAGGCAGCCCGAATTTCTAATTAAAATTTATAATCAAAGAATTTGGGACGAATTGATTCTTGATCTTATAAGAAAATCGAATTATAACTTTAAGGTTCTTTTCACTCAGCGTGTAAGAGACTATTCTTCAAAACCTCTTCTCGGATTGATTAAAAACAACAATATAAAAATGTACAGTTGGGATGAAGTATCGGACATTGTTTCGCATTATTTAAAAGCAATTTACTCTGCTTTATCAGAAGATTTAGATAACGAAATTAACGTTGCATTTCTTCTGGAGAATAGTTTAAATATGGCATGCCTGGATTTCGCATGTTTATCTGGCGGGGTCGTAAATGTTATGATTCCCTCGAACTCGGTTGAGCAGCATATTGAGTTTATCCTAAATGAAACTAAAGTTCCGCTTTTATTTGTGTCCGATGAAAAACAACTTACCAAGATTAAATCAATTAAAAATAAACTTACTTATCTCAGGAAAGTTATTCTTGTTGAAGGAATTAGCGCAGAATCCTGGGTTATAACATTCGAGAACTTTTTAGGTTCAGCTGCAGCAAACACAATTAAAAAGGATATTTTTGAAAAAAATCTGCATTCCGATAAACTTGCTACAATTATGTACACATCCGGTACTACAGGCGAGCCTAAAGGTATAATGTTTTCGCATACAAACATTATTTATAAAAGATTTTGCAGAGCTATGGCAATTCCCGGAATTGGAGATAAAGACAGATTCCTATCATATCTACCATTATTTCATACATTCGGCAGATACCTTGAATTAATGGGATCAGTTTTTTGGGGAGCGGAATATTATTTTATGGAAAACCCATCTCTTAATGCAATTTTATCGAATATGCAGCAGGTTAAACCGACAGTGTTTATTAGCATTCCCAAAAAATGGATTCAACTTTACGAGTATATAGCTTCGCAGGTTGATATTGAGTTGGAGGATGTAAGGCTAATTAAAGATACGGTTAAATCAGCCACAGGAAATGAATTAAAGTGGGGTTTATCGGCCGCAGGTTTCCTACCTCCTGAAATTTTTCGATTTTTTCAGAATAACGGTGTAGAATTGATGAGTGGTTTCGGGATGACTGAGGCCACGGGCGGTATTACGATGACTCCTCCTGAAAAATATAAATCAAATTCTTTGGGTAAGGCATTACCAGGAATCGAAATTAAAACCGCAGAAGATGGCGAACTTTTAATTCGAGGCAATTATGTTATGCTGAATTACTTTGGACAAAATAAAGATGAGGTATTCGATTCCGAGGGTTGGCTGCCGACCGGTGATGTTATGCGGATGGATGAAAATAATTTTATAGAAATAATTGATAGAAAAAAAGAAATCTATAAAAATGTTAAAGGGGAAACAATTGCTCCGCAGAAAATCGAGAATTATTTTCGTGATTTCGAAAGTATTAAACAGGTATTTCTTGTTGGAGATCACAGACCATTTAATACTCTGCTTATTTATCCGAATTATGATATTCCCGAATTATCTTTCCTTACGTTATCCGATGGTGAAAAAAATGAATATTTTTCCTCGTTAATAGTTACCGTCAATAATTTTCTTGCACCCTTCGAACGAATAGTGGATTTTCGACTTGTTAATAGGGCATTTTCAGAAGATCACGGTGAATTAACACCTAAAGGCACTTACAAAAGGAGAATGATAGAAAAAAATTTTGATGATGTTATAGAACCAATGTATGAAAGAAATTTCACCGAACTTCTTGTAGGAACATTTAAGTTACGAATTCCAAATTGGTTTTTAAGAGAAAAAGGCTGTTTGAGTGCAGATATAATTTACGAGAATTATAAAATTATCATTCCCAAAACCGGTTCAGGATTATTCATAAAAAAAGTTGATGATGAATTTGTTAAAATTGGTAATTACCGATATAGACATTTGTCAAATACTATAGAACTTCAATGGTTATTAATTGATCCGGAACTTTGGATAGGTAATAATCAACTGGTTGATTTCGCCGGAAATTCAATTATTCAATGGCAGCAAATAATAAACAGAAATCCCGGATTTTCCTTTTCTTCGATAATTGATAAATATTTACCTGATAAATTCGATGGAAATTATTTCAAACAAATCACCGAATCGGGTGAAAATTCAGTTTATGGTTTGCACCTTGCAGTATTAGCAATACAGACTGACGAGTATTTTAATTTGGGATTATCATACATTGAAAACTGTCTTACCGAAGTTGATTCAATTGTATCAAAATATTCATTCGAAATTTTAATGCGTCCGGAGTATGGAAAATCAAAATCATCAAGAAGATTGATGCTGAAAACCGCTGTACAACACTCTTCACCCCATTCTCTCGCCACTTTTTTAAGAAAATATATCGATTATGATTGGGATATTATAGATGATGAAATTATAGATGTTACCTCTAAACAGGGAAAAAAACCCGATAAAATGAATACTCTAATATCATTGTTGAGAGCGAAAATAAAGGAATTGGAACTAGATGAAAAGATTGATGAAACTTGTGTTCCTTCAATTTTTAAAATGGTTTGCCAGTATGGTATTAAACATCCCAGCACATACGAAAAAATTCGTCAGGTATTTGTAGAATATCAATTACAAAAAAGTAAACCAAAACTTTCTCTTTTAGCGCTTGAAACGCGTAATATAATTAGAAATGGTTTCAGAGCCTGGTTTGGTGAAAATAAATCCGTAGCAGTGGATATGGAAACCAATGAGGAATATGGATGGGAGGATGTTATAATATTTGAGGATGGTATTTCTAAGGATGATAAAGAAAAAATCCAAAAGTGTATTGTCGAGACCGTTCTTTTAAGTGAAGCTATTTTTTTAATATCTAAAGGTAAGGTAATACAGCTTAATGATCTGCTGCCAGGTGGAATCTGGATAAGTGAATTACGCAGATTTCATAATAAAACAAATTATAGAGTGTCTGTACAAACTCGTTTATACGGTTCATTCGAGCTTGTTTTTACAATTAATTTCTGCAGACAAAAAGATGATATAAACAACGAAGTTAGTTTACTTATTCTCGCAGGATCCCGCCAGTATCTTCAGGAGTTGGTGGAAGATTTTGGCGGTTACTGGGAGAAATATGATTTATGGAGCAGTAAATATATACCTGGGGATTCAGCCGAAAAATTTCTTGCAAGGGAATATAGGAAAATTGAGGATTTTAATAATAACAGGTTATATTTTATTTGGCCCTATTTTGTCTGGAACGCCGCCGCGGCTTATTTTAATTTTTGGAGATTAACTGATTATAAGGAAATTCTTTCTGACCCTTCTTTAGATAACTTTATTATTCCTTCTCATGATTACCAAACTGGAACAAAGGTAATTTCATTATCCCAAAAATCGCCTTTTATTTCGTTGACAGATCTTTTTCGAAATTTCTATAGTTTATTCATTGAGGCTGGTGAAAATAAATATCCTTTCCTCCATAGGAAAAAGATTTGGACATTCGCATTTGCAGGATTAATAAATGCTGAAGGAGAGGAATTAGGAATAAAAATTCTCAAGGATTTTAAAAATGAATTGATGAAAAAAAATGTATTTGAAAATGAACTTGAGATTGAACATCAACTGGATGAGTTTATTAAAACAGTTAGTGAAGGGAATTATGTGCCAAAGCTTTTATACTTTGCAATAAAACGTTTCCAGAGGTGGAAACAACTAAATAATGATGCTGATCAAACGGCTCAGGCGCAGATGCTTAATGAACTTTACGAAACCTACCGTCTGTCGGAACTTACGCAGGCATATCCGGAAGCTCGTGCCAAACTCTATTTTGAAACTGTATTTTCCAACTCATCAGATGAATTAAAAGTTGTACTTAAAGAAATTATTGAACAATACCACAAACATATTATTACTGAAGAAGAAGAATTATCGATGCTCTCAAACCTTTCATCGCAATTCAACTTATCGGAAAGTGAAAAATTCTTTCTTACCCGTTTAATATATCCTTATCTAAAACCATCCGATTCAGCTCACTTAATTGAATATAAAGTTGATGGCAAAGCTTCGTCAAATTTGGTGGTTGAATATGAAGATTCAGACGGTATGCAGTACTATATAAGGAAACCAATTTCTCCAAAAGAAATTTCTCGTCTGCATCAAATATTTATCGAAGCAAATTTACTTGTTACCTTCCGGCCAGAGCATGAATATCTGCTTGCAATATCTGAAAGGGGATTTATAATAGGCGGATTATATTATTTGCGTCAATCAGATGGTTCTGCTTATATGGAAAAAATTGTTGTATCCAACAGATACAGGAGAAAGGGAATTAGCGATAGACTTATGAACGAATTTTTTGAAAGAATGCATAATGATAGAATTAAATTTGTTACAACCGGATTTTTCAGACCTGAATATTTCTACAAATTTGGCTTCAGTGTAGAGAAAAAGTATTCCGGACTTGTTAAAGAATTGAAATAATATAATTATTGTGCAGTATAAAGTGACTTGTGACTATTAATAAATAATTAATTTCTCCTATTATAAGGAATTATTATCTCTTATAAATTAGAGATAAAAAAAAATTTTGTTAAATTTAATTCCCAAAGAAAACCAAGGAATCCTTTACTATGAGTTTCAAAAAAAAAGTTAAATATGTATTTGTTACAGGCGGTGTGGTTTCTTCTTTGGGAAAAGGAATAACAGCTGCTTCGCTCGGGCTTCTTCTTAAACAGCGCGGATATAGTGTTACAATACAAAAATTAGATCCATATATAAATGTTGATCCTGGCACAATGAGTCCTTTTCAACATGGTGAGGTTTATGTAACCGACGACGGTGCTGAAACAGATTTAGACCTTGGTCATTACGAACGTTTTCTAGACGTTAACATGAGCAGAGATAATAATACTACAACCGGTCAAGTCTATTTTGAAGTAATTAACAGAGAGCGAAGAGGAGATTACCTTGGAGCTACTGTACAAGTTATCCCGCATATTACAGATGAAATAAAACGGAGAATCTCCATTCTTGCTAATAGTGGCAATTACGATATTGTAATAACGGAAATTGGAGGGACGGTTGGCGATATTGAAAGTTTACCGTTTATAGAGGCTATGCGCCAGCTAATGCTGGAATTAGGTCGTAAAAATGTTATAAATGTTCACGTTACACTGGTGCCTTATATTGCTACCGCCGGCGAAATGAAAACTAAACCGACTCAACATAGTGTAAAAAATCTGCTCGAACTTGGCATACAGCCTAATATGCTTGTTTGTCGGTCAGATGAGAAATTATCTGACGGAATAAGGGAGAAAATTGCGCTATTTTGCAATATCGATCAAAAAGCGGTTTTTTCGGCATTTAATTGCAGTACTATTTACGAGGTGCCTCTTGTATTAGCGGAGCAGAATCTGGATAGGATAGTTCTTAAAAAATTGAAACTACCCGATATAAATATTGATCTCGAAAAATGGCGTGATTTTGTAAATAAAGTTAAACACCCTTCAGGCGAGGTGTCTATCGCTGTATGCGGAAAGTATACTGAACTTGCTGACGCATATAAAAGTATTTCCGAAGCCTTTGTTCATGCCGGTGCGGAAAATGATGCAAAAGTTAAACTTAGTTACTTCAGTACAGAGGATATTACAGCTGATAATGTTAAAGAAATTTTAGGCGGTTTCCATGCAGTGTTAGTCCCGGGTGGATTTGGAGAACGAGGTATTGAAGGAAAAATTGAAGCAATCCGTTATGTGCGTGAGAACAATATCCCATTTTTGGGTATTTGTCTTGGACTACAGACAGCGGTAATTGAATTCGCGAGAAATGTTTGCGGGATAAAAAAAGCGCATAGCTCAGAATTTGTTAAGACCAAATATAATGTAATTCATATTATGCCGGATCAGTTAAAAGTAAAATTAAAAGGCGGCTCAATGCGTTTGGGCGCTTATCCGTGTGTTCTAAAAAAGAAAACTAAATCATATTCGGCTTACCATAAAGAAAAAATTTCCGAACGTCACCGCCACAGATATGAAGTTAATAACAGTTTTATAGAGGAATTGGAAAAAGGGGGACTTATAATTAGCGGGCTTTCCCCGGATAATCAACTCGTTGAGATGATTGAGTTAAAAGATCATCCGTGGTTTGTTGCATGCCAGTTTCACCCGGAATTAAAATCTCGCGCGACTAAGGCTCATCCTTTATTCAGGGAGTTGGTAAATGCCGCGAAAAAACACTCAGAAACCAAAGCAGTAGTTGATGCATAAAATATTTATTGTAATCATTCTAATAGTTGTGTCGGATGTTTTCTGTTCTCAAGATTTGGATTCATTAACTAATGCCGGTTTGCAGCAGGCCTATCAATTTGAATTTCAGAATGCCGAAAAAACATTCAATAATGTTATAAATAAATATCCCGCCAATCCGGCGGGATATTTTCATCTATCTCAAATTTATCTTTGGTACTATCTGGGCTCTAAAGACCAGGGTGATCTTCGTGTATTTCAAAAATTCACTGATATAGCGTTGGAAAAAACAAATATATATCTTGATAAATTCGGGTCAAAACCAGTTTACCTTAATATTATTGGTAATCTTTATATGCATAAGGCTATGGTAGCTGCTGTTGAGGAAAAAACTCTGGATGCGTTTTGGGCTACAAAAAAAGCTTATGGATTTTTTGAAGATGCTATTGAACTGGATGAAAATTACAGTTCCGCATTTTTAGGTTTGGGCCTGCTTGAATATTCATTGAGTTATGTACCAAGTATGTTTAAATGGGTAATAAGTTTAAGCGGATTGGGTAGCGATAAAGAAAAAGGATATAGACTAATTTCTAAGGCGTATAAATACTCTTTTACTCAGGGTGCAAAAGTTGAGAGTTCCTTTCATCTTGGAAAAATTGTTGCTGAATATTTAGGTGATTATTCAAAATCAGTTTCTATACTAAAAGAATTGGTTCAAAAATATCCTAATAATCTTTTATTCCGTTATCAATTGTCTCTAGCTTTAATAGAAAAACGTGATTTGAACGAAGCTGAAAATAATTTACAATTTATTATTAAAAATAAGCAGCCTAAGTTTATACAGACAGTTGCATATTCCTATTTTTTAATGGGAGAAATTTATTTTAAAAGGAATGAGTTTAAAAGAGCCATCGAATACTATCAGTACTTTTTAGAAAACAGCACGGGTTTTGATTATTCGGGAATTGCATATTATAATACAGCTCTTTGTTACATAGTTTTAGGGAATACACCGGAAGCAAAGAAAAATTTATTACTCGCCCGGAATGGAAATACAGACATCGCAGATGATATTTATGCCGCGAAAAGAAGTGAACAAATTTATAATCAACTGCTGAATGTAAATCAACAAAAAATATTATTGGCAAATAATCGGCTTCAGGAGGGGAATTATTTAGAGGCTGAGAAACTTTTGGGGACTATCCTGGAATCCCTCTCTGGTGAGGATAAGGTAAAATCTTTAATGATTTTGGGTGAATGTGCTTTGATGTTAAAAAAATATTCCTTAGCAAATTCTTTATTTAAACAAATAAACACAAATTCTATTAAAGTTGAAGAGTGGATTTTACCCTATTTTTACTATTTAAAAGCCGAGCTAAGTTATCAGTTGGGTAAATATGACATTGCAGAGGATGAATTAAAAAAGGGTTATTCGAGGAATTCTTATGATTTTAAGGATAAAATAGATGCAAAATTAAATTTCCTCAGTAAAAAATTAACTTCTAAAAACCAAAAGTAGTTTCTTTTACCGGAGCCTCCGGTTTTTGTAAAAAAAATAAGAAAATTTAACAACTTACATCAAAAAAACTCTAAATTTTGTCTCTTATTGATTATATTTCCAAATTAAAAAAATCTGTGTGGAAACACAAAGCTGATGTTAAATTTAGCTGTTTTTGTTTCAGGAAAAGGTTCGAATTTTCATTCGATACTTAGAGCTATTAGTGCCGGTGAAATAAATGCCGAAGTTAAATTACTTATTAGCGATAAAAAATATTGCGGCGCTTTTGATATCGCAGAACAAAACGGAATAGATAAAATTTCCGTTTCAGAAATATCTAAGTCGGGTTTCATAACTTATAAAGAGTTATTTGATCTGCTGCATGAATTACAAATTAACTTAATTGTTTTAGCAGGATTTTTGCAGAAAATTCCTGTTGAAATTGTTTCCGCATATTCTTATAAAATTATAAATATTCATCCGGCATTGCTGCCGGCTTTTGGCGGAAAAGGAATGTACGGAATAAACGTACACAAAGCTGTATTTGAAAGTACTGCTAAAGTTTCCGGCGCAACGGTTCATTTTGTTGATAATGATTATGACAAAGGAAAAATTATTGCTCAACAAGCGGTGGATATTTCTTATGCCGAAGATCCTGAAGATATAGCAGCTGAAGTACTTCAGGTTGAACATAAATTGCTTCCATTTGTTATTAAAAAATTTTCTGAAAATAAAATTGTATTTGAAAACGGAAGAGTGAAAGTTTTACTTTAATTTTGGAGTTATATTGAAAAGATTTGCCCTCATAAGTGTTTCAGACAAAACAGGTGTTGTTCAGTTTGCTAAGAAAGCAAACGAGTTGGGTTACGATATCCTTGCCACTGGAAAAACAGCGAAAATTATTAATGATAATAATGTCAACTGTACAGAAGTTTCTGATTATACAGGTTTCCCGGAAATTTTTGCCGGTAGAGTAAAAACTTTACAGCCATCGGTATTCGGTGGAATATTGATGAGAAGAGATAATGAGAGTGATATAAGGGAAGCCGAAAAAAATAATGTTTTACCAATTGATATTGTATGCGTAAATCTTTACCCTTTCCCTCAGGTCGTAAAAGATCCTGAAAAAGATCTTCAAACAAAAATAGAAAATATTGATATTGGCGGACCTAGTTTAATTAGAGCAGCTTCAAAAAATTATAAATTTGTTTCAGTTTTAACGGATCCATCTCAGTACGAATCTTTTCTTGCTGAACTTGAGAAAGGAGAAATTTCGCTAAATACAAAAGAAAAGTTGGCCGCTGCCGCATTTGCCTATACATCATACTATGATACTCTTATAGCCAATTATTTTGAAAAAGAATTTCACCTGCCAATGCAGGCTATTCGTTTGAATTATAGTGTAAAAGATGAGCTTCGCTACGGAGAAAATCCGCATCAAAAAGCTTTTATAACAGGCGAATTTTATGATTATTTTAGCGTTCTTCATGGAAAGGAACTATCTTATAACAATATTATAGATTTAGTTGCTGCCGTTGAATTGGTAAATGAACTTGAACCGGTTTCGTGTGCCATAATTAAGCATACAAATCCTTGCGGCGCGGCAACCTCAGATAATTTGTTGGATGCATACACAAAAGCACTATCCTGCGATCCTGTTTCTGCTTTTGGTGGAATTGTAGCGGTTAACGAAACAATAGAAAAAGATTTGGCCGAAAAACTGAATGACATATTTTTGGAAATAATTTGCGCGCCAGCTTATACAGATGAAGCTTTGGAAATTTTATCGCGTAAAAAAAACAGAAGAATTGTTAGAATAAATAAAAAATTGCCTTCTGATGAAATGCTTGTTAAAAATATTCCAGGCGGACTGGCTATACAAGACAAAGATAGTTCCAGAATAACTGAGAAAGATTTTAATTATGTTACAGAACGTAAAGTATCACAAGCAGAACTAGAAGATCTTAAATTCGCATGGGTTATTTGTAAACACACGAAATCAAATGCAATTGTTTATGTTAAAGACCGCAAGGCTATAGGTGTTGGAGCCGGACAAATGTCGAGGATTGATTCTGCTAAAATTGCTGCTTCCAAAGCGCGTGAGCATGGTCATGACTTGGTAGGTTCTGTAGCCGCTTCAGATGCATTTTTCCCATTTGCCGATGGTTTAATTGAACTTGCTAATAACGGTGTGTCTTCTGTTATCCAGCCGGGTGGGTCGGTTCGTGACGATGAAGTTATTAATGCTGCTAACCAGAAAAATATAGCGATGATTTTTACAGGCATCAGAAATTTTAAACATTAAGAGGATTAATGGGATTATTCGATTTTCTTTCGACTGATATTGCAATGGATTTGGGTACTGCTAATACCCTTATTTATATTAAAGGTAAAGGTATTGTTCTTAACGAACCCTCAATTGTTGCTTTCGATAGGAATACAAAAAAAATAATTGCTCTTGGTAACAAAGCCAAGGAAATGCAAGGCAGGGAACACAGACAAATAAGAGTATCGCGTCCCATGCGTGACGGTGTAATTGCCGATTTTGAAATTGCTGAAGGGATGATCAGGGCTTTTATTAAAAAAGTTAGCGGTACTTCATTATCCAGCAGGCGTATAGTTGTAGCAATCCCAAGCGGAGTTACAGAAGTTGAAAAAAGGGCCGTGCGCGATAGCGCTGAGCATGCGGGCGCAAAAGAAGTACACCTTATAGCAGAACCTATGGCTGCCGCTATAGGTATAGGAATTGACGTAGAAGCTGCAGCGGGCAGTATGATAATTGATATTGGAGGCGGAACTACTGAGATAGCAGTTATTGCTCTTGCGGGAATTGTAAATGAAGAGTCTGTGCGTATTGCAGGCGATGAAATGAATAACGCGATAATGCAATATTTCAAAAAGAATTACAACCTGTTAATAGGAGAACGTACAGCAGAATCAATTAAATGCGAAGTAGGGTCTGCTGTTCCTCTTAGAGAAGAAATAACAATACAGGTTAAGGGACGCGATCTTGTTGGTGGTATTCCTAAAACTGCCGAAATCAGTTCAGTGGAAATTCGTGAAGCTTTAAATGAAAATGTGACACAAATTGTTGAAGCGGTTAAACAAACACTTGAAAGAACTCCTCCCGAACTGTCGGCCGATATTCTCGACAGAGGAATAATGTTAACAGGTGGCGGCGCATTATTAAAAGGATTAGACGAACGCATAAGAATGGAAACGAATCTTCCCGTCCATGTTGCCGAAGATCCACTTACCGCTGTTGTGCGTGGTGCGGGAAAAGCTGTGGACAATATAAATAAATACCAGAAGGTTTTCATACGTAAAAGAAGTTATTAATGAAGTCTGCTTTTAATAGTTTTTATAAGAATTATAAAGAGTATATTTTATTTGCTATACTTCTGTTAATTTCAATCTCACTTCTTACAATTAATGCCGACAGTAAAATAAGAAAATTTAAAGCCATTGCATTCGGGCATTTTGCGATTGTAAGTGCGGGTGTATCTGAAATTATCGATTGGAGTGAGGATTCAAAAGATTTTAAAAAACTTCAAGAATTAAATGCCAAACTGACACTCGAAAACACACTTCTAAAATCTCGGGTTATTGAAAATAATAAACTTAGATCAATGCTGGGTTTTAAAAACCGAAAGCTATATCCTCTTATTGCGGGGGAAGTTGTTTCAAAACACGGTTCAGTATTTAACGGACAGTTCATTATAAATTTGGGTACCAGAGACAGTATAACTAAAGGAATGCCTGTGATTACCGAAAAAGGAATTGTAGGTATGGTAACTAATGTATCTGACAAATTTTCTACAGTAAACCACATTTATAACAGCGAGTTTAATGTGGCGGTAACATTCGCCGAGAATAATACCGAAGGGATATTGAGCTGGAATGGAAGAACGCTTATTGTTCGCAATATACCTACTACAACCCATGTTGAGAAAGATTATAAAGTAATTACATCTGACTTCAGCACAATTTTTCCAGCAAAAATTCCCGTTGGAAAGGTAAGTAGAGTTGAATCGTCTGCGGCTGGATTGTTAAGCGATATTGTTATTGTTCCCTTTGAAGACATAGAATCTGTGGGAAATATATTTGTAATGAAAATTAACAAGCAGGAATTGTTCTTAAATACTACTCCGAATACTTCTAAAGATAAAGAGGAATAATTGAAGTATATTTATCCCATATTATTTTTTATTCCGTTAGCACTTCTTCAGGTTACTGTAATACCTTTTTTTTCATATAATTCCGTTTACCCCGATCTGGTTGGTATATTGATTACTGTCCTGGGTTTTCGTAATGGCAAAATTTATGGTATGGCAAATGGCTTTTTTCTTGGCTTGTTATTCGATATTTTAACGGGCGGTGCTATTGGGCTATCAAGTTTTTCTAAAACTATAAATGGATTTATGGCGGGACATTTTTACAAGGAAGAAAGAAAAGATGAAGAAATTTCAAATTTGAAACTACTTCTCATAATCCTGATTTGCACTTCTTTGGATAGTTTTTTCTATACCTTTTTGGGTGGAAGTAAACTTAGTTTTAATGTTTTTTATTTACTTCTTGTACACGGTCTTATTCCAGGTTTTTATTCAGCAGTTTTTAGTTTACCCATTTTATTTTTTAAAGAAAAAATATAATTATGGATGACAATTCTTTCGGCGCCGGTATTAGGAAGGATATTCTATTCTATTCGATAATTATTATCTTTGGATTATTCTCGTTTCGTTTGTTTAAAATGCAGATACTGGATAATAAAATTTACCAGGATCAGTCTGAGGATAATAGTATTAAAGCGGTAACACTAAGACCGCCGCGCGGCGTGCTTTATGATAGAAACTTCCAATATTTAGTATCCAATAAACCTGCGTTTACTATCGATATAGTCCCATCAGAATTTGATACATCTAAGTCAGAAGTTCTTGAAAAACTTATTTCTGCAAATTCAGGTTATCTTAAAGGAGTTTTTGCGAAATTTCGGGGCTATCCAGCATATCTTCCGCAAAAATTGGCTCAAAATGTGGGCATTGAAACAATTTCCAGAATTGAAGAAAATAAAAGTTTTTTTAAGGGTATAAGTTATAATGTTGAATTACAGCGTGATTATTCGTTTGGCGTAAATGGCTCGCATATGTTTGGTTACACAAGAGAAATTGATGCAAAGCAACTCGCTTTAAGACGCGGAGAATACAGTATGGGTGATTACATTGGAAACAGTGGAATCGAAAAAACTTATGAGTATTTGCTCCGAGGTCAAAAAGGATATGAGTTTTATATTGTTGATTCGAAGCAACATATGAAGGGGAGATACGAAAACGGACAAAATGATGTTGTTCCCAGCAAAGGATATGATTTAGTTTTGTCAATTGATAGAGAGGCACAATATGTGGCTGAAAAGCAATTTCTTGATAAAAGCGGTGCGGTAATTGCTATCGAACCAGAAACCGGTGAAATTTTAGCGTTTGTAAGTTCACCGGAATTTAATCTGGATCAGTTGTCGTCTCTCGCTTCGGGTAAAGTTTGGCAGAAACTTACAACAGACAAAGATAAACCTTTGTTCAATAGGGCCACGATGTCAAGTAATCCACCGGGTTCAACTTTTAAAATGATAACCGCAATTGCCGCATTGGAGGAGGGAGTAATTACTCCTGAATTCACTATAAATTGCAGTGGGGGTTATCAATACGGGAACAGATTTTTTAAATGTACACATGTTCATGGGACTGTTAATGTTATAAGCGCTATTGAGAAATCCTGCAATACATTTTTCTATCAACTCATATTAAAAATAGGGCTGGATAAATGGGCGGGCTATGCGGAAAAATTTGGTTTCGGTAAAAAAACCGGGGTAGATATTGGTGAGGAGACAAGAGGAATATTACCCGATTCGAAATATTTTGATAAAACTTATGGCAAAGGGAAGTGGACTAACGGATACCTTATAAGTTTGGCCATCGGTCAAGGGAATATAATCACAACTCCCATTCAATTGGCGCAGTATGCCACTTTACTGGCTAACAATGGAAATTCCGTGCAGCCTCATTTTCTGAAAGGTTACATAGACGAAAACAATGATTTTATTCCCGCAACTTTTAAAACAGTTCATACCGATATCAGTCAAAAAACTCTTGATATTGTCAGGCAGGGAATGTTCCTGGTAGTTCAAGGCGCTGGTACTGCAACACATATTAGAAATACAAAATATACAATTGCCGGTAAAACGGGAACGGTACAAAATCCTCATGGTAAAGACCATGCCCTCTTTGTTGCATTTGCGCCTTTTGATAATCCAAAGATTGCCGTTGCGGTGATAGTTGAAAACGCCGGTTTCGGCAGTACCCATGCTGCCCCTATTGCCAAAGAAGTTATAAATGCTTACCTGCAGAAACTTGAAGGCACTTATGAAAGTAAAGTTGCAGAAGCCAAGCCGGAAGAAGTTACCGATGAAAATTAATTATAATTTACAAGACAAGTTTGATTTAGGAATTTTCCTGCCCTTATTGGGTCTGCTTACATTCGGATTAATCGCGATTTATAGTTCCACAATAGATCATCCAACCGCTGTAAATAATTTTGAGAAGCAATTATTCTGGGCGGGAGCATCTTATATTGTTTTCTTTATAATTTATTTTTTACCTCCTGAATCAATTAGGTTTTCCGCTATACCTTTATATATAATTTCGCAAGTTTTTCTTGTTATTGTTCTTATAATGGGCCGTGTTACCAAAGGGGCTAAAAGCTGGCTCGATCTGGGACCCGTTGGGTTTCAGCCTTCCGAGTTTGCGAAAATAGGTTTAATATTATTTTTAGCTTACTGGCTGTCCAATAAACGTCACGACATAAATGATTTTAAAGAATTATTGATGGCAATCGGTATAGGTTTTATACCACTAATACTTATACTATTAGAGCCAGATATGGGAACGGCAATTGTTTACGGAATAATAACACTGGCGATGATTTTTTGGAGCGGAATTAGTTTGTTTGGTCTATTCGCGGTTCTATCCCCGGGTTTGGCAGTGTTTTCAACACTTTTTGGTATACCCGTATTTGTGATTACAATGATTATTATTTTAGCTGTACTTATATTTTTTAAGAGAGAAATATTTACAAGCGCAACAATATTTGTGGTAAATCTGGGAGCCGGTTTCCTTTTTGAATTGGCAGTAAAGTATCTGAAACCTCATCAGCAAAAAAGAATAGAATCTTTTGTAAATCCGTTGGCAGATCCACTTGGGTCCGGTTATAACGCAATTCAGGCAAAAGTTGCAATTGGTTCCGGGGGATTCTGGGGAAAAGGGTTGTTCCAAGGCAATCAGACACAGCTCAATTTTATACCTGAACAATGGACCGATTTCATTTTTTGTGTTATTGGAGAGGAATTAGGTTTTATTGGAAGCATTGTAGTGCTAATATTATTTTTAATCTTATTTGTTCGTCTTATTAGGCTTACAAAATTTACAAAAGACAGGTTCAGCAGTCTTTTAATTGTTGGTATTCTAGCGATGCTTTTCTCACATTTTTTTATAAATATCGGAATGAATCTGGGAATTACTCCCGTAATTGGTCTACCACTTCCATTTCTTAGTTATGGTGGTAGTTCCTTGCTAGTAAATATGAGTCTGATTGCATTATCACTAAATATATACAGAAATAGGAAACAACATAGTTAGGGATATTTTTATGAAATCTGTTGAAAAACTCACAAAAAGATTAGAAGAAGGTAAACATATATGCATTGGTTTAGATTCCGATAGGAATAAAATTCCCGAATATCTTAGGAATGATGAAGATGGTATTTTAAAGTTTAACAAGAATATTATTGAGAGCACCAAAGAAGACGTTTGTGCATATAAAATAAATTTAGCATTTTACGAAAAAGAAGGTAAAAAAGGGATTGATGCTTTGGAGCGAACTATGGATTTAATGCCTGAGGATGTATTTGTAATTGGTGATGCTAAACGAGGTGATATTGGAAATACTTCCGAAATGTACGCTTATTCAATTTTCGAACATTTTTTATTTGATTCCGTAACACTGCATCCATATATGGGTTACGATTCTCTTTTGCCCTTTTTTGAATATGAGGATAAAATAAATTTTATACTTGCGCTGACCTCAAATGCCGGATCATTGGATTTTGAAAAACTAAAATTAGATAGTGGTAAATATTTATATCAGGAAGTTATAAATAAAGCGGTGCAGTGGAATACAAAAAACAACCTTGGTGTTGTATTTGGGGCGACAAATCCTATTGAACTTAAAGAAGAAATCGATGCATTAAAGTCATTGTTTGTGCTTTTACCTGGTGTGGGAGCTCAGGGTGGCAGTCTGGAAGACGTAGCTTCAACCTTTTATTCAGCGGGAAATAAAAAATTTCTTGTCAATGTTAGCCGGGCAATTATTTATTCCGATAGTACTGAAAATTTTGCAAGTTCCGCCTCCGAAAATTTAAAGAATTATAATCAGAAAATTAAAATTATTGTTAATGCTTAAATAGATGATAGCATCTATTTTTTATAAATATTATATTATACCTCAAATGATTCATTTATTTTGAATTGACTCTCGCAACCCCAAACGCGAGAAGGGCATAAGAGGGCAAATATGCAAACTACTCCCAAAATTTATGAGCGCAAGCTCCATGAAATATGGCTATCCCAAGATTTTAGTAATCCTTTAGAAACACTATCTGGAGAAGAAATAGTTATTCTGGATACCGGAATTTTAAATGAAGATACTGCCGGTCCGGATTTTAAAAACGCAAGAATTAGAATTGGGAATTTAGTTTATATAGGGGATATAGAAATTGATTCTGATTACAATAATTGGAAAAGTCATGGACATAATATAGACAATAAACACAATAAAGTTATTTTACACGCCAGTTTAACCAATAAGAATAATCAGCATTATGTATATACAAAAGACGGCAGAAGAGTGCCAACAATCTGTCTCTCCCGATTTATTGATAAAACTGATCTTCATGAATTCGAAACAAGTTTTAAAGGAGAAGATGAAAACTCACAGCTCAAATGCAGTCATCTGTCGGACACTGTTGATTTCCATTTGAAGAAACGGTTTATCTCTGAACTTGGTATGCAAAGGTATCAAAAAAAGTGCGAAAAAGTATACAATAGATTAAAGGAACTAGCATATATTAAAGAGCTTCACTTAAAAGAACCTGTTATTGGATATGACTTAAAGCCGGAATTTGAAAATAAAAAATTCGAGCCTGAGGCATTCCATGATAAAGAAATATGGCAGCAATTATTCTATGAATTAGTTTTTGAGGCTCTGGGGTATTCCAAAAATAAAAATATCATGTTAAGGCTCGCTCAATCTGTCAACATAACATTCCTTTCTAAGTTAGGTACAATTAACGAATCACTAAGCTTTTATGAGAGTGCGTTATTTAATATATCGGGAATATTACCAGAAAAGTCCAAATTTGATAATATTCAAATACCCGAATATATAAATAAGCTTTACACTGACTGGGAAATCATCAAAAGAGTTTATGACGGACAGACTTTTTATAACGCAGATTGGCATTTTTTCAAATTAAGACCACAAAATTTTCCCACAATTAGAATTGCCGGTGGAGTGAAATTTTTGGAATCGCTTTTATTTGAGGATTTATTAAATATAATTTCGAAAAAATTTAGTGAAATCCGCAATCTTAATGTACTCATTAACTCGATACGCTCATTATTTGTGATTAAAGGGAAAGGATTCTGGAAAACACACTATGTATTTGAACAGACTTCAAAAGATGAAATTAAATATTTTGTTGGAGCTGCTAGAGCTGATGAAATTGTAGTAAATGTTGTTCTCCCATTTTTTTCAGTTTATTTCGATTTATTTAATGAGCCTGAATTGAGAAAAAAAATTCTTAAGATATATAATATTTACGATCAGAGGTCAGAAAATAAAATAGTAAAAGAAGTTGCGGACGGATTAAATACCACTAATTTCCTAAAAAAAACAGTTCTAACACAAGGTATGCTAGAACTATTTAGAAATTATTGTTCAAAAAAGAAATGCCTTGAGTGTGAAATAGGTAAAATTATTTTCAACTAGAATGTCGATGTTTTTATGTATTCATAATCATTATAATCAATTTCAAAAAATCTCTATCAGTTAATTGCGGAACCGCCCTCTAATCTAGTTATTTCATCCCTTATATTGGCTGCTTTTTCATAATCTTCTTTCTCAATTGCTTCACGCAATTGATCTTTTAAGGTAGCCAACTTTGTATCTTTAGATTTTCTTTTCGGTTCGAAATTAATTTCTGGTTCCGGTTCAATATCAGGTTCAATATCGAATTCCGAAGGATTTTCACTGTTAGGTATAAATCCCGCTTTTTCCATCACATCCTCAGCGACATACATTGGAGAACCGGTTCTAACGGCAAGAGCTATTGCATCACTTGGGCGCGAGTCAATTAAATTTTCCATAGAGGCTATTTCAAGAATAATTTTTGCAAAAAATGTATTATCCCTTAATTCATCAATAACAATTTCGTTTACATTAGCACTTAAATGATCGATAAGTGTTTTTAAAAGATCATGAGTCAATGGTCTTGGTGGTTTAATACCTTCCAACTCCATAGCAATAGCTTGAGCCTCAAATGATCCAATTATTATTGGCAAACGCCTATTACCGTACATTTCTTTTAACAAAAGTGCGTAAGCACCGCCAGCCGATGGGCTGGCGGATAATCCTAATATTTCTACTTGTACTTTATTCAAGGTTGTTCCTGTTAATCCTCTTTTACTTTTTTCAGTTCTTCAATTAATACAGGCAAAACTTCAAAGGCGTCACCAGCTATACCATAATCGGCAACCTGAAAAATTGGTGCATCTTTGTCTTTATTTATAGCAACAATATACTTTGATGATCGCATACCTGCAAGGTGTTGTATAGCGCCCGATATTCCAACAGCAACATAAAGAGTAGGGGAAACTGTTTTACCTGTTTGACCAACCTGCTCGGAATGTGGTCGCCAACCGGCATCTACTACTGCTCTTGATGATCCTGTGGCAGCTCCTAAAACGTCAGCTAACTTTTCTATTAATTCAAAATGTTCCGGACCTTTCATACCTCGTCCGCCTGAAACAATTATTTCAGCTTCCGCGACATCCAGTTTGCCTTCTGATTTTTTTATTTCGATAGTTTTTGTACTTAAATCAGTTTCTGTTAATTCGTTTACAAATATTTCAGGTGCTTCTTGATTCGGATTTCCGGGATTAAACACATTTGGACGAATTGTAATTACTTTTTTAGGAGATGTAATTTTAACAGTGGTAAGAGCTTTAGATCCATATTCCGGACGAACTAATTGAATTTCACCGTTTTCAATATTACATTCCACAGCATCCATTACAATGCCGGAATCCATTTTTACTGATAAGTGAGGAGCTAAGTCTTTACCAAGAGCTGTATTCGAAAATACAACAATATCAGCATCAATTTCAGCAACAAAATCAGAAACAATTTTAGTATAAGCGCTTGTTGAATAATCTGCCAGAGAGCTATGTTTTTTGTGTGTTACTTTTTTAATACCATATCCGCCAATTTCCTGTAGATTGTTTATCGCATCACCAACGCTTACAGCTTCAACGTTAAAACTTAATTTCCCCGCTAAATCCGATGCGAATTTTGCAGCTTCCAAAGAAGCTTTTTTCAGGAGACCGTTTCTTTGTTCAAGAAAAACCAATATTATATTTGCCATTATATTCTCCTCATATTACTTTAGCTTCTTCTTTTAATAAACGGACTAATTCCGGCACGGCACCGGCATCATTACCAATAATTTTCCCGGCTTTTTTAGGAGTCGGTTTTTTCATACTTACCACTTCTGTAAAATTTTCTGCGGGTAAAGCTGGTTTTTCTTCAATTGTTTTTCGTTTTGCAGCCATAATACCCTTTAAAGATGCGTAACGCGGTTCATTTAAACCCTTTTGAGCTGTAATCACTGCAGGCAGGCTGGTTTCAACAACTTCTTTACCTCCTTCAATTTCACGTTCAGCTGTTATTTTATTGTCAGTTAAATCGAACGATACAACTACTGAAACTGAATTGAAACCGAGTAATTCCGCAGTAAGTTGACCTACAATGGAATTATCATGGTCGACCGATTGTTTCCCAAAAAATACAAGTTCAGCATTTTGGTTATTTATTTCATTTGCAAGAGCCTTAGCAACAGCCAGGGAATCTCTGTAATTATCGTCTTTCAGTAAAACACCCGAATCGACTCCCATCGCTAGAGCTTTTCTAATTGATTCTTTATTGTTTTCACCGCCAAGACTTATTACAACAACTTCACCGCCAAGTTTTTCTTTCGTTTTTAGCGCCTCTTCAATAGCAAATTCGTCGTAAGGATTTACTACATAAGTCACTCCATTAGGATCAATTGATTTACCATCGGATCCAATATTAACTTTTGTTGCCGTATCGGGCACATGGCTAACACATACAGCTATTTTCATTCTTCCTCCATAATTCAACAAATTGGTTATCGAAGATATAAAGTCTTTCTGAAAAAACAAAAATAAGTAATTCTTAATTCCCTTTTGAAACGATTTTTTATACATTTAAACTAAATTAAATACGGATAATATGATTAAAGAATCCCCTACTGGTATTGTTGAACCGATTGAAGATATTAGCACCGAATTACATCTTGCTTTTAAAGTTATATTATATAATGATGATCACCACTCCTTTGATGAAGTTATAGTGCAATTGATTAAGGCTGTTAAATGTAGCTTTGAGAAGGCTCGCGATTTCGCATTTGAAGTCCATGTAAAAGGTAAAGCTATAGTTTTCAGCGGTGAACTGAATAAGTGTCTTAAGGTCTCCGCTATTTTACAAGAGATTGAACTACATACTCAAATAGTTTCGTAATTATCTGTTCATTAAAACTTCCATTCGAATTTGATTCGGAAATCTCTATATTTAATTTTCTTTTTAAATTAATTATAATGGTGAATATGCAGATAGGATTAGTTGGATTACAATATTCAGGCAAAACAACCCTTTTCAGTACAATATCGGGCACCGACAAAACGGACGCATCTCAGGGAAAAGAAGAAGCTCAAATAGAAGTCGTTAATATTCCGGATGAGAGGTTAAACAAACTAACCGAAATGTTTCAGCCGAAAAAAACAGTTCACGCAACTATTGAAGTTTACGATACTCCCGGATTAAGAATGTCCGACGATGGTAAAGTTAAAATCACTACTACTTTCTTAAATAATGTTCGAAATAATGACGCGTTGTTTTATATTATTCGTCAGTTTGCCGAGGATACAGTTTCTCATCCAATGAATTCTATTGATGCAATAAGGGATATAGAATTTCTGGACACCGAATTTTTGTTCTCAGATCTTGCGTTTCTAGAAAGTCGTATTGAGAAATTAAAAAAAGAGGTGATGAAATCGAAAGATGAAAGATTGAAAAAAGAACTGCCTCTTATAGAAAAATGTTATGCTCATGTTGAAGCAGAAAAACATTTACGTACCCTTACACTCGACGAAAATGAAACAAAAATGTTATCGGGTTATCAACTTTTAACACTTAAGCCTCTGGCTATAGGCATAAATCTGGATGAGAGTTCAATTTATAATGTGAACGATATAGTTGATTCTATTAAAACTAAATTGAACAATCCAGGAGTTGAGATTATTCCCTTTTTCGGTAAAATTGAATTCGAGTTATCCCAGCTTAGCGCGGAAGATCGCGCAACTTTTATGCAGGATTATGGAATAAAAGAATCTGCTTTAAGTAAAATTCTTAGAACTTCATATGAAATTTTAGGTCTGCATTCTTTCTTTACTGTCGGTGAGGATGAATGTCGTGCTTGGACTATCAGGAAAAATGATACTGCTCAACAAGCAGCAGGTGTAATACACACAGATTTTTTTAATAAATTTATTCGTGCTGAAGTTGTTCATTACGAAGAGTATCTTAAACATGGTTCTTTTCCTAAATGTAAAGAAGCCGGAGTTTGGCGTTTAGAGGGGAAAGAATATATTGTTAAAGACGGAGATATTCTTTCTATAAGACATAGCTAAAAATTAATAAAATTGGAGACAAATTTTATGTCTAAAGATGTAATAAAAAATTTAAAACCTGCTTTATTATGGAAATACTTCTATGAAATTTCTCAAGTTCCTCGCCCCTCGAAAAAGGAAGAAAAGATAAGAGAATATGTTATTGATTTTGCACAAAAACATAGTTTGGAGTTTGTTGAGGATAAGGTTGGCAATATTGTGATTAAAGTTCCTGCTTCAAAAGGTTTTGAAAATAAACCTACTGTGGTATTACAGGGTCATGTGGATATGGTTTGCGAAAAAAACAAAGGTACAAATCATGACTTTGATAACGATCCGCTCACATTAATTAATGAAGACGGTTGGATTAAAGCTAAAGGAACCACACTCGGAGCAGATAACGGAATTGGCGTTGCTGCTGGAATGGCAGCCGCTACAGATCCTGATTTACAACACGGACCGCTTGAAATTTTATGTACTGTTGATGAAGAAACTGGACTTACCGGCGCCAACGCGCTTAAACCTGGCTTTATTAGTGGAAAAATACTTCTTAATCTGGATAGTGAAGAAGACGGAGCTTTTTATGTCGGTTGTTCCGGTGGTGTGGACACATATGGGGTATTTGAGCTGGAACTTACAAAGGCTAAAAAAGATCATGAGCCTTTTGAAATTATGGTAACAGGGTTAAAAGGTGGGCACTCGGGATTAGACGTAAAAGCCGGTAGAGCCAACGCCATTAAATTGCTAGCACAGTTGCTTAATAGAATGAACGATGTAAAATTTAGTATTGCTCAAATAAGCGGGGGATCAAAAAGAAATGCAATTCCGCGTGAAGCCGAAGCAGTTATTTTGATTGATCCTAAGGATAAAGCCAAAGTCCAGAAAATTGTTAAATTATTTGTGCAGGATTCTCTGCTCGAATTCAACACGAATGATGGGGGATTAAAAATTTCCTTCACAAAGAAAAAAGACAAAGTTAAAAAAGTATTCACAAAACCATTCTCAAAAAAAATTATAAGAACATTGCTAGCATTACCTCATGGAATAATGGCAATGAGCGCCGATATTCCGGATCTTGTTGAAACCTCTACAAATTTAGCTACAGTTACAATGGAGGATAATTTACTGCAAGTTGGCACTAGTCAAAGGAGTTCAATAGAAAGCGCCAAAGAAAACATATGCAACAGCGTAAAAGCTGTATTTAAATTAGCCGATGCCAGCCAGATTTTATTAGGCGATGGTTACCCTGGATGGAAACCTAATATGAATAGTGAAGTCTTAAAAAGTTCGGTTGAAGTCTTTAAAAAATTATATTCTAAAGAGCCACACATAAAAGCTATACATGCCGGGCTTGAGTGCGGAATACTTGGGGATAAATATCCGGGTTTGGATATGATTTCGTTTGGCCCAACAATTCAGGGTGCACATTCGCCTGACGAAAAGGTTAATATCGCCGATGTAGAAAAATTCTACAATCTGTTAAAGGGAATTTTAAAGGAAATCTAATTTTTAATAATACTAATTGAGGCGAAAGATTTTTCGAAATCTTTCGCTGATTTTCATTTCAACTTTTAATTATAAGATAGGTGGGTCTAATTAATGGGACATCAAAAAGATTTATTCGAAGTACCAAAAGTTAATTCAGTACAACAAATGTTATTGAATACTGTGGATAAATATAAGGACAAACTAGCACTCGAGGATCTTAACAAAACTCCCATTGGCAGATTAACATATAATGATTTGTTGGATAAAGTCTTAAGATTTGGAAACTCATTAAAAAAAATAGGGTTAGCTGAAAGATCTCACATAGCGTTGATTAGCGAGAATAGGGTTCAGTGGGCGGTTACTTTTTTAACAAGCATGACATTTAATTATGTGATTGTTCCAATTGATAGAAATCTTACTGAAAATGAAATTTTAAATATAGTTCACGAATCAGATTCCGAAGCAATAATCTTCAGTGAATCTTACGAAGAAATATTTTCGGGAGTTAAGTCTTCACTAAAAAAAGTAAAACACCTTATATGCATGGATGAACCAACACAGAAGAAAGAGATTCATTCTATGGTAAACATGATAAATTCTAATCCTGCTTTCGATTTATACAAGTTGCCATCAATTAATCCTAATGAAACAGCTGAAATTATTTTTACATCTGGCTCTCTTGGCAGAGCTAAAGGAGTTATGCTTTCTCAGAAAAATTTAGCTTCAAATTTAGTGGATATGGTCAGTATGCTTTTTATGCATCCGGAAGACAAATTCCTTTCAGTACTACCTATGCATCATACATACGAATGTACATGTGGGATGTTGTGTCCTCTTTATTGCGGATCATCAATTCATTATGCCCGATCTTTAAAGACCGTCACAGATGATTTAAATAAAGTCAGTCCTTCAATTTTATTAGGTGTTCCATTATTATACGACAAAATGTTTAAAAAAATAAGTAAATCGATAAACGAAGATAAAGTGAAATCGAAGATCATACCTCCTCTTAAAAAAATAACTAATCTTTTGTCCAGTGCCGGTTTAACTGATGTGAAGAAAAAAATATTTAAAGAATTGCATGCGCGGTTCGGCGGGAATATAAGAGTATTTATAGCGGGGGGCGCCGCTCCCGATCCAGAAGTAGCTAAAGGATTGCGTGAGTTTGGTTTCAGTTTTTTACAGGGTTATGGTTTAACGGAGACATCCCCAATTCTTGCCTTAAACAGAATTAACGATTTTAAGGATAACGCTGCCGGACTGGCTTTACCAAGCGTGGAAATTAAAATAACAAATCCTGATGAAACTGGATCCGGAGAAATTTATGCCAAAGGTCCAAATGTTATGTTGGGATATTATAAAAATCCAAAACTTACTGCCGAAGTATTTGACGGTGATTGGTTTAAAACAGGAGATATCGGTTTTATTGATAAAGATGGATTTTTACATATAAACGGCAGACAAAAAAATGTGATCATCTCTAAAAGTGGAAAAAATGTTTTCCCTGAAGAAATTGAGGATGGTTTGAACAGAAGTCCATATATATTGGAATCAATTGTTTATGGATCAAAGGATGAAAAACAGGATGAGATTATAGCCGCTCAAATAGTAGTTGACGCAGAAGCACTCATTCACTACTCCGAACTTCATCAAGTAGAAATTAATGAAGACCTTATTCACCAAGTAATAGATGGAGAGATTAGGCATATTAATAAAACTCTTGCTCCACATAAACGTGTTATTAAATTTACAATTCGTGATAAAGAATTCGAAAAGACTACTACTCAAAAAATTAAAAGATATTTATTAAACGGGAATAACTAATTCGGATTTGATATAATAATTATTTTTCGTATTCTTTTGTAATAAAAGATTTTTTAATTTTAAGTAACCAATGAAAAAAACTCTATTTACCTTATTCATTCTATTAATGAATGTGGGATTTATATATGCTCAATTGAATCTCCGCACAGGAAATATTTTAAATACACACAAATTAATTTTATCAGAAGGTGTTGGTACTTCCATTGGATTTACCGATTATAAGGATTACGAATTAGGATATAATCTGAAAGTTGCAGGTGAATATTACTTTAAGAATTATGATGATAATTATTTTGGCGGTAAGATTTCAGCTAACATCACTCAAATTAGTGGAAGTGACAATTCGATAAAGCCCAGTTCGTTTATCACAGATATTCTTAATCTTAATTTCGGTCTATTATACGGGATTAGATATTTAGATGATTTTTATCCTTACGCCTCATTTGGTTTAGCAGTAACATATTTCGATCCACGCGATTCCAATAAAAATAAACTACCGAATAATTCTGCAAATAAATATGACAAACTAACAACCGATTATTTCATCGAAACCGGCGTAAAATATAGATTATCTCAAAATTTTTTAGTTTACGGTGAGTTAACGCTATATTCTAATAACGAGGGACTACTTGATGACATCGCCAAAAATAAAACAGCTGATTATTATACCACTTTTAATCTGGGTATTTCGTACGCGCTAACATGGCAAGAAGATACTGATAATGATGGTGTTCCGGATAATTGGGATAAATGCCCGTTTAGTCCCGTTGATGTTGAAGTAGATGATTTTGGTTGTCCTGTTGATAAGGACGAAGATGGTGTCCCGGATTATAGAGATAATTGTCTTGATACTCCATTCGGAGTTGATGTAGATCAATTAGGCTGCCCGGTCGATCAAGATAAGGATGGAGTCCCGGATTATAAAGATTTGTGCGCCTCAACACCTCGTGTGGCAGAGGTAGATGAAAATGGTTGTCCTGTTGATTCGGATAAGGATGGTATCCCAGATTATAAAGATTTATGCCCAGATACTGAGGAAGGATCTAATGTTGATTCCTCCGGTTGTTATATTCTGGACGAAAAAAGTAATTTTTTAGAAAGTGTTATCATTTATTTCGATTCGGGAACTGCTGAAATTAATGATTCTGAAACTAAAAAATTAAACAAACTTGTCCATTTTATGATATCCTACCCGGAAATTAAATGGTACATAGAAGGGCATCAAGATAATGTAGAAAGTTCAGGGAATGAAGAAGAATTATCTATTATTAGGGCGAAAAATGTGGTAGAGTATTTTTTGCGGAAAGGTGTAAATTCCAACAGCTTAAATGCTGTTGATAGAGGCAAAAATTTTGCGATTTCAGATAACAACACTATTGACGGCCGTGAAAAAAACAGGCGAGTGGTAATTTTTGGCATTAAATAAAGTTTTATCTCTTGCGATCAATAAAAAAGTATAATATATTTGTTGCTCGAAATTGATTTAAATGATTTTAAGTGTTCTACAAAAAGTATGTGATTTATAATGCGGGAATAGCTCAGTTGGTAGAGCGCAACCTTGCCAAGGTCGAGGTCGCGGGTTCGAGTCCCGTTTCCCGCTCAATAAAATCCACTACCGTGGATTTTTTTGTTTAATGTATATTTGTTTATTAATGCGTCAGCGATTGTTCTTTTATATTACTAAGAAATGCTCTACCATTCCGCTTCAGCAAAAAGAGAAAAGTTTTTAAAAACTGGAAAAGGAAGAGAATTTTTAGATAGATTGAATATATAAATTATGGCGACGTGGCCAAGTGGCTAAGGCGAAGGTCTGCAAAACCTTTATTCATCGGTTCGAATCCGATCGTCGCCTCTTAAAGGTCTGCAATTAGTTTTGCAGACCTTTTTCTTTTTAAAAAGACTATAGTCATTATTTATAGGAGCCTGTCCGGCGGAGTCATGTTTTATGACGGAGACGGAATCGTCGCCTCTTAAAGGTCTGCAATTAGTTTTGCAGACCTTTT
>Ga0180007_10000047_pt1 | contig 205244 bp, 187 predicted proteins | sample MM_PC_MetaG_FD_121122 | JGI IMG/M metagenome (GOLD analysis project Ga0180007, IMG submission 121122) | Groundwater microbial communities from the Aspo Hard Rock Laboratory (HRL) deep subsurface site, Sweden - MM_PC_MetaG | ecosystem: Environmental > Aquatic > Deep subsurface > Groundwater... | reverse complement strand
GCGCAGGCGGGAATCCATCTTCGGTGATGCAAAGATCAAAGGCATGAATCCCCGCCTTCGCGGGGATGACACCGAAAGAAGGCCCTAACGCTTCGTCATTCCCGCGCAGGCGGGAATCCATCTCCCTCATAGATGGGCCAAAACCCCTCTCACGATGACGGCAATGCCACAGCCTCAATGAATCAACAAAAAACATATTTTGTTTATATCCTTGCAAGCAAACCCAATGGCACCCTCTATACAGGGGTGACTTCAAATCTCGTAGCTCGAGTTTGGCAGCATAAAAACAACATTGTCGAGGGGTTCACCCAAAAATACAACGTCCATAGCCTTGTCTATTTCGAAGCACACTCGTCACCGAAGGAAGCAATTATGCGAGAAAAGCAGATCAAGAAATGGAAGAGAAGCTGGAAAGTCAAATTGATTGAAGAAAACAATCCTGCATGGAAGGATTTTTGGACCGAAATTTCAACGAGTTTAAATACAAAAAAAGCATGGATCCCCGCCTTCGCGGGGATGACACCGAAACGAGGCCCAAACGCTTCGTCATTCCCGCGCAGGCGGGAATCCATGTCCCCCCTCACTTCCCGATGCAAAACCCATCGAACACGGCACGGAGCACCTCTTCCGAGGTAATCTCGCCAGTGATTTCGGCCAGGATGGCGCAGGCCGTGTCCAGGCGCACGGAGAGGATGTCGTAGGGCAGCCCGGCGGCCAGTTCGTCCAGCAGGTGAGCCAGCTCTTCTGCGGCGCGGACCAGGGCAGTGTGCTGGCGCAAGTTCGGCACCAGCGTGCCGGCCTCGGGAGCGCCGGTGCCAGCCACCATGCGGCGGATTGCGGCCAGCAGGCCGGAAACTCCCTGGCCGTGCTTGGCGCAAAGCCGGCAGAGCTCCTTATCTTTCCAGGGGCTTTCCCCGGTCCAGGCTGGCTCTCCCGCGACCAGATCCATCTTGTTGGCCACAACCAGAAGGTTTTCCGTCTCCGCCGCCAGATCCAGATCCTCGGCGCCCGGTCCAAGCTCGGAGTCGATGACCAGCAGCACGAGGTCGGCCCGGGCCAGAAGGAGGCGGCTGCGTTCGATGCCCAGGAGTTCCACGCTGTCGAGGGAGGCGCGCAGGCCCGCCGTGTCCACCAGCCGTACCGGCAGGCCGTCGATCTGCACCGACTCTTCCAGATAATCCCGCGTCGTGCCCGGAATGTCGGTCACGATGGCCCGGTTGATGCCCAGGATGGCGTTCATCAGACTCGACTTGCCCGCGTTGACCTGCCCGGCCAGGACCACCAGGGCCCCGTCGCGCCAGCAGCGTCCACGGTCGTAATTGTCCGCCAGCTCGGCCATGGCCTCGAGGGCCTCGGCAACGCCTCTGGCCAAATCCTGCGGCGCAAGACACTCGACCTCGTCCTCGGGAAAATCCACAGCCACGCATAGCTGCACGCGCAAGCTCTCAAGACCGGCCCGAAGCTCGCCGATGCGATGCGCCAGCAGGCCCTCAAGTTTGCTGCCAGCCAAACCCACGGCAACAGCGGTGGGCGCGCCCACCAGCTCCATGATGGCCTCGGCCTGGGTCAGATCCAGACGCGAATTGAGAAATGCCCGCTTGGAAAACTCGCCCGCCGCCGCCAGCCTCGCACCGCGCGCCAGACACTCCTCCACCACCCGGCGCAGAATGGCCCCGCCGCCATGACACTGCAGCTCGACAACATCCTCACCCGTGAACGAACCCGGACCGGGCATGAAAGCCGCCAGCACTTCGTCCAGAAAGTTTCCCCTCCCGTCACGCAGTTGTCCGTGATGCAGCTGGTAGGGCTTGAAGTGCGTGAACCCTAGGCGGCAGGAATGGAAAAGAGCGCGCGCGATTTCCCCGGCCGTCGGTCCGCTCAGACGGACAATGCCGATGGCGCCCTGGCCGGGAGGAGTGGCGATGGCCACGATGGTGTCGTTGTTTGTGTTCATGATAAAAAAAAAACGGGCCAATAGGCCCGCGAAGGTTAGGATTGATGCGCCTGGGCGGATTCCTGACGTTTGGGGGGCCGGCCTGCGGGTTTGCCGCGCTTGACCGGCAGGATGAGAACCCTCTTCATATGCCCCTCGCCCTTGCTGCGAGTCTGCACACCGCGATCATCCTGCAGGGCCATGTGCACAACCCTGCGGTGAAAGGAAGACAGGGGCCGTGTACTTTGCACTCGCCCTGATTTCTTCGCCTTTTCCGAGAGGAATTGGGCGATGCTCAAAAGCTGCTCCTCCTGCTTCTGCCGGTAATCTCCGGCATCCAGCTGGATGCGCGGACTTTGCGGCCAGGACTTGGAGACGATGCGGTTGGCCAGATACTGCAGGGCGGTGATGGTCTGTCCGTCGCGGCCGATGATCAGGCCCGAATTGTCCTCGTCTTCGATATGCACGGTGACCGGGCTTGCCGCCACGTCGATGGTCATGGTCACATTGACCGCGATGGGCGCGAGCAAGACGGTCATGATCTTGCGGATGTCCGCTTCCAGCAGGACCTTCTCCTCGGGGGAAAGCGTCGTGGCCGGCCGAGGTTCATCATCATCGTCAAAATCGACGGCAGCATCAACTTCCAAGGCGTCTTCGGCTTCGGCCAGGCTCTCTGCCTCGTCCTGTTTTGGAGCGCCTGCCGGTACATCGCATTCCGCCACCGCACTCACGAAAGACGGCTCCGGCGCCGGGCAGAGGCGGCGCCTTTTTGCCCGAATGGTCGCCTTTTTGGCACCCAGGCCAAATATTCCGGATGACCCGCCGCTGACGATATCAATTTCCAGTGCGTCGCGCTCAACGGCAAAAAAACGGCACGCGTCATCAATGGCCTGGTCCACGGTCTTGGCCTGAAAATCCTTGTACGTATTCATCAAATCTCCTTCACGTTGCCGGAAGATCAAAAACAGCGCCGCGCATGGCTGGCGTCCCGGTAAAGGACGCCCTGCCATAAACGCCGCTATTTCGATTTCTTGATCATGTACGACTGCTGGGCGATGGACAGCACATTGTTGACCAGCCAGTACACAACCAGTCCGGACGGGAAGTTCAGGAACAGGAACGTGAAAATGACAGGCATGAACATCATGATCTTGGCCTGCATCGGATCACCCATGGGCGGAGACAGACGCTGCTGCAGAAACATGGTCGCGCCCATGACCAACGGCGTGATGTAGAAGGGGTCCTTGGCGGAAAGGTCGGCCAGCCAGACCAAATCGGTGAAGGGCAGGGTCGAGACGAAGGCCGCATGCCTAAGCTCGATGGCGCCGAGCAGGGCCTGGTACAGGGCAAAGAACACGGGAATCTGCAGCAGCATGGGCACGCAACCACCGGCCGGATTGACCTTGTAGGTCTTGTAGAGCTGCATGATTTCGGAGTTCATCTTTTCGCGATCATCGGCGTATTTTTCACGGATCTTGGCCATCATGGGTTGCAGTTTCTTCATCTGCTCCATGGACTTGTAGCTCTTGTGCGACAGGGGCCAGAACAGAAGCTTGATGATGATGGTCAAAATGATGATGGCGATCCCGTAGTTGCCGACGTAACCGTACAGAAACTTCAGGAATTGATTGAGGGGTTTGGCGATGATGTCGAAAAAGCCGTAGTGCATGCTGCCCTTCAAATCCTTGGGCATGATGGACAAATCCTTGTCCGTTTTCGGTCCGAAATAATAGGACACGGTGCGCAGCTGCGTAATGCCCGGATCAAGCAGCACTTGGTCGGCGACCGTCATGCGGTAGACATTGTCCTCGAGCTTGGCGCGGGCAAACATGTCCGAAGAGGTCGGCACTATGGCCAGGAGAAAATAGTTGCTCTCGATGCCGCCCCATTGGGCCGGAGTCGGCGATTCCACCCCGAGCAGTAGATCCTTCTGGCTGTCTTCCTCCGTCAGGCTGCCGGCGGCCATGTAGGCGATCTTTGTCATGTTGTACTTGTCGCTCTCGGCCGTGAGCGGTACGCTGGACACAGAAAACGCCAAATGTCCCTGAACCTGCGCCGCAGTGATATTGGTGACCTTGACCTCTTCCTTGACCTCGTAGGTGCCGCCGGTGAAGGTCAGTACCCGGTCCATCTGCACGCCGCCGACGACGCCGCTGAGTTGAATGGTGCCACTCTGGCCGGCAGTCAAGTTCAGATCGCCGCCCTGCACGGTCCACTCACCCTGGGCCCAGGTCGGCAGGGAATTCCAGATCAAACCCATGGGGGCTTTGGTCACTGACTGCGCCGTGACCAGATCGATGTTTCCGGAACCCGGATCAATGGTTTCCTTGTAATTCTTGAGCTCGAAGCTCTCCAGCACGCCACCGGAGGAATTGATCACGGCGCGATAAAGGGGCGTATCCACGGACAGCTTTTCCCCCTTGACGGGAGTAAACTGCACGGTTGGCGAGGAAGGCATCACCTGCGCCGCGTCCTGGGAAGCGGGCGCCGCGGTCTGGTTGGGTGCGGAAAGATTCTGAGGGGCCGTTTCCAGGGGGGTAATCGGGGGGAACATGTAATTCCAGCCCAGAAGCACCAGCAGGGACAAGGAAACAGCGAGGATGACGCGCTTATTGCTATCCATTGATTTCAATCTCTCTTTGACAAGTTAGGAGTGGGAACCGGATCGTAACCACCGGCACACAGGGGATGACAACGCAACAACCGCCAAAAAGCAAGGCCCATCCCCCGAAAAATTCCATGAGTCAAGACGGCCTGCCGGGCATATTCGGAACACGAAGGAGTGAAACGGCAACAGGGAGAATAGAGCGGGGATATCAGATACTGATACAGGGAGAGGATACGTACGAAGACATGGCGCATGGAAACTCCGCAAAAGGCCTAGGCCGCTCCAACCCGGGACACGATTTTTGTCATCAGCGGGCCAAGTTCCGAGGACACCTGCGCAAGGTCCATGGAATCCACGCAAACGCCCCGCTTGGGCACGACAACAATGTCGGCGCGCAAGCGAAAATCGTGCTGGTGAAGCCGGAAGTACTCCCGGATCAAACGCTTGACCCGATTGCGCCGCACGGACTTGCCGATTTTTCTGCTCACCGTCAGTCCAAGACGCCAGGACAGTCCGGCATCTTCCCGCTCAAGCACAAAGAGAGTGAAACTCTTTGAAAAAAAACGACGGCCCCGGTCATAACAGCTACAAAACTGGGGCCGTCTCTTCAGTCGATACGAGGGAGGATAGGCTAGACGGCTAATCTTTTTCTTCCCTTTGCTCTTCTGCGGCGCAGCACGGCCTGTCCGTTCTTGGTCCGTGAGCGGACGAGAAATCCGTGACTTCTCTTACGCTTGGTGGTGCTCGGTTGATATGTTCTCTTGCTCATTTCGTTTCTCCTTCAAAAAAAGTAAACTGGGAAAGTAGCCGCAAATAATCAATGCGTCAAGATGCCAAGCGCTCTTGCCCGCTGGACAATTTCGCCCGCTTCCACCAAACTAGGTGGAGCAAGGAGAAAATGATGTTTTTCTATACCCCCGACTGGGAAATGACCGTTTTCAGGTTGATCAACCAGAGCTGGCAGAATCCGCTTTTTGACATGCTCATGCCCCTGTTTTCGAGTCATGCCGTGCTCTGGACGCTGGCCATCGTGCTGGCTGCCACCTTCATCAAGCGGGGACTGGCGCCCATGGCCGTTGTCCTGGGGCTGGCATTAAGCATTGGGGCCACCGACCTGACCTGCTCCCTGATCAAGGAGAGCGTGGGCCGGGTGCGCCCTTATCAGAGCGTCGGCGAGACGCGCTTCCAACAGTCCGGAGCATGGGTCGCCCTGCCGCAGGATTTCAAGGCGACCAAGCAGCGGGGCTCGTCCTTCCCTTCGGCTCACGCCGCCAACTCCGCAGCGGCTGCTCTCGTCCTTTTCGCCACATTCCGCAAGAAAGCAATTTGGGCTCTTCCGCTGGTGATCGGCTATTCGCGGATGTATCTTGGAAAACACTTTCCCATGGACGTTCTGGCGGGCTGGGCCACGGGACTGGCTGTGGCCGGGGCCCTGCTCCCGCTCTATCCGTTGCTCTGGAGCCGCTTGCGCTCGCGGTGGATCAGATAGAGGTTGCGCGTATAGATGAGGGAACCCGTGGACTGGCCGACAATGAAAACAATGTCCTTGCGCAGGATGGCGTAGGTCAGCAGAAAAAAGCTGCCAAACAGGCTGAAATACCAAAAACTTATGGGAATGATGCTCTTTTTCTCCCGCTCGGAGACGATCCACTGCCAAAAAAAGCGCATGAAGAAAAAGCCCTGACCCGTAAAACCGATGGCCAAGAGCCACCACTGCGTCGTTAATTCCATATTCCGTCCAAAGCGCGCCCGCGCCATATGATGAAGCTTTTCCGAGCCCAGCCAACTGGCCCGAACCGTACAGTCGGCATCAGCTTGAAAAACAGATCAAGCACCAATATCACTTAACGTTTGTATCAGAAACCACGTACCCAATATGCCGCTTCTGCATCCAGCGCACCGCGAACAGGTCGTAGGCCGAGGACCAGGCCCGATCCCAGATCCCGTACTTGGAGACGCCCTTGCTGCGCGGACGATGATTGACCCTCACTTCCGCCACCTTCGCCCCTTCAAGCTTCATGAGCGTGGGCAGAAAACGGTGCATGCCCGTGAACATGGGGATGCGCTTGACCATCTGCGCACGCATTACTTTAAGAGAGCAGCCCGTGTCACGGACAGTTTCACGGCTGATCCTGTTGCGCACCCAGTTGGCAAACCGCGAGGCGTAACGCTTGACCATGCTGTCCTGACGCTTGGCGCGCCATCCGATGACCATGTCCACGCCCTGAGCATAGACGTCGAGCATGGCCGGAATATCGGCAGGGTCGTTCTGCAGGTCGGCGTCCAGGGTCACGACCACGTCGCCATCGGCATAGCGGAAACCTGCGGCAAAGGCCGCGGACTGCCCGCAGTTTTTGGCAAAGGACAAAAAGCGGACACGTTCGTCCGACCCGGCCAAAGCACGAATCACGCCCAGGCTGGAGTCCGTGCTGCCGTCATCCACGAGCAGAAGCTCAAAGGCACAGGTCAATCCGGAAAGACCGCGGGTGATCTCCGAGTACAGATCCTGAAGATTTTCTTCTTCATTATATACCGGAATAATTAGAGAAATTTTATTAATTGTGTTTTTCATAAGAGAAAAGTGAATATAGCATTTGACAAGCGTTGTAAACCTACATAGAAAGCTCTTCTCACATGGCGCGGGGTGGAGCAGCATGGTAGCTCGTCGGGCTCATAACCCGAAGGCCGTAGGTTCAAATCCTGCCCCCGCTACCAAAGAAATCATAGGCTTGAGAGCAAAACTCTCAAGCCTTTTTCTTTTGGTGCTACCCTATTGCTACCCAAGTCTGTTTCGACACTTCTTCACCTCGCTGAATTTTTCGTCTAATAAATTTTTCATGTGCGGACGATTTGCTCTCCCTGACGAGGTCGCTGTGGCCAAGGCCATCACAATTGGTCGCTGGAACTGGCACTGGCCAGCACCACGCTTCAACGTGGCCCCGACAACCAAGGTCCCCATCGTCATCAAGGCCGATGACGGAGTTCTTGAAGTACATGGTGCCCGGTGGGGCCTCATCCCCCACTGGTGGAAGAAAGAAACCCTTCCGTCGCTGACTTTCAATGCCCGCTCCGAGGAGGCCGCCGAGAAGCCGACCTGGCGCCACAGCCTTCGCAGCATGCGCTGCCTGATGCCTGCACGGGGCTGGTACGAGTGGAACGAGAACGAACTGCTCAGGAACGACGCTGGCCGGAAGGTCAAACAGCCCTACTTCATCTCACTGCCCGACTCGGACGTTATTGCCTTCGCAGGCCTTTGGGCTGTCTGGCAGGGCCAAGACGGCGCCCAGGTCCTTTCATGCGCGCTGTTGTCCAAGGCCGCCTCACCAGCTATTGTCCACATCCACGACCGAATGCCCGTCGTTCTCAAGCAGGAACACTTTGCAGCCTGGCTCGACCCGAAGACCAGCGGACAGGACGTCCAAGAGAGCCTCTCTGACGCCCTTTCGGACTTTGCGGGCTATCCTGTGAGTTCCAAGGTCAACAATACCCGCAACGACTTCCCGGAGCTGCTGGAGCCTCTGGCACCAATCTGACAGCCAACTCGATCAATACTTTCTGACCATCCCCGTCACCACGCCCAGTATCTCCAGATCCTGCCCGGGCCTGATGCGCAGAGGCTGAAAATCCCTGTTCTCGGTATCAAGAACCCAGTTTCCGGATTTTCTGTTCAGGCGCCGTACGCACATCTCACCGTTCACGACCGCGACCACAATCATGCCGTGCCGAGGCCCTATGGACCGGTCGACGATGAGAACATCTCCGTCAAGTATCCCGGCACCGGCCAGCGCGTCGTTCGTGACCCTCACCATGAAGGTGTCAGGAGGATTCCTGATCAAATACCTGTTCAGGTCCAACTCGGCTTCGATGTAATCATCGGCAGGGGAGGGGAAGCCTGCGGAGACACGGTCAAGATAGAGCGGTAAGGATATGACCTTGGGATCCTCGCTGACTGCCTGACCGACAATTTCTACCTGACTCAATTCGGGGCGATGAAGCTTGGCGACGGAGGCGGCACAGTTTTGCATGGGGGCCCTCAAGTGATCAAGATAGACCGATGGAGACTTTCTTACACGGTCCTCGATAGGCTATTATTAGGTATTGGTTTGACCGCCTTCGTTGTGGCGAGAAGCACAATGCCAGAAGCAATGTCAACCACTGACCAAATTTCCTTCGGCAAATGGATTTTGATGATTGGGTTGAAAACCAGGGCCATGAAACCGTAAACCCAAGGCAATACTATGTGTTTTCTGTCGAATGCGATAAATGCAGCGAAGGAGAAAACGCCACACGCCACCAGGCGCAAAAGCATATAATAGCCATAGGGAAGAGGGGCAGCGCCAATGAAGAGCATGGCGACACATATGTAGATGACTGCCGCGGGCATTACCGCTTAACCAAGGAAAAGACTGACGCTAATACACCCGGAATAACCAACAATAGGCCTGGAGCGGCGAATAACGTTGCCAAAGCCCAGTGCCAGCCCCAAACATTCATGGCGCCAAAGAAGGCACCGATAGTTATTGGCAGAGTAAAACGGAGGGCAAGCGCAGCAAACAGTGCGCCCCACGCCCAGATTAAACCGATGCCATGCTCAATGCCGGTGAAACCGGCAACAAGCTGAGCGATGCCAAACGCCATGAAGCCGATAAAGCCGAGAATACCAAGTACTGCCTTCATGATTCTCCTTTGCCAAACGTTCAAGCACAATGGGGCTACGCGGGGTCCAAAAATTGGTTTAACGTGTGACACCAAGTAAAATGCCAGCGGATACAGCTGCAATGAAGAATAGGAAGAATGCAGCAACGCCGATAAGCAACACTTTGCCCCAAGGCTTTTTAATGTAGCTTGATCCGAACTTTTCTTTAATGTAATTGTTTTGTGCCCGCCCAGATGAAAAATACCAAACAATCAAAAAGAGAAATCCAAGCCCTCGGATTCCTTCAACTGCGGCCTTTGAGTCGTCCATGAATACGCCCATGAGTGCATAGATAGCGAGCATTCCTAGGCTTACATAGAACCAATTTTGTGACGACGCAGCCTTCTCGGATTCACCAAGTGCTCGCCAATTGAGCATTTGGAGATATGCGCCAAACGCTGGGGTGAAAATCAAACTCCAGTTTACTGCCGCATTAGGGTTCCAGATTGCAGCTTCGGAAACATGTAGATCTGTGCTTGCGGTTCCGGCTTCGTTTGCAGGAGTACTCGACAAGGAGTTTTCACATTTTTGACAGAAGCATGCAGCAGGTTGGTTTTCACTTTCACATTGCGAACAATACATATTGATACTTTTTGACCCAGAATGAGGGTATTTATTTGATCCTTTCTTTATATTGTGCGTTATTGTCCATGCAAGTATAAGGACTACTGCGAGAGCAAGAAAGGCATAGATTATTGAGATTTCCTGAGTTTTGCTTGGCGATCCTGCAAAAGAGTCAGCAACATTGAAGCGACTCTCAAAAACGAGCGATCCCTGCATTCGCTGAAACGTCTGCTCCCAATGGTCAAAGCTCTTTCTCGCTTGGGTTAATGTGTCACCCTTTCCTGCACAACCTACGAAAAGCATGCTCCCAGGTGTGAACGTTACCAGCATACTGCTTTTGATATAGGTATTGCGATCAACCGTTTGATGTGAATGCTCCGTCACGCTCAGGAGTGCCGGCTGATTGTCCACCATGACGCGCCGGAACTCAACAAGGCGGGAGTCAGGCCATTTACTCCTCATCCCCATCATCTGTTCCCATATCTCTTCCGTGAGGGCCATCGATGAAACCTCGCTATTCAGAGATGCCTGCGACATTGACTTTGTCTCCGGCACATCTTTAACGACGACATTACAATTCGCACGTGGCGAGTCTGAGGGAGGGAAGAGCGTGACGCGCACATCAGGGCCGCGTGGAGTGCCAATAATCCAGTCCGGTGGGTACAGAAATCGGAACTGCACATCTGCATTTCTGTATGTTTTCCAATCGGACTGAGCGCTGCTGGCGGAGGTGCCCAAGGCCATGAACAGCAGCCAACATGCGAATATTGGATATTTCATAGATTTTAGTCCTTCCGAAAATTCAGTGGGTAACGGTATCAAACTGACCTCGGATACAGATCGAGTTCGCCGCAGAAAAATAGATCGCCGCCTTGAAATTCTCCATGTTAAATGGAAGGCTGCATAGGGCCTGTGGGCCGAAACGAAAATTACGGGTACAAACTCGCATTGATTGAGATCTCAAAAAAGTTGAAAAACAACGGGCCTCAGCCAGCCTGTTGCACTTGCTTTCGGAGCCAAGCATTGTCTTCCGCTATCTCCGCCTCTGTGCAGTATCCGCTCTTCAGCATAACGTTCTGCGCCACATTCCATAGTTTGAACATGTCGCTCCCTACCATCCCAAGCACGGCTCTGTAAGTGTGGTAGCGGCCACTTCCGAGGTAATTGCCAACTACATTTGTGATGAGGATGAGGGCCAATTGTTCTGGCTTCATGTTGTTGATCCTAATGGAGTAGACCGTCTTTTCAGCTTCTCTCGCCAAAGACATGACTGCTGGCTCGACAATATCTTTGCACAGACCCGCATGCTGAATAAGAAACTCCTGAACGGCCTCGACCGTCAATTCGACTTCGTACGGGGTAAATAATTTCCAGAGCAATTTTCTCAACAACACCACCTCTCGCTCTACGCGACACGATAGTTGAATGTTAAATTTTCGCTTAGGTCCTTTTAACAAGTAATCAACGTCAGAGTGATAAATCCGCCTGCGAACCCAATAATCCAACTAACTGAAGTAATTTTGCGCCAACTACTCCTAATAATAGATAGAGTATTCTATACGTTGGCATGACTATACTTAAGACTACAGTAAGCCAAGAGTCCGCATGCAAGACTGCGGCCTAACTAAGCGGGCATGCAAATACAAATAGCTGCATAATTCTTAATAAATCTCATAATACTCATCAATGTCCTTAACAAATAAATCAAAACAGTATATTCAATATGCATTTTTAAAATATTATAAATTTTATTATAACAATATTAAATATCTGACTCTAAAACTATTCAATATTTGGTGACAATTCAGACTTGCAATGTTTACATATTATAGCATTCCACTTCACGAACTCTCGGCATGCCGGACATTCTCTGAATTTTCCAGGAACTTCTTTCACAGGAGACAAAAAAATAACAATGATTATTGGAAACCAAAATAAAGCACTTATCACGAACCACCAAAAAACGCTTCTTCCTTTATTTTTCGCGAGCAATGCTCCAATAGCTCCAGGCAAACCCCAAACCATTAATGCTATAATTAACTCTGGAACTCCAATTCCAAACATAATAAATTCTCCTTTTTAAATCTGTTAATAAAATCAAGTTTAAATTTATATTCACTATATTTGACTACTATTATCGGAAGTTAACTATTTCGGTCAACGTCAAAAAACTGTCTTACATTCGTTTTTTCCATAAATTTTAAATTAACCTATTCAAAAACATAGTAATTTCCTGTTGAAGCGGTACATCTCTCCGTATTGGGCAAAGTTTCTGTATGACATCGTTGACATTACATACAAAACTCGCTTAATGAATTTTCACACATGCAGAGAGGCGCGAGGGATCTGGCCCTATGACCGCCCGGCAACCTGATCACAGTGATCAAGGTGCCAAAGCCAGCCCGCAAGGGACCATGAGCCACTAGTAAAGCTCTCCAGTCCAGGGGAGCTTTTCTTGTTCCTGGCATCCAAGTTCCTCACGCGGGTTCACCATGCAACCGCAGGAGGACATCATGTTGGGAGCCATCGCCGGAGACATCATCGGCAGCATTTACGAGCGGCACAACACCACCCGCTATGACTTCGAACTCTTCACCAAGCACTCCACCTTTACCGACGACACGGTCATGACCGTCGCCATGATGGATCACATCCTGTCCCGTGATGACCTAAATGAGACGATCAGGAAGTGGTACTCGCGCTATCCCCGGAAAGGTTACGGGCCCGGGTTCCGTGCCTGGATCGGCGGGCACGCCAAGGGCATGAGCAGGGGCAACGGCGCTGCCATGCGGACCAGTCCCTGGGCCTGGATGCCGTATCCCCGGGAAGAGATGATGGAGAACGTCGAGCGGTGTGCCCGTGTCACCCACGACAGCCCTGACGGCATTGCAGGCGCCATCGCCGTCGCGGATGTCATCCGTGATATTCGGGACGGATTCGGAAAGAAAATGACAAGGAACGGCATGGAGGGCTTTGCAGATGGATATGAGAGGCTGCGATGGCCTCCCAGGATCAAGCAGCCTGGTGGCCTGGCCCGGGAATCCGTCCCCGTGGCCCTGGCGGCCGCACTGAACTCCACGAGCTTCGAGGACGCCATCAGGAAGGCGGTCAGTGCCGGTGGCGACTCGGACACCATCGCGTCTATTGCCGGGGCTGTGGCCGAGGCCATCTATGGCCGCCTACCCGACGACATCCTGTACGAGATCCGCGACCGGTTGCCTTCGGACCTGATGAACGTCGTCGACGCCTTCTACTACAACTGGGTGGACCCGGACATCGCTTACCCCAGGACGCTCAGGGAGGGCGATGAGTCCGGCTCGGCCCCGCCCAGCGACCCGATATACCGGAGGGGCTTTGCGTTCGGCATTATTGGCGGCAGACGATAAGGAGGAGTAAAGTTATGATGACAGACAAGAACACGCCGATACCGGAAGCTTCAGCAGATGCCCCGGATCTCAATTACCCGGACGACCTGCAGATTCAAGCCTTCAACGATTTTGAAGCGGCACTGTTGGATCTGTACAAAAAACACGGAGGTACGCCATGCCAGTGAAGATCAACCCACCCGGGACACCGCTCCGGGACGGCCATCCATTGAAGGGCGGATGCATAATCTTAGGTTGGAATCGGCCGCCCTCCTCCGTGAAGCCGTGGGAGCCGACAGCAGAACCCTCCACCAGCTCGGAGGAGGACAACAGCTTCGACATCGCGGCCCACAGATCCTTAGAGGAGTCACTGCAGCGGATGTTCGATCCAAATATGGAACACCAGTGGATGGAGCTGAATCCGTCCTCGGAATCCGATACGGAAAATCAGCCCGAAGCACCGTCTCCACCCACTTCAACGGTCAAGGAATAAAGGGGGCCGAGGCCCAGCGCCTCGCCCTCGCTACACACAATCAAGGAGGATTACGGCTATGACACTGATACACAATCCACGGGGAACGCCCCTACCAGACGGCCATCCGCTGAAGGGCGGATGCGTGATCTTAGGATGGAATCGACCGCCCTCCTCCGCGAAGCCGTCGGCGCCCGAAGACGAGCACCCCCCTGCCAAACCGGACCTTTCGCCGTTCGAGCTGGAGGCCCGCAAATCCTTAGAGGAGTCGCTCCATCGTCTGTACGAGCATCATACGGGACAGCCGTGGACGGAGGGGAGTTCTTCGTCGGAGTCCACCACTCCTGATAGCCCCGAGGCTGTACCAGCTGAAAAATAACACCCAGGTCCGGCCGCTCCGCGACACCGAGGAGCGGCCAGGCCTATGTTCTTAATCCAAAATACCGATTATTTTCAGCAAGTTCGTACTGCAGGACCATGGACTCAAGGTCGGCGAGTTGCTCTTCAAGCCTGAAGAAGGTCGACCAATGCATTCCTTTGGGCTTGGAGACAATCATACCCGCGCCCCAGTCCGCGCCAAGCCGATCCCGAATCTTGCGAGCCCTGCGCCGCATCCGGTCTGCACGGCCCTCGGACTTGCTCTTGTAACTCAGGCCCGAGCACGGACGGCAGGTGAACGCCCCCTGCCTGAAGTAGAGTACGCCGACACGCCGGGAGCAGCGTGGGCATCGGAACCAGGGGCGTCGCCCCCCGTAATTGTTCGCAGTGTATTCGAGCCAGACCCGCTGCGTCATGGCCCCGCGCTGGGACGTGAAGGACAGTAAGATGTTTGTCTCACGGGCATCGAGGCCAATGCTCGCCTCTCGCCCGCTGGTCCATCGCCATGTGATCAGATGTCGGCCCGGGGACAAGCGTCCTTGTCGTTGAATCTCAGTAACAGAAAGGCGAAGGGCGCCATCCGTCTTCGCCGTCTCTTCTTGTCTGCCAGATCCGTAGCCGCCCATCACCTACCTCGCTATTATCCCGAAATAATGAATTAATCTGAATTTAGCGCTCGTGTTGTTTGCCAGAAGGGGTTTCGTAGGTTTTAGGGGTTATTTCCAACCGCGATATATAAATTGTCATAGCCATTTTCCGCGTTAAGTTGAAAAAAAACCCCTGAAACCCACCAAACCCCTGTTAATTTTAAAGGCCGTCGTCCCTTACTCGCCAAAGGGCAGAGCCATTCCGCCTTCCGGTTTGTTCCAAGACAAAGTCGTCGAGGATGCGCCCTGAGTTTCGCTCAAGCCAGCGCCCGAGGCGGCGGGGATTAATGATGCCTCTCTCGCCAGCGATCTCCATCACCGCCGCCCGGAGAGGATTTTCGGTAAAGTCGGTGCAAAAATCGGCCACGAGTATGGCCCTCTCTCCGTGCTCCTCGTACCAAGTCTTGAGCAGTGCTCTGAGTTTCGCGGTCTCGGGGTCGTCCTCGAAAGCGGCACTGATAACTTTCGCGGGATCCTGCACTCCCATTAATTTGCCCGCGAAGATCACGGCGCGGCGGATGGTGTCTGACCAGACCTCAAAAGAGGCAAGCCTGTCCCGGGGCGCTTCAGCACCTTGAAGAGCTGACCGGAGGACGGTCAGGCCCGCTTCGACCATCTGGTTTCGGTGCTCCAGGCAGTACTCGGCGGGATCAAGGTCAAATCCTCGTTGCCAAGGTTTTTCCGTTTTCGGGTCAATCCTACAGGACAAAACACGTCGACATAGGTCACCACGGGGTTGGATGTTGTTTCCGGTCAGGAGCAGGAGGCTTCGCGTCGGTACTGTTACGCTCTGACTCTGCCCCAGGACGCGATCGGTGAATTCCGGGGAGGTCAACCAGCCGCAAAGACAGTCCGAGGTAACGGCGCCGATGAGGTTGTCGAGAATTATGACCTTCGCTCCTGCGCGGCCGAGGGCCAGCAGGCGTTTCCTCATCTCTTCTTCCTCTTTGACAGGAGGCATGACGGCAGGCGTCGCGCCAGCCAGGATAGCTAGGCAACGGGCCAGGAGCGTTTTGCCGGAACCGGCTACGGGCGCAACAATGGAGAAGGCTGGTGCAGTTGGTAGCGCCTGCCTTGTTATCGCCGTGAGTATCCCGGCGAGCATAACGCCTTTGTCGATGGGGCCAACAAACGGAAACCGTTCGAAAGGCTTCCAGAGAACGCCCAGCGCCTGACGTACATGATCATCAGAAGGTTTTTCAGGAACCCGGATGCCGTGAAACTCGCCCGCCGACCTGAAGAACAGGCCGCTCTGGGCGTCGAGGCCCTCACTTTCGATTATGCGCCCGTCTGGCAACATGGTCGGGGCAGAGATCGTTGAGACCAACCTCGGAAGACGCCAGGATGAACGGTCCTCGATCAAGGCTTCCGCAACCTGTTTGGGCGCATCGCAGCGTCGCCATTCCTTGCTGCGGCCATCGAATTTGCACCAGCGTGCCCGGGCATCCAGTTCAAAAAGCACCCCGGAAGCATTCAAGGGGGTTATCTCGCCGTCAGGTTCGATGCGGACCAGTTCACCACCACGCTCGAACACGTCTCCATCGCGGCGGATCACGTCGAGAGCCTCGCGGGCCTTCGAGACCCTCTCCCCCTGGACATATTTGATACTGGGGCGCTCCTGGCGCAGGAAGTAACGACGCCCGCCATGCGCGTGGCTGAAGAGATACGGATGCTCAGCCATGAGGTTCGCCCAGGCTATGCGCCAGTCTCCGTAACAACCCGGCTCCAGCGGATCCGCGAAGCGCTGGCCATGCCATCGCTTGGGCTCAGCCAGCAGGTCCCGGACTTGGACAGGCTTGTGATCAGGGTCGTACAATACGAAGTCCGCACCAAGGACGCCGTGCTCTGCGGCCGATCGGTATATCTCCCGAAGCTCGGCTTCAGCCGTGGCCGCCTCGTTGCTGCTCATGCCCGTGAGACCAAGCTGCTCCAAGCCCTCAGCTACCCGGCGGTCGATCCATTCGCGACGCACGAGGTCTGCCTCAGGCTTGGCACGCTCCTTGGCAGCACGGACCAGTTCTTGGAACTGTGCGGCTTCCCTAACCGTCAGACTCTTCAAAGCCGTTCGAGTATCGAGTGGCTTATCGCCATCGTTAAAGACGATAGGCATCGGCCTGCGCTGGTCCAGGGGTGGGTCGCACACGGCTCCTGCCGCGAAGTCTAGCCGCTCAGGCTGCCATACGGCAGCGTCAACGATGCTACGGTCAAGAAGCGTTCCCGCAGCGGAGATAGCAATATACCCGTGTCCCGCAAGCCAGAGCCGTTGGTAGAGCGCTATGCCTGCCCTGGGTATGTCCCTGCCATCTTGGACGAGGATATAGATCCGCCGGCCGCCGAGGCCTTTAAGCTGCTCCTCGCCGTGATAGATGTAGCTGGATGCCGAGTGGGCCAGCACGTGCGGGGCTTCGGCCAAGTCCCTGGACACCCCGGCCAGAATGCCGAGGAGGATGTCATTCGAGAGCGGTTCTGTTTTGGGGCGAGGATCGTAATCAATCATCATCCAGGCCGGACCTTCGGGCCATCCGAAGTGTTCACGGGTTCGAGCAATGACCCCGGCCGTATCCTTTTGTCCGGCCAGCATGCCCTGAGTCGCGATTTTTGCCGCGGTGAGCCCGTTCTTTATGATGCCAAAACCAAGGGCCTGCGTGCCCTTCAGGCCGGCCAGCAGATCCGCCAGCCCCTGGGGCGAGTCGACGGCAACGGTCTCGACAGACCCACGCGACATCTGACCGCCCGAATGGCGCACAAGCACGCCGTCAGCAAGCTCGAAACGCTTCGTCAGAGTGTCCTTTGACGTGAAGAAGGAGATCTTGGGGCTAGTTTGCATGGCCAGCCTCCTCCCCAATCGCGGAGATATTGGGCTGATACCCCTCATCTCCGAAAAAGGCGTGAATGTGCGCCTCCGCCCATTCGCAGGCGAGCTGCCGGTTCGATGCGCAGCGGGCACAAAGGTAATACGCTATGTACCGGGTTTTTCCTTCCGGCGCTCCGAATACCTTGCCGCCGTCTTTAGACCTATAAAGCACTGTATAGGCCGCCTCATTGCCACAAAGGAGGCAGTGAGGAAGGGTCGTGATGTTCGGCTGTTTGGCCATATTGGTCTTTGGCTGCACTCGATTTTGAGATGTCTTCTTTTTCATACTGACACTCCCAGAAGCCATAACAGACCAAGTAAGATGCCAACACCGACGGTGAGGATGTAGAACGCCTTAGTATTGATAATTTCGATCGAATGCATTACAAAAGCATTCAGTTTGGCACCGATGCCTTCGTAATCCTTGGATGGGTGAGCGGGGGCTTTCCTTATCATATGACACCACCCCGCGTATGATAAGTATCCACAGTCTCCACAACCTGAACCGATCCGGACAGGTAGGCTTCGAGATCCTCGGGGCGGTAGAATACTCGCCGATTGAGCTTGAAAAAACGAGGGCCACGGCCTTTGCACCGCATGACCGCCAGCGAGTCCACCTTGAAGCTCACGCCTCGCTCCTCAAGGTAGCTAGCGGCCTTTTCTGGATTAAGATAAACCGTCATAAAAAAAACCTCCGTTGAATCGTTATTCATGAACGGAGGTTTACCGTGATAAAACAAACTCGTCGGCGGGCATTAAGTCGCGACTTTCCTACCCCTTTTATTAGACTTCACTATGCTCTGAACTGTGTCGCGAGCGAGAAAGAACTCCTCTCCGAGTTGATGAAGCGCCTCATCGGAATTTATGCCCTTGGCCCGTAGGGCTTGATACTGATCTCGAATCAGCATGTTCCTGAAGTCATAGTCGGCAGAATGGAAATACCTTGGCCTTCTGGACCTGCCGGTTTTCACCTCGTCGTCCAAAAGGTCGATGATTGCCTGCCGGACGTTCCCTGGGATCTCGGTATTCATGGTCGCCCGTAGCACCTTGGCAAGATCAGGGCTCGATATCTTCTTCCCCGCCTTAAGGTGCTTTGACAAACGGTCCATTTCTGATTCCTCCCAGCCCAGCATTTCCGCCCTTTCGAAATCGAGATCCTCTTCGTGCGTCATTCCTGGGTCTCCTCCGCGTTCACGGCCTTTTCCTTCTTCTTGTTCACAACCCCCTGCTGGGCCAACTTGGAGGCCCGCTCTGCCGCCGTCCTGACCGTGTCCGGCAGGAACTGCGCATACCGTTGCCGGGTGAACTCACTAGACTTGTGCCGGAGCAGCTCGGACACAAGCCCGATGTCCTCACCCTCGTTGATAGCTCGGACGGCGAGGTGGTGCCGCAGTCCATGGAAAAGTCTGAAGTCCTTCGGCAGCCCGGCAGCCTCCTTGATGCGCGTGTCCGCCGAGCAGTCCACCCGCTTTTTACCCTTGCGCCCGGGAAACAGGTACAGGCTTCCCGGAAAGTGCTCATCGCGCCAAGACTTCTGCTCCTCAAGAAGCCCAAGTGCATCCTTGGACAGATAGACGAACTCCAGTTTGCCGGACTTGGGATCGCGCAGGGTGACAAGGCCCTGGACAGAGTCAATATCTGAATCCCTCAACGCGAAGATCTCGCCCTTGCGCATGGCCGTGACCATGGCGAGCTTCACCATCCTGGCCACGTCCCGGGAAGCCCAGGACTCCAGCACCTCGAGCAGGCGCTCGTGCTGGTCAGTGAGGAGGTATTCCGGCTTTGCGTTATTCCGGTCAGGCATTTCTATGATGAAGCGAAGGGGAGGAGATAGGCGGCTTTTCGCACCGTAATTGCAAAGGCGCCGGAGCAGCTCAAGGGTGTTCCATACCGTTGCCGGCTTGTGGGTGGCCATGCCCCGCTTGACCCGCACGACGTCCAGTTCTGTCAGGCTGGAGACGCGGCGGGTTCCGAAGGTTGGTTTGATGTGCTTGTCGTAGCGGTTCTTGTCAGTGACCACCCCCTTCAGCGAGTCGCCTTTGCTTTCAAAGTAGGCTTTGGCGACTTCGTCCAAGGTCTGGTCATGCTGGAGTTTCTCCCGGCGAACGTCCTTTGCCGTCTTGACGGCTTCACCGTGTAAGGCCTTACGAAGGCGTTCAGCCCGAACGTCGGCAGCGATCTGCGGCGTGATGCCCTGAGACCTAGTACCTACCTTCTCCCAGACCTTCCGCCCCTCGACCTTGTAGGTGATGTAGAAGATGACATCGACGGGCTTGGCCGCAGTCTCCAGCTTGTAGACTCCAGGCCAGCGATTTTTGTCAGCTCTGACTCTGGCGGATGCTGTGCTCATGAGGCCTCCCGGGTGATTCTGGTGCTACCCTATTGCTACCCAAACGGGTAAAAAAGGGTAATTTTGATCAATTTCCGTTAAGGTCAAATACCCGAAGGACATGCGCATGGTCAATTGAAATAAAAGGGAATTAATGTAGATTAATCTGGGTAGCACATGGGTCAAAATGGCAGTCAGTCGGGCTCATAACCCGAAGGCCGTAGGTTCAAATCCTGCCCCCGCTACCAAAGAAATCAAAGGCTTAAGAGCAATACTCTTAAGCCTTTTTCTTTTTCCGCCCAGCCGCGCGGATTCGTCCGGCCCATTCCACGATCAACAGTAAACAGTCCGTTCCCCCCGAAGCCACCAAAGATTCGCACGGCCGGCCCTTTCATCGCATGCAGGAGTCAACCCATCCGTCTACCCACAAAAGCCGCCGCGAGAATGACGATCATGCCGACCACGGCGTGGGGGGTCACGGCTGCGCCCCGGACCAGGGCGGCCAGCAGTACGGCCAGAGGCGGGGTGAGGTAGGAGAGGTAGCCGATCAGCGTCATGTTGCCTGTGGTCACGGCCCTGTTCCAGAGGGTGAAGGACAATCCCAGCGGCACCAGACCCAGATACAGGGCCGAGAACAGGGCCTTGGCCGGAGGCAGGGTCTGAGGTCCGCTTACGGCGTAGACCAGAGCGGAGAAAAGGGCGGCCAGGACCGTGAAGGCGGGCATGTAATCGCGGGTGGGTTTCAGGCGCGACAGGGCCACGGAGAAGCTGCTCCAGATCAGCCCGCACCCCAGGGCCATGAGATAGCCGGACAGATAGCGGGCCTCGAACTTCAGGCTCTCGCCGCCGGATACGACCAACCCCGCCCCCAGCAATCCGACCAGTGCCACGGCCAGGACGGGCAGGGACAAGCTCTTTGCGGCCAGGATGGAAGAAAAGACCACGATCCAGAACGACCAGGTCGTGGTCAGGATGGCCCCTTCCACCAGGGGCGCGTGATCAAGGGCCAGATAGTAGAGGGCGTGGTACCCGAAAATCCCGGCCAGCCCCAGCATCGTGAGCTTCAGGTCCGGCCAGGGGATGGACATCTGCCGGGAAAGGATCATTTCCTGCGCGGTGAGATAGAGCGCGGCCGGGACAAAGCTGAAGAACAGCAACTCCGTGACGCTCAACCCGTCAAGACCGCTGCCCGTGGCCGCTGGAAGGCTGGCCCAGCACAGCACAGCACCCAGTGCGTAGAGATAGGGTTTCATGGGCGTCAAAAGAGCTTGCTGCCTATTTTGGAGTTGACCGCAGGAGAGACGAAGGTCGCCTCGCCGCTGTCCCTGCCAGGGTACTGCACGCCAAGGACCAGCACTTCCGAGACGACGTCGCCCATGGGACGCGGCGGGAAATTGAGCACTGCCAGGACCAGTCGCCCGGTCACCTCGTCCACCGGATGCCCCGTGAAGCGTCCGTAGCTTGTGCGCTGACCGTATTTTCCAAAGTCGATGACCATCCTGTAAGTGGGCTTTGGCGTGTTGGCGCAGGGTTCCGCCGAAACGACACGTCCGACGCGGATGTCCAAGATCCCCAGGGATTCTTCAAAATTCACAACTGTTTTGAGTTCCGAAGCCACAACAGTTCTCCTAGGCTGAAAAAGGGTTGATCAATGGGGCCAGGCCTGTTTGAGCGAGGCTAGGGCCAGGGTCAGACCCAGGCAGACCAGCACGCCGCCGATGCCCCGCTCCACGTGATGTCGGTAGGAGGCGACCGCCCGCTGGGCCGGGGCCGAGGAAAAGGCGCAGGCCACGAGGATGAACCACACCAGGTGCGCCAGAGACATGAACGCTCCGTAGCCAAACTGGACCGCGAGCGGGGTGCGCGGACTTATGACTTGCGTGAAAAGGCTGACCACGAAGAGCGTGGTCTTGGGGTTGGTGGCGTTGGTCAAAAAGCCTGTGCGCAGGGCACCCGCGTCGGAAAGCGCGGGGCGCGGCGCGGTGCCGCAGACAGCAGGCCGCGCCCGAATCATGGAGACCCCGAGGAAAACAAGATACGCCGCGCCCAGGTATTTGATCAGATTGAAAAGCAGGGCCGACCGGGAAATGATCAGCCCCACCCCGAGCAGACTGTAGGCGACATGCACTAGCACGCCAAGGCTGATGCCGACGGCGGTCAGGACCCCAGCCCGGCGCGACATCATCATGCTGTTGCGACTGACCATGGCGAAATCCGCCCCCGGACTGATGACGGCCAGAATGGTGATGGTTGCGACGGTGAAAAGTTCGAGCATCTGTCTCCTCTGTGGACACGTTCCGGGCCTGCCGACGCGGACGAACGCATGGTCTGTACGCCCTGCCCGGTGCGCAGCGCAAGTCCGGCGTTCTTGTGGCTTGTCCCTGGAGGCGATCTCGGATAATCTTTCTCGTTACTGATCGCTGTACAGGATCAAGGAGTCTTCATGTCCATCCGCGCCAAAGTGTTCACCATCATCTTCGTCCTCTTCGCATCCTTGGGCGTGGCGGATTTTTTCGTGCAGCGTTTTGTCGTTTACCCGAGCTTTCTTGAACTCGAAAATCACGAGGCGGGCCAAAACCTGCAGCGCATATTCCACGCCATCAGCCGGGAAAACTATCATCTGGAGCGCATCTGCCGCGACTGGGCGACCTGGGATGATACCTACGACTTCATGACCACCCGCTCCGAGGTCTACAAGACGAGCAATCTTTACGATGAAGCCTTGGACAGCATTTCGGTGAACGTCATGATCTATTGCGCAGAGGACGGAACGATCGTCTGGAGCAACGCCCGTGATACGGTTCAACAAAGCAGCCTGCCCCTTGAACTCCTGCAAAAGGGGCGCATCGCCCCGGACCACCCGCTGTTGACCATGACGGCTGCGGAAGATGGCGTCAACGGAGTCATCAATACCGAACGTGGCCCCCTGCTTTTCGCCACCAGGCGGATTCTGCGTTCGGACGGAAGCGGCCCGTCCAACGGTTTTCTGATCGTTGGACGATTTGTGAACCCGGCCATGGTCGAAACCCTCTCCGCACAGACACGCATCCCCTTCGAGATCGTGTACCCGTACGTCGAGGAACGCATGGCCTGCGGCACATCCGGGGTCACGACCGCAAGCATCGACAACCTCGACTACTTCACGAAAAAAGACGGAAAGTTTGTGAAGGTCTGCAGCGCGTACAACGACCCTGCGGGAAGGCCCATTTTCGGCATCCAATATCTCTTCCCCCGGCAGATCACGCAAAAAGGCATCGCCAGCATACGCTACGCCATGGTCCTGGTGATCTCGTCCGGACTGATCGTGCTGGTCATGTTGAACGTTCTGTTACAGGCCGTAGTCCTCCGGCCCCTGCAAAAACTGACCAACCATGCCGCCAGGCTGCGCCAGGAGGAAGACTATGCGCAGCGCCTCGACCTGCGCCGGAGTGACGAGGTCGGGGTGCTGGCCGACAGCTTCGACAACATGGTTCAGACCATCCGTGAACGCACCGAGGACTTGAAACGGGCCAACGAGCAGCTGACGCTTCTGTCCATGCGGGACGGCCTGACGGGGATCCCCAACCGCCGCATGTTTGATGACTCCCTGAAGCAGGAATGGCGCCGGGCCATGCGGGACAAAACGCCCGTCTCGATCATCCTGGGCGATGTTGACTTTTTCAAGAATTACAATGACGCCCACGGGCACCTGCAGGGGGATCAGTGCCTCATCGCGGTGGCTGCGGTGCTGCAACAGCAGATGAACCGCCCAGCGGACTTGGTGGCACGTTTCGGAGGCGAGGAATTCGCCATCATCTTGGCCGACACCGACACCTATGGGGCCGGACATGTGGCGCAGTCGCTACGTCAGGCGGTCATGGACCTGCATCTGGAACACGGCCACTCCAATGTGGCGCCCTGCGTGACCATGAGTTTTGGCGTGGCCTCCATGGTTCCGCAGCCCGAAGACGGGGACGACGGCATGGCCGAACTGCTCCACAGGGCGGATCGCGCCATGTACCAATCCAAACGATTGGGCCGTAACCGGGTCGAAGTCTGGAGCGATGAGCAGCCGAAATCTCCCTCCCTGTGATTCTCCTACCGTGCCGGATGCTCCGGCGCGGTGCCAACTTTTTCATGACCTCGGCCCCATGCCGAAAAGGAACTATATGACTTTCGAATCTTTCGGGCTCCCGCCCGCTCTGGTGCAGGCCCTGCAGACCCGCCAACTCGATACGCCCCTGCCCGTGCAGGAGGCGGCGCTGCCGGTGCTGATGGCCGGAAAATCGGCCATGCTGGTCTCACGGACCGGCTCGGGCAAGACACTCGCCTACCTCTTGCCCATCCTGGCGGGCATCAATGCCGAGAGCATGCACGTGCAGGCCGTGGTTCTGGCCCCGACCCACGAGCTGGCCATGCAGATAAACCGCGTGGCCACGGACCTGGCCAAAGACGCTGGCCTTGGCGTGCGTGTACAGGCCCTCATCGGCGGAGCCGCGGTCAGCCGCCAGATCGAAGGACTCAAGAAAAAACCCCATCTGGTCATCGGATCGGCCGGCCGCATGACGCACCTCATGGAGCTTGGGAAACTCAAACTCAAGGAGACCGTGTGGCTGGTCCTCGACGAAGCGGACCGCCTGCTCATCGAGGAAGGGCTTGAGCATATCCGCAAGATCACGGGCCAGCTGGGCCCCGAGACTCGCTTTGTCTTCGTCTCCGCCACCGAAGGTCCGGCCACGACCCGCATCGCTCGTGGACTGGCCCCGAACCTTGCGTTCGTGCGTGCGCAGAACGAGATCAGCCCTGCCATCCGGCACTGCTATCTGGTCTGTGAGGAGCGCGACAAGGTCGATTGGCTGCGCAAGGTGCTGCGCGGCCTGTCCCCCGAGCGAGCCCTGGTCTTCGTGCACCGCGGGGCCAGTGCCGAGCGCATGGCCGAACGCCTGGAACACCATCAGCTGTCCGTGGCCGACCTGCATGGCGCGCACGACAAGTTCCAGCGCCAGGACGCCCTGGACGATTTCCGCAAAGGCAAGGCCCAGACGCTCATCGCTTCGGACATCGCAGCCCGGGGGCTCGATATCTTTGGAGTGGAACTGGTGGTCAACGTCGATGTGCCAAGCCAGAGCCGCGATTATCTGCACCGTGCCGGACGCACGGGCCGAGCCGGTGCCACCGGCCTTGTGCTGTCTCTCATGACCGAGGCGGAAAGCCGTCTGGCCAAGCGCTACGCCCAGGATCTGGACATCGCCCTGGAGCAGGTGCAGCTTGTGCGCGGAGCCCTTGTTCCGGCGACAGGCGACTGCGCGCAAAACCTGCGCCCGGCTCCGCGTCCTTTCGGCCCCGGCAGAGGCGGCAGAAAAAAAACCGCCTCGGCCGGACCTGACGTCCGCACTGAGCCCGCGACAACCGGCTCCACCCCGCCTGCTCCCGCCAGGGCGCCTCAATCCCGGGACAAGAAGGCCAGCCCCGCTCCGACGCGCAAACGCGGCTCCGCACTCCCAGGCGCCAAACCTGACACCAAATCTGGCCCCAAAACCGGCAAGGGCGGACAAAAGCCTTTGTCAGGTTCCAAGCAAAGCAAACCAGCCTGATCTTTCACGGCAGGTCACTGTCCTTTTCCCATCCCATGGAAATGATCGGCATGCCTCTTGTCGCGCCGACCTCGTTCAAGGTCTTTGTGGACGGTCAGGCTCAGGAGAAGAAGGATGCCCTGCAGCCTGCCCACGGCCCGCATCATCATTTCACATGACTGGGACTTCCTGGCGCGGACAACGACGCGGTTCATGACCATAAAGAACGGTCGCCTCGTAACCGACGTGCCCCATTTGCCGCACCGCCACGTACATGCCCATCCCCTGGGCGACGAACCGCACCATCATCACGACTAAATGGCCGCCATGTGGGCGGAAATCATATTTTTGCAAGACGCCCGGTACGGGCAACGAAATGCGGAAACGATGCGGATCTCAGAAGAATTTCAGGGCAGGACTTAGCGCGTCGTATACGGCACGCGCCTCTTCCATGCGCCCGCCCTTGCCGGCCAACTCTAACGCCCTGGCCAGCTCGCCGAGTTCAAGCAGACCCATGTTGAAAAGAGTCCCTTTCAGCATATGCCCCGCGTCCGCGACCTCCTGCGCGTCAGATCGCAAAAAGGCTGCCTCAAGGCGGCCGAGCGTGGCGCCCACTGTCTGACAACCAAGCCCGTAAAGCTCTTCGACGTCATCCAGGCCCAGGCCATAAACCTGGCACAAGTGTTCCTTGACCCGCTGCTCCATGCTTTTCTCCCTGTTTCCGGGCAAAATCCGAATGTGTTGAACGAGCCCCATGTAGAAAGCCCGGGTGCAACCGGCAAGCATCTCTGCCGGACAAAAAAGGAAGCTACCCGTAACGATGTGTTTGCCTTTCAGCTAAAACTCCACGATGCGCTTTTGAGCATGGCACGCCTGCTGCGCGTGACGTAACTGCATCGCAGAAAACAAAACACTCCTGCCTGCCAAAAAACCCCGGACTTGCTCCCGCCTTGTGGTTGACCCCGGCCACAAATTATCTTTATGAAGTTCCACGGTGTGAAATTTTTCCATCCCCGCACCTCTCAAGGAGAACCCCATGGATCCATCGCTGGCCAAACCCTTCATCAAAGCAACCAAAGACGTGCTCTCGGCCATGGCCGCCCTTGAAGTCGTGGCCGGCACGCCGTATGTCAAAAAAGATAAAATGGCCCGGGGCGATGTTTCCGCCGTGATCGGCATCACCGGCGACAAGCAAGGCACCTTCTCCATCTCCTTTGACCGCAAAACCGCCGTGCACATCGTCAAGCAGATGCTCGGAGACGCCATAGAGGACATCCTGCAGGACGTGCAGGACGCCATGGGCGAGATCACGAACATGATCTCCGGCCAGGCCCGCGTCGGTCTGGTGGACATGGGCCTGAAGCTCCAGGGCTCCACCCCTTCGGTCATCATGGGCGACAACCACACCATCGCGCACATGAGCTCGGCCGTGGCCATCGCCATCCCCTTCTCCTGCGAAGCCGGGACCTTCACCCTGGAATTCTGCTTCGAATAGGCTCATGAACAGCGAGGGAAACATCAACCTGCAGGTTTCCGAGCTGCTGCTTGGGGCCAGCGCCAAGTCGCTGACGGCCCCCAAGGAATTCGACCTCATGGAGATGCCACTCGAGGGAGTGGCTGCTTTTTGGCTGTCTGTGAAGAAGACCATGGATTCCAAAAAAAAGGGTGATGAATTCCTGCTGGAGGAGGCCAAGCACACCCGCGAACCCCACATCAGGTTTCTCCTTGAACTGGCCGCCTCCTCTTTTTCGGCCAAACGCTGCGAGGAACTGGCTCAGGTCAGAAAAAAAAACATCCTGGCCGAATTGCACCGCAAATACGTGCTCATGGCCATCGGTCTTTTGGGCATCGTGTCCAAAGAAAATCCACAAAAAGTCATGATCCGCTTTTTGTCCAAATTCCACATCGCGCCCATTTTTGAAAAACAGGTCTTCGAGGTCGCCCAGCTCATGCTGAAGAATCTGGACAACGCCGAGCTGAACAAATCCAAGTTTCTGAACATCGACCACAAGCTGAAAATCGAGGCACTCATCATAAACCTCATCTTCTACTGCATGCTGGCCCGAAGGAACGGAATCGAATACCTCATCGCGTTTCAGGAATACATCTCGTCCCAGTATTTCAAAGACGGCCTGATGCTCATTAATGACGGTTTCGACTACGACTTTGTCAAATTCAGGCTCAATCTGGTCAAAAAGGAAATCCTCGAAGCGACCGAGATGAAGATGGACCTGTCCATGCAAATGATGTCCGCCCTCAAATCCGGAACTCCCTTCGGCGACCTCTACCTCATCGCCAAAGCCTTCCTGCCCTGAAAAAGCCGCTTTACCGCAAAAAACAGCCCGTAATCGCCTGCGGCGACGCACGCCCCGCGACAAATTCCGCCATGCCGGAATATCCGCCAGCGTGCTCCAATGCCTGTGCGCGCCCGAGGATTTTACCCCTCCTCACAAATTCATGATCTTCAGCAACAGGTCGTCCCCCCAAAGCAGGGTCAGGACCGCTCCGAGGCAGAGGAACGGGCCGAAAGGAATGGCCGTGCGGAGGCCTTGGCCTTCGGGGCGGCGCAGGTAGACCACGGCTATCGCAAGAGCGCACAGGGCGGAGAGGAGGATCATGAGCGGCAACAAGGAGAGGCCAACCAGGGCTCCGAGGCTGAGCATGAGCTTTATGTCGCCGGTGCCGAGGGCATCGATCCCGCGCAAACGCAGATAGGCCTGCTGCAGGAGCAGAAAGATTCCCGCTCCGCAGAGCCCCCCAAGCACCGTCTCAAGCCAGTCCACAGGCAGAAAAAGCGGGGTGGACAGGGCCAGGATGGCCGCCGGATAGGTCAAAACGTCGGGCAGGATGAAGGAGTCCAGATCGATGAAGGCGGCCACCAGGAAAATCCCCAGAAAGACCATGTAGGTCAGCCACAGCGCGGTCGGGCCGAATTTGATCGCAAAAAGAAGGGCCAGAATTCCGGAAAGAAGCTCCACGGCCGGGTATCGCCAATGAATTTTCCCTTTGCAGGAGCGGCATTTCGCTCCGAGCAGGAGGTAAGACAGGACCGGTATGTTTTCCCACCAGGACAGCACATGCCCGCAGGCCGGGCAATGTGAGCCGGGCCTGATTACAGATTTGCCCACCAGATAGCGGTACACGCAGACGTTGTAGAAGCTGCCCAGACACAACCCCAGAATAAGGGCCATGGTGTAAAAAAATGCGGGATACGAAAAAAGCTCGACCATGCGAACACCTTGGAAGTAAATTATGTTTCTAATAATTCTGAACCGTTACGATATTTTGTGATAACAATTCAATCGCATTCGCCATAGAGGGTGTCACTGCAAAAATTCGTCATCCCCTTGAAGAAGGGGGTCCATGTCTTTTTAACTCCCTAAAAAATGGATTCCCGCCTTCGCGGGAATGACGCTGAGGTTCTTTCGCACTTTTTGCAGTGCCATGATAACGCTCCGTCAAGCAAGGTCAGCAGCGCCGCTCAGCTCATGACCCAGACCGCCCAGATCGAGGCCTCGGCGGAGAGCCTGTTGACGAGGGCGATGGGAACCCCTAGCTGTGCAGCCTTTCTGCTCAGACGGTCCCAGTTGCAGCGATCTATCTCGTCAAGCAAGTCGAGCCAGACCGCACTCGGATCATCCGGATCGGTCAGGGCCAGCTTGATGCCCGGCTCCAGAGGGATCTCCTCCAGCACCAGCCCCATGGACTGGTCCAGAATGGCGTCGAGCAGGGAAAAAAAGCCCAGCAGGAACATGCTGTCCTGGTCAAAGGGAGTCGGGTGCCTGTGAGCCAAAAGGTGCAGAAAACGAGCACGTTGCACGGAAATGCGGACCAGTTCGTTAGCTTTGTCCTGTGTGTTCACATCGGACAGGATGACCACCTGCAGCCATTGCCGCAGATTACGGCTTCCGAGCATGGAAACTGCGCGCGGAATGGACGTGATCTTGATCTGCAGGCCGAAAAATGCGGAATTTATGTATTTGAGCAACCGGTAGGAAATGGCCAGATCCGTCTGGATAATTTCCACCAGGCGGGTGGAATCCACTTCCGGGACGCTGAGTTCCTTTAAAAGCTTAACCTTGTTGACTTGCGTGGCAGAAAGTTTTCGCCCGGGGATCACCTCGGGACGATTGAAGAAAAAGCCTTGAAAATACGTAAAGCCGAGCTTCTTGCAAACCCTGAAAATATCATGAGTCTCCACTTTCTCGGCTAGCAGCGTCGCGTCGTACTTTTTGACACCCTCTGCAATGGCCACAACCTCGGCCGGAGTCTTGCCCAGGATGTCGATCTTGATGATGTCAACCATCTCGCACAAGGGTTCAAGGCCCGGTTCTCCTTCGAAATCATCCAGGGCCAAGGTGTAGCCCCGCTTCTTGAGCTCCCGGCAGGCGCTAATGACTTCGGGCTCTGGCCTTACGGTCTCCAGGATCTCGACCACGCACTGGTCGGCAGGCAATACATAGGGTGCCTGGCCGACGAGGAGGCTGCGCGGAAAATTGACCAGGGCCTTGGTTCCCTTACGCAACCCCTGCACCGCAAGGTTGTAGCCGTCGGCTATTATCTGCGTTGTGGCATGATCCCCATCCGTGAACACGGCCTCCTGAATATTTTCTCCGTGACGAAAAAGGAGCTCATAACCCCATATCTGCATCTGTGCCGTGAATATGGGCTGACGGGCGACAAAAAACTTGTCGTAAAGCTGTTCCGGATACGTATCTTCCATCAGCGGGTCCTTATTAATGAGCACGAAAGCTCGCAGACCTTGAAACAGCCCCCTCCAGGAGCATCCCGGGCTCCCTAGGACGCACCTCCCATGACTTCATCGGTCCACATCGCAGCCTCGATGGCGGCGTTGTCGACGATCTCCATGGGAATGCCTATCTGCTGCGCCTTTTTCTCTAGACCAGCCCAGCTACCGCGATCAAGCTCATTCAAAAGCCCGATCCAGACGGAGTGCACGCTTTCTGTGTCAGCCAGGGTGGACTTGATGTCCGGGTCAAGAGAAATATCATCGAGAACCTGCTCCATCTGCTGGTCCAGAATCGCGTCAAGCACGGAAAAAAAGCCCATCACGAACATGCTGTCCGTGGGAAAAGGCGTCGGGGCAACCGTAGCCAAAAGCTGGAGGAACCGACCACGCAAGACGGACATGCGGACCAACTCCTGGCCCTTGTCCGTGGAATTGATGTCGGACAGAATTACCACCTGCAGCCATTGACGCAAATTCTGGCGACCGAGCATGTTCACGGCGCGCTGGATGGACTCGATCTTTCCGCGCAGGCTGAAACGGGCGGAATTGATGTATTTGAGCAGGCGATAGGAAATAGACAGATCCGTCTGAATGATCTCCACCAGCCGGGACAACTCCGTCTCGGTTTCATTGAGTTCCTTCAAGAGCTTGATCTTGGTGCTCTGACTGGCAGAGAGCTTGCGCCCGGGGATGATCTCGGGCTTGCTGAAGAAATACCCCTGAAAATATTCAAAGCCCAGCCGCTTGCAGACGTTGAACATATCAAGGTTCTCGACCTTCTCGGCCAGAAGGCGGGCCTTGTACCCTCGCAGGCCATTGACGATGGCCATGACCTCACCGGGTGTCTTGCCCAGAATATCGACCTTGATGATGTCCGCTATCTCGCACAATGGCTCAAAACCCGGCGCCCCCACAAAGTCATCCAGAGCCAGGGTATAGCCGTTTCTCTTCAGCTCCCTGCAAGCCTCCATGACTTCAGCCTCGGGCGACACCGTTTCCAGTATTTCCACGACACAACGCTCGGAAGGAAGCACATAGGGCGCATTGCCCAAAAGGATATTACGCGGAAAATTGATCAACGCCTTGATTTTACTGCTTATACCCCGGGACCCGAGGGCGAATCCATCGGCGATGACCTGGGTTGTTGCCTGGTCGCCGTCCGTGAACACGGCGGTCTGAGTCTCCCCATGCCTGAAAAGAAGCTCATAGCCCCAGATCCTCATTTCCGCCGTGAAAATGGGCTGTCTGGCTACATAGATCCTGTCGTAAAACTGTTCGGACATTTGTTCCGACATGGAAAAAACCTCTAAGGCATGAGTGGAGCAAAGGGCAGGCCGATATCCTCTTCCAGGCCCAGCATGAGGTTGGCATTGGCAACGGCCTGGCCCGAAGCGCCGCGGCAAAGGTTGTCTATGGCCGAGACCACAATGAGTCTGTCCGTGCGCGGGTCCGTGACCAGCCCGAGATCGCAGAAATTGGTCCCACGCACCCACCTGGTTTCAGGCAGGGAGCCCTGGGGCAAGAGGCGCACCCACCGCTTGCCTGCATAGAACTCCTCGTAGCAGGCACGGATTTGCTCCAGGCCGACACCGGGGGAGAGTTTGGCATAGGCGGTGGTCAGGATGCCACGGTTGATGGGCAAAAGGTGCGTGTTGAAGGAGAGGCGTATTTCCCGGCCGGCAGCCAAGCCCAGTTCCTGTTCGATTTCAGGGGTGTGGCGGTGCTTGGTCAGATTGTAGGCCCGAAACGTGTCCGAGACTTCGCAGAAAAGAGTGCCAACGCCCGCCTTGCGCCCGGCCCCGGTGGTTCCGGACTTGGAATCGATGACCAGATCCTTCGGCGAGATGAGCCCTGCGGCCAGGGCCGGATACAGGGCCAGGATGGCGGATGTCGGATAGCAGCCGGGATTGGCAACCAGTCCGGCCCGCGCGATGCTTTCGGCGTAAAGTTCCGGCAAACCGTAAACGGCCTCGGCCAAGAGGGCGGTCTGGGTATGCGGCACCTGATACCAGCTCTCGTACTCCTTATGGTCGCGCAGACGAAAATCAGCGCTTAAGTCCACGACCCTGGCTCCAAGCCCGCGCAGCTCGGCGGCCATTTCCATGGCCGTGCAGTGAGGAACAGCCAGAAAAACAAGGTCGCAATTCGCGGCCAGAAAAGCGCTGTCCGGGGCAGTTATTTCAAGCTCGCCAAGCTCCGTGCCCTGCAGGAATGGATAAATTTTTTGCAGGGGCTGTCCGGCCTCTTTTCGCGACGTGACCTGGGTCAGACGCAGACCGGGATGGCCTAGCAGGATGCGGGTCAACTCCATTCCCGTGTAGCCGGTAACCCCGACCAGACCGACGCGCTTCACCATCGTTGCTCCCTATTTCGCCTTCTGCACGTATTTCATGCGCAGTTCAAAAAGCATGTCCCGAAGCAGCCGGGCTTCCTGATCCGTCAGATTCCCTTTGGTCTTGCCCTCAAGCATGCACAAAATATCGATGGTCTGCTTGGCGGCCAGCACATTTTCGATGGTCTGTCCGCTTTCGGGCTCAGGTACCTCGCCCAGGTGGACCAGGGCGGAGGAACTCATGGACAGGACAAAGGTCCCGAAATCCAGTTGAGGCATTTCCGGACACGAACAGGACAAGTCCTCGTATTCTTCGGCCAATTTTTTCTCTTCGTTCATATGCACTCCTTACGCCCGATTTTCAGGGAAACCGTCGCGCAGCGCTTCTTCATAGGCACTCGCGGCGTCTTCAAGATACGTCCTTGCGGCGCAATATCCCCCGGCCGCATGCAAGCCTTCACGCAGAGCGTAAAGCCCCGCCAGGACATCGCTCCAATCCACATGGCCCATGTGACCGAGCCTGACCAGGCTCTTCTTGAGTTCGCCCTGGCCCCCGGCCATGACCACTCCGCAACGCTCCGCCGCGACTTTTAGCACTTCGCCTCCGTCGATGCCTGTCGGCAGCTTGATGGAGGTCAGGCCCCAGGTGAAATGCGTCCTGGCCAAAAGCTCAAGGCCCATGCTCGCCGCCCCGGCCCGGGCCATGCATGTCAGCGCCCATTGCTTGGCGTACACGCCCTCCAGGGTCTGTTCCTTGAACAGATCGAGACTCACGGCCAGACCTTGCAGCAGATTGACCGGGGAAGTGAAAAGGGTCTGGTGACCCAGGCTCTTGTCCCGTTCGGCCAGCAGGTTAAAATAGAAATCAGAAGAACCTACGCTGTGCACTTTGTCCCAAGCGCGGGCGCTCAAGGCCAAGAGGGCCAGACCCGGCGGGAGCATGAGGCCCTTCTGGGACCCTGTCAGCAGGCAGTCGATGTCCCAGGCGTCCATGGGGCAAGGGGAAATTCCGACAGCGGAGATGCCATCGACAACAAGGAGCACGTCCTTGCCCCGGGTCACCTCGCCCAGTTCATGCACGGGATGCAGCACTCCGGTGGAGGTCTCCGAGGCCTGTACCAGCACGCCGCGAAGCTCGGGGTCCGCCGCCAGGGCCGCCCGCACCTCCTCGGCCGACACGGCCTGACCGTTTTCAAGGACCAGGGAGGTCACGGCAAGACCATGCGCCTGGGCGATCTCCCGCCAGCGCTCTCCGAACTTGCCGCCCTCGACCACGAGCACTTTCTCGCCGGGCGCGAAAAGATTGGTCACGGCCGCGTGCATGGCTCCCGTGCCCGAACAGGACAGGGGCAGAACCTGCTGCGCGGTGCCGAACAGGTACTTGAGGCCAGGCTGAATGCGCTCCATGATCTGCACGAAATCGCGCTTGCGATGGTGGATCATGTCTTTGGCCAGAGCCAGGCGAACCTCCTCCGGCAGAGGAGTGGGACCGGGAGTCAGCAATCGTAATTTATTGAGCATGTCGTATCCGCAAAAGATGTTTGCAAAGGATTGCAAATGGTTATTGATGAGCCGCGCTCCAGTCCTCGCCAACGCCCCAATCAACCACGAGGGGTACGCTGAGGCTGTATACGGAAGCCATGATCCCGGACACGGCCTCGCCCACTTCCCGGGCCTGGGGCGCAGGGGCTTCGAGCAGCAGTTCGTCGTGAATCTGCAGGATCAGGCTTGCGCCTAATTCGCCAATAACCGGACTCTTGTCCACTTCGAGCATGGCCTTTTTGATGATATCCGCCGCAGAACCCTGGACCACGGTATTGATGGCCATTCGCCGGGCCTGCTGCGCCATGTTCACGTTGCGGGAATTAATCTGGGGCAGCATGCGTCGTCTCCCGGCCAGGGTGGTCACATAGCCAAAGGACTTGGCCCCGGCCTCGATCTCCTCGTAAAACTCCCGGACGCGAGACAATTTGCTGAAATAGACCGCGATGAACTCCTTGGCCTGTTTCAGGCTGATGCCCAGCTCCCGCCCCAGCTTCTGGGGCCCCATGCCGTAGAGCAGACCAAAGTTGATGGTCTTGGCCTTGCGCCGCTCGTCGGCGCTGACCTCGGTCTTGTCGAAGAGAATCCCGGCCGTGCGGACGTGAATGTCGTCACCGGCGGCAAAGGCGTCCGTTAGGGCCTGGTCCCCGGACATGTGCGCCAGCACTCTGAGCTCGATCTGCGAATAGTCCGCAGCCACAAGCCGGTTGCCGGGCGAGGCCACGAAACAGGAGCGCATGCGCGGGCCGAGTACTCCGCGGATGGGGATGTTCTGCAGGTTCGGGTTGCTGCTTGAAAGACGGCCGGTGGCCGTGGCCAGCTGGTTGAAGGTGGTGTGGATGCGCCCGTTCTTATCGGCCAGCTGCGGCATGGGCTCAAGATACGTGGAGCGCAGCTTCTCGTACATCCTGAACTCCAGGACATCGGCGACGATGGGATGCTCTGCGGCCAATCCTTCAAGCACGCTGCTGGACGTGGATTGCGCTCCGCCGGGAGTCTTCTGCTTGCTGGCCAGACCCAGTTTGGCAAAAAGCACTTCAGCCAGCTGCTGGCTGGAGCGGATGTTGAATTCACCTCCGGCCTGCTCATGAATCTTCTGCGTCAACCGATCCAGCTCGGCCTGCACCAGGCAGAGAAAATCATGGAACCTGTCCGCATCAATGCGGATGCCGCGTTTTTGCATGCGCACCAGCACCTCGGTCAGGGGCAATTCAAGACCCTGCAACAGCCCGAGCAACTCAGAGCCCGCGAGTCGTGCATGCAGCAGACGGCCTACTGCCAGCACTGCCTGGCCGTGATTTTCCCGATGCACATCGATCTCGTCGCCCAACCCGTCGCGGATCCGCTCCAGGGAGTAATTGCGCTCTTCGGGGCTGAGGAGATAGGCGGCAAGCTCTATGTCGAAGACTTCGGCGCAGCCCGAGAGATCAAGACGGCCCTGCTCGAGCACGCTCTTGTACGAAGTCACGTACACGCGCGCCCCAGTCAGCGCGCGACACAAATCCGAGGCCGCGCCCATGTACAAAAGCTCTTCCACGTCCGTGCCCAGAATCCATTTTTCGCCCTCGGCGTAAAGGCCCACTTCCTTCCCGGCCATGGGCTCAAGGCTTGGCGCCAGACGCGGTTCGACCCGCACCGGGCCGGATATTTCCTCCCCGTCCGGGACCGGATCGGCAGCAACAGCTGCTTGCGCCCGAGCGTCTGGGGCCTTGGCGCGCCCGTTTTTGCGGACAAGGGCCTGAAATTCGGACAGCAGCGAGCGGAATTCATATTCCTTGAAAAAATCCAGCGCCCCGCCGTCAACCTCTCCCACCGCCAGATCGTCAAGACCGAACTCCGTGCACATGTCCGTGCGCAGGGTGGTCAGCGTCCGATAAACGAAGACCTGCTCCATGTGCGGCGAGAGCAGGGTCTGCTCTTTGGCCGTGAGGCGGTCGAAATTCTTTTTGAGTAAATCAAGGCTTGCAAAGCGGCGCAAAAATCCCATGGCCGTCTTGGGCCCGACTTTTGGGATACCGGGAATGTTATCCGCCGCATCACCGGTCATGGCCTGGAAATCCGCCCACTGATCGGGCTGAAGGCCCGTCTCCTGTACAAAGCCTTCGCGGGTGGTAAGCTTTTCCTTGCCTTGGGCCGGGTCCCACATGACCACGTTCTCATCCAGACACTGCCGCAGATCCTTGTCCGCGCCGACAATGACCACGCTGCGCTCTGCTTTGAAACGGCTGGCCAGGGAGGCGATACAGTCATCTGCCTCCCCGCCCTCGGCTTCGAGCACGCGGATGCCCAGCAGACGAAGCCCCGCCTTCAAAGGTTCGAGCTGCGCGGCCAGCCCTTCAGGCATGCGCGGCCGATTGGCCTTGTAGGTAGGCAGAAGTTCATGCCTGAAGGTGGGGGCGCGGCCGTCAGTGACAAAAACGAGATGGGATGGATTCTCTTCGCGCAGGAGCTTTAAAAGCAGCTTGAAGACGATATACATGGCGCTGGTCGGAAAGCCGTCGGAGCGCTTGAAATCGGGGTAGGCGTAAAAACCACGATAGATGAAGGCGTGGCCGTCGATCAAAAAAAGCGGCTCGGTTTTCAGTCCGAGCCTTGTTTGCAAACTCATGCGCCCTCCGGTTTGGGGAAGCGGGTATCGGTTATGAGGCCCCGTTCGGAGAAGTCTCCAGCACTTTCTTCTTTTTCTTCACATCCGCGCCGCCATGCAGGCGCTCCCACACAAACTGGCTGGCATGCTGACAGCCCAGCTTCTCCATGGGAATCTCGGCCCGGGCCATGGACTTGTGTCCTCCGGCGGAACCCACGTCGCCGAACAGGCGCTTGGCGAATTTGCCCATGTCGCGGCGCAAGCCGTCACCGCGAAAGACGACAACCAGCTTGTCGTCGCTGATGCCGCTGATCATGGTCGTGGACAGCCCATGCACGCGCAGGAAAAAATCGGCCAGAACGACCAGAATGTCGGAAGAATCGACCTTGCCCATGAAGATGGTGATGGTCTTGCCGGTGACCCGCATCTTGCGGAAGGCCTGGGTGAAATACTTGAGCCACTCCAGACGGAACTCCGAACGGATGATCTTGTGCAGCAGGGGTTTGTTGTAGAATTTAGAGAGGTAGCGAAAAGCCTTCATGTCGTTGTCGTGAAACTCGCGCTCAAAGCTCTGGGTGTCGGACTTGATCCCGTACAACAGGGCCGTGGCCAGAAGCTTCCCCGGACGCAGGCCCAGGTTGTAGAGATACTCGGTCATAATGGTCGCGTTGGACCCGTACTCGGACACGATCTCGACAAAATCGGCTTCCACCGGAGTACCCGCGACTTTCGGGTGGTGGTCGATGACCACGGAAAAGTGGATGTTTGCGAAATCCGGATGATGATGCGGCTGGGAGTCGACCAAGGCGAAGCGGTCGTACTGAGCCACAAGAAGCGGATTGAGTTTCTTGGTGGCGATACGCAACAGACGGATCATGGCCAGATTATCGGGTCTGGTGATCTCGTTGACATGGGCGATGGCAACCTGTTCGACACGGCCTGCGAGGATGCGCTTTAACGCCATGGCCGAGGCCAAGGCGTCGGGATCGGCATTGATGAGGATCAGCCAGCGCTCATTTTTATTCAGCAATTCTTGAAGCTTGGCAAGCTTCGGATCCAGCTTTCGAAAATAGGCCATGACCTTCTCACTTGAGTTTTTGGGCCAACCCGGCAACGACCAGATACACACTTGTACTGACACTGGCAATTTCACGGTTGAGTTGACCCAGATCACGGGCAAATGCCCGTATTTCACCGTCGAATGCAAGAGGCCCCAGCCCCATTTCAGTCGATACCAAAATCAGATTTTCCCCCCTCCAGTCCTGAAGGCAGGCGAAAAATTCCTCTCTCTTCCGTTTCCCGTCTTCCCGGCTACCCGCCAGTGAAAACATCCAGAAATCAAGACTGTCGACCAGCACGCTGCCGCCTAGGGGAGCAAGGGTTCCAAGCGCACAAGCCAGGTCGGTGTCCACTTCCCGCACCGCGATATCCGCGTCCCGGTTCTGACGGTGGGTAATGATCTGTCGCCGAAAGGCAAGGTCCCGGGATTTTCCCGTGGCCACAAGCGTCCAGGGGCGCGGCCCCCGGCACAGGAGCTCGAGCCCGAAATCGGATTTGCCGGATTTGTTGCCGCCAAGGACCAGCTCAATCATGGTGCATGCCCCACTGAAGAAGCCAGGACTGAAGCAGAGTCAAGGAGCGTCCGAGCTCTTCCAGAGAAAATATTTCAACCACCAGCGTCGTATCCTCCCCTACGCGCAGCAAAATCTCGCGCAGCAGGCCCGGATCGGGCAGCTGACCCAGCCCGGCATGCCCGCGCTTTGATTCTCCGCCATAGATATGAAGAATGCGCACGCGTTCGAAAAAACCGGGCAGGCTCATCAGACTGTTTTGCCCATAACTGACCATGTGCCCCACATCCAGACAGACTCCAAGCCCACGTGCGCGTATCTCATCCCAGATGCCACTCAGATCGCCCTCGCGCGTATTTTCGACCCAGAGCATGGAAGACAGGCCTGGCCTGTGCCGCAGCAGCGCGGAGAGGTTCCCGGGCTTTGGAGGATGGAGCACATAACCGCGTGGCTTGAGAAAGGCAATTTTTTGCTCAAGCGCGAAAATGGTGTCGCCAACGGCGGCCGGACCGTCCTGCCAGGGCAGATCCAGGGGAAGATGGGCATGGTAGGTCAGCCCCAGCTCGGGCAGATTCAAAGGCAGATCAAGCTCATCGTAGTCCAGGCAACCACGCGTCTCAAGGAGCATGAGCGCGACCTCGTCCACCATGGAAGAGAGCGCTCGGCAATTGGGTCCGACGCGGTCCGGGATGACACAGGATGGCGCGGCCAGTCTAAAGCGCATGCGGGTCAAAAAGGCTCAGCTGTCGTTCATTGCGACGCACATGGCGCTTGATGGCGCTTTTACGCAGCATGTCCTGCGGCAGACGGCGCACCAGGGACGACAGGGCGAGTTTCAAGGTCTTGCCGAAAACGCGGCGGCTGGCCGAGTGACTCAGGAAAAGCATGGATTTGGCCCGGGTCAGGCCGACGTAGAAGAGGCGGCGTTCCTCGTCCATGTCGAGCCCATGGTCGTCGCCGGGCTTGCCCAGGAGCATGTCCATTCCCGCAAAAGGCAGGATGCCCTCTTCCAGACCGGGCAGGAACACGACCTCGAATTCAAGCCCCTTGGCCCCGTGCATGGTCATGATCTGCACTTTCTGAGCCTTGGCCCTGATGGCGCAAAGCTCGGTTTCAAGCCGGACCATGTTCAGAAGCCCGCGCCAGCCCGAACAGGTCTGGAAGGCCTTGACCAGATCCACAAAAGCCTTGCTCTTCCAAAACAGGGCATCAAACGGCGGGGTCGTGGAAAAATGAACGGCCATGGCCAGCGGCCCTTTCTCGACCACATTTTCGGGACAGGACGGAAGCTGCTCGTCCAGGGCGTCGGGCAGTCCGAGCACGTTTCCGGCGATCCGCAAAAGAAGATCCACCCGCGCATCAACAAAAAAGGACTCCTGCTCCGGCACGGACACGGGTATCCCGGCGCTCTCAAGAGCCTTGGCAATGGGCGGGACAAGAGCCTTGAAACGCACCAGCACGGCGATGTCGCCGGGAGAAATATTTTTTCCCTCGTGCGTATCCGCCTGCCAGTGACCCGTGCCTCCCAGTAGTTCGCGCACCCGCCCCGCGATCCAGCCCGCCTCCTGCTCGGCGCCCTGGGCTTCGAACAGAACGAGGGACGCGGACAGGGATTTCTGGGCTACCAGGGTCTGCTTTTCCGTAAAAAGATGCGCCGCAAGGCTTAAGATCTGTTGCGCCGAGCGATAGTTGTGGACCAGCCTGATCCTCTTCAGATCCGGCCACAGAGCGCGCAACCTGGCCTCGACATCACGTACCGCGCCTCGGAATCCGTAAATGGCCTGATTGGGGTCTCCGATGGCAAAAAAACCCCGCCCCCCTTGGGAGCAAAGCGCCGTGACCAGTCCAAGCTGAAGAGCGGAGAGGTCCTGCACCTCATCGACCAGGACGTGATCGTAGTCCGGAACGCACTGCCCAAGTTCGAGGTGTTCGAGCCAGAATTCGAGCAGATCGGTGTAATCGACCAGATTGAAGCGGACCTTGTCGTCCAGATAGCGTCTGGTGTGTTCGCCGGGGATGCGCACCCCGTCCTCGCGGGCCAGGGATTGTTCGCTCCAGGCGGTTTTAAGTTCCTTGCCTTGCAGATCGGGATTGGCGGCCGCGAAAAGTCTGCGGCTGCTCTCCTCGGAAAGAAGGATCGGAGCCTCGCCCATGACGGAGGTCCAGTATTCAAGCCCCAGCGCGTGCAGGGTGTCCGTCTTGGGCAGCACGGCCAGACCGGGACAAAGCCGCTGCAGGCGATCTTTCAATTCCCGCGCGGCCTTGCGGGTGAAAGTCAGGATCAGAATTCGCGCCGGGTCGGCACCCTGCGCAAGCAGATGGCGCACCCGGCCCATGAGGGTCTGGGTCTTGCCCGTGCCGGGACCGGCCAGGACCAGCACCGGCCCGGGTCCGGCAAGAATCGCGGCCAGTTGCATTTCATTGGCCGTCTGGATCGCTTCCTCTGCCCGGGGCGAGAGCTCCCCCCTGGTCTTACGCCAGCGCTGTCCCAATACTTCCGGCGGCGCGGAACGGGCAGCCATGGACAGCATGCGGCCATGCTTGAATTCGAGCAGCTCCTGCGGCGCGAACATGGAGATGCGTCCATACTCGCCGTCGTACCCCGAATGCCTGTGCACCACGCCCTGCCGCATCCTGCGCACAGCCTCCGCCAAAACCGTGGACGAGCGACGCAGATCCTCTTCGGGAACATCTCGCAGGATAGTGAATTCAGAACCAAAATCCTGAACAAGCTGATTGTACATGCCAAGCACTTTCTTTGTGCCGGGGCCCACCCCCAGAATTTCCGAAAGGATCTCGGCCAGGGGCACCAGAGACGAGAACCCCGGATGATGGGCCGGCCGCACGGGCAGGTCCCGGTCGGAAAGGGCAAAAATGCGATTGAGCACGCCAATGGTCAGCGGTTTGCCGCAGACCGGGCAAAAACCGCGGTGCGCTGCGGTCTCCTGGGGTTCGAGCATGACGCCGCATTTGCGATGACCGTCGAGGTGATATTTCCCTTCCTCGGGATAGAATTCGAGGGTGCCTTCAAAACGCGTCGTCCCGCTCTCGCGTCGCAGGGCGGCGCGAATGCCCGCAAAAGACATCTCTCCGGAGAAAACATTGACTTCCCGGCCCAGCTTTTCCCCGGAATGGGCATCGGAATTCGAGACCAGGGTAAAGCGGTCCAGGGCGCTGATCATCCAGTTCATCTCGGGGTCGGAGGACAGGCCGGTTTCCAGGGCGAAAATTTCTCCGCTCAAGTCCTCAAAACAGTCTTCAATACGATCAAAGCCGGACTTTGACCCGAAAAGGGAAAACCAGGGAGTCCAGATATGGGCAGGGACGAGATAGGCCAGCGGATCGGTTTCAAGAACCATTTCGAGAAGATCGTGCGCGTCGAGGCCCAGAATGGGACGGCCGTCCGAGGCGAGGTTTCCGACCTGCGCCAGGCGGGTGTTGAACTTGAGGGCCGAGTCGAGGCCGGGCATGAAGACCAGATTATGAATTTTGCGGACCTTGCCCCTCTTCTTGTATATGGAGCTGATCTCGGTGCAGAGCATGAATCGGATGCGCGCCGCGTTCATGTTCCCGGAATACCAGGGCAACTCCTGTTCCAGCGCCTTGCAGTCGCGCAGACGCAGCAGTCCGTTTTCCCCGGCTTCAAGCTGCTGGGTGATGATGTCCATCCAGCCCGGATGGGTGAAGTCACCCGTGGCCAGGACGTCGATGCCCTTGATCCCGGCCCAGGCCACCAGGTTTCTGGGCGTGAGGTTCTTGCTCGTGGCCCGGGAAAATTTGGAATGGATGTGCAGATCGGCGATGAAAGTATTCACGTTGTATCCTGGGGATCCTTTTGGGTCCGGAAAAAAGAGAGGTCCTGGACCAGCACGGCCTTGGCTCCTCCCGTGGAAATATTGGCAAGATCGATGAATGTTCCATTCTGGGCCGCGAGCCTGCGGGCGATGGCCAGACCCAGACCCGAGCCCACAGCCTTGCTGGTCACGAACGGGTCGAAACACTTGTCCGCCATCTCCGCAGCCAGCCCCGGGCCATTATCGGCTATGCTCAGGATTCTGGTGTTGCGGACGATTTTATCCTGGATGCTTATCTTCGGATCTTCCGTGTTTTCAAGAGACTGCAAAGCATTGACCACAAGATTTATAAGAACCTGATGCAGTTGGTTGCGATCAAAATAAAACGGTTCGTCCCCTGCTTCAACGTGAATCGCAACGCCAGGATGCTGCAGGCGAAGAGGCATGAGCACATGCTCCAGCTCCGTCGCCAGATCAAGAGGGGATGGCTCGGGCGCCTTGGGGCGTGCAAAGATCAAAAAATCCTTGAGTAGAAAATCAAGACGATCAATATCACGCAGTATGACCCGTGAGAGCCTGTCGGAAAATTCCTTTTCCAGATCATCGGAAAGAAGAAGCTGCAGACTGGTCTTGATCCCGGCCAGCGGATTCTTCATTTCATGAGCCAGACCGGCCGCCAACTCGCCTACACTGGCCAGCTTCTCCATTTCCTTGACCTGCCTTTCCAGTCTTTGCACTTCGGTGATATCGGAAAAAAGGATCATCCAGCCTTGATTTTCAGGCAATTCGGTCATTTTGAACCCGAATACCAGGCCGCGTTGGGTACTTATGACCATGTTTCGGCGTAGGCACACAAGCTCGCGATCCTTCCAGAAAGGAATAAATTCAGGAAAATAGGCATCAAACCTGGTTCCAACCATCTCGTTGCGGTCATATCCGGGAAGCCAATCAAGAGTGTGTTGATTGACAGTCGTGATTCTGCCGTCATGGTTGACGACCAGAAGTCCCGCATCGATCCAGTCAAAAACGCGATATTTTATCTCCTCGGCTTTGCGCAGGGCTTCTTCCTTCTCGATGAGCCGGAACAAAAGCCGGTTCTCCGCCGTGCGACTCAATTTGACCAGAGAGCTGACCAAAATAAGTGCCAGAGTCAACAAACTGTAATTATAGGCCAGATCGGAACCGCGGATATGGGTCTGAGCCCAATATTGTGGATAGTAGAATTGAAAACAGGATATGATGAAAAGAAGAATCCAGACAAGAAAAGAAGAAATAATTATTGTTTTAAAACCAATTATTCGACCATAAAAAAACAGACAGAGTATATAAAGAAAAGCAAATGCACTGAATGATCCACCAGTTAAAACAACCCACCATGTCGTTAAAAAAATATCGGCAAAAAGCTGAAGTCTGAATAGGAGGAAAGAACCAATAAACCGCTTTGTAGCCAGAAGATATACAATGCTTAACGAAAAGCCGCTGACAAAAAATAAAATATACTGAAAATCACGATTTACTTCCAGCCTCATGCCTCTGTCAGAAATATTGACGATCTCGGCTATGGCCAAAAGCAAAAGAAAAACCATGATCCCAAGACGGATCACGGAGAATTTGATGTAGAAATTTTTGAATTCGTCGGAGGGTTTCAGTTCAGGGTTATTGTCCACAATCCCTAGCATCTCCCTGCAGTTTTTCCACCGCATGCTTGAGCGCGGGCAGGACGGCTTGCAGATTTTCGCGCACGGCCTTGGGGCTTCCGGGCAGATTGACCACCAGGGAGAGGCCCATGACTCCGGCCACAGCGCGGGAAATCATGGCGTGCGGTGTCTTGGCCAGGGAGGCCTGGGTCATGGCCCGCTCAAACCCCGGCAGGCTCTTGTCCAGAAGAGGCAGGGTCACTTCCGGGGTGATGTCGCGAGGCCCAACTCCGGTTCCGCCGGTGGTGAAGACAAGATCGAAGCCCTGAAACAGACAACAGTCCACAAGGGCTGCTTTGAGGATTTCCGGCTCGTCCGGAATGATCATTCCCCGGGCAAGGCTGATCTGCATGGCCTCCATGATCGCGTCGCGGATGGCCGGACCACTGGCATCGACGCGCTCGCCCCGCGATCCCTTGTCGCTCAAGGTGATCCAGGCCAGGGAAAAGCCCTGCCGAGACCGCGCGCATGAAAATTCACCCGGCACGAACACGCCCTTTTCCTTTCGGGCAACCCAGGCGGGGATGAAAAGCCCATCCGCCAGGCAGAGACGAATCCGGTTTTCAAGCTGCACGCAGCAGTGGGGATCCTCGATCACATCCCCCGCACGCAGATCCATATCGGCATCGAACCAGCCGTGGACCAGCGGATGATCCCGGCCCTGACCAATAATCACTGCTGCGGCAGTATATGCATCCTTCCAGGTAACGCGCATGCAGGCCTCTTGTGCTTCAATTTATTTTGTATTGACCTGTTTTGCCTACCAAAGCCCGGCGCTGTTGTCATTATCGCAATCAGCTGGCACTTGTCCGTAAGGTGGGTCTGGAGTAGTGTTTTTCTTATATTGAAACAGCATCAAAAAGGATCATCCCATGAAAGGAATCATTCTGGCCGGAGGATCGGGCACGCGGCTCTATCCCTTGACCCTTGGCACCAGCAAGCAGCTTCTCCCCGTTTATGACAAACCCCTTATCTACTACCCTCTCTCCATTCTCATGCTGGCGGGGATAAAAGACATCCTCATCATCTCGACTCCTCAGGATCTACCGCGCTTCAAGGACGTGCTCGGAGACGGCAGCCACCTTGGCCTCAATTTTTCCTATATCGTACAGCCCTCGCCCGACGGTCTGGCCCAGGCCTTCATCCTTGGCGCGGACTTCATCGGCGAGGACAGCGTCTGTCTTGTCCTGGGCGACAACATCATCTACGGCGAAGGCCTGTCCAAGGTCCTCAAAGACTGCGCCGGACTTGATAAAGGCGGCATCGTCTTCGGCTATCCGATCAAGGACCCACAACGCTACGGAGTCGTTGAATTCGACTCTTCGGGTCAGGTTGTCAGCATTGAGGAAAAACCACTCAAACCAAAGTCAAAGTACGTTATTCCAGGTATTTATTTCTATGACAACGATGTTATCGACATCGCGAAAAACCTGCGGCCATCACCCCGCGGAGAGCTTGAGATCACCGATGTCAATCGCGAATACCTGCGCCGCGGCAGCCTCAAGGTTGAGCTTCTCGGCCGCGGATATGCCTGGCTGGACGCCGGAACCCACGAATCCCTGCAGCAGGCCGGCAGCTTTGTTCAGGCCATCCAGGACAGACAGGGCTTCAAGATTGCTTGCATCGAAGAGATCGCTTTTTCAAAAGGGTTCATAGACGCAGAGCAACTTAAACTCCTGGCCACAAAATTCAAAAAAAACGAGTACGGAAAATATCTGCATGAAATCGCCGAAGAATCACTTTAAGATCATACAAATCAGCCTGTTGATCGGAAAACGAACACTTGGTGAAAACTATGTTCCAAATATGTCCCCATGTTCCTTGTTTCTAAGCGAGCACAAATCAATCAACCTGAAAAACAATCGACATCCAAATTTTTAAACTTAAAATTTATCAATATTTTAATATGTTAAATGCAAAGCGCACATAATGCGCTCACTAATAATCTCAATAACCAAATCTTTTCTTTATTTAGAGAGACAAAGAAGAGCCTCGATATTGCCCGCGTTTTCTCACGATTGAAGTCTGAAGCCTTCTCCAGTACAGAGAAAAACCGATCAAGAAGAATCAATTATTTTCAATAGGTACACAATTATTTCAAGGAAAGTGAGGTATCCATGGACGTTATGAAAATGCCGGCTGATCTGCCCGACGTGAATCTCAATGCCAACGCCGAGTTGGTGCTCAAAAAACGTTACCAGCGCAAAGGACTGGACGGCACGCCCATTGAGACAGCGAAGGAAATGTTCTGGAGAGTGGCGGCAAGCATAGCATCCATGGAAAAGAACTACCCGTCTTCGCCTTTTAAACCCAAGGATCTGGCCCGCGCATTTTACTCATTGATGACCGAGTACGATTTTCTGCCCAATTCTCCGACCCTCATGAACGCCGGCACGGAACTTGGACAGTTGGCGGCCTGCTTCGTATTACCTGTCGGTGACTCCATGGACGAGATCTTCGATGCGGTGAAGAATGCAGCGCTGATCCACAAGTCCGGCGGCGGTACGGGTTTTTCCTTTACCCGTCTGCGTCCCAAGGACAGCCGGGTCGGTTCCACGGGCGGCGTTGCTTCAGGTCCCATTTCCTTTCTCAAGATTTTCAATACGGCGACTGAGCAGGTCAAACAGGGCGGAACCAGGCGCGGAGCCAACATGGGCATCCTGCGCGTCGACCATCCCGATATCCTGGAATTCATCCGGGCCAAGGAACGCGAGGGTGATCTCAATAATTTCAACCTGTCCGTGGCCCTGACCGAAAAATTCATGCAGGCTGTGGAGAATGATGAAGAATATCCCCTCATCGCCCCACAATCGCAGGAAGTCATTGAAAAGCTCAAAGCCCGCGAAGTCTTTGAGCTTCTGGTGCGCAAGGCCTGGGAGAGCGGAGATCCTGGAATCATCTTCATTGACCGTATCAACCGCGACAACCCCAATCCGGACCAGGGCGAGATCGAGAGCACCAATCCCTGCGGCGAACAGCCCCTGCTGCCTTACGAGGCCTGCAATCTCGGCTCCATCAATCTGGCCCGTTTCGTGCGCGAAAAGGACGGTGGGATTGAAATTGACTGGGACAGGCTGCGTGAAGTGGTGCATTTGAGCGTTCGCTTTCTGGACAACGTCATCGACGCTTCGGAATACCCGCTGGAGCGCATCACGGAGACTGTGCACAAAAACAGAAAGATCGGACTTGGAGTTATGGGCTGGGCCGATCTTCTGTACCAATTGGGTCTGCCCTATGACAGCCGCCGGGCCATCGTGCTCGCCGAGCAGATGATGAATTTCATCCAAAAGGAATCCCGATCCGCATCCAAGGAACTTGCCAAGGAGCGTGGTCCCTTTCCGTCCTACGAGACCTCCATCTACAAGGAACAGAATCTGGGGCCCTACCGCCATGCTACGACTACGACCATTGCCCCCACAGGCACCCTGTCCATCATCGCCGGATGTTCCTCCGGTGTGGAGCCTCTTTTTGCCCTGTGCTTCGTGCGCCAGGTCATGGACGGCGAAAAGCTGACCGAGGCCAACAGCTTTTTTGTCAAAGCCCTGCACGACCAGGGATGCTATTCCGAAAAGCTCATGGCTGAGGTGATTGAAAAGGGCTCGGTCAAGAACATGGATTTTCTCCCCGAGGAACTCAGGAACGTCTATGTCACCTCCATGGATATCGAGCCGCAGTGGCACCTGAAGATGCAGGCGGCATTCCAGAAATACACCGACAATGCCGTCTCCAAAACGGTCAATCTGCCCAATTCAGCCACCCAGGAAGATATCTACAATATCTACTGGATGGCCTACGAAGAGGGCTGCAAAGGTGTCACGGTTTACCGCGACGGCTGCAAGAGCGTGCAGGTCCTGTGCACTGGAGATGGCAAAAAGGATGAGAAGAAGGGTGACGAGTGCCGTCCCATGGACCGGCCCGACATAGTCTACGGATTCACCCAGAAGGTCCGCACCGGCCTTGGAGATCTGTATCTGACGGTCAATGAGGTCAACGGCAAGCCTTTCGAGGTTTTCACGACCATCGGCCGCTCGGGAAGATCCATCACGGCCAAGGCCGAAGCCATTGGCCGGCTGGTTTCCCTGGCACTTCGCTCGGGCGTGCATGTGCGCGAAATAGTCAAACAGCTCAAAGGGATCGGAGGAGAGCATCCGGTTTTTCAGAAAAAGGGCATGCTCCTCTCCATTCCCGATGCGGTTTCCTGGGTGCTTGAAAACAAGTATATGCAAGGCACCACTCCGAGCAGCTCCTACAAATCCCTGTCCAAGACCGAATGCCCCGAATGCATGACGGAACTGGTCTTTCAGGAAGGGTGCTTTGTCTGTCCGTCCTGCGGCTTCACCAAGTGCGGATGAAAAGAATCGGATCATGGAGCAGTCTAACGGGATAGAGCAGTTTCTGCGGAGCATGATGGCCATTCTGGCCAGCAGGGCCATGAGTGCGGCCGAAAAACTGCATTGCGGCGGCATGCTTATTCAGACAAGGATCAAAAGTCGCAACGCCTCGGTCATGTTGTTCGATGAGAACAAGCAGGAACTCAAAGTCGTGGCCGCCAGCCGACAGGAGATAGTGGGGCTGACTCAGCCCCTTTCTCCGGAGAGCATCTCCGGATATGTCTGCACGCACAAGGTCCCGCTTTTGATCAAGGACATCGAAACCGACAGCCGCTTTTGCTGCCGCAACGGCGGTTACAAGACCAAATCGCTCATTTCCGTGCCCCTGCTTTCCGATCAGGAGCGGGTCATCGGGGTTATCAATGTCTCCGACAAGGAAGGCGGCGGCCCCTTCACGGAGTCCGATCTGACCGCCCTTCTCGAATACGCCGGGTGGATCACTCCCCTGATCGAAAGCCTGGGGATGTTCGAAAGACTCGAGACGGAAAAAGAGCGTTATCAGGAATTGGCGCAGGAACTCGAAATCAAGCAGAAAGAGCTGATCATCGCCTCCACCGAGCGCTCCGAACTGGTGCAGATGGTGGTTCACGATTTCAAGAGTCCCCTTTCGGCCGTTATCTCCAACATGGACCTGTTGTCGTATCTTGGGCCCAGCGAATCCCAGAAACCGATCATTGAGACAGCCTTTAAGGGCGCGAACAAACTTCTGGAGATGATTGACGAATTTTTGCACATAGCGCGTGTCGACGAATGTCAGGAACGGGGAGTCATCCTGCGTCCGGTTTCTTTTTTGCCATTGGTGCACGCACAGGTCGAAGCTCTCATGCCGTTGGCACGTGAAAAAAATATGAGCATTGAAAACCAGTGTGAGCTTGATGTTCACGTGCTGGGCGATCCCATGCTTCTTGAGCATCTGGTTCAGAACCTGATTTCAAACGCCATCAAATACACGCCGAGTTATGGTCGGATCAGGATAGGAATGGGTACCTGGGAATCGCGCAGAACAGCGGACCCTACGCACACTGTGCTTAAATTTTGGGTCGAGGACAATGGCGAAGGGATTGAAGACCGCTACAAGGAATCCATTTTCGACAAGTTCGTGCGCACGGAAAAATCAGTTGAGAGCGGAATAAAAGGGACCGGGATCGGACTTTTCATCTGTCGCAAGATAGTGAACATGTTTCAAGGCAAGATCTGGGTGGAAGATGTCACCCCGCACGGCAGCAGATTTTGCGTCATTCTTTTCATTCCCGGGGAAAATTGAGATGGACAAAAATATCACCGTCATGGTGGTTGAAGATATCCTGTCTGCCCGGGAGACAGTTGTGAACCTCCTGCGAGCCTTGGGTTTTACCCATTTTCTGGAAGCGGAAAATGGTGAGGAGGCTCTGGAAAAAATCAAGATCAGTTCCCCCGGTCTGATCATTTCCGACTGGAACATGCCGAAGATGAATGGCCTTGGCTTGTTGCGGGCTGTGCGTTCCAAGCCGGAATCGCCTTATATTCCCTTTATTTTTCTGACTTCCAAATCCGAGGTGGAGGATGTGGCTCTGGCTTCGGATGGAGGCACTTCGGCGTATATGGTCAAGCCAGTGACTATCAAGGCTTTGGCCGAAACCTTGAATACGGTTTTCAATGGCGGCTTTGAACAGGATTTTGAACTGCTTAAGGTGGAGATCCAGAATTTGTGCGCGGCAAAGGAACAAGCCAGGGCCCTAGACCTGTTGCGCCGTTTTGAACTTCTCTACCCTGCCCAGGCACAGAGGATCGGCCTGGAGCATGTGCGGGTGCTGATGGAATTTTCGGATTTTCCAAAGGCCGAGGATATGCTGTGCGAAATTCTGGCCTCAAATCCGCTTTTCGCCCGAGGGTGGGAGGCCATGGCCAAGATCCAGTCCTGGCAGGGAATGTGGAACCAGGCATTGGCTGCCGTGGACAAAGCCGTTTCCATCAGTCCGAACAATACCGAATACCATATCCTGCGGGGCTCCATAAATCTTCACAAGGAAGATCTGCCCCAGGCCAGAAAAAATTTCATGACCGCCCTCAACATCGATCGCAAGAACGATCAGATCAAACAGGATATCTGGAACGCCTATGTCGATCTGGACATGGTCGATGAGGTGCAGCGCGATTTCGGCTCGTACATTTTCTCATCCCTGACCTGCGATACCTTGAACAACATGGCCGTGGCCTATCGGCGCAAGGGCGAGCTGGCCCGGGCTGTTGAAATCTACCGTGCGGCCCTGGCCAAGGAACCCGACAATCCCAAAATTCTATTCAACGCCGCCGTGGCCTATGTGAACAGAAAACAATACGCTAGGGCCAAGTCGCTTCTGGCTCACGCCCTGGGCAATGATCCTGAGTTCGAAAAAGCCAAGGCGCTCCTGCAGCAGATCAGCGTTCACGAGCACAAACACGACGAAGCCGAGAAATCCGGGGACCAAATATGATCAGCATTTCCAAGCTTTCCTACTCTTTTGGCAGGCAGCTGGCATTGAAAGACATTAATTTTTGCATGAAGCCCGGCGAGTTCGTATTTCTGTGCGGGCCATCCGGGGCCGGTAAGACCACCTTCATGCGCATCCTGCACGGTGCGCTTCCCGTTCAACGTGGAAAGGCCGATGTGGCTGGTTATGATCTCAACACGTTGCCCGAGAGCCGCAAACATCTGTTGCGGCGCGACGTAAGCGTGGTCTTTCAGGATTTCAAGATTCTGACCAACCAGACCGTTTTTGCCAATGTCGCCCTGCCATTGAAGGTACGCGGAATCGGACAACACATCATCGAGAAACGGGTTCGGGCCGTGCTCAGGAGCCTGCACCTCGATCACAAGACCGGAGCGCCCTGCGAGGAATTGTCCGGCGGCGAACAGCAGCGGGTGGCCGTGGCCAGGGCCGTGGTCGTCAAACCGAAACTGCTCCTGGCCGATGAGCCCACGGGGAATCTCGACCATGAACTGTCCATGCGCATGATGGATATATTTCAACAATTTCATAAGTTTGGAACTTCGATTATGATAGCGACCCATAACCGTGAAATTATGGAACGCATGGCCGATGCGCGGATCGTGACTCTGGAGGATGGGAACATGCGCGAAGGCTGCGCCCCCGCCGGAGGTCGGCCATGAACGTATTTTTTCAGCTTCTCGGACAAGGCGTGCGAGACTTGTTTCGGGCTCCGTGGTCTTTGTGCATGACCATCGCGGCCATCACCCTGGTTTCCTTTCTGGGCGGGGCATTTCTCATGCTCGTGCACAATCTCGATCTGCAGATCGGAAGCCGCCAGGGCAATGTCCAGTTCCAGGTCTACTGGAAGAGCGATGTCGGTTCCGAGGAATTAAAAGAGATCTGGTCCGGCCTGTCCTCTATGGAGGGCGTGGTTAACGTGCGCACTTTTACCCCTGATCAGGCTCTTGGCGTGCTGGAGGAATCATTTCAGAAGAATGTGGATCTGGAATGGATGAAAGGCAGAAGCCCCCTGCCGCCTACGGCTCTGGTCGAGTGCGAGTTGCCCCAGGAGAACGGGAAGAAATGGGCCACGGGCATGGTCAAGCGTCTTGAAGGTTTGTCCAAGGTCGAGAAGGTGACCTTCAATCCCCTGCAGGTCGACCTGTTGACCTCCTGGGTTGGATTGACCAAGATGGCTTTCTGGCCGGTGACGGTCTTCTTGCTTGTCGTGGTGGGTCTTGTGGTGGGCAACACCATCAAGCTTGCCCTCTTGGCCCGGCGCGATGAACTTGAAATCCTGCGCTTTGTGGGCGCAAGCCGTGCGTACATACAGTTCCCACTGCTCGTGGGCGGAGCCTTTCAAGGACTCCTGGGCGCAGGCCTGGCCCTGGGGCTGCTCAGGCTTTTGCACCACGGCATCGAAGACATGTTCAATGTTCCTCCCCTGTGGATCACCATCTCCTTTCTGCCGCAGATACACAGTCTGGCCATTCTTGCAATTTTGGCGGCCGTTGGAGTTTTGAGCTCCCTTGTCGCTTTTCGCAATTAAACTAGTCGAGGATCCCTCATGAATCGTAGCGATAAAATGATCAAAGGTTTGGAAAAGGCCCCGCACCGTTCCCTGCTTTTCGCTCTGGGCATGACCCGGGAAGAAATGAAGCGTCCGCTTATCGGCGTGGTCAATTCAGCCAACGAGATCGTGCCGGGACACATGCATCTTGATATCATAGCGCAGGCCGTCAAGGACGGAGTGCGCATGGCCGGAGGTACGCCCATGGAGTTTCCGACCATCGGCGTATGCGACGGGCTGGCCATGAACCATGAAGGCATGAAGATGAGCCTGCCCAGCCGCGAACTCATCGCCGACTCCATTGAAATTTCGGCCACGGCCGTGCCGTTCGACGGGCTGGTTTTCATCCCCAACTGCGACAAGATCGTGCCCGGCATGCTCATGGCCATGCTGCGCCTCAACATCCCTTCCATCATGATCAGCGGCGGGCCCATGCTGCCGGGCAAGTTCGAGGGGCAGACAATCGATCTGATCACGGTCTTCGAGGGCGTGGGCAAGGTCAAAATCGGGAGCATGACCGAAGCGGAGCTTGAGCGCATGGAAGAATGCGCCTGTCCCGGCTGCGGGTCCTGCGCGGGCATGTTCACGGCCAATTCCATGAATTGTCTGTCCGAGGCGCTGGGTCTGTCCTTGCCCGGTAACGGCACCATTCCCGCTCCGACCAGCGCGCGCATCCGTCTGGCCAAGGATGCGGGCATGCAGGTCATGAGCCTGGTCGAGAAGAACATTCGCCCACGCGACATCGTGACCGAAAAAAGCGTGGCCAACGGCGTGACCGTGGACATGGCGCTCGGCTGTTCCACCAACACGGTTCTGCACCTGCCCGCGATTTTCCGCGAGGCCGAGCTTGATCTGACCCTGGATATTTTCGACGAGATCAGCCGCAAGACCCCCAACCTCTGCCGGCTCTCCCCGGCCGGGCCGCATCACATAGCGGATCTGCACGAGGCGGGCGGCATCCCGGCCGTCATGAACGAGCTGGCCGCGAGCGGGCGCATCGACCTTGAGGTCATGACCGTGACCGGCCGCACCTTGGGACAGAACCTTGAGGCCCTGCAGCCGCGCATCCTGCGCCCCGAGGTCATCCGCACCGTGGCCGAGCCGTATTCCAAGGAAGGCGGCATCGCCATCTTGAAGGGCAACCTGGCCATGGACGGCGCAGTGGTGAAGCAATCCGCCGTGGCGCCCGAGATGATGCAGCGCACCGGCACGGCCCGGGTCTTCGAGAGCGAGGAAGAGGCCGTGACCGCGATCATGGGCAAAAAGATCAAGGCTGGCGACGTCGTCGTCATCCGCAACGAAGGCCCGGTGGGCGGCCCCGGCATGCGCGAGATGCTGACCCCGACCTCGGCCATCTCCGGCCTTGGCCTTGGCGGCGAAGTGGCGCTGCTGACGGACGGCCGTTTCAGCGGCGGCACGCGCGGGGCGGCCATCGGGCATATCAGCCCGGAGGCCGCCGAAGGCGGAATCATCGGGCTGGTGCATGAAGGGGATCTGATCAGGATAGACATCCCGGGCCGCAGTCTGGAACTTCTTGTCGACGAGGCGGAGCTGGAAAAACGCCGTCAGACCTGGAAGCCCTATCCCAAGGAAATCCGTTCCTCCATCCTGCGCCGCTACAGCCGCATGGCTTCGTCCGCGGCCAAGGGAGCGGTGACCAAAATCTGATGCAGTGGAACCGGGAAAGCGCAGCCCGCTACGACAATTGGGCCGGAAGCACGCGGGGAAGCTTCGCTCTGCAGCAGGAGAAAAAACTGCTGCAGAGCGTTATTGCACCGTGGCCCAGGCGCAAACAGAAGCTCATAGACATTGGCTGCGGAACGGGAACATTTCTGGAGTTTTTCTGGTCCTGCGGGTTTGACCTGACGGGCATGGATAAAAGCCCGGACATGTTGGCCCGGGCCCGGGAGAAGATAGGCCACCGCGCCGACCTGCATCTCGGGAGCGCGGAGCATCTGCCTTTCGAGGATCGCGAATTTGACTACGCCTCGCTCATGACGGTGCTCGAATTCGTGGAAGATCCGGGTCTGGCCCTGCGTGAAGCGGCGCGTGTGGCGCGCAAGGGGCTGCTCATCAGCTTTTTGAACCGGACGTCTTTGTACAGGCTGTCCATACGGCTGGAAAAAAAGAAATCCTCACTGAGCGAGGTGCGTTGGTTCACCTGGCCCGAAATGCGCGCCCTGATCCTGAAAAACCTTTCTCCGGGCGGCATCGAAGCCAGGTCCATTCTACTTGGCCCGCCCTGCACCTGGAATTTTGCCCCAGTCATCCGCTATCTGAACAGCACTCCTGTCTTCCCCTGGATGGGGGCCTTCACGACGGTGCGCGTCGACCTGACCGCTCCCCGCGCCCAGACGCCTCTCATGGCCTGGAACACCGAGCCTACAACGTAAGATCCGGTTTTATCCCTTCCCATGCACCAGGTTGCAGATTTCTTCCAGGGCCTTGGCAGGGTTTTCCTGCTGGAAGACGTTGCGTCCGATGCACATCCCGGCCACTCCTGCATCCAGGGTTTCGCGCACCGAGCGCAGGAAGGATTTGAAATCGCCGCTGCGCGGTCCTCCGCTCATGACCACGGGCACAGGGCAGGACGCGATGGCCCGGCCGAAGCTCTGGTTGTTGCCGCAATAGGGCACCTTGACCACGTCCGCGCCAAGTTCCGCGCCGATACGGATACTGTGCGCCACCAGGGACGGGTCGTTCTCGTTCACGATCTGTCCGCCGCGGGCGTAGATCATGGCCAGGAGCGGCAGGCCCAGCTGGTGCGCCTCTTCCACGCAGGCGCCGAGATCCGAGAGCATGCGGTCCTCAAGGTCGTTGCCGATGTTGATGTGCATGGAAACCATGTCCGCGCCCAGGCGCAAGGCTTCCTGCATGGAGCAGACCAGAGCCTTGTTGTACGAGGGCAGGCCGTGCCGGGTGCCGGCGGAGAGATGCACGATGAGGGACTGGTCCAGGCGAATCTCATTGGCGTGGGCCATGACCATGCCCTTGTGCAGGATCACGCCCTGGGTGGGCAGGTGCTGCACCCCGCGAAGCAGACTTCCCAGATCTTCCAAACCGGGGATGTTCCCTTCGGAAAGTCCATGATCCAGCGGCAGGATGATGGTTCGTTTGGATCCCGGGTGAAAGAGGCGGGCCGCCTTGCGCAGGTATCCGATCATGATGCTCTCCTGTTTATGTTATCGATCCGACCACAGGCAACGATTGCCCTTGATCGTCAAAAAACCCAAGGGTAGTCCACAAAAATAGAATGCGAGGCGCTTTCCCGGTCCGGACCAGGAAAGGCTCTGCCCGGACAGAAGTTCGCGGATCGTGTTCACCTGCTCGAGAACCAGGCTTTTTTCGTCCGGCCGTGGCGGAACAAACATGCGCAGCGTGGCGTCGGCCAGGATGGAATCCCCGGCGCTTTTGCCCACGGCAAAACCTTGCCAGCGAAGCTCGGCCGGAAGCTTTGCCGCCTGTTCCAAAATAAGATAGATGCGGCCGCCCACGCGCAAAAAACAGTGCTCCGGCAGCCAGCCCGTGTCCAGTCCGGTGCGGGCCGAAAATTCTTCGCGGGAAACAAGCTCGCCGGGCAATTCGGCTTTCGGCGCGCGCGGGCTCTTTTCCTGCTGACCCGGCTTGCCCAGTGCGGCCAGGAAAAATCCCTGCGCGAGGCTGCCTTCACCGTCCACCAGCAGGCATCCGGGCAGGGACGGAGCGAACTTGAATCCGGGAAATTCCGTCAAAGGCTCAGGCACAAGGCCCAGGTGCTCCATGGCAAAACGGACCTGATCCTCGTTTTCGCGCACATTTGTGGTGCAGGTCGAATAAAGGAGTCGTCCTCCCGGGGCAAGAAGCCCTGCGGCCTTGGTCAAAAGTTCCCGCTGCAGGGCTTCGAGCGGCGCTGTTTTTTCCCCCGCCCACATCTGGGCGGCCTTGGGGTTCTTGCCCACCGTGCCCCAGCCGCTGCAGGGCGCGTCAAGAAGGATGTGCGACCACGAGTCGTCTTGAAGGGGCAGGGACTGGCCTTCATATTTGCAGGTGGCCACGTTGTAGCACCCGAGATGACGCATGTTCACGCGCAGGGTGGCCAGGCGGTCCGGGCTTGGCTCATTGGCCAGCACCAGTCCCGTTGGTCCGACCAGGAAGGAGAAGATGCCGGTCTTGCTGCCGGGACTGGCGCAGAAGTCCAGCACCCGGTCGCCGGGCGCGGGGGCAAGGGCCAGGGGCGGCAGCATGGAAGATTTATCCTGAATGTAAATGTAGCCGAACTTGGCCGCGATGCTTCGCCCGAGCGGCATGGGCTCGGCGGTCAGGGTCCGCGCCAGGTCGAAACAGGGCTGCGGCTCGAAACGAAAGCCTTCGGCCTGGAGCAGGGCTTCCACATCCTGGATCTGGTCCTTTGCGCACACCAGCCTGAAAGAGCGAGTGGTATTTTTCATAGAGGGGTGGTTTAAAGGCTTATTTGACAAGAGCCCCTGTAGCCATCAAGAAAGGGCCTGTCAAAGCGGAGGGTCCATGCAGTCGGAAAGGACGTCGGTTCAGTTGGTCGAGGTCGGACGCGAGGAAAATGGCCGCAAGCTCGTCTCTTTTCTGGAAGCCCGGCTGGGGACGCTTCCGACGGGCCTGTTCATGCGTCTGGTGCGTACAGGACAGGTGCGTATCGACGGCCGCCGTTGCAAGCCCTTCGATCGAGTGTTGACGGGACAGACCGTGCGCGTTCCGCCTATCACCGTGCAACGCAAGGAAAAGAGCCTGCGCGATCTGCCGGGGCTGCGGGGAGTGTTCGAGAACGACGAGATGCTCGTGATCGACAAGCCCACCGGATTGCCCGTTCATGGCGGCACGGGCTGGAACGACTCCGTGCACGATCGGCTGAAGGCCTGCTTCGCGGGGCAGGCCTTCGTGCCCATCCCTGTGCATCGCCTGGACCGCGACACTTCCGGGCTTCTGCTCTGTGCCAAGACCCATGATTTTCTGCGTGCGATGCACGCGTCATGGCCCACGCTGAGCAAGGGCTATCTGTGCTGGGTGGAAGGGGCCTGGGCAGCGGCCGGCTGGCGGACGGTTGTTTCGGAGTTGGCCAAGGTCGAAACCGGAAGCGGCGAGCAGGTGGTCTCCGGGCAGGGCAAGCGGGCGGTGTCCCATGTTAATCCAGTGCTTGTGACGGCTGGGAGAAGCCTGCTGCTGGTCGTGCTCGGCACGGGGCGCACCCATCAGATCCGGGTCCATCTGGCCGACTGCGGCCACGCCATTGTCGGCGACCCCCGCTATGGCCAGGGCGGAGGGCTTCTTCTGCATGCGGCCGCCCTTTCCTGGCCCGGACACTCATTTTTTGTCCTGCCGCCCTGGCAGGACGAGTTTCGCATCGACCCCGGTCATGCGCAGGACATCAAAAATATTCTCGCCGCAGCTCCCGTCAAGGAGGGAACCATATGACCGATCGCCAAGAATCCGCCCTGTATTGGGCTTTGAGTCTACTTTTGATCACGGCGGCGACCCTGGCCAGATACTGGTTCGTGGTCACTGGGCAACTCAACCTCGCGCCCGATGAAGCCCAGTACTGGGACTGGAGCCGGAGTCTGCAGTGGTCCTATTATTCCAAGGGGCCGCTTATCGCGTTCATCAATTATGTCGGCACGGCCTTTCTGGGGGCCACGGAGATCGGGGTGCGCGCCGGGGCCATGGTCGGGGCGCTGATCATGCAGGTGGCCGTGCTGGGCTGGATCGGCCTTTATCTGAATCGCATCCGCACCGCCTTCTGGACCCTCGTCGTCCTGAACACGACCATGCTCTTCATGGCCGGAGGCCTGCTCATGACCACGGACAATCCGCTCCTGGTCTGCTGGCTCCTGGGCATGATCTGCCTTAGCGTAACCGTGGACAAGGGTCACCTCGCGGCATTCATCATGCTCGGGCTGTTTCTCACGCTCGGGATCACGGCCAAATACACCATGGTGCTGTTCATTCCTCTGGCGCTGGTGGCCGCATTCTGGATAGGGCGCAAGCAGGACATGCCCGCGCTTTTCTGGCCCCGGCTCCTGAAAACCCTGGGTATCGGGGGCCTAGCCGGCATGTTGCCCATTCTGGTCTGGAACGCCACCAACGGCTGGGTCGGGATCAAGCACGTCCTGTATCGTGGGGCCATGGCCGGGGACAAGGCCAAGGTCTTTTTCGAACTGAAGAACTTTCCCGAATATCTGGGCAGTCAGCTCGGCGTGGTCACTCCGTGGTGGTTCGTTTTCCTGTTTATCGGCGCCTGGCTGGTCGGCCGTCAGCTTTTAAAACGCAGCGACGAACCCACCTTTCCCTGGCTACCCCGGCCCGTGGGCATCATTCTGACCGTCTACTTCTGGCCCGTGTGGCTCTTTTTTCTGTTCTGGAGCCTGCATACCAAGGTCGAAGCCAACTGGTCGGCCACGGCCTATCCGGCCGGAATCATGCTCGCGGCCCTGGCCGTGGAGCGCTTCGTGCACCGCGATCCGCGTCCCAAATGGCGCTTCGCCTGGCCCGCCCTGGGCGCGGTTGTCTTCATCCTGCTGCATCTGCAAGGGTTCATCCCCTTCGACAGCCCCAAGAATCCGGTGTACCGGCTCATGGGCTGGCAGGATCTGGGCGCGCAGGTGGCCAAGGCCAGAGAGGAACTGGGCGGGGAGGAAACAGTCTTTGTTTTTGGCAGTGAATACGGAGTCACGGCGGAGCTGGGCTTTTACGTTCCGGGCCAGAAAAGGGCGTTCTGCCTGGTCGGGGGGCGCAAGATGAATCAGTACGACCTGTGGCCTGACCCGGACAGCCGGATGCAGAACGCGGTCTTTGTGGCCAAGGGTGAGAAATCCACGGTTTCGGACAGGGTGATCGAATTGTTCGAGAGCGTGGACGAACCCCTAGTCGTGACCACCACCCACGGCAAACGCATCGGGCAGACCTTCACCATCTTCCTGTGCCGTGGCTACAAGGGCGTTTGGCCGGAGCAGGCAGGTTCGAGCTTCTAGTTCAAAAAGAGTCCCGGTCCGTTTTGCAGATAGGCCTCGGTTGCCAGAAAATCTTCTTCCGTATGCGGTTCGAAGGTTGCGGTGACCGAGGTCTTTCGATTTTCAAGCCATCCCCGCAGCTCTTCCCAGGGGATGGTGCCGAGCCCCAGGCCCAGGTGTTGATCCGCGCTGCCGTCGTTGTCGTGCAGGTGCAGATGTCCAAGAAAAGGATCAAGGGCCGCAAGCCACTGCGCAAGATTACCGCGTTCGCACCCCTGCCCGAAACAGTGCCAGTGGCCGAGATCAAGACAGGCTTTGGCCTTTCCCTTCAATTCTCGCAGCACGCGTACATGATGATCCGGGTTCAGCTCAAACACGTTTTCAAGATAGAGCGGCGCATCTCCTGTCTGATCCAGCACAAGCTCCCAGGTGCGCAGGGAATTTTCAAGCCATGCTTCCTCAAAATGGGAATAGATGACGCTGTTGTAGTCCAGGTGGGCGATGAAGTGGGCCGGAGCATAGACCCGGGCCGTGTCCAGGGCTTGCAGCAGACGTTCCCTGCTCGCCTGGCGGACCATGTGGTCGAGGCTTCCCGGGCGCAGGTCGAAAAATGGCAGATGTACCGCGCAGGTCAGCCCGGCATCATGAAAAATGCGGGCGGTCTTCCTGTGCCACTCGGGTGAAAACGTATCGAGGGCCAGGGCGTCAAGGCCAAGCTCGGGGTTCACCTTGCGGGTCAGAAAGAGGTCAAGATAACGAGGGTGCTCTTCGATGTAGCGCAGGGGCAGGTTGGTGAAGGTCATGGCTGCTTCGCCGCCACGTCGCTAACGATGAGCCAGGTCTTAAAGGCCCCGGGCAGAAAGAGGATGGTCCGGGAGTTTCCGTCCACCTTGAGTTTGGCCTCGACGCCGTGTTTGGTTACCCGCACCACGGGTTCGGCGCTGTAGGGATTTTTCTTTTTGGCCGCCATGTCGCGTTCAAGCGATGCGGCGACGGCTTCGCGGCCTTGGGCGTCATTGCGTCTGCCGGTCCGGTCGTAGGCACGCAGGAGGGTTTTGAAGTCACCCTTGTCCCAAGCCTGGGCGCATTGCTGCAATCGCTCACGAATCTCCTTGCCGACCAGCTGGGCGTAGTCCACGCTGCCGCTCAGATTCTGCGGAATCCACTCCTCGCCCACGATCTTCCAGAGCTCCACCTGACGCATCCAATACAGCCTGCGCCAGCCCTGTTCCCCATGAGGCAGGGTTCGCTCGGCAAAGACCGAAACCATGTAGTCCGGCCCCTGCACGACCTGCAGATTTTCTATGCGGATGTCGATCCACTGGGCACTGGCGAATTCCTGCAAGGTTTTTTGCCGGAAACGGGCAAAGCTCATGCCCGTCGATTTTTCAAAGCGCGCGGGATCGTAGATCTCGAAAAAAGCATTTTCGCGCCGCTCCCGGGCCTTGATCCAGCCCCAGGTGCCGAGAACGATCTCCGGTGGCGGTCCTGCCTTGCCGTTCAAGCTCACCGATTCCGCGATGACGACCGGAGTGGCGTGGATGCGCACATGCCGGTCCAGCGTGTCCACGTCGTCGTTTTCAAGGACAACGCAGCCAAGGGTCTGGCGCGGTCCGAAGCTGCGTCCCCTGCCGTGGATCATGATCCCGTTGCCGGTCTTGCCCTGGATGCGGTCCACTGGATTGGGGTAATTAAGCGGAAAGGCCGTGTTGCCGAAGCTGTCGAAATCCAGCCCCCCCGTGGCCTTGCCCTGCAGGAAATAGACGCCTTCAGGGGTCTTGCGGTCGCCTTCGAGGAGCTTGCCGCCGCCGTGCATGCCTGTCGTGCAGGGCATGTCTTTCATTTTTTTGAGTTCCCCATCCTTGTTGCGGACCACAAAGGCACGTTGCCGGGCCATGTCCACGGCCATGAACAGCGGCGCCGTCTTTGGATGCGGGGCAAAGGAGGCGGTCCAGCTCTGGGGCCGGGCCGGGGCGGCAAACAGGAGTGACAGGAACGCCGCGATGAGGATGAAGGTGCGGGTGTCCATGGTGGTGAAGTGGGAGGCCGGAGCCTCCCTAGCTTTTCGCGGTTTCGAGCAGTTCTTTGCGGGTGAAGATGGTCTGCAGGTCGAATCCGGCTTTTTCCAGATTCTCCCGGCCGCCCTGTTCGCGGTCGAGCACGCCCATGATACAGGCGATGCTCAGGCCCTGGTCGCGCACGCGCTCAACTGCCGTGAGCAGCGTGCCGCCGGTGGTGATGACGTCTTCAAGCAGACAGACGTGCTGGCCCGGGGCGAAGTTCTTGAGCCCTTCCAGGAACTGGTTTGTGCCGTGCCCCTTGGACTGCTTGCGGATGATGAATCCCGGCAGGGGGTAGCCTTCAAGGTGGGAGACCACGGTCACGCTTGATACCAGCGGATCGGCCCCGAGCGTCATGCCGCCCACGCCCTTGACCCCGCCCTTGGCGCGGATCATGTCGAGAAAGAGCTTGCCGATGAGCCAGGCCCCTTCAGGATGCAGGGCCGTGTGCTTGCAGTCGAAATAATAGTCGCTCTTCTTGCCTGAAGTCAGGGTGAAGTCGCCTTCGAGGTAGGACTTCTCGATGAGCAGACGGGCCAGACGCCTCTTCAGATCAATCATTTTTCTTCCCCTGCGAAAAAACGCGGTTGAACACGGTCTGTTCGTGCCGCAGATAGTAGTTCAGATCAAAAGCCTGGTCCAGGCGGGCCGGGGAGAGATGGGCGGTGATGCCCGCGTCTCCACGCACTGCGGCCTCGAAGGAGGTCCGATCCCGCCAGCAGTCCATGGCCACGGCCTGGACCATGACGTAGGCTTTCTGCCGATCCAGCCCCGCTTCCACCAGGGCGATGAGCACGCGCTGGGAGAAGAAGAGGCCGTAGGAGCCCATCAGGTTGCGCTCCATGTTCTCGGGGATGATGCGCAGGTTTGCGAGCAGCCCGTTTAGACGGTTCAGCATGTAGTTCACCATGATGGTCGAGTCGGGCATGATGACGCGCTCAACAGACGAGTGGCTGATGTCGCGTTCGTGCCACAGGGCCATGTTTTCCATGGCGGCGACGGCGTTGGTGCGCACCAGGCGGGAGAGCCCGGTCAGGTTCTCGGCCGAGATGGGGTTCTTCTTGTGCGGCATGGCCGAGGAGCCCTTCTGGCCCTTGCCGAAACCTTCTTCCACTTCCAGCACTTCAGTGCGCTGCAGGTGCCGCAGCTCCACGCAGATGCGCTCGATGCCCCCGGCGATGAGCGCCAGGGTGGTGAAATACTGGGCGTAGCGGTCGCGCTGGATGACCTGGGTGGAGATGGGATCCACCTCGAGACCGAGAATGGTCAGCGCCCGCTCCTCAAGCTCGGGTTCGAGCTGGGCGTAGGTGCCCACCGCGCCGGAGATCTTGCCGAAGCGGATGTTCTCCAGGGCGTCGACCCAGCGCTGCCGGTGGCGCTGGAACTCGGCGTGGAACACGGCCATCTTGAGGCCGAAGCTGGTCGGTTCGGCGTGGATGCCGTGGGTGCGGCCCATGCACAGTCTGCCCTGGTGGGTCTTGGCCATGGTTTCCAGAGTGACGAGCAGCCGGTCCAGATCGGCCAGGATGATCTGGCCCGCTCTGGTCAGAAGCACGGCGTTGGCTGTGTCGACAATGTCCGAGGACGTGCAGCCGAGGTGGATGTATCTGGCCGAGGGGCCGACCTTTTCTTCCACGGCGGTCAGGAAGGCGATGACGTCGTGCTTGGTGGTTTCCTCGAGTTCGAGAATGCGGTCCAGTTCGAAATCGGCTTTTTCTCTGATGGGGGCCATGTCTGCGGCCGGGATGACGCCCATGGCGTGCCAGCCTTCACAGATGGCCAGTTCCACTTCGAGCCAGACCCTGAATTTGTGTTCCAGGGTCCAGATCTCGCCCATTTCCTTGCGGGTATAACGATCGATCATGGTGGTGCGGGTGGGTTGATGTTTGAGGCCGCAGTATTTTGCGGCAGAAAATGAAAAAGGCAGCCGGAGCTGCCTTGGTCAGGTCGCCGAAGAGGTTGTGTCCGGGGCCGGAGTGGACGGGGTGTCCTTTTTCTTACCGTTGCCGCCGGATTCCTTGCTGTAGCCGGACGCGTACCAGCCGCCTCCTTTTAAAACAAAGGAGGTGTTGGAGATCAGCCTCTGGGACGTGCCCCCGCAGACCGGACAGACTTTTTCCCTGTCCTTGAAATCCTTCTGCCATTCCTCGAAGATCTGACGGCAGTCTTCGCAGCAGTATTCATAAATGGGCATAGTTCTCTCCCTGAAAACAGGGCCTACTTTTTGGCAGCGGCCTTGGCTTCTTTGATGCGTTCCTTGATGCGCTCGGCACGACGTTTGCGGCGACGATCAATTTCTTTTTTGCGTTCGATTTTCTTCTGAGCCATTATGTATTCCTCCAATGGGATAAAATTGTAAGCTGATTCAAAGAAAGGGCACTTATAATAGTGCCACACCCTTTGTCCAGTGGCAATGTGCGTCAAAAGGCCTGCTCTAGACGGGCTGAAGCGTATATTCCCGCGAGCCAAGGCCAAGGCTCGCGGCATACTCCAGCAGGTAGTTGCCTCGCACATGCCCGTGAATGGCCTCGAATTTGTCCTGCCCGGGGAGTATGTCCGCAGGGAGGGCGCTTGGGTGCAGGGGCTGGGCCTGGTTGACCATGTCCAGACAGGCCTGATCCAGGGCCACCGGGTTCCAGGAGGCCATAAGCCCCAGATCCGGGCAGATGGGCGCATCGGAGAAACCCGTGCAATCGCATCCGGGGCTGACCTGCTGGATGAAACTTAAGTGTAAGGTCCGTCTCGATCGTGTCAAAAGCGTGGCCGCCGCATATTCGGCCATGCGTTCAAGAAAGGTGTTCACATCCACCCTCCAGTCGACTTCCAGGCCGCCCGAGCGGCAGACCAGAAAGCAGGCCGCGCAGCCTGCGCATTTGTCGCGGTCGATGCTGATTTTGCTGTTCAGGTCCAGGGAGAGAGCGCCGTGGCTGCAGACCTCTACGCATTGCCCGCATCCGGTGCAGTGCTCGGAGTGGATGGCAGGTCCCAGCCCGCAGTGCTGCTGCATCTTGCCCTTGCGGGTGGCGCAGCCCATGCCCACGTTCTTGATGGCCCCGCCGAATCCGGCCAGGTCGTGTCCCTTGAAATGGCTGACCGTGACCATCATGTCCGCGTCGACGATGTCTCCGCCCAGATAGGCGAATTCAAAATGCCGGCCGGGGCAGGCAATGGCCCGTTCGTTGCCGCTTTTGAGCCCGTCGGCGATGATGACCGGGGCGCCCAGGATATTGGGGTCGTAGCCGTGGGCGGCGGCCTGCAGGGAATGGGAAACCGACTCTCCGCGCTGACCCACGTAGAGCGTGTTGGTGTCGGTCAGGAACGGCTTGGCTCCGCATTTGCGGATAAAGGCCAAAAGGGGCGCGAGCTGCAGGGGGCGTACATGGCCCGTGCCTCCGCCCTCGCCGAAATGGAGCTTGATCGCGGCCAGATCGCCGGAGCGAAGCTCCGCGCCAAGTCCGGCCAGCTTGAGCAGACGCTTGATCTTGGCTTCATACGGAGCCTTGCGGGAGGCGCGCAGGTTCCAGAAATAAACGGGTTCGGCCAAGACTACCTCGCGGGAATGGGTTCCTGGGCTTCGGTCAGGAGGAATTTGCCTTCCTGGATCCAGCGCTTGAGCTCTTCCGCCACTTCCAAAGAGAGGGTGTAACTGGTCAGGGGCGTGGTCGGCACATCTTTGCCTTCCACGCTGATGACACCCTTCTTCAGGTCGGAGAAGCTGACGTGCCCGTATTTGGATGGGTATCCGTTCGGGTAGTCCTCGCCGTAGTCCACTACAGGCACCTGAATGTCCTCGTCCGCCACGCCCGTGAACCAGGCCATCTCCTCATTTAAAATGGGAATGGGGATGCCCAGGCCCACGGCCAAGGAGCAGCCGTAACCTACGATGCTGACTCCGCGCAGATAGCGGGCGTTCATGCCTTTGAGGTCGCCCTTGACCATGAGGGTGCCCGAAGCGCTCATGGGCACGCCGCGTTCGTTGCGCTGGGGGTCGGGGACATGTTGGGTTCCTTCGCCGATGACGTAGCCCACGCCTCCGCCCAGGAAGATGCGGGTACCCAGGCCGATGGTTTTAAAATACGGATCGTTCAGTAGCGGACTCAGTTCGCCCGCCGTGGCATAGTTGGCGTTGCCGATATTCGACTTGAGTGGGCCCATGTAGGTGTACTTGAGCTTGTCCGTGCGGTTTATGGCGCAGTTGTAATTTTGATAGCAGTTGCGCGGATTGAAGAGGATGGCGTTGCGCAGCTCGGCCAGGGAAACATTTTTTTCGATGGCCTTGCGCGGGTAGCAGTCCGTGCCGTAGGCCTCGGCCTTCAAATGCACGCGCTTGCCTTTGACCAGATCCTCGATGACATGGCCGCCACCGTATTTGAACTGGCCGGGATAGACCTTGTTCAGGGGGTCTTCTTCCGTCGGTTCGGTCACGCCCAGATAGGAGTCCACCGCGGCAAGCCCCGCATAGCAGGGCACTCCGTTGAGCCAGACCTTGGATGTTTTGATGGTCGGGGGCTGCTGGCCGATATTGAAAAGCAGCCCGGAGGAGCACATGGGCGAGAACGTGCCGGTGGTGACAACGTCGACTTGTCTGGCGGCCTTGACCTTGCCTTCCTTGCGAACTAAACTGGTCATTTCGCTGGCGTTGAGGACGACCGCTTTCCCTTGTCGGATTTTTTCATTAATTTCGGCGATGGTTCTGTGGACTTCAAATGGTGCGCTCATGCATGTCCTCCAAAATATGTTATCGGGCCGCAGCCGGTCCGCAAGGGATGACTATGTCTGATTTGTACGCCGGAGTAAACCAGCCGCGGGCTGCGGTCCATGCGGGGAGTACGTGAACGGCACTCAGGTCGAAGCGGCGCTGACGCAGGCATTTTCCGCCGAGGAACTGGGCAAATGGCGCGCATCCCTGGGTTTGAGCGTGGAAGGCTCCGTGCTCACGGTGCGCTTCCCGCACCGGTATTTTTCCGATTGGTTTGAGACGCACGCGCGGGTTCGTTTCGAGCAGGCCCTGACCGGTTCGGGACTGAGCATTGCCTATGAATGCCGGGACAGAAGCCGTTCCCGCATCGTGCGCGAGTCCCGGCCGGCGGGTCAGGCCCTGCCTTTTGGCTCGGAGTTCATTTTCGACAACTTCCTGGTCAACAACAAGAACTACTTCCCTCTGGCCTCGGCCCAGGAAGTGGCCCAAAGCCGGGAAGCTCCGTACAACCCGTTTGTGCTCTGCGGGGAAAGCGGGTCGGGCAAGTCCTTTTTGCTGCGGGCCATCGCCAACGCCCGGAGCGAGCATGGCGCAGACGGGTCTTATGTGGGCGGCATCGAGGATCTGCACGATCTGTACTCGTCCCGGTCCGATGCGCGAAAATTTTTGACGTCGATGCAGCTTCTGGCGGTGGACGACCTGCAGGAGATTGCTCGCTACCGGTACCTGCAGGGCGAGCTCTTGGCGCTCTTCGATCACTTCCATCTGCAGCGCAAGCAGATGGTTTTTGCCTGCACGGGCAAGGTCGGTGGGTATACGTTTCTGGCGCCCAAACTCAAGTCGCGTCTGGAGTGGGGCCTGAGCGTCATGCTCAAGGCTCCTGATTTGGATATCCGCACCCAGTACGCGCAGTCCCGTTGCCGGGAGCGCCGTCTGGATCTCTCCAAGGACAGAATCCTGCTCCTGGCCCAGCGGTTTGCCGATCTGCGCAATCTGGAAGGGTGTCTTTTGAAGCTGTGGGCCTACCGGGAGCTGGTCCATGACCACATTTCCGATGAAGAGTTTGACAATATTCTCAATTATCTGGACGATCGGGCCGTAACGAGCCTGAGCGTCGAACAGATTATGGATGCGGTTTGCGCCAAATTCAACCTGAAGCCGGAAGACATCCTGTCCTCCGGCCGCAGGCACGACCTTGTTTTTGCCCGACAGGTGGCCATGTACCTGTGCCGCAAGCACCTCGGCCTGTCCTTTCCGGAGCTTGGTCGGGCCTTTGGCGGCAGGGACCACTCGACGGTCCTGTATAGCTGTCGGAAAGTCGAACAATTACAAAGAGATGATAAAAGCATGAAAAACATGTTACATGAGCTGAGCGATAAATGCCTGGCCATGAACGAAACAACCCTTGCCTAGTCAGGAGAAGGAGTCGGCGATGTTTTTGAAAGTGCGTAAGGAAGATGTCATTGATGGGCTGCTCAAGGCCTCGAACATCATCCCCTCAAAAACCGGCGCGGCCTATCTGCGCACGGTCTGGCTCAAGGCCGAAGGAGACACCATTTCCATCCTGGCCACGGATTCGAGCATCGAGTTCGTGGGTGTCTATCCGGCCGTGATCAGTGATGGCGGTCTGGTCGGCGTGCAGGGCAAGAAGTTCTGCGAACTGATGCGCCGTCTGCCCCCCGGCGAAATCACCTTGAAGCTCGATCCTTCCGCCAAGCATCTGCACATCGAACAGGGTCGCCGCAAGTACAAGCTCCCGGCCAACGAGTCCTCCTGGTTCCAGGATTTCAACCCGTTTCCGGCCCAGAACGCCGTGCTCTGGTCCGGAGATCTCTTCAAGGAGATCATCGATCGCATCGCCTTCTGCATTGCCGACGACGAAGACCTGACCAGCATGAATTGCATCAAGTTCGCGCCAGTTGAGAACGACGACGTAGAGATCTGCGGTTTGAACGGCCATCAGTTCGGCCTGCTGCGTTTCTCCAATCCCGATATCCGCGCGGTTCTTGGTCAGGACGGGTTCCTTGTCTCCAAGAAGTACCTGCTCGAAATCCGCAAGTGGCTGACCAACGACGAGATCGAGATCAGCCTTTCGGACAAGCGGCTCTTCCTGCGCACCGAGAACCGCAAGGAGTCGTTCAGCCTTCCTCTCAAGGCCTATGTTTTTGCCGATTATCGCAACTTCATAAACCAGTACAAGGACCGCTTCGCTTCCAATCTGGTGGTGGACCGGCACGAGCTGACCGACGCCCTGGACCGCATCTTCGTCTTCAACACCGAAGCCAACAAGGCCACGTTCTTCGACTTCGGCCCCGAGGAGCTGTCTCTCTACTGCCAGGGCCAGGACATCGGCGAAGGCACGGAGCTGATCAGCTGCCAGTACGCGGGCGAATTGTCCAAGATCGCCCTGCCGACCAAAGTCATCCTTGAGATCCTGGGGCACTTCGTGTCCGACTCCCTGACCTTTTCTTTCGTGGGACCGTCCGAACCCTGCCGCATCACCGGCAAGGACGACCCCAACTACATGATCATCACCATGCCCGTGGAGATCACCGAAGACACCTATTACAGCGAGGAAGAGTTGTAAGAGTTCCAGTTGTAAGGGTTATATAATATTGAAGAATCTTCTTCCGATCAGCGTGATGCTGAAAAATTACATAGAGATATTTGATATATGACACAAAAAACATCCACCTATACCGCAGACAACATCACCGTCCTTGAAGGGTTGTCCGCTGTGCGCATGCGTCCGGCCATGTATATTGGCTCGACCAACACCAACGGTCTGCATCACCTCGTCTATGAAGTCATCGACAACTCCATTGACGAGGCCATGGCCGGCTATTGCGACCACATCAAGGTCGTGGTGCACATGGACAACTCGGTCAGCATCGTGGACAATGGCCGTGGCATTCCTGTGGACATGCATCCCAAGGAAAAAAAACCCGCCCTTGAAGTGGTCATGACCGTCCTGCATGCCGGCGGCAAGTTCGACAACGATAGCTACAAGGTTTCGGGCGGCTTGCACGGCGTGGGCGTGTCCGTGGTCAACGCCCTGTCCGAGTATCTGGAGGTCACGGTCAGTCGTGGCGGGCATCGCCACTACCAGCGCTACTGTCGCGGCGTGCCGCAGGCCCCCTTGGCTGTGGTCGGCGAGACGGACAAGACCGGCACCCTGGTGCGCTTTCGGCCCGACGAGGAGATCTTCGAGGAGCTTGATTTCCAGTACGATGTGCTGGCCAAGCGCTTTGAGGAACTGGCCTACCTCAATCCCGGCATCAAGATCGAATTTTTCGACGAGAAGACCCAGAACCGGGACGTGTTCAAGTACGAAGGCGGTATCATCTCCTTCGTCAAGAACAAGAACCAGGACAACGGGATTCACAAGGTCGTTGGCGGGACCGGGGAGATGGAAGGGGTGAGCATCGACTTCGCCCTGCAGTACACCGCCGGCTACAAGGAAAACGTCTTTACCTTCGCCAACAACATTCGCACCAAGGAAGGGGGCACTCACCTGCAGGGCTTCAAGACGGCCCTGACCCGTGCCATCAACACCTATATCCAGAACAGCGATGTGCCGAAGAAGCTCAAGCAGAAGGTGTCTGGCGATGACGTGCGCGAGGGTCTGACCGCCATCATCAGCGTCAAGATTCCCAATCCGCAGTTCGAAGGCCAGACCAAGACCAAACTCGGCAACTCCGAGGTGGCCGGATATGTGGCGACCATGGTCTACGAGGCCCTGAACCAGTTCTTTGGTGAAAATCCCAAGGACGTGCGGCTCATCATCGAAAAAGTCATTGATGCCGCCCGGGCCCGCGACGCGGCCAGGCGGGCCAAGGATCTGGTGCGGCGCAAGGGCGCCTTGTCCGACAACGCCCTGCCCGGCAAGCTGGCCGACTGCCAGAGCAAGGACCCGGCCGAGTGCGAAGTGTTCATTGTCGAGGGTGATTCGGCCGGCGGCTCTGCCAAGCAGGGGCGCAACCCGAAGTTCCAGGCCATCCTGCCCCTGCGCGGCAAGATTTTGAACGTGGAGAAGACCCGCTTCGACAAGATGCTCCAGAACAAGGAAATAAAGGCCCTCATCACCGCCATGGGTGCGGGGATCGGCCAGGACGATGTGGATCTTACGCGGCTTCGCTACCACAAGATCGTCATCATGACCGACGCCGATGTGGATGGGGCGCATATCCGCACCCTGATCCTGACCTTCTTCTTCCGCCACTACGAGGAACTCATCAAGCAGGGCTACCTCTATATTGCCCAGCCCCCGCTCTACCGGGTGCACAAGGGCTCTTTCGAGCGCTACATCAAGGATGAAGACGAGATGAGCCAGTTCCTGATTCAGCGCGTAACCGAAGAGGTGGCCCTGATTCTTCCTGACCGGGATCCCCTCACGGGGGAGGAGCTCAGAGGACTTCTGAACAGCATTCTGGCCCTGCGCGAACTCGCCTTGGATGTTGCCAACATGGGCATCCCCGACGGATTGTTCATGCGGGTTGTCAACGCACCCGGCGCGATCGAGCCCGATGAGCTGCGCGCAAACGGTCCGGACCAAGCGTTAACGGCTCACATGGCCGCAGGAGGCTTTTCCCTGGAGCTGATCAGCGAACAGGACGAGCCCCAGAACGGCGAGGCGCTGGACACCGAGGCGCGTCATTACCTGCGCTTCGTTGATACCAACAATCATGTCATCCGTCTTGGCGTGGAATTCTTTTATTCCAAACGCTATCGCCGGGCCGTTGAACTTCTGGGCAAGATCAGGGAATTTGGTTCCGGGCAGGTCTGGACCATCCGGCACAAGGACGTGGAGCTGGAGGCGACGGGTCCCTTCGATCTGCTGCGCCAGGTTCTGGATCTGGCCCAGAAAGGGATCAACGTGCAACGCTACAAGGGTCTGGGTGAGATGAATCCGGAGCAGCTCTGGAGCACGACCATGGACCCCGAGGCCCGCACTTTCCTGCAGGTGACTATCGACGATGTGGTCGAGGCCGACGAGCTGTTCACCAAGCTCATGGGCGACAAGGTCGAACCCCGGCGTGAATTCATCGAGCGCAATGCCCTTCTGGTTTCGGACCTTGACATTTAGCTCGGGTTCAACAGCTTTTACAAGAAATTGAGGTGGATGTGTCCAACATCAGTATCGAAAAAGAACTTCAGAAATCATATCTGGAATATTCACTGAGCGTCATCATCGGCCGGGCCATCCCGGACGTGCGCGATGGCCTCAAGCCCGTTCACCGGCGTATCCTTTTCGCCATGCATGAGCTCGGCAACACGTACAACCGGGCTTACAAGAAGTCCGCCCGCGTGGTCGGTGACGTTATCGGCAAGTTTCACCCTCATGGCGACTCAGCTGTGTACGACGCCCTGGTGCGCATGGCTCAGGAATTCAACATGCGTGATCCCCTGGTCGACGGCCAGGGCAACTTCGGTTCCATCGACGGCGACTCCGCGGCGGCCATGCGTTACACCGAAGTGCGCATGTCAAAGCTGGCCAGCTCTTTTTTGGCCGACATTGAAAAAGACACGGTGGAGTTTCGTCCCAACTACGACAACTCCCTGCAGGAGCCCTCGGTCCTGCCGACCAAGGTCCCGAACCTGCTGGTCAACGGTTCCTCGGGCATCGCCGTGGGCATGGCCACCAACATCCCGCCGCACAACCTGGGTGAGGTGGTCGACGGCACGCTGCGGCTGCTTGACGATCCCCAGACGTCCATCGATGAGCTGATGCAGTACATCAAGGCCCCGGATTTCCCCACGGGCGCGCTCATTTACGGCAAGGCCGGTATCCGCGAGGCCTACCGCACCGGTCGCGGCTCGGTGCGCATCCGCTCGCGCATTGTGATCGAAAAGCGCAAAGGGGATCTGGAATCCATTGTCGTCAAAGAGATTCCCTACGCCCTGAACAAGTCCACCCTGGTGGAAAAGATCGCCATGCTGGTCAACGAGCGCAAGATCGAGGGCATCTCCGACCTGCGCGACGAGTCGGACATGAAGGGCATCCGCATCGTCATGGACCTCAAAAAGGGCGTCTTCTCCGATGTGATCGTCAATCAGCTCTTCAAGTTCACGTCGCTTGAAACCAGTTTCGGCATCAACATGATGGCGGTCGTCAACAACCGGCCCCAGCTGCTGAACGTGAAGCAGGTGCTGGAGTATTTTCTGGACTACCGCCGTGAGGTGGTCATCCGCCGCTCCCGCTTCGACCTCAGGAAGGCCCAGCATCGGGCGCACATCCTTGAAGGTCTGCGCATCGCCCTTGATTTCATCGACGAGGTGGTTACGCTCATCCGCGCCTCCAAGACCCCGCAGGAGGCCAAGGAGCGTCTGCGTGAACGCTTCGGCCTGTCCGAGATCCAGGCTCAGGCCATTCTCGACATGCGTCTGCAGCGGCTGACCAACCTGGAGCGCGAAAAGCTCCTGGAGGAATATGCCGAGCTCTTGAAGCAGATCGAATACCTGACCAGCGTCATCGAGAACACGGAAGTCCTGAAATCCGTCATCCGGCAGGAGCTGCAGGATCTGCGCGACAACTTCGCCACGCCGCGCAAGTCCGAAATTCTGGCCCATGATCCCGATTCCATCGACATCGAGGACATCATCCCCGACGAGCCGGTCGTCATCACCCTGTCCCGCAACGGGTACTTGAAGCGCACCAGCCTCGACAACTATCGCCAGCAACGCCGAGGAGGAACGGGCATCACCGGGGTGCAGGTCGCGGAGGAGGATTTCATCACCTTCATCCTGACGACCTCCAACCACCAGTACATGAATCTGTTCAGCAACAAGGGCAAGATGTACCAGGTCAAGGTACACCAGATTCCCGAAGGCGGCCGCACGGCCCGGGGCAAGCACGTGGCCAATCTGCTGCCCCTGGACAGCAATGAATACATCGCCGCGGCCATGACCTGCCGCGATTTGGACCAGGAGAAATTCTATTTCTTCTACACCAAGCTTGGCGTGGTCAAACGCAGCTCCGTCCACCTCTATCGCAACATCCGCGCCGTGGGTCTCATTGCCCTTGGCATGCGTGACGACGATGAGCTTATCGGCGTGCGCGAGGTGGAAACCAATGACGAGATGGTGCTGGTCACGGTGGACGGATATTCCATCCGTTTCGCCTGCTCGGATGTGCGCGCCATGGGCCGCACCGCCACGGGCGTGAAGGGTCTGGCCCTGCGCAAGGGCGATCAGGTCGTGGCCGGCGTGGTGGTCAACAAGGATACCCAGCAGGAGCTCCTGACCATCGCGGAAAACGGCTACGGCAAGCGCACTCAGGTGGAGCACTTCCGGGCCCAGTCGCGCGGCGGCAAGGGCATCATCAACATGCGCATCACCCCCAAGACCGGCAAGGTTGTCGGGGCCATGATGGTCTACCCCACGGACGAGCTCATCCTCTTGACCTCGGGCAGCAAGATCATCCGTATCGGAATCTCCGACATCAGCCTGGTCGGCCGGGCCACCCAGGGAGTGAGGCTGGTTCGCCTTGAAGACGAACAGACCGTGGTCTGCTTCGACCATGTGCCGACCGATGCTCCGGAAGTAAGCGGTGTGCCGCGTGCGATCGTGCCTCCGGCGGATTTGGATCTGGAAGATTCCATCGGTCTGGATGATGCGGATCTGCCCGATGATGACGAGATGCTCGATGAACCCGAGGAGTCGCAGGAATAGACCTGTGGGTTTATGAACGCTGATTTGGGCGCGCTCCGTTGGGGCGCGCCTTTTTTGAGCACCGACCATGCTTGCCGTCGCACTGGACGGCAAGAGCCCGGTCGTGTAAGGGGCCATGGCATGAAACGTGTACGAAAGACCGTGCGGTACGTAAGCAACAGGGACGGGCGAAATGCCGGGTCCCTTTTTTTTGGCCACGATGCAATCACAACCCCCGCAGGGGCGGCAAGGCGGAGCTATGAATTGGCGGCATAAGGACCTTTTGGAGATTTCCCAGCTCGACGCGGACGAGATCGCTCATGTTTTCGAGACGGCGGCCCGGTTCGCGGAAGTGAATCAGCGGCCCATCAAGAAGGTGCCTATCCTGAAGGGCAAGAGTGTGGTCCTGTTTTTTGCCGAGGCGTCCACGCGCACCAAGACCTCTTTCGACATGGCCGGCAAGCGGCTTTCCGCAGATACCTTCAGCCTGACCAAGTCGGGCAGCTCCCTGCAGAAGGGCGAGAGCCTCAAAGATACGGCCCTGACCCTGCAGGCCATGAACCCCGACGCCATCGTCATCCGGCACTGGGACAGCGGGGCGGCCAGGTTTCTGGCCGAACGGCTGACCTGCTCCGTCATCAACGCCGGCGATGGCTGGCATGCCCACCCCACCCAGGCCCTACTGGACGGGTTCACCCTGCATCAGGTCTGGGGCTCTTTTGCGGGCAAGACCGTGTGCATCCTTGGTGACATTGCCCACAGCCGGGTGGCCCGTTCGAACGTGGAACTTTTGACCATGCTCGGGGCGCGGGTGCGGCTCTGCGCGCCTCGCACATTGCTGCCGGCCATGGTCCAGACCTGGCCGGTACAGGTTTTTTCCGATGTGACCAAGGCCTGCGAGGGGGTGGACGCGGTCATCTGCCTGCGCCTGCAGCTGGAACGTCAGCAGGCGGGGCTCCTGCCTGATCTGCGCGAATACGCCTGCACCTACGGGCTCACGCCCCGGCATCTGGAAAAGGCCAATGCGGATGTGAAGATCATGCATCCCGGTCCCATGAACCGGGGCCTTGAGATTGCTTCCGAGCTGGCCGACTGCGGGGCGAGCCTCATCCTGGATCAGGTCGCCTCGGGTGTAGCCGTGCGCATGACCCTTTTGCACCTGTATTTGACCCGGACCCGCATTTCGGCATGATAAATTTTAAGATGGTGGTACCATGGCACATGTAGATTGTCTGATTCGCAATGTTTCCTGGGAGGATCGCAGCTGCGACCTGTTCATTGGCGAGGGCCGCGTGCTGGAACTGGCCGAGGCCGGAACCGTTGCCGCGCCTGCTGACATGTCCGGGAGCGAGATTGTCGATGCGGGGGGGCTGACCCTCCTGCCGAGTCTCATCGACGCGCACGTGCACCTGCGCGAGCCTGGTCAGGAATACAAGGAGGACATCAGGTCCGGTCTGTCCGCCGCAGCCGGGGGCGGTTTTGGTCAGGTCATGGCCATGGCCAACACGAGCCCCGTCAATGACAACGCCTCCGTGACCCGCTTCATGCTGCAAAAGGCGAGCGAGGCTTTCCCGCATGGCCCCTGGGTGCGACCCGTGGGGGCCCTGACCGTGGGCCTTCTGGGCAAGGAGCTGGCCGCGGCCGGGGAGCTGGCCCGGGCCGGTTGCGTGGCGCTGTCCAACGACGGCCTGCCTGTCGAGAACACGGAGCTTTTTCGGCGCGCCATGGAATATGCGGCGGATTTCGGCCTGAAGGTCATCGACCACTGTGAGGATCCGTGGCTGGGCAAGGGCGGCGTCATGAACGAGGGCGAGGTCTCGAGCCGTCTGGGTTTGAAGGGCATTCCCACCACCTCCGAGGCCATACAGGTCGCCCGCGACATCCTCTTGGCCTCCTATCTGGACCTGCCCATCCATCTGGCCCACATCAGCTGCCGGCAGTCGGTGGAGCTCATCGCCGGCGCCAAGGAGCGTGGCGTCAAGGTCACGGCGGAAACCTGTCCGCATTACCTGCTCTGGGATGAATCCCGGATTGAGAGCTACGACACCAGCGTGCGGGTAAGTCCCCCCCTGCGCACCCGCGATGATGTGCTGGCCCTGCGCCAGGCCGTACGCACGGGAGTCATCGACATTCTGGTCACGGACCACGCACCCCACGCCGCCCACGAAAAGGAAGTGACCTTCGCGGACGCGCCAAACGGCATCTCCGGCCTTGATACGGCACTGTCCCTGACCTATGAACTGGTGCGCAGTGGGGAGCTTGATTTTGCCGACATAAACCGTCTGTGGTGCTGGAACACGGCCGATATCTTCACTCTGCCCGCCAATCGCATGCGGCCCGGAGACCCGGCGGACTTTGTGCTTTTTGATCCTGATCTGGCCTGGGTGGCCACGGCCGGGGCCCTCTTGTCCAAGGGCAAGAACACGCCCTGCCTTGACAAGGAAGTGCCGGGCCGGGTCATGGCGCATTTTCTGGGCGGCCGGGCTGTCTTTTCCAGGTTGGAGACGATCACGCTGAAGCGTTCTTGATAAGAGGACAGTGCTGAATTGATTTTTGCAAGCAGAAGCACGGGAAGAAAATGGCCAACATACTTATCGTCGACGATGACCTGAGCCTGCGTGAAGTTCTGGAGATCGCCCTGATCAAGAAGGGACATGCGGTCTGGACCGCGCCCGACTCGGCCACGGCCCTGACCGTACTGCAACAGCAATCCATCGCCCTTATTTTGTTGGACCTGCGCCTGGGACGCGAAAGCGGCATCGATCTCTTGGTGCGCATCCGCGAGACCTGGGCCGATGTGCCTGTGCTCATGGTCACTGCCTACGCTGACGCCAAGAGCGCCATTACGGCCATGAAGCACGGCGCCAAGGACTACATCTCCAAGCCTTTCGAGCTCGACGACCTGCTCTACACGGTGGAGCGCACCCTTGAAACGGCCCGTCTCAAAGAGGAAAACGACTGGCTCAAGGGCCAAATCAGCAAGCAGTATGGCGAGATCATAGGTGGGAGCCGGCAGATGCAGGCCGTGTTCGACCTGGTCCGGCGCATCGCCCCGACAAACATCAGTGTGCTCGTGACCGGCGAGTCCGGGACGGGCAAGGAGCTTTTCGCCCGCTGCATCCATAGCCAGAGCCAGCGCGCAAAGCATCCTTTCCTGGCTATCAACTGCGGCGGCTTGCCGGAGAATCTGGTGGAGAGCGAGCTGTTCGGCTTTCGCAAGGGTGCCTTCACCAGCGCCGACCGCGCCAAGAAGGGCCTCCTTGAAATGGCCGAGGGCGGGACCCTTTTTCTGGACGAGGTCGGCGAGCTTGCCCATTCCACGCAGGTTAAGCTCTTGCGCTATGTGCAGGAGCGCTGCTTCATTCCCCTTGGTGGCACGGAAGAGATGCGCTCGGACGTGCGCATCATCGCGGCCACCAACCGCAACGTTGAGCAGAGCGTGGCCGACGGCGATTTTCGCGAGGATCTCTATTATCGCCTGAGCGGGGTCAAGGTGCATCTTCCGCCCCTGCGCGAACGGGAGGACGATGCGCTGGCCCTGGCCGAGCATTTTCTGGAAAAGGCTTGCCGCGCCCAGAAGCGTCAGCTGCGGGGATTCACCGCCGATGCGCGCAAGAAGCTGCTGGCCTACGGATATCCCGGCAACGTGCGCGAACTCGAAAACATCGTGGAGCGGGCCGTGGCCCTCGAACCCGGTGACACCGTCACGGCGGATTCCCTGGTCATCTATGAAAAAATCACCTCCACGGATCAGGATGGCGGAATTCAGAAAGTCCTGTCCGGACAGATGACCCTCGACGAATACCTTGCCGTGCACGAGCACAAGGTCATTTCCGAGGCGCTGCGGCGCTGCGGCGGGCATAAGGGGCGGGCCGCGGAGATGGTCGGACTCAACTTCAGGCAGTTCCGCTACCGCTTGACCAAGTCAGGGGAAAAAGATGAAGATATATAGATTGCATCCGATTATCCGATGCAGACTTTTTTATGAACACGACCATTCAAGGAGATCTTGATGCCTCAGCCGATAAAAGAAGCCGCCTCCATCTGTAAAACCATCATGCGCAACGGCTATGACGCCTACGTCATCAACGCTGCGCTGCAGCGCAAGATTCTTGGAACTTCCAAGGATGCCGAGGTGGAGATCTGCACGGATATCGATCTTGCCGGCCTCAAAAATCTTTTTCCCAAAATTACCGCCGGCAGCGGGGATATCGTGGCCAGGATGGACCAGGGCAGCGCAACCTTCCTCTTTCATCCCGCCGACATGGCCGACGCCTCCCATCCCGAGGCCTGCGTGGCCCAGATTACGTCCAACATGCTGAAGAAGCTCGACAAGGACGACGGTTTTCCCGTCAGCCTGGCCTGTCCGTTCATCCCCCGTTCTCGTGACGTTTACGACGGCTTCGAGAACATCTCCGGCGGGCAGATCAAATTTCAGGGCATTCCCGACGAAACCCTCAAGCACGATTATCTGCGGGCCATCCGGGCCTTGCGCTTTTCGGCCAACTACCATCTGCCCATTGAGGAAAATTCCTGGATGTCCATCATTCGCGCTTCGCGCCGGGTGCTTGATTATGTTTCGGTCACGGACATCATGGATGAATGGCGCAAGGTCGAGGCCGAGAACATGTGGCGTTTCGCCGACCTCCTGTTCGATTCCATGATCCTGCACGGGCTGGTGCCGGAACTGGCCGCCCTGAGTCGCATCTTCCAGGTTTTCGACGAGGAGACCGGGTCCCGGTCCATCTGGGAACACACCCTGAAGGTCATGCAGCGCTATCCTGAGGAGCTGCCCTACGACTGGTACGGAACCCTCGGCTGCCTCTTCCTCAATTGCGGCAAGCTCTACGCAGGAGAGGTCTACGAGGATCGCACCACCTTCTACCAGCATCATCGCATCGGCGCCAAGGTTGCGCGCAAGATCTTAAAGCGCCTGCGCCTCAATACCGAGGAAGTGGACATGATCGTGAATCTGGTCCGCAACCACATGCGTTTCCACTTCATGCTGACCGATAAGGGCATCCGCCGTTTCAAGGCCGTGAACGACTATCCGCGCCTTATCGAGATGGCTCGGGCCGACATCAAGGCCAGAAATGCCAACTACACCGAATTCAATCACAATATGAAGATGCTGGAGCGGGCTGACATCCGCGAGGAGCTGCTGGAGCCGCTCTTGAACGGCAAGCAGATCATGGATATCGCACGCATCAAGCCCGGCCCGGCCGTGGGTCTGATTCGCGACAACCTGCTCCAGGCCCAGATCTCCGGCGACGTGAACACGGTCGAAGAGGCCGAGAGTTTCGTGGCCGCATACAAAGCCAAGGAGCAGCTCTAGGCGAGCCGGTTCGCGGAGCCTGTTTCCCGCCAAAGGCACGAGGGGTGGCTTTGTAACGCCCTTTGTGCCTTTGCGATTCCAGACAGCGGAGCATCATGCGCAATATTCTTGAATTGACCTGTCCCGAACTCGAAGAGGCCGTGCAGGCCATGGGCCACCAGAGCTTTCGGGCTCGGCAGCTGTGGCAATGGCTATGGCGCAAAGGCGTGCGCGAGTTTTCGGCCATGACCAACCTGGCCCGGGATTTCAGGGAGCAGCTCATGAGTGAGTGGGCGCTGGTCTGGCCGGAAGTGCACGAGGTTCAGACCAGCAGCGACGGGACGGTCAAACTGCTCTTACGTTTGGCTGACGGGGCGCTGGTCGAGACCGTGCTCATCCCGGACAAGGAGCGCTACACTCAGTGCCTGTCGTGCCAGATCGGTTGCCCCATGGGTTGCACTTTTTGCAGCACGGGGCTGATGGGCTTTTCCCGCAACATGACGGGCGGGGAGATCGCGGCTCAGGTGCTTGTGGCCAGGGACTATCTGCGCACTCACGGTCTGGGCGATGAAGTGAAGAATCTCGTGTACATGGGCATGGGCTAGCCCCTCACAAACTGGGATGAGGTCAGGCGCAGCCTGCAAATCCTCTCCAACGCCGAGGGGCTGGAATTTTCGCGCCGCCGCATCACGCTTTCGACCTGCGCCATCAAGGGCAAGATGGATGTTTTCGGCATTGAAGGTTTGGCCCTGCCTGCCATTTCCCTCCACGCCCCGACCCAGGAAATCCGGGAAAGCCTCATGCCGGGGGCCGCGCGCTGGCCCATCGACGAGTTGATTGCGGCCCTTCAGGGCATGGAACTCAAAGCCCGGGAACGGGTGACCATCGAATACATTTTGATCAAGGGTGTGAACGACAGCCTCCAGCATGCCCGGCAGCTGGTGCGGCTCTTGTCGCACCTCAAATGCAAGATCAACCTCATCGCCTACAATCCCGGCCCGGGCATCGAGTATGCCGCTCCCGCGCCCGGGGATGTGCTGGCCTTTGAGGAGCTTCTGCGCAAGAAGGGCTTCACCGTGACCTTGCGCAAGAGCAAGGGGCAGGATATCGCGGCTGCCTGCGGTCAACTCAAGACCGAGGCTCAGGGCCGCATGAATTTGTCGACGAGCAAAGAAGGACCAAACGATGGAACAGCCTGATTTTGATAAATGCGGTGGCCTTATTCCGGTCATCGCCCAGGAGGGGGCGAGCGGCGAAGTGCTCATGCTCGCCTACATGAACGAAGAAGCCTGGAACGAGACCTTGCGTACCGGCGAGGTCCATTATTACAGCCGCAGCCGTAAATCCCTGTGGCACAAGGGCGGTACGTCGGGGCATGTGCAGAAGGTGCGCTCCATACGTCTGGACTGCGACCGGGACACAGTGCTGGTTCAGGTCGAGCAGATTGGCGGGGCGGCCTGCCACACGGGTCGCAGAAGTTGTTTTTATCGTGAACGAGATACACAGGGGCAGTGGGCGGACTGCTCCCCCATGGTGTTTGATCCCAAGGAGGTTTATAAATAATGGTTGATGGAAAACAGATGCGCATCGGAATTCCGAAGGGTTCCCTGGAAGAGGCCACAGTCAAGCTTTTCGCCAAGGCCGGCTGGAAGGTGACTTCGCACCACCGGAACTACTTCCCGGAAATAAACGATCCCGAATTGACCTGTTCACTGTGTAGGGCCCAAGAAATGGCCCGCTACGTGGAGAACGGACTTCTCGACGCGGGCCTGACGGGCAAGGACTGGGTCCTTGAGAACCAGTCGGACGTCGTCATCGTGGACGACCTGATTTATTCCAAGGTCAGCAATCGCCCCGCCAAGTGGGTGCTGGCGGTGGCCGGCGACTCTCCGTACAAGCGGCCTGAAGATCTGGCAGGCAAGAAGATAGCCACGGAATTTTTGAGCTTCACCAAGCGTTATTTCGAAGAGGCAGGAATCCCCGTTGAGGTGGAATACTCCTGGGGCGCCACCGAGGCCAAGGTTGTGGAAGGGCTGGTGGACGCCATCGTCGAGATCACCGAGACGGGCACGACCATCAAGGCCCATGGTCTGCGCATCATTGCCGAACTGCTGCAGACCAACACCCAGCTCATCGCCAACAAGGAATCCTGGAAGGATCCCTGGAAGCGGGCCAAGATCGAGAACATGAACACCCTTCTGCAGGGCGCGCTGCGGGCCGACAAGCTGGTCGCGCTCAAAATGAACGCCCCGGCCGACGTGGTTGAGAAGGTCATGGCGCTTCTGCCGAGCATGAATTCCCCGACCATAGCCCATCTGCACAATTCCGACTGGCTGTCCATCGAGACCGTGGTCGAGACCTGTCAGGTCCGGGATCTGGTTCCGAAGCTGCAGGCCGTGGGTGCTCAGGCCATCATCGAGTATTCCCTCAACAAGGTCATTTAATTCGAGAGCCCCCAAAAGGGGGCTGTCAAGGAACACGGCCATGAAGACATGCGCGATGGTTTTCATCTTATGCTTTGTCCTGGCGGGGTGCGGAGCCCGTGGGACTTCCAGGGGCGCATCATCGGATATGAGTTCCAAGGAAGTGGACCTGCGTCTCAACCTGATCGAATCGCACATCAACAACGATCAGCCACATCTGGCCTTGCAGGAACTGCTCAAGGTGGAGCCTGCAGCCAGGCATTTGTCCCGGTTTCATTTTGACTCGGGCATGATCTACATCGGGCTGCAGGAACTCGAACAAGCCCGCGATGGGTTTGCCAGGGCAGTTGAAATTGACGACGATTTCGGGGAGGCATGGAACAATCTGGGCAAGGTTGAGGAAGCCCTGGGACGGGACAGCGAGGCGGAGGCCGCGTATCGCAAGGCGTTTGGCATCCTGACCTACGTCACCCCGGAGTTCCCGGCCTGCAATCTGGGCATGCTCCTGCTGCGTCAGGGCCGGGCCAAGGAGGCCGAGGAGTTCGGACGCAAGGCGCTGACACGCAACTGGCGTTATATCCCGGCCTATAAGCTCTTGTCGGATGCTTTTGTGGCCCAGAATCGTCTGGATGAGGCAGAGGCGGTGCTGAGGAGTGGCCTGGAGGCGGATATGGACAGCACCTCCACCATTCTGGCTTTGGCGGAACATCAGGTCCGCATGGGCAAGACAGCGGAAGCCAGGGAGCTTTTTACGCGCATCGTCAAACAATATCCCAAGTCCAATGAAGCCAAATTGGCCCAGGATTACCTGGACTTCCTGCAGTGAAGCCTCCGGGGATGCCCCGCGCATCCCTGGCATCAATCCCTGCATCCGCGACTTAGCGGTCCTCAAATTCCGAAGAGGCAGCAAGGCCTCTTTTCGCGATCAAAACACGTCCCATGTATTTCTACGGCAATGAAGTGACGCCACCCTCTGCGGCGTGTCTGTTTTCCGCAATCAAGGGCGGCAATGCAAATGGTGAGGGCGTGATTCGGATGCGCTTTTTAACCCCCGACATCCGCCCCAGTGTCCAGGGCGGGTATTTCAGGAGAGCATAGCGTTATCGGCGCAGCTTTTTGCGTAGCTGAAGATGAGGGCGCGGGTCCGGGCCAGAACGGGCCGCAGACCGGGTTCACCAGGGGGACAGGAAGTGGATCAGTCCTCGTCGACCCGCAGCAGGTCTTCTTCGTCCATATCTTCAGGGTATTCTCCGGAATCTAGATCGCAGAAACCGAAACCGACGGCGCACATGGGCAGTCCCAGGAGTTCCACCAGGCTCAGGTGGCGATCCACGGCCAGGGAAAAGCTGCAGTCCTGATCCGGACAGTGCAGGATATCGATGATTTCTTCGCGGGTGGCGTCGGTGTTGAAGAGTTGTGCCAGCAGTTCGGGCTTGCCGCCCTCGCTTTTGGAGTTGCCCTTGCCTTCGGGGTCCAGGGACTGGGACGGCGACTTGTATGTGTCGAGCAATTCCCCGTCCAGGTACAGCCAGTAGTTGAGGAGTTCTTCGTCCAGGGTCTGGACGGCCAGGGCCGGGCATCCGAAGTAGCCGGAAAGGTCCTCGGCCAGATCGGTGAGGACCGTGGAGTCGCCCTCGTCGCTGTCCATCTCGTAGACAGTTGTCAGATCGTCCTCGGTTGGAGAAACAAAGGCGGAGCGTCCCTGATTACCGAGCTCCTGCAGGATATCCTGCGCCTTTGGACCTTTGAGCGTGATGTTGGCGTACGTGGTTCCCATATGGGGTTTCTTCAAACAGATTATGGTTCAAGATGCAAGCTTATGATCGGACAGTCGTTGAAAATGTCGAGAGACTGTTTTTTTCGGCACTTGCATCAATATTTGGCCCGAATGCGCTCTTAGCAAGGCTGGGCGTGCGGGCTTTGTTTCGCTAGGGACTTGAGAAAGGGCGGGGCTTCGCGTACCGCCAGACAACAAGGCGCGAACACGTTCGGGGTCTTCATGACCGGGCCGCGCGCCAGGATGTTTGCCGTTACGCCCTTTAGAGGGTGCTTCTTTAAGACATATTTTTTTTGGGGAGGATTCATGAGTGCAGTGAAGGCGATGTGCGTCGGTGAGGCGGGCAAGGGTGTGGTCATTCAGGGGAATATGGCCTTTGCTGTAGGGTGCGTGCGGGCCGGGATCCATGCTGCGGACGGTTATCCGGGCACACCCAGCACCGAGGTTATCGACAAGGGACTGTCACAGGTCCAGGACATGATCACCGTGGGCTGGTCCGTGAACGAGGCCGTGGCCGCAGGCGTTGGGTTTGGTCACACCCTGGCCGGCAGCGACTGCGTCGTCACCATGAAGATTCCGGGCCTGTTCCAGGCCGCCGACGTGATCACTTCCGCCGCTTTCTACACCGGCCAGCGCGGCAGTCTCGTCTACTATATAGCCAGTGACTATACGCCAAGCTCCACCCAGCATCTGGTTGATCCGCGCTACATGCTGAAAAGCTGCTGCATTCCGGTCTTCGAGCCGCGCAATCACCAGGAAATGCACGAGGCGGCCCGTATCGCCGCCGACCTTGGACGGCAGTTCAACACTCCCGTGGCGGTGATCGCCAGCGGCGTGCTCTGTCACAGCGAAGGGCTGGTGCGCCTGATGGAAACAGCCACGCGCGAAAAGGCTCCCCTGCCCGAGAAGATGAGTGATTTCATTACCCTGCCTGTGCGGGCGCGGATGTTTCATGACCAGGTCCGCACTACCCGTATTCCGGCACTGCGCGCAATGGTCGAGGAGAGTACGCTCAATGTCCTGACCAGGGGTGACGGCAAGATCGGCATCATCACTCACGGCGTGAACGACCTCTTTGTAGAGGAAGTCCGGGCCGCCACGGGCAAGAATATCGATGTTTTGTCCCTGGGTTTCACCTATTCGCTGCCCATGGATCTCATCCGCCGCTTCTGCGAAAGCATCGAAGGCCCCGTCTACGTCATCGAGGACGGCTATCGCTTCATCCAGGAGGCTATCCAGGCTGAAGGAATCGCCGTTCAGGGCAAAGGTGCGGACGAGACCATCACGGAATGGACTCCGGCGCTTATTTCAACCCGCCTGGGCCTGGCCGAGACGGCCGGGAAGTCGGCTGTGGCCAGCCTACCGCGACCGCCCATGATCTGCGCGGGCTGCCCGTATCGTCTTTTCGGCCAGATCGTCGGCAAGATGCGCAAGAAGGGCAAGCTTGAAGCCGTGTTCGGCGACATCGGTTGCAACACCCTGCTGCATTTCCTGAATGCCATGGACACCGCCCTGGCCATGGGCGCGAGCGAAGCCAAGCGGCTGGGCTATGTCCTGTCCCGTCCCGAGGCCGCCGGCAAATGCCTGGCCGTGCTCGGTGACGGCACCGAGTGTCACAGTGGCCTGGATGCGACCCGCAATACGATTTTCAGAAACATCCCCGGCGTGAAGGTCATCCTGAACAATGAATGGACCGCCATGACCGGCGGCCAGCCCTCGCCCACGTCGCCCGCCAACCTAGCCGGGGACCCCAACGTCTTCGATCTGAATGCCAGCCTCAAGGCGCACGGTGCCAAAGTCGTCGTGGTCAGCGGGTATGACAAAAAGGCCCTTGAGAAGGCCCTCAAAAACACCCTTGCTGCGGCGGAAAAAGGCGTCTTCACTACCCTGGTGGTTACCGGCGTCTGCATCCGCAAGATGCCCAAGGAGTCCTACGGCGTGAAAATGGCGGTGGACCCCGAACTGTGCGTGCGCTGCGGCTCGTGCCAGATCTGTTCCGGCATCGAAGCCGACGCCGAAGGGCTGCCCTTCTTCAACAACATCTGCTCCGGTTGCGTGAGCCAGAACCCGGCTTGCGCCCAGATGTGCCCCAAGGGTGCCATTGCCCCGGCCAAGGACCAGAGCGCCTGTGGCCTGACCAGCTGTCCGGACCTGCCCGTGCCGCCCGAGGCCATCGACCTTCCGGCCACAGGTGACCTGCCGCCCTTTTTATCCGTGGCCATCCGTGGAGTCGGCGGTCAGGGCAACCTCTTCTTTGGCCGTGTTCTGACCCAGTTGGCCTACCTGCTGGGGTACGACAAACAGAACATTGTCAAGGGCGAGACCCACGGCATGGCCCAGATGGGCGGTCCGGTCATCAGCACCTTTGCCTGCGGTGCGGTCCATTCCCCTGTGCTGATGCCCGGCACCACCCAATGCCTGGTCTGCATGGAGAGGAGCGAAGTGTTCCGCCCCGGCTTCCTGGATATGCTCAAGCCTGGCGGCACGGTCATCTTGGCCAACACGGTCATCATGCCCCCGCTTTTCAAGGCCGAAAACTATCCGACGGTGGAAACCGTGCGTGAGGCCTTAAGCGGTTACAAGGTCATCGACGTCGACGTGCTAAGCACGGCCCTGGGCCTGGGCGACCCCACGGGCCGCAGCGCCAACGTGGTCATGATTGGAGTGCTGAGCTCCCTGGCCCCCTTCGATTCCTTTCCCAACGAATACTGGCTTAAGGCCTTAAAGAACGTCAGCCCCAAGCCGGCCATCTGGCAGGCCAACTACGCCGCCTTTTTGGCTGGAAGGGAGCTGGGCGGAAAATAGTCGAGAAAAAGCCTTCGGCGGGTGGGACGCGTCCCACCCGCCGAAGGCATATGAATTGAACAAGGGCGCCCGTTGTTACGGACGCCCTTGTTTTATGGGTGTTTCAGAGGCCCTGGTAGCGCTGCAGGCCCATGAGCCTGTGGAAGTCTTGAGGCTGTTCGACCTGTTCCGCCCCGGTTTTGCGGGCCCAGCCGAAGTCATTGAAGCGCGAGCCCTGGATCTGGATGAGAGCTCGGGTGCCGCCGGGGCCCAGGACCATGGTCTCGTAGGCGCGTACGACCTCGGGCAGAGTGGTCTTTTTCAAGGACTCCACCAACTGCTCCCGGCCGTCGAAGGCCTGGTTGCCCAGGCGCAGGTCCGTTTCCAGCCAGCCGAATTCTTCTTCCAGAGTGTCTGGACTTTTGGTCAGCGAGGCCAGCACGCCCTGGCGCACGGATTCGAATTCTTCCCCGGTCACACCGCGCAACTGCGAGAGCGCCTTGAAGTAGAAGGACTCGAAGCGGTCGGCCAGGCCTGCGGTACCTTGCACCGGGCTCTGCACGCCGAACCCGATCCCGGCGGCGTGGGCGAACATGACCGGAAAGCTCGTGGCCACGTAGCCCAATTGCTCTTCGGTGCGCAGACGGCTGAAGAAGCGGTTGGACAAGAGTCCTTCCAGAAGGAGCATGCGTGCCTTGGAACCTGAGCCGGACTTTGGATCCAGGAACATTTCGACCAGGGCGCTGTCTTCCAGCACGCTCGATTTCCGGTAGTCGGCCACGACGCCCTGTCTGGGTGCGATGCGTGTCGCGATCGGCGGCGCTCCTGCTTCAGGTCCGATGAACGGCCGAAGGCCGCCCTCCAGCTTGCGCAGGTCGTCTGCCGTGATATTGCCGAACCCGAAGACCGTGAAGCGCAGATCCTGCCGTAACGCGCGCAGGTATTCGCGGAAGTCCTGCAGGGTCAGCCGTCTGGTGGTCTCTTCAATGGCCCGGTGGTCCCATGCCGGGACTTTGAGCAGGTTGCGCATCGCGCCCATGGCCTGACCAAACAGGCCCTGCTTTTCCATGTTGGCGAGACCACGCAGCTGTTCTGCCTTGGCCTGTTCAAAATCCTCCATCGTCACTTCCTGCTCAAGAAGGTCGAGTATGCGTGGCAGAAGATCAGCCTGATGCTGGCTGAAGCCGTCAATGCGGATGACGATGCCTTCGTCTCCTGACACGGATAATCCAAGCCCGGCCTCCATGGCCTGATAGCGCAGGCCCGCCTGCTTCTGATCCCACAGTTCAAGCAGTATGCCCTGTAGGGCCTCCTGCTCGCGGGTGGAGGCGAAATGGGCGGATTGCAGCCGGGTCATGAGGATGGCCCTCGGCTCCTGCCTGTATGCCGACTGAGCGTGCCAAAGGGAAAGGCCGGGCTTATCCGTGAGTTTGCGGGGCTGTGCGTTACCTTTGCCCGCGACCAGGGAGAAATCGTCCGGCAGGAAGGGATTCAGGTCCGGCAGGCGTAACTCCATCCCTGCGGAAAGCTTCCCCCAGCGGGCGATGTCGCCTTCTTCCATGGGCCTTACGCTGTATGGTGTCTGATAGAAGAAGGCCTCCCTGTCCACGGGCTGATCCGGACCGACCTGAAAGATCCGCGCGTTTTCGGGCCTGAGCGCCTCGATCACGCTGCTTACGGCCTCACGGTCGAAGGAGTCCAGGCGATACTGTCCGTAATTCACGTCTTCCACCGGATGCCGCAGCATTTGCACCGCGGCGGAGGCGACATAGTCGAAGCCGCTGCTTAAAGGCGCGAAGCGGAATTCCATGTCCAGCATGCGCCGCAGCTGATCGAAATACGCCTGCCCGAGGCCTTGGGTGCGCAGCAGCTCGAAGTAGGAAAATATTGTGGCCAGCACCTCGTCGCGTTTCCTGTCGCCCTCTTCGGTAAGTTGCACGAAGAGGGACACGGTCACGCCGTTGCGCAGAGTTGTGGTGTCTCCTCCGGCCGAAAGGCCCAGCGCCAGCCCCTTGTCGCGCAGTACTTCGATCAGGGAGTGCCCGGTCTCCGTGCCGAGCACGGCGGATACGACCTGCAGGGGCTTGGTGCGGTAGTCGTCCAAGGCCTGGGGCAGGACGAATTCGATGCTTATGCTGCGGGTCTCGCGTACGGGGCGCACTCCGATGACTACGCCCTTTTCGGCGTCCGTGACCGGCGGCGCTGCGGGAACGGCCACCCGGGCCTGGCGGTCGGGGATGACGACAAGCTCGCCTCTGGCCAGGGCTTCCAGTTCATCGAGGCTTTGCGGCCCGTAGAGCACGCCTTTCATGAGATTCGCCGAGTACCAGGTCTGGTGGAAGCGGACCAGTTCGTCATGCAGTGGGCTGCCCGGCTTGTCGGACAGGGTCTCCAGGTTGCCGCCCGTGAAGCGGGCGGCCGGATGATCCGGGTTCAGAGTCGAGAGCATGAGCATGGCCAGGCGGCGTCCGTCGCTGTGTTTTTTGGATTCCATCTCTGCATTGACGGCGTTTCGTTCCTTGTCCGCATAGATCGGGTCCAGCAGCGGCCGGGCCAGAGTGTCAGCCATGCGTTGCAGGGCCTCGGCAAAGGCGGGGGGGTCGACCTCCATCATGTACGCGGTGGAGGTGTAGCCCGTGGCCGCGTTGGTCTGGCCGCCGTTTCTGGTGATGAAGGATTGGTACTCTTCAGGGCCGGGATAGGACTTGGAACCCAGAAAGAGCATGTGCTCCAGATAATGGGCCAGACCAGGCTGGGAGTCCGGATTGTCGAGGCTGCCCACGGGCAGGGCCAGGGCCGCCGCAGCCTTGGAGGCGCGCTGGTCGTGCACCAGCAGCACTTCAAGGCCCGTTTCGAGCGTCAGCGTCCGGTAGGCGCGGTAATCCGTATCCGACATCCGCACCTGCGCGGCCTGGGCCTGCAGGGCGATGAACAGGAAGAAAAGAACAAAACGCAATATGGGCATGAGGCCTCCTTGGACATGTTGTCAGGGCATTTGGGGCATGGTGGTTACAGTCTTTGCAGCAGATGCTCGATCTCGGGCAATGCGCGCTGCACGCATTTGCTGCCCTCTGCAATAGCTTCTTCGGCCCTGAAGAACTCCAGCAGTCCGATGTGCGAGAGCTTGGGCGCGAGCAGGATTTCCGGAGGATCCCCGGCCAGACGGCTCCGCGTGATGCGCTCCTGGGCGATGTTCACGGACCCGGCGATGGCGTCGAAAAGTCCCGGCGGTTCGTCTTCCTCGCCGGAAAAGGAAAAGAGGGGACCTGCGTACTCCTTGACCAGATTTGAGAACGCTTCGGCCACGCCGTTCTTTTTTTTCTCTTTTGGCGTCTTCACCAGGTGCTTGCCCACGATGTCGCCGTTGAGGTTCACGGCGATGACCACGTCGGCCCCGAGGGCGCGGCAGACGGAGACCGGCACGGGATTGACCAGACCACCATCCACGAGCCAGCGGTTTTCATGGCGGATGGCCGGAAAAAGTCCCGGCAGGGAGATGGATGCCCACACGGCTTCCAGCAGTGGCCCTTTGGTGAACCATATCTCACGGCCCGATTCCAGGTCGGTGGCCACGCAGCCGTATTGCAGCTCCAGGTCCTCGATGCGGGCGTCCGCCCCGGCCACGTGCTTTTCCAGGAATTTTCGAAGCCGGGACGTGTTCACGAATCCGGTGAATGAAGAGGTAAGTTCAAAAAAGCTTACAGTTTCAAGCCGTGTCAGGGAGCGAATCCACTCTTCGAGTTTGTCCAGATTGCCCGCGACGTGCGCCGCGCCGACCAGCGCCCCGACAGAGGTGCCGCAGACGATGTCCGGCCGTATGCCCTGCTCCGCCAGGGTCCTGATGATGCCGATGTGGGCCCAGCCACGCGATGAGCCGCTGCCGAGGGCAAGGCCGATCTTGAGGTTTGAAGTGGTTTTTGTGCTCATCAGCGAATCTCCGTGGGGTCGATCGTCGGGCTGCAAAGAATGAGGGTAAATCCGCCGGGAGGCGCGTCAAGGCCTATTCGGAAAAAGCCAGCCGTGCGCCCAGCCCGACCAGCAGGCCTCCGCCCAGGCGCTTGAGCCAGCGGGCTCCTGAACCGCTCGCCAACCGCCGATGCAATGCTCCGGCGGCCACGGCCAGGACAAGGCTCCACAGCGTGCTGGTGGCGACGAAGGTCAAGCCCAGCGCCAGAAAGGACAGGCCGGGATGAACGGCATTCGGCGCGATGAACTGCGGAATGAGGGCCAGGAAGAAGAGCGCCACCTTAGGATTGAGCAGGCTGGTTATCACGCCCTGCACATAGATGCGGCCCGGCGATTGTTTCGTCGATACCGCATGGGACGGGCCGTGGCCGTGCGCCCGCAGCATGGTCAGGCCAAGATAGACGAGGTAGGCCGCGCCGGCCCATTTGATCATCTGGTAGGCCGTGGCCGAGGCCATGACCACGGCGGCCAGCCCCAAGGCCCCGAGCAGCGCGTGGATCACGCACCCGCTGGAGATCCCCAGGGCCGAGGCGACGCCCGCGGCGCGGCCCTGGGCCGTGCTGCGGGTCAGGATGTAGATGGTGTCCGGGCCGGGATAGAGGTTCAGGGTCACGGCCGTGATGATGAAAAGCGGGTAATGGATGACGTCGATCATTGCAGTCCTCGTTTGCAGGGCCTTGCACCGGAGGCGGCCAATGTGTAGCGCAGACTCCATGCATGCCTTCATGAAACTCCTGAAAAATTCTCCGGCCGGAGCGGTTTTCAACCCCTGGCACCACCGGGACCCGCAACATGACGCGGCGGCCGACGCGCCGGTCATCCGGCGGGAACAGCTCGCCTCCTACATGGCGGAGCGTCAAAAGGCCACGGTCATTCTCCTGGCCGAGGCCCTGGGCTACCAGGGCGGGCATTTCTCGGGCATTCCCATGACCTCGGAACGCCTGCTTCTGGGGCATCTGCTGCACAAGGGACTTGGACCCGAGATGGTCTTTGCGCCCGCGCCTCGGCGCACCAGCCGCACGGACGTGAAAGCGGACGGCTTCACCGAGCCCACGGCGACCATCGTCTGGGGGGCCATGCGCGAGCTGGATATCGATCCGCGCGGCGTCATCCTGTGGAACGCCTTCCCCTGGCACCCCTACAAGCCGGACAAGGGCTTCTTGAGCAACCGCACGCCCACGGACGAAGAGGTCATGCTCGGACGCCCCGTGCTGCAGGCCCTGACAGCCTACGCCCCGCAGGCCAGAATCCTGGCCGTGGGGCAGAAGTCGGCCGCCCTGCTTGCGGCCATGGACATCACCGCCCCGGCCCTGCGTCACCCGGCCAATGGCGGTGCGGGACTGTTCCGGGCCCAGTTCGCGCAGGTGCTCAAAAAGGGGCGTGGATAGGCTCGCCATGTTGACACGCCTCGGGCAAAGGGTAAGTCAATAAGCATCATTACCCCCTACCCATGTCCCGGAGGCGAGCATGAAATATCAGACCCCGTACACTCCCGATTTCAGCAAGCGCGATCCCGGCCCCGGCGTGGCCGAAGAGTTCCCCGCCCGCTGGTCACCCAGATCCTTCGTCAAGACCGCCATTCCGGCCGAAGACCTGACCGTGATTTTCGACGCGGCCCGCTGGGCTCCCTCGGCCTACAACGAACAGCCGTGGCGTATCCTGACCTCGACCGACGAGACCTTCGAGACGTTCCTGGGTCTTTTGGTCGAGCCCAACCAGAAATGGGCCAAAAACGCCTCGGTCATCGGCTTCATGGTCGCCAAAAAGACCTTCACCCACAACGGCAAACCCAACGACTGGGCCGTGTACGACTGTGGCTCGGCCTGGATGTCCCTGACCTTGCAGGCCCGCAAGCTCGGCCTCTACACCCACGGCATGGCCGGGATCAAGAAGGACCCCATCTACGAGGTCTTCGGCATCGACAGAAACGAATTCGAGGTCGTGGCCGGGTTCACCATCGGTATCCTGGATGTGAAGGACAACCTGGGCAAACCCTACATCGACTGGGAAGGCCCATCCCCGCGCAAGCCCTTGGCGGAAGTCTGGAAACAGGGCGCCTGGTAAAAAACGACGGGCCGCGCTCCAGAAGGAACGCGGCCCGTTTGATCTTTATGGCGTGGTCGAGGTCAGGCGCCCATCAGTTTCTTGCGGAACATGAAGAAGGCCGCGCCGAGAATGCACAGCCCGGCCCAGACATAATCCATGCCCGGTTTTTCCTTCATGTACAGGATGGAGAAGGGGATGAAGACGGACAGGGCGATGCACTCCTGCAGGATCTTGAGCTGGCCTATGTTCATGACCTGATGCCCGATGCGGTTGGCCGGGACCTGCAGCAGGTATTCCAGGAGCGCGATGCCCCAGCTGGCGAAAGCCGCGATTATCCAGGGGGTCTGCGACAGGTTGCGCAGGTGTCCGTACCAGGCAAAGGTCATGAAGATGTTGCTGAGCGACAGCAGGATGATGGTGGTGAGATAAAAGCGCATGTGACCCGCCTTGCCCTCGCATGGGCGTGAACCGCAAAATTTTGATTGCGGCTTGATCTAGCAGGGCTGCGGAAAAACACAACGCTTTTCGTCAAAAATAAGTCCTTTTATTTCGTAAAGATAAGATTGGTCTTGTGTTTTTCGAGGCGTCTTTCAGGGGCGTTTTAGAAAAATGTCTTCATTCAATCGGCCGCAAGGGTCGAAGGCCGCCTTTTTGGCGAAGTGCATGGCCAGAAAGGACGAGACCGTGGCTGCGGTGAAAATCGCGATCATGATCATGATCTGATAGACGATGGCAACGGCCGGAGAAGAGCCACCCAGGATCTGGCCGGTCATCATGCCCGGCAGGGAGACGATGCCCATGGTCGCCACCGTCCCGATTTGCGGCCCGACAGCCGCGCGCAGGGCATTGCGCAGGAAGGGCCGCACAGCTTCCGCCCCGTTTGCGCCCAGGGTCAGGTACTGGATGTGCACTTCCACATTTGCGCGCAGTTCGGAAAAAAAGCGGTCCAGGGCCACGACATTGCTGCGCAGGATGTTGCCCAGCACCATGCCCATGAGCGGGACCAGATAACGCGCCGAGGTGATGGTGGCGAAATCGAAGACCAGCAGAAAACCGGTCAGGATGAGGAGCGCTGTCAGCAGGTGCGCGGGCAGGATCGTCCACAGGCATTTTCGCCATGACAAGAGGCTCTGGCGCAGGATCGAGCCCGAGGCGACCACGATCATGACCAGCACCCAGGCCACGTTGACCAATAGCATGTCGAGCCTGAAGATGTATTCCAGGTACACGGCCACCAGCGCCAGCTGCACGGCCATGCGAGCCATGGAGATGAGCAGGTCGCGGGTCAGGCGCAGGCGCAGATGCCGGAAGATGAGCACCGGGAAAACCAGAATGAAGGAAAATATGAAGAGGGCCGGAATGGAAATGACCATTGTCTCGTTCATTCGCGCCTCCAAAGCTTTCCGGATTCGAGGCTGACCTCGCTGAAACCGAAATCCAGCCACTCGCGATTATGGGTCACGGCCAGCACGGTGCGGGCCGTGTCCTGGGCAAAAAAGCCGACCACGGAGCGCATGGAGTCCTGATCCAGGCTGGAGGTGATCTCGTCCAAAAGGCAGAAGCCGCGCTCAAGTTGGAGGCCCTGGATGATGGTCAGGCGCTGCTGTTCTCCTCCGGACAGTCGGGTGTACGGGCTCTTCTTCAAGGCCGGGTCCAGGCCCAGGGCCTCCATGAGCTTGTCCTGTTCCGCCTTGTCCGCACGCAGAGCCCGGTTGGCCGCAAAAGTGAAGGGCAGATCCAGGTATTCTGCGGCAGTGCCTTCAAAGGGCAGGGGCTTCTGGCCGATGTACAGAAAACGGGAGCGATGGGTGGTCAGATCCGCTACCGAGACCTCCCGCTTGTTCCATAAAACCGCGCCTTCATCCACGGACTCGAACAGCAGGGCGACCTTAAGCAGCGTCGATTTGCCGCCGCCGGACGGTCCGGTCAGGGCCAGGTGTTCACCGGGCGAGACGGTGAGGTTGACCTGGTCCAAAATTACTCGCCCGGCTCGGCGCAGGGTCACGTTGCGAAATTCCAGCATGGGATCTCCCGTGTGCAAAAGTAGCTCTCCCGGCCACATGACAATCATCCGTCAACGGGTCAAGGCGCAGAGATGGGATGGCCCATGTTCCCGTCTGAGCGCGATGGACCCTCGCATGTCCGAGGGGGCGGATGGTTGTGCTTGTCCGGCGATGTGTCCGCTTGCAAGGCTGAGTCGGTTGGTTGCCCGGTCCAGCACTCCGCAGTAGTATAAAAATGGCAATTTTTATTATTGAATGGAAATATAAATGACCATAAAGAAATTGTCATTAATCCATGAATTTTAAGTTTTATTTTTTTTAATGGAAATATTTAATTCCAAAAATGTCTTTGTCGCACAGACGCGTAAAGGACCTCTTCATGTATCGAGGCCGGGCTGAGCGAGCCGCAAGCTTTGCCGGTTCACGATTTGTGGGGATTTTTTGCCAATGTTTCATGCGGGCCGTGTTTGTGGTAAGCTTTTTGCCAGTAAAAGACTTTCTACCTCGTATTCAACACGGCATAAGGAGCGGGCAAATGATCGTAGGCGTTCTCAAGGAAATCAAATCACAGGAAAACCGGGTCTGCATGACTCCGGCGGGCGTGGAAGTCATGAAGCAGCATGGACACGCCGTGCTGGTGGAAACTTCGGCAGGCGCGGGCAGCGGATTCTCCGACGCCGACTACCAGGCCGCAGGGGCAAAGGTCGTGGCCGCTCCGTCCGAGGTCTACGCCCAGTCCGATATGGTCATGCACGTCAAGGAACCGCAGCCGTCCGAATACGCCATGGTCAAGCCCGGCCAGATCGTCTTCACCTATTTTCACTTTGCGGCCGATGAGAAGCTGACCCGCGAATTCATGAAGACCGGCTCCGTGGCCATCGCCTACGAGACCGTGACCGGGCCCCATGGCGGCCTGCCGCTCCTGACCCCCATGAGCGAGGTGGCCGGACGCATGGCCGCACAGGAAGCGGCCAAGTACAACGAGCGCGTCCACGGCGGGCGCGGCATCCTGCTGGGCGGCGTGACCGGCGTGGCCCCGGCCACGGTGCTGGTCATCGGCGGCGGCATCGTCGGCACCAACGCGGCCATGATGGCGGCCGGGCTCGGTGCTCGGGTCTACATTCTGGACATGAACCTCGACCGCCTGCGTTACCTGTCCGAGATCATGCCCAAGAACTGCACGGCGCTGATGAGCTCCCCGGCCATGATCCGCGAGCTGGCGGCCCAAGCCGACGCCATCATCGGCGCGGTGCTGGTCGTCGGCGCCAAGGCGCCCAAGCTCATCACCCGCGAGATGTTCAAGGACATGAAGCCCGGCTGCGTGCTCGTGGACGTGGCCATCGACCAGGGCGGCTGCTTCGAGACGTCCAAAGCCACCACCCACTCCGACCCCATCTATGAAGTGGACGGCATCATCCACTACTGCGTGGCCAACATGCCCGGCGCGGTGCCGATCACCTCGACCATGGCTCTGACCAACGCCACCCTGCCCTATGCCCTGCAGATCGCCAGCAAGGGCTGGAAGGCCGCCTGCAAGGAGAACGCGGGCCTGAAAAACGGCCTGAACATGGTCGGTGATAAGATCACCTTCAAAGGCGTGGCCGAAGCCTTCGGCCTGCCCTACACCCCGGCTGACTCCTGCCTGTAGGGATTAAGCCCCGCATTGACCTTCATGGCCGCTCCCTTAACGGGGGCGGCCTTTTTCATGCGGCGTGGAGATGATCACTTCTGCAGGGGAATCTGCAGTTCGACCAGATTCTCAGCGCTGTTCTGGTCGATCCATTCCACATAGACTTCGCGGCCCACGGGCTGCAGGGCAAGCCCCTGCTGCAGGGCCTGCGGGGTAAAGGCGCTCCAGGCCGGGCCTATTCCGGTTATGGGGCCCCGGTAAATCGTGCACAGGCATTCGTGGGCCGGAACCTCTACGCATATGAACGCTCCCTGGCCCCGGCAGGCGTCCACTGGGAACGAAACCTTCAGGGAGAATTCCTTGTCAGGGGAGCCGTCGCAGCCATCGTACGTGAAGATGCACGGGCCGGTGATGGCCATGACTCTGTTTTCGGCCTCCGCCAGCAGCATGGGGATGATCTTGCCGGCAAAGGCCGCGATTTCCGGGATGGTCAGCATTGCGGCGGATTCAAGGACCATGGCGGCGGGGATGTTCTTGCGCTGGATCTGCATGCGTTCTCCTTTGGAGCCTTGTCAGGTTGAATTTACTGAAACGCGCCCATGATCAAACCAAGCTGGGTCTCGATACGGATCGCGATGTCGGCCATGTGCTCCGGCTGGACCGGCACCAGATCCATGACTTCCGGCCGGGCCTGGGGCGGTCCGCATTCGCCGCTGCAGCCCAGTCCCATGGCATGGGTCAGGAGGTCGGCCAGATGCACGATGCCGGCCAGGGGCAGCTCTGCGGCTCGCGCGGGATCATGATGGCTGCCCACGGTACGGCTCAGCCCCCTGGGCATCCCCCATCCGTCCAAAAGCCGCTCGCCCATGCCTGCATGGTCGACACCGAAGAAAAGGGCCTCTTCAGTCATCAGTGACCGTTCGTGCTTGAGGGCGCTGTCTATGCAATAACGGGAACGTTCGGGAAAGGACGTGAAAAAATAGAGCCGTCCGATATCGTGCAGAAGCCCCGTCACAAACGCCTGCTCCGGCTGGGCCAGCCCTGTGACCTCCGCCAGGGTCTTGCAGGTCAGGGCGCAGCCGAGGCTGTGTTCGAGAAAAGAGCGCATCTCGATCACGGATTTTGGGATGACCCCGAATTGATCGACCATGAGCAGGCTGGAGGCGAGCATGCCCACTTCGCGCAGGCCGACGATGGACACGGCCCGGGAAATGGTTTCGACCTTGCGATGGAAGCCATAGATTGGCGTGTTGACAAGCCGCAGCAGTTTGGCCGTGAGTCCGGGGCTGCGGGTGATGAGTTCGACGATTTTCTTGCTGGATGGATCGGGTGCGCTCAGGGCCAGATTGAGTTCATGGGCCACGGCGGACAGCTGCGGAGGTTCGAAGCTGTCCAGGCAAAACATGGGCAGTTCCTGAGGCTGCGGCACCGGGTCGACAGGTCCCCGGCAATCGCGCAGCAGCGGGAGCAGTCCTCTCTCAATGCGCATGGCCTCGGCTTCGGTGCGCAGGCCAAGCAGAATCGGGCCAGGCGAAACGCCCAGATCATGTCCCGCATAGAATCTGTACGCATTCTCGGTCGCCTGCTTTAATTGCTGTGCAGTCAGGGTCACGCGTTCGTCTTCGACCTCGACATTCGTAACCCCGCGTTGAACCATGGCCGCGATGGCGTTTTCCGACAGTGTCGCCCCCTTGGGAAAAAGAAGGCGGCCCGCCGTGTCCACGAGATCGGCTGCGAGGATTTCACCGGGCAGGACATGCTCGATGCGCTTATGCATGGTGTGTATTATCTCCAAGATTGATGTCCGGGCAGGTACTGACCATAATATATTTATGTGTGGGGAGGAACAAAAAAACGCAGCCGCAAGGCGTTTGTGACCACAAGGACCGAGCTCATGGCCATGGCCGTGCCTGCCAGCATGGGGCTCATCGTCGGCCCGCCGAAGATGTGCAGGAGTCCTGCCGCGACAGGGAGCCCGATGGTGTTGAAGGCGAAGGCCCAGAACAGGTTCTGGCGGATGTTGCGCATCACCGCCCGGCTTAAGGACAGCGCCGTAAGCACGCCGGACAGGTCTTCGCGCATGAGCACCACATCTCCCGATTCCAGGGCCACGTCCATGCCGCCGCCCATGGCCACGCCCAGATCGGCCCTGGCCAGGGCCGGGGCGTCGTTGATCCCGTCGCCGATCATGCCGACGACGCGGCCCTCACTCTGAAGATCGACGATCACCTCGGCCTTGCGGTCCGGCAGCACACCGGCGATGACCCTTCCGATGTCCAGCTGACGGGCCACGGCCTGCGCCGCGCGCTCGGAGTCTCCGGTCAGGAGCACAATCTCCATGCCCAGGTCGCGCAGCCGCTGCAGGGCACCCTTCGATTCGGGCCGCAGCTGGTCGCTTACGGCCAGGAGGCCCGCCAATCGCCCGTCCACCGCCACATGCACCACGGTGGCCCCGTTTTCCTCCATGCGCTCGCGTTCTTTCTGCGCTTCGCGCAAATCCAGATGAGCCTCCTGCATCAGCCGCTCGTTGCCTATGGCGACACGATGGCCCTCGACCGTGGCGGTCACGCCCTGGCCAGGCACGGACAGGAACTCATCGGCCTTGGGCAGCTGGCCAGGCACGGCGAGGACCACGGCCCTGGCCAGAGGATGCTCTGACAAAGTCTCGACTGATGCGGCCAGGCGCAGCAGCCCGTCCTTGCCCAAGACCGCGCCGGGAGCCAGCCAGACCTCTGCCAGCACGGGCTTGCCCACGGTCAGGGTCCCGGTCTTGTCGAAGACCAGTGTGCCCAGCTCCCCGGCCCGCTGCAGAGCGCGGCCGGACTTGATCAGAACGCCCAGCTGCGCGCCCCGGCCTGTGCCGACCATGATGGAGGTCGGCGTGGCCAGACCCATGGCGCAGGGGCAGGCGATGACCAGTACGGAGATGGCGATGCGCAGGGCGAAGACAAAGGGCTCGTCGCTGAAAAAATACCAGGCCAGGCCCGAAACCAGGGCCAGGACCATGACCACGGGCACGAAATAGTAACTGATGGTGTCGGCCAGACTGGCGATGGGGGCCTTGGAGCCCTGGGCGTCGCGCACCAGGCGCACGATGCGGGCTAGCATGGTGTCTTCGCCGACGAGGGATGCACGCATGACGAACGCGCCCGTGGTGTTCAACGTACCGCCGTAAACGCGGCCTCCGGGACCTCGCCGCACCGGCAGGGGCTCACCCGTGAGCATGGATTCGTCCACGTGGCTCTGCCCCTCCGCCACCTCGCCGTCCACGGGCAGGCGTTCGCCGGGGCGGATGCGCAAGAGGTCGCCTGGCTCAATCTCTTCCACCGGGATCTTGCGCTCTTCCTCACCGTCAACAAGCGTGGCCGTGTCCGGAGCCAGGGCCATCAGCGCTCGCACCGCGCCCGTGGTCCTCGATACGGAGCGGGCCTCGAAAAACTTGCCCAGCGAGATCATGGCGATAAGCACGGCGGCCGATTCGTAATAGAGGTCCATGGCGCGGGCCTGGGCGTCCACGCCCAGCCAGATCTCAATCGTGTTCCACAGCGAATAAATCAGGGCTGCGCCCGTGCCCACGGCCACCAGCGAGTCCATGTTCGGGGCGCGGCGGGCCAGGGCGGGGAATCCGATCAGGTAGAAGCTGCGGCCGCTCCAGACCACGGGCAGGGTCAGCAGCAGCTGGGCCAGGGCGAAGGTTCCGGGCGCGTGCATGGGGTCGAGCCAGTAGGGCAGGGGCATGCCCCACATGTGCCCCATGGAGAGAACCAGAAGCGGCAGGGCAAACGCCATGGACCAGAGCACGACCTTTTTCTTCTCCGCCAGACGGGCGTTGATGCGCTCTTCCTCGTCCCCGGCGCGCTCCTTCTGCGGGATGCTCGTGGTGAAGCCTGCGTCGTGGATGGCTTGACGCAGGGTGCGCTGCGAAACCAGGGCCGGGTCAAAGACGAAACGGCCGCTTTCCGCGCCGAGGTTGACGCTGGCCTCCGTCACGCCCTCCATGCGGCCGGTGACGCGCTCGATGCGCGAAGAGCAGGCCGCGCAGTGCATGCCGCCGATCTTGAGCTCAAGCACGCTTTGTTCTGTCGGAGCCTCAACGGAAAAACCCAATTCCCGCACCTGCTCCAAGACCTTGTCCAGGGGAGCGCCTTGCGGATCAAAACTCAGATCCATCTCTTCCGTGGCCAGATTGACGGAGATCTTCTCCACCCCCGGCATGGCGCCGACCACTTTTTCGATGCGGGTCGAACAGGCTGCGCAGTGCATTCCGCCGACGGGTAAACGTATTGAGCGTGATGTTGAGTTCATGTTTCTCCCCTGGATATATTCCAAGTGTTCCAAGGCCTTTTGTACGTATTGCCGCTCGTGTTGCACGTGCATCATTGCGCCATGTGATTGACTGATCAATTGTATTCGCGTACCCCCCCTACCTACAAAAATTCTTTTCCGAAACTCTTCGGGGCCTCAGCGTTCTTGAAAAACAAATTGGTTGTTCAACCAGGAGTCATCAATGCATTGGCTCCGCAACTTCGGAGGAAGTATGTCCGTTGATGCCACCATGCATGTCGTGCGCCCCGGGCGCCGGGATGCGTACCTCGACTGGCTCCAGATGCTCACCGGCGCCGGTCTTGTCCTGTTCATGTGGTGCCACATGCTGCTGGTCTCGTCCGTGGTTCTTTCACCGCGCATCATGGACGCCATCGCCGAATTTTTCGAGGTCACATACATGGCCCAGGTGGGCGGCCCAGTCATCTTCATAACCATGATCGTCCATTTTGTCCTGGCCGCGCGCAAGATCCCCTTCCGCGCCGAAGGGCAGAAGACCATCTGGGCGCATGCCAAGATGATGCATCACGCCGACACCTGGCTGTGGGTAGTGCAGGCCGTGACGGCCATGATCGTGCTGATCATGGGCTCCATCCATCTTTTCGTGGTCCTCTCCGACTTGCCCATCACCGCCGTCAAATCCGCCGCGCGGGTGCAGGAGGGTTGGGGCTGGTTCTACCTGATCCTGCTGCCGAGCATCGAGCTGCATGTCTCCGTCGGTTTCTACCGCATCGGCGTGAAATGGGGCTTTATCAAAACAGCCGACCGTCCCAAGGCCAAAAAGGCCGAAAACATCATGTTCGCCGTGTTCATGGCCATTGGTCTCATCACCTTATTGCGCTTCGCATTCTTGGGCTAAAGGGGGAAGGCATGCAAACGTATTATTCCGATCTTCTGGTCATCGGCGCGGGCCTTGCCGGCGAACGCGTGGCCGTGGAGTCCGCACTGGCCGGTTTCAACGTCATCTGTCTGTCCATCGTCCCGGCCCGCCGGTCCCATTCCTCCGCAGCCCAGGGCGGCATGCAGGCGGCGCTGGGCAACTGCGCCATGGGCGAGGGTGATAATGTAGATGTGCATTTCATGGACACGGTCAAGGGCTCGGACTGGGGCTGCGATCAGGAAGTGGCCCGTCTCTTCGCCGACGCCGCGCCCATCGAGATGCGCCGCCTGGCCCACTGGGGCGTGCCATGGAACCGCGTGGTTCCGGGCACGTCCTCCTATTTCAAGGGCGGCGAAAAGTTCGAGAAATTCGAAAAACCCGAGAAGGAAGGCCTGATCACGGCCCGCTCCTTCGGCGGCACGGCCAAGTGGCGCACCTGCTACACCTCCGACGGCACGGGCCACGCGGTCATGTGCACCATGGACAACAAGTGCGCGGAATTGGGCATCAACGTCCTCGATCGCAAGGAAGCCATCTCGCTCATCCATGACGGCGAGCAGTGCATGGGTGCCATTGTGCGCTGCCTGCGCACCGGCAAGCTTGAAACTTATCTGGCCAAGGCTACGGCCATCTGTACCGGCGGCTTCGGACGCCTCTACAAGGCCACGACCAACGCCGTCATCTGCGACGGCGGCGGCCATGTCATCGCTCAGGACACGGGCGTGGTGCCCATCGGCAACCCCGAGGCCATCCAGTTCCACCCCACGGGCATCGTGCCGACCGACATCCTCGTGACCGAGGGCTGTCGCGGAGACGGCGGGACGCTTCTTGACGTCAACGAAGAACGCTTCATGCACATCTACGAGCCCGAGAAGGCCGAACTGGCCTCCCGCGACGTGGTTTCGCGGCGCATGACCGAGCACATGCGCGCGGGCAAGGGCGTGCAGTCGGCCTACGGGGAGCACCTCTGGCTCGACATCCGCCACCTCGGCGACAAGCACATCTCCACCAAGCTGCGCGAGGTGGACGAGATCTGCCAGAACTTCCTGGGCGTTGACGCCCGCACCCAGCTTATCCCCGTGCGGCCGACCCAGCATTACACCATGGCCGGCGTGCGCACGGACAAGAACGGCGCGGCTTACGGCCTTAAAGGCCTCTTCTCCGCCGGCGAGGCGGCCTGCTGGGACATGCACGGTTTCAACCGCCTGGGCGGCAATTCCCTGGCCGAGACCGTGGTCGCGGGCGGCATCATTGGCGTCAAGATCGTTGAATTCCTGAAGGGCAACGAGACTTCTTTCAATACAGGCATCATCAACTCCGAGGCCAAACGCCAGCAGGAGCGTATCGACAACCTGATCAGCGGCCGTCTGGGCAGGGAAAACGTCTACAAGGTCCGCGCCGAGATGCAGGAAGCGCTCATGCAGGGTTGCTTCGTGTTCCGCAACGAACAGGACCTGAGCACATGCGTCGAGGTGCTGCAGGGCTTGCTTGAACGCTCCGGCAGGATAGGCCTGGTCTCCAAGGGCCTTGGGGCCAATCATGAGGTGGCGGCGGCGCTCAAGATCCAGGGCCAGGTCCGCCTGGCCATGTGCATCGCCCAGGCCGCCCTGGTGCGCCGGGAGAGCCGCGGCAGCCACAACCGCGAGGACTTCCCGGCCCGCGACGACCAGAACTGGCTGAACCGCACCCTGGCCTACTGGCCCGAAGGGCGGGCAATGCCCGAGCTGAGATACGAAGAGGCGACCCCGCACTTCGAGATTCCTCCGGGAGAGCGCGGCTATGGCGGCGGCAAGATCATCCATGCCGACCCCAAGGAAATCGAGGCCAAGACCATCACGAAGAGCAAGTAAGAGGAACACGACATGGGACGACTGCTCCAGTTTGAAATATTCCGCTACAATCCCGAGGACAAGGAATCCACTCCGCACATGCAGACCTTCGTGCTGGAGGAGACCACCAACATGACCCTGTTCATCGCGCTGAATCGTCTGCGCGAAGAGCAGGACCCGGGCCTGATCTTCGACTTCTGCTGCCGGGCAGGCATCTGCGGGGCCTGCGCCATGGTCATCAACGGCCGCCCCGGCCTGGCCTGCCAGACCAAGACCAAGGACCTGCCCGAGACCATCACGCTTCTGCCCCTGCCCGTCTTCAAGCTCATAGGCGACCTGTCCGTGGACACGGGCATCTGGTTCCGCGAGATGTACCAGAAGACCGAATCCTGGATCCACACCACCAAGGAGTTCGACTCGGCCAAGGAAGAAGAGCGCATGGACAACGCCGTGGCCGAAGAGATCTACGAACTCGAACGCTGCATCGAGTGCGGCTGCTGCATCGCGGCCTGCGGCACGGCGCGGCTGCGCGACGACTTCATGGGCGCGGCTGCCCTGAATCGCATCGCCCGCTTTGTCATCGACCCGCGCGACCAACGCACGGACAACCAGTACTTCGACATCATCGGCAACGACTACGGCATCTTCGGCTGCATGGGGCTGCTCGCCTGCGAGGATGTCTGTCCCAAGAAGCTGCCCCTGCAGAACCAGCTCGGCTTCCTGCGCCGCAAAATGGGCATCACCGCCATCAAACAGTTTATCAGGAAATAGACATGCGAACACTGAACGCCACCCAAGTCATCGATACCGTGGCCAAGATGTGCATCGACTCCAACCGCTATCTGCCGGCCGACGTGCGCCAGCGCTTCGCCGAGTGCGCGGCCCGGGAAGAATCCCCGGCAGCAAAGGAAGTCTTCCGCCAGCTGACCGAAAACTACGAGTTGGCCGAGGAAACGGGCCTGCCCCTGTGCCAGGACACGGGCCTGGCCGTCTTTTTCGTGGAGATGGGCGAAGACCTGCGCATCGAGGGCATGAACATCCGCGAGGCCATCAATGAGGGCGTGCGCAAGGGCTACGCCGACGGCTTCCTGCGCAAGTCCGCCTGCGATCCGCTGACCCGCGCCAATACCAAAGACAACACCCCGGCCATCATCCACTTCGACATCGTGCCCGGCGACAGGCTCAAAATCGCCTTCATGGCCAAGGGCGGCGGCAGCGAGAACATGTCCCGCGTGACCATGCTCTCTCCGGCCCAGGGCTGGGCGGGCATCAAGAAGTTCGTCATCGAGCGCGTGGCCGAGGCCGGCCCAAACCCCTGCCCGCCCACGGTGGTCGGCATCGGCGTGGGCGGCACCTTCGACTACTCGCCCATCCTGGCCAAGAAGGCGCTCCTGCGAAAGCTGGACGACGTGAATCCCGACCCCAAGCTCGCGGCCATGGAGGACGAACTCCTCGAAGCCCTGAACAAGCTTGGCATCGGGCCCATGGGCCTGGGCGGCAAGACCACCTGCCTTGGCGTCAAGATCGCCATGAGCCCCTGCCACATCGCCAGCCTGCCTCTGGCCGTGAACATCCAGTGTCATTCCTCCAGACATCAGGAGGTGGAGATCTGATGGCCGAATACAATCTCAAAACCCCCCTGACCGACGAGGCCATGGGCAAACTCAAGGCCGGAGACGTGGTCAGGCTGACGGGCACCATCTATACGGCCCGCGACGCGGCCCACAAGCGCCTCATCGACCTGCTGGACAAGGCGGAGCCACTGCCCTTCGATCTGAAGGGTTCGGTCATCTATTACGTGGGCCCCAGCCCCGCACCTCCCGGCCGCCCCATCGGCGCGGCCGGTCCGACCACCAGCTACCGCATGGACACCTATGCCCCGCGCCTGCACTCCCTGGGCTGCAAGGCCTCGGTAGGCAAAGGCAAAAGGAGCGACGCGGTCAAGCAGGCATTGAAAGACCATACGGCCGTGTATTTCGGCGCCACGGGCGGAGCCGGAGCGCTGTTGTCCAAATGCATCACGGCGGCCAAGGTCATCGCCTTCGACGAGCTTGGGCCAGAAGCCATCCGCGAATTGACCGTGGTAGACTTCCCCCTGCTGGTTATCAACGATTCCTACGGCGGAGAATTGTACGTGCAGCCGGACCGCAAGGCGGCGGGGCTGGAATAGGGAGAAGGGAGATGGGAGATGCGGGGCGCTGCCCCGTACCCCCCAAGGGGCTCGGCCTCTTGACCCGGTTTGGGGGCGTCAGGACGGTATGAAAGGTGGTGGATTCCAGGGCGACGCACCGTAGGGGCGAAAAATTTTTCGCCCCTACCACCATCCCATAAATCCAGGCGTGACGTTTATTATTTTTATTCGTGTTAGGCGCATAATGAGACGCGCACGCATGTCCTGTGCGAACATTGGCTGCATACGCTGCGAAACAACCGTAAGATGCGGGGCGTCGGCCTCCCGCCACCACCGCGTCATTCCCGCGCAGGCGGGAATCCATCTTCATTTTTGGTAAAAAAACCACCGTAAAAGCGGTATTGGAGGACAACATGGCCCTTTTCACTCCCCAGGAAGCCCTGGATTATCATTCCGAAGTCCGTCCCGGTAAAGTCGAAGTCGTGCCGGTCAAGCCCTATTCCACGCAGAAGCATCTGACCATGGCCTACAGTCCGGGTGTGGCCGAGTCCTGCCTGGCCATCGCCAAAGACCCGGACCTGACCTACAAGTACACGGGCCGCGGCAACCTCGTCGCCGTCGTGTCCAACGGCACGGCCGTGCTGGGACTTGGCAACATCGGTGCCTATGCGGGCAAGCCGGTCATGGAGGGCAAGGGGCTTCTCTTCAAGATTTTCGCCGACGTCGACGTCTATGACATCAACCTTGATGTGACCGACCCCGACAAACTCTGCGAGATCGTCAAGGCCATGGAACCGACCTTTGGCGGCATCAACCTCGAAGACATCAAGGCCCCGGAATGTTTCTACATCGAGGACAAGCTCAAAAAGGAAATGAACATCCCGGTCTTTCATGACGACCAGCACGGCACGGCCATCATCTCTGCCGCCGGACTGATCAATGCGCTCGAAATCACGGGCAAGAAGATCGAGGACCTGCGCATTGTCGTCTCCGGCGCGGGCGCGGCGGCCATTTCCTGCACCCGCCTTTATGTGGCCCTGGGCGTGAAGCTCGAAAACGTCGCCATGTTCGACTCGCGCGGCCACATGCACACCGGCCGCACGGACCTGAATGCGCAGAAGCGCGAATTCGCCACGGAAAAAGCCTACGGTTCACTGGCCGAAGCCATGGTCGGCGCGGACATGTTTCTGGGCCTGTCCAAGGGGGGCGTAGTCAGTCAGGACATGGTCAAGAGCATGGGCAAGAACCCGATCATCTTCGCCTGCGCCAATCCGGTACCCGAAATATCCTACACCGAGGCCAAGGAAGCCCGTCCCGACGCCATCATGGGCACAGGTCGCTCGGACTTCCCGAACCAGATCAACAACGTGCTCGGTTTCCCCTTTATCTTTCGCGGGGCGCTCGATGTCATGGCCTCGAACATCAACGAGGAGATGAAGCTGGCCGCCGCCAAGGCCCTGGCCGCCCTGGCCAAGGAGCCGGTGCCGGACTATGTGGTGGAGGCCTATGGCGTGGACAAGCTGGAATTCGGCATCGACTACATCATCCCCAAACCGGTTGACTTGCGCCTCATCGAGTTCGAATCCGCCGCAGTGGCCCAGGCCGCCATGGACACGGGCGTGGCCCGCAAGCCCATCGCGGACATGGACGCCTACCGCGCGTCCTTGCGCGAACGCATCGCTAAGTCCCGCGAACGCCTGGACGCCTTTGTGAAGACCTATCCGCAGATTTTCTAGCGGTCCGCATTCAAAAAGAAAAACCGCCCCGTCAGCACATTAGCCGGCGGGGCGGTTCTTTTTTGAGCTTTCATCACGTCAGCTTCCGGGTCGGACCTTGGACGCGATATGCTCCCGAATCTGCAGATAATTTTCCGGGGTGCAGAAGACGGCGATGTTCTGGGCAAATCCTCCATAGACCATGATTGTATTGCTGCGGGGGAGTTCTTTGATTCTTTTGATGCTCCCCCATTTGACCAGCACATCCTGGCGCGACTGGGCCAGGATTCCGGCTCCTGCCGCCGCAGGTTTTCCCGAGAGCAGGCCGAGCACGACGGTGAGGCCGTTGATGATGCGGTTCTGTTTGGCCTGGCGGGCGGCGGTGCGGCAGCGCACGCCTTTGTTGTCGATAACAAACTCGGCATCGTATTTTCCGCCCCACACGATCCTGAGAAAGAGCCAGGTCAGGAAGAAGAGCAGGCCGATGAGGATGGCCGGATAGCGGAGGTCTGCGATCGAGGCCCCGCTTGCGAGCATGATCACGAAAATAAGCCCGAAGGGGATGCCGACGGCCAGCGCCAGTTGCCTGAGGATGATGGGATTGCGAAAGACTGGAACTTGTATCGACCACTCAACTCTTTCGCGCATGCTGGACCTGCCTTGAGATATGTGCGGGAGGGCGGATTGCCGGGGTGCCTGACGGAAAATTTATAGATCAGAGTCCAGATCTCTGGCAATGGCTGGAGCCTGACATGGAAGGCAGCGCGACCTAACGCAACTTGAAATGGATGGGCAAAATAACCTGACAGGCCACGGGCCTGCCCTTGAAGGTCGCGGGCCGGAAACGTGAAAGCAGGACCGCTTCCCGGGAAGCCTCCTCCAGGCCGAAACCCACGCTCTGCAAGACCTCCACATCGCGTACAGTCCCTGCTTCGTCCAGGGATAGCTTCAACACCACAACGCCTTCCTTGCCCAGTCGCTTGGCTTCGTGGGGATATCTGGGCTGAGCCATGCGCACAATGCCCGGGCCACCGGGTGCGCCGAACGTGATCAGGCTGCCTCCCGCTCCGGAGCTGCCGCGCATGTTGCCGTCCGACCCTGGTTTGCCGATGTTGACTCCTGCCCCCGCTGAGCCGGAGCGGCTGCCTTGGTCCATGCCTGGCGAGCGGTTGCCGGCTCCGACTGTAAGCGCCGTGGCTTCGGGTTCTCCAGCGCGGTTGCCGGGAGAATTTAAGGCCGGTTCTTCTGGTAATTCCGCAGTGACGGCGGCGTCGAGCTGTTGCTGCGGATTCTGGATTTTTTTCTCGGGGTCGGGCTGTTCAACAGGGGCTTGCTCAGGCCGGGTCTGTTTGGGAGGGCTGTGCTCAAGCGGCGTCTGCTTGATGGGTGTCGGCGCAGGCTGTTGCGCCGCAGGGACCTGGGCAGGGGCGGGCGGCAAATCCCGGGCCGGATCTTTCGCTTCGGGAGCCGGCGGCGTAGAGGACGGCGCAGCGCCATCCGCGGAGGATGGTGATGCGGCCGAAACACCCAGCAAGGGCAGCAGGGATGATTCGTCAGTTCCTGCTTGTTCTCCGGAAGAAAGTCCGGCTCCTGTGCCGCCACCGGAAAGCTCCAGAGCCATGAGCATGGGGCCGCCTGACCCTGCGCCGCCTGGCCCAAGCCATTTTCCGACCGCGGCCAGGACCAGAGCATGAACCAGCAGCGCGAAGAGCACGGAGACAAGACACTGCCGGATTTGAAATGACCGTCCTCTGGCGGGCGCTGTTTGCCGTCCCGGAAGCGCAGAGCGATTTTTCCCATGGACGCCTTCTTTGGCTTTTCCTATGTCTTGCGCAGCCTGCACGCTACCGGCGCGCAGGACTTCACCGCACGGGTCGTCCCCATGCGCATCAAGGACATCATCGTGGACCCACAACTCATCATCGTCGCGGGCCGGGAAAAATCTCTGCTCAGGCGTCATCCCTGGATCTTTTCCGGTGCCGTGGCCACTGTCAAGGGCCGACCTGCATCCGGACAGACCGTGGACGTCCTCGGGCAGAATGGACAGTGGCTGGCCCGGGCCTCTTTTTCACCCAAATCGCAGATCATGGGCCGGGTCTGGAGTTTTGACGCCGAGGAAGCAATCGACGAGGGATTCTTTGTGCGCCGCATTCTTGAGTCTGCCGGCAGGAGAAAGGATTTCGAGAGCGCGAGCAACGCGCTGCGCCTGGTTCATTCCGAATCCGACGGTTTGCCCGGTCTGATCCTGGATCGGTATGCCGGGGTTCTTGTTTTCCAGCTGCTGACCGCAGGCGCGGAATTCTGGCGTGAAACCATTGTCGGCGCATTGCGGAGCCTCTTCCCGGACGATGCCATTCTGGAGCGCTCAGATGTGGATGTGCGGGTCAAGGAAGGGCTGGCCGCAAGGGTCCAGAGTGTGCATGGCCGGATTCCCGAGCAGGTCGAGATCCATGAAAACGGCGTGAAATATCTGGTCGATGTGCATGGCGGCCACAAGACCGGCTTCTACCTGGATCAGCGCGACAGCCGTCTGGCCGTGGCCAGAGCCGCCAAGGGACGCGAGGTGCTGAACTGCTTTTCCTACACCGGCGGTTTCGGCCTGGCCGCTTTGGGCGGAGGGGCGGCGCATGTGACCCAGCTCGACGCCTCGGCTCCGGCTCTGGCTCTGGCCGAGCGCAACCGGGACCTCAACAGCTTTGCGGCCGGGAGCATGGACACGGTTTGCGGCGACGCCTTCCAGATTCTGCGAAACTGGCACAAGGAAGGACGCACCGTTGATCTCATCGTGCTCGACCCGCCCAAATTCGTCGATTCCAAGGCCAGCCTGAACCGCGCGGCCAGAGGCTACAAGGATATCAACCTTTGCGCCTTGCGGCTCCTGAACCCCGGAGGGCGGCTTTTTACCTTCTCCTGCTCCGGGCTCATGGAAGACTCCTTGTTTCAGAAAATTGTGTCCGACGCGGCTTTGGACGCCAGCCGCACCGGCCGCATCGTCCGCCGTTTGACCCAGGCCGGCGACCATCCCGTGTCCCTGGCCTTTCCGGAAGGAGCCTATCTGAAGGGGCTTGAGGTGCTCGTGGACTGAGCCGCTCGCCGCAGCTTTAGCTCGATCACGATGCGGTCTGCGCGTTCGTCCCCTTCCTCCGCTGATCCAGATAATACATCACCGGCACGACCATTCTCGAAAAGAGCGTCGCCGCCACTTCTCCGGCCAGAAGCGAGATGGCCAGGCCCTGGAAGATGGGGTCGAAGAGGATGACGAAGGCTCCGGCCACCACCGACAGGGCGGTCAGGACCATGGGCCGGAAGCGTACGGCGCCGGCTTCGACCACGGCGTTCTCCAGGGTTTCGCCCTGCTCGCGGCGCATGGTGATGAAGTCGACCAGGATGATGGAGTTGCGGACCACGATGCCCGCCCCGGCGATGAAGCCGATCATGGACGTGGCCGTGAAGAAGGCGCCGGAGATGGCGTGGGCCGGGATGATGCCGATCAGCGAGAGCGGAATCGGGATCATGATGGCCAGCGGCGTCGTGTACGACCCGAACCAGCCCACCACCAGAATGGCGACGAGCACCAGCACCACGGCGAAAGCCACGCCCATGTCCCGGAAGACCTCGTAGGTGATCTGCCATTCCCCGTCCCATTTCATGGCGATGTCGTGGGTCGTGTCCGGCCCGGCGGTGTAGAGGCGGGTCAGGGGGCGCGTGTCTCCGGCCTGCCAGGCGCCCTGACCGGTCCTGCCCAGTTCGTCCAGGGCCTCGTCGATGCGGGCCATGCCGTAGACCGGGCTCTCTTCTTCCCCGGCCATGTCCGCCGTCACGTAGACCACGGGCAGCATGTTCTTGTGGTAGATGTATCCGGGCGTGACCTCCTGCGTCAGGCTCGCGATCTGGCCGAGGGAGACCATCCGGCCGTTTTCCCCGCGTATGGGCAGGGTTTCGAGGTCCACAGGGCGGGATCTTTTGGAGATGGGCAGGCGGACCAGGATGGGCACTTCCTCCCTGGCGCGCGGGTCGTGCAGGATGCCGACCTGCGCGCCGCCCACGGACGCGGCCAGTACCTGCCTGGCACGGTCCGGGCTGACCCCGTTTTGCAGGGCCTTGTCCGTGCTCACCCGAATCCGGGTCTCGGGGCGCGGGTCGTTCACGAACCAATCCACATCGACCACGCTCGGCGTTTCGGTAAAGACGTCCTTGACCTGTCTGGCCACGGCCAGCCGGGATTCCTGCGTCGGTCCGTAGATCTCGGCCACCAGGGTCTGCAGCACCGGCGGGCCGGGCGGCACTTCCACGACCTTGATCCGCGCCCCGAACTCCCTGGCCACGGGCAGGATGGTCTGGCGCACGCGGCCCGCGATCTCGTGGCTGGAGGCGCTCCGATCCTTGCGGTTGACCAGGTTGACCTGGATCTGGCCCACATTCGGGCCCTGGCGCAAATAATAGTGGCGCACCAGTCCGTTGAAGGAGAAGGGCGAGGCCGTGCCCACGTAGAGCTGCACATCGGTCACTTCGGGTTCCCTCAGGATGGAGCGCGACAGGGCCTCGGCAGCGGCGGCCGTGGTCTCCAGGCCCGTCCCGTCGGGCATGTCGATCACGATCTCGAACTCGCTCTTGTTGTCGAAGGGCAGCATCTTCACCAGCACGGCTTTCAATGGGAAGAGGCTGACGGCCAGGAGCAGCAGCCCGACCATCCCGGCCAGGAACAGGGCGCGAAAATGGGGCCGCTCGATCAGGTGGCGCATGAGCCAGATGTAGCCGCGCGTGAAGATGTCGTCGTGCGTCTCGTGTTCATGGCTGTCCGAGGGCTTGAGCACCCGTTTGGCCAGCCAGGGGGTGATGACGAAGGCCACGGCCATGGACAGCAGCATGGCCATGCTCGCTCCCACCGGCATGGGGCGCATGTACGGCCCCATCAGACCGCCCACGAAGGCCATGGGCATGATGGCCGCGATGACCGTGAAGGTGGCCAGAACCAGGGGCGCACGCACCTCGCTGACCGCCTCGATGATGACCTGGGCGAAGGGTCGGCCCGCCGAGCCGGGCAGGCGCACGTGGCGCACGATGTTCTCCACGTCCACGATGGGGTCGTCCACCAGGATGCCGATGCAGAAGATGAGGGCGAAGAGGGTGACCCGGTTCAGGGTGTAGCCCAGTAGCCAGTAGGTGGCGAGCGTCACTGCCAGGGTCACGGGCACGGCGACCATGACCACGATGCTGGCCCTCCCGCCGAGGAAGAAGGCCACGATGGCGCCCACGGACAGGGCCGCGATGGCCAGGTGGAAGAGCAGTTCGTCGGATTTGTGCTTGGCCGTCTCGCCGTAGTCGCGCACGACCACGGTCTGCATGTCCGCCGGGATGACGGTGCCGCGCAGGCTCTCGATGGTGGCCAGCGCCTTTTGGCACAATTTTGTCGCGTTGATGCCCGGACGCTTGGCCACGGTCAGGGTGATGGCGGGCTGGAGCTGCCCGGCTTTGGTAGTGATGTCCTTGACGCCCGCCTGCGGGCCGGGAGCGAAGAGGACGTAGTCCTCGGGCTCGGCCCAGCCGTCGCGCACGTCCGCCACGCTGTCCAGGGTGATGGCCCGTCCGTTCTGTACGGCGACGACCGTGGCGGCAACATCGGACGCCGAGCGCAAGGCGTTGTCGAGGCGGACCTGACGGCTGGCACCGGCGGCGGTCATGAGTCCGCTCTGGTCGGCCTGGTTCTGGCCTGCGATGGCCGCGGACACGTCCACGCTGTCCAGGTTCAGGAGGCGCAGCCGTTCCGGATTTACGTCCACGGTCAGAGCCCGCTTGCGGCCGCCGATGAGGTTCACCTCCGAGACGCCGGGCAGGGCGCGCAGGCTCTCGGCCACTTCGGCCGCGACCTGACGCAGGGTGCGGCTGTCGTGATTTTCGCCGGTCAGCGCCACGGCCAATACCGGTACGTCGTCGATGGAGCGGGGCTTCAAGATGGGCTGGGAGCATCCGGGCGGAATCCAGTCCAGATGTTGGTAGAGCTTGCTGTAGGCCTTGATCAGGCTCTTCTCCACATCCTCGCCGACAAGGAAGCGCACGATGGTCAGGGCCTGGCCGTCCATGGCCGTGGAATAGACGTATTCCACGCCGGGAACCTCCCAGAGCAGCTTTTCCATGGGGCCGACGACGCGCTTCTCTATCTCCTCGGGCATGGCGCCGGGCATTTCGACCATGATGTCGATCATGGGCACGATGATCTGCGGCTCCTCCTCGCTCGGGGTGCGCAGCACGGCGAACACGCCGAGAAAAATGGCGAAGACGATGATGAGCGGCACGAGCTTGGAGTCCACGAAGCTCGCGGTGATGCGGGTCAGAAAATCGTGATTGTGGCCGGAGTGTTCGGACATGGCTATTCCCGCACCAGGAGGTCGCCTTCGCGGGCCACGTCGGGCGCGTCCAGGGCCACCTCGTCGCCCACGGAGAGGCCGGACAGCGTCTCCACCAGGATTTCGGCTCCCTCGGGCGCCGCGCCCAGCTGATTCGTCCCGGTCTGGAGGATGAAGGTCTGCCCGTCCAGTACGGCCTTCTGGTAGATCCCGCCGGTCTTGACGATGCGCAGGCGCAGGATGGACTCGTTGTCGACGATCAGCGCCGTGGTCAACTCGCCGCGCGGCCGCAAGGCGGAGCGGGGCACGAGGAGTTTTTTGGCCGCGCCCACGGGCACGCAGAGCTTGCCGAACATGCCGGGGCTGGGCGCTGAATCAAGCTCGGCCTTGACCCGGAAGGAGCGACTCGCGGGGTCCACCTGGCCGATCACGGCCGAGAGGGTGGTCAAAAACGGGGCTGCGGACAGGGAGGGGATGAGCGCGACCACGGTCATGCCCTGGCTGATGCGGCCGAGCAGGGATTCGTCGGCCCGTGCTACGAGGTCGAACCCGCTGGTCAGATCATCGACCTCGGCCAGGGGCGTCCCGGCCTGCACGAAGGCTCCCAGATCGACATGCCGCCTGCTCAGCACGCCCTTCAGGGGCGAGGTCACGGTGCTGTACCGCATGAGGGCGCGAATCTCGGCGCCCTGGAAGCCTGCCGCCGAGGACTGGGCGGCCAGCGCCTTCTCCTGGCTGGTCAGCGCTTCGTACTCGGCCCTGGCGCGGTCCACGTCGTCGCGGCTGATGGCGTTCTGATCGAGCAGCTTCTGCATCCGCTCGAAGCTGGCCTTGGCCTGGGCGCGGCGTGCGGCCAGGGCCTTGCTTTCGAGGCTGGCCTGTCCGGCGGTGGACCGCGCGCCCTGTTCGCGCTGACGCAGCTCGGCGTCGTCGATGCGCAGGATGACCTGGCCAGCCGCGAGGCTGTCTCCTTCCTGGGCCAGAATCTCGGTCACGGTGCCGCTCACCTTGCTGGCCAGGGTCACGCTGTTGCGCGACTGGACTTCGCCGGGCAGGCTTGCGCATTCCCGCGCCTCGGTCAGGGACAGACGCAGGGTCCCGGCCTTGATGGAGCGCGGTTCGGCCTTGGGCGGGGCATCCTGTCCGCAGGCGGCGAGCAGGAGGACGGCAAGAAGCAGAAGAGGGCGAAGAAAAGAGGGCATGACGGGCTCCGCAGGGGTGAGATGATGCTGTTCACCATCACGTGTACACCTCGGACCGTTCGAAACTCAACCTCGGGAGCGCGGGAATTTTTTTGAACCGGGGAAGTCGGCATTGAACCGGGGAAGTCAGGATTGGCGCGGGTCATGGCGGGGCGCTGTCGCGGGGCTCATCCCGCCATGACCAGAAGGGGGTTATTTCAGAAAATCCCGCATGCACTGGCACAGCCGGGTGATGCCGGTGTCGATGGTCTGTTCCGAGGCATTGGAGAAGTTGAGGCGCAGGGTGTTCTGGCCGCCGCCGTCCGTGTAGAAGGGCATGCCCGGCACGAAGGCCACCTTCTGCTCGATGGCCAGGTTGAAGAGGTCCATGCAGGAGCCCTTGCCTTCGGGAAGCCGCACCCAGGAGAACATGCCGCCTTCGGGACGCGTGAAGGTCACTCCCTCGGGGGCTTCGCGTTCCAAGGTCCGGACCATGGCCGTCGCCTGGGAGCCGTAACACTCAGTGATCTTGGCGATATGGTCGTCGATGGAGTGTTTTTTGAGATACTCATTGATGACGAACTGGTTGAAGGTCGAGGAGTGCAGGTCCGCGGCCTGCTTGGCCTTGACCGCCAGGCGGATGATTTCCGGGGGCGCGACCATCCAGCCGAGGCGAAAGCCGGGCACCGTGATCTTGGAGAAGCTGCCGAGCATGATGCTGCGTCCGCCGGTATGGGCGAAGACGGGCTGGTGGTGCTGGCCGGAGAAACGCAGCTCGCCGTAGGGGTCGTCCTCGATGAAGACCGTTTCGGGATATTTTTGCAGCAGCCTGCCCAACTCCTCGCGCTTGGCCTTGGAATAGGTCAGACCCGAGGGGTTCTGGAAGTTCGGCACGGCATAGAAGAGCTTGGGCCGTCCCGTGGCCAGCAACTTTTCAACCTGCTCCAGGTTGGGCCCGTCGGTCTCCAGATCCACGGTCACGAATTTGGGCTCGAACATGGTGAAGGCCTGGATGGTGCCGAGGTAGCTGGGCCGCTCCAGAATCACTTCGTCGTCCTTCTCGATGAAGAGCTTGGCCAGGAGGTCCAGGCATTGCTGCGAGCCCGTGGTGATGAGTACCTGATCCGGGTCCACGGTTATGCCGCGCTTGGCGTAGCGGGCCGCGATCCAGCCGCGCAGTTCGGCGTACCCTTCCGTGGTGGAATACTGCAGGGCGCGCGCCCCGGACGTGGCCAGGGTTTCGCGGGCCGCATCCTGCAGGGCTTCGATGGGGAAGAGATGCGGATTGGGCAGGCCGCCAGCAAAGGAGATGATGCTCGGGTCCTGGGTGACTTTTAATATTTCACGAATGAAGGACTTTGGCGTGTTCTGGATGCGGTTCGTGAATCGAAAACTCATGTGTTCTCCTTGAGGGCGGTGTTACGCTAAAAAAAGTCTGCCCAGAGCCACGCAGCCCATGCCGGTGACGATGGCGCCGACAAAGCTCTTGGTTTTCCAGCAGACCAGAAATGTGGGTATGGCCGCCCACAGGAATATGTTCTCTGCCGAAAAATCAACCCCTTTTTCCGTCGCGACCAGCGACGGCAGGAGCATGGCCGAGAGTACCGCCACGGGGATGAACCCCAGCCAGCGGATGACCGCCTCGGGCAGGGTGCGCTGCGCCATGGCCAATAGGGGCAGGGCGCGCGGTACATACGTTACGGCCATCATGCCGAGAATGGTCAGGAAGATCGTTTGCTGGTCCATGCGTGAACTCCGAGGCCGATGGTTGCTGCAATGATGGTCGCGGCCAGGACGTGGCTTTGCTGAAGGCCGGCGAGCATTAGGATCGTGGACAGGACGCCTGCGATGACCGCTACGGCGAGGTGCTGCCGCGACTTGAGCTGGCCCAGGAGCAAGGCGATGAACATGGCCGGCAGGGCGTAATCAAGCCCGATGGGCCGGATGTCGGTGATAAGCGTGCTCGCGGCCAGGCCGAGGACCGTTCCGCCCACCCAGGCGCTCTGGGCGATGACGTTGATGCCGAAGGTTTCACACGGCGCGGTTTCTCCCTTGGCGAAACGCCCGGCGTGCAGGGCGAAGGTTTCGTCCGTCAGTTGGTAGGAAAAGAAGGCCAGCCGGGTTTTGTTCCAGGAGCGCAGGAACGGGGCCAGGGCGGCGGACATGAGCAGATGGCGCAGATTGACCACGAAGGTCGTGGCCACGATGGCCAGGGGTGCAGCTCCCGCCGCGAAAAGGCCCACCGCGATGAGCTGGGCCGACCCCGCAAAGACCAGAAGGCTCATCAGTATGGTGTTTATGCCGGAGAGGCCGGACTTCTGGGCCAGAACGCCGTAGGCGAAACCCACGGGCACATAGCCCAGGATGATGGGCAGGGTCTGGCGAAAGGCCGAAACCAGGGGGGACTCGGCGCGGCTGGTGGAAGAAAGGGTGGCGCAATTCATAATCTATTATCCTCTTGAGGCTCAACCTAGTCAAAAACTGTTTGCGGTACAGATACAGTTTGCGTAAATTTCGACCATAACAGATTGGAGGCGGAGGACGCAACAGGAAGCGGGCATTGGGAAGGGATTGGACGAGCATCGGGAAGGGGATTGGCTGGTGTCGGAGGCGGCGGCCTGCCGGAACTCCCTCGCCGGCCTCGTAGAGACGAACCATTGCGTGCTCGTCCATGACTTCGAGCGTTGTGCGCCCCGCAATGGTTCGTCAAACGATGCCTGGCTCGGTCAGACAGCCGACAGTCCGCCGCCCCCGACACCAGCCAATCCCAGCGGCAGGGTGGGGATGGGAAGATGGAAAGACATGGATTCCCGCCTGCGCGGGAATGACAGTGTTTTAATGCGAAAGGTCCATTTCTGACTCAAAAAAAGAAGACGTTACGCTCTGTTCAACGTCATTCCTGCGCAGGCGGCAATTCATAATGTTTTGCGAGCACCTGGTTGGAAAAGAGAAGACGTCGCGTCCTGCTTGCCGTCATTCCCGCGCAGGCGGGAATCCATGCCTTTGATTGTCCGATCCGCCTTGCGGCGATGGAAAACGTTCGCGTGGATCGCAGCACAGTGATGCCTCGTGGCGTCATTTATGAGGATACGACCATGGAAGATTACAGGTACCGTCAGATCGAACAGAACCTCATGCAGCAGATCGCTTCGGGCACGCTTGGCCCCGGAGCCCGGCTGCCCTCCTTGCGTCACGTCAGCCTGCGCAGCCGGGTGGCGGTGAGCACTGTGCTGCAGGCCTACGCCGAGCTGGAGCGCAAGGGGGTCATCGAGTCGCGTCCCAGATCCGGATTTTTCGTGCGGCGCGACACACGTCAGCTGCCGCCTCCGCCGCGCAATCCGCGCCCGCTCCTGCGCCCCCATACCGTCAACCGCAGTCAGCTCATTTCCGCCGTGCTCGAGACCGTGGGCGACCGGGAGCATGTGCCGCTAGGCATCAACTGTCCGTCGGCAGATCTGCTGCCTTACCGTGAATTGGCCAAGGTGGCAGCCCGTCTGTCGCGGGAAGATCCCAAACGGCAGGTCGGCTACCTGCCCGTGGAGGGCAGCCTGGAGCTGCGCCGCCAGCTCTCCCTGCGTGCGGCCCAGGCGGGCCTGGCGGTGCGCCCCGAGGAGATCATCATCACCTGCGGAGCCCTTGAAGCCCTGCACGTGGCCGTGCGCAGCCTGGTCAGGCCCGGAGACAACGTGCTCATCCAGGCTCCGTCCTACTTCTGTTTTCAGCAGCTGCTGGAGAATCAGGGCGTGCGCTCCATTGAAATACCGTCCCATCCACGGCATGGCGTGGACCCCGCCGACTTGGAGAGGGCCCTGGGGCGTTTTGACATAACCGCCTGCATCCTCACGCCTAACTTCAACAACCCCGACGGGTCTCTGACCTCGGACAGCGCCAAACGCGAAATCGTGGAATTGCTGGCCAGGCGGGAGATTCCGCTCATCGAGGACGATGTGGCCGGAGACCTGCATTTCGGGCAGGTCCGCCCTTCGGTCTTCAAGATGTACGATGACCAAGGGCTGGTCATCCTCTGCTCGTCCTTTTCCAAGACGCTGTGTCCGGGTTACCGCATCGGCTGGATCATGCCGGGCCGCTTCTACCGCGAAGCCTATGAGGTCAAGGCCACCACCAACGTCTGCTCCGCGACCCTGACTCAGGAGGCCGTGGGCGTCTATTTGCGCGAAGGGCGCTATGATCGGCACCTGCGCAGTCTGCGGCGGGCCTTGCAGGAGCAGACACAGTCCATGCAGCTGCATGTGAGCCGCACTTTCCCGGATGGCACCAGGGTCGGCAGGCCGGAAGGCGGAGGGGTGCTGTGGGTGGAGCTACCGACGGGCGTGGACTCGGTGGAACTCATGTACCGGGCCAGGGAAGCGGGCATCAGCATCGCGCCCGGCACCATCTTTTCGACCCAGGACCGTTTTTCCGGCCATGTGCGTCTTAATTCCGGCAATCCCTGGACCGAGGAACTGGCAGGCGGAGTAGAGCGCCTGGGCCGCCTGGTGGCGGAGATGGTTGGCGGGGCTGGCCGGTGAGGGGCGGGCGCATGTGTCATTTTTGGGTATTGACGGGGGCTGCGGACTGTTCAAAGAACCGGCCATGCTGACGAACCCATCCCCTCATCCACGCAAGCTCTATGCGGAGCTGGCCACCCTGTGCAATCTCGGCTGCGCCATGTGCGTCAAGCATTCCACGGGCTGGGACTGCGAAGACGCGCTCATGTCCAGGGCGACCTTCGAGGCTCTGGCCCCTCTTTTTCCGCATCTGGACACCCTCAATCTGAACGGTATCGGCGAACCCCTGATGCATCCGGCGCTGGCTTCGTTCATCGCCTTTGCCAGGGTCCGGGTGCCGGAGGACTGTGCTATCGGTTTTCAGTCCAACGGCATGCTCCTGACTCCGGCCTTGGCCGGGGAGCTCATGGACGCGGGGCTGGACAGGGTCTGTTTTTCCGTGGACTCCCCGGATGCGGATCAGCTGGAGCGCTTTCGGGCCGGAGCCGAGCTGGTCCAGGTCGGGCATGCCTTTGACCTGATGCGCGGCGCGGCTGCCCGTCCGGGGGCGCGGCCGCTGTCCCTGGGCGCTGAAACCGTGATCAGCGCCCAGAATTATGCCAGCCTCCCGGACATGATCTCCTGGTGCGCGGATCGTGGCGTCGAATTTGTCATTGCTTCTCATGTCCTGCCCTACAACGCCTCCGATGCCCCGCAGAGTCTGTACGTGCCGGTCTCGCAGCGTTGTCTGGATTTTTATCGTGAATGGGAAAAGGTCTTTGATGCCGAGGGATTGGATGTTGCGCATTCGTATACGTCTTTTTACGCGGTTTTCCGCACTCCGGAGCAGCAGCGGCTCGTGGACATCATTCTGGCCATGCAGAAGGACGCGCAGGGCCGTGGTCTGCAATTCAGCCTGCTCAATACCATGAACATCGATTTCGACCGCTTGGCGCGCGTGCGCGAGACCTTTGCCCGGGCCATGGATGTCGCCCAAAGGCGGGGAATTCGTCTCGATCTGCCCGAGACGGCGGCGCGGGAGCCCAGGGAATGCGCCTTTGCCCAGAATCCGAGCCTGTTCGTGGCTTATGACGGCGCGCTGACCCCCTGCTATTATCTGTGGCACAGCTATTCGGCCTGGCTGCTTGGCTCCGAGGTTCGCGTCAAACAGCGCGTCTTTGGCCGGGTGCCGGAGGATGATCCGCTCCATGTCTGGCGGTCGCAGGATTTTTGCCGTTTCCGTGAAGAGGCGTTGCTTGAAGAGTATGCCCGCTGCGCGGATTGCAGCGTGGTCCCGTGCGACCATGTACAGGGTTTTCCCGCGCCTTTTGCCAAGGACTGTTATGGGCATGCCGTTCCGTGCGGAGCCTGTCCGTGGTCGGGCGGGGGCTTTGCCTGCCTGCGATAAAAAAAGGGAGGCGGCACCTCCCTGAAATTCGCAGGCCGTTCAAAAATGGTGAGATGCAAGGAATCGAAAAAAGCCAGGCCGCGCAGTGTATTGCGCATACATAAGCGGTCTGGCTTTTTTCGCTGACGCAGCAGATTGCCGTTTTTGGGCAGCCTGCTAGCCCATTGCGGCGGGCCCGGTCTCCTGGGTGCGGATGCGCACGGCGGCTGCGCATTCCAGGACAAAAATCACTCCGTCGCCTTCCTTGCCTGTCCGTGCTCCCGCATTGATGGCTTCCACGGCCTGTTCGGCGAAATCGTCGTTGACTCCGATCTCCAGTCTCAATTTCTTCAGCAGGTTCACTTCCATGACCACGCCGCGGTATGTTTCCGTGAATCCTTTCTGGCGTCCGCTGCCGAGCACGTTGGTCACGGACATGTTGTAGATTTTCTTGGCGTACAGCTCTTTCTTGACAGCATTCAGGCACTCGGGCCGGATATATGCGATTACGAGTTTCATGGCGTTTCCCCTCTTATTCGTTGGTGAAGATCTGGAAGCCGTTGTAGGATTCCATGCCGTGTTCGGTGATGTCGAGGCCTTTGAGTTCCTCTTCCTGGGTGACGCGCACGCCGATGGTCACTTTGAGCAGGTAGAAGAGGACCAGGCCGGCCCCGAAGGCCCAGGCGAAGACCGCCGCCGCTCCGATGATCTGCGTGACCAGGATTTCGGTGCCGCCGCCGTAGAACAGGCCGGTGGCCGAGCCATAGCCGGGAGCGGCGAAGAAGCCGACCATGATGGTTCCGAACATGCCGCAGACGCCGTGCACTGAAGACGCGCCGACCGGATCGTCGATTTTGAGGACCTGATCGATGAATTCAAGGGAGATGACGACCAGGATGCCCGCCAGGAGACCGATGACCAAAGATCCCATGGGAGAGACTTCGTAACAGCCGGCGGTGATGGCCACCAGGCCCGCCAGGGCGCCGTTCAAGGACATGGAGGTGTCCGGCTTGCCGTGCTTGATCCAGGCGTAGCTCATGGCGCCAAGCACGCCCATGCAGGCGGCCAGGCTGGTGTTTACTGCTATGTAGCCGATGCTGCCGTTGACGGCGGTGGTGCTGCCGGGGTTGAAACCGAACCAGCCGAACCAGAGGATGAAGACGCCAAGGCCCGCCATGGGGATGTTGTGTCCGGGAATGGCCTTGGCCTTTCCGTCGGGGCTGTACTTGCCGATGCGCGGACCGATGACCATGGCTCCGGCCAGGGCCATCCAGCCGCCCACGGAATGGACCACGGTGGAGCCTGCGAAGTCGATGAAGCCCATGTTCTCAAGCCAGCCCTTGCCCAATTCGCCCGCACCCCAGAGGGAGCCCCAGGCCCAGTGGCCGGAGATGGGGTAAATGACGGCCGTGACCACGATACTGACGATGATGTAGGCAGAAAATTTCGTGCGCTCGGCGATGCCGCCAGAGATGATCGTCGCTGCCGTGGCCGCGAAAACGGACTGGAAGAACCAGAAGGTCAGCGTCCACAGCCCTGCGTCGCTGGTCGGGTCGACGCCGGCCAATGCGAACCCGGACGAGCCGATGAACCCGCCGATGTCCTGGCCGAACATGAGGCCAAAACCCAGCAGTAGAAATGCGGGCTGCCCCGCGCCGAAGTCGATCAGGTTTTTCATCAGAATGTTGCCGGCGTTTTTGGCCCGCGCGAACCCCATTTCGACCAGGGCGAAACCGGGCTGCATGAACATGACCAGAATCGCGGCCAGCAACGTCCACAACAGGTTCGCGTTGGACTGGGACAACGCTTCGCCTTCGGCAAAGGCCATGGCCGGGGTAAGGGTGGCGAGCAATAGGGTCAGAGCCCAGACTTTTGGTCTGAGCAGGGCGGTTGTTTGTTTTTTCTTTTCGAACATGATGACCTCCGTGGTGGTGAGTGTTGATACTCACCCAGAGCACATGCGGTGCCAAAGTTGTTAACAGTCTGTTTTTAAATGGATTTCATGGAGTGACACTGTTTTTTACTGCGCTATTTGTTAATTTTTAGCTGTATTTTAATGCCTAATTCGGGCATAAATTAACATTTATGTATAATTTGCCATTTCTCGTGTAGTTTTGGCTTTGATTGTGTCTTTGATGTGTGCGTTTGATATTTTTATAATATTATTTCGTATGGTTGCTATTTTTTTCAATTTTGGAATACGTTATACGGGATCGTCGCTCTTGCCATGTTTATGTTTTCCTTTTTTGACGGCTGAATTTTAACGAAAACGACGCTTTTTGGGGTGAATTTCTCTTCGCGCCAGAGAAGGTGGTGTTTGATTTGAATTTCATCAGAACTTGCCTGGGTATGTCTGGTCTTTTTGGCTACAAATATGTTCATTTCTACAAAACGCACCCGGTGTCTCGATTCTCGTTTTTACAAAAATAGGCAATTTGTTGTTTGTTCTGTACGAAATTGTATTTTAAAGTATTTCTGTTGTGCGGGGTGTTTGTTTCAACATTTTGATATAAATGATTTTTTTCTTATGGCACCGTCCTTGCTCATACCCGACAAAAATGGAGGTGCATTGTGAATCCGACAGATACCGCTTTTATCATTGTTTGTGCTGCCCTGGTCATGTTCATGACTCCCGGGCTGGCCCTCTTTTACGCGGGCATGACCCGTTCCAAAAACGCCCTGGGCACCATAATGCAGAGTTTTGCATCCCTTGGCGTCATCACCCTGGTCTGGATTTTTTGGGGATATTCCCTGTCGTTTGGGACTGATATGAACGGACTCATCGGCGGCCTTGATTTTATTGGCATGGCCGGGGTGGGCATGGAGCCCCACGCCACCATCGCCACCAACCTGCCGCACATGGTCTTCATGATCTTTCAGTGCATGTTCGCCATCATCACCCCGGCCCTGATCACCGGCGCCTTTGCCGAGCGCATGCGGTTTTCCGCGTTTATCATTTTCATCATCCTGTGGTGCACGTTCGTCTATGCCCCTTTGTGTCACTGGGTCTGGGGCGGAGGCTGGATGGCCCAGATGGGCGCCATGGATTTTGCCGGCGGAGCGGTGGTACACATGAGCTCGGCCAGTGCGGCCCTGGCAGCGGCGCTGGTCATCGGCAAGCGCAAGGGCTACGGCAAGCGCTCCTTTTTGCCGCATAACCTGCCCATGACCATGATAGGTACGGCTCTGTTGTGGTTCGGCTGGTTCGGTTTCAACGCTGGCAGCGCCCTGGCGGCTAACGGTCTGGCAGGCAACGCTTTTGTCACCACGCATGTCGCGGCCGCAACGGCCATGCTCGCCTGGGTTTTTGCGGAATGGAAGTTCCACGGCAAGCCCACGACCCTGGGCGCGGCCTCCGGCGCGGTCGCCGGTCTTGTCGCCATCACCCCGGCGGCTGGTTTTGTCGGCATCATGGCTTCCGTGATTATTGGCCTTGGCGCCGGCGTGCTGTGCTATTTCGGGGTGAGCCTCAAAGCTCGCTTCGGTTACGACGACAGCCTCGATGTGGTCGGCATTCACGGCGTGGGCGGCATCTGGGGCGCGCTGGCCACCGGCCTCTTTGCCAGTCAGGCCATAAATTCCGCCGGTTTCAACGGTCTCTTTTATGGCAATCCCGGCCAGCTCTGGATCCAGTTCGTGTCCGTTGTGGCCACCTGCATCTTTTCTTTTGTGGTCACCTATGTTTTGCTCAAGATTGTTAACGCCATCGTGCCCATTCGTGTCACCGACGAAGAGGAAGAGGCTGGGCTTGACGTGGCTATTCATAGCGAATCCGCTTACCAGGCTTAATTTGCCAACCATTCCGGAGGAATCATGAAACGAGTAGAAATAATCACCCGGCCCTACAAGCTGGACGAAATCAAGGAAGCCCTGACGGGAATGGGCATACAGGGCATGACGGTCACTGATGTGCGGGGCTTTGGGCGCCAGCGCGGCCATAAGGAAGTCTATCGCGGGGCGGAATATCAGGTCGATTTTGTTTCCAAGGTCAAGATCGAGATTGTCATTGATGACGACGTGCTTGATCAAACTTTGGAGGTTATCCAGCAGGCCGCCAAGACCGGCAAGATCGGCGACGGCAAGATTTTTGTCTCCACCATCGACAACGCCATCCGCATCCGCACCGGCGAGTCCGGCGGATCGGCCCTTTAGAATCGGGCAGCCTCGGCTGCCCTTTTTTGCCATGAGCATCGAAACCTTACGCCTGGCCCGGGATCGTTACCGAAATTCGGACGCGGACCCGGGCCATTCTCCTGCCTGGTTTTCCGCACGCATGGACGACTGGGTCCGCGAGGCCTGCGAAGGCCGTCTTGCTCCCGCCGGGAGTACGCTGGTTCTGGCCCTTGGCGGCTATGGACGCGGCGAGCTTTATCCTTTTTCCGACATTGATCTTTTGGTGTGTCTGCCCGAATCGGATGCGCCCGATCCCCAGCTTTTGGCCGAGGCCCTGTTTCTTCCATTATGGGACAGCGGCTTTGACGTCGGGCACGGCATCCGAAGTATCAGCGAAACCATCTCCCTGGCGGCGGCTGATTTCGAGGTTCTTTGTTCGCTTCTTGATGCGCGGCTTCTCTACGGTTCTGCGGATCTGTTTTTCGATTTTCAACGTGCCGTCACGCAGAGCCTTGTCATCCCTTTCCGCGCCGAGCTTGTAGGCTGGCTCGCAGGACGACATGAAGCTCGTCACAAGCAGTTCGGCGACACCACGCATCTATTGTCACCAAATCTCAAAGAGGGCAGGGGCGGGCAGCGCGACCACCAAACCACGCAGTGGCTGGAAATCCTGTGCCGCGCCGCAGGAGACGATGCGGCTTTTCTTTCGTCTTTCGAGCGGGAGGCTTTGTCGCAATGCGCCGGTTTTCTTTCTCTTGTTCGAGTTGCGCTGCACCGGGTCAGCAAGCGCAAGAATGATGTCCTGCATCTGGAATTGCAGCCTGAAATAGCGCAAAGCATCGGTTTCGGCCCTGCCAATGACCGGGACTCGGTGGAAAGGTTTCTCTCGGAACTGCATAAGGCCATGGCCGAGATAACGCTTCTTTGCCGTCTCTGTCTGGACAAGGTCCGGAGTTTGGCTGGAACGCGTGGCTCCGGAGCGTCCAATGTCGAGACGGGCCTCGACTTTTCCATTCTGGTTGCCGACCCTGCCAACATTGTTGAACTTTTTTGGCATAGCGCGCAAACCGGGATTCCCATTGGCTGGCACACCCGCCGCATCATTCAGGACCGCTTTCCCGCCCTTTCCAGGGAGTTGAGCTGGCAGCTGCCCATAGTATCCCGTTTCGAAGAGATTCTATGCAGCGTTTATGCTGCGCACGCACTTGATCAGATGCTTGAGATCGGTTTTTTGAATCTTTTCGTGCCCGAGTTTGCCGCCATAGAACATCTGGTTCAGTTCGACGCCTATCACAAGCTGCCTGCCGGGCCGCATCTGGTGGAGACGGTGCGAAATCTGGCATCCTTTGATTTGGGGCATGAATTTCTGGCTGATTTTCTTTTTCCACAATCAAGCGACCCGTGTCTGCGCTGGGCCGCGCTGCTGCATGACATCGGCAAGGGAAACGGGGATCATGCGGCCAAAGGCGCGCAGCTCTCACGCGAGATCCTGGGCCGGCTTGGATATGACGACAATTTTGTTCATGAATGCGCTTTTTTGGTTGAACATCATCTTCTTCTTGTTCACACGGCCACGCGTCACGACCTGGGAGAGGAATCCGTCATCATGGAGCTTGCGCAGACGCTTGGCTCCCTGCTCCGTCTTGACCGCTTGACCCTGCTGACTTGGGCCGATTCCATGGCCACCGGTCCCAAGGCCTGGAATCCCTGGATCGAGAATCTACTGCGGGAAACCTATTTCAAGACGCGCAAGGTTCTTGAACATGGAATCATGTCCGACGAAACCCTGGTGCACAGATTGAGTACCCTGCGCGATTCACTCCGCTCCAGCCGTCCGCAGCATTTTTCAATCCGGGACTTCGAGGGATTTCTCGCTGTCATGCCGGCCAGGTACCTGATGCAGACCGCGCAGGGACGAATTATTGATCATATCGAACAGGTGCACGCCTTCCGAGGACGCTCGGATACCGCTCCTTTTCATCTTTCCTGGGAGCACAGGCCCCAATCAAGATCATTGCGCGTGACTCTGGTCTCCACCGACAGGCCGGGGCTGTTTGCCCGCGTCTGTTCGGCTTTGGCCAAGCATGGCATGTCCGTACTTGGTGCGGAGCTGTGCGTTTGGGATGACAAGACCGTCGTGGATGTGTTTTGGGTCACGGAACCCCTGGACATGCTTTATGCCGAGCAGACGGTCGATGCCTTTGAGTCCAGCCTGGCGCAGCTTTTTGCCGACGAAAAAAAACTAGATCAGCTTCCTGTGCGCATAACCTCAAGGCTTAAGAAGGTTTATGCGCTGGACCGCGACCTGGTGCGTGTGCAGTTGGACAACACCGTCTCGGATTTTCATACCGTGCTTTCCATTCAGGCGCCGGACGTACCCGGCCTTCTGGCAACGGTTTCGCTTTGCCTTTACCGGCTGGGGGTTGACCTGGTTTTTGCCAAGATCGCGACACAAAAAGACAAGGCAATGGATATTCTGCATATCCGGGAGGGCGGTGAAAAAATTCCCGATTCGGAGTGCGAATCTCTTGAGCGGACTTTAAGGCTTCTCATCTGCAGCCTGTACGTCTGACCTTTTACGAATGGTTTGGTTGCTGAATCCATTCTTCCAGGGTCATGGCTTCCGAGAGGCATTGGTACCTGGGCTCCCAATCGCATCTGGCCTTGATCTCGGCGCCGTGCTGGATGACGGAAATGGGACGGTCCGAGCTGACCACGACAAGGATGACCTGGTCGTGCTCGGCCGTGAATCTGAGGGCGGAGTTGTATCTGGCTCCCCGAGCGCGGTTTTCTCCGGCAACTGCGCGGCCATCGAGCAGGGAGGCGAATGCGTGCAGCTTGAGGTACATCATGTCTATGTGCAGCGCGCCGTCCACTTTTGCCAGCGACGTGACCAGATCAAGGTCCATGTGGCGCTTTAAATCAAGCGGCGTTTCCAGATGCTGTCCCGAAATGTTAGCCAGAGGACTTCCGAAATCAAGCACCAGGGCGCAGCCGTGTTTTCTCTCCTGGGCGCTGCGGACCAGGGTGCTAGCCACCTTCATGATGCTGTAGATCTTGTTCGAATCAAGGTTGAGTTCCAGCAGCACTTCTTCCAGCTGGACAAGGTTCGCTTGCCTGGTGGAGGAGTGGAAACCGCCGTCGGCAAAGCTGCACACGGTTTCGTCCTGAACTTTGATGAAACCATGATTGCCGCGAAATTCCGCAGTCACTGAAAAATCCGGCATTTTCCCCGTGCCGATGCCGATAATCTTTTGCCCGTTGCTGACCAGCTTGTGTTTGTTGCCTTCCACGGCCTGCAGGAGCTTTCGCGTGTGCTTGAAATCCTTCATGGCCGGTCTTTCGAAATCCCCGAAGGTGGCCAGGTAATGGATTCTGTGCACCTGCGACGGCTCGACGAAGATGAGGTCGCCAAAGGCCCACTTGCCTTCTTCCTGCGTCTTTGAAATATTTAAAATCGCGTCCAATATGGGATAGATGCGCAACCGCGTGTCCGGGCCCAAACTCAAATTTCGCATGTCCACGATGTGGTCGCGCACTGCATGGGTTGCAAAATTCTGCAGCACATAACCAGAGGTCTCCAGGTCCGTAACACTTTTTGTTCCCAAATCCTGGGACAGGAGCCTGCATGCATATTCAAGCCAGCGCTGTGTCGGTCCGGTCGAGCACATGTCGACATGGTGTTCGCTGAACCAGGTTTGATAGAATATGTTTGGGAAATGACCACCGCAGGCGATAATGCCTGCCAATTCAGGGTTTACGAATTCAGCTGCGCCATGCGCTTCTTCGGCAGGAGAGCTTTGTGTCTTTTTTCTGTGCTTGAGACAGATCTCCTCCAGACGTGGTTCGTGCCCACGCAGAAGGTCGCAAGGGTCATAAATGCGAAGCGGACTGTTCCTGTCCAAGGCATAAATCAGCGCGGCCCGGCTTGCGCCCGAGAACCGGGCCAGGCCATTACACAAACCATCATGAATCTGGTCGATGCATTTGATCAAAAACAGTTCTTCCATGAATCTCTTCCGTTTAATTTTCTTTTTTCGCTATCTCAGGCAAAGTTTTCGGTCAACGCATCGTTTGTAAAGGTCCTTGCCCCCTTTTTTTCAGCGCTTAGATTATGGGAACAACTTCGCAGGAGGTAGCTATGCATGAAGTCAGTTTGAACCGTGTCATCACGGATTATCTAACCGGTCAGGAGATCATGGATACCACTTACGAGGATCTGAGGCAGGCGTTGGCCAAACTGCTGGTGGAAGACAGGAAGTATCCGCGTGAGAACATCCGCTCAAAATATCCCCTGGATTACGCGATCAGCGGCGAGCCGCACTCGGTTGCGCTGGATCTGGCTGTCTTTTCACCGGAGGGAGACCCTCTTTTGGCGCTTGTTTTCTGTCCTGGAGAGGTTGGAACATTTGTGCGCGAGAGCGTGGCCGCGGCCCGAATTCATCTTCCGTCTCCCTTTCCGCTGGTTATCGTCACGGATTCCATGGACTTGCTGCTGGTGGAGACCAGGTCTACAGAGGTGATCGGTACCGGTTTCAATGCCGTGCCGCGGTGGAGTGATTTGCCTGCCCTTGCCCAGGAGCATCCTTGCCCATTGCCCGGTGAAGAGCGGCTGGACAAGGAGCGCAGGATTCTTGCGGCCTATGATGGTCTTGGCGGGCCTTGTTGTGGAGGAGAGTGCAGCATCTAGGGTTCTTTCAAGCTTTTGCCTGGAGCGGGAACCATTTTTCCTGCTGCGCTGAAGGCCAGGTACTTAATGTTTCGGTCAGTTCCTCCTGAGTGATCCCGACAGCTCCGACCTGACCGACCACCAAGCCGGCGGCGCAATTGGCCAGTATGCAGGAACTGAGCAGGTCGAGCCCTGAGCTGATCCCAAGCGCGATGACCGCGATGACAGTATCACCGGCCCCGGTTACATCGAAGACCTTCTTGGCTGTGGTCGGCAGGTGGAAGACCCCCTGCCCGGGCAGGAACACCGCCATGCCCTCAGCGCCCAGTGTGATGACCAGGCTTTGCAGGTTGCGCTCGTCCATGATCTTCTTTCCCGCTTTCAGGATATCCTCGCGGTTTGTGATGGTCATTTCAGCGCCTTCTGCAGCTTCTTTCTTGTTTGGCGTCATGCAATATAGTTCATCATAATGAGGAAAATTGCATGTTTTGGGATCCAGAATAATTTTTTGAGACGGTCTTTTTTTCTCTTTTATCCAGCGCAGGAATTCTTCCGAGACAACCCCTTTGCCGTAGTCGGAGAGGATGATGGTCTCAAAGCTGTCAAGCCGCTTTTCCACCGTTTCCAGAAGGGTCGAAAATTCTTTTGCATCAAGCGCCCGGTCCGTTTCCCTGTCCACGCGCAGCATCTGCTGGTGCTGGGCCATGATCCGTGTCTTCAGGGTCGTTTCCCGTGAAGCGGAACGGATGAGGTGGCTTTCAACCCCGAGGGCGCTGCAGATTTGCTGCAGATTTTCTCCATACAGGTCTGTTCCGCAAATGCTCACAAGAGTAGGGCATCCGCCCAGCATGGCCACGTTTTGGGCCACATTGCCCGCGCCGCCGATCTTGAAAACCTGCTCAGTGATCTTGACAACGGGCACGGGCGCTTCGGGGGATATCCTTTCAACCAAGCCTTTTTGGTACTGGTCGAGCATGATGTCTCCGATGATGAGCACCTTGGAGCCGATCATGCGCGAGGCATTGAACGCCAGATTCATATTTCCTGCTCCTTTGCCATGCGTTCAAGAAAGGACGCTATTTTTTCCCTCTCCTTGCTATTTGCGTAACTGAACACGATTTTTCCTTTTTTGGGTGTTCCTGAGTGCTTGACGGTGAATGTTTCGGCCAGGGATTTGATCACTCCGGCGATGTCCTCGACCACAGGTTTGTCAGGTCGGGGCTTTTCCTCAGGCTCCATCTTTTTTTGTTTGATTTTTTTGACCAGCTCTTCCGTGTCCCGCACGTTCAGATTTCTATGCACGATTTTTTCGGCCAGCATGGCGATGCCTTCGGGATCATCAAGGCCCAGTAACGCCCTGGCGTGGCCAGCCGAGAGGGTGTTGGTCTCCAGCATCAGCTGCACCTTTTCCGGCAGCTTCAGGAGCCGCAGGCTGTTGGTCACCGCAGGCCTGCTTTTGCCGATTTTGTCGGCCAGTTCTTCCTGGGTGATTTTGAAATGCTCCTTGATCTGGCCCAGCGCTCGCGCTTCTTCAATGGGATTGAGGTCTTCGCGCTGCAGGTTCTCGATCAGCGCGATGGCCATGCTCTCGTAGTCGTCCATGCGGCGGACGATGCAGTCGATGGTCTCAAGCCCGGCCATGCGGCAGGCCCTCCATCGTCTTTCTCCGGCCACGAGTTCGAATTGCCCCGGGGTCGGCAGCGGCCTGACCAGCACCGGCTGGATCAGGCCTTGGGACTTGATGGACGCTGCGAGTTCTTCCAGCGCTGCCTGGTCGAAGTGGTGGCGGGGCTGATGGATGTTGGGCTGAAGGGCATTTATGTCCAGCGCCACTATTTCTGCTTCGTGTTCGGGTTCGACATTGCGGCTTTTGATGAGTACATCAAGCCCGCGTCCAAGCCCGCGTTTTTTCATGGTCATAATTTACCCGCGGATGTTTGCGTCAAGGGACGTTGACCCTTGGCGATTCGTATTTACTGACAGGTAATAGTCAAAACCTTCAACTTCCGGAGTCACAGTGAACAAGGATACGGCCATCAGGTATGTTGTTGATGCCAAGGGTAAGCCCGAGGGTGTTTTTATCGAAGAAGAGATGTGGCAGCATGTTTGTCAGCATGTGCTCTCCGTGGTGGAGAAACTCTATCCTTCGGAAGACCTCATCGTCGAACCCATGTCTGATCTGCAGCTCCTCGAAAAATACTGGGACCTTCGTTATGAGCTGCCCACCGATGTGGCTTGTGAAACCTGCGGGGCAATCAGCGAGGACTGGAAGGCCGACGAGCCTCGTAAGTTCATGTTGCGCGCCGCCAACATGGGCGGGCTGCTGGCATTCCAGTGCGTCAGCTGCAAATCGCGCATAACCAAGCGTCATTTCAAGGACAAGGTCACCGTGACCTGTGCGCCTCAAGCCTCCTGCACTTGCGGTTGACCCACCTTCTTGTCGATCAGTTCCTGGGCCAGCGCGATATAGGACTGGGTTCCCATGGACCTGATATCGTAAAGTATGGCCGGCAGACCATGGCTTGGCGCCTCGGACAGGCGCACGTTTCTCGGTATTGAAGTTGTGAACACAAGCTCTTTGAAATGGTCGCGCACCTCGCGTTCGACCATGAATGAGAGCTTGTTGCGTTTGTCGAACATGGTCAGAAGGATTCCCAAAATGTCCAGCTCCGGGTTCAGTCTTTCCTTGACCAACTCGTAAGTCTTCATGAGCTGGGCGATTCCTTCCAGGGCGTAGTATTCGCACTGCAGGGGGACGAGTAGCCACTTGGCTGCGCACAGGGCGTTGATGGTGATAAGTCCCAGCGACGGGGGGCAGTCGATGAGGATGTAATCGTATTCCGGACTCAGCAATTTCACGATGCCGCGCAGAATGAATTCCCGGTCTTTCTCTCCGCCCAGTTCTATCTCCGCCCCCACCAGATCCGGTGTGGAGGGTAGAATTTTCAAGAATTCCATGTCCGAATCTACAATGGCAGTCCTGGCCTCTTCCGGAGAAAAGAGCGCCTGGTAGATAGATCTCTCCACTTTGCTCACGTCAACGCCAAGCCCACTTGATGCGTTGGCCTGCGGGTCACAATCAATAACCAGCACCCGCTGTTCCATTGCCGCCAATGATGCCGCCAGGTTGACGGTGGTGGTGGTTTTGCCCACCCCTCCCTTCTGATTCGCCAAAACGATTGTCTGCGCCAAAAGTTTGCCCTCCTGATCCTGTCGTTTCACGCGGAACTACGGACGGTAGTATTCTTTGTACCAGGCGATGAATTTTTCTATTCCTTCCTCTATGCTCGTGGAGGGCTTGAATCCTACTTCCTTGATCAGGTCGTCGATGTTGGCGTAGGTCGCGGGCACGTCTCCGGGCTGAATATCCATGTAATTGCGCACGGCTTTTCGGCCGAGGGCATTTTCGAGCACGGTGATGAACTGCTCAAGCTCGACAGTGTTGTTGTTGCCGATATTGTAGAGCTTATAGGGCGCAGGTGACGTGCTTGGATCGGGGTTCTTGCCGTCCCAGACGGGGTTGCCTTGCGGCACATGGCTCACAATTCGGAACACGCCTTCGACGATGTCGTCGATGTAGGTGAAGTCCCGCCGCATTTTGCCATGATTGAAGACGTTGATCGGCTTGTTTTCGCAGATGGCCTTGGTGAAGAGGTAGAGGGCCATGTCTGGACGCCCCCAGGGGCCGTAAACCGTAAAGAAGCGCAGGCCTGTTGTCGGCAGTTTGTAAAGGTATGAATATGTGTGCGCCATGAGTTCGTTTGATTTTTTGCTGGCGGCGTACAGACTCACTGGGTGGTCCACATTGTCGTGAACCGAAAAGGGCATGGAGGTGTTCAGCCCATAGACAGAACTCGACGATGCGTAAACAAGATGCTTCGTGCCGTTGTGGCGGCAACACTCCAGCAGGTTGGCAAAGCCTACTATGTTGGAATCAATGTAGGATTTTGGATTCAGGAGAGAGTAGCGGACTCCCGCCTGGGCCGCGAGATTGACCACGTGGGTGAATGTATTGGCCTTGAAATATGCATCCAGAGCTGCGCCATCGGCGAGATCAATGGGCTCGAAATGAAAATTTGAGTCATGTTGCAGCAGCTTTAAGCGGTCTTTTTTCAACTCAACCGAATAGTAATCATTGAGATTGTCGAGGCCGAATACGGAGACGCCGGTGGCGAGAAAGCGCTTGGCGAGGTGAAACCCGATAAATCCCGCCGCGCCAGTGATAAGAATTTTCATGCAATGCTCCATGTGAAACAAAATATGAAAAGGACCTAACCTAAGGCTGATTGGTGGGCAATACGGAATTTGAGTTATGCGCCTGCTTTTTTAGAAATCAATTTTTTTCAGGCACGGATGAGGGCCGGAACTAAATTGTTTGCAGGATTTTCCAGGCTTCGTTTTTGACGTGCTGGTTGCCCCGCGCCATTTCCTCAAGGCTCGGCAGCGTGACAATGCGACAGTTGGCCTGCTCCAGAAGGCGGTTGCCTTGACTGTTTGGCTGTTCGTCCCCCGTTTCGCGGGTTTGGAAGAGGAGGATCATTCGTGGGTTAAAAAGTTCGAGCCCCCTGCGAAAGGTGTCAACGTCAAGGTCAAGTGGCCAGGAGCAGATGTCCTTGATTTGCCAGTGGAGGTGCTGACAGACGGATTCCTGTATTTTTTTGAAGACAACCAGGCGGGGGGGATTGGTTGCTTCCTGCAAATCCTGGTAAAGCCCGGCATAGGACCACATAGTGCGCACAGGGGATTGTTTCCCGTGAAACAATGACCGCAGCAGCAACGGCAGCGGCTCATTCTCTTGCGCTGCGGGCTTTTGTGCCAGCTGATTCTGAATTGGGGTTTTGGGCTTGGGCGCAGCCTGAGACAAGGTGGATGAAGGCTGCAGCTTCTCCTCCTGCGCCACAATGTGCGGTCGCAGGAAGTGAGTGATGCCGAGCCGTTTCAAGGTGCGCTGGGCTTCAGTCAAGGTGTGTTCATTGAGATCCAATCCCAGATCCTCCAGGCAATTTCCGTTTTGGGCAGTTGCGGCCAGGCTTCCTTTCTGCCGTGCCGGTCCATGACTAAAACCCTGTTGGTGGATGCGGCAAAGCCGGCGCCGGCTTCGTCTATGGGATTGGCGATGAGCAGATCAAGATTTTTTTTGCTCAGTTTGAGAGCCGCGTTTTTTTCAAGATCCTGAGATTCAGCAGCAAAGCCGATGGTTTGTTGCCAAGACTTTTTGGCGGTGCTTAAGGTCGCAAGGATGTCCGGGTTTGGATCGAAGGTCAGACTCAGGGGTTCCCCATTTTTTTTGTACTTGCCCGTGGGGCAAGAGGGAGGGCGAAAATCCGCCACAGCGGCTGTAAAACAGCCGATGTCCTGAGACGGAAAAATATCATTTGCGGCTTCAAACATGTCACGGGCCGTGACCACCGGGACGCGTTTGATCATGGAAGGCAGGGTGATATCCACCGGGCCGGTGATGGCGGTGACTTCTGCGCCGCGTAGGGCCGCTGCGATGGCGAGGCTTGCGCCCATGATTCCGCTTGAAGGATTGGACCAGAAGCGGGCCTTGTCGAAGTATTCCCGGGTCGGTCCGACAGTGAGCATGATTTTTTTGCCGAGTAGGTCATGCGGTGAAAGCGCGGCCAGAGTGTGAATGAAGATTTCGTCCAGAGCGGCAAGCCGGCCCTGACCGGTATCACCGCAAGCCACGTTTCCGCACTCCGGTTCAATGCGAGTTATGCCGCGTTCACCGAGCACGGACCAGTTGTGACGGGTTGCCTGTGCGCTCCACATGCGCGGGTTCATGGCCGGGGCCACCAGCACCGGGCCGGCGTAGGCCAGAAGTTGGCAGCTGAGCAGGTCGTCTGCGATGCCGCAGGACATTTTTGCGATCATGTTCGCAGTGGCTGGAACAACCAGAAAAGCGTCGGCTACGGAGGGTTCGAGATGGTCGAAGTCTGCCCCCCCCGCAAACATGCCGGTGTAGAGCGGGTCGGCACCGAGAGCCCCGAAGGAGAGTTCGGTTACGAATTTGCGAGCCGATTCAGTCAGGGTCACTCCGACTTGAAGATGCAAATGCAAAAAGGCCCTGGTCAGATCCAGGGCCTTGTACGCTGCAATGGAGCCGGTGACTCCGAGATGAATACGTTTCCCGTGAAACGTGTCAAACTGGTAGTGCGCGGGAATCACTGCGACAACGTCCTTTCAGAGCCCATGCCGGACCCCGAAGACGGGTAGGTCTGGTACGGGTCAGTAAGGGGCTGAGTGCCCGTGGGGTATGCCGGCTCAGTGCTGCCTGCGACCTTGGGAGAGACCTTGATCTCAAGCCACGTGTACCACAGCGGACTCTCTTCGATCGTGATCATGCAGACGCGATTTTCTTTTGTAAAAACCATGTGATAGCGCTGATATTTCTGGTAGGTGACCAGGCTCCATCCGTCTTTGGGCATGTTGTTGAAAAAAAAGTCGAAAAGCGAAATGGGTTCTGCCCGGCCACGAAAGACCATGGTTCCATATTTGCCGCTGTCCGAGGGGGAGATGATGGATTTATCGGTTTGAATCTCCATTTCCTCAGGAACACGAATGTCCTTGAAATCATAGAAGAAACTGTTTTGGGTCGGAGTAAGTCCAGGATCTTCGGTCGTGGTGTCGCTGAAAGTGGCGCATCCCCACGAAGAGAGCAGCAATGCCACAAGAATCAGTTTAAGATAGCGCATGTGTGTAATCCTTTGAAAACGTTAAAATTGTGAATCAGAGTTCTTGTTTTGAAAATTTAGCACCATCAGCAATGAGATCAAGTATTTTTTTACAAGCCTGGTCTTTACAGATATTTTCTGGCTTTGGCAGCTTCATCGATCCATCCCCCATCCTCCAGAGATTGCGCTGCCAGAGCGTACATGCGGTGTGTTCCTTCTGTGTAAATGGCGTGGATCAATTCCTCTGCATAACCTTTGAAGACGCCATGCACGAGTTCACTTTGAGCGTAAAGAAAGCGAGCCAGTAAAGGGTTTTCATGATGGAGGGGAAGATATAGGATGAAAAGACGTTTGCAATGAAAGATGATGAACCGGATGCGGCGAACTTCGCGCTCAATGCTTTCCGATGTCTGCCTAATGACCGCATAAAGTTCCGATCCGATGTGCTGTTCTTCCGGGGTGAGCCCTGCAACCTGCTGCAATTGTTTGAAGCGTGGTTTGTAGTTCATCTGCTGGTACGCGTCCTCCTTGAGCTTGATGCACTCATGGAAGATGTACCCCAGCGCCCAGTCCAGGTATTCGCCGAAAACTGCGAATGAGGTCGGATCTTCGTTGCGAAAAAGCAGATGGGAGGTGTCTTTGAGCCTCCAGAGCAGACCCTTGCTGTTTTGGCGCCCCAGCATGTCGTCAAAAAAATGGAAGCTCACGGAGCCGGTTGCATCATACTCGGAAAAATGGTTTTCCAAAGCACTGGCAATCTGGCAGAAATCGCGCAGGACATCGCGTACAAAGGAATCATGTTTGGATTTGAGCCAGCTTTTGGACATTGCACATCCCGTACTCATTTTCGCGTCATGTACGGCACCCCTTGGCATACGTCAAACCCACAAGAATCGATGAATACCGAGCAAAAAATCACATCACCAGAGCAAATTGAAAGACCCGGCGACGGCGGCAAGGTTGTCTTCACCAACGGATGCTTCGACATCATTCATCCGGGCCATGTGGACTATCTGGAACGGGCCAGGAGCATGGGCGCCTGTCTGGTTGTCGGCCTCAACAGCGACGCTTCGGTCCGGCGGCTGAAAGGCGCGCTGCGGCCAGTCAACGACCAGCACAGCAGGGCACGGGTCCTGGCGGCCTTGGCCTGTGTGGATTACGTCGTTGTCTTTGAAGACGATACGCCTCTTGAACTTATCAGGAAAGTACGGCCCGACGTGCTGGTCAAGGGCGGGGATTGGAGCGTGGACCGGATAGTCGGCAGGGAAGTGGTGGAGGCGGCGGGAGGGACGGTTTGTTCCATTCCGCTCTTGGCCGGATATTCCACCACGGGAACACTGGAACGCATTGTGGCCATGCACAGGAGCGTGGGTAATGGATAATTTCAACACCAGACGAATAATCTATTCTTTAACGTACCTGCTGGAAGTTTTGACCGCTGCGAGCGAGATAAGCGAGGCGCAAGCCAAGATCATCATGGACCACGCCGTCAAGAACGGGATCAATGTGGAAGGGCCTGACGGAATCGACGACCTGATCCGTTTCAACATCCGCAAGCCGTCCAGTGAGGCTGGACACCCGGAATCGCGCATCACGGAGGATGTCATCCTCAAAGCCGTCGCGCGGAGGGAAGGGCTTGAATTTCGCCGGGTCGACCCCTTTGATCTGGATCTGGAGGTGACCACCAAGACCATTTCCGAGAGTTTCGCCCGCATGAATACCCTGGTACCGATCATGATCCGCGATGGCGAGCTGGAGCTGGCAGTTTTCAACCCTTTCCGCCCGGAGCTGTGGCAGGACATGGAGCGGGTCAGCGACCTGCCCTACAAGGTTTTCCTAAGCACGCGGCAGGACATAAATCGCCTCATTGACGACTATTATCAATTCCGCACAGCCATCCAGGCCGCGCAGATCGAGTTCATGGACTCAAGCGAGATCGGCAATCTTGAAGCGCGGGTCAAGGTCTCGGAAAAATCCGATCCCGAATCTCAGCGCCACATCATCAAGGCCGTGGACTATCTGTTGCGCTCGGCTCTGCGCGAGCGCGCCAGCGACATTCACATCGAGCCCAAAAGGGAATTTGCGCTGATCCGGTTTCGCATCGACGGCATCCTGCACGATCTGCACCGCCTGCCCATTACCGTGCACCTGGCCATGATAAATCGTTTGAAGGGGATGAGCCGGCTCGATATCTCCGAGAAGCGCAGGCCCCAGGATGGACGCGTGCAGCTGGTTTTGGGGGGAGTGCCGACGGACGTGCGCGTTTCGACCATTCCCGTTGCGTTTGGCGAGAAGATGGTGCTGCGCCTCCTTTCCAGCGACAGTACGCTCAAAAATCTCGAAGAACTGGGCATGGGTCCTGATCATTATGCGACCTTCAGCAAATTCCTGAGCAAGACGTATGGGCTGATTCTTGTCACCGGACCCACGGGGAGCGGCAAATCGACAACGCTGTATTCGACCCTGAAGGTGCTGGCCAATCCGCAGGTCAACGTGGTCACGCTCGAAGACCCCATCGAGATGGTGGTCGACGATTTCAACCAGATCGGCGTGCAGACGAAAATCGGGGTGACCTTTGGGCAGATGCTGCGCCATATCCTGCGTCAGGACCCCGACATCATCATGATCGGCGAGATGCGCGACCTGGAGACCGCCGAGCAGGCCATGCAATCGGCCCTGACCGGGCATATCGTCTTCTCGACCCTGCACACCAACGACGCCAGCGCGGCCCTGACCCGTCTGCTTGATCTGGGTCTTGATGCCTATCTCATCAACGCGGCCGTCATCGGCTGCATCGCCCAGCGCTTGGTGCGCAACATCTGTCTGCACTGCAAGGTGCAGTACAAGCCCGATTACGAGGAGATAAAGGCTCTGGGGCTGGACAGCTACATCCAGCCGGATCAATCATTGTGGAAGGGCCGCGGGTGTGACCACTGCCGCCAGACGGGGTATTACGGGCGAACCGGCATCTTTGAGATCCTGCCCTATGACACGGAGGTCAAGGACGCCATCCGCAAGAACATTGACCTCGGCGATCTGCGTGAAATGGTGCGCAAAAAAGGGGTTCGCTCCCTGTTTGACGATGGCATGGCCAGGGTTGTGCAGGGTGTGACCACAGTGGAAGAGGTTCTGCGCGTGGCAGGAGGTTCCGTCGATTAAGTGCGGGGTTTGACGGATTTCGGAAGGTTTTTGCCGGTAAGCTTTTTAATATCCTCAAAAGCCTGATCCAGGGTGGATCGTTCATCAATGGTCTGCTGCAGAAAGGAGCGAATCGGATGGACCATGTTCAGGGCCTGGTCGATTTCCGGATTCGAACCGGCTGCGTAGGCCCCGATGTTGACCATGTCCTCGACACGCTGAAAGGTGGCCATCATGCGGATCAGGTCACGACCGGCGGCGATGACCGGCGCGGGGGTGACGTCGGGCGCCAGTCGGCTGACGCTTTTTAAAACGTCGATGGAGGGGTAGTGCCCCTGGTCGGCAAGGTCTCGTGTGAGCACGATGTGACCGTCGAGGATGGAGCGGACCGCATCGGCCACGGGTTCGTTGAAGTCGTCGCCCTCCACCAGTACCGTGTAAATGCCCGTGATGCTCCCTTTGGACGAGCGCCCGGCGCGTTCGAGCAGGCGCGGCAGGTGCGAGAAGACCGTCGGCGTGTATCCCCGGGTGGTGGGCGGTTCGCCGGCCGCAAGGCCGACCTCGCGGGCCGCCATGGCGAAGCGGGTCACCGAGTCCATCATGAGCAGCACGTCTTTGCCCTCGTCACGAAAAAATTCCGCCATGGCCGTGGCCGCATAGGCCGCGCGCATTCGCACCAGCGGGCCTTGATCCGAGGTCGCCACGATGAGCACGGATTTGGCCAAACCCTCGGGTCCCAGGTCTTTTTCGATAAAATCCAGAACCTCACGGCCACGTTCGCCGATAAGCCCAATGACGTTGACCTCAGCCGACGTATAGCGGGCAAACATGCCCATGAGAGTGCTTTTGCCCACCCCTGAGCCGGCCATGATTCCGATGCGCTGTCCCTTGCCAAGGGTTAAAAGGCCGTTGATGGCCCGGACGCCGACGTCGAGGGGCTCGGTTATGCGCGGTCTGGTCAATGGGTTGGGGGGATCGGCGTGGAGCGGGTTGTAGCGGGCCGGAAAAATGGATTTTTTCGGATCAAGGGACTGCCCGAAAGCGTCTATCGCGTGTCCAAGGTAGCGATTGCCGACCGGGAAAACAGGCGGCGTGCTGGTGTTGCGGATCAGGCTCCCCGGGCGGATGCCGCGCATTTCTCCGTAGGGCATGAGCAGCATGACGTCATCGCGGAAACCGACCACTTCGGCGTTGATGACCTGTTTGCCGGTATCGTCAGGCAGAAGCTGGCAGACAGAGCCGAGCGGCGCCTTGATGCCCCGCCCCTCGGCCACAAGTCCCACGACCTTGGTCACCTTGCCGTAGGCTTGCGCCGGCTGCAGACCGGCCAGCAGATGCAGGGTGCCGTCCAGATCAGCGGTCATGAATTTTCCACATATCCATCGAGAATGGCGCGGACCTGTTCAAAGCGGGAGGTAATGGAATTATCCACCAGACCGTCGCCGCTTTCGATGCGGACTCCGCCCGGTGCGAGATCAAGACTGGCGCAGATGCGAATCTCCGGGAGATCGGCGCGATTATCCCGCGTCTGGTTGGCCAGGGATTTGGCCAGATCAAGGTCCTCCCGGCAGACATGCACGGTTATGCAGGTTCTGGTCTGAAGCTGGGAGACGGCTTCTTCGAAGAGGGTGTTCAAGACCTGTTCGCGCTGCTCGTCGAGCATAACACCCAGGGTTTTTTCAAATGCGAGGCGCAGGATCTGAAAAAGGCTTTGTTTGTGCTCAGCGTAGATGCGCTCCTTTTCGGCGACCAGGGCGGCCTGAATCGTGTCCATGAAGGAGCAGACCTTCGCGGTTTCCGCCTGCGCCAGGGCGTTGGCATTTTGTTGTCCTACCGCAAAGCCTTCGGCCTCGGCGCGGGCACGGATCTGTTCGGCTTCGGCCAGAGCCTGGGCCAGAATTTCCTTGGCCATTTGCTGGGCGCGCTGGCGTACCTGTTCCATATAGTGGTCCTCGGTCTCCGTGTTCCAGGTCAGGTTGGGCGGACGGTTAAGCCCTACGCCGTCGCGGCTGTGCAGGCCATAAATGACCCTGCAGGAGAGTTGCGCGTTATCAGACAAGGACTTCGCCTCCGCTGCCTGCAATGACGATGCGGCCTTCGGCCTCCAGTCGTCTGACCTGCTTGACGATGTTCTGCTGCGCGGCCTCCACTTCGGACAGCTTGACCGGTCCCATGATCTCCAGGTCCTCGCGGATCATGTTGCCTGCGCGCTCGGACAGGTTCTTGAAGAACTTCTCGCGCAGTTCCTCGGGGGCTGTTTTGAGGGACATGGTCAGGTCTTCGTTGCTGATTTCCTTGAGGACTTCGCGGATGCCACGGTCGTCGATCTTGATGATGTCCTCGAAGACGAACATGAGCTGCTTGATCTCTTCGGCCAACTGCGCGCTCTCTTCCTCGATGTCGGCCATGATCTCTTCTTCCGTGGCCCGGTCGATGGCGTTCAGGATTTCCGCCACGGAATTGACACCGCCGACCTTGCGGCCTTCCTTGCCGCCGATGGCGATGAGCTGGCTTTGCAGGACGCGGTCGACCTCGACCAGCATTTCCTCGGCTACGGCTTCGAGTTTAGCCAGGCGGATGAGCACCTCGGCCCGGACGCCCGGGGCCATGTTCTGAAGAAGATTGCCTGCGTTGTCCGGCGGGAGATGGCCGAGAATCAGGGCCAGGGTCTGGGGATGTTCGTTGCGCAGGATCTGGGCCAGGATCTTGGGGCTGACGTTGGCGAGCTCCTTGAAGGGCACCGGGCCGGAATCAAAATCAAGCTCGTCCAAGATGTAGCGCGCCGTGTCGGAATCAAGATTCGAGGAGATCATCTTGCGGACCTGTTCCGGGCCGCCATAGAGCATCTCTTTGCCGATGGTCATGGCCTGGTTGAACTCTTTTAAGACATCCTCGGCCTGCTCCTTGCTCACCGAGTCCAGCTTGGCCATGGCGCGTGACACGGCCGTGATCTCGGTGCGTTCGAACTTCTTGAAGACCTCGGAGGCGAAGGCGTCGCCAAGGGCCAGGATGAGAATGGCCGTCTTCTGCGGGCCGGTCAGTTTTCCAGTAGGTGCTGCCACTTATGCTTCTCCCTGTCCCTGAGTCATCCATTGGCGCATGATCATGACTGCTTGATCCATGTTCTGTTCGACGAGCTGCTGTGCGAGGTGCTTGGCGTTTTCGATGCGTTTGACCGCGTCCACGGCCGCCATGTCCTCTTCGTTCAATCCTTCGGTCAGGGCCATGAGCTCCTGGGCCGCGCCGAGTTGGTCGGCAGTCTGTACCGTGGGCTTGTCGACCTTCGGTCGGATCAGGGCCAGCACCACGGGGCGAGCCACAAAGAGCAGGAACAGGAGGATTATGAGCGTGTTCAAGAGCGGCTTGCCCAGTAGCTGGAAGTAGCGCGAGGCGATGTCCAGCAGCGGGGCCTGCTCGGCTCCGACGGGCTCACCAAACGAGATCGACGAGACCTCGATGGCGTCGCCGCGGGTGTCATCAAAGCCCACGGCTCTCTGACTGAGCTGCCGGATCTGCGCCATCTGCTCGGCGTTCAGAGGCTCAAAGGCGTATGTGCCGTCCTGTTGCTGAGTGTACTTGCCGTCGACGAGAACGGCAACGCTTAAACGCTTGATGCTTCCGACCTGGGCGATGATCTGCTGTTCTTCCTTGTTGATGTCGAAATTCGTGGTGGAGGAGGTGCGGACACTTTCCTGTGCCGTGCCGGACGCCGTGCGGTCATTCGCACCCTGGTAATTGGGATCGGGCGTGCCGCCGTCGACATTGGCTGAACCCTTGCTCTCCTCTTCGTTCTTGACCTCGCTTCTGACTACGGCGGACTTGGGATCAAAAATTTCCTTGCGGATAGTCGTGCGATCGAAGTCAAGGTCGGCATTGACCCGGGCGATGACCCGGCCGGGGCCGACAATGGGCAGCAGGAGCTGTTCGATGCGTTGTTCCAGGCTGCGCTGCATGCTCGTCTGGTATTCAAGCTGGGTCGAACTCAGGCCCGCGATATCCGTGTCAGTTTTGGGCTCGTAGAGTATCTTGCCCCGACTGTCGGCCAGGGTGATGTGTTCGGTGCTCATCCCTTCGACACTGGTGGAGACAAGATTGACGATGGCCTGCACCTGCTGTGCTCCAAGGCTGCGCCCGCCCTTGAGCTTGAGCATGATGGCCGCGGAGGGTGGGGCCTGTTCTTCGACGAAGAGACTCTTGTTGGGCAGGACCAGATGCACGCGGGCGCTTTCCACCTCGGACAGCTCGGAGATGGTGCGCGACAGCTCGCCCTGGAGCGCGCGCTGATAGTTTATGCCTTGCACGAAGTTGGTTTGCCCGATTTTGTTCTCGTCGAAGAGCTCAAAGCCGATGCCCTGGCCATGCAAAGAACCTTCGCCGGCCATTTTGAGCCGTGCTTCGTAGACCATGTCCGCCGGTACCATGATGGTGCCCCCGGAATCGGTGATCTGGTAGGGAATTTTTTCCTTTTGCAGGTAGTTCACCACGCTGGCCGCGTCATCCTGGTAGAGTTGGCTGTAAAGGACCCTGTAGTCGACCTTGTTCATCCAGAAGATCATGGCGAAGAAGGCGATCAGCAGCGAGACCAGCAGTCCTCCCAGGAGGATACGCTGGGCCAGGGATTTGTCGGTCCAGAAGTCCGTGGCCTTGGCCAGAGTGTTTTGCAGAAAGGGGGGCATGGTGAATCCTCGCGAGTATTAGAATCAGAACTGGATGCGCATTATTTCCTGATATGCCTGCATGACCTTGTTGCGGACTGCGGATGTCATATCCATGGCCAGTCCGGCTTTTTGCAGGGTGATCATGAGCTCATGCACATTCTGGTTTTTGCCGGAGACAAAATCCTGGATCATGAGCGATTTTTCGCCCTGCATATCGTTGACCTTGGCCAGGGACTCTTCGATGGTCTCGGCAAAGGACTGGGTAGCTTCTTTGGTGGACTTGTTTTTGGCGTCAAGGGCCTTGGGGTTGCTTAAGAGCTCGCTTGCCGCGGAATAGGCCTTGATGGCCAAAGGTGATACCGCCATGGAATGCCTCCTTGTCTGTGACTACTTCTTTATCCGGCCTGGATTATTGATCCGGCCTAACGCCCAATTTCCAGGGCCTTTGAAAACATGCTCTTGGACGTGGTGATGGTCGAGACGTTGGCCTCGTAGGCGCGCATGGCCGAAAGCATGTTGGTCATCTCTTCCACCACGTTGATGTCCGGGTAGCTGACATAGCCTTCCTCGTCGGCGTCCGGATGCCCTGGCTCGTAGACCTGCTTCAGCGGTCGTCTGTCACTCTGGACGGATTCGACCCGCACACCTTTGACGTCCTGATCCAGGGCCGAGTTCATGGCCTTGGAGAAAGGACTCTGCACTTCGGTTTCCTTGAAGATGACTTCCTTGCGGCGATACGGTCCGCCCTCCACGGTCCTGGTCGTTTTGGCGTTGGCCAGATTCATGGAAATGACATTCAAATGGGTGCGTTCGGCTTTGAGCGCGGATGCTCCGACGTCGATGGCGGTCATGAAGTCCATTATTTGCCTCCATCAGCGATGGTTTGCTTCAGGCCGGAAAGGCTTTTCTGCATCACCGTCGCAAGCGTGTTGTAGAGGAGATTGTTCTTGGCCATGGCAGCCATTTCCTTATCCAAGTCCACGTTGTCCACGCCCTGAACCACTCGTGGCGTCAAGGATTTGGTCACGCTGGCCTCGGTCTGGTCGGCGGCGAAAGCGAGAGGAAAGTGGTTTGGATGGGTGCGGGCCACGGCCCCGGCCTCGGACAGGCCGAGGGCGGCCTGCAGGTCTTTTTCAAACTCCAGGGTGCGCGCCTTGTAGCCAGGCGTATTGATGTTCGCCATGTTGGCGCTGACGATGTTTTGACGCTGGAGCTGAAAATCCATGACTTTGGCCGTCAGATCAATGTGATCGGGAAACAAGCTTTTCATTCGATAACCCCTTGTCGTACCGGCATTTGTTATTCTGAATGGGACAGAGCCGGGATGCTGACGAGGCTTGGTCTGCAATGACCATTCCAGATCGAACAGAAAGCAAAATAATATTTAAAATCAGAGTGTTGTCATGATAAAGTCATGTTCGGGAAAAAGTTTTTCTGACTCGCGCAGGTGATGGCATCAAAGTTGCTAAGCAGCTGGCAGAGAGTCAACGCATACGAGATTTGCCGACAAGGAGGAGGAACCATGAGTTCGCATCTGGATTATGAAATCAACAAGGAACTTGGCGAATGTTATCTTTTCATGGGTGAACTGGACAAGGCCGAGAGCTATTACCAGAAAGCCGCAAGCAGCAACGGCGTCCACCCTGATCCATATCTGGGTCTTGCGACCATCGCAGTGCAGAGAGGGGACCTGGATCGGGCCATGGCCATGTATCAGAAGGCCGAGAATATCGCCTCTTCGGACAAGTCCATGGCAGGCATCGCCCTGGTCAGCGCCCATCAGGGCCAGGAAGGCAAGGCTTTTGAGCTGTATCTGAAGGCCCTTTCGCGTAATCCTGAAAACATCGTCGCTCTTTTCGGGCTGGTTCAGGTCGCGCATGTGCTTGGACGCACAGCTGAGGCTATTGCCCCTCTGGAACAGCATCTGGAGTTAAACCCCGGCAAAAGCGAAGTCCGCTATGCCTTGAGCGGGTGTCTTGTGTCGTGCGGTCGCAAAGACGAGGCCAGAGCGCATCTGAATCGGCTTTTGGAGATGGACCCCGCCAACGCGTCGGCGGTCGAACTTCTGGCCCAGCTTTAGAACGTTTCCGTTCCCCTCCCTCAGGCAGGTCGGTCCCCGGTAATCCGGGGCCCGACCTGCCTGTGTTATTGCATATTGCGATCAAAGGTGGCAGTGCACGGCGAACATTCTTTTCGAGAGGGGGACACCATGAACATGTTGCCAATTCGCCGGGCCATCCTGAGCGTCACAGATAAATCAGGCCTTGATGACTTTGCCCGTTTTCTGCAAGAGCAGGGAGTGGAGCTGGTTTCCACCGGGGGCACGCGCAAGAAACTCGTCCAGTCGGGTCTGAAAGTGCGTTCCGTCAGCGATGTGACCGGTTTTCCGGAGATCCTGGGCGGCCGGGTCAAGACCCTGCATCCGCACGTGCATGCCGGAATCCTGGCGGACAAGGACGATTCCACCCACATGCAGACCTTAAAAGACCTACGTCTGACGCCCTTTGACCTCATCTGCGTCAATCTCTACAATTTTGCCGAAGCAGTGCGTCAGACCCTGGAAGACAAGCAGGCCGTTGAGCAGATCGACATCGGCGGGCCGACCATGCTGCGCGCCTCGGCCAAGAATTTCCATTCCGTGGCCGTCATTCCGGGTCCGTCCTACTATGCCGAATGCATGCAGGAGATGACGGATAACGGCGGCTCCCTCTCCCTGGCTTTCCGCAAGCGCATGGCCGTGGCGACCTTTGCCCTGACCTCGGAATACGACCGCATGATCACCGAGTACCTGAGCCGCTCCTGACGGGGCGGCCCGGCCGACGCACACCGGCCACGGAGAGAACACCATAGCATCCAAACCTCTCGGCAATCTGACAGGCCTCAAGCCCAGCCAGATCACGGCCATTTCCCGACTCTACAACAGGCGTTTCCCCGATCAGGGCGGATGTACTCCAGACCAGGCCCGGGAACTGGCCATCCTGAGCCGCGGCGTCAGCCGACAGCTCGGCGTGCTCATCAACCGCAAGGGCGTGCCGGTCATGGTCATTGTCGGCGAGTAGGACGGCATCCTGATCCCCGAGCTTTCACGTCATCGACAGGCCGATTCCCGCCTTTCCGGACTGCGCCTACTGCACACCCATCTTGATTCGTCCCTGCTGACCCAGGAAGATCTCATGGACATGGTCTTTCTGCGTCTGGACGCGGTCAGTGTGCTGACAGTTTCCTCCGACGGGGCGCCCAAAACCTGCCAGATCGCCCATATTCTGCCTCCCAACACCGACGAGCTGCCCTATCAGGTGCACCCGGCCATGATCTGGGACGATGTGGATTTTGATTTCGGGGCCAACGCCAGGGCCCTGGAAGACGAACTTGCGCGGACGGGCCAGAGCGTGGCTGCCACGGCCCGCGAGGGCGCGGCCATTCTGGTCAGCGTGGCTTCGGAGTCCAAAAGCATGCAGGAGCGATCTTTGGCGGAGCTGGCGGAGCTGGCCGCCACCGCTGGGCTGGACGTTGTGGGGCAGGTCGTGCAGCGGGTGACCAGGGTCAATCCCAAGCTCATCCTGGGTCGGGGCAAGCTTGCCGAATTGGAAGTGTTGGCCCTGCAGAAGAATGCCGCGACCCTGGTTTTTGATCAGGAGCTGACCCCCACGCAGCAGCGCAATCTGAGTGAGATCACCGAGCGCAAGGTCCTGGACCGCACGCAGCTCATTCTCGATATTTTTGCCCAGCACGCCCAGACTCGCGAGGGCAAGATGCAGGTCGAGATGGCCCAGCTTAAATACATGATGCCGCGCCTGGTGGGGCAGAACAGGGCTTTAAGCCGTCTGGCCGGGGGCATCGGCGGGCGCGGTCCGGGCGAGTCGCGCCTGGAGATGGATCGTCGCAAGATCCGCGAGCGTATCGCCCAGATCAAGACGGAGCTCGGCAGCGTGCGCAAGCACCGCAAGTCCACGCGCAGTCGCCGCGACAAGGCCGGGCTGCCCATTGTTTCTCTGGTCGGGTACACCAACGCGGGTAAGTCCACGCTTTTGAACACCCTGACCAAGAGTGTGGTCCTGGCCGAAAACAAGCTTTTTGCCACCCTTGATCCCACCAGCCGCCGCTTGCGCTTTCCCGAGGACCGGGAAATCATCTTGACCGATACGGTGGGTTTTATCCGCCATCTGCCGGCCGACCTGCGCGAGGCCTTCATGGCCACCCTGGAGGAGCTTGAGAGCGCGGACGTGCTGGTGCACGTGGCCGACGCCTCCCATCCGGAGATGGAGGCCCAGATCCAGGCGGTGGAGTCCATCCTGCGCGACCTGTCCATCGACGGTATTCCCCGCATCCTCGCCCTGAACAAGATCGACCGCATAAGCGAAGAGACACGCCAGACCCTTGGTTACGTCTACCCCGACGCGGTCTTCATCTCCGCCATCGAACGCCCGACCCTGGCTCCTTTGGTGGATCGGGTCAAAGCGCTGCTGTGACGCATGGGGCTGTGCCGTGAGGCAGGTCCGAAGGATAAAGTGTGATGGATCCCCGCCTTCGCGGGGATGACACATGCACGGCGCCTAAATTTGAAGTTTTGCCGGTACGATGGCTGGGGCTTTGCGCTCTGTCACCACGTCATTCCCGCGAAGGCGGGAATCCATGCTTCATCCGGCCCGAATTCTTCGCCACTCCAGGCATCTTCCCTGAAAAGCGAAAAGCGCGAAAACCCTCTAGGTTTCCGCGCTTTTCGCGTTGCATTCAACAGGTACGGCTACTTCATTTTCCAGGGATGCTCTTCACCGGCCATGAGGCGCTGGATGTTTGCGGAGTGCTTCCAGAAAATCAGCGCCATGAGCACCAGTGCCAGAGGTATGGCGCCGAACATGCCCTGGAAGAGCAGGACCACGGGCATGAGTGCGACCATGACCAGGGAGGCAAGGGATACGAAATTATAGAAGTACAGGGCCGCCAGGAAGCCGAGGCCGCAAAGAATCGTCCCCGAGGTGGAGATGGCCACGAAGGCTCCCACCCAGGTGGCCACGCCTTTGCCGCCCTTGCCGTGCAGGAATATGGAGAACATGTGTCCACAGACCGCAGCCGTGGCGACCAGCGTCAGAAAAAAAGAGGAATCCGAGAAGCTGGCGGCCAGGGCCACCGGCAGGAAGCCTTTGAGCATGTCCAGGGTCAGGGTCAGGGCTCCGTACTTGGTGCCGCAGAGACGGCCGACATTGGTGGCCCCGATGTTGCCGCTGCCCTGTTCGCGCGGATCGATGCCGCAACAGGTTCTGGAGATCAAAAGGCCGAAGGGCATGGCACCCAGAAGATAGCTGATTGCGAGCCAGAATATTGTCACCATGTGCAGTCTCCTTGGTCGTTGGAAAGTTGGATTGGCGTGTGCCGAAATCACCTACTCGAAAATTTATGGGCGTACAAGTTCATTCCTCTTCCCAGGCCTCGACGATCTTGATCTCGTTGTTCAGGGGGTCGACCTTGCCGATTCTGATGGAAAAGCGTTGGCCGAGCCGGATTTTGTCGCCAAAGATCTTGCGCGGTGCCTTCAGAAAGAGCTGCAGATCAGGCAGCGAGATGGTCACCAGGTGTGAGCCGGGATCGACTATGATCCCGGACCAGCGCATCTTTTTGTGATTTTGTCTGAAATATTCGTATTTCCAGTATCGAGGGCGCATGCGCTGCACCTGTCCGACCAGTTCGGCCCTGCTGGACAGGAGTGGAAGCAGGCTCTCAAGCTCTGTCTGATCCAGCAATCGTCCCTGCCCGGTCAGCTTGGCCAGGATCTGGGCCATGTTGATGAAGTCGGAATAACGTCGTAGCGGCGAGGTCACCGGGGCATAGGCCTTGGCACCGATGGTGGCGTGGCGCCGAGGTTCGCATTCAAGGATGGAGGGGCCCATATTGTTGATGATGCGGTAGATGTCCGTGGGATCGGTCCAGACTCCGGCGCTTTCGGCGGGCAGCGTAATGTTCTGGGTTCTGAAAAGAAGGGCGGTGCCTGTTTCCCGTGCCCATGCACCCATGGCCTTGTTGGCCAGGATCATGAACTCGGACACGATTTTTTGCGCTTCGGGCGTGGATTCGGCCTGGACGACCTCGACTTCCGGGTTGGCCTGGTCGCTGCGCAAGACCATGCGCGGGTCGGGCTGGTCCATGATCACCGCGTGTTCGCGAATGCGCGCCTGCCGCAGCAGGGTGGCCAGGTCGCGGGCGTGATGCAGCATTCCGGGAACACCTGTTGCGATCTCGTTTTCGACACCGGCGTAGGTCAGGTTGGCCTTGATTCTGATCCAGGTGATGAGCGGCGTAATGGAGCGAACGGCTCCGTCCGGGTCCAGATCAAAAGAGATGACCAGTGCCGGCCGCTCGTGTCCGGCGCAGAGGCTGAAGAAATCCTTGCCAAGGGCCTCGGGCAGCATGTGGCTTGTGCCTTCGGGCAGGTAAAGGGAGGTGAAGCGGTGCAGCACCGCCTTGTCCAGGGGGCTGCCGAATTCCCAGCCCAGACAGGGGCAGGCCAGGGCCAGATGCAGCGTGAATCCGTTCTCGTCACGCGTCAGTTCAAAGCCGTCGTCGATGTCCTGGGTGCTGGCGGAATCAATGGTCACGATGTTGACGCAAGGCTCGGTGCGCGTGGCCAGGACCCGTTCCTGCAAGTCCGTTACGGCTTCGGCGTGGGCCGCGGCCCAGTCCGGCTCCCAGTAGTATTGGGCGCGGCAGAGGTGGAAGTTGAAATGCGGCGGCACGATGCCCCAGGCCTGGGCCAGGAACAGAGGCAGGTGCGGGTCTTCCGGCAGGCCTTGGCTCATGGTCTTCCACAGGGCGTCCGAATCCCGGTCGTCGGGGTTGCACAGGCGGGTCATGAGCAGGTCGCGGATGCGGTCCGCCTGCTCTTGGTCGGGCTGGGGCAGGGTGCTCTTGCGCTTGCAGATGATGTCCCACAGCCCGCGCAAGAAGTCCTGACCGAAGCCGACCAGACGCTCGCGTTCCTGAGCCTTGTGCATTTCTTCCTGACGGCGCTCCACGGTCTCCAGTGGATATATCTCGAACTGGGGCGGGGAGAATTTGAAATGGGTCTTGGTCTGCAGGAGCTTGCGCCCCAGGGCCGCAAGCTGGTCCGGACTTGCGTCTTCGAAGACCAGGCTCGCGAACCAGTCAATACCTGCTTCGTCCACTTCGCCTTGGGCCAGGTCCCAGATCTCCAACGCGTCAACGGATTCAGCCAGGCGTTCCCGGCGGCCGTTGTGCGTGCGCAGCAAATCGAGCATTTCCTGACGGCTGCTGCCCGCCGCGCATTGGGGGCCAAGCCAGGGCAGGGCGCGGGACAGGGGGAGCTTGAGCTCGCGCTGTCCCGAGGTGAAGACCCGCAGGCGCGGCCCCTGGACGTCCAGGACCCAGGCCGTGATGGGCTGGTTGTCCTGCAGGAATTCCATGATGCACCCTGGCTGCAGGGAGAGAGAGGTGGACATAAAAGGCCTTATGCGCAGTGCGCGTGAGCCGGCCGGGCCTGCTCGGATGAACGGCCCGGAGGCCGTGTTCTAGTGTTTGAAAGAGCGCTGGCCGGTAAAGACCATGGCTACCTGCGGGGTAGCGCTGTTCACGGCCTGGATGATTTCCCAGTCGCGGATGGAGCCACCGGGCTGGGCGATGGCGGTCACGCCCTGGGCAACGGCCAGATCCACGCCGTCGCGGAAGGGGAAAAATCCGTCCGAAACCAGGACCGTGCCGGGTAGACCGCCCTTGTCCTGTTCGGTCCGGGCCAGGATTTCGGTCAGGGACGTTGCCAACCCCTGATCCGTCAGGGCCTTCTGCTTGAGTTCGTACAGGGAGAGGCCGTGCCGCTCGAAGGCCAGCTTGTCGGCGTATTTGGTGTAGGCCTTCTGGATGGTCAGCTCGACGCAGCCGACACGGTCCTGTTCGCCCGTGCCGATGGACACCGTGGCCCCGTCGCGGGCGAAGATGATGGAGTTGGAGGTCACTCCGGCTTCCACGGCCCAGGCGAAGAGCAGGTCCTCGGCTTCGCGGCGGCTGGGCTTGCGGGCCAGGTAGGTGGTGCCGTCCTTGGTCGTCTCGGCGGGCAGAAAGTCGTCCTCGGTCAGGATTCTGTTCCTGAAGGAGGCCTGGATGATAAGCCCTCCGTCGACCAGGGATTTGATGTCCAGAAAAGGAGTGCCTACGATTTTTTCCAGCTCGCTGAGCGCCGGGATGCGGATGATGCGCAGGTTCTTCTTGGCAGTCAGGACGGTCAGTGCCTCGGCAGTGAAATCCGGGGCGGCGATGACCTCGAAGTAGCTTGCGCTTATGAATTCGGCGCAGTCCTTGTCGAGAGTGCGGTTGACGATGATGGTCCCGCCGAAGGCCGCGATGCGGTCGGAGGCGAAGGCGCGGGAAAGGGCCGTGCACAGTCCGTCATCAGACCAGGCCGCTCCGCAAGGGTTATTGTGCTTCAGGATTATGGCGGCGGGCTTGGCTGTCAGGTACTGGAGCATGTTGATGCCGTTGTCCACGTCGGTCAGGTTGATCTTGCCCGGATGCTTGCCGGACTGGATCAGGTTTTCCTCGGTCAGGGCGGAAACGAGTTTGTGCTGCCCCTGCTGGAAAGCGACTCCGTCCATGGCAAAGGAACTCTCGACCACTTCGTAGAGGGCAGCGGGCTGGTCCGGGTTTTCGCCGTAGCGTAATCCTTTTTGTTCGCCCCCGATGTTCCAGGTTTTCTTGGCGTAGCGGATGGTCTGTCCGCCCACGGTCAAGGTCAGGTCGGCCGGAAAGGAGTCCCGGTTCAGTGTATGATACATCTTCTTGAGATCACTCATATATATTCTCCAAAAAGAGGATTTGACGTTGTTCGGCGCAGGCCCGTGCCGCGCGAATCCATGTGCCCCTAGCACAGGCCCGGATGGACGGCAAATCCTGTGCCGGGGCGAGGTTCGGGGCACAGCGGGCATGGTGCGGAAATTCTCAAGTTCAAGAGTCCGAGGACCAATCGATTGCGTAAATTGACTTCGCCCCATCCTTCTCATAAAGAAGGGAGCCATTTGCCATTGCGCTGACGGCGAATATACCAAAGACGAGGAGATCGGATTCATGGCGAATATCGTAGTCATGGGCGCCCAGTGGGGCGACGAAGGAAAGGGCAAGATAGTCGATTTGTTGACCACGGATGTGGCCGCCATCGTGCGCTTTCAGGGCGGAAACAATGCGGGGCACACGCTGGTGGTGAATGGCAAGCAGACCATCTTGCATCTCATTCCATCCGGCATCCTGCACCAGGGCAAGAAGTGCATGATCGGCAACGGCGTGGTGCTGGACCCCTTCGTGTTCTGCCAGGAGATGGACAAGCTGGCCGCGTCCGGCATCGACGTCAGTCCCGAGCGGCTCTTGATCAGCAAGAAGACCCAGCTCATCATGCCGTATCACTGCGCCATCGACAGCGCGCGGGAAAATTTCAAGAGCGGGTCGGACAAGATCGGCACCACGGGCCGGGGCATTGGTCCCTGCTACGAGGACAAGGTCGCACGCATAGGCATCCGTGCGGCGGATTTGGCGGACGAGACCCTGCTCAGGCACAAGATTGAAAAAGCCCTGGTGGAAAAAAACGCCCTGCTTACCGGCCTTTACGGTCAGGAGCCCATGTCGGCGCAAAAGATTTTTGACGATCTGGTGCCTGTGGCCCGGCGCCTGGTGCTCCATCTGGGCGACGTGTCCTCGGCCATCCAGGACGCCGCCGGACAGGGCGTGCTTTTCGAGGGCGCTCAGGGTACCCACCTCGATATCGACCACGGCACCTATCCCTTTGTGACCTCATCCAACACCGTGGCCGGCAACGCCTCGGCCGGGTCCGGATGTTCGCCGCGCATGTTCGATCGTATCGTGGCCATCGTCAAAGCCTACACCACTCGCGTCGGCGCCGGTCCGTTCCCGACGGAACTGGCCGACGGGGCCGGCGCCTACATGCAGAAGAAGGGCGCGGAGTTCGGCGCGACCACGGGCCGCAAGCGTCGCTGCGGCTGGCTGGACATGGTCGTGCTGCGTGAATCGCAGCGACTGAACGGCCCGACGGAGATCGCCCTGACCAAGCTCGATGTGCTGGGCGGCCTGGATGAGCTGAAGCTTTGTACGGCCTACCGCTACCGGGGCGAGGAGGTCGCCTATCCGCCACAGGAAGAGAACGGCATGGCCCATGTCGAGCCGGTCTACGAGAGCATGCCCGGCTGGACCGAAGACATCACCGGTTGCCGGACCTTTGCCGAGCTGCCGCAGACAACGCGCGACTACATCGCCCGCATCGAGGAAATTCTGACCATCCCGGTATCCATCGTCTCCGTGGGCCCGGATCGGGACCAAACCATTCTGCGTTAATATTGGGAGGTCCGCCTCCCATTTTTTATCATGTCCACATCCTGGCAGCATATCCTCTCCACTCAGCCCCGCATCGCGGGGTTTCTGGAACGCCTCGCCCTCGCTCCGCCGAGTTCACTGCTCCTGGAAGGTGGAAACGCCGACGAACGTCTGGCGCTTGGTCTTTTCTGGGCCGCGCGGCTGATGTGCCGCGAGGAGGCTCCTCCGTGCGGAAAATGCCGCATCTGTCTGCAGATCGAGGGCGATGCCTGCCGCGATCTTTTTCTGCTGAACGGGGCCGAGGGTTCGATCAACGTGGACACGGTGCGGGAAGTGCGCGCCGTGCTCGGCGATCCGCCTGCGGGCCGGGGGCCGCGCGTGGTCATCCTGGCCGAGGCGCAGGCTCTGGGCGACGGCGCGGCCAATGCCCTGCTCAAGTCTTTGGAAGAGCCAAGTCCAGGCAACGTCTTTGTCCTTTTGGCTCCGAGCCGTGAAATTTTGCTGCCGACCCTGGTTTCCCGCAGCTTCGTGCTTACCTTGGGGTGGCCCAAGGGCGAACTCGAAGACCCTAGCCTGCGGGAGAGCCTGCGCGCCCTGTGCGAGTTCATCCAGAGCGGCAAGGGCACGTGGCTCGAATGGACGGGCCGCAAGGGCAATGTGGACGCGCGGATGGCTGACTCCATTCTGCGCGAGGTGCAGCGTAGTCTGGTTCAGGCAGGGTACGGCAACCCCCTGACCGATCTGGCCCGCCTGCTGGCTGCCAGGCTGGATGTGGTCGCGGTGCGTCAGGTCGGCGTCGTGATCGAGAATGCGCTTGAAAGTCTGGACGTGGGGGCCAACCCAGCCGTGGTGCTGGAGTGGGTCGCCATCCGCATGTGGAACCTCCTGCACAAATAAGAAGATGCGCGAAATCATTCTCATACAAATCGCCGGCATGGACCGGGACGGCCTGCTGGCCGGAATCATGGGGCAGCTGGCCCAGTCCGGGGTCACCATCCTCGATATCAGCCAGTCCGTCATTCACGACGACCTCTCCCTTGGCGTCCTCATCGAGGTGCCGCGCGAGAATGAATCCTCGCCCATCTTGAAAGACCTTCTCTTCTGGGCCCACAACCAGGGCTTGCACCTCAAGTTTTCACCCGTGACTGAGGACGATTACGAACGCTGGGTCGGAGTGCAGGGCCGCAAGCGGCATATCGTGACCGTGCTCGGGCGCACGATAACGGCGGGAAATCTGGCGGCCATGGCCGCGGTCATCACGTCCCACGGTCTGAGCATCGACTGCATCACCCGCCTCTCGGGCCGCAGGTCCCTGGCCAATCCGCCAGCCATGCCCCGGTCATGCCTGGAGTTTTCCGTACGCGGCACCCCGCAGGACATTTCCGGCATGCGCGCCGCTTTTCTGGACCTGTCCCGGGAACAGGGCATCGACATCGGCTTTCAGGAAGACAACGCTTTTCGCCGTATTCGCCGGTTGGTCTGTTTCGATATGGACTCGACCCTGATCCAGGCCGAAGTCATTGACGAATTGGCCAAGCTGGCAGGGGTGGGAGAGGAGGTCGCGGCCATCACCGAGGCGGCCATGCGCGGTGAGCTGGATTTTGCCCAGAGCCTTCGCAAGCGCGTCAGCCTGCTCAAGGGCCTGTCCGAGACCGTGCTGCAGGATGTCGCGGCGACCCTGCCCATGACCGAGGGCGCGGAGCGACTGATTCGCACCTTGAAGAGCCTGGGTTACACCATTGCCATCCTGTCCGGCGGGTTCAATTATTTCGGCCGCCGCCTGCAGGAGCGCCTTGGCATCGACTACGTACATGCCAATGAGCTTGAGATACAGGATGGGGTCCTGACCGGCGGCCTGGTGGGCGAGATCGTCGACGGCGCGGGCAAGGCCAGGCTGCTGAAAGCCATCGCTGCCGAAGAGCATATCTCCCTGTCGCAGGTCATCGCCGTGGGCGACGGGGCCAACGATCTGCCCATGCTCGACGTGGCTGGCCTCGGCATCGCCTTTCACGCCAAGCCTGTGGTCCGTCAGGGCGCGGGACAGGCCATCTCCAACGTCGGGCTTGACGGCGTGCTCTATTTTCTGGGCCTGCGGGACCGCGAAACCGTGGACCAACTGGCCGGACCGGAGGAATAATGTTTGGAAAGCTGTTCTTGCTCTTTGTGTTGGTGCCGGTGGCGGAGATTTATTTGCTGGTCACCGTCGGTGGCGCCATTGGGGCGTTTCCGACCGTCGCCCTGGTCATTCTGACGGCCCTGGCCGGAGCTCACCTTGCGCGCATGCAGGGCCTGTCGACCATGCTGCGCATCCGCGAGAATCTGGATCAGGGCTTCATGCCCGCCGAGGACCTCCTCGACGGGGTGCTCATCTTTCTGGCCGGCATCGTGCTGCTGACGCCGGGCTTTCTGACGGACATCGCAGGCCTGCTCATCCTTCTGCCGGCAACGCGCAACCTCTTCAAACAATGGTTGCGCAAGAAATTCGACGAATGGCGGCAAAACCCGGGCGTGCACATCACTTTTCACAGATAATGCCTCCGGTGGGCAGCGGCCTCGCCCCCTGCACGTCATGCAGGGGCCAAGGTCCGTGTCTGTCCGTATCAGTCCATACCGTCCATAAAGCCCCATCCTCTGGAGCCATCCATGATCTACCGCAATCTCAAGTCCTGTCTCGACGATCTGGAGCGGACCAGACAGCTGGTGCGCATTGACGAACTCATCGACCCCTGCATAGAGGCCGGTGCCATTCAGCGCAGGGTTTTTCAAGCCGGGGGACCGGCGCTGCTCTTCACCAACGTCAAGGACACGAAGTTCCCCATGGCAGCCAATATATTCGGTACATTGGCGCGCACCAAGTTCATTTTTCGCTCCACCCTGCGTCGCGTGGAGAGCATGCTTTCGGCCAAGGCCGACCCGGCTCTGGTGCTGAAAAAGCCGACGCTCTGGCCCGGTCTGGCCCTCGGTGCCTGGCACACCCTGCCCAAGACCGTGCGCGGCGGCCCGATCCTGGACCACACCACCAGCATTTCAGAGCTCCCGCAGCTCATCTCCTGGCCCATGGATGGCGGTGCCTATGTGACCCTGCCGCTGGTTTATTCCGAGAGTCCGTCCAGGCCCGGGTACATGGGTTCGAACCTGGGCATGTATCGCATTCAGCTCTCGGGCAACGATTTTGAAAAAGACCGGGAAGTGGGGCTGCACTACCAGATTCACCGCGGTATCGGCTACCATCATGCCGAGGCCATAGCGCGCAAAACGCAGCTGCCTGTGAACGTTTTCGTGGGCGGACCTCCGGCCATGACCCTGGCCGCCATCATGCCCCTGCCCGAAGGCATCGCCGAGATGCTCTTTGCCGGTGCGCTGGGCGGGCATCGCGTGCCCATGGTCAGACGGCCCGGGGAGCTGCCGATGCCAGCCGAAGCTGATTTCTGCATCCGGGGCTACATCGACCCCGCCGTGCAGAAGCCCGAAGGCCCCTTCGGGGATCATCTCGGCTATTACAGCCTGGCACATGATTTCCCGGTCATGCGGGTCATCGAGGTGCTGCACCGCGCAGGCGCCATCTGGCCCTTCACCACGGTAGGCCGGCCGCCGCAGGAAGACACCATGTTCGGGGCCTTCATCCACGAACTCACTGCCGAGCTTGTGCCGCAGGTTTTCGGAGGCGTGCACGAGGTTCACGCCGTGGATGCGGCCGGGGTGCACCCGCTGCTGCTGGCCGTGGGCAGCGAACGCTACGTGCCGTATGCGGGCGAGCGCCAGCCGCAGGAACTGATCACCAACGGCCTCTCGCTGCTGGGCACGACCCAGACATCCCTTTCCAAGTACGTTATCCTCGCCGCCCGCGAAGACGAGCCGGGCCTGTCCTGCCACGACGTACCCAGGTTTTTCCAGCATGTGCTTGAGCGTCTGGATCTGACGCGAGACCTGCACTTCATCACCCGCACGACCATGGACACACTTGATTATTCGGGCATCAGCCTCAATCAGGGCTCCAAGGTGCTGTGGACGGCGGCCGGGAAGCCCAAACGTACCCTGGCCACGACCCTGCAGAGCCTGGCCCTGCCGGACGGATTTTCGAATCCGCGCTTCTTTGTCCCCGGCATGCTGGTTTTGTCCGGTCCGCCCCACGCGCAGCCACGCGACACCCACGATCCCGCCATGGAAAATCTGTGTCAGACCCTGGCGAGGGCGGATCTGCAGGGTTTCCCGCTGATTGTCGTCGCGGACGACGCCGATTTCACGGCGGATTCCTGGGATAATTTCCTGTGGGTGACCTTCACCCGCTCGGACCCGGCCACGGACACCTACGGGCTGAACGGATTCACGCATTGCAAGCATTGGGGATGCACGAGCATGGTCGTCGACGCCCGGCTCAAGACCTATCACGCCCCGGCTCTGTCCAATGTGGCGGAAATAGAAAAAAAGGTGGACGAGCTTGCCCTGCCGGGAAGACCCCTGTATGGAATCATCTAATCAGCCAACCAATACGAACGGGGACATGCACATGCGTACAAAGATAGTGGCCACTTTGGGCCCGGCTTCCATGGATCAGAACGTCATGAAGGAAATGGTCCAGCTTGGAGTGCGGGTCTTCCGTCTCAATTTTTCCCACGCCGACGCGGAGTATTTCGGGCCGGTCATCCAGAAGATCCGGCAGGTGGAGAAGGATACCGGCATTCATCTTACGGTCATGGGTGATCTGTGCGGACCCAAGATCCGCATCGGCGAGGTCAAGGGCTCGCCTCTGCAGATTCGTAAAGGGGCCTATGTGTGCCTGGGCGGCCCAGCCATGTCGGGGACGACCGAAAGTGATATCTTCATAAGCCTCGACGCGCCGGAGTTGCTGGAAGGCCTGGAGGCGGACATGCCCGTGTCCCTGTCCGACGGCATGCTGCAGTTCAAGGTTGTAAAGGTCATCGAGCGGGACCGGCTGGTGCTGATGGAGGCCCTGAATGGCGGCATCCTGACCTCCAACAAAGGTATCGCCTTTCCCGGCAAGACGCTTAAACTCGCGGCCATGACCGACAAGGATCGTCGCGACCTGCACCAGGGTCTTGATATAGGCATTGACGCGGTGGCCCTGTCCTTTGTGCAGAGCAAGGAAGACATCGAAGACATCAAGGCGGAGATTGCGCGGCATGGGACCTGGATTCCGGTCGTGGCCAAGGTCGAGCGCAAGAACGCCGTGGAAAAGCTCGATTCCATCCTGGAAGTGGCTGACGCCATCATGGTCGCGCGCGGCGACCTGGGCCTTGAATGCAGCCCGGCCGAGCTGCCCATCATCCAGAAAAAGATTCTGCGCGCCTGCCGACACGCCCAAAAACCGGCCATTGTCGCGACCCAGATGCTCCTGTCCATGGTCAAGAACCCCATCCCCACGCGGGCTGAATCAACGGACGTCTCCAACGCCATGATCGACGGCGCGGACTGCGTCATGCTCTCCGAAGAGACGGCCATCGGCAGCTATCCCGTGGAGGCGGTGCGCTTCATCAACGAGATTGCCCAGTATTCCGAACCGTACTACCTGGAGCGCCTGGGTGGTCCCTACGTGCCCAAGGCCGAAAAGAACCCCCCCAAATTCCTTGCCTATTCCGCCTGTCTCATGGCCGACAACGCGGACAGCGCGGCCATCGTCTGCCATTCGACCACCGGGGCCACGGCCAGATACATAAGCTCCCGTCGTCCCGCCCAGCCCATCTACGCCATGACTACCGACGCGCGCATCATGCGCTGGATGAACTTCTTCTGGGCCATCACCCCCGTGGAGAGCCCCCTGGAACCGCGCAGTCACCAGAAGCGGGCGGAAAAATTCGTGCAGGAGTACGCGGGCTTTCGCCCCGGCGAAAACGTCATCATCGCCAGCGGCCAGGCCACCCCTGGCATGGGCACCGTCATGACCAACGAGATCAAGGTGTATTATAAGTAGAAAGATGCCTCCGGCGGGCAGGGGACGCGTCCCCTGCACCCCTTGCAGAGGGGATGGATTCCCGCCTTCGCGGGAATGACACGAAGTGAGGCATTCGTATTGCGTCATTCCCGCGAAGGCGGGAATCCACGCTTCGAAACCCTTCGTTCGAGATATCCTGTCAGGGCAGAGAAATGTTTTTAATCAGCCTCGAAAAAAACGGGCGACCCAGTGGGCCGCCCGTTTTTTTATTATAACCTGTTGAATGGGGTGCAGGGGACGCGTCCCCTGCCCGCCGGAGGCCTTTCCCCTAAAAATCCAGCGTCTTTTTCCAGGCCACGGCCAGTTCCTCGACCGGGGAGTTGACCAGGGTGGTGTTTCCGGCGCGCAGGGTCAGTTTTTCGTCGGCCGTGGTCGTGCCGATGGCGGCCATGAAGTCGCCGGCGAAGAGGGCTTCGAAGGCGGCGCGCTTGTCCTTGGCCACGGTGACCACGAAGCGGCTGGCCGATTCGCTGTAGAGGCGCTGTTCGGGCAGCGGGCAATCAAGGGCCGGAATCTTGTCGGTGTCGATGTCCGCGCCGATGCGGCCGGCCAGGGCCATTTCGGCCACGGCCACGGCCAGGCCGCCGTCGGAGACGTCATGGGCCGCGCTGATAAGGCCGGTAGTGATGGCTTCGTGCATGCGCTCGTAGCGGGTGCGCGCAGAAACTGCGTCGACCTGCGGCACCGCCCCGCATATGCCCAGGGTGTCGGCATATTCCGAGCCGCCGAGTTCGTTTTTGGTCAGGCCCAGCACATAGACGGTTTCGTCCGGGCGCTTGAAGTCGGAGGTCATGGTCTTGGTGCAGTCGTCGATGACGCCCATGACCGAGAAGAGGACCGTGGGCGGGATGGAGATTTTTGTGCCGCCGCCCGTGTAGTCGTTCTTCATGGAGTCCTTGCCGGAGATGCAGGGCACCCCGTAGGCGAGGCAGTAGTGGGCCAGGGCCTGATTGGCGCGGACCAGCTGAGCCAGCTTGTATTCGCCGTCCGGAGTCTTTTCGGACTGGACCGGATCGCACCAGCAGAAGTTGTCCACGCCGGCCATGTGGCGGATGTCCCCGCCGGTGGCCACCGCGTTGCGCACGCCTTCGTCGATGGCGTTAGCCATCATCCAGTACGTATCCAGATCGCTCAGTTTCGGGCAGATGCCGCCGGCAATGACCAGGGCCTTGTCGCTGCCAAGCTGTGGCCGGATCACGGCGGCGTCGGCCGGACCGTCATTCTTGGCTCCGATGAGGGGTTTGATCACGCTTCCGCCCTGAACCTCATGGTCGTACTGGCGGATGACGTACTCGCGGGAGCAGATGTTCAGGCGACCGAGCATGGACTGCAGAAAGTCCTGGTGATCCGTCACTTTGGGGTGCGGGGGTTCACAGCCGCAGCAGACCTGCGGCTGATTCCAGGTCGCGCGGAGTCTCATCTGCGGGCAGCCGTCATGCAGGAAGCGCATGTCCAGATCGGTCACGATCGTGTCGTTGTAGCGCACATGCAGATAGCCTGTGTCCGTGAAGCAGCCCATATCCGAGGCCTCGACGTTCATTTCCTCCGCCAGATCCATGAAGGCCTGCAATGTGGACGGGGGCACGGACAGGGTCATGCGCTCCTGGGCCTCGGAGACCAGGATCTCCCAGGGCCGCAGGCCGTCGTACTTGAGCGGGGCCTTGGCCAGGTCCATATCGCAGCCGCCGCAGTCCTGGGCCATTTCGCCAACCGAGGAGCTCAGGCCTCCCGCGCCGTTGTCGGTGATGGCATTGTAGAGGCCGAGATCGCGGGCGCGCATCAGGAAATCGTACATGCGGCGCTGGGTGATGGGATCGCCGATCTGAACAGCCGTGGCCGGAGAGCCTTCGTGCAGCTCTTCGGAAGAAAAGGTCGCGCCGTGGATGCCGTCTTTGCCGATGCGTCCGCCGGTCATGATGATGCGGTCACCGGGCAGGGCCTTCTTCTCGTAGCTGGGGTGTCCGGCCACGGTGGCGGGCATGGTGCCGACGGTGCCGCAGAAGACCAGCGGCTTGCCCAGGAACCGTTCATGAAAGACAATGGCTCCGTTGACCGTGGGGATGCCGGATTTGTTGCCGCCGTGTTCCACGCCTTCGCGCACGCCCTCGAAAACGCGGCGCGGATGCAGCAGGCGAGGCGGCAGTTCGTCGTCATGAAAGGGCGAGGCGAAGCAGAACACGTTGGTGTTGCACAGGAGGTTCGCGCCCATGCCCGTGCCCATGGGGTCACGGTTCACGCCGACGATGCCGGTCAGGGCTCCGCCGTAAGGGTCCAGGGCCGAGGGGCTGTTGTGGGTTTCGACCTTGATGCAGACGTTTATGTCGTCGCTGAAGCGGATCACCCCGGCGTTGTCCTTGAACACGGACAGGCAGAAATCGTCCTTGCCCATGCGCTGGCGCAGCTGCTTGGTGCTGCCCTGAATGTAGGTCTTGTAGAGGCTGTTGATTTCTGCCGTGGTGCCGTTTTCACGGTTTTCGTAGCTGATGCGGGAGCTGAAGATTTTATGTTTGCAGTGCTCGGACCAGGTCTGTGCCAGACATTCGAGTTCCGCATCCGTGGGTGCTGCGGGGAGATTTTTGGCCTTGCGGTGGGCGACGACCGCGGGGCTTGCATAGTAGTCGCGGATGCAGCGCATCTCTTCCAGGTTCAGAGCCAGGATGTTTTCGCGGCTCAGCCGCAGCAGGGAGTCATCATCCATGGTGCTCAAATCAACGATATCAACGGTGCTGGAGGCTTCGCCCGTGACCGCCGCCGTGCGGGCCGGAAAACCGGGGTTTGCGGCCCAGGTGGTCTTGTCTGCGATCTGGAAGCGCTGGATCAGTTCGTTGGCCAGGAGATCCCTCGCGATGTGTTCCAGCTGGGACTGATTCAGTTTGCCGGTGATCAGATACTGGGTAGAGGTATAGACCGCGATGCCGACGTCGCGGTTCCCGAGCACGGTGCGCAGGGTTTCGCGGGCAGTGCGGCCCTCGTTATCCGTCACGCCGGGGCGAAAGCCGACTTCGATGATCCAGTCGAAATCCGTGGCAGCCGGAGCCGTCTGGGCTGTATGCAGGACCGGGTCATGCAGGGCGCCGGCTTCGATGGCCTGATCGACCTGTCCTTCGCTCAATCCTTCGATGGTGTAGATCCGGATGATCCGGACCTGATCCACGGTCAGCCCGAGCTCGCCTTTGATCTTGTGGGCGGTCTTGTTGCCCTGGGTATCGGTAACTGCCTTGCGCAGAGCCACTTCGACTCGGATCGGCATGTTGTTCTCCTACGGTGACGCTTATGGTTCAGAAGTGCTGGTCGGTTTGCAGGTGCACAATGGCGTTTCCGCCTTGAGCTTTGGCTTGATAATTGGCTTTGTCGCAGCGTTCAAGAAGGGATTGTGAGGTGTCCCCGGGTTCAAGCATGCTCATGCCGATGCTCAATGTGACCTGTTCATGATGCAGTATGCTGAATTCTTTCTGAATTCTCTCGGAAATTGTCAGCAGGTTGTCGACGGTGGAGTTGCTGGAGATGACGACGAATTCGTCACCTCCGAAGCGGCAGGGAAAGTCCAGACCCTTGCGCAGTATGCGTCGCAGGAGCTGACCCAGCTCTTTCAAGGCCTTGTCGCCGCCATGATGGCCGTGGGTATCGTTGAAGAGCTTGAATTTGTCGATGTCGAAAAAAATCAGCCCGAGCGGGGTGTCGGTGCGTTTGGCGCGGGACATTTCCCTGTCAAGAAGCGGCTGGAGGTGGTGCCGGTTGAAAACCTGGGTCAGGGAATCAAAAAGGGCCTGTTCCCGGATCTTGCGCTCCAGCCTGCGGATGGTCGAAATATTGCGGCCGACAACAAGTCCGTAGTCGGTACCGAACGAAAAGCGGGAAAAGACGAGCTCGAGCTGCAGGTGTTCGTCGTCAAGGACGATCTGCACTTCCACCGCTGTAGGACTCTGCTCCAGAAATTCCATGTCCCATGCCTCTTGCTGTTCGTTCATGGGGCGAGTCAGGTGGAAGAGATTGCGGCCGGTCAGGAACGCGTTATGGCGGCCGGAGGCGAAGGTGATGGTCCCGTTTTTGTCCGTGGTGAGGACCAGATCCTGCATGGAGCCGAGCAGCGTATTCAGGAAGTCCCGCTGATGCAGGGCCTCGAATTCGAGCACCCGGATTTCGGCCAGATCCTGGACTATGGCCAGAATGTTCGTTTGCGAGCCTTGCCTGATTTTGTAACCAGCCAGGGAGAAGGACGATGTTGCGGGCGCGTTGCCAGGGCCCAGTGGGCAATGGATGGCGCAATGACCGCCCTGGGAGGGATCGCGCAGGAAATCGCGCCAGCCCTGCACGGCTTGCCGGGCTTGTTCCGGATCCTTGTCCTTGGCCAGGCGTTCTTCAAGCTGAGCTGCTCCGCCAAGAAAGTCGGTGAAGGTGGGGTTGGCCCGTAAAATGTGTCCCTGCGCGTCCAGCAGCGCCACTCCGGTGGGAAGAATGTCAAGCAGCTCGGCCTTGATCTCAAGTTGTCCGATGGTGTTGGCCTGCTGCCGGATGCTGCGGGCCAGGAGGCGCGTGTAGAGCGTGGCCTCGGCTTTGGTCTGGCAGGACTCGCTGCTGTCGTTCAAGCGCAGTTCCCCGACCACATGCCCCTCGACCTCCAGAGGGAATGCGGAGTCCGAAAACGTACGGAGTTTTTCGAGGGCCGGGGCTATGTCGGGTCCGTGCACCCCGGCATCATTCAGAACGAATCTTTCCCAGAGCCTGTTGGCAGGCGCATGCAGGATGATCTCGGCTTTGCGGCAGTCCCAGTTCCAGCGCAGGTGCCTGCCGATACAGGCCGCGATGGCCGCGTTGCCGCCGGTCAGCCCCTCGACTTCCTTGGCCTGGTGATGAAAGTCCTGAATGGATTGCAAAGAGTGCGCGTAAAGTCTGTCCTTGGGGTCGAGGTCCTTGACGTTCATGGCCGTGGAGAGTTCCGCAAAAAGAGTCGCGCATTGACGGCGCAGCCCGTCCATGCCTTCCGGTGGCAGGGCTCCGGCCTTGGCCAGGAGAAAACTGAGCTGGTTCAGGCTGTCCGGGGCCGGGTCGGTGCGAAATTCCGCTTCCGCCCATCTGGTTCCGAGGATGACCGCCTGAGTCAGGGGAGGATAGTCAAAGACATGTTCCAGATCGTGGTGCGCGGTGATGGCCGCGATCATGGGCTCGGGAAAACTCCACTGCGTGAGCAGTTCGGCGGTCAGGCTGGAGTGATCCTCCGGAAGATGGTCCTGCCAGGACATGAACGTCGGGCCGGTGTTGACGAAGTCCGGCTGCTTGAGGTGCGGCAGGAGGTGTTCGGGAAAGTTGGCGGCGTAGAGGAGCAGGGAGAGGTCTTTGACCAGGGCGCAAATATACGCGGTTTCTGCTTCCTTTGGGGCCAGCCGCCTGGCGATGAGCTCCGCGCCCAGAGCCGCCCAGATGATGATGCGCCAGTTGGCGAAGGTGTCGAAACCGTTTTTTTGCAGAATTGAGTTCAGGTTTTTTTGCAGAGACAATGACAGGGCGATGCGCAGGATCTCGTTGTCGCCGAGGATGATCGCCGCCCGCTGAACGTCGGAAATTTTGCTGGTCTGGCCGTAGTAGGGTGAGTTGACCAGGGAGAGGATGGCTGTGGCCAGGGCAGGATCGAGCTTCAGGATGGAGGCGATGACTCCGAAATTCGGCTCGGATTTGACCGCCTCCTGGAGAAGCTGGGCCGTGGCTGGCGAAAAGGTCGCTTTCAGGCTTGCGCGCAACGAGGTTGCGAGATTGCGAGAGGGAAGGCGATCCTGATTTGGCATATCTACTTATCTCTTGTCAGGACGAATTCGATCATGGCTCCGAGCAGCTTTTTTTCCAGGCATTCGGGTAGCACGGCAAGAGCCTGGCTGGCTAGTGTCAAATAGGATTTGGCTTCATCCCGGGTTTTTTCGGCAAAGCCCTGCCCCACGACATCGGCGATGATCTGATCCTGTTTGACGGGGTGCAGGTTTACGTCGGTGAGTTCCCGGGTGATGATTTTGCGTTGGTCTTCGGGCAGGGATTCAAGATACAAAAGCAGAGGCAGGGTGAACTTGCCTTCGCGCAGGTCTCCGCCCAGAGGCTTGCCCGAGGTGTCGGCCCGCGAGGTGTAGTCAAGGGCGTCGTCCACCAGCTGAAAGGCGATGCCAAGGTTCAGGCCGAATGTTTTGGCTCCTGTCCGTGCACGCTCGGAGCCTCCTGCCGCGATGACGCCGAACTCGCAGGCCGACTGGATCAGGTAGGCCGTCTTGCCGGTGATGATCTCGATGTATTCGGCCCGGGTGATGTCCGCCTTGCGGATGGCGGCGATCTCCATGATTTCGCCCGTGGCCGTGTGCATTATGGCCTTGGAGATGCAGGAGGTCAGGGCCGGATTGTTTGTACGGGCCACGATTTCGTTGGCCAGCGCCAGGAGCACATCGCCTGCCAGCACGGTGGGAGTGATGCCGAAAAGGGTGTGGGCTGCGCGTTTGCCCCTGCGTAATTCCGCGTTGTCCAGGATGTCATCGTGCATGAGAGTGGCCGAATGCAGAAATTCCAGGGCGCAGGCCAGGGTTTGCAGATTGTCTCCCCGGAAAGAAAGGGCGCGGGCAAAAAGAAGCGTGAGCATGGGCCGCAGCCGTTTTCCGCCAGCGTCCATGACGTGCGCGGCCACGGGTTTGACGAGTTTGGGCAGAGCGTCAATTTCCTGCGCGATGGCGGCATTGATAGCCGGCAGCTCTTTGAGGAAAGTTGCTTTGAGTTGGGCAAAGGCTTCGTTCATGAAAGATCCCGCAAGGTTTGCAGCGTGTGGAGAGCGGCCTGTCCGTCAGGGCCCATGGCCAGACTGAATTCGTTGACGTAGGCGGCAATATGTTGTTCCAGCGTGGCCGCGTCAAGCTCTCTTGCCAGAGAGGCGATAAATGGCATGACGGAGTCTTGCCGGGCTCTGGCGGACAGTATGCTTGCGCGGATGCTATCAGCGATCCTGGCGTGGAGGTCTGCGCCGAGTTCGTTTCGAGCCACGATGCAGCCCAGCGGAAACGGCAGGGCATTTGTGTGCTGGCGCCACCATTGCCCGAGGTCGAGGCGCAGGGCAAGATCGTAGCGCTCGTAGACCAGGGCGGTTTCATGGATGAGCAGTCCCGCGTCCACATCTCCGGCTCGCACGGCATCAACGATGGCGTGGAAGATCATGGGTTCCGGGGTGAACTCCCCGCCCAGGGCCGCACGCAGCACGCAGGCTGCGGTGGTGTCGAGGCCCGGCACGGCGATTCTGCGCGGAGTTCCCGAAAAATCCTTGCGGGTCACGAGCTTGGGTCCATGTTGCAGGCCGAAAGCTCCGCCGCAGGGCAGAATGGTGTACGTACCGCCAAGACGCAGGGCCGTGGCGGCGCTGACCTTGACCACGTCCCAGGTGCCTGCGAGGGCATCCTGGTTGAGCTCCTGTACGTCATGCCAGAAAAACCGGCAGTCGTGTCCGGCCGGGGAAGGGCTGAGACCGAGCACCCAGGCCCCAAAGATGAAGCTGTCGTTGGGGCAGGGGGAAATGGCGATGCTCAAGGGGGTCACGGCGAATCTCCGGTCAGAACGGGGAGGATTTTTTGCAGTGCATTCAAGGCCAGCCGGAAGTTCCAGAGACGCTTGTCCCTGGCGCCGACAGGGTTGGACACAGTGCGGATTTCCAGGAACGGGATGCCCTGCCGCTTTGCCGCCAGTGCCAGGCTGAATCCTTCCATGTTTTCAGTGAGGCCGTCATGGCGTTCGCGGAGCAATTCAGCGCGCTCAGGGTCGCCGCTCACTCCGGCCACGGTCAGACTCGGTCCCGTGAACCATTTGTGATGAAGGGTCATGCCCATGGCCGCCGCTTGCGCAGGCGGATCAAGATCGAGACGGTTGGCAGGATCAAGATTCAAATCTGCAAACATCTGATGGCCGAAGACCTCCTCCTCTTCCGGTGATGAATGGCGCACTCCGTACTCCGGCCAGATTTCGGCGCTGGCGACACAGGCCGAACCCAGAGGGGTGCGGGCGATGTCGAAGCTGCCGCAAATGCCCAGATTCAGAATGCCGGTCACCTCGGGATGGCGCTCGAGCATGGTTCCTACGCTCATGGCCGCGGCCACCGGCCCTATACCCACCAGACAGGGCAGAAAGTCGCGGCCACGGATGTGGATGGGCTCGAACCAAGGCGTCGGTGAAGACGCCGGGTGGTTCACGGCGTTCAGGCATTCTTGCCGGGTTGCGCAGGCCAGGAGAATCATGAAGGAGCCTTGGTTTAGAGCCGCCAGTAATGAAAGTCCCGCGACAAGGCGTCTCTATCCAGAAACCCCTTGACATCAATGACGATTCCGTTCGCCGGATTCTTGAACATGGCCGCGATCCGGCCCGTGTCAAGTTGCGCGAATTCGGCATGCGACACCGCCAGGATGAGGGCGTCGAGCTGCCGGAGTTCCGCCAAAGGCAAAAGGTCCACCCCGTACTCCTTTTTGGCTTCCTTCGCGTCGGCCAGAGGATCGTGAACCAGGACATCGACGTGATAATCGGAGAGCTCGTGGATGATGTCTTCCACCCGGCTGTTGCGCAAATCCGGCACGTCTTCCTTGAAGGTCAGGCCGAGCAGTCCGACACGGGCGCCTTTGATCAGGCATCCTGCGTCGATCATGGCTTTTATGGTCTTTTCCGCGATGAATTTGCCCATGCCGTCGTTGATGCGCCTGCCGGCGAGAATGACCTGCGGATGAAAGCCGATGGATTCGGCCTTGAAGGTCAGGTAGTAAGGGTCAACTCCGATGCAGTGCCCGCCGACCAGGCCCGGCCGGAAGGGCAGAAAGTTCCATTTGGTGCCGGCGGCCTCAAGCACTTCGTTCGTGTCGATGCCCATGCGGTCGAAAATGAGCGCCAGTTCGTTCATGAGGGCGATGTTCAGATCGCGCTGGGTGTTCTCGATGACTTTGGCGGCCTCCGCGACCTTGATGCTCGAAGCGCGGTGCACACCGGCTCTGACGATGGAAGCGTAGAAGCGGGCAAGCAGGTCTGCGGTGGTCTGGTCCTGGCCTGCGACCACCTTGACGATGCTCTCCAGGGTGTGGACCTTGTCGCCGGGATTGATGCGCTCCGGCGAATAGCCCACTGTGAAATCCCTGCCGCAGGTCAGGCCGGATTTTTCTTCCAGCAGCGGTACGCAGATTTCTTCCGTCAGCCCTGGATAGACCGTCGACTCATAGACGACGATGCAGCCTGCGCGCATGTGCGCGCCGACAGTGGCGGTGGCGCCGACCACGGGCCGCAGGTCTGGCTTGCGATTACCGTCGATGGGCGTTGGCACGGCCACCACAATGACTCCGGCCGCGGCGAGCCTGGCGGGATCGTCGGTGTATGCAACCCGGGCGCTGGCCAGCCTTTCAGGGGCTACCTCGCGCGTGGAATCCCGGCCTTCGCGCAGTTCTTCGATGCGGGGCCGCGAAATATCAAAACCAATTACCTTGAAATGGTCGCCAAGGGCCACGGCCAGGGGCAGGCCGACATAGCCGAGGCCCACTACGGCAACTTCTGAGACGCCGGATGCGATATCTTCGAAAGTGATCATGAGTTCCTCATTAACGTGATATCCGAGAAGGTTGAGGGGTTACGGCCCGGCGCGGCCAGGAGCGGATCAGGATGGTTTTTGGGCCACGTGGATGTAAACGATCCCGGAGCTCAAAGCCTGATAGCCAACCTTGTCGAAACCGGCGCTGCGGAGCTCTTTGGCCAGAGCCGAGGCATGGGGAAAGGCCAGGATTGTATCCGCCAGATATTGATAGGCTTCCGGGTTTTTGGAAAAAAAGCGCCCGACGCGGGGCAAGACCTTGCCGAGATAAAAATTGTATGCGCCCTGCCAGATTCTGGCTTGGCCTGTACCGAATTCGAGAATGCACAGTCGCCCGCCAGGCGCAAGGACCCGCAGGATCTCGCTGTAGGCTTCGGTTCTGGGCAGAATGTTGCGGATGCCGAAGGCTATGGTCACCGTGTCGACGCACGCGTCGGGCAAAGGCAGGGCGCGGCCGTCGGCCTGAACCGGAAAAATGGAGGGTTGGTTCGCAATCTTTTTCTTGCCGCTGCAGAGCATGGCGCGGGAAAAGTCCAGGCTCAGCACTTTTTGCGCGGGATGGCGGCGCAGAATTTCCCTGCTCACGTCCAGGGTGCCGGCCGCGAGATCGAGCACCGCGCCCGTGGAGCCGGTTCGCAGCGTGCGCACCAAACGATATCGCCAGTAGATATCTTGTCCCAAACTTAAGAAATGATTGAGGAAATCGTACCAGGTCGCAATGTTGTCGAAAAGGCTGGAGACCCGCTTTCCGTGCTCATTCGGGTTCAACGGCGCTGTCCTTCTCAGTGTCCGGAATCTGACCGGTTTTGGTCACGGTGCGGTAGACGTCGTCGTAGATGGGTTCGAAGTATTCGGAAAAATTGGAAGGGGAAATGCGTCCGACTTCAATGAACTTGACGACGATTTCCTTGGCGACCTGCAGGGCTTGTTTTTGGATCTGGTCCATAAATGTCTCTCTGGTTTGAAATGCAACAAAAAAACCGCCCGGGGGGGATGGTATCGACCTGCTTTGGGGGAAAACCGGGCGGTAAAAAAAGAAAGAATAACCCTACAGCCATCCCTTCGTTTTTTTCATAGCTAGCACAGCCCAAAGTGGGAGTCGAGAGCCCAGGGACGGGCCTTTCGGGCTTTAGCCGCCCAACTCCTTGAGCAGGGCCTGGATTTCCTCGCGAACGATTTTGGCCGCGGCGAGCGGCACCTGCTGCTGTACGTAGTCGCGCAGCTCGCTTTTGATCGCATCCGGGGCCGGAGCATCGTTGATCTGGGCGGCCAGGAGCGCAAGCTCCTCGCGCAGGCTTTTTTCCTCGGCGACCAAGGCTTCGATGGAGTCGTCCTTGTCCGCCAGGGTCTGGCGCAGGAGGCTCAGCGTTTCGTCCTGGTTCCGGACAAGTGTTTTTAGTTCATCGAGTTCGGCTTCCATTTTTTGCACCAGAGACGCGGGCGGTGCTTTCGCCAGTTCTGCCCGGATGTCGGGGATGGCTTCGACCTGGCTTTGCAGGGCATTCACGGATTCCTGCAACCCGTCCAGGCTGGACGATGACGCCAGTTCCGAAATCCTGGATTCGACGTGCTCGATGATCTCCTGGCGCAGGGCCTGGGCCACGGGCCATCCTTGTGGGGACTGAGGCAGCAGGGCCAGGATCTGTTCGGGCTGAAGTTCGTCGCGTGGCTGGATCAGGGCGCGCACTTCGTCCAGGTCGGCCTCCAGTTTCTGCAGGGCCGAGAGGGGCAGGGTCTTGGCCATTTCGGCGCGGATGTCGGGGATGGCTTCGACCTGGCTTTGCAGGGCGCTGACGGATTCCTGCAGACCGTCCAGGCTGGACGATGACGCCAGTTCCGAAATCCTGGATTCGACGTGCTCGATGATCTCCTGGCGCAGGGCTTGGGCCACGGGCCATCCTTGCGGGGACTGTGGCAGCAGGGCCAGGACCTGTTCGGGCTGCAGTTCGTCGCGTGGCTGGATCAGGGCGCGCACTTCGTCCAGGTCGGCCTCCAGTTTCTGCAGGGCCGAGAGGGGCGGGGTCTTGGCCAGTTCGGCGCGGATGTCGGGGATGGCTTCGACCTGGCTTTGCAGGGCGCTGACGGATTCCTGCAACTCGTCCACGCTGGACGATGACGCCAGTTCCGAAATCCTGGATTCGACGTGCTCGATGATCTCCTGGCGCAGGTTCCGGGTCACAGACAATTCCTGGGGGGATTGCGGCAAGAGAGCCAGGAGTTCTTCGGTGCCGGGTGCCGGAGACGGTTCAGGGCGGGACTCAAGGGCATCGAGCCTGGCGCTGATGATTTCGAGTTCGGCGTGCGAAGTGGCAGGGCCTGGCTCTGCGGGGGAGGTGGGCTGCTCTGCGAGCTCGACCTTTTCCGGGCTGTCCGGAGCGGGCAGCGGCGGCTCGGGAGCAGGCTGCTGGGCGAGGTCTTCAATCAGGCCCGCTTCAGGCTTTTCCTCGCCAGATGCGACTGCGGACCCTTCCTCTGCGGCAGGTTCGAGCTCGTCAACATGCTCTTCGGACAGTTCCATGATGGTGGGATTATTCTCAGGCTCCTCCTGCGCAGGAGCCCGATCCGCAGGCGTTGCCGTGCGAGTGGCTGGCGTGGCGGGTTCGCGTACGGGTTCCTCCGGTGATTGCAGCAGCACCGTCTCTGGAACTTCTGCGAGCAGGTCTTCGGTCAGGTCCAGGATATTCGAGTTTTTGTCACCGCTCTCCATGCCTGGAATTTCCAGTTCAAGATCGATTGAATCGGATGGATAAAAAGCCTCGCCGCCGTGCTTCCGCGGTTCCGGCATGTCCCCGTCAAGAATGATGTCGAGGGCGGTGTCTTCCGTATCATTTTCGCCGATGCCCAGAGAATCGAAGAGATCGTCCAGGTCCGAGATATCCATGCCCGGATCGGGTGCCTGCATTTTGGCGATGGCGGTGGGAGGCTGTGGCTGCGCTGCGGCGGCCACCGGTTCCTCGAAGAGGATGTCCAGGTCGATTTCGTCATCGGCTGCCCGGACAGGCTTGGACTGGGGGTCGGCATCGCGGAGCAGGTCGTCAAGCTCCTGATCCAGACTTTTGGCGTCAACGGCCTTGTCCATGGCGAAGTCTTCGAACTTTTTATCCAAAGGAATTCCTTCTTCCACGATCTCCGTCAGTTCAATGATCTCTTCCGTCGGGTTGGTGCTTGCGGTCATGGCGTGATCCTTTCTTGGCGTTGGGGACATCGGCTTTTCTTATCAAGAAGCCTGAGCAAGGGCAATGCACGGGGCGGGCTATCTGATTTCCGGTCAAAAAAAAAAGCCCCTGCCACAGGGTCTGTGGCAGGGGCAACCAAAGGCCGGCCTTTGCTTGTGCTGATGCGTAATCTTTAGCGCAGAGCGCTATTTGGTGTGACACTTGCCACAGGCGGTGGGGCCAGTGGGCTTCTTGTCTTTTTTCAGAGCCTTGTGACAATCGATGCACTGGGTGTGGAAAGCATTTTCCACCAGTTTGACTTCTTTGGCGTTTGCTTTGTCACGGAACTCGAGGGAGTCGTGGCAGCCGGAAGTCGTACACTTCTTTACGGCGCCGCCGTCGGCTTCCAGGGTGTGGTGGCACTGGGCGCACTCAACTGTTGCATGTTTGGAATGGGCGAAGGGCACTGCTTTCTGCAGAGTCCCGGGCTTGTCGCCCTTGTCTTTGACTTTCATGCCCTCAGGGGCGCTGATGACGTAGTCATCGGCAGGAGCGTCGGCAGCGCTGACACTCATAACGGCGCCCATGCACAGGAAAGCCGCACAGATCAGGCTGATCAACAATTTCTTTTTCATCCTCTTTCTACCTCCAGAAAGAAAAGTTACAAAAAGCACAAGCAGGGACGTATATATCGACGGACTTGGTCTTCAGTCAAGGACGCCCGGAAAAGGCGTTTTTGATTATTCTAGAAACTCACCTTACGGGCCGCCTCCAGGGTGCGATCCAAATCCTGCTCCGAGTGGGCGAAGGATGTGAAGGCGCACTCAAATCCTGAAGGTGCAAGATAAATGCCCTGTGCTCGCATCTGCTGGTAAAAAGATACGAAAGCCTTGCTGTCGGCCGTCTGCGCCGAGGTGAAATCGACGACCGGGGTCTCGGTAAAGAAGATGGTGAAAATGGACGCGATATGGTTGCGGGTCACGGGCACGCCCTTGCCGTGCAAAATGTTCTCAAGTTCGCGGGAGAATGCATCGGTGCGGGCCGCAAGGGCCGCGTAATCCTTTTGAGCCAGCGTCTTCAAGGTCGCAAGGCCCGCGGCCATGGCCAGCGGGTTTCCCGAGAGCGTGCCGGCCTGGTAGACGTTGCCGCTGGGCGCGATGTGGCTCATGATTTCGCGTTTCCCGCCGTAAGCGCCGACCGGCAGGCCGCCGCCGATGATCTTGCCGAGGCAGGTCAGATCCGGGTCGATGCCGAAGGCCGCCTGCGCTCCTCCGAAGCTGACCCGAAAGCCGGTGATGACTTCGTCGAAAATAAGTAACGCCCCGTACTTGCATGTCAAATCGCGCAGGCCTTGCAGGAATCCGGGCTTGGGCAGAACCAGTCCCATGTTGCCCGCCACCGGCTCGACGATGACAGCCGCGATGTCGTCCCCCTGCTGTTCGAACAGTGTCCGCACGGCGTCCAGGTCGTTGTAATGGGCCAGCAGCGTATGTTTGACCACATCGGCGGGTACGCCGGGGGTGCCGGGGATGGACTGGGTGGCCACGCCCGAACCGGCGCTGGCCAGAAATGCGTCGGCATGGCCATGATAGCCGCCGTGAAATTTTATCACACCATTTTTGCCGGTGTATCCCCTGGCCAGGCGCAGGGCGCTCATGGTCGCCTCGGTCCCGGAGCTGACCATGCGCACCATGTCGATGCCGGGAACCGCGTCCACCACGGCCTGGGCCAGCTCGACCTCAAGTCTGCAGGGCGCGCCGAAGCTTGTGCCCTTGGCCGCTGCGTGGGCGATGGCCGCCGCCACAGCGGGGTGGTTGTGGCCGAGAAGCATGGGCCCCCAGGACATGACGTAGTCGATGAACTCGACCCCGTCTTCGGTGGTGAGCTTGCTGGCGCTCGCCGAGGCGACGAAGAGCGGATCGCAGTGCACGCTCTTGCAGGCCCGCACGGGGCTGTTGACGCCGCCCGGGATGAGGGTTCCGGCCTTCTGGAAAAGTTCCTGTGATATGGTCATGTCATCTCTCCGCGAATGCGCTAAAAATATTCCATGGATGTTTTCTTCAGCTCTTTTATGCTGAAAAGCATTTCGTATTGGGTCACGCCGGTCTGCTCCATGAGCTCCTTGACCACCTGCATGCAGTCCTCGCGGCTTTTGCCGTGGATCATGGTGTACATGTCGTAGGGCCAGTCCATGCAGTTCGGGCGCAGGTAGCAGTGGGAAATTTCAGGCCGCGTGGCCATGATGCGCCCAACCTCGTCGGGGTCGAACCCTTCCTCAATGTACCAGGCCACCATGGCGTTGAAACCGTAACCCGCCTGCTGATGGCGCAGGGTGGCTCCGAAGCGGCGGATCTGGCCGCCCTTTTTGAGCTTCTTGAGCAGCGCGAGGACTTCTTCCTCGGAGCTGCCGGACAGGCGTGCAATGTCCGCATAAGGGGTGGCGCTGTCGGGCAGGGTGTCCTGGACGATGCGCAATATGTCGTGTTCGCTTTGGGTAAAATCCACTTTTTCTCCTCGGGGAGCCCGAAACTCGGGGTTTGTTTCGGGTCGCTCCTTACCTGTTTCGCCATATGCTGGCAATAGCGCCCTTTACAGAACGCGGAGCATCTTCGATAGTGGGCGGGCTTGCCGAAGATCCGCAATGGAGGTTTTTTCGTGAAGATTTCAATACTTGGAGCCGGGAGTTGGGGTACGGCCCTGGCCAATGTGCTGGCCTGCAAGGGTGAGAATGCCTGGCTTTGGGCCAGGCGGGCCGAGATCGCCGCAGACGTGAATGAATGTTCTGCCAACAGCCGTTATCTGCCTGGTCTGGCCTTGAGCCCGAGGCTGCGGGCGGACACGGAGTTGTCGCGGGTGCTCGCAGGCGCGTCCTGCGTCGTGCTGGCCGTTCCATGCCAGAATCTGGCTCTTTTTCTGCGCGAACACCGCGATCTTTTCCCGGTCGGGACCGGCATCGTCTGCGCCAGCAAAGGCGTGGAGCTGGGCACGTTCCGCACCATGGGGCAGGTGGTGCGCGACGAACTGGCCGGTCTTGCGCCCCGCTATGCCGTGCTCTCGGGACCGTCCTTTGCCTCGGAGGTGGTCTCGAACATGCCCACTGCCGTGGCGCTGGGCTGCGCCGACCCGGAACTGGCGGATCTCGTGCAGGGACTTTTTTCCACCCAGAGCTTTCGCGTCTATGTCAACAGCGACGTCGTCGGCGTAGAACTCGGCGGGGCGGTCAAGAACATCATGGCCATCGCCTCGGGTATTTCCGATGGTCTGGGATTTGGAGAGAATGCGCGCGCGGCGCTGATCACCCGTGGCTTGTCCGAGATGTCGCGCCTTGGTGCGGCCATGGGCGCAAATCCGGCCACGTTCATGGGCCTGTCCGGCATGGGCGATCTGGTTCTGACCTGCACCGGGGATTTGAGTCGCAACCGGAGGGTGGGGCTGGCCATCGGCCGGGGGCAGACCCTGGAGCACGTCCTGGCGGGGATGCACAATGTGGCCGAAGGGGTGAAGACGACCCAGGCCGTGCACGAGCTGGGAATCAAGCAGGGCCTCGACTTGCCCATCACCGGGCAGGTTCATGGCGTCCTTTTCGAGAACAAGAATCCGGCCGAGGCCGTGCGCGAGCTCATGACCCGGCCCTTGCGCGAGGAATGAATCAGCCCAGGATCTTGACCCAGACCGTGCGTGACCTTGGACCGTCGAATTCTCCCAGAAAGATGCGCTGCCATGTGCCGAGCATCAGTCGTCCCTCGTGCACGATGACCTGCACGGATGACCCGAAGAGAGTCGCCTTGATGTGCGCATCCGAATTGCCCTCGGCGTGACGAAAGCCTGCATGGTGCGGGATCATGGTCCGCAGATGGGCCAGGATGTCCCGGCAGACGTCGGGGTCGGCCCCTTCGTTGATGGTCAGGCCCGTGGTTGTGTGCGGGGTGTAGACCGTCATCAGTCCGGTGACCACGCCTTGGTTTTGCAGCAGCTCTTCCAGGCGGGCGGTGATGTCGATCATGGCCTCTCTGGAGCCGGTCTTGATTTGAAGGGAGTGCATGGCTAGCCTCGATATTCCAGGGTCAGGGCGTTGCCCTTGTCGTTGTAGCGCGCGGCGTGGGCATAATTGCGGAAAATCTCGTGTCCGCGGCCGCTGACGTCGTCAGCCTGGCTGCTGGCCTGTAGGTGTCTGTCCCAGGCAAATCCTTGGCCTTCGTCCGTAATCTGCAGATCAAAACCGCCTTCGCGGGTCAACAGCCGGAACAGCACCGTTTTGGTGGGGTCCAGGCGGTTGCCGTGGATCATGGCGTTGTTGAGTGCCTCGCGCGCCAGGAGCGAGAGCGGGAAGAGGTGCTCGCTCCCGTTACTTTCCTCCAGAAAAATGCGGATTTGCTCCACGGAGCGGTCCACGTTTTCCAGGCTTGTGTCCATTTCAAGCGCGAATCCCAGGGCTAGGGGCGTCAGTTTGAACATGTCAGACCTCCAGCGCAAGGAGGATGGTGTCATCTTCCCGAGGCGCCCCCGGCACGGCGAGGGCTTCGTGGATTGCATTCACGGCCTGCGCCAGGGGCAGGTTCCGGTACGTTTCGCAGGTCGCACAGAGCCGAGCCTGCCCCTCCTCCCGAGTCATCTTCTTGTCTCCGAAACCTTCGATCAGACCATCCGTATACATGAACAGCCGGTCGCCGGGCTGCACCGAAAGCTCCAGGGCTTCGAACCAGACGGCATCGAAGACGCCCAGAATGTCCCCGGAAGCCAGCGGAATTTCAATTCCTCCCCCGGCCCGCATCAGAACGGGCGAGGGGTGTCCGGCGTTGATGTAGCGCAGGATTCGCTGTTCGCGGCTCAGGCGGGCGAAACCGGCCGTGATATGGGTGCCGCCGGTCAGGATGCGGCAGAGGACGCTGTTGATCATGGTCAGGCTCTCCGTCGGGGAGGTGACCAGGTTGCAGTTCTGGCTGAGCAGGGCTTTCAAGGCCGAGGTGATGTAGGATGTGCCGAGGTCGTGTCCGCTGACATCGGCCACGACGTAGTCGAAGGTCGTCCCGCCGACATGCAGCACGTCATAAAAATCTCCGCCCGCTTCAAGGACCGGTTCATAGCGAACTGCAAATCCTGCCTCGGGCAACTCGGCGGGCAGGACCAGCAGGGCCTGCTGCGCGTCCTGGACCTGGGCCAGTCGTTGGGCCTGGGCCTCGATGAGGGCGCGGTAGGTGAAGCGCAGCTTCAGGTGCACCTTGACCCTGGCCAGGACTTCCGCCTTCTCGAAAGGCTTGGAGATGAAATCGACCCCGCCCACTTCCAGGCCCCGGACCTTGCTCGACGTGTCCGTCAGGGCGGAAATGAAAATGATCGGGATGTCCGAAGTCTGTGATTGCTGCTTGAGTAACTGGCAGGTGGCGTATCCGTCTTCGTCCGGCATCAGTACGTCGAGCAGGATGAGGTCAGGGGAATGCTCGGCGGCGAGGGCCCTGGCTTCGGGGCCGCTGGTGCAGGACAGGGTGCGATATCCATTCTTTTTGAGGACGATATCAAGGAGCCTTATGTTGAGCGGTTCGTCATCGACGATGAGGATGCAGGGTGTCGTGTCTTTCACTGTGTTCGCCATGCCGGGTGGAGGTGAGGGATGTCCTGGCCGGATAGCTGAAATCGGCGGGAATGCAAAGGTTCCAGGCGCATCCGGGAACGTGCGGCCCCGGAGTTGGACCGCATGCCTCGGACTGGTATTTCGGACCATTATTATGGATAAGAAAAGGATTCGAAGTGCACGCTCGTGGCGGCCGGTTTTGAGCAGGCGGGTTTTCGGAGAAGTTTCAAAAAAAATGTGCAACATGCAAAAGAGATATTGACAGGAGCCAAAAACCGAAGATATATGCGGCTCTCCATTTAGGTGCGTAGCTCAGTGGGAGAGCACTTGCTTGACGTGCAAGGGGTCAGGAGTTCGACCCTCCTCGCGCCTACCAAAAAAGAACTCATAGGGAGGCACAGCCTCCCTATCGTGTTTGTGAGGCAGGGCATTATGGTTCAGATACAAGGGCAAGACGTCGAGGTTCAGGCTGGTCAGACATGCGCGGATGTGTTGCGCGCTGTCCTCTCCGGCAAGAAGATGAAGTCCGCGGTGGCCTGCGTTTGCGACGGGGCGCTGCTTGATTTGGCTCGCCCGGTGCCCGCCGGAACCGCCGTCCTGGAGCCCGTGTCCCTGGAATCGGCCGAGGGGCTGACCGTGCTGCGCCACAGCGCCGCCCATGTCATGGCCGAAGCGGTCAAGGAACTGTTTCCCTCCGCCAAGGTGACCATTGGTCCCGATGTCGAGAACGGCTTTTATTACGATTTCGATTTCGAGCGTCCGTTCACTCCCGAAGATCTGGAAAAGATCGAGGAGCGCATGATGGCGTCCGTGGCCGCGAACCAGCCCTTCACCCGCGAGGAGATGAGCGCTGCCGAGGCGAGGGCGCTTTTTGCCTCCATGGGCGAAACATACAAGCTTGAAATCATAGATGACCTTGGCGCCGATCAGGTCTCTCTCTATCGTCACGGCAATTTCGTGGACCTCTGCCGCGGGCCGCACCTGCCCTCGACCGGGTTTCTGCAGGCCGTGAAGCTGACCTCCGTGGCCGGAGCCTACTGGCGCGGGGATTCAAAGCGTCCCATGCTGCAGCGCATCTACGGCACAGCCTTCGCCACGTCCAAGGAATTAAAGGCCCATCTGGCCATGATTGAAGAGGCCAAGAAGCGCGATCACCGCAAACTCGGTCCTCAGCTTGACCTGTTCAGCTTTCATGAACGCGGCGGCGCAGGCATGGCCTACTGGCACCCCAAGGGTGGCCTGGTGCGGACCATTCTCGAAGATTTCGTGAACAAGGAAATGATCCGCCGCGGCTACGGCATCGTGCGCACCCCCCAGATTTTGAAGCGCGACCTGTGGGAGACCTCCGGCCATTACGCCAACTACCGTGAAAACATGTATTTCACTGAGATCGACGAGGTGCCTTACGGGGTCAAGCCCATGAACTGCGTGGCGCACATGCTGATCTACAATACCAGCCAGCGCAGCTATCGCGATCTGCCTGTCCGCCTGTTCGAGTTCGGCGTGGTGCATCGGCACGAACTGTCCGGCGTGCTGCACGGGCTCATGCGTGTGCGCCAGTTCACCCAGGACGACGCGCACATCATCTGCCGTCCTGACCAGCTCCTGGACGAGATCAAGGGCGTCATGACCTGGATTCAGGATCTCATGGGGGTCTTTGGTTTCGAATATTCCATGGAGATCAGCACCCGGCCCGAGAAATCCATCGGTTCCGACGCGGACTGGGAGCGCGCCACGAGCGCCCTTATGGACGCCATGGGCCAGATGGAGCTTCCGTATACAATCAACGAGGGCGACGGCGCCTTCTATGGTCCCAAGATCGACGTCAAGCTGCGCGACTGTCTGGGCAGGCAGTGGCAGTGTTCGACCATCCAGGTCGATTTCACCTTGCCGGATCGTTTTGACTTGTTATACGTGGGCGAAGATGGTGAGCGGCACCGCCCTGTCATGGTGCATCGCGCCATCATGGGTTCGGTAGAGCGTTTCATCGGCATTCTGACCGAACATTTCGCCGGAGCTTTTCCGGCATGGCTTGCGCCTGTCCAGGCCCGCATATTGACAGTGACCGACAACCATGACGAATTCGCCCGCAATTGCCAGGACGCGTTGCAGCGGGCGGGAGTGCGCGTGGAACTCGATCTGCGCAACGAGAAGCTGGGATACAAGGTGCGTGAGGCGCAGATGGAAAAAGTTCCGTATGCGCTGGTCATTGGGGATCAGGAAGTCGAGCAGGCCTGCGTCAACGTGCGCATGCTGGGTGGCAACAATCTGGGCGTCATGCCCGTCGATGCGTTTGCCGACCTACTGCGGCAGGAATGCGAAAAACCATTTAAACATGGAGGAATGAGATATTCTTTCAGCTGCTAAGGCCCGCCGGAACAAGCAAATCAGGGCCAAGGAAATCCGGGTTGTTGGAGATGATGGGAATCAGCTAGGTATCATGACCGTGCCCGAGGCCTTGGAACAGGCCGAAGGAAAGGGACTTGATCTGGTTGAAGTGGCGCCCAACGCCAAGCCGCCGGTCTGTAAAATTATGGACTACGGCAAATACCTCTACGAGGAAAAGAAAAAGTCACAGGAAGCCAAGAAGCGTCAGACCCAGATTCAGGTCAAGGAAATCAAATTCCGCCCGCACACCGACGATCATGACTTGATGACCAAGATCAAGCATATCAGAAGGTTCATTGAGGACGGAGACCGCTGCAAGGTGACCGTGTTTTTCCGTGGCCGCGAAATGGCGCACAAGGATCGAGGGCAGGTCATTCTGGATCGGATCGTGGAGATGGTCTCCGATGTCGCCAAGGTCGAGCAGACCTCCCGAGTCGAAGGCCGGACCATGTTTCTCCTCCTGGCAGGGCTTCCCAAGAAATAAGCTCCCTCTGCCGCCTTTTTAAGAAAAATTTCCCGCCACATTGGCGGGAGGGAGCAGTATTGCCGGTCGCTCACGCGGCCATCCAAGTCTGTTTGAGGAGGAACTATGTCAAAGGTGAAAACCAACAGAAGTGCGGCCAAGCGTTTTCGGGTCACGGGCACTGGCAAGGTCAAAAGAAGCCACGCCAATATGCGCCACATCCTGACCAAGAAATCCGCGAAGCGCAAAAGACAGCTGCGTCAGTCCACCATAACTGCCCAGTCCTGTGTCGCTGCGATTCGTCGTCTGGTACCGTACATTTTCTAGTTCCGGCATTGTGCCGGGACGGAACGACTCAGCGTATAGTCATTTCCCACTATGCCTGATTGCGAAAGGAGAAGATCATGAGAATAAAAAGAGGAAAGACAGCCCACAGAAGGCACAAGAAGTTCTTGGCCCTGGCCAAGGGCTATCGCGGAGCACGCAGCAAGCTGTACCGCACCGCCCGAGAAACCGTTGAACGCGCCTTGTGCTTCGCTTACCGCGACAGAAAGCAGAAGAAGCGTGCATTTCGGAGACTGTGGATCGTGCGCATCAACGCCGGCGTGCGTGAATTCGGTTTGACCTACAATCGTTTCATGCATGGCTTGAAGCTCGCCGAAGTCAATCTTAACCGGAAGGCCCTGGCCGACATGGCTGTCTATGAAAAAGACGCCTTTGCCGCCTTGTGCCAAATGGTAAAATCCAAGGCGAACTAGTGGCTAACGATATTATTCGCAAGCTTGAAAGCCTGGTCCCGGAGCTTAATGAAGCCCTGGGCCAGGCTTCTTCATTGGAAGAGTTGGAGGAGCTGCGCGTTCGTTTTCTCGGGCGCAAGGGCCTCCTGGCCGATCTGATGTCCGGTTTGACCGCACTGGGCCCTGAAGACCGCCCGGCTGCGGGCAAGGCCGCCAATCAGGTCAAGGTTGCCATGACGACCCTGTGGGAAGAGCAGGTCGCCGCCTTGAAGTCACGCGCGGTTGAGCAGGCGCTGGGCGCGTTTGACGCCTCGGTGCCGTCCTGGCAGCCGGATCTGGGCTCGCTGCACCCCGTGACCCTGGTCACCCGCGAAATCTGCGCGGTGTTCACGAGCCTCGGTTTTGAGGTCGTGTCCGGACCGGAAGTTGAGAACGATTTTAACAATTTTGAAGCGCTCAACCTTCCTCCTGAGCATCCCGCCCGCGACATGCAGGACACCCTTTACATTTCAGATTCGATCCTGCTGCGTACCCACACTTCGCCATTGCAAGTGCGGACCATGCTGGCCCGCAAGCCGCCGCTCGGCGTCATCGCGCCGGGCAAGGTCTATCGCCGGGACTCGGACATCACCCACACCCCCATGTTTCATCAGGTCGAGGGACTTCTCGTGGACACGCATGTGACCATGGCCGACCTGCGGGGCATTTTGACCGCCTTTGTACAGAACGTGTTCGGTCACGACACCAAGGTCCGTTTTCGTCCGAGCTTTTTTCCCTTTACCGAGCCCAGTGCCGAGGTGGACATCAGCTGCGTGATCTGCGGCGGCAAGGGCAAGGTGAACGGCGAGCCTTGCCGCGTGTGCAAGGAGACGGGCTGGGTGGAGATTCTCGGGTGCGGGATGGTCGATCCGGCCGTGTTCCGCAAAGTCGGCTACGACCCGGAAATCTATACGGGCTTCGCCTTCGGTCTGGGCGTCGAGCGCATCGCCATGCTCAAATACGGCATCGGCGATCTGCGCATGTTTTTCGAGAACGATCTGCGGTTCCTCCGGCAATTCGCCTGAGCGAACATAAGGTTTTGCCATGCTGCTAAGCTTGAACTGGTTGCGGGAATTCGTGCCCTATGAAGGGGACGTCAAGGCGTTGGGTGACAGGTTGACCATGCTCGGCCTGGAGGTGGAGGAAATAGCCAACCCCTTCGCCGCCCTGGAGAAGATCGTGGTCGGGCATGTCCTTGAGAGGGCCGTGCATCCGTCTTCGGACCATCTTTCGGTCTGCAAGGTTGATATCGGCACGGGCGAGATCCTCGACATCGTTTGCGGTGCTCCCAACGTTGCCGCCGGTCAGAAAGTGCCCGTCGCCCCCGTGGGCACGACCATGCCCGGCGGCCTGGTGATCAAGAAGGCCAAGCTGCGCGGCGAGCCATCCTGCGGCATGATCTGCTCCGAGCGTGAGCTCGCCCTGGGCGAGGGCCATGAGGGCATCATGGTCCTGGATCAGGCGCTTGTTCCCGGCACTCCCATCTGCGACGCTCTGGGCCTTGATCAGGTCGTACTGGACGTGAGCATCACCCCCAACCGCGCGGACTGTCTTTCGGTTCTTGGTTTGGCCCGGGAAGTGGCCGCCGCTTTCGGTCTGCCCTTGACGATCCCGCAGGCTGAGCTGGCCGAAAGCGGGGAACCGTTCGCAGGCTTCGCCATCGAGCCGGACGCCGATCTGTGTCCCCTGTACCAGGCTCGCCTGATCCGGGGCGTGAAGATCGCTCCCAGCCCTGACTGGCTCAGGTACCGACTGCTGGCGATGGGACTGCGACCGATCAACAACATCGTCGACGTGACCAACTACGTGATGATGGAGTGCGGCCAGCCCCTGCACGCCTTTGACCGGGACCTGCTGCGCGGGAACCGCATCCGCGTGGCGCGCGCCGAAGAAGGCATGACCCTGACCACCCTTGATGGCCAGGATAGAACTTTGACGGCAAAAGACGTGCTCATCTGGGATGACGAGCAGCCCGTTGCCCTGGCCGGCGTCATGGGTGGAGCCAACTCCGAGATCGGCGCAGCAAGCGTCACGGTGCTGCTGGAGAGCGCGGTCTTTGATCCGGCGTCCATTCGCAAGACGGCCCGGCGCCTGGGACTTTCCAGCGACGCCTCCTACCGCTTCGAGCGCGGCGTGGATCAGATCGAGAACACGCACGCCATGAACCGGGCCGCAAGTCTTATGGCCGCAGTCTCCGGCGGCGCGGTCGCTCCCGGCGTGGCCAAGGCCGAGCCCCGGCCGTTCACGCCCAGGATCATTCCCTTTGCTCCGGCCAAGGCCACAAGGCTGCTGGGCGTTGAGATGTCGCCCGAATTCTGCCGCGAAACCCTGACCCGCCTGGGATGCACTGTCGCCTCCGGCGAGCCCTGGCAGGTCACTGCGCCATCCTTCAGGCTGGATCTGGAGCGTGAGGTCGATCTCATCGAAGAGGTCGCCCGGGTCTACGGTATGGACCGCATCGAGGCGGTTCTGCCCACGGTCAAGAAGAGCCTGGCCGATCTTGACAAGGCCGACCCGACCTTTGCGTTCCTGAGCCAGGTCAAGGACTGGGGCCGGGGCGCAGGTCTCGCGGAAGTCGTGAATTACAGTTTTGTCGGCACGGCGGATCTGGACCGTTGCGGGCTGCCCCTGGAGGGCCGGGTGCAAATTTTCAACCCGCTCAGCGAGGAAATGAACGTCCTGCGCACGGAACTGGCTCCCGGGATGCTGGGTTCGCTGCGGCAGAACATGAGTCAGGACAACACTCGCATCCGCATCTTCGAGGTCGCGCATTCCTTTGTGCAGGACCCGGGCAGCGACACCCTGACCCGCGAGAACAACCGTCTTGGCATCCTGTTGCACGGTGGCCGTTTTCCCGCACGCTATCCTTACCCCGAAGGCCGCTTCGGGTATGCCGACATCAAGGGCTTGGTGGAGCACCTTCTGCTGACCCTGGGTGTGGGGCCCACAAGCTTTGAGCGCGGCGCGGAGCATGCATATCTTGCTCCTGAGATTCTGGTGCGTGCCGGAGCAGTGGTCGTGGGCCGGGTCGGCATGATCCGCGAGGATCTGGCCGACGCCTATCAGGCGCGTGGCGAAGTCTGGTATGCGGATCTCGATCTTGACCTGCTCATGGGCCTGCGCCTGAGCGTTGCGTTCAAGGCGATTCCGAAATTCCCGGTGGTTCGCCGGGACATGACCCTGATCGCGCCCGAGAGCCTTGCAATCGGCGCGGTAGTTGATACGGTCAAGGAAATGCAGGAACCGTTGCTTACGGATGTCTTTCTGGTCGATGTCTACGCTCCGGAAGGGAGCGCAGAACGCAATCTGACCTATCGTTTTGTGTACCGTCACGCAGAGCGCACCTTGAAAGACAAGGACGTGGAAAAAATCAACCTTCGCATTGGTCAGCATCTGGTCGAGAGGTTGCCTGTCCGTTTTTCCTGACAGGCTTCGCGGGCCAGGAGGGAACGTGCTCAAACCCGTTACGCCCGACACCGAAAAACGCTTGCGCATTGGACAGGTTGCCCGGCGCCTTGGCGTGGAACCGTATGTGCTGCGCTTCTGGGAAGAAGAGTTCCCCCAGTTGACCGCAGCCAGGACTTCCAAGGGACAGCGCTACTACACAGAGGAGCATGTTCGCGTCTTGGAGCAGATTCGTCATCTCCTGTACGTTGAAAAATTGACCATCAAGGGCGCACGCCAAAAACTCGAAGGCGCGGCGTCCGTGCGGGCCCCGCTGGACGCGATTCGACGCGAGTTGGAAGAAATTCACCACCTGCTGACCCAAAATCCCTGACTTGTATAAAGGTCGGGGTTTTTTTGCGTAAAAGAGACCCGTCCATATATCTTTACATGGCGAATCCGACGCCGTAGCATTTATTCAGTTCTTTCAATGAGCCGAAAATGTCCTCAAGGAAGGCCATGTTAAAAGTTTACGCCGACAAACAGGGCAAGGCCGTCTTTCATTGCCCCCATTGCGGTTTCGCCACCAATTTTGATGCCTCGGCCTACCGGAACCGTGACAGCCGCATCAAGATACGGTGCCGCTGCGGCGAAAGCATAACCATGCTGGTCGAATTCAGGGAGTACTATCGTAGGACCGTGTCGCTGGTCGGATGGTGCCGCGTGCACAGAACCGGAACAGATCTGGAGATAAAGGTGCGCGACCTGTCCCTGAGCGGTTTGTCCTTTTCCCTTGAATCGCCTTCTGAAGAAGATCAGGAGGCCCTGCAAATCGGCGACGTGATTACGGTGCGGTTTCGTCTCGATTCTCCGCCGCAGAATTTCATCCAGCGAACGGCCTCGATCCGCAATATCCGCAGCGGGGCCATTGGCGCCAAGTTTTCCAGGAGCGAGTATGACAAGGAACTCGGATTTTACCTCCTGCATTGATTCTGCACGGAGGCATGCATGAGCCAGGATCTTGATCCTGATACCGGCAACGGTAACGGCACGGGGAACGAAAAGGCCCTCAGTCCCATTATCAAGCTTTTGATCCGCGAAGGGCATCTGACGATCCAGCAGGCGCAATACGGGCGGCGGGTCGCCTCCAAGCTGCATATGAACAAGCCGCTGTGCGAGGTCGTGCGGGAGCTCGGGTATGTCACGGATGAAAAGATCCGCCAAACCGTTCGACGCAATCAGGGCGAACTGCGCATCGGCGATCTGCTGAACGGTCTGGGCTATTTGACGGACGAGGAGCTTAACCGCGCCCTGGATTTGCAGCTGCAGGGCGGGCGGCAGCAGAAGCTCGGGGACATCCTCATCCAGCATAAATTTCTGGCTGATGAGAAACTGACCGAAATACTGGCCATGCAGCTCGGATTGCCGATCCTTGAGCTTACGGCCAAGGAGCCTGACCCCGGACTGATGAGCCGCGGTCCCGTAGAGTACTACGAGCAGTACCGCTTTGTGCCTTTCGACATGCAGCCCGATGGGTCGGTGCGTGTAGCCTTTGTTGACCCGCTGGACCCACGCAGCCTGGACGCGGCGCGGGACTATTTCGGCAAGAACATTGTTGTCTGCATCACACGGGTCAGTCAGCTCGACGATGTGCTGAGCAAGCGCAAGGAAGAGTTGCGCATCGGCAACGGGGCGGACTTGAACCGCCTGAACATCGTCGAGATCGCCAACTCCATCGTGCTGGCCGCGTTCAAGCGCGAGGCCAGCGACATTCACGTCGAGCCCATGGCCGACCGGCTGCGGGTCCGTTTTCGCGAAGACGGCGTCATGGTTCATTTCCGCGATTATCCCATCGGCGCGGTGGCTCCGCTGGTCAGCCGTTTCAAGATCATGTGCGGCGCGGACATCGCGGAGAAGCGGCGGCATCAGGACGGGCGGCTCATTTTCAATCACATGGGCGTGCAGATTGACCTGCGCATGTCCTTCTACGTCACGGTGTACGGCGAACAGATCGTCATGCGCCTGTTGAAGAATCAGGAAGAGCTGTTGCCCATGCACGAGCTGGGAATGCTGCCTGGCATGCTCAGCCGGTTCATGGACGAGGCCCTGGACGCGCCGTCCGGGGTCATCATGGTCACCGGGCCCACAGGGTCCGGCAAGTCGACCACGGTGTACAGCTGCATCAATTATCTGAACCGGCCCGAAGTGAGCATCATCACGGCCGAGGATCCGGTCGAATACAAAGTGCGCGGGATTGGGCAATGTTCGATCATGCCCTCCATCGGCCTGACCTTCGAGGAGACGCTGAAGCACATCGTCCGCCAGGATCCGGATATTGTGGTCATCGGCGAGGTGCGCGACCATTTTTCGGCGGAGATGTGCATTCAGACCGCCCTGACCGGACACAAGGTTTTAATGACCTTCCATACCGAGGACAGCATCGGCGCCCTGGTCCGCCTGCTGGACATGGATATCGAGCCGTTTCTGGTTTCCTCGACCCTGTCCTGCATTCTCTCGCAGCGGTTGGTGCGACGGGTCTGCCCGCATTGCGCGGTTCCCTATCAGCCCGACCTGAGCCAGCTCAGGCGGATGGGCTGCACCTACGGCGATCTGGCTGGCGCGGAGTTCCGCAAGGGGCGGGGGTGCGCGGCCTGCAGGCACAGCGGGTACAAGGGCCGTCTGGCCGTGTACGAGATGCTCATCCCGGAAGTCTTTATTCGGGATGCGGTGTTGCAGCGCAAGACGACGCATGATTTGCGCGTGATCAGCGTGGAGAAGGCCGGCATGATTTCCCTGATGGAAGACGGGATCACCAAGGCGGCGATTGGAATGACCACGGTGGAAGAGGTCTTGAGGACCTTGCCTCGGGTCCAGAAACCCCGGCCTCTGGCCGATTTGCGACGGATACTCGGAGTCTAGGAATGTTTGAAATCGCCTCTATTCATGATCGCGTGCGGGAGTTTCTGGATGAACCCGGCAGCGACCTGCCGGTTTTCGATCGCACGGCCCTCCTGGTGCACCAGGAGGCGACCAAGGCCGATCCGGACACCGACAAGATCATCAGTTACATCGCTCAGGATCAGGTGCTCGCGGCGGAAGTGCTCAAAGTCGCCAATTCCTCCTTTTTTCGCGGCATCAAGAAGGTCAGCCGGATTCAGGACGCCGTGGTGCGCATCGGTCTGCGCGAGGTGGTCAACAGCGTGATGATGAGCACGCAGCGCAAGAATTACAGTTCCCGCAACCCGTTCGTGCAACAATACACGGCCACCTTGTGGAAACATTCAGTAGCCTGCGCTTTCGGCGCCCAGTGGCTGGCCAGGCGTTGCGATCACAATGAGCTCGCCCCCGAGGCCTTCATCGCCGGGCTCATTCACGACGTGGGCAAGCTCCTGGTTTTGAAAGCCCTGGTTTCCGTGGGCGAGAAAGACAAGGACGCGCCCCGGATCACCAAAACCGCTGCCGATGAATTCGTCGAAGCCATGCATCCCGAATGTGGTTTTTTGTTGCTCGAAAAATGGAATCTGCCCGACTCCTACTGTCATGTCTGCCGGGATCATCATCGCCGGGATTATGACCAGGGCAACATCCTGCTGGTTCTGGTGCGACTGGCCAATCTTGTGTGCAGGAAGATAGGCATCGGCCTGCGCCAGGACCCCGACCTGATCCTTGTCACCAGCAGCGAGGCCGGGATTCTGGGCCTGTCCGACATCATCCTGGCGGAACTGGAAATCGCGATGGAAGATCACATAGCCAACGCGGTAATCTGACCTTCATTCACACACAATCGTCCCAACGGAGACACCACGACAATGAAGCTGGCGCAACGCATTACCAGGATCAAGCCTTCCGCGACCCTGACCATCAACACCAAAGCCCAGGAGCTGCGCGCCGCAGGGCGGCAGATCGTCAGCCTGGCCGTGGGCGAGCCCGACTTCCGCACCCCTGAACATGTCTGCGATGCGGCCAAGACCGCCATGGACGAGGGCTTCACCCGTTACACTCCCGTTCCGGGCATCCCCGAGTTGCGCACGGCTGTGGCCGGGTATTTCAAGACGTTTTACGGCGTGGACGCGGCCATGGAGAATGTCGTCGTGACCAACGGCGGCAAACAGAGCCTCTACAATCTGTTTCAGGTGCTGCTTGATCCGGGCGATGAAGTCATCATCCCCGCGCCGTATTGGGTCAGCTATCCCGCCTTGGTACAGCTGGCCGACGGGGTGCCCGTTTTCGTGACCACGGAGCCGCAGCACAATTTCCTGGTCAGCGTGGAGCAACTGGAAGCGGTCCGCACACCACGCACCCGCTACCTGGTCATGAACACGCCCTCGAACCCCACGGGCTGTCATTACACTCAGGCGCAGCTTGATGCCATAGCTGCCTGGGCCGTGGACAAGGGCGTCTTTGTCATTTCCGATGAAATTTACGACCAGCTGGTTTACGCTCCGGCGAAGCCCGCCTCCCTGGCTCCCTGGTGGCAGCGCTATCCCGAAAACTTTGCCGTGGCCAATGGGCTGGCCAAGAGCTTCGCCATGACCGGCTGGCGGGTCGGCTACACCCTGGCCCATGCGGATCTGATCAAGGCCATGACGAAGATTCAGGGTCAGTCCACTTCCAACATATGCTCCATCGCCCAGAAGGCGGCCCTGGCGGCCTTGACCGGCGGGTGGGAATGTCTGATTCCCATGCGTGAAGCGTTTGTGCGTCGCCGCGATATGGGGCTGTCCATGATCCGTGCCTGGGGGCATGTGGTTTGCCCGGAGCCAGCCGGGGCATTCTATCTTTTTCCGCAGATGGACTGGTACTACACGCCCGATGTGCCGGATTCCACGGCCCTGTGCGGGCTCCTGCTGGACAAGGCCGGGGTGGCCCTGGTGCCTGGCGCGGCCTTTGGCGATGACCGCTGCATCCGCATGTCCTATGCACTCGATGACGAGACCCTGTCCGGCTGCCTGGACAGGATCGGCCAGGTTCTGCACAGTTTGAAAAAATGACCGGAGGTTTCCTGTGATTGACCAGTCCGCCCCATGGAAAGCTTTGCGCGATCACGTCTCGGACCTGGTGCCCATGCGGGAGCTTTTCGAGCGCGATCCCGGCCGTTTCGACCGTTTCTCGGCGGAAGGCGCCGGTCTTTTTCTGGATTATTCCAAGAACAGGGTCACGGACACGACCATGAACCTGCTTTTTGATCTGGCCGGCGAGGCCGACGTGGCCGGGCGGATCGAGGCCATGTTTTCGGGGAGGCGGATCAACACCACGGAGAATCGGGCCGTCCTGCATGTGGCTCTGCGGGCGGATGCGGACCAGCCCATTCTCGTTGACGGGATAAACGTGGTTGAGCAGGTGCAAGCGGTACTGGACCAGATGGAGGTTTTCACGGCCAAGGTCCGCTCCGGCGAATGGAGGGGCTGCACGGGTGAGCGGATAACGGATGTGGTCAACATCGGCATCGGCGGCTCGGACCTGGGGCCGCGCATGGTCACGGCAGCTCTTGACTACTACCGTCAGCCCGACCTGAATTTTCATTTTGTGTCCAACATCGACGGCACGCACATCGCTCAGGTGCTGGGCAGGGTTCGCCCCGAGAGCACCCTTTTCATCATCGCCTCCAAGACCTTCACCACCCAGGAGACCCTGACCAACGCGCACACCGCCCGTGACTGGTTCCTTGGCAGCGGCGCGGCGCAGGCCGACGTGGCCAAGCATTTCGTGGCCTTGTCCACCAATGAGCCCGCGGTCAAAGACTTCGGCATCGACCCGGCCAACATGTTCGCCTTCTGGGACTGGGTCGGGGGGCGCTACTCCCTGTGGTCCTGTATCGGCATGTCCATCGCCCTGGCCGTGGGCATGGAGAATTTTCGCGAGCTTCTGGCCGGCGCCAGGGAGATGGACAGGCATTTCCGCACAACGCCCTTTGAACAGAACATCCCGGTGCTTCTGGCGCTTCTGGGTGTGTGGTACCGCAATTTTTACGGCTTTGAGGCTCATGCCGTGCTGCCCTATGATCAATATCTGGCGCTGTTGCCCGCGTATCTGCAACAGGCGGACATGGAGAGCAACGGCAAGGGTGTGACCCGGGATGGAAAACCCGTGACCTACTCCACGGGCCCCATCCTGTGGGGCGAGCCCGGCACCAATGGCCAGCATGCCTTTTACCAGCTTTTGCATCAGGGCACGACTGTCGTTCCCTGCGATTTTCTGGTCGCGGTCAATCCGCTGCATGAGGTTGGCGAGCATCACACCATCCTGCTGGCCAATTTTCTGGCCCAGACCGAGGCCCTCATGCGTGGCCGCACCCTGGCCGAGGCTGAAGGGGAGCTGACGAGCCTCGCGCCCGAAGCCCGGGCGGCACTGGCCCCGCACAAGGCATTTCCCGGCAACCGACCGAGCAATTCGCTGGTCTATGAGCGCCTCACCCCGCGCGTGCTCGGCAGCCTGATCTCCATGTACGAGCACAAGATTTTCGTGCAGGGCGTTATCTGGGGGATCAATTCCTTTGATCAGATGGGCGTGGAGCTGGGCAAGCAATTGGCGGGGGTGATTCTGCCGGAACTTCGCGGCGGGAAGGTGGCCGGGCACGATGCGTCGACCCTGGGCCTCATCCGTTACTGTCTTGACCGGCGCACGTCGTAGAACCTAACACAAGATGTCCCGGGGCTGCGAGCCCCGGCCCTCGCCCTTCCACATTTTTGACCTCGGCCAAAGCATGAAGCTCAATCCCTTTCGCGTAGATCCGGCCCATCCTTTCCAACTGGTAAAATTCTTGTCCATCAGCACGCTGGTGCTGATTCTGGCGTCAAGCAGCCTCATGTCTGTGTTCATGACCAATTACGCCAAGAGCGCGCTGCTGAAGAAAAATCAGGCGTTTGCCAGACTTTTGGCCGAGAACTTGAACCATCAGATCTACAGACGCTTTACCCTGCCCGTGGTGCTTGGCTTTGGGCGGGTGGAACTCAAACGCAAAGATCAGTACGAACGCCTGGGGCAGGTCATCGAATCGACCATCCACTCCTTTCATGTCCTTGATTTGCGTATCTACGACGAGCAGAATGAGGTCGCTTTCAGCACCGATGCCAAACAGGTCGGGAACAACGAATTGGGCGGCGAGGCCGTGCAGGCGGCAATAGACACCGGCAAGATCAGCTTTGAGTTGCTGAACTCCTTAAGCATCTGGGATGTGCTTGTCGGCATTAATCTCGAAGACGGGGACGTGGTGCTGCGCACGGTGTATCCGCTGAGAGCCGAGCGAGATCTGCGTTTCCGGGATCAGCCCGGGCCGCTTCTGGGCATTCTCGAATTAACCCAGGACATCACCAGCGATTATGAAACCGTGCTGCATCTGCAGCGGCTCATCATCCTGACCACGTTCATGGGTTCTGCCGCTCTTTACGGGTTGATTTTTTTTCTCATCCGCAAGGCCGACCGCGTGCTCGACGAAAGGCTGCGGGACAAGGATCGTCTGGAAAAGGAATTGCTCCAGAACGAGAAACTGGCCTCCATGGGGCGCATGGTGGCCAGCATCGCGCATGAAATTCGCAATCCTCTGGGTATCATCCGCAGCAGCGCGGAGCTTTTGCTCAAACGGCAAAAGGCCGAAGGCGGAACCAACGTGAAGATGCTGGAGGCAATTTTCCATGAGTCCAAGCGCTTGAGCCAAACCGTAAACGATTTTCTTGACTATGCGAGGCCCCGCCAACCTTCTCTGGAAGATGTCGACCTGGAGAAGGTCGTGCGTCATGCCGTGGGATTTTTGACCCAGGAGGGGCAGGAGCACGGGGTGGTGGTGGAAAGCTCGCTGGCGGTGGGATATGTGGTTCAGGGAGACCGGGATCTGCTGTATCGCGGCTTTTACAACCTGATCAGCAACGCGATCCAGGCCTGCGGCGATGGCGGGCAGGTGCGCATCATGCCGGCCTGTCATGAGGGGCAGAGGGCCGTGCTGGTACAGGATACGGGCAGCGGCTTCGACTCCAAACAGCTGGACCGTTACGTCGAGCCTTTCTTCACGACCAAGGATACGGGCACGGGCCTTGGCCTTGCCATAACAAGTTCCATTTTTCAGATTCACGGCGCGGAAATGATCCTCAGGAACGGTCCCCACGGTGGGGCCGAAGTCTTGGTGGTTTTTTCCGAGCATTGCTAGCGGGTATTCTACATGGGCAATCACATACTGATTATTGACGACGAGAAAAATTATCTCCTGGTTCTGGAGGCCATCCTCGAGGAGGAGGGCTACACGGTCACGGCTCTGGGCGATCCGGCCATGGCCATGACCTACCTCGACGAATCCGAGGTCGACGTGGTCATAACCGACATGAAAATGCCCGGCATGACCGGACAGCAGGTTCTGGAGACGGTGCGCAAGCGCCATGCGCATGTTCCGGTCATGATCATGACGGCCTTTGGGACCATCGATCGCGCCGTGGAAGCCATGAAGAGCGGGGCTTTCGACTACATCACCAAGCCCTTTTCCAATGACGAGATATTGCTCTCGGTGGGTAAGGCCATGAAACTCTCCCATGCCGAGCAGCAAAATCGGCTGCTCCGCGAGAGCCTGGCTGAAAAATTCGGCAAGGAGACCATCATCGGCAACTCCAAGCCCATCCAGGACGTCCTGACCCTGGCCGGCAAGGTGGCGCCGACGCGCAGCAACGTGCTGGTCACGGGTGAGTCCGGCACGGGCAAGGAGCTGGTGGCCCGGGCCATCCATATCGCCTCGGATCGCAAGGATATGCCGTTTATCTCGGTCAACTGCATGTCGCTTAATCCGGGCGTGCTGGAAAGCGAGCTCTTCGGGCACGAGAAGGGCTCCTTCACCGGAGCCATGGCCCTGAAGCGCGGCCGCTTCGAGCTGGCCCAGGGCGGGACCCTTTTTCTGGACGAGATCGGCGAACTTTCCCAGGAGATGCAGGTCAAGCTGCTCCGCGTGCTGCAGGAGCGGGTCATCGAGCGGGTCGGCGGGACCGAGACCATTGCCGTGGATTTCAGGCTGGTCGCGGCCACCAACAAGAACCTGCAGGAGGAAATCGTGGCCGGCAAGTTCCGGGAAGATCTTTTCTATCGCCTGAACGTGGTCAACATCCATCTGCCGCCCCTGCGCGAGCGGCGCGAGGACATCCCCATCCTGGCCAGTCATTTCCTGCGCAAATTTTCGCTGGAGAACAACCGGCAGGTCCAGGGCTTCACTCCCGGGGCCATTGACTATCTGTCCGCCTACGAATGGCCGGGCAACGTGCGCCAGTTGGAGAACGTCATCGAGCGCTGCGTGGTTCTCAGCAACCGCGACGTGATCGATGTGGACGACCTGCCGCCGGAACTTCGCGACGAGGAGATGCAGTTCAAGAGCGCCGTGGATCTTTTGCCGCTGAAGGTCAATCTGTCCGAAACCCTGGAGAAGATCGAGGCGGCCCTCATTCGTCGCGCCATGGTCCATTCCGGATTCGTGCAGGTCAAGACGGCGGAACTCCTCGACGTGTCCAAGAGCCTGCTGCAGTACAAGCTCAAGAAATACAAGATCACGGCCAAAACCTGATGCGTCTCGCCGGTTTCGAGGTATGCGGGTGCGAGGTGGACGGAAGAACGGTTGCGGCTCGAAAGGCCTGGATTCCCGCCTACGCGGGAATGACACCTCGATAGCGCGACACGACGTGGCATCATGCACGGCTCTGGGAATAAAGCCGAATGACCGTCCTGCCTCGAGGTCATTCCCGCGCAGGCGGGAATCCATCTTTTTTCTTGAAGAACGCAAGTGATGCCACGGTGAAGGAAATTTTCCGCCAACCAGGGTTTTCGATGTCCGCACCGGAGCGCGCATGAGGGACTCCACCGTCGCCGATTTCCTGTCCCTGGTGGAGCGCACCCCCTGGCTGTCCGTGGATATTGCCGGGCGTCGTTTTTTTCCGCCGCAGGCTCCGCGATTTGCCGCCCCCAAGCGGCCCTGGCCGACCCCGGTGCAGCGCGGGCTCGAACTGCTGGGCGTGCGGGAACTCTACGAGCATCAGGTCCGGGCCGTTGATCTGATCCGCGCGGGCAGCCATGTGGTTGTGGCCACGCCTACGGCCAGCGGCAAGTCCCTCATTTACAACCTCCCCGTCCTTGAAGCCTGCCACGCCGACCGCCGGACCCGCGCCCTGTATCTCTTTCCTTTGAAGGCCCTGGCCCAGGATCAGCGCCGGGCCCTGGACTCCCTGGCCGCAAGCCTCTTTCCCACGCCCACGTCGGCCATCTACGACGGGGACACCCCGGCCTCGCAGCGTTTACGCATTCGCAAAAATCCGCCCAACGTCCTCTTCACCAACCCGGACATGCTCCATCTGGGGATTCTGCCCAGCCATGAAAAATGGTCGGAATTTTTCGCCAACCTGAAGTTCGTGGTCGTGGACGAGGTGCATACCTATCGCGGCGTCATGGGCTCGCACATGGCCTGGGTTTTTCGCCGTCTGATCCGCCTGTGCCGACTGTACGGGGCACGACCGACCTTTGTCTGCTCTTCGGCAACCATCGCCAACCCCAAGGAGTTGGCTTCCGCCCTGACCGGATTGCCCATGAGCGCGGTGCTTGAGGGCACGGCCGCCAGTCCGCCGAAGCACATGCTGCTTTTGAACGGCGTGGACGGAGCCGCCCGCAAGGCCATCGGCCTCTTGCAAGAGGCCATGGAGACGGGCTTGCGGACCATCGTTTATTGCAAATCACGGCGCATGACCGAGCTTATCGCCTTGTGGGCGGGAGAGCGTGATGGTCCGGAAAAGGATCGCATCTGTGCCTATCGGGCCGGGTTTCTGCCGGAGGAGCGGCGCGAGATCGAGGCCCGCCTTTCTTGCGGAGAGCTGCTGGCCGTGGTTTCCACCAGCGCCCTGGAGCTTGGTATCGACATCGGCGGACTCGATGTGTGCATTCTGGTCGGTTACCCCGGCTCCATCATGGCCAGTCTGCAGCGGTCGGGCCGGGTGGGGCGCGGCGGACGAGAGGCCGCGACCTTCCTGATCGGACACGAGGATGCCCTCGACCAGTATTTTATGCATCATCCCGATGAGTTTTTTGCGCTCAAGCCCGAACCGGCGGTCATCAATCCGGACAATCCGGTCATCGCCGCCAGGCATCTGCAGTGCGCAGCGGCAGAGGCCTCGCTGCACGCGGACGATCCATTGGTCGGTGAAAATCCGGGACTCGTCGCGGAGCTGGTGCGCGACGGACAACTCCTGCAGAGCCGGGACGGGTTGGAGTTCTTTTCCAAGGTCAGGCAGCCTCATCGCGGCGTGGCCCTGCGCGGCACGGGCTCGACCGTGGTCATCATGGACATGGACAGCGGCGAGCGCATCGGATTGGTGGATGGTTTTCGCGCGGTGCTCGAAACGCATCCGGGGGCGGTCTATCTGCACCGGGGCGTGACCTACGTGGTCGTCGATCTGGACCTGCAGACCGGGATGGCGAAGGCGCGGCGGGACAAGGTCTCCCATTACACCCGCGTACGGCATGAGAAGAGCACGGAGATCGTGGAGGTGAATGCTTCCCGGCCCGTGTTCGGGGCCATGGTCAGCCTCGGGCGGCTTAAGGTCACGGACCAGGTCACGGGGTACGACCGCATCAGCACGCGCGGCGGCCGGAACCTGGGCACGGTGCCCCTTGATATGGAGCCCCTGGTCTTCGAGACGCGAGGGGTCTGGATCGCCATTCCGGAGTCCGCGAGGCGGTCGGTCGAGGCAGAGATGGCGCATTTCATGGGCGGCATCCATGCCCTGGAGCATGCGGCCATCGGCATGATGCCCCTTTTGGTCATGACGGACAGGAATGATCTGGGCGGAATTTCCATTCCGTTCCATCCCCAGGTCGGGTCCGCGGCCGTGTTCATTTACGACGGGTTGCCCGGCGGATGCGGGCTGGCCGAGCAGGCCTACGCCAAATACGAGACACTGCTTGAGCGCGCCTTGGGCGCGATCCGGGACTGTGCGTGCGAGAACGGGTGTCCGGCCTGCGTGCATTCGCCCAAATGCGGCTCCGGCAACAGGCCCATCGCCAAGGGCGCGGCCATGATGGTGCTGGAGAGGGTGATGACCGGGGCCGCGCCTGAGACTTTTGGGGAAATGCCTCCGGCGGCCGGGGGCCATGATGCCCCCCGGACCCCCCCGGCGGGGTTGGGGAATGAAGACGTCGGAGATGCGCGTGCGCAGGGGGCTGGGCTGCCGGAGGGGTTTCGGTTCGCGGTGCTGGATCTGGAGACACGGCGTTCGGCCCAGGATGTGGGCGGTTGGCACCGGGCCGACCTGATGGGGGTCAGTTGCGTGGTGGTCTATGACTCAGCCAGCGGGGATTTTCGTGACTACCTGCAGGAGGACGTGCCGCGTTTGGTCGGGGACCTGGTGGAGTTCGACATGGTGGTGGGTTTCAATATTCTCAAGTTCGACTACGCGGTGCTCGGCGGCTTGAGCCGCTTCGACTTTTCCTCTCTGCCCACGCTCGACCTTCTGGGAAGCATTCACGAGATTTTGGGCTATCGCCTGTCCCTGGACCATCTGGCCCGCGAGACGCTGGGCGAAGCCAAGAGCGCAAGCGGCATGCAGGCCCTTGCCTGGTGGAAGGAGGGGCGCATCGCCGACATCATCGGCTATTGCCGCCAGGACGTGGCCGTGACCCGCGACCTTTTTCTCTTCGGCCTGCGGCATGGGCATCTCATATTCCGCAACAAGGCCGAGAAGACCGTACGTCTGCCCGTAGACTGGCGTCCCAAGAAGTAGACTCGTGCTCTTGCCAAGAGGCGCGGACAGGTTTACCGCGTTTCGTGCTCATGAAATCAGGTAGAAAGGACTGCTTATGACCACCAATTCGAATGTTCCCGTGACCAATGGCCGCGTCGGTCGCAAACGCATCATCATGCTGGCGGTGCTCCTTGCGATTGCCGGTTTCGGGGCCGTGCAGTATGTGCGCAGCATGGGACGGGTGTCCACTGATGACGCGTTTGTCGATGGTCGCATCTATCAGATCACGCCGCGCGTGGACGGCTATATCGTGCAGGATCTGGTGGCGGACAATCAGCTGGTGGAGGAGGGGCAGGCACTGCTGGCCCTTGATCCCGTCGGCTACGAGGTGGGCGTGGCCCAGGCCCGTGCCGATCTGGCCACCGCCGAGGCGCAGCTTGCTTCCCTGCGCAAGAGCGTGCCGTTGCAGATAAGCCAGACCGAATTCCAGGTCACGGGCGCGCGTGCCCAACGCGACAGCCTGCTGCGCGGCCTGGATCAAGCCCGGCTGGAAGAGGCGGCGGCGAGTCAGTTGGTGCTGCAGGCCGAGGCCGAACTCAGGAACGCGGAACTCAATTTCAACCGGTTTTCGACCTTGCGCGAGGATGGGATCATCGCCCAGTCCGCATTCGACGAGGCCCAGTCCGCACTGGACAGTGCCAGGGCGCAGGCCGGCGCGGCCCGTGACCGAGCCCGGGCCGCGGGCCTCAATGTGGCGTCTTTGAGCGAGGACGTGGCCCGCTTGCGGGCCAACATCGGCCTGGCCCAGACCGGGCATGAGGTCGCTTCCATCAAGGATCTGGAAGTGGCGGCGCAGGAAGCGCGGGTGGAACTTGCCCGGCAGAAGGTGCGCAAAGCCGAGCTTGATCTGGGATATACCCGTATTTTGGCTCCGGCCCGGGGGCATGTGACCAAGAAAAAGATTCAGGCGGGGCAGCTTGTGGCCGCTGGGCAGCCGGTCATGGCTCTGGTGCCGCTGAATCCCGAACAGCTCTGGATCACGGCCAATTTCAAGGAGACCCAGCTGGAAAAGGTCCGTCCGGGGCAGCGCGTGACCCTGGTCGTGGACACGTTTTCCGGCCGGGAGTTCACGGGCCGGGTGGAGTCGGTCATGGCTGGGACGGGTGCGGTTTTTTCCCTGTTTCCGCCCGAGAACGCCATGGGTAACTACGTCAAGGTCGTGCAGCGCATTCCCGTCAAGATCGTTCTCGATCCGGTCAACGCCACCGAGCCGCTGCGGCTGGGCATGAGCGTGGTTCCGACCATCCATCTGGACTAGGCGATGGCCTCCGCACCCGCCACGGGCAAATGGCTGATCACCTTGAGCGTCATGATCCCGACGCTGCTGGAGATTCTCGACACCTCCATCGCCAACGTGGCCCTGGGGCACATTCAGGGCTCCCTTTCCGCCGGACAGGATGAGGTGACCTGGGTCCTGACCTCCTATCTGGTGGCCAATGCCGTGGTCATCCCCATGAGCGGCTGGCTGGCCCGGCTCATGGGGCGCAAGAAGTATCTCATGGCCTCGGTGACGGTCTTCACCCTGGCATCCATGCTCTGCGGATTGGCCCAGAGTCTCGAAACCCTGGTCCTGTTCCGGATCATCCAGGGCATTGGCGGCGGGGGCTTGCAGCCCATGTCCCAGGCCATCCTGCTGGAGACCTTTCCGCCACGGCAGCGCGGGCTGGCCATGGCCATCTTCGCCATGGGCGCGGTGCTGGGCCCCATTATGGGACCACTTTTGGGCGGATACATCACGGACAATTATTCCTGGATCTGGATCTTCTATATCAACGTGCCCATCGGCATCGTGGCCCTCATGATGTGCTGGACCTTCATCTTCGATCCTCCCTATCAGGAGCGCCGGGTGTCCGGGGAAAAGGTCGACTACATGGGTCTGGCCCTCCTGTCCGTGGGCCTCGGGTGTTTGCAGGTCGTGCTGGACAAGGGCCAGGGCGAGGATTGGTTCGCCTCGGAACAGATTGTCATCCTGAGCGTCTTGGCTGCGGTCTGTCTGACCACCCTGGTGTGGTGGGAGTTGCGGCAGGAGAATCCCATCATCAACCTGCGCATTTTCCGGGTCCGCAATTTCGCGGCCGGAAACGTGGTCATGTTCTTCGGATTCTTCGCGTTTTTCGGGTCCATCGTGCTTCTGCCCATGTATCTGCAGAACCTGATGGGCTACACGTCCTATCTGGCGGGATTGGTGCTGGGGCCCAGCGGAGCCATCATGCTGCTCCTGCTACCCTTTGTGGGCAAGCTCACGGAAAAGATCGACGCGCGTCTGCTGCTCTGTTTCGGGCTGACGGTGTCCGGGCTGTCCCTGGTGTACATGTCCCGTTTCACCCTGCAGATCGACATCGGCACGGCCATCATGGGGCGCAACATTCAAGCCATAGGCATCGCCTTTTTCTTCGTGCCTCTGTCCTATCTGACCATGGCCTACATCTCGCGCGAGCGAATGAACAATGCCTCGGCCCTCTTCAACCTGCTGCGCAATCTGGGTGGTTCCTTCGGCACGGCCTTCGTGACCACTGTCCTGGCCCGCCGGGCCCAGGTGCACCAGCATCATCTGATTGAACACCTTACGCCGTACGACACCCCCTTCATCCAGGCCAGGGAGGCCCTCTCAACCGTTCTGGGTGACCCAATGGCGGCCGCCGGCATGATCTATCGCTATGCACAGCAACAGGCCGCCTACATGGCCTACGTGGATGTTTTCCATCTGCAGGCCCTGTTCTTCTTCGGCCTGGCGCTCTTCATGTGGATCATCCGCAGACCGGATCACGGAACGCACCTGCCCGAAGGAATGCACTAATCTGAGGAGAAAACGGCGCGGATAGGTGTATCGGCGTGGAGTTCAAGTTCGAGCCGTGGTTCCCGGATTTCGCGGCCGTCGACTTCCCAGTGGGAGATGGCGCGGCGAGGAGGTGGCTCGACGGATATTTTCTGGCCTTTGAAATATATGCCATCGTATGCGTTGCCCCATGTTTCGCCGTCGATGATAAGCGGCTCGGGACTCTGCACGCGGCACGCGATGGTTTCGGGCGCGCCGAGTTCGCGAACGGTTTCGGCCAGCAGTTGCGCGCTGATCATGGTTTTGGCTAAAGGGCGTGCTCCATGCCGGGGACTGCGTGCAAAGCCGCACCTTGTGCACAACGAAGGGAAATCGCAAGCATTTGTTGGTTCCAATGAAAAAGGGGAGCCGAGCCCCCCCCTTTCTTCAAAATGAAAAACCGAACTATTCCTTGCTGATGGCTTCCACGGGACAGGCATCAATGGCGTCCTGGGCGCATTCGACTGTGGAATCCGGGGCCGTGACCATGGCTTTTTCTTCGCCGTCGATCATGGCAAAAACTTCAGGGCAAATCTCCACACAACTTTCGCAGCCGATGCATTCCTCGTGGTCGATGACTATGGCCATGATTCCTCCTGGTTGGGGTTACGTTTGGTTTTTGCCATACAGCTTTCCACATGTCCGTGCAAGCCGTGTCGTGTTTGGGATGCATTGATCGAATCTTTGCGTTGGCATGAATCTGGCTCATATCCTGGCGGAGGAGTCCATGCGAGAACCAACACCAGAAATCATGCGCGACGTGACGGCGCGGCTTTCCCGTCCCGGGCCTGGCAAGCGGGCCAAATATGGCGCGGCTGAGCCTTTTGGGGGCATTCACGGTACGGATGGCGAACATCCCGGAGTGAACGCTTTCAGTCAACACTTTGACATTTTCGCTCGCGAGCAGCAGCTACGGCCCGCCAGCTGGGTTATCTGCTGGTCGGACCTGATGATGACCATGTTCATCATGTTCGCCGCCCTGTACATTTTTCAATTGCCGAAGATTCAATACAAGTCGGTTTCGGAATTGTCCGTGAAGGCCGTGCCGCTGGGGACGGAGACCATTCCTCCCCAGGCTTTGGCCGGATCGATTCTGGATCGTCTTCACGACCGCCTTCGAGACCTGATCGCACGCGATGGACTGCAAACCATGGTTGCGGTGCAGTCGGTCCCGGGGAAGTCCTTGCATGTGGTGCTCTCGGGTGATCTTCTTTTTGAAAAGAGCCGCGCCGTGTTGCGGGGAGATGTCAAAAAAACGCTGCTGGCCGTGGGTGAAATTCTGCGCAGCGCGCCGCATGCCCTGTCCGTGGTTGGCCATGCCGCTTCTGATGGCGCTGCGTCTGGGTCCAGGGGAGCCTGGGAATTGTCGGTGGCCATGGCTGCCGATGTGGCCGATTTTTTGATGCGTGACGCAGGCCTGCCCGCCGAGCGCATGCTCGTGGCCGGGTATGGTGATCAGCGTCCGTTGGTGGATGGTGACGGGGCCGGTGCCGGCTGGCGTGTGGAGCTGGTACTTAGTTCCGAAAATCCGACGGAGCCACTGCCCATGGTCAAGGCTCCGGCCGGGGAAGGGTTCCGGCAATGGCTCGCGGCATCGAAACAGGGAGGCGAATGATGGAAGGAAAATCGATTCTGGGCCTCGTGCTCTGCGCCCTGATCTTCGGAGCCGGCTTCGTGATCAGCGGCGATGTGGGCCAGTATTTCAACCTGTCCGCTTTCCTGATTGTTTTCGGAGGCTGCCTGGGAACAGCCATCGCAAGTTTCCGCATGGAACGTCTCGTTTTCGTGAGCAAGGTGCTGCGCAATTCCTACCGCACGCGGATGAGGGAGCCGGCCGCCATTGTCGAGATCCTGGTGGACCTGTCGGTCAAGAGCAGGATTCGCGGGCTGCATACTCTGGTCGAGGACGAGCGCGAGACATCCATCCTGTTTTTGCGCCGGGCCCTGGGGTTTGTGGTCGACAATTATTCCCGGGAGCAGACCACCGACATCCTGAACACGGAGATGTATTTTTTCAAGCAGCGCCGCGACGAGTCCGAGCGGGTGCTAAGGGTCATGGCCGACATCTGCCCGGCCATCGGGCTGGCCGGCAGCGTGGTGGGTCTTATCGGCATGCTCTCCGGCGTGAACGATACGGGAGTTGTCCTGGCGACCATTCCCATCGCTTTGACCTCCACCCTCTACGGCGTGATTCTGGCCAATTTCGTCTTTTTGCCCCTGGCCGCACGGATTCGCGAGGTCACGGACCACGATCTTCTGCTGCAGAAGATCATCATCGAGGGTGTGCGGGCCATACAGAGCGAGCTCAATCCCCGCGTGCTCGAAGTGAAGCTCAAATCCTTTCTCACTCCCTCGGCGCGGGAAGGGCAGCTGGTTTCCCTGGCGCGGATCAAGGAGCGTTTCCAGATCCAGGAACGTGAAGAGGAGGCTCCCCGCATGGCCGCTCCCGAGGAGATAGGGGTCGCCCTGTAAGCGGTACGCGGACAAAAGCGTAAGACCGCGCGTCGCCTATTTTTCGGGCGAGAGTTGCCTGGCCAGCGCCTTCAGGATCACGTCCCGGTCAACCATGCCGAGCAAGTGGCCTTTTTGACCGGCGACCACGAGACGTTTGACCTTGTTGTCCATGAGGGTTTGGATGACTTCGCTTAAAGGCGCGTCTGGGCCTACGGTCAAGACCTCGCGGGACATGACCTCTTCGGCGGTGCCTTCAAGAGCCGTAGGCTCGGTCTCGCGCTGGGTCAGGATGCCGAGGAGTCTGGCCACCAGCGTGGGGGAGTTCTGACGCACGAAACACTGCAGTAGGTCCCAGTCGTGGATGATGCCCAGGATCGTCTTGTCCGCGTCCACGATGACCACCCGGCGCAGCGCAGATGCGACAAGCTGTTCCAGAACCCCGGCCAAGGGCGCGTCCGGTGCGGCGGTGGGCACGTTCGTGTAGAGGACGTCCCGGGCGCAGGCGTGCACCCCGGCGGGCAGAACATCGAGATGTGCCGCCACCGCAGAGGTTCGTCCAATGGCGGCCAGCACGTCCGTGCGGCTGACGATGCCCATCAGCGTCCCGTCTTCGGACGTGACCGGCAGGCGCTTTATGTTTCGGGCCGCCATCATCTTCAGGGCGTCGGTGACCGTGGTTGTGATGTTCAGGGTCGTGACCGGGGTCGACATGATGTCGCGCGCTCGCAATCCTTCAAATTCGATGCAATGGCTGTGCTTATGGCGCAGGTTGGTCGGCACGTGGCCGTGCATGTCCAGCCGCAGGGGCATCCGCGCCCGGGCCAGCAGATCTCCGCCGGTGATGATGCCCACGAGACGTCCGGCCTCCATGACCGGAACGGCTTTGACTTCCCTGCGCAGCAGCAACTCCACCACCTCGTCCAGAGGCGTCTGCGTCCCCACCGTAACGACCTGCTCGGTCATCACGTCGCGGATGCGCATGGGCAGGTGGAAAATGGCCTGGCCGTCCTGAACCACGATGCTTCCTTCCTCGACGAGCGCGTCGACCACGGGCAGAAAATCGGCAATGCGCGATGGCGTGTCCACGATCTCGACGATGACGGGCAGATCCTCGGCCAGGCGCAGGATCTTGGCCGTATGCAGAAGATTGCTCGCACCGAAGCCCATGACCCCCCTGGAGACGGAAGCCCCGGCCATGCCGCGCTGGCGGGCTTCGTTCACGATGACGTCATAGAGGGGCGCGCCCTTGTGCCGCACCGCCTCGCTCACAAAAATCTTGAGAATCTTCACGTCGATCAGCTTGACCATAGGAGGCCTCCCTTGATGAGCTCTGCCTTGAATTGCGTCGAAAAATCGCGGCCGGGCCAGGCTGCCGGGGCGCTACTGTCCGGCCGGGAGCATGCCGATTTCGGTGAGTATGGCCTGGTCGATCCTGCGAATAAGGTTCTGGTCTACGGCTTTGGAGTACATGATGTAACGAAGGTTGCCCTGTGGGATATCTATCATCGCGCGTAGCATGAATTTGTCCCTGGTAGTCTGTGCCTCTTGCAGGAGGACGTCGACTTCCTCGGGCCGCAGCAGCATGAAATCAAAGCGCCTTGACTCGAGCATCTTGAGCAGACGGACCGTGTCCGTCGCGACCTGCACCGTTTTGTGTTCGTATTTCGCCAGCATTGCGTCGAGTCGGGGGCCTTCCGAAAACCCCTGCACACTTCCCAAAAAGAAATGCCCGCTTTGCAGCAGCCCTTCGAGGCTGTCGTACGGGCGGAATTTGTGCTCATTCTCCCGCAGCAGAAACACTTCTGCGGGCCGGTTCACATAAATGGGCAGGGAAAAATTGGCAAACTGCTGGCGCGCGGGGGTTTTGAACCAGCCCAGCGAGGCCGCCGGACGGTTGCTTTGTATTTCGTGCAGGATTCTTTTGGCGGGCACGAAGTGAAATTTGGCTTCGACCTGGGCCGAATCCAGGATTTTGCGGGCAAGATCAACAATGATTCCAGACGCCTGGCCATTCTCAAGCTGATGGTAGTAGGGCGGGTATTCAAAGTAGTAGATGTCGAGGGTCCCGGCGATGCCGATCTGGGGCCGTATGAACAGAAGCAGGAAGCCGAGGCACAGCATCGCTTTTTTCAGCACGGGCTCTCCTTGGAAATGAAGAGTGCGGTCGTCGCACCCAGGCTTTGCCATTTTCTCATGCAGACAGTCATACGGACATACCGGCTTTGTCGGCAACCATTTCTTCGCCTGAAGCGTAAATGACGCCCGCTGGCAAAATGCGTCAAATCAGGAGCAGAAATGTTTCAGAGGGGCGTTGTGCGCGGAGGACTTTTCGGGAGAGAATAAAGAGATGAGCCTAAACCTGAAGCCGGATCTGGCATTGACCGAACATTATATTTTCATGGTTCGGGATCAGCAAGTCATGTTAGATCGTGATTTGGCTTCCCTCTATGGCGTGGAAACCAAGGTGCTGAACCAAGCGGTAAAAAGAAATATTGCCCGATTCCCCGAACCGTTCCGCTTTCAGCTAACCCAACTGGAAAACGACCAACTGGTCACAGATTGTGACCGGTTCGCCAGTTTGAAACATTCGACGAGCTTGCCTTATACAATTTCCTATTGATGATGCAATAAAATAGCGCTATGAGACTTCCAGGAGGAACGATCATGGCACGACCAAAATTTGTCTTCTCAGCCGAACTTGCTTCTCGTGCGCAAGTCGACCTTGAAACTC